>Ga0209061_1000044_pt1 | contig 441243 bp, 436 predicted proteins | sample Coa_R1_10_FD_187157 | JGI IMG/M metagenome (GOLD analysis project Ga0209061, IMG submission 187157) | Surface soil microbial communities from Centralia Pennsylvania, which are recovering from an underground coalmine fire - Coalmine... | ecosystem: Environmental > Terrestrial > Soil >...
GCGATCTGGGGGGAGCCGCTTACGCAACGGCAGGCGTCTTTTGTTGCTGCCGTGGCGGCGGCTCCGGTAAGAAGTAATGTGGCGCGATAATCAGCCTTCCGGTAAGGAAGTAATCTGGCGCGACACGCGGTGCAGGGGCTTGCGAGGGCCCCTCTAAACACCGGGCGTCTTGAACAATCCGGGACCGGTAATCCAAAGGCGCCGCGTCGTCGTGACGGGCATGGGAGCCGTGACGCCGCTCGGCAATTCGCGTGAGGCATTCTGGGACGGCTTGATTGCCGGGCGAAGCGGGGTGGGGCCGATAACCGCCTTCGATGCCTCACAGCTTCGTGCGAGAATCGCGGCTGAAGTCCGTGACTTTGACGCCGATGCCTTGCTCGGCAGGCGCGATGCGCGCCGAATGGACCGCTACGCCCAGTTCGCCGTTGTGGCGGCTACGGAAGCGATGGCCGACGCGCGCTTCCCCGAGGACCCGAACCTGCGCAACCGTACGGGCGCCGTCATCGGCACCGGGATCGGGGGCATCGTCACCATACAAGAGACGTCGCTCAAGGTCGCTGAGACCAGGGACATCTCGCGCATCTCCCCGTTCTTCGTGCCGATGCTGATGGCGAACGCGGCTAGCGCGCAAGTGTCGATGAAATACGGCCTGCGCGGGCCCCTGTACGCGGTTTCGAGCGCGTGCGCGAGCGCCAACGACGCGATCGTTTCCGCATACACCGCGATCCTCAACGGCGACGCGGATGCGATGGTAACCGGCGGCGCGGAGGCCACCATCATCTCGATTGCGGTCGGTGGCTTTGATTCGATGAAGGCGCTCTCGACGCGCAACGACGAGCCGGAGCGCGCCAGCCGCCCGTTCGACCGTGCTCGCGACGGCTTCGTCCTGGGCGAAGGTGCCGGGATCATCGTGCTGGAGGAACGGTCGCTGGCGCTTTCGCGCGGAGCCAAGATTTACGGAGAGATGCTCGGCTACGGGCAATCGGCCGACGCGTTCAATCTCGTTCAGCCCGATCCCGAAGGTTCGGGTGCCGTGTTCGCGATGCGCCGAGCGCTGCAAAATGCCAAGCTGTCGACCGCCGACGTGGATTACATCAATGCGCACGCCACCTCGACGCCGCTCGGCGATCCGGCCGAGAGCAAGGCGATCGAGAAAGTCTTCGGAGAGGATGCGAAGCGCATCGCGGTCTCCTCAACCAAGAGCATGCATGGCCATCTGCTCGGCGCCGCCGGTGCCGTGGAGGGCATCGCGGCGATCCTCGCCGTCGAGCGCGAGATCATCCCGCCCACGATCAATTACGAAAATCCGGATCCCGAATGCAGGCTCGATTACGTCCCGAACGTGGCGCGGCGCGCGCCGGTCCGCGTCGCGATGTCGAATGCGTTTGGATTCGGCGGTCACAACACCGTGCTCGTCTTCGGCAAACACAAGGCGTAGCTCGTGCCGGGCGAGGCGAGGCGGCGGCGCTTGCGCGCGCTGTTGCGCCGCACGGGGCTGGGGAAGCTCGAGCCGGCGGCGTTGGAACGCGCCTTCGTGCACGACAGCGCCGTGCTTCTGGAGCGGCTGATCGACCCCGGCGCGAGCAACCAGCGCTTGGAATTTCTGGGCGACGCGGTGCTGTCGCTGGCGACCGCGCGCTGGCTGTACGACCGCTATCCGGCCGAGCGCGAAGGCGAGCTGACGCGGCGGCGCGCGGCGCTCGTCAACGACGCCGTGCTCGCGCAAACTGCGAGGCGGCTCGAGCTTTCCGAACTGCTCGTGCTCGGTCCGGCGGAGGCCGCAGCCGGCGGAGCCGACCGTGAGTCGATCCTGGCCGCCGCCTTGGAGGCATTCATCGGCGCGCTGTTCCTGCAAGGAGGGCTCGATCTCGCGGCGCGCTTCGTGGAGCGCGAGCATCTCGAACGGGTGGAGCATGCCGAGATGGCGGCCGCCGATCCGAAGACGGCGTTGCAGGAGCTGCTGCAGTCGCGTGGCCGTGCAACGCCGGCGTATGAGGATGCTGCGAGCGGGCCGCCGCACCGGCGCACCTTCACCTCCCGCGTGATCGCCGACGGCAAGCTGCTCGGCGAGGGCATCGGCTCCAGCAAGAAGGCGGCGCAGCGTGCCGCCGCGCAAATTGCACTCAGCGTGCTATCGGCCAGTGGAGAAAAAGAAGATCGGTCATAACGCCACTGGCACCGGCGTTGTTGCGAGGCCGGCGATACCACCGTCCCATTTTGCCGACGCTGATGGGCCGAGCGCCTTTGGGAGCCTCATGCCGAGCATGGGGGATGCCGAGCCTGGGGCGAAGCGCCGTTCAACATGAGGCTCAAGCAGCTCAGAGTCTTCGGCTTCAAGACATTTGCGGAACCGCTCAAGCTCGATTTCGAACCGGGCATTACCACGATCGTCGGGCCGAACGGTTCGGGGAAATCGAATCTCGTCGACGCGATTCGCTGGGCCCTCGGCGAGCAAAGCAGCAAGCAGCTGCGCTCCAACCGAACGGACGACGTCATCTTTGCGGGCAACACGAAGCGCAAGCCGCTGGGGATGGCCGAAGTTACGCTGGTATTCGACAATTCCGATCGTCGTCTGCCGATCGACTTTTCGGAAGTCGAGATAAGCCGTCGGGCGTATCGCGCGGGCGAGATCGAATACTATCTCAACCGCAACCACGTGCGCTTGCGCGACGTGATGGATTTGCTGATGGGGACGGGTCTGGGCCCCGGCTCCTATTCGATTGTCTCCCAGGGACAAATCGACGCGATTCTCTCCTCGAAGCCGACCGAGCGGCGTGCCCTCTTCGAAGAAACCGCCGGCATCGCGCGCTTTCTGGCGCGCAAGAACGAAGCCATGCGTCGGCTCGAGCACACGGAAGCGAACGCGATTCGCATCAGCGATCTCGTCGCCGAGCTGGAGCGGCGCGTGCCGGAGCTCGACACGCAGGTGCGGCGCGCCAAGCGCTATCGGCGTCTCTCGTCGCGCGTGCGCGATCTCGAGCTGCTTTCATACATGCGTGCGAGCAAGAGCCGGCGCGAAGAACGCGATCGCGTCCGCGCGGCGCTGGGATCGCTCGACGAACGGCAAGCCGCCGCCGCCGCGCGAGCCTCGGCGCTCGCGGCCGAGCTCTCCGGCATCCGCACGCAGCTCTACCGGCAAGAGCTCGCACTGGAGGAGCATCGCGTCGCCGCGCAAGAGGCACGCGCGAAGCTGGCGGATGTGCAGGCAGCGCTGGCCGCTACGCACGCGCGTCTCGAAGCGCTGCGATCTCAAAGCAGCGTCTCGATTGCGGACGAAGAACGCTCGCAAGCCGAGCGCACCGAGCTCGAGAACGCGCTGAGCGCGCTCTCGCAGCGGATCGCGCCGCTGCTCGTGCGTGTGGAAGAGACCCGCGCGATCGAAGTGCGCGTGACGGCGACGCTTTCCGAAGCACGCGCCAAACTCGATCTCGCCTTCACGGCTCTTCGCGCGTTCGAAACGGCGGCGGCGGAGAAGATGGCGAGCGAGGCCGAGCGACGTGCGACGATTGCCGGCGCCGACCGCGAGATCACGCGCCTTGGCGACGATTTAGGCCGCATGCGCGACGAACGGGCTGCCGCCGAGCGCGCCGCCGCGGAAGCTCGCTCACGCTACGCCGCCGATGAAGTCGATCTCGCGGCGCTCGAACGTGACCTGGAATCCCGCACGGCTGCGATAGCCGCGCTCGACGCGCAAGCGCAAAGCGAGGCGCAGCGCCTGGAGGCGCTGCAAACGCAATTCCGCGACTTGCACGCGGAGGTCGCAAGCGACGAGGCGCGGCTGCATACCCTCGAAGAGTTGGAACACTCACTCGAAGGTCACGTGCCGGGAACGCGGGCGGTGATCGAGGCGGCGTCGCGCGGCGAGCTGAGCGGTGTGCGCGGGGTCGTCTCGCAGCTGCTGCGCGTCGACGAGCCGTACGCACAAGCGCTGGACGTCGCGTTCGGTGCCGGTCTCTCGCACATCGTCGTCGACACGGAAGCCGATGCCGAGCGCGCCATCGCGCTGCTCACGCAACGCGAGCTGGGCCGCGCGACGTTTTTGCCGCTCGACGGCCTGCGCGCGCGCAAAGGTCATGAGCTCGGGTCCCTCGCCGGTCGCGAAGGCGTCATCGGATACGCACACACGCTCGTGTCGACCCAACCGCAATACGCCGGGATCGTCGCGTTCTTGGTCGGCCGCACGCTGGTCGTCGAGACGCTGGCAAATGCGCTTTCCCTCGTGCGCGGCCACGGCTTCCGCGACGAGATCGTGACGCTCTCCGGCGAGCGCATCGAAGGCGGAGGCGCGATCACGGGCGGCCGTTTCAGCCGGGAACGCTCGATTTTGGCCCGTGCAGCACAGGCCGAAACGCTCCGCGCCAGGCTGCCGCAGCTGCGGGAGCGCCTGGCTGCGCTCGAGCGCGAGATCGCCGCGGCCGCTTCTTCGGCGGAGCACACGGCGAACCGGCGGGAAGATGCGCGCCGCGCGCACGCCGATGCGCTCGTCGCTGCGACGGATGCGCGCACGCGCCTCGGCGCGCTGTCGTCGGAAATCGAACGTCTGGACGGCGCCGCCCAAAGCAGCCGCGACAACGAACGTCGCCTGCAAGAACAGCTCGAGCAGACGCGTGCGCGCAAGAGCGCGCTGGAAGGCGTCGGCGGAGCGCGCGGTGACGAAAGCGGCGAACGTGCGCGTTTGGAGGCACAGCTGGCGTCCGCGCGCTCGCGCGTTGCCGAAGGAGAAGCGGAGCAGCAGCGTGCGGCCGCCGCGCTCGCGCACGCCCGTGAAGAAGCCGCCGCCGCGCAAGCCGAGCGCGATGCCGCGCAAGCGCGGCTGGGCATGCTGGACGACAACGCGCAGCGAGCGGCCGACGCTCGAGCCGCCGCCGCGCGCGAGATCGAAACGCTGATATCGCAGCAAACCAAAGAAGAGCGCGACGTTGCAGACCTCGAAGCGCGCGTCGTGCGGGCCGATGAGGACTTCGCCTCCGCGCGTGCGCAGCGCGAACGCTTGGCCGATCGCGCGACGCAATTGGATGGCGAGCAGCGCCAGGCGCAATCGGAAGAACGCGAGATCTCGGCGCAAGGTGAGGAGTCACGCACGCGACTGGCCCAGATCGACGCCGAGCTCGGAATGCTCACCGCGCAGTTCGCGCAAAATCCGGCAACCGACGAAGAGCTGCGCGATGTGGAAGAGCGCTACACCGGCGAAAGCGACGTCATACTGGAGGAGCTGCCGCGCCTGCGCGAAGAGCTCGCGCGCCTCTCGGCCAACGTCAATTTGAATGCCGAGGCGGAGCGCGAGGAGATCGCGCAGCGCGAGTCGTTCTTGCGCGAGCAGCTCGACGATTTGGGTCGCGCGCGAGAGACGCTGCTGGCGACGATTCGAGAAATTGAAAACTCGACGCAAGCCGAGTTCAACGCAACCTTCGAGAAAGTCGCATCCGCCTTTGCCGACATGTTCAAGCGGCTCTTCCCGGGCGGCGAAGCGCGCATGTGGCAGACAAATCCAGAACAGCTCTCGGAAAGCGGCATCGAGATCTCGGTGCAGCCGCCCGGAAAGAAGATGACGCCGTTGCAGGCGCTCTCCGGCGGCGAACGCGCCATGACGGCTGTAGCATTGATCTTTGCGCTCATTGCGACGCGGCCGTCGCCCTTCTATCTGCTGGACGAAGTCGATGCGGCACTCGACGAGAGCAACGTCGATCGTTTCTCGGCGATGGTTCGCGACGTCGCGCGCGAGGCCCAAATGGTGATCGTTACGCACAACAAGCGCACCATGGATCTCGCCAACCGCCTGTACGGCGTGACGATGGCCGAGCCGGGCGTCAGCTCGATCGTTTCCGTCGCGCTGGAAGACGCGACGGCTGCAGCAGCGGGCGAGCGAGTCCCGGCGAGGCGCGAGAGCGCGATTGCCTGAGCAGCAGCGCCGCGCGGCGCTGTTCTCGGTGCACGATCGCACCGGAGCAGCGGACTTTGCACGCGCGCTTTCCGCAGCGGGCGTGGCCATCTATGCAACGGGCGGCACGCGCGCGCATCTGCTCGAGCACGGGATCCAAGCCTGGGATGTCGGCGATTTGACCGGCTTTCCCGCGCTCTTCGAGGGCCGCGTGAAGACGCTGCATCCGAAGGTATTCGGCGCGATTCTGGCCGATCGTCGCAAGCCGGAGCACGTGGAAGAAGCGCGGCGCTATGAGATTCCGCGGCTCGACTACGTCGTCGTCAATCTCTATCCGTTCGAAAAGACGGTCGCGAAGCCGAATGCGTCTCTCGAAGAGGCTATCGAGCAAATCGACATAGGAGGGGTCGCGCTGCTGCGTGCGGCTGCCAAGAACTTCGACAATGTCACCGTACTCTGCGATCCGGCCCAGTACGCGGAAGTAATGTTGCCGCTTCCGAACGCACCGGACTTGCCGGCGCGCAAGCGCTTGGCGACGCTCGCGTTCGAACGCACGGCCGAATACGATTCGGCGATCGCGCGATATTTGGAAGCCGGCCTCGTGGCTGCGTCGCTTCCCGGATCGCTTGCGCTGACGGTGCCGCTGGCGCAGCCGCTGCGCTACGGTGAGAATCCGCAAGATCGCGCGGCTTTCTATCTTGCGCGCGAAGGCCGCCTCCCGGACCAATTGCACGGCAAGGAGCTGTCGTACAACAATCTCCTCGATCTCGACGCGTGTCTGCGCGTGCTCGCGCGCGCGACGGCTCCGTTTCCCGAGGGCGCCGGCGTACCGGCGGAGGCGCGCTGCCATCGCGCTGCCATCATCAAGCACACGGTGCCGTGCGGCGTCGCCGAGGAGGCGACCGTTGCTGGCGCCGTGCGGGCAGCGCTCGATGCCGATCCGATCTCGGCATTCGGGGGTATCATTGCAACCGATGGCACGATCGATCTTGCAAGCGCGGAAGAGCTCGGCGAATTCTTTCTGGAGATCGTCGCGGCGCCGGAGTTCGAAGAGGCGGCGCTCGAGCGTCTTCGGCGCAAGAAGAACCTCCGCATCATGCGTTATGATCCCACCCTGCCCGTACAGCTCGTGAAAGAGCTTCAGGTGCGCAGCGCGCTGGGCGGCATCTTGGCCGAGGACCGCAATCCGAACGCGACTCCGGAAGAGTGGCGTGTCGCGGGCCGCCGCGCGCCGACGCCGCAGGAGTGGCGCGACTTGGCGTTTGCCTGGGATGTCGTGCGGCACGTCAAGAGCAACGGCGTCGTGATCGTGAAAGATCGCAGCGCGCGCGGCATTTGTGCGGGGCAGACGAATCGCGTCAGCGCCGTGCAGATCGCCGGTCATCGAGCGGGCGAGCACGCGCGCGGTGCTGCGTGCGCGAGCGACGGCTTCTTCCCGTTTTCCGATGGTCTCATCGCGGCAGCCGAGGCGGGTTGCACGGCCGTAATCGCGCCGAGCGGCTCCGTTCGCGACGCAGAAGTCGTGGCCGCGGCCGATGAGCGCAATGTCGCGCTGGTCTTTTCGAATTACCGGTACTTTCTCCACTAGATGCGCTTTGCGACGTTCATCCTGCGGTTTTTGGTCTACGCCATCGTGCTCGGCGTCGCGTACGGTGTCGCGCAGAGCTTTTGGGTTCGCCAAGGGCTGGATCTCGATGTAAGCCTGAGCGGCTATCATTCGATTGCGATCACGGCGCTGACGCTTGCGCCGCTGGTCCTCGCAATCGTTGCAATCGTTGCCCGGCCGCTGGCGGTTTTCGTGCTGTTCTACCTGGTTGGCGCGATGCTGACCGCGCCGTTCGCATTGGCCCACGTCGTCGGGTAGGGGGAGCCTCTCAAAAGGCCCCGGTCGAGGCGTCCCGAAACGGCGCCCCCTATGGCCCGTTACTTACATACCTCGATTTTCGTGAACGACATGGCGCAGTCGATCGAGTTCTACACCAAGCAGTTGGGCTTGAAGCTGCTGGACGGACCGAACCACTTTCCGGGGAACGCCGACATGGCGTTCGTCGGCGACAGCTGGGATTCGTATATCGAGCTGGTCTACGATCTCGAAGAGCATCCCCCATATCAGATCGGTAACCGCTACGAGCATCTGGCGGTCGAGGTCGCGGACGTTCCGGCGACGATCGAGCGCCTGCGCGCCGCGGGCGTACGGATCGTCAAAGAACCGAAGAAGTCGCCGAATGGGAAGCGCACCATTGCGTTCGTCGAAGACCCGAACGGTATTCCAGTCGAGTTATTGGAGCCGCGCACATAAGGATCACGGCTCCGCGCGGAACTCAAGACGTCATTCCGCCCGAAAGCCGCCGCTGGGAGGCTTTCGAGGCTGCAGCGCGCGAGCTGGCTGCGCGCTTCGGATATGGAGAGATTCGCACGCCCATGTTCGAGTCGACGGAGCTCTTCGTGCGCGGAGTCGGCGAGACGACGGATATCGTCGAAAAAGAGATGTATACCTTCGAGGACAAGGGCGGCCGTTCGATGACGCTGCGTCCGGAGTGGACGGCTCCGGTCGTGCGCGCCGTCCTGCAGCACAATCTGCTGGCGCAAGGTTCCTTGCGCTTGTTTTATATCGGACCGTTCTTCCGGTACGAGCGGCCGCAAGCCGGACGTTACCGTCAAGCCAATCAATTCGGCGTCGAATGTTTGGGTTTCTCCGGCCCCGAGGCGGATGTCGAGGTGATGGAGCTTGCCGTCGCGCTCATCCGCCGCTATGGCATCCACGACGCTCTCCTGCGGGTCAATTCGATCGGCGACGATCGCTGCCGTCCACATTATCGCGAAGCGCTGCTCGAGTACTTTCGCCCGTTCGCGGGACGGCTTTCAGAGGATTCGCGCCGGCGGCTGGAACGCAATCCGATGCGCATTCTCGACAGCAAGGATCCCGAAGATCGCAAGCTCGTCGCGAACGCGCCGACCTTTCTCGATGGGTTGTGCGAGCCGTGCGGCGAGCATTTCGCGGAGGTGCGAGCGTATCTCGACGCGCTGGGCCTGCCTTATGAAATCGATCCGCGCATCGTCCGCGGCTTCGATTACTACACGCGCACGGTATTTGAAATCGTATCGCCGTCACTGGGCGCGCAAAACGCGATTTGCGGCGGTGGCCGTTACGACGGTCTCGTCGAATCGCTCGGCGGGCCGCCCACGCCGGCAGTCGGCTTCGGCTTGGGCGAGGAACGCTTTTTGATGCTCGCCGCAACGCACGCGGAGGAGACGGCGCGCGCCGGTTTTCAGGCGATCGCCCTGGGAGAGGCGGCGCGCGCTTGGCTTTTTCCGATCGTAGGGGCACTGCGGCTCGTTCAAACGGCTCCGGTGCACATGGATTTCTCGTCGCGCCGGATTACCGCACACTTCAAGACGGCCGATCGCAATGGCGCTCGCTGGGCGCTCATCGCGGGCGATGAGGAGCTTTCCGCCGCGACCATCGTGCTGCGCGATCTGGAAGCGCGCACGGAGGAACGGCTTCGGGTCGACGGCGACGCCATGGCCGTCGCCGGGTCGATCGCGGCCGCCGTCGAAGGCAAGGAACTTGCTGCGAGGCCCGCGGAGGGCGCACGGTCCGGGGCGAAGCGCCGTTAGCATGCACGACGAGACGAAGCGCATCGAGTCGCTCGCCGAGATCGCGCGACAATACGATCTCGATGCCATTCGGGTTCGCGTCGGCGACGAAGAGATCGAGGTCGTGCGGCGCGCGCCGTCGGCAGCCGTGCCCGTTGCGTCGCCGCCGGAAGCGGCGGCGCCGGCCGCCGCGCCGGCGCCGGCTCCGTCGCCTCGAACGAAGGTGGTGACGGCGCCGCTCGTCGGCGTATTTTACCGCGCCGCGGCTCCGGGAGAGGAGCCGTTCGTCGAAGTCGGCGATCGCGTCGAAACCGGCGACGTCCTCTGCACGCTCGAAGCGATGAAGATTTTCAACGAGATCACCAGTGACTACGCGGGAACCGTCACGCGAGTCGTTCCGGAAAACGGCGACCTCGTGGCGCTGGGCGACGAGCTTTTTTGGATCGAGACGTGATCCGGTCGCGCCGCGATTTTCGGGCGCTTCTCGGCGATCGTCGCGGATTGCTGGACGCGCCGCACTACCAGGGCCAAGTCGAAGCGATCGCGCAGGCCGTCATCACCGCCTTTCGCAGCGGAAAGAAGGTGCTATGGTTCGGCAACGGCGGCAGTGCCGCGGACGCACAGCATCTCGCCGCCGAGTTCAGCGGCCGCTTCCTGCGCGAGCGGCCCGGTTATCCGTCGGAGGCGCTGTCCGTAAATCCATCGGCCGTGACGGCGATCTCGAACGATTACGGCTACGAGCACGTCTTCGAACGGCAAGTCGAAGCCTTCGCGCAGCCCGGCGACGTGGTTGTCGGGATCACGACGAGCGGCAATTCGCCCAGCGTCGTCAGCGGTTTGCAAGCGGCGAAACGCCGCGGCGCGCTGGCTGTCGCCTTCACGGGTAACGGCGGCGGAAAAGTTGCCGACGTCGCCGATCTCGTGCTGATGGGCCCGGACGGCTATTCGGCCATCGTGCAAGAGGTCCACATTACGATGGGACATATCGTCTGCGATCTCGTCGATCAGGCGCTCGCGCATGGCGCCGGCTGAAGCCCTCGCGCCGCCGAGCGCACGCGACCTTTTCGAGCGCATGCGTGGACGCCGCATCCTGGTCGTCGGCGATTTGATGGTCGACGAATGGATTTGGGGAACGGTGACGCGCATCTCTCCGGAAGCACCGGTTCCCGTCGTTGCGGTCCGAGAGCATACGTTCACGCTCGGCGGAGCCGGAAACGTCGCCAGCAACCTGCGCGCGCTCGGTGCACACGTCTCCTTCGTCGGCGTCGTCGGCGACGATGCCGAGGGCAAACGAGCCGAAGAGCTGTGCGCGACGCTCGGCGTCGACGCGACGGGCTTGCTGCACGTTGCGGATCGCCCCACGACGCGCAAGACGCGGGTCGTGGCTCACGCACAGCAAGTGGTGCGGGCTGATTGGGAGTCGACCGCACCGCTGGGAGCAGCCGAACGCGACCGCGTCGCCGCAGAGGTCGCGCGCCGCGCCGCCTCATCCGACGGCGTCGTCCTTTCCGATTATGCGAAGGGACTCTTTTCGAAGGAGATCGTCGAAGCGGCCCTGACAGCGCCGATCGTCGTCGCCGATCCGAAGCCGCCGAACATCGCCCTCTTTTCCGGCGTGACGTGCGTTGCGCCGAATGCCGCCGAGGCGCTGGCGATGACTGCCGGCACGGCAAAGGACGGCTCGCTGGAAAGTGCGGCACGCGCGCTGGTGCGGCAGCTGAATTGCCGTTACGTGCTGGTGACGCGCGGCGAAGAGGGCATGTCGCTCTTCGGGCGCGACGGCGAGCGGTTCGACGTTCCCGCGGCCGCGCGAACCGTCTACGACGTGAGCGGCGCCGGTGATACCGCAGTTGCGGTGCTGACGCTCGCGCTCGCCGCCGGCGCGACGATCCTCTCCGCCGTGCAGCTCGCGAACTTCGCGGCGGGTGCGGTCGTCGAAAAGCTTGGAACGGCGACCGCGTCGCCGGACGAGATCGTCGCGCTGCTCGAGGCAGCGCCATGACGTCGTCCGGCCGCGTGCTCTCGCTCGAAGCGGCCCTCGCCTGGCGCGAGCGCGAGCGCGCGTCCGGGCACACCATCGTCTTCACGAACGGCGTGTTCGATTTGCTGCACGCCGGGCACGTCGCCTATTTGGAGTGGGCGCGCGCTCAGGGAGATGCGCTCATCGTCGGCGTCAACATGGACGACTCGGTACGGCGTCTCAAAGGCCCCTTGCGCCCGTTCACGCCGTTCGAGGACCGCGCGCGCGTGCTGGCCGCGCTGCGCAGCGTCGAGGCGGTCGTCGGCTTTGCCGAGCTGACCCCCGAGACGTTGCTCGACCGTCTGCGGCCCGACATCCACGTCAAGAGCGCGCAATACCGCATCGAGGATCTGCCCGAGCGTCTCGTCATCGAAAGCTTCGGAGGCCGTATTTTGCTTGCGCCGCATCTGGACGGAAAGAGCACCACGGATCTGGCCGCGCGCATTGCAAACGCTGCTGCGAGGCCGGCGCAAAAGTGAGAATCGCGTTCACCGTCAACGGCCCGGGGGAATACGCGGGCTGGCTGCGGCCGCTCTTGCTGGCACTGTATGCTCGCTCGCCGGATTTGGATGCAACGGTGTTTTTCGTGCCCGACGATTTCGCAACGGGCCGCGAGGCTGCGGTAGCGGCGTCGGAATTTCCTCGGCTGCGAACGGTCACGCCGCGCGAGTACGTGCGCTTCGCGCTCGGCGCGCGGCTGGAAGGTCTGCCGGAGCGCGTGGATCGCGTGCAGTACCTCGGCGGGGACCTCATGCATGCCGCGCGGGTCAACGAGCGGCTCGGCGGGATCGCGACATCGTATAAATTTTCGCGTTCCCGCTATCGCAGCCGCTTTGCGCGCGTCTTTGCAGTCGACGAAGCCAATCGCCGGCAGCTGATCGCTTGGAAGACCCCGCCCGAACGCATTACGGTCGTCGGCAACCTCGCGATCGACGGCGCCTTGCGCGACGGTCAAAGCGGCGATCGCGTCACGAGCGCGCTGGCGGCGGACTCGGTCATCATCATGCCGGGCTCGCGACGCCACGAGATCGCCAACATGGTACCGTTCTTTCTTCGCGTTGCGATCCGTTTGCGCGACCTCGATCCGTCGATTCCGATCGTGTTCGGCATATCTCCTTTCACGACCGCGGACGAGCTTCGCACGGCGCTCGCCGCCGGCGGGTTGCGCACCGCGTACGGCGCGCGGGGCGGCGTCGTCGAGCGCGATGGCATCTTGTTCTTGGTGACGGATGAGGGCGAGTTTCCGGCGCTGCGCCAAGCGCTGGCCGCAGCCAGCCGCGCCCGCTTGGCCGTGACGATTCCCGGGACGAAAACGATCGAGCTCGCCGCGCTCGGCGTACCGGCGCTCGTGGCGGTGCCGTTCAACGCGCCCGAAGCGGCGGTGATCACCGGGCCCTTGCAATACATCGAACGCGTTCCGCTCGTCGGCGTTCCGCTCAAGCGCAGCCTCGCAATGAGATTTTCCAAACGCTTCCGGTATTTTGCGCAGCCGAACGCAGATGCCGGCCGCGAGATCCTTCCCGAGATCGTGGGTACGCTCACGCCGGCATTCGTCGCCCGGCTCGCGCACGAATGTTATGACGACGCGCCTTGGCGTGCGTCCGTATCGCGCGAAATCTCCCAAATCTATGCCGCACACGCCGGCGCCTCGCAGCGCATGGCCGATGCCCTCGTCGCGGAGGCAGTCGCAGCGTGAGCGACGTGTCGATCGTCATCGCCACGAAGGACCGCGCCGGATTTCTGTCGCGCGCTTTGGAGTCGCTGGCGCGGCAGCGCACGTCCGTCTCGTTCGAAGTGATCGTTGCCGACAACGGATCGACGGATGCGACGCCGGACGTCGTCGAGCGCGCGGTTCGCGTCGCGCCGCATCCGCTGCGCCGCATCGAAGCGGGAAACGCCAATAGGGCGCTGGCTCGTAACGACGGCATTGCGGCCGCATCCGGCGAGCTGGTGCTGTTCGTGGACGACGACGTCTGGTTGCCGCCGGGGTTCGTCGCGGCGCACGCGGCGGCACATCGAGAGAGGAACGGCATGCCTCGGGCCGTGACGGGCCCGATCGTCAACGTCGCGTCCTATGACGAGCAGCCGCGGCCGTCGGCTGCGAACTTTTCACGCGCATTCTTCTGCACGTGCAATGCATCGGTGCCGAAATCCGCGCTCGAGCGGATCGGCGGTTTCGACGAAACGTTCGATCTGTACGGTTGGGAAGACACCGAGATCGGCCTGCGCCTGCGCGACGCCGGCGTTCAGCACGCTTTTGCATGGGATGCCTTCCTCTATCACATCAAACCGCCGGAGCCGTTGGAGCGCGCGGTGCTGCGCTCCGTTGAAAAGGCCGTGATGGCAGCGCGCCTGATTCGAAAGAGCCCCGGCCTGCGCACGCGGCTGGCGACCGGAGCTTATCCGCTGAATTTACTGCGCGCGAAGCTCATGTCGCCGCTGCTCCCCGTCTACGCGGGCGTCGCGTCGAGCACGCGGCTCCCGAAACCGTTGGTTGCGTACGCTCGTTCGCGATTGCTGGATGGAGTATACGTGGAGCGCCTCGCGCGCGCGCTCGGCGACGAAGATTGCCGCAAGACCGCGCGCTGCTGATTGCCGTCGGCGGCGGCGTCGGCGACACGTTTCTCGCCTCCGTGCTCGCACGCGCGCTGCGCAAGCGATTTGCGGCCGTCGACATGCTCGCGCTCAAAGCTCATCGCGCCGTTTTGCGGGGCAATCCCGATATCGCCGTGGTGCTCGAGAGCGGCGAGCCCGCTTCGCTGCGCGGGCGCGGGTATTCGGCGTCGGTGTGCACGTGGGCGACGCTCGACAACGCGCTCTTACCGTTTCGAGCGCGGATTCGCGTACGGGTCGGTCAAGCCCGGCGGCCCTATTCCATGCTATTCACCAAGCGCGTCGGCGTTCGCAGCGAGCTCGGCGATCGAACGTCGCATTGGACGCAAATCTTGCTCGATTACGCGCGCGCGCTCGGCTGCGATACCGAGGATGCGCAGCCGCGCATCGCGCTGAACGATGCCGATCGCGACGAGGCACGCCGCTTGTTGGAAAGGGCCCGCGTTGACGGTCCGTTCGCGATGCTGCATGCGACGAGAGGGATCGAACGGCCCGCGCGCTGGCCGAGCGCGCCTTTCGCCCGCATCCTCAGCGAGCTGGTGGAACGCTATCGCATTCCGGTGCTCGTGACGGGCTCGCCCGAGGATCGCAGCTTTGTGACACGCGTCTTTGCCGAAGCAAGAAGCCAACCGCGCGATTTCTCGCAGCGCTCGGCTGCGGCAATCGACGTGGCCGGCGCGACGTCCCTGCGCTCGTTCAGTGCGCTGGCTGAGCGTGCGCGCTTCGTCGTTGCGATGGATAGCGGCCCGATGCATCTGGCGGCGTCGACGGGGACGCCGACGGTTGGTATCTTCGCGCTGCGCTCCGACGAGCCGCGTCGTTGGGCTCCGCTCGGGCCCGCCACGGCGATTGTCGAAGGAACGTACCTCTGCCCGCCGTCGCATCGCAAAGAGACTTGTCCTGACTTCGCGTGCGTTCGCGCGCTGCAGCCGGAGCCTATTTTCGCGGCTCTCGAGCGGCTGCTTTCCCGTGACAAGGGTTCGATTTCCGGGTAGGGAAGGGGCGCCCCAGAGAGGGCAGGGCATGTACAACGACACCGCGCTACCATCGGTACCGCAGCGACGTCTCCTTGCGGGCGCCGCGCTCGTGATCGCAATCGCGATTGCGGGGCTCTTTTACGTGAAGTGGTCACCGTACTATGCGAAAACGTTCGTCGCTGCCGCGCATCACTCGATCGGTGCGTCGATCGTCTCCGGCAAGGTGGCGCAGCCGCCGCCGCCGAGTTGGGGCGCGGCGCTCAACTACGCGAAGGCATACTACCTCGCGATCTGGCAGGCGCTGCTGCTCGGCTTGATTTTGGGCGCAGCCGTGCAAGTATTCTTTCCGCGCCGCTGGATCTATCAATTTCTGGGGAGCGTCGGCATTCGTTCGACGGTCTTGGGAGGGATCTTCTCGCTTGCCGGGATGATGTGAACGTGCTGCGCGGCGACGGTCGTCGTCGGACTTCGCAGACAAAACGCATCGCTTGGCGCGGCCATGGCGTTTTTGATCGGCAACCCGATCCTCAATCCGGCCGTGTTGCTATTCATCGCATTCGTGCTCTCATGGCAGTTTGCGGTGATTCGCTTGGTGCTGGGGATCGCGCTGGTGCTGGTGATCGCTTGGTATGCAAACCATTCCGGAGAGATCGCCGCGGCTCACGAGCTTCACGCGCCCGCTCCGGCGCCGATCGAAGGAAACGCTTCAGTCGCGCAAATGGCCGTCGCATGGCTGCGCGCGTTCTGGTGGGAGATCTATACGATCGTCCCCGGCTACATCGTGATCGTGTTGGCGCTCGGCGCCGCGCGCGCGTTTCTCTTCACGCCGGCGCTGACGCTGCACAGCAGCAGTATCGCCGCGCTCGCGATCATCGCGATCGTCGGGACGCTTTTCGTCATTCCGACCGCCGGTGAGGTTCCGATCATCCAAACGTTGATGGGTTTGGGCATGGGCATTGCCCCGGCGCTGGTTCTGCTCTTGACCTTGCCGGCGATCAGCTTGCCGACGACCTACATCGTGCGCAAGCAGTTCCCGGCTCGCATTCTCGCCGGGACGCTGGCCATTACGGCTGCCGTAGGATTCGCCGCCGGGGCGATCAGCAAAGTCTTCACAGGCGGTTAAGCGGCTCCGCGCGAAACGCCGCCGCCGTGAACCCGGCGGCAACTATCCAGCTTTGCACGTACAACCGTGGGCATCTGCTGCCGCGGGTGCTCGAGGCGTGCTTCGATCAGACGGTCCCTCGCGATGCCTACGAAGTCGTCCTCGTGGACGACGGATCGAGCGATGAGACGCCGTCCGTCATCGAAGAGGCAAAGCGGCGTACCCGCGTGCCCTTTACGGTGATCTCGCAGCCGAATGCCGGTCTTGCAAGCGCGCGCAATACCGGCATCGCGGCCTGTCGCGGCGAGCGCATCGTCTTCATCGACGACGACGTGTTGCCGATGCCGGACTTCGTGGAAGAGCACCTGCGCGCGGCGCAGCGCGGCAGCGATCCCGTCGTGCGCGGAGCGGTGATCGAGGTCGAATCGTTCGACCGCCTGCCGCCGCCGTTCTGGAGCCTTCGCAACTACAGCGCAAATTGGTTTTGGACCAGCAACGTCTCGGTGTCGCGCCGTGCCCTCGACGCGGTGCGCCTGCGCGACGGTGAGTGGTTCGATGAAGCGTTTTCGGAGTACGGTTGGGAGGACATCGAGCTTGGATTGCGCTTGCGCGAGTCCGGGGTGCGTGCCGTCTTCAACAAATACGCCGTCGCATTTCACTGCAAGCCGAAAGCCGCCGAGCAGCTCAATCTCGAAGCGGTTCTGCGCCAGAAGCGCGCGCAGGCGCGGACGGCACGCGTTCTGGCGCGCAAGCATCCGGGATGGCGCGTTCGGCTTGCCACCGGAGACAATCCCGTCCAGCGGGGCCTGCATCGCGTCAGCCGAGCCTTGCGGCTGGAGCGAGGCTGGAACGCCGCGCTGGGAACACCCGCATTCCACCGCATTGCGCTCGCGGCGCTGGCAAGCGATGCCTATTTCGACGAGCTGGAACGGGAGCAAGGCCGGATGCCCTAATGCGCATCCTGCTTTCTCGCACCGATCGCGTCGGCGATTTGGTGCTTTCCACGCCCGCAATCGCCTCGCTGCGCCGTTCTTTTCCGGATGCCGTCATCACGCTCGTGTGCTCGCAATACAATCGCGTCGTCGTGGAGCATAATCGTGACATCAATTGCATCGAAACATTGCAGGACGGCGTCGATCCGATTCGGTTCGGTGCGCGTTTTCGGGGCGAAACCGATATTGCCGTTGCCCTGGCACCGCGTGCCGCCGACATTCGCCTCGTCGGTGCGACGCGCGCGCCGCGCCGCATCGGCTACACCTATGTGTGCCGCTTCTTCGCGCGACTGACCGCACGCAGATACCTCACGGATGTGCTGATTTCCGAAGCCGATCCGCGTTTGGCGGATCAGCACGATCCGTATCCCGTGCGTCACGAGATACTGCAGCTGCTCGCGCTGGTGGAGCGTGCGGGCGGAACGAAGCTCGTTTACGATCTCAGCCTCCCCGTGAGCGACGAGGATCGCGCGCAAGTCGCGCACATCCCGCGCGCCGGGATCACCGTCCATGTCGCGCAGCGCTGGATGCGCGACGGCAGCACGCTGGAGTCCCTGATCGCGCTCTTGCGCGAGCTTCGCGCTCTGGGAAGGCCGCTCGTGGTCACGCACGGCAATGACGCCGCCGGCGCCATTCCGGCGATCGCGGCTGCCGGCGTCGCCGACTGCATCGCCGGATCGCTCTCGTTCCTGGCTTGGGCTGCGGCCTTCGAGCGCAGTGCCTGCGTCGTGACGGTCGATACCGGTGCGACGCATGTCGCAAGCGCGATGCGCAGGCCGACCGTCGTGCTCTTCGAACACCGGTATTTCCGTCTGAACTCGCAAGAGTGGGCGCCGTGGGGCGTACCTTATGCGCTCGTGCGAAAGCCCGTCGGCGAAGATCCGGACTCGCTCGCCGCGCTGCGCGGCGAGATCGTCGAAAGCGTCAGACGGCTCATCAAATGATCGATTTATCCATCGTGATTCCAACCTTCAATCGCCTCGCGACGTTGCGCGAGGTGATACCGTCACTGCTCGCGCAGACGGTTGACCGGGCGCGCTTTGAGATCATCGTTGCGGATTCACAGTCGACCGACGGCACGGCGGAATATTTGTCAGGAGTTGCGGCGGCGGCGTCGTCCGTGCGCCATCTTCCCGGGCGGTATTCGGGACGGGCCGCAGCGAGAAATGCGGGGATCGCGGCCGCTCGCGGACGGATCGTGCTCTTCAATGACAGCGACATCATCGCTTCACCGGATTTACTGGAGCGGCATCTCGCGCGCCACGAAGGCTCGCGTTGTGCCGTCGTGGGGCTCGAGGTGCAGGTGAAGACGCTGGAAGAATATCGCGAGCGCAGCAAGAATCCGCCGCAGCGCGACACGCTGCACCCTCCGACGCGCAAGAGGCTCTCGTGGTTGTACTTCCTGACGGGCAACGCATCGGCGCGCAAGGCAGACCTCGATGCCGTCGGAGGCTTCGATGAGAGCTTCACGGGCTACGGTCACGAGGATCTCGAGCTGGGTTACCGGCTGCAGGCGCACGGCGTTCCGATCGTCTACGAGCCCAAGGCGATCAGTTATCACCTCCAAGACGTCGGCTTCGAGGATCAAAAGACAAAGATGGAGCTAGCCGGCCGTTCGACCGTGCGCTTCTATCGCAAGCATCCGGATTTCAGCGTGAAGCTGCGGCTCGGGATGACGCCGGTGTCGCTGGGCGCGCACGCGATCCTCGGGCGCCTTCCCGGCGTCGTCGACTGGCTCGACCGCCGCTCCGCAACCTCGCCGCTTGCGCGGACGATCGCGTACCAATATCACTACGTTTCCGGAATAAAAGCAGCCTTGAGGTTCCGTGAGTGAATAAGACGCCTTACGCTAGGCGCTCGTGCGGCGCGCTTCGCCAGTCCGACATCGGCTCCCCGGTCGAGCTGAACGGGTGGGTGCATCGGCGCCGCGATCACGGCGGACTGATCTTCATCGACGTGCGCGATCGCGACGGCATCAGCCAAGCGGTGTTCGATCCGGCGGACCCGACGACGTTCGCGCTGGCCGAATCGCTTCGCAGCGAGGATGTGGTGCGCTTGCGCGGCACCGTGCGCGCGCGTCCTGCCGGAACGGAGAACGCGAAACTGGCAACCGGCGCGATCGAGCTTCCCGTAGCGGAGCTGCACGTCTGGTCGCGGGCCCAGACGCCGCCGTTCCCGATTACGTCGGACGAGCGCGTCGATGAGAACCTGACGCTCAAATATCGCTACCTCGACTTGCGGCGCCCGCGCATGCAGCGCAACTTGACCGTGAGGCACAAGATCGTCAAGGCCATTCGCGACTTCTTCGACTCGCGTGACTTTCTCGAGATCGAGACGCCGATGCTCATAAAGTCGACGCCCGAAGGCGCGCGCGATTACCTCGTCCCGAGCCGCCTTTACCACGGCCAGTTCTATGCTTTGCCGCAGTCGCCGCAGATGCTCAAGCAGATCCTGATGATCGGCGGCGTCGGCCGGTACATGCAGATCGCGCGCTGCATGCGCGACGAAGATCAGCGTGCCGATCGGCAACCCGAGTTCACACAGCTCGACGTCGAAATGTCGTTCGCGACGGAAGAAGACGTGCTTGAGACGATGGAATCGTCCATGGTCTACACGTGGAAGCGCGCGCTCGGGATCGAGCTGCCGCAGCCGTTCGTCCGGCTGAACCACGCGGAGGCGATGCGCCGCTTCGGGACGGACAAGCCCGATCTGCGTTTCGAGCTGGATTTAGCCGACGTCACGGACGCGTTCTCGGCATCTGAGTTCACGCTCTTTCGCTCGCTGGCGCAGCGTGACGGCGCCATGCGCTCCGGGAGCGTGCTGGCGCTGAGATATCCCGGCGGCGCGAGTTTGTCGCGACGCGATTTCGATGCGCTCGTCGAAACCGCGAAGACGCTGGGTGCGAAAGGGCTCGTGTGGATTGCAAGGGGCGACGAGATGCGCTCGTCGATTCAGCGCTTCCTCACCGACGCGCTGGTCGAGCAGCTGTCGAGCGCGGTTGGTGCGCGGCACGGCGACGCGATCCTGCTCGTCGGTGATGCGACGGCCGACGCGCAGCTCGTCGCAGGGCGGCTTCGCAACGAGATCGGCGAGCGCATCGGTGCGCGCGATCCCGAAAAGTTCGCGTTCTGCTGGATTCTCGGATTTCCGTGGGTCGAGAGAGACCCGGAAACCGGCGAAATCGCACCCGCGCACCATCCGTTCACCGCGCCGGCGCCGGGGCAGGAGCACCTGATCGACACCGACCCGCTCGCGATGCGCGCGCAGCACTATGACATGGTGCTCAACGGCTACGAGCTGGGCAGCGGCTCGATTCGCAACCACGATCCCGCCCTGCAGCGCCGCATCTTCCGGATGCTCGGCATGGGCGATGAGGAGATCGAGGAGCGCTTCGGCTTTTTCATCCGTGCGCTCGATTACGGCGCGCCGCCGCACGGCGGCATGGCTCTCGGCATCGATCGCATCGCGATGATCGCCTGCGGCGAAACGAGCATCCGCGACGTCATCGCGTTTCCCAAGAATCAGGTCGCGCGCGACCTGATGATGGACGCGCCGTCTGCGGTGCCCGAGAAATCGCTCAGAGAACTGGGCCTCGCGATCAAATCCCCGGCGAAGACGTAGCCCCTCTGCGTACCCCCGGCACCGGGCCGATGGGCCTCCTTCGACGCCGCACCGCTGCGCCGCGGCCGGGCACCGCCCGGCGGCCGCCGAAATTGCCGGGGTGGCGCCGATCGATTCACGTGCACCGTTTCGCTTTGTCGTCGCGGTTACCGACCCGGACTGGTTTGCATTTCTGTCGGCTCGTCGCGAAATCGACGAAGTAAACTTCTGGCGTCCTGGTGCGACGACAACCGCGTACCATCGCGGAACGCCCTGGTTCTACCTTCTCAAAGGCACGAGCAACATCGTCGGCGGCGCATTCTTTTCGGCCTACGACAAAATGCCGTCAGCGCTCGCGTGGGAGACGTTCGGCATCGCTAATGGAACGGCTAGCCTCGACGAGTTCCTTGCCGTTCTCGCGTCGATCAAACGCGTTCGTCCCTCTCAAGTCGGAGAAATTGGCTGCGTCGCTTTGACGCAACCGTTTTACTTTGCGCCCGGCGAGCCGATCCGATTCCGTCGCCTGTACGGACCTTTAAAATCGTTCGACACGGCCGACCGAGAGGGGCTCGAACTGTGGCGCGTGCTGCAACGCAGAATGGCGGGCGCATCGCTGCCGAAGGCGGTTTCACAAGGGCCGCCGCTGCAAAAACCGCTGCGTGGCTCCATGACTCTGGTCGAAACACGTCCCGGCCAGGCGACCTTCCGCATCGATGTCGAAAAAGCGTATTCTTACCGCTGTGCCGTCACCGGCGAGCGTACGAGACCGGCGCTTCAAGCCGCGCACATCGTGCCCTGGAAAGAAAGCCGTCTGCACGACGTGCGGAACGGCCTTCTGTTGAGATCCGACATTCACAACTTATTCGACGCAGGATACGTGACGGTGGATGAGGATCTACGGTTCGTCGTGAGCAGCGCTATTCGTGAAGAGTTTGAAAACGGCCGGGATTACTACGCACTGGACGGCGCCCAGATCCGTATGCCGGCTCGTTCCGAGCAGCGTCCGTCGAACGAAAATCTCGAATGGCACCGAAACAATCGATTCAAAGGATAGAAACGAGGTTGATATGCAAGCCGACACCCGCGTGAAAATCCGTGCCGTGGTGCGAGGAGGCCTATTAGAGAGTCTTTTTGCTTCGGAAGAAATTGATTTCGAGTATCTCGACGCGGACGTCTATCAGGGCGACGTAGACGTTGTAGTCGCCGAGTACTCGAAGCTGCCGATTGAAGTCATCTGAGTGGGGCTCGCCGGGCTTGCCTTCAGGATGACAAAGGCCGGGCAAGCAGCTCCCGCGCTCGCGTGAAGATCGCGTCGAGCATCGGCTCGGTGAGCACGCCGGTATTCGTGTTTTGGCGGCTGGGATGGTACGAGGCGAGGACGACGACGGTCTTGCCGCGGGGCGTTCGCAACGTGGTCTGGGCGCCGTGCTTGAACGGAGCCCGCGGCGTGAGATACTCGTGATCTGCTTTGAGCAAGCCGTGCACCGTGTCGTCGGCGATTTTCCCGAGCGTGATGATGACGCTCGGCTTCAGCGCGGCGTACTCGACCTGTAAGTAATCGAAGCAGCGGCGGCGCTGCTGCGGCGTCGGTTTGTTGTGCGGTGGCGCGCACCGGATCGCCGCGGTGATGTAGACGTCGCGCAGTCGCAGGCCGTCGCCGCGGTCGGTCGACGTGGGCTGGTTGGAGAAACCGGCCTTGAACAGCGCGCGATACAGCCACACACCCGAGGCGTCGCCCGTAAAAGGCCGGCCGGTGCGGTTGGAGCCGTGCGCTCCGGGTGCCAGCCCGACGATCAGCACGCGGGCCTTGCGGTCTCCCCAGCCCGGGACCGGGCGGCCCCAATACTCGTGATCCAGGTGCGCGCGCTTCTTCTCGCGGGCGATCGCCGCGCAGTAGGTGCGCAGCTCCGGGCACCGCCGGCACCCGACGACCATGCGCTCCAGCTGGATGAGACTCACGTATTTGACGAATCGGCGGACGTCTGGGAGACTCCGCTTTATGGCAGCCGCCGCGACCTTCGCCGCATCCCCGAGCGCTCCGCACGCACTCGACAGGCGCGGGATCGGATTTCTGGTCGGCGCGCACGCGTTCAACGACATGAATCAATCGATCGTGCCGGCCGTGCTGCCGTTTCTGATCTCGCAGCGCCATCTCTCATACGCCGCCGCCGCCAGCCTCGTGCTGTCGCTCACGATCGCTTCCTCGGTCGTGCAGCCGCTGTTCGGCTACGTCACCGACAAACGATCGGTCCCTTGGCTGATTCCCGCGGCGCTGGTGTGCGGCATGTGCGGCACCGTACTGCTCGGGCTCGCGCCGACCTACCCCTTGCTGCTGCTGGCAACGCTGGTCTCGGGTTTCGGAAGCGCGGCGTTTCATCCCGAAGCCGCGCGCACGGCCAATCTCGTCTCAGGCTCGCAGCGCTCGACGGGCATGGGCTTCTTCGGCTTAGGCGGCAACATCGGGTTTGCGGCGGGTCCGATTTTGGTGACGCCTGCGATTTTGTTCTTGGGCCTGCACTACGCCGGGTTGATCGCGATCCCGGGCGTGCTGTATGCGATCTTTCTGGCGTTCTTCGAGATGCGGCGCTTCGCGACGTTTCGTGAACGGCCAAAGACGTATGCGTCGACGTCGCAGCGCGGCGACCGTTGGGGAGCCTTTGCGATTCTCACGGCCACGCTCGTGCTGCGCGCGATGGTGTTCTTCGGCATGATGACCTTCACGCCGCTTTTCTGCATCGCCGTTCTCGGCGCGACGAAGGCGCAGGCGAACGCGGTGCTTGCGATCACCCTTCTTGCAGCAGCGGCGGGCGTGATCACGGGCGGTCGCTTGGGAGATCGTTTTGACCGCCGCAAGATCGTGCAAGCATCGCTTGCCGCCGCGGCCGTCATGGCGACGTCAATCGCGCTCGCCGGGCAAGCGCACGTGACGCTGGTTGCGATCGCGATGCTCTTCATCGTTTTTGCGTTCTTGCTGCAATGGAGTCAGAGCGTGACGATCGTGCTCGGACAAGAATATCTTCCGACGCGCATCGGCACCGCTTCCGGCGTCACGCTCGGGCTCGCGATCTCGATGGGCGGCTTTGCGATGCCGTTTCTCGGCAAGCTCGCGGATGCGCGCGGTTTGATTCCGGTGCTTTTCGCGATCGGCGCGCTGGCGCTGGCGTCGCTCGTTACGGCGTCGTTCTTACCGCCGGTTTCAAAGCCGCACGACGATGACGGGCCCGATCGCGTGGTCGATGATGAAGCGCGCCGTATGGCCGATCGACTTCGGGCCGATCCCGCCCCGATGGCCTGAGGCTACCAACACCGCGATATCCGGCGCGCTCGCCGCCGCTACCGTGTGCCCGGGATCCCGTCCGCCGCCCAGAACCCGTGGCGTCGCCGAGACGCCGCGCTCGCGCAGCAGCGCAATGGCCGCATTCGCGATCGCCTCGGCTTGCGCGCGATCCGGATCGTCGTGGCGATGCGGCGGCGGCGGTGGATGATGAGGACGCCCGTGACGCTCGCGCACGGCGGCCAGCTCGCGCGCCGCCGCGTCGCCGTACGCGCACCACGCTTCCACGCGCTCGAAGCGCCCGATCCAGGGCATCGCGGCAGCAACGAGCGTTTCGTCTTGAACGCCGTCGACGCAGATCGCGAGTACTACCGGATCGTCCATAGCCACACCGACGTCACCATAAGCGTTACGGGAACGACGAGCAAACCGAGCTTGAGATATTCGAACGGGCTCACGGCAATTCCGCGGGCGCGCACGATGGAAAGCCACAGAATCGTCGCCAGCGAGCCGGTCGTCGTCAGGTTCGGCCCCAGATCGACGCCGGCCACGAGCGCGTACCCGGCCGGAGCGATGCCGTGGTTGACGATCGCGCCCGAGATCACCGCGACGGGCAAATTGTTGAGGAGGTTCGATGCGAGGGCCGATCCGAACGCGGCGGTGAGGATCGCGGCAAAAGGACCGTGATGAGCCTGGTCGCGCAGCGCATCGAGCGCCAGGCTCACCGCGCCCTGACGAACCACGGCATCGAGCAAGACGAACATGCCCGCCAAGAGCGGGAACGTCGACCAGCCGATCTCCTCGGCGGCTTCCCGGGATCTCACGCGCGCGACGGCGATGACCACGAGCGCCCCTGCCAGAGCGACGGGGCCCAGCGGGACGTCGAAGATCAGCGCTGCGACGTATCCCGCGGCGACCAGCACCATCGCGACCATCGTCCGCCGCATCCGCGGCTCCAGCGGCGGCGCCTGGACGGCGCCATAGCGGCCTTTGAGCGCCGTACGAAAGATTGCCAGGAAAATGACGAGATTGAGAGCGACCGAGACGAGCATCGGTACGAGCAAATGCTGGGCAAACGGGACCAGATGCGGTCGCGAGACGACGAGCAGGTTTGCGGGATTGGAGAACGGCAAACCGAACGACGCCGTGTCGGCGACGAACGTGCATGCGTACAGATACGGCAGCGCATCGATACCGCGGCCGACGATGGCGCGATAGACCACCGGCGTAAAGACGATCGCCGTCGCGTCGTTCGACATCACGATCGTGAGCAGCGCGCCGGTTCCGAAGATGAGCGCGAACAAACGCCGCCGAGATCCTTGGGCGCGCGCCAAGAGCGTGTCGGCCAGCCACGCGAAGAGGCCGCTGCGCTCGGCTGCAGCCGAAATCGCCATCAGCCCGAGAATGAAGAGCAGCACGTTCCACTGCGCGGCGATCGCGCCGGCGGCGGATTTCGGTGCTTCGACGCCGAGCAGCATGACGAGCGCGGAGCCCGCAACCGGCCAAATCCATTCCGGAAGGCGCCCCGGCCGAACGGCGACCAGCACCATCGCGACGAACGCGATGGCAAAGACTAGCTCAGGGATGGAAACCCCAGCCGCGCAAGCGCTGCATACGCAACGATGCCGACGGTCGTCGAAAGATTCAGGCTGCGAACGGTCCCTTGCCGCATCGGAATCCCGATGACACGTTCGGGATGGCGCTCGAGGAGCGCGCGGGGCAAGCCCGTCGTTTCCGTACCGAAGACCAGCGCGTCGCCCAAGCCGTACGGCGCTCGATCGTAGCGGCAGGCGGCGCGTGTTTCGACGAACCATCGCGGCGTCGGCGCGGTGGCCTCCAAATATGCATCCAGCGATGCGTGGACGACCACGCGAACGTGCTCCCAATAATCGAGACCGGCGCGCTTGAGCTCCCGGTCGTCGATGGAAAAGCCGAGCGGCTCGACGAGATGCAGCGCGCACCCCGTCGCCGCGCACAACCGCGCGACGTTTCCCGTATTCGGCGGGATGAGCGGTGAGACGAGAACGATGTGCAGCGGCGCGTCAGCGACGTCGCCGGCCGCGACTACTCGGCCTTCCGGTTGCGCGCTCACGCGTTGGCGAGCGCGACCACCGGCTCGTCGCGAGGCGCGATGACGTACGCGGTGCCGCGATGCTCGAGCCAAAGCTTCTCGAACTGCCGGCGCGGATAAATCGTGCGAATCGTCGCTTGCGCGGGATCGTTGAAGATCGGGTTTCCGCCGTCATCGAATCCGCGCAGCACGGCGATGTGTCCGTCCGATTCGTCGAGCGGCGCATTGTCGAGCTCACCCTTCTTCCAGGCGAAGGACAGCGCGAGCGGAACGCCCGCGGCCAAAAAGAGCCGCGCGTGCGCGAGGTCGCGCAGGAACGCAACGAACGAGCGCAGCCGAAAGCGGCTCGCGAACGCGGTGTTGAAGGCCCAATTCCCCGTACCGTGATACGCGTCGTCGTACGTTGCGGCTGCCGCTTCCCCGACCCCGATCTCGACGCCGTTTGCGGCCAGCAGCATCGCGAGCGACGCGGGGCTGCACCATCCGCGGCCCGGGTCTCCGACATATTGCGAGCGCATGGGAACGTCCAGCTCGATCGGCTCCAGCTTGCTCTCGTACGGCCGCTGCTGCAGCGGCGGCGTCGCCAGCGCCAACGCGTCCAGCTTCGTCGAGGCTTCGACCTCGATCGCCGTAAACGGCTGCGTCGTCAGGAGCACGTCGGTCTCGAAGCGCGCGTTCGTATCGCGTCCGCCCAGCGACATCCGCGATCGTTCGTCCCAGCGAACGTAGGGCAGCGTTTTGCTCCAGCTTTCGTCGTCAAAGCGCACGCGGACGGCAAGCGCACCGTGCGACGCGGAGGTGTTCCAGGAAACGACGCCGGCATTGGCCGGCTGCGTTCGCAGTCGCGCACCGGCGCGCGGCCGCTCGTCGAGAATCAGCGGCAATCTATATCTTCCATTCCCACGCGTTCCAGGAATTAGCGATGTATTCGGCGGGTTTGTAGTTTTTCAAATCGTCGTTGTAAGCGGTGTAACTCTTTTCCCAGTACAAGAAAATCGCCGGGACCAGCTCGTGGATTCGCATCTCTTCCCGCTGGACGAGCGCTTTCCGCTTGACGCGATCGAACGTCCGCAGCTGGGCGGCGCTGGTCTCGTTGATTACCGGATCGTCGATCCAGGACGTGTTGGCGCCCCGCGGCGGGATGAATGCGCCGTTCCACGATGCCTCGTTGTCGGGATCGGGTCCAAAGGTGTCCGTGGACCACGACGTGTCGTATTTTCCGGTGTAGAGCGGCCCATCGCGCGCGAAGAGCAGATTGTCGGGAAAGTTCCGGATCGGGACGTCGATACCGACGGCCCGCAGCTCGCTTTGAATCTGCACTTCGGCTTGCGCGTTGGGTTGGTTGTTCGTATCGCTCGTGATCGCGACGACGAGGCGTGCGCCGTCTTTGTACCGATAGCCGTCCTTGGCAAGCCGCCAGCCCGCCGCATCGAGAAGTCTGCGCGCATCTGAGGGATCGTGCCGGTAGAACGGAATCTCGGGTGCCGCCCAGGAGTTGGGAGGAATGTCGCTGGAGGCACGGACGTTGTAGCCGTGATAAACGTCGCGATTGATTCGATCCCAATCGACCGCTTCGGCGATCGCCAGCCGGACGCGAACGTCGCGCAGATTCGGGCGCGCGACGTTGAGCGTCATCTGCTTGAGATTGGCGACGAGATGCGCCACCACGCGAATCCCGGCAATCTTGCTCAAACGATCGATTTGATTGGTCGGCACGTTGTCGTCGACGTCGACGGCATGAGCTTGCAGCTGCGCGAAAAGGGTGTCGGTGTTCGGGATGATCTTCCACGTCAAGCGCTTCAGCTTGGGGGGACCTCGCCAGTAAAGAGGGTTGGGTCCGAATTCGAGCGACGAACCATGGTTCCACGCCTCGAGCACGAACGGACCGCTGCCCACCGGCCGGCTCGCGTAGGCGCTGCGCCGGAGATCTTGCGGCGCGACCGATGCCAGCAAATGGCGCGGTAACGGCGGATACGCATTCCCACCGAAGCACAACCCTAGCACATCTGCATCGGGCTCGCGCAGGTGAACGATCGCCGTGGTGTCGTTCGGAACGTCGATCGCGGTGATGTCGTCCCAGCCTTCCCGCAGCTTGACGCCCGTGCGATCGTCCGCCACGAGCTTGTACGTGAAGGCAAGGTCGTGCGCGGTCAGCGGAGCACCGTCCGCCCATTTCACGTTCTTGCGAAAGTGCAGCACGATCGTTCGGCCGTCTTTGCTGATGCCGCCGTTGGCATAGGTCGGCACCTCCGTCGCGAGCTCGGGCAAAAAATTGCCGTGGTCGTCGTAGCGGAAGACCGGTGCGAAGATCAAGTTGTTGATCTCGTCGGTCGCTGCGGTGTGGCCGTAGAACTCGAGCAGCGAATCCGGTTCCTCCGATTCTCCCAGACGCAAATGGCCGGGCCGCGTCCACGGATGCCGCCCCCCCGGGCCGCCGCGGAGGCTCGAGGGGCCGACGCACGCCGTCACGACCCACGCCAGGATGAGCATGAGAGCGCCCAGGCGGAGCGTCAGCGCGCAGCAACCTCCGCCGTGCTGCGCTCTCGCACCCCCAGCCCGGGCGATTGCGGAAGCGTCAGTTTGCCGCGCTCGTAGGTCACGCCCGAAAACGGATCGGACGCGGTGAGAAACGGACCGTCGAGGTCGGCCCAATCAGCCAGCGGGGAGAGATGCGCGGCCGCCGTCGTGCAGATCGCGCTCTCGACCATGCAGCCGAGCATGACGCGCATTCCGAGAGCGCGCGCCGTATGAATCATCGCGAGCGCGGCGCGAATTCCGCCGCATTTCACCAGCTTGACGTTCACACCGTCGACGCAGCCGATCAGCGCCGCGAGGTCGCCGGCATCCTTTGCATCTTCGTCGGCGACGATGGGGATGCGCGTGCGCTCGCGGATGTAGCGCAGCTTCGCCGGCTGGCCGGCCGGAACCGGTTGCTCGCAGAGCTCGATGTCGTAGCGCTCGAGCTCCCGCAAGATCCTCACGGCCGTCTCGGGATCCCAACCTTCGTTGGCGTCGATGCGCACCGCTCCGGAGTAGATCTCGCGGATCGCCGCGATCGTCGTTATCTCCTTGCCCTTGCCGAGCTTGATCTTTAAGATCGGATGATCGCCGGTCTCACGAACCTTGTCGAGCATTTCACCGAGCGGCGCGATCCCGATCGTGAACGACGTAACGGGTGTCGTTGCGGGATCGAGGCCGAGCAGCTGCCAGAGTGGACGGCCCAGATCTTTTCCGATCGCATCGTGCAGCGCGAGATCCAGCCCGCAGCGCGCGGCCGGCGGACGTCCGCCGAGCAACGCGTCGAGAAAATACGGCGACGTATCCGACGCGATCGGACGTTCCTCGAAATGCGCGAGAACCGTATCGATGCTTTCGCGATATCGCGCCGAAGGCGCCGCTTCGCCGAGCGCGTCGACCGTTCCGCCGCGCAATCGAAAGACGATCGTGCGCGCGAGGTCCTCGGAGCCGCGCGCGATCGCGAACGGATGCTTGAGCGGCAGCGCTATCGATTCCAGGCGAAGGGTCAGCGACACGTTGTCAAGACCTTGACCGAAGGTGGGATAATGAGCGCGTCGCACGTACTGCGCGTGCTCGCGTAGATGTCAGATGCTGGGCCAACGTTGAGACCATAGGGAGCACAAGCTCCGGATACGAGAGGAGAGGTGTCGACGATGCCACCCTCGCGCCCGGGCCGCACCCACCTGCGAGAGCAGGTCCTTTATCCGGCATCAAGACGGCACATGCGGTTCGGCGACGCCGGCTTGCTGCGCTTGCCAAGCGTTGAGAAGCCGCCGCATCGACTCCTCGCTCGCGTCGCCCCCGACCGTGTCGAGGCACAGAAATCCTCGGAAGCCGGACAGCACCGTCAGCCCCGCCGCGAGCTGCCCGACCCGGTGATAGCCCAAGACCGTGTGCTTGAGGACGGCGTCCGTCGGGGGGCCTGCGAGGGCCGACGGGTCGAGGGCGAAGCACAGCCACGCGCTGTCCGCTTCCTTCCGCAGGCGCGCGAGCTCGAGCGCGTCCGCAGCCAGCGACCCCGGCACGTTGCGCACGGCGAGCGTGACGTTGAGCCGCTTGGCTTCGGCCGTCGCCGGCCCGAGGACAGCGAGCGCGGCATTGTAGCGACGGACCGGGTCGACGCCTGCCTCCGGCATGCGCGTCAGCACGTAAGGCGCGCCCAGGCCGGCGGCGATTGCCAGGGCGTCGCTGCCGCGCTCGGCAAGCGCATCGTCGCGGACCGCGACGACGGTCAGCATGCGATCGGCCGCGAGCTTTTTGATTTGTGCGACGTACTCGCCGTCGCGCCGCGGAAAATGTGCGAGGTCCAGGACGATGCCGTCGAGGCTCAGCATCCGCGCGCACGCATCGATCAGCTCCAGCTGCGTTAGATCACCGCTCGCAAGCGCGCGATCGAACGCGGTGCTGGAAACGGCAAGCCGCATCGCGGACTCGTTCGCGATGAGCCGCAAACCTCCCCGGCGAAGTAGCGGCGGCGATGAATGTGCTCGAGACGTCAGTCCTTGGTGCGAGCGATCCGATGGTTGCCGAGGCGATTGCGGGTGAAGAGCTCCGCCAGCGCCGGAACCTCGAGCTGATTGCTTCGGAGAATTACGCGAGCCGCGCAGTTCGTGAAGCGACGGCTTCCGTCATGACGAACAAATACGCCGAGGGGTATCCGGGCCGGCGCTATTACGGAGGCTGCGAGTTCGTCGACGTCGTCGAGAGCCTCGCGATCGAGCGCGCGAAGAAGCTGTTCGCAGCGGAGCACGCCAACGTTCAGCCGCATGCCGGCGCGCCGGCGAACATGGCCGTGTTCATGGCCGTGCTGCAGCCGGGAGAGACGGTGCTCGGCATGTCGCTTGCGATGGGCGGCCATCTCACGCACGGCACGAAAGTCAGCTTTTCCGGCAAAATCTACAACGCGATCGCGTATGGCTTGCGCAAGAGCGACGAACGCATCGACTTCGATGACGTGCGCAGGCTGGCGCGCGAGCACAGGCCCAAGCTGATCGTCGCGGGAGCCAGCGCATATCCGCGAAGGATGGAATACGCGCCCTTCCGCGAGATCGCCGACGAAGTCGGCGCCGTGCTGATGGTCGACATGGCACATATCGCCGGGCTGGTGGCTGCGGATCTGCATCCATCGCCCGTGCCGATCTCCGATTACGTTACCTCGACGACGCACAAGACGCTGCGGGGTCCGCGCGGCGGTTTGATCTTGTGCAAGGCGGAGCGGGCGCAGGAGATCGACAAGAGCGTCTTCCCGGGCGTTCAGGGCGGCCCGTTCATGCACGTCATCGCAGCCAAGGCGGTCGCCTTCGGCGAAGCGCTTGCACCTCAGTTCAAAACATATCAGCAGCGCGTGATCGACAACGCGAGAGCAATGGGCGAGGAGCTGCAGCGCGGCGGCGTGCGTCTCGTCGGCGGCGGAACCGACACGCACCTCCTGCTGGTCGATCTGACGCCGAAAAATCTCACCGGCAAAGCGGTCGAAGCATATCTGGATGCCATCAACATCACGGTCAACAAGAACGCGATTCCCTTCGATCCGCAAAAACCGGCGATCACGAGCGGCATCCGCATCGGCACGCCGGCGATAACGACCCGGGGAATGGGCGTCGACGAAACGCGAGAGATCGGCAAGATCATCGTTGCGGCGCTGTCGGATATCGAAGAAAACCGGCAGCGCGAGACGCTGCGGGCGCGCGTTGCGGAGCTGACGTCGCGCTTCGACGTGCCCTGAGCGGCGGGCGCCACCGAAATCTTACGGTCGTCGACCATCCCGCCGTTGCGGATCGCGTCGCGCGGCTGCGGGATCGCACAACGCCGGCTTACGTCTTTCGGCGTCTGGTCGAAGAGCTAGGTCAATACCTCGCATACGAAGCCACACGCGATCTCGGCGTGGTCGGCGAGCGCATCGCGACGCCGCTCGAAGAAACGGATGTCGCGCGTATCGCCGAACGTCCGGTCGTCGCGCCGATTTTGCGAGCGGGACTCGGGTTGCTTCCCGGCTTTCTTGCGGTAATCGACGACGCGATCGTCGCTCATCTGGGCTTTTATCGCGATCCCGGATCGTTGGCAGCGATTCCCTATTACGCAAACATGCCGGAGTCGCTGGGCGGCAGGCGCGTCTTCGTGCTGGATCCGATGTGTGCGACCGGCCACTCCGGTGCCGCAGCCTTGCGCATGCTTGCGGCGAACGGCGCGGTGGACGTGACGTTCATCTGCATCATTGCGGCGCCCGAGGGGGTTGAGGAGGTGGCGCGCGCGGCGCCGTCCTGCCGCATCGTTGCGGCGGCACTGGACCGGCAGCTCGACGAGCACGGTTACATCCTCCCGGGGCTGGGTGATGCCGGTGACCGGATGTTCGGTAGCACGAGCTCGGTGCCCACCATAGTCGCAGAGCGGCAGTAAAGCGGGCGCGGAGTTCGTTCGTCACGAAAGAAAATGGTTCGATGCGGCCCAGTTGGGATGAATATTTCATGCAGATCGCTCGTACGGTTGCGACGCGCGCGACTTGCCCGCGCGCGAGCGTGGGCTGCGTGCTGACGCGCGACCGCCGCATTCTCACGACCGGCTATAACGGCGCGCCGCGCGGAGTCGCGCATTGTACGGAAGTGGGCTGTCTGATGGTGAACGATCATTGCCAGCGCACGACGCACGCCGAAGCGAACGCCGTCGTGCAAGCCGCTCTGCACGGCGTGAGTTTGGAAGGGGCGACGGCGTACTGCACGCATCATCCGTGCGTGAATTGCGTGAAGCTTTTCATCAGCGCCGGAATCCGGCAGATCGTCTACGCGACGCCGTATCCCGATTCCGTCGCCGTCGCGCTTTGTAAAGAAGCAGGCGTGCACCTCGTGCATTATGCGGAGAGCGTGAGCGTTTGAGGACGATCGCCCTCATAGCCTCGGCATCGTTCGCGATCGCGCTGGTCGCGTCGCTGTTCATCACGCCGATGGTTCGAAAGCTCGCAGCGCACGTCGGAATGTTCGACGAAACCGGGGAACGCCGCATGCACGACGTTCCCAAACCGCGCATCGGCGGCATCGCGATCTATTTGGGATTCGCTCTCGCGCTCTTCGTCGCGGCCGGAATCGCAATCGCCAAGGGACGCTTCGGCACAGTCGAAATGCACGCGCTCCTGGGCATGCTCTTCGGCGGAACGCTGATCGTCTGCGTCGGGCTGTGGGACGACATCATGGGTCTGCGTCCCCGCTTCAAGCTGATCTCACAGATCGTCGTGACGTTGTTGCTCATGCTCTACGGTCCCGACTTCCGCATTCAAGGCACACCGGATCCGCTTCAGCACGGGCAATGGCTCGATTTTGCGCCGTTGATCGGCGTTGCGATCTCGCTGCTGTGGTACCTCGGCATGATGAATGCAATCAATTTCGTCGACGGGCTCGACGGCCTGCTCTCGGGACTCACGGCGATTTCCGGCACGTTTCTCTTCGCGATTGCGATGACTAAAGGTCACACGGTGGTCGCGATCGTTTTGAGCGCGCTGGTCGGCGCCGTGGTGGGCTTTCTGCCCTACAACTTCAATCCGGCAAAAATCATCTTGGGCGACTCGGGAGCGCTGTTCATCGGATTCATCTTTGCGGCAGCGGCCGTGGTTGGTGACGCCAAGAGTGCGGTGACGATCAGCCTCGTCGTGCCCGCGCTCGTCTTGGCGCTGCCGATCGTCGACACGGCAGCCGCGATCGTGCGCCGCACGCGAGCGGGCCGCAGAATCAGCGAAGCGGACCGCGAGCATTTCCACCATCAACTGATCTTCCGCTTCGGACTGAACGTGCGCCAAGCGGTGCTGCTCATTTATGCGGTTTGTCTCGTGCTCGGCGCGACCGCGTTCATGCTTTCGAGCATCGCGGGCGGCCCCGGCGGCGCAAGCATCCTCACGCCGTGACCCCGCTGAAGGTGATGGCCGTCTTCGGCACGCGGCCGGATACGATCAAGATGGCGCCCGTTGTCGCGGCGCTGCAGGGCGCTCGTCCGCAGGTCGATCCGCTCGTTTGCGTGACCGCGCAGCATCGCGGGATGCTGGACGCGCTGCTTAGATTCTTCGAGATCGTCCCCGACGACGATCTCGACGTCATGCAGGAAAGCCAAAGCCTCAGCGAGGTGACGACGCGCGTGCTGACCGGAATGGAGCGCGTCCTGCTCGCGCGGCGGCCGGACGTCGTGCTCGTGCACGGGGACACGACGACGAGCACCGCGGCGGCGCTTGCTTCCTATTATCAGAAGATTCCGGTCGGGCACGTCGAGGCCGGCCTGCGCACGTCGACGCACTGGGAGCCGTACCCCGAGGAGCTGAACCGCCGCCTGACGGGCCGCATCGCGGACTTTCACTTCGCGCCGACCGAGCGTGCGCGGCAAAATCTCCTGGGGGAGAACGTGGCCGCCGCCGACATCATCGTCACCGGCAATACGGTGGTGGACGCGTTCTTGGCGGCGAGCCGCAAGCCGGGGCGCTACCCGGAGCTCGAGCGCCTCGACACCGCGCGTCCGCTCGTCTTCGTGACGGCGCATCGCCGCGAGAACCATGCGTCGATGGCCGGCATCTGCGACGCGATCGCTCGGATCGTCCGCCTTCCCTCACGTCCCCAGGTGCTTTGGCCGGTCCACCCCTCGCCGATGGTCGAGCCCGTCGTCCGCGAGCGCCTCGGCTCGCTCGACGGGGTGCGGCTCGTCCCACCGATCGGGTACGAGCAGCTGGTCCAGGCCGTCAAGCGAGCCAAATTCGTCCTCACCGATTCGGGAGGACTGCAAGAGGAAGCCCCCATTTTGGGCAAGCCCGTCCTCGTCATGCGCAATGAGACCGAGCGGCCTGAGGGTATCGAGGCCGGGACGCTCGAGCTGGTCGGCACCGCGCCGGACGCAATCGTCGCCGCCGCCCGCCGCCTTCTGGAAGACGACGCCGCCTACGGGCGAATGGCGCGCTCGCACAATCCGTACGGTGACGGCCTGGCCGCCGCTCGGATCGTGCAGTGGCTGCTGGCGCGCCTGCGGGGAGCGCGCTCGCCGGAGCCGTTCGTGTTCAATGCGGACGCTGCCTGAATGCCGACAAAGCTCGAGAAGGGACGCCTCGGCCACGAGCCTAACCGTCGTCCCGCCGACGCGTCCGACGAGTTGCGAGCGTACTTCGCGCGCAAGCGGTCGGTTTGCGCCAGTTCGCTCATCCTCATCGTTCCGGCCGCCGCATTAGCGGCGGCAGCAGCACCCGTACTAGGCTTCGATCTGCTCCTGGGCGTCGCTTGCGGCATTGCGTATGCGCTGCTCGTCATGCACGCCAACGAACAGATCGGTCGACAGCACTCGCTCGGAGCTCATGCCAGGAACAGCGTGTTGCGCGTGTTCGCGTTCGGCGCGGTGCCGGTCGTCACGGCCGTCATCGGCCCGGTTTGGGGAATGGGACTCTACTTCACCGGGTTCTTTACACCGCTCATGATGTACGCACTCGCGGTGCGAGGGGAGATCGCAAAAGAAGCGTCGTGCCGAATCAACAAGCAATAGGCGAACATCCGAGCTGGCACTGGCCCGTCGTCGGGGACGTGCACTCGGACACGATGTTCACCACCTGGATGGTGATGCTAATCTCGCTGGCGTTTTTCGCCTGGCTGGGTTCGTCCTATCGTGGAACACCCGCACGCGTGCGCCGCACGCAGACGACGTTTGAGAATCTCGTCAACTGGCTGGGCGACCTGGCCGTAACCTCGATCGGACGTAAGGGAGAAGTCTACGTGCCGATCTTTGTCGCGATGTTCGTGTTCATCTTCTTGCTGAACCAAATCGGGTTCTTCCCGTTCAAAGAGCTGGGCATGCCGTTCGGTGGCTCGCCGACCGCAGACATCAATACGACGTTTGCATATTCCGCCATCGTCATCGTCGGGATTTGGGCTACCGCCATCCTACGAGGCGGCCTGGGTGCCTTCGCTCACCTTTTCAAGCCCTTTTGGTTCTTGTTTCCACTCAACGTGGTTGAAGAATCGGCACGACCCGTCACACTCTCACTGCGCTTGTTCTTCAATATTTTCGTCGGTGAGCTGCTGATCTATGTGGCGGTTCAAATCATAACGTCCGGCGTTCACATCGGAGCCTTCGATCTCTCCCTGGCGGCGGCGATAATGCCGTTCTTGATCGAATTCTTCAATTTCTTCATCGGGACGCTGCAGGCGTTCGTCTTCACGCTGCTTTCAATCGTGTACCTCTCCTTGGCAACCGCCGAGGAACACTGACCAAGAAAGGTTAGGAAAACCCCTTGCAAGAGAGTTTGCTGCTATCGTCGGTCGTCGTCGGGTTCTCGCTGATCGTCGCGGCTGTCGCGTTCGGATCGGCCATTGGCGACGGTATCGTCTCGTCGCGAGCCGTCGAGGCGATTGCGCGTCAACCCGAAGCGCGTCCCAATATCTTCACCTTCATGTTCCTCGGTGTCGGCATCTTGGAAGCGTTTCCGATCATCGGTTTAGGGCTCGGGCTCTACCTCTTCTTCGCAGTGAGCGGAGCGCCGGCTGGAATTCCGGCCTTGCTGAAGGGGCTCCACTAGCTCGATGGGCTTCCTCTCCCTCGATGGAACGTTCTGGATGCAGATCATCAATTTCTTCATCTTCTACTGGATCCTGAACGTCGTCTACATCAAACCCGCATCGGCTGCGTTGCGCAAACGCCGGGCGTACATCGACTCGGTGATAGCCGAGTACGACAGGGCTTGCCGAACCGTCGCGGAGCTGCGCGCGCAAGCCGAGGAAAAATTAGCCGAAGGCCGGCGCGAGGGAGACCATTTGGCGGCGACGATCCGCGGCGAAGCGATGCAGCGGGCCGAAAAGGTCATGGCAAAGGCGCAGGCCGAGTTCACGCAGATCGTCGAGGAAGCGCAGGCAACCGCCGAGCGCGAGACCGAAGCGGCGCGCGCGCGCGCCGATTCGCTCGCCAAAGACCTTGCAAACGACATGCTCAGGCGCACGATAGGCGCACTATGATCGACTACGCGGCAATCGCGCTTTGGAGCCAGGTCATTGCGGCGGTGCTATTTGCCGTGCTGATCGTGATGGGCTTCATCAAGTTCGTCACGCCCGCGATCGAGAAGGCCACGGCTGCGAAGAACGAAGAGATTCGCGAGAGCGAGCGCCGCCGCGACCAAGCTCTCAGAGATGTCGAAGCCGCCCGAGCCTCCTTGGCTCAAGCAGTTGAGGACGGTAAGCGCATCAGCGAACGGATTCGGCACGATGCGCGCATGGAGGCTCAAAACATCATGGTCGAGGCCAACGCCGATGCGGAGCGCCTTCTGCGCAATGCGCGCAGTGAGCTCGCGCGCTGCCGCATTGCGGCTCGGGATCGTTTGCGGATCGAGCTGATCGAACGAGCATTATCCGAGGCGCGCGCGATCGCGGCGCAGCGGATCGACGGCGATACCGATACGAAGCTGGTCGATCGCTTCATCGGCGAACTGGAGCGCGGAGGGCACCGCAATGGCGGATGAGACCCTCGCCCGCCGCTACGCGCAAGCCGTTTTCGATCTGGCAACACAGGCCGGGAAAGCCGCTGAAGTGGGGCGGGACCTGCGCGCGGTCTGGGACGCGATGAAGATGGACGAATCGACCGTTCGGTTTTTCTACGCGCCGATCATCGATCGCGCGGAGAAGCAGAAGGTCTTGCTCGAGGCGTTTTCGCAGAAGATCGAAGAACTGGCGCTGCACACGCTTTTGCTGCTGGTGCGCAAGCACCGCGAGCGCCTGCTGCCGGAGCTCATCCGTCAGTATGGCATGCTCGAGCGCGAAGCGCGCGGCGAAGAACCATTGATCGTTGCGAGCGCTCGCAAGCTGCCGAAGCACGAATTGGACGCGCTGGTCCGGCGGCTCGAAAAAATGTACGGCAAGCACTTTGAGGTGGAAGAGCGCATCGACCCCAGCTTGCTCGGCGGCGTGCGCATTCGAATGGGTGACGTCGCAATCGACGGAACGGTCGCCGGCCGCCTCGGCGAGCTGAGCCGAACGCTCTTTTCACATTGATCGCCTAGCGACCCTAGAAAGTAAAGCATGATCAACGCAGACGAAATCGCCGGTATCCTCAAACAGCAGATCGCGAGCTTCAATACCGACCTGAAAGAAGACCAAATCGGCACGGTCATCGAGGTGGGCGATTCCATCGCTCGCGTCTATGGGCTCGAAGCGGTGCAATTTTCCGAGCTGGTGGAGTTTCCCAACGGCCTTGAAGGCATCGTTCTCAACCTGGAAGAGGATAACGTGGGCGTCATCATCATGGGGCCTGACGCGGATATCAAAGAAGGCGATCGCGTGCGGCGCACCGGTCGCATCGCTTCGGTTCCCGTCGGCGAAGCGCTCTTGGGGCGCGTCGTCAACCCGCTGGGCCAGCCGATCGACGGTAAAGGACCGATCGAGACTCGCAAGTATCGCACGATCGAAAACGTCGCGCCGACCGTCGTCGAGCGCCAACCGGTCAAGCAGCCGCTGCAGACCGGTTTGCGCGCGATCGACGCCCTCATTCCGATCGGGCGCGGACAGCGCGAGCTGATCATCGGCGACCGCGGTACGGGCAAGACCGCGATCGCGATCGACACGATCATCAATCAAAAGGGCCAGAACGTTTTCTGCATCTACGTCGCGATCGGCCAGAAGAACTCGACCGTCGCTGCGCTCGCGCAGACGCTCGAGAAATACGGCGCGATGCACTATACGACGATCGTGAGCGTGTCGTCGTCCGAGCCCGCCGCCATCAAATACATCGCGCCCTACGCAGGGTGCGCGATGGGCGAAGAACTCATGTATGCAGGCAAAGACGTCCTCATCATCTACGACGATCTCACGAAGCACGCGCAGGCGTACCGCGAGGTGTCGCTGCTGCTGCGCCGTCCGCCGGGGCGAGAAGCATATCCCGGTGACATCTTCTACCTGCACTCGCGCTTGCTCGAGCGCGCGGCGAAGCTCTCGGACGAGAAGGGCGGCGGCTCGCTGACGGCGCTGCCGGTCATCGAAACGCAAGCCGGCGACGTCTCAGCCTACATCCCGACGAACTTGATCTCGATCACGGACGGCCAGATCTACTTGGAATCCGGCCTCTTCTTCCAAGGCATTCGCCCGGCGATCGACGTCGGCATCTCCGTCTCCCGCGTGGGCGGGTCCGCGCAGATCAAGGCGATGCGTTCCGTTGCGGGACGTCTCAAGCTGGACCTCGCGCAGTACCGGGCGCTTGCGGCCTTCACCAAGCTCGCCGCCGAGCTCGACAGAGCGACGCAGCAGCAGCTGACGCGCGGCGAGAAGATCACCGAAGTCCTCGTGCAGCGGCAGTATCATCCGTCGCCCGTCGAAGAGCAAGTCGCCGTCATCTTTGCCGCAACGCGCGGTTATCTCGACTCCATCGCCACGAACCGGCTTCAGGACTGGCTGACGGGCTTCGTCGCAGCCCTGAAAGAGAAGCATCCGCAGACCCTCGAGAGCATTCGCAGCTCAAAGCAAGTCTCCGACGAAACCGAGAAAGCATTGGAAGCGGCGATCGCGGAGTTCAACAAGAGCTTTTAATGGCGTCGCTACGCGATCTCCGCGCTCGAATCCGGTCGCTTCGCAACACGCAGCAGATCACCAAGGCGATGAAGCAGGTGGCGGCCGCGAAAATCCGGCGCGCGGAGCTGTTGCAAAAGCAATCGCGTCCTTACGCAGACGCGATGGGCGAGATGCTGCGCGACCTGATCGCCGCGACGGGGTCCCTCGACCATCCTTTCATGAAGCCCGGAGCCGCCGGGGCTCCGGCCGGCGTCATCTTGATGACGGCGGATAAAGGGCTTGCGGGCTCGTTCAATTCGAATGCGATCTTGGCGGCGGAAGAATACCGGCGTTCGCACTCGGAAGGCATCCGCTGGTACGCGGTCGGCATCAAGGGCCGCAATCACATTCGCCGGCTCCATGAGGTCGAGCACTTCTGGCCGCAGTCCACCGGCGTGAAGCTCGAGGTGTCCCGCGACATCGCCCAACGCGTGACCGACGATTTCGTTGCGGGGAAGATCTCGCGTATCGCGTTGATCTCGCAGAAGTTCGTGTCGATGATGGTGCAGCGTCCGGAAACCCGCGAGCTCATCCCCGTTCCGCGCTTGCAGGTCGAAGCTCCGGCCGGCCCGCGCAACGCCGTCGAGTTCGAACCGAGCCCGGAGGCCGTGCTCGCGCGGCTGCTGCCGAAATACCTCGAGTTCACGATCTATTCGGCGATGCTCGAAACCGATGCCGCGTTTTTTGCGGCTCAGCTCATCGCGATGTCCAACGCGACCGACAACGCCGGCAAGCTCATCGACGAGCTGACCCTCGAGATGAACAAAGCGCGGCAAGCCGCCATCACCAAGGAAATCTTGGAGATCGTCGGCGGCGCCGAGGCTCTCGCTTCTTAAACGATAAGGAAAGAAAAGGCAAGCCACATGACTGCAACCGCACATGCGACCGAAAAAGCGACCGGCAGAGTCGTGCAAGTCCTCGGCAACGTCGTCGACGTCGAGTTCACCGCCGAGACGCTGCCGAAGATCAACGACGCGCTCAAAGTGAGCATCAACGCCGATCGTGCCGGCTCCAACGGCAAGGCGACTGCCGGCGGCATCGAGCTGGGCGGCACGGCGATGATGGCGCGGGAGCTGGTGCTCGAGGTGCAAGGCGAGCTGGGGAACAACCAGGTGCGCTGCCTCGCGATGGGATCGACGGACGGCATGGTGCGCGGCGCACCGGTGGTGAACACCGGCCAATCGATCGCAGTTCCCGTCGGGGAAGGTACGCTCGGGCGCATCTTCAACGTGCTCGGCGAGACGATCGACGGCGATCCGACCCCCGTGCAGGCGGCTGCGGTCTGGCCGATTCACCGCGAGCCTCCGCAGTTCGTGCAGCAAGACCCGACCACGCGGCAGTTCGAGACCGGCATCAAGGTCATCGATCTCATGGCACCGTACGCGCGCGGCGGTAAAGTCGGTCTGTTCGGCGGCGCCGGCGTGGGCAAGACGGTGCTCATTCAGGAACTGATCCGCAACATCGCCGCGGTCCACAAGGGGTTCTCCGTGTTCACCGGCGTCGGCGAGCGCACGCGCGAAGGCAACGACCTCTATTTGGAAATGAAAGAGTCCGGCGTTCTCAAGCAGACGGCGCTGGTCTTCGGCCAGATGGATGAGCCGCCCGGCGTTCGATTCCGTGTCGCGCAAACCGGCATCACGATGGCCGAATACTTCCGCGACGAGATGGGCGCCGACGTGCTCATTTTCATCGACAACATCTTCCGCTTCATGCAGGCGGGCTCGGAAGTCTCCGCGCTGCTCGGCCGCATGCCCTCGGCGGTCGGCTATCAGCCCGGCCTTGCGACGGAAATGGGCGAGCTCGAAGAGCGAATCACGACGACGCAAAACGGCTCCATCACCGCCGTGCAGGCCGTCTACGTACCCGCCGACGATTACACCGACCCTGCCGTCGCGACGACGTTCAGCCATCTCGATGCCTCGACCGCGCTCTCGCGGCAGATCTCGGAGCTGGGGATCTATCCGGCCGTCGATCCGCTCGCGTCGTCATCGCGCATCCTCGATCCCGCAATCGTCGGCGAAGAGCATTATCGTGTCGCTCGCGGCGTTCAAGAGACGTTGCAGCGCTATCGCGATTTGCAAGACATCATCGCCATTCTCGGCATCGAAGAGCTTTCCGAGGAAGACAAAGCGATCGTCGGCCGCGCGCGCCGCCTGCAGAATCTCTTCTCCCAGCCGTTCTTCGTCGCCGAGCAGTTTACGGGCCGACCCGGTAAGTACGTGAAGATCGCCGACACGATCGCCTCATTCAAGGAGGTCCTGGACGGTAAGCTCGATCATCTTCCGGAGCAGGCGTTTTACATGGCCGGCGACATCGCCGAAGTCAAGGAGAACGCCGAGAAGATGGGCGTCAAGGTCTAAGCGCTATGGCGACCGTCCCGTTCAAGCTCATCACGCCCGTGGAAGTAAAGTTCGACGGCGAGGCCGAGCTGGTGATTGCCGTCGGAACCGAAGGCGAGACCGGCATTCTGCCCAAGCACGCCGCCTACTTGACGGCGCTGCGCCCAGGCCTCTTGCGCGCCAACATCGTGGAGGACGGCAATCAGAAGCGACTAGAGCTTGCGACGGGTGAAGGCTTTTTGCAAGCGCTGCCGGATCGCGTTACGATCCTCGTCGACGGAGCCTTCGCGCGCCACGAGGTGAACGTCGAGGCGACGCGTCGCGAGCTGCACGAAGCGCAAGCGCGGCAAAGCGCTGCCGCCGGCGACGCCGAGGTCTATCGCCGCGAACAGGCGCTCATCGATCTCGCCAACGCCAAATTGCACGTCGCCGGCGTGCAATAAAAAACAACGCCGGCTTCAGCCGGCGTCTGTTTTTCGTTGACGCGGGTTAGCCGCGCCGGCGCTCGGAAGCAATCTGAGCGTTGCGATCGATGGCTTGAGCCATCAATCCAATCGCTTGGATTCGATCGGCGTTCGCAATGAGATATTCGAGACGCTCGTCGGGATGCTTGACCAGGATGACGCCATGAGCACCCTCTTCCATCGCACGAAGCATTCGCTCGATGAGGGAACGATCGTCCGAGGAGAACCGGCGTTGGGTGCTGCCTGCATTGGAACTCTCTAAGAGACCCTTCAGGAAGGCATCAAAATCCTCGGGTGCTTGCACTCCAGGCCTCCGGTTTAATATTTGCGGACCGGGTCGGATGATAGGAGGATTAGGAGGACCTATATCCGACCGGCCGCACTACTATTTTCGGCCTTCCGTAAAGAAACTTGAGCCGTCCGGCGCCAGCTTTAGCTCCGCCGCCGCCCGGGCCTCGAAGCGCCGGCGGGCGGTCCGGTATGCCGCCCGATCGGCTGCCCGGGGAGCATACGTGCGGGGACAGCGAACGAGCCTCGCGACGTCGTCGAGCGACGCGATCGCACCGCATGCAACGCCGGCAAACATTGCCGCACCGAATGCCGATGCTTCGGCGCGATCCGGCAAACGTGCTTCGACTTCAAAAATATCGGCAACCATCTGACGGATGAGCGGCGCTCGCATGAGCCCACCGGAGAGCGCGATCCCGAGCGGTGCGATGCCGAGCTCTCGCATCACGGCGTACACGCCGTGAAGCGCGAAAACGATTCCTTCGAATGCCGCGCGCAAAATGTGCTGCCGCCCGTGCGCGAGATCGAGGCCGAAAAGCGCACCGCGCAAATCGCCGCGCCAATACGGCGCGCGCTCTCCCGAAAGAAACGGCAGCAGCGTGACGCCCTCCGCGCCCACGGGCGCGGCGGCGGCGAGCGAAACGGCGCGCGCAAGGCGTTCGTCGTGCGGCACCTCGGGGAGCACGAGCTCGAAAATCTTCTCGAGAACGGCGCCGGCCGAACTGGTCGGGCCGCCGACGAGCCAGTGCGAGTCGTCGAAGAGGTAGCAAAACGTGCGCCCGGCCCGATCGAGCAAGGGATGCTCGACGACGACGCGGACGGCGCCGCTCGTGCCGAGCGTGAGCGTCATCAGATCGGGATGAACTGCGCCGGTGCCGAGATTCGCAAGCGCGCCGTCGCTGGATGCAAGGACGACCGTCGTGCCCTCGCCGAGGCCTAGGGCCCTCGCAACGGCTGGGCGCGTGATGCGGCGCCGCGTCGCGCAGGGCACGGGCGAAGACAGTCGTTCGGCGCGCAGTTCCACAAGGTCCAGCGCCTGCGGGTCCCATGTTTTCGTCCGGGTATCCAGCATGCCGGTCGCTGTTCCCAGAGCGTAGTCGATCAGCCATTCGCCGGTCCAACGGTGAACGAACAGCTCCTTCATTCCGACGAAGCGCGCGGCGCGCTCGTAGAGCGCGGCGTCGTTGCGCGCGAGCCAGCGCAACTTGCACAGCGGCAGCATCGGATGCACGGGCGCGCCGGTACGCTCGTACAGCGCGGCCGCGGTGCCGTCTCGGCGCCAGCCTTCCGCGACGTCGCTGCTGCGCCGATCCATCCAAGTGATCAGCGGAGAGATCGGCTCCCCGCGTTCGTCGACGGCGAGAACGCCATGCATTGCAGCCGAAAAGCCGATCGCGGCCGGCTCGGCACCCTGCGATTTGATTCCGTCGAGAACCTCGCGCAACGCCTGCATCGTCGCGCTGTAGACCTCCTCGGCATCTTGCTCGACCCAGCCGGGTCGCGGCGTTTGCAATCCGTAGGCGCGAGTTTCCGTTGCAAGCTCGCGCCCGTCGACGGTGTGCGCGGCGACCTTGACGGCACTGGTGCCGAGGTCGATACCAAGAAGCGCAGCAGAACTCGGCATCCGGCGTCGTCGCTAACCCCCTTGCCGAGGGTAGAAGAACAGCCGGCGCGCGGAAACCTCCCGGTAGGAGTCGAAAAGGCGGCAAGCCAGGCTTCGCCATACGAGCGGCCGGCGCCGACATGCCCATGCAAGAATTCCCTCGCGCGTGAACTTTTTAGACCGTCTCGAGACGACGCTGCGAATACGCGGCGGCCACCGCCTTTCCGGCGAAGTCGCGACGCACGGCGCCAAGAATGCGGCGCTTCCGATCATGGCAGCCTCTCTGCTCGCCAAAGGCAAGGTCACGCTGCATCGCATTCCGCGCATCACCGACGTCTCGGTGATGTGGTCGCTGCTCGAAGCGCTCGGCGCGCGCCTTCGGCTCGAGGACGCGCACACGCTGACCATCGACGCCACGAACGTCGGGTCGCATCGCGCACCGTACACGCTCGTGCGAAAGCTGGCAGCATCCTTCGACGTGACGGGTCCGCTGCTGGGCCGCTTCGGCCGCGCCGAAGTTCCGCTTCCGGGCGGCTGCGTGCTTGGGACGCGCGCAACCGACATGCACGAAGCGGCGTTTCGCGCGCTGGGCGCGCACGTCAAGAACGAGCACGGATGCCTCGTCGCTGAGGCCGGCGGCCGGCGCCTGCGAGGCGGCCGTGTCGCACTGCGCACGCCGAGCGTCGGGGCGACGAAAAACGCCATGCTGGCAGCGGTAACGGCCGAGGGTGAGACCGTCATCGAAAACGCGGCCCTCGAGCCCGAGGTAACCGATCTCGCGCAATTTCTCGTGCAGACGGGCGCGAAGATCAAGGGCATCGGCACGGAGACGATCGTTATCGACGGCGTTCGCGAGCTGTACGGCGTCGAGTACTCGATCATCCCCGATAGAATCGTTGCCGGAACGCTGGCGCTTTGCGGCGCCGCTACCCGCGGCGACGTGACGATCACGGATTGCCGGCCGTCGCATCTGGAAGCGCTCCTCGCGAAGTTGACGGAATGCGGTGCGACGATCACGACGGGCAACGACTACATTCGCGTTGATGCCGGCGCAATTACGGGCGGAACCGACATCCTGACCGCCCCCTATCCAGGCTTCGCGACCGATTTGCAGCCGCCGATGCTGTCGTTCCTGTGCACGTGTCCGGGAACCAGCGTTGTCGAAGAAACGATTTTCAACGCACGCTTCTCGTACGTCAACGAGCTGGCGCGCATGGGCGCCGACGTCCGTGTTTCGATGGAAAGCAATACGGCTTTGATCAAAGGAACCGAGCGCTTGACCGGCGCCCCGGTCGAGGCGCCGGATATCCGCGCCGGCGCCGCGCTGGTCGTCGCCGGGCTGGCCGCAGCCGGCGAGACGGAGATCATGGGTCTGGAGTACATCGATCGCGGCCACGAGCGCCTGGAAGAGATGCTGACCGCGCTGGGCGGTCAAGTGCATCGCAGCAGCGGAATTACGCCCCTCTCGGAACCGACCGGGCTTTTCGAAACCAGCGAATACCCCAAAGTCGCGATGTAAGCCCTCGGCCAAAGAGCCTCTCGGCCGCATGGAGGTATGGGGCGGCGTCGAAACACCCATCCGCCGCCGGCCCCCTTTTCTTTCGGGCCGGCCCGTCGTATTAGGAGCTTCCTCTGGAAATCGGAATCGATCTCGGTACTGCCAACGTTCTCGTTTTTGTCAAAGGCAAGGGCATCGTCCTTCGCGAGCCTTCGGTCGTCGCAAAAGATATTCGCACGAACAAAACGTTGGCTGTCGGCGAAGAGGCCCGGCAAATGCTTGGGAAGACGCCGAGCAACATTCAAGCTATTCGTCCGCTGCGTGACGGCGTCATCGCCGATTTCGAAGTAACGGAGGCGATGCTCAACTATTTCATCAAGAAGGTTACGCGCAACCGGTCGATTTTCGAAACGCTCTTCAAGCCGAAACCCGCGGTAACGATATGCGTTCCGGCGGAAATTACGAGCGTCGAGGAGCGCGCGGTGCGCGATGCGGCGAAATTGGCCGGAGCGCGCACGGTCGACATCATCGAGGAGCCGATGGCCGCAGCCATCGGCGCCGGCTTGCCCATCGACGGTCCGTCGGGAAACATGGTCGTCGACATCGGCGGCGGCACGACCGACGTCGCGGTGATTTCGCTCGGTGGAATCGTCGTCTCCCAATCGATTCGCGTCGCCGGCAACAAGCTGGATGAAGCGATCATCCGCCATATTCGCCGCGTCTACAATTTGATGATCGGCGAGCGGACTGCGGAGGAGATCAAGATCAAGATCGGCTCCGCCTACCGGCTCGAGCAGGAGCTTGCGATGGAAATTCGCGGTCGTGATCTCATCAACGGTCTGCCGAAAACGGTGAAAATCACGAGTGAAGAAGTGCGCGAAGCGCTTTCCGAACCCGTGCAGGCGATCGTCGAAGCGGTGAAGTCCGTCCTGGAAAAGACCCCGCCCGAGCTGGCTGCCGACATCATCGATCGCGGCATAATTCTCACGGGGGGCGGGGCGCTGCTGCGGGGGCTCGATACGCTCCTCGGCGAGGTCACCGGAATTCCGGTGATCGTCGCGGAGGATCCGATGTCGTGCGTCGCCGTCGGTACGGGGCAACGCGTTCGCGCATAAACGCGGTCATCGATGCGCGAAAGGAATCGCTCGAGCGCGTTCTCGATGAGGTGACTGCGGTCGTCGAAGGCGGCGGTGTCGTCGTGTATCCGACGGACACGGTATATTCCATCGGCTGCGATCCCTACGAAAAAGATGCGATCGCGAAAATCTATGCCAGCAAAGCGCGTCCGCAAGAAGGACCGCTGAGCTTGTATCTCGCGACGGTACAAGAAGCGCTGGAGTACGTGGGCTCGAGCGCCTTCGCAGCGATGGCGGTGCGGCGCACGCTGCCGGGACCGATCGCGCTCGTCGTGCCGCGCCCGAATTTCATTCCGGAGCGCGTGACGTGGGGGAACGACGGGCTAGGCTTGCGCGTTCCCGATCATGCGCTCGCCTCCGCAATTCTCGAACGCTGCGGTCCGCTTGCCGGGACGAGCGCGAGTCGCGGCGACGATCCGCCGTACTGGGGCGACGACGATCTCGCGCTCCTGCCGGAATGCGATCTTGCCGTGCTCGACGGCCCGACCCCGCGCCGTGCGCGTTCGACGATCCTCGACATTACGCGTCCCTTGCCGCGCATCATTCGCAACGGCGCCATCCCGGTGGAGGTCTTGGAAGAGAAGCTGGGTACCACGATAGCCCGGCCCTACGAGCCTTATCAGTGAACGAACGCTCCTTTGTTGTTGCGATGATTTTTGCGGGACTGCTCGCATCCGGCGCACCCGCCGCGGCGGCACCCAGTCCTGCGCCGCCAGCGGCGGCCGGCGGGGGAGCAACCTTGCGCGATCCGGGCGTCTACACGATCACGGGACAGAATTTGACGTGGAATCAGAAGACGGGGGATTTTACGATTCCGAGCAACGTCAAATTCACGCAACCCGGGACGGATGTCACCGGAGATCACGCGACCGGCAACTCGATCACCAAATCGGTGAAGATCACCGGGCACGTCGTTCTGCACAATAGCAAGCCCGTTTCGACGCTCGGCATCACGGCGCCGAACGAGTCCAGCGAGCCGCAGACGCTCACGGCCGACGAGCTCGACGTCGACGGGCCGAAGAAAACGTACATCGCGATCGGCAACGTGCGATTCACGCAGGGCACGAAAGTCGTGACGGCCGAGCGCGGAGAGCTCGATCAGATGACGCACCTGCTCAAGCTCAAGGGCAACGTGCACGTCGACGACACGGCGACCGGCCAGTCGATGGTCGCGGAAAACGTTACGTACGACACGCAAAGCGAAACCGTCACGGCGAGCGGTAAACCGGGCGAGCCTTTTCAAATCCGTGCGCCGGTCGGCTCGGCGCCTAACGCTCCGTCCGCGACCGCGACGAATCCTCCAAAAAGGAAGCGATAAGCACGCAGCCGCTTTTCGGCGAGCTCCAGCAAGCCCCGCGCACGCGCAAGCGCACCTCCGCAAGCGCGCCGCTGGCGGCACGGATGCGCCCGCTCACGCTGGATGAGTTCGTCGGTCAGTCACATCTGATCGGAGAAGGGCGCGCGCTGCGGCGCGCCATCGAGACGGACACCGTTCCGTCGATGATCCTGTGGGGACCGCCCGGCACCGGAAAGACGACGCTGGCCGAAATCGTCGCCGCCGCATCGGGTGCGAATTTCGTGTCGCTTTCGGCCGTGAGCGCCGGTGTCGCAGACTTGCGCAAAGTCGTAAGCGCCGCGCGGGAGCTGCAGAAGACCGGCCGCCGGACCGTGCTCTTCATCGACGAGATTCATCGTTTCAACAAGGCGCAGCAAGACGCGATCTTGCCGTACGTCGAGGACGGCACGGTCACGCTGATCGGCGCGACGACGGAGAATCCGTCGTTCGAAGTCATCTCGGCTCTGCTCTCCCGCTCGCGCGTGTTCGTGCTCTATGCTCTCAAAGACGAGGAAGTCGCCGTCATCATCGATCGCGCGCTGCGCGATACGGAGCGCGGGCTGGGCAAGCAACAAATCGTCCTGGAGCCTGCGGCGCGCGACATGCTGGTGAATTTGGCAAACGGTGATGCTCGAGCAGCGCTCAACACGCTCGAGTTTGCGGCGTCGATCGCACCGGTGGAGAACGGAGCCAAGACGATTGCCGCGACGACGATCGCCGAAGCGCTGCAGCGCCGTGCCGCCGGCTACGACAAAGCGGGCGAGTCGCACTACGACACGATCAGCGCGTTCATCAAAACGATCCGTGGGAGCGATCCGGATGGCGCGATGTACTGGCTCGCGCGAATGGTGGACGCAGGCGAAGATCCGCTCTTCATCGCGAGGCGTCTGGTGATCCTCGCAAGCGAAGACGTCGGTCTGGCCGATTCGCGGGCGCTGCAAGTCGCGATTGGGGCACAGCAAGCCGTGCATTTCGTCGGCATGCCCGAGGGTTTTTTTCCGCTCGCGCACGCGACCTTGTATCTCGCGCTCGCGCCGAAAAGCAACAGCGTTGGGCGCGCGTATTCCGCGGCGTTGCAAGACGTTCAAAAGACCCGCAACGAACCGGTTCCGCTGCATTTGCGCAACGCGCCGACGCCGCTCATGGAACAGCTCGGGTACGGTGAGGGCTATCGCTACGCGCACGACGACTACGCGGTGATCGGTGAGGGCGGCGATCTTCCTCCGCCGGAACGCCTTCAGGCGTACCTTCCCGAATCGCTCGGCGATCGGGCGTATTATGAGCCCGGCGAACAAGGCGAAGAACGCAAGTACATCGACTGGATCCGGCGGCGACGCGGATGAAACGGCGCATTTATCTCGATTACGCGGCCACGGCGCCGCCGCGTCCCGAGGTGCTCGAGGCGATGCGCCCCTTCGAAGATTGCGCGAACCCCAGCTCGCTGCACGCCGAGGGGCGTCGCGCGCGTGCGGCGGTCGATGACGCGCGCTCGCGCATCGCCGCAATCTTGCGCTGCAAACCGCGCGAGATCGTTTTCACGTCCGGCGGAACGGAAGCCGATAATCTCGCGATCACCGGCGCGGCGCGTGCGGGCCGCGCACGCGGCCGTCACATTGTGGCGAGCGCCATCGAGCATCATGCGGTGCTGCGCACCGTCGATGCGCTGCGTGAAGAAGGCGCCGAGATCGGGCTGGTTGGCGTGGATCCCAGCGGCGTCGTCGGCGTGCAAACGTTCGTCTCGGCGCTGCGCGGCGATACGGTTGCGGCCGCAGTGATGTACGCAAACAATGAGATCGGGACGATTCAGCCGGTGCGCGCGCTTGCCGAGGCCGCGCGCGCACGCGGCGTTCCTTTCTTTTGCGATGCCGTGCAAGCCGCGGGTGCGCTGCCGCTCGACGTGGCGGCGCTCGGCGTGGATGCGCTTGCGCTCTCCGCGCACAAGCTGGGCGGACCCAAAGGTGTCGGCGCGCTCTACGTGCGTGACGGAACGCCGATCGCGCCGCTGATCCACGGCGGCGGTCAGGAGCGCGGGCGCCGCTCGGGCACGGAGAACGTCGCGGCGATCGCCGGTTTCGCGGCGGCGCTCGAGCTCGCGGACCGGGAGCGCGAGACGTATGGCACGCGCACCTCCGCGCTGCGGGACCGCCTGGAGGCTGCTCTTGCCGCAACGATCTCGGGCTCGCGCATCAACGGGAAGGCGGCTGCTCGTCTGCCCAATATCACGAGCATGACGATCGAGGGGATCGCCGTGGAGCCGCTCCTCATTGCCCTCGATCTCGAAGGCATCGCCGCATCCGCGGGCAGCGCTTGCGCAACCGGTTCGCTCGAGCCGAGCCACGTCATCGCCGCGCTGCACGGACGGCCCACCGGCCTCGAGGCGACGCTGCGATTCTCGCTCGGGCGGGCGACGACCGAAGCCGAGATCGACCGCGTGGCCGCGGTTTTGCCTCGGCTGGTCGCCCTCCAGCGCGAGGTGACGGCCGCATCCGTGTAGAGTTTTCCGTCTCAGGGTATGGAGAGTTTGTGCTCGCCTTGCGAGCGCGTGGAGGTCTGATTCAGGTGACGGGTTCCTCCGACTGGGCCGTCGTTTTTCGCGAGGTCGGGATTGGTCTTGGCGTGCTTCTGGCCGGGATCGGCTTTTTGTATGCCTCGATCCAGCTTGGAGCGATGCTTCGCCGTCTTGGGACGACCCTGGACGTACTGGACCGTCAGGTAAACCAGCTCGGCGTTCCGGTGGCCAAGACGCTCGATCGCCTCAGCGGCATCGCGGCCACCGCCGACGATACCCTTGCGCGCGCGACCCGTGCGGTGGCAGGTCTGGAGCGGGTGAGCGCGGCGCTGGCGAGCGGTGTCGAGCTGCTGGGCTCGGCGCTCCGCCGGCCCGTCGTCAACGTGGCAGCGACCTTGAGCGGCGTGACTGCCGGCTTGCGGCGCTTGGTCCGCGGCGAGGACCGATCATGAAGTTCGCTTGGGGATTCCTGCTCGGGGCCCTCGCCGGGGCGGTCGTGGCGGTGATTGTCGCGCCTCAGAGCGGGGATGAAGTGAGGGACGTGCTCTATGCCCGCTCCCGTGAAACTTCCGGCCGAGTTCGCGACGCCGCCGAGGACCTCGCTGAGGCCGCCAGGACCTTCAGCTCCGAGGTGCAGGCGAGCGTTGCAGAGATGATCCAGCGGGGAAAAGCAGTTATCGAGGTTGCTCGCTCGGCGGTCGACCAAGCGGTCGATGAAGGCCGCCGTGCCGCGGACGAACAGCGCGAGTCCCTCGAATCCCAGAGCCGCTAGCGTTCAGAGTCAGGAGACAGAGTGGATATCAAGGTCAATGTCCGTGAATCTGAAGGAGATGCGTACGTCGTCGATCTTTCCGGGGAGATCGACGTCTACACGTCTCCGAAAGTCAAGGATGCCATCACGGAACTCATCGACCAGGGACATTACAACCTGGTCATCAACCTCGAGAAAGTCCGATACATCGATAGCACCGGCTTAGGCGTGCTCATCGGCGGTCTCAAACGCGTGCGCGAGCACGGCGGGTCCGTCAACCTCGTCTGCACGAACCCGCAGATAAAGAAGATATTCGACATTACAGGTCTGGTGAAGATCTTCGGTATCTTCGACGACGAGCAGAGTGCCATGAGAGCTTTGGTGTAAGATGCATTTGCCTGAGGAGCAGCTGCAAGCCTTAGGCAGCGTGGAGCTTCGGATCCCGGCGCGCGCCGAGTGGGTGGCGGTCGCGCGCTTGGCTGCTGCGGCAGTCGGCAGCCGCATGCGTTTTTCGGTCGACGCGATTGATGACCTGAAACTCGCGATTGCCGAAGCGTGTACCAATTGCATTCAGCGTTCGGAAGGGATCGAGAACATCGACATCCGTTGGGATGCCACGCCGTCGGAGCTGCGTGTTACCGTAACGGGTGACGGCCGAGCACCGAAACTCGAGAGTGTGAAAGCAAGCGATGATCCGAAAGTCGGAGGGTTGGGAGTGTTTTTGATTCGCGCGTTGATGGACGAAGTTGAGTACGAGGTCGAACCACAACGCGGCGCCCGATTGGTGATGACGAAACGAGTCCTACCGTAAACGGCGCATAACATGCATGCTTCCTCTTACGAGGACGAACGCTGGGATCGTCAGCGCACGCGCGAAACGTTCGTGCGCTTCGTGCGCCTGCGCAAAGAGCGCGAGCTCGGCAAAATCGTTGCCAAGGGAATCGCCGAGTACGATCAGCTCCGCAGCGATCTCGTCGTTGCTCACCTGAATCTGGTTCGCTATCTGGCCGTGAAGTTCGCCAACCGCGGCGAGGCGCTGGACGATTTGATTCAAGTCGGCACGGTCGGCTTGCTGAAGGCGATCGATCGCTTCGACCTCGATCGCGGCGTCGAGTTCACGACGTATGCCACACCGACGATCGTCGGTGAGATCAAGCGCTACTTTCGCGACAAGGGGTGGGCCGTGAAGGTTCCGCGCCGTTTGCAGGAGCTGAATCTCGCCGTCAACCGCGCGCTCGAGAAGCTGACCGTTAAGATGGGGCGCAGCCCCACGATAGCGGAGCTCGCTTCTCACCTCGGCGCCACCGAAGAAGACGTGCTCGAAGCCCAGGAGCTCGGCCAAGCGTACAACCTGCTTTCGCTTGACACGGAGCTGTCCGGCGAAGGCGACAAGAAGTCGCAGACGCTCGCCGATTACGTCGGCCAGAACGACGCCGCCCTCGAGCTGCTCGAGGACAAGGCGAATCTGGAGCGCGCCTTCGACGTGCTCACGGGTCGCGAGCGCGTCATCCTCTACCTGCGATTCTACGAGAACGTCAGTCAGACGGAGATCGCCAGGCGCCTGAACGTCTCGCAGATGCACGTTTCGCGCCTCCAAGCGAAAGCGCTCGAAAAGCTGCGGTCTGCGCTTCAGGAACGCTGATGACCTCTCTGTCATGGTGAGCGGAGCCGGACCACCCTTGTCATAGGCGGAGGCGCACGAAGTGCGCCGGAATCGAAGGACAGAGCGGCGGTGGCACCATGACAACGGGAGTGGCCCGCAGAAGCCGTTGGCGAGTTATGAAGAGCCAAGAGCTTAGAGCGTCGTTCGTTGATTTTTTTGTCAAGCGCGGGCACAAGCACGTTGCCTCCGCGAGCCTCATTCCCGACGAGATGTCGACGACGCTGTTCACGATTGCGGGCATGGAGCAGTTCGTGCCGATGTTCCTCGGCGAGCTGCCGCCGCCGGCGCCGCGCGTCGTGACGGTGCAGCGCTGCTTGCGCGTCGCCGGTGCGAAAAGCGATATCGAGAACGTCGGTCGGACCGGACGCCATGGGACGTTCCTGGAGATGCTCGGCAACTTCAGCTTCGGCGACTATTACAAGCGCGAAGCGATCGCGTGGGCGTGGGAGTACCTCACGCAAACGCTCAAGCTCGAACCGGACAAGCTGCACGCCACGGTGCACGTGAGCGACGACGAGGCCGCGGAGCTCTGGCAGCGCGAGGTCGGGCTTCCGGTCGAGCGCATCACGCGCTGGGACGAGCCGAACTTCTGGACGATGGGACCGACCGGGCCATGCGGCCCGTGCAGCGAGATCTTTTACGACAGCGGTCCGGAGTATGCGTCGGGGCCCGGCGACGACGCGCCGAACAAGGGCGACCGGTTCATCGAGATTTGGAACGTCGTCTTTCAACAATACAATCGCGGTGCCGACGGCAAGCTCAGCGAGCTGCCCAGCAAAGCGATCGACACCGGCGCAGGCCTCGAGCGCATGCTCGCGGTCGCAAACGGCAAGGTGTCGATGTATGATACGGATCTCTTCATCGATCTCATCGCCGCGCAACCAAGCGTCGAAAATAAGGCGCTGCATCCCCAAGAGCAGCTCGAGCGCCGGAGGATCATCGCCGATCATGCCCGGGCCGTCACCTTCCTGATCGCGGACGGCGTCTATCCCTCGAACACAGATCGCGGCTACGTGCTGCGTTTCTTGATTCGGCGCGCGATTCGCAACGGACGAATTCTCGGGTATCCCCGCGAGTTCATGCCGCAACTGGCCGGTGCGGTGGTGAAATCGCTGGCGCCGGGCTATCCGGAATTGCCGAAGCGGCTCGATGACGTGCAGACGACGTTGCGGCGCGAAGAGCAAAATTTCATCCGGACGCTCGATCGCGGCAACGCGATGCTGGAATCGCTCGTCGACGAGGCGATCGCCGACTGCACGCGGATAATTGCCGGACGCGATGCCTTTACGCTGCACGACACGTACGGTTTTCCGCTCGAGCTCACGCGCGAGATCGCCATGGAACGCGGCGTCGCCGTCGATCTCGAAGGATTCGAGAAGTCGATGGAAGAGCAGCGCGCGCGCGCTCGCGCGGACGCCGCGGAAAAGCGCGCGGTCGTCAACGTGACGGATTTGCCGAGCGTCATCAGCGTGTTCCACGGCTACGCGGGCTTGGAAGCCGACGGCGAGATCGTGATGCTGCTGCGCGACGGCCAGCCGGTCGACGAGATCATCGCCGGCGAATCGGCGCAGATCATCCTCGACCACACGTCGTTCTATGCCGAAAAGGGCGGTCAGATCGGCGACCGCGGGACGATTACCGCCGGTGAGGCGATTTTTGACGTCGCCGATACGCAGTACGCCGGCGAGGCCATCGCCCACCACGGCAAGGTGCGCGCCGGCCTCTTTCGTCGCGGCGAGCGCGCGCACACGGCCGTCGACCCGGTGTGGCGCGAGGAGATCCGGCGCCATCACACGTCGGCGCATTTGCTGCAACGGGCGCTCAAAGACATTCTCGGCGATGAGATCGTGCAGGCGGGATCGTGGGTCGGCATCGATCGCATGCGGTTCGATTTCCGCTGGCCTGGAGGCGCGCTCTCACGGGAACAGCAAGATGCGGTTGCGCGTCGGGTCAACGAGTTGATTCGCGCCGACCACCATCTCGTCACGCGCGAGCTTCCAATCGAAGAGGCCAAGAATACCGGCGCAATTACGATGGCGGGCGAGAAATACGGCGAGCTCGTGCGCGTGGTGCAGGCCGGGCCGTCGGTCGAATTCTGCGGTGGAACGCACGCACACTCGACGGGTGAGCTCGGTATGTTCGTCATCGTCTCGGAATCGTCGATCGGCAGCGGAATCCGCCGTATCGAATCGGTCGTCTCCAAAGCTGCCGAGACGTACGTTGAAAAGCAGCAGCACTTGGTCGCGACGCTTGCGGAGCGGCTCTCCAGCAAGCCGGACGAGCTCGTCGAGCGCGTCGGCAAGATGCAAAGCGAGATTCGGGATCTGCAAAAAGCGGTTGCGGAACTGAAGGCCCGTTTTGCCGTGAGCGAGGCGCAGGATGCCGACGCCGAGCAGCTGCCCAACGGGCGCCGCATCATCTTCAAAGAGCTACGCGATTATTCGAACGAGGATTTGCGAACGGTGGTGAATGCGCTTCGTCAGAAAAATGCGGACGCTGTCATCGCGATGGTGAGTACGAGCGGCGAGCGCGTCAACATGATGATCAGCGTCCCGGAGAAGCTCGCATCACAAGGCGTGCGCGCCGGCGACTTGATGAAGCTGGCCGCGCCGCATATCGGCGGCAAGGGCGGCGGAGGGCCGACGCAAGCGCAGGGCGGCGGGAACAATCCTGCGGGAACCGCTGCTGCGTTCGTGGAGCTGAAGACGATGCTCGCCGCCGACGGAGCCGCACGCTGATCGCGCTCATGCTCGGCGCAGCGCTGCTGTTGTCGCCGGAGGACGTGATCGCCCGTTACCAGCACGCGCTTGAAACGGTCAAGTCGCCGCCCGCTTACATCTGCGGATACTACCTCGTCGATCGCGGTACGCACCCGACGGAATCGATGCATCGCATCTATCGCGAAGACGGGCGCGAACGAGATGAGCTCATCTCATTCAACGGGCAAATGCTCGGCCACCCGGAAGTTCGCATCTTCGCGCGTCGCGTCGATCCCTACGCCGTAAAGCTGCTGGCTCCGCGACCGGACGCATACGCTTTCACTTACGTGGGAGCGGCGCATCGCGGGCGCAGCATCGTATACGTCTTTAAGGCGTTCGCGACCGGCACTCCGCGCTACGAGGTGACGCAGATGACGATCGACGGCAGCACCTTTTTGCCCCTCTCGATCGCATTTCGTACGCATACCAAAGCCGCCGACGGCAGCGGCGTTGTCACGTACCAAAAAGTCGATCGCTATTGGATGCCGCAAACGGCGAGCGCGCGCGCCGAGGTCAACGGCAACCTCGAAACCGAGCGAATCTCTTGGTCGGGATATCAGTTCTATCCGAGCCTGCCCGGCTCGACCTTCGCCGCCCCGATAGCCTCGGCTCCCTCGCAAGATTAGCCAATGACCATCAAAGTCGAGGTCACGGGTGACTTTCTCGTGGAGTCGTCGCTGGCGCGCGTCAATCGAGGACTCTTCGGTGCGCTGGCGCGGCGTCCCGAGATCGACCTCGCAATATTACCCGAGCCGACCGCTGCGCCGATGGTGGGGTCGCGCGACGATGCGCTCTTGCAAGACCGGCGGATGAAGCGGTTTCTTCCGGAACCGGATGTCACGGTGCGGCATCGCTGGCCGGCCGTCTTTCCCCGCACGCAAAGGAGCGCGTACGTCCACATGCAGCCATGGGAATTCGGCAGCCTGCCGAAAGCGTGGGCGGAGCAGGTCCGCGCGGTTGCCGACGACGTATGGTGCTACAGCGGCTACGTTGCGGACATGTACGTCCGCGCCGGCGTCTCGCCGGAGCGCGTGCACGTGGTTTCGCTCGGCTACGATCCGGACGTCTTCAAGCCGGGTCCGCCGCCGCGCTCGGCGACGCTGCGCGATCGCTGCACGTTTCTGTACGTCGGCGACACGATCGCGCGCAAGGGCATCGACGTCGCCGTCAACGCCTACGTCGGCGCTTTCCGTCCGGACGATCAGGTGGTCTTGATCGTGAAGGATTTCGGGTCGAAAGAACCGGGTGCTGACGCACGGCCGCGCGATCACGTCGTGGCGCTCACCGGCAGGCGCGACATTCCTCCGGTGCTCTATATCGACACCTTCTACACCGATGCGGCACTGGCCGATCTCTTTCGCGCGGCGACGGCGCTCGTGTCGCCATACCGCGGAGAAGGTTTCGGCCTGCCCATACTCGAGGCGATGGCGTGCGGCGTCGCAACGATTGCGACGCGAGGCGGCGCCAGCGACGATTTCACCACCAAGGAAACGACAATTCACATCGACGCAACGCCGGTGAGGCTCGGAGCGCACTACGGCGGGTTCGAGCTGGTCGACGACGCGTTCTTGCTGGAGCCGTCCGAGGAGCACGTCGCGGCAGCGATGCGGCGGCTGTACGAACGTCCTCACGAAGCGCGCGCGATGGGTGCGAAAGCGGCCGAGCACGCGCGCAACTTCACGTGGGAGCGCAGCGCCGCAAAGGCGCTCGAGCGGCTTGAAGCCCTTGCCGAGGCGCGACCGCTCGCAGCGGACCGCGACGAGCCGCCTAACGGAATCGAGCTCTTCGAGCTGCGCATTTCCTCACGAGGCGGTGAGGACGGCGTGCTGCTCGAGCTGTTTCGCCGGCTCGGCGCGGAAGATCCACACTACGTCGAGTGCGTGGCGAGCGGCGAGAGTCCCTCAATCGGCGTATTTCCCTCGCGCTCGCTCGGATGGCGCGGGACCGTGATCGAAGGCGATGCAGCCGTCTACGCTGATTTCGCCGCGCGGCTGCGCGCGAGCGGAGTTCCTGAAGAATTCGAGCTGCTCGCGGTACCGCAGGATGCCGATCCCGCATGGTCGCGTCTCGGCTCGCATCGCCCAAAAGTCATCGTGTCGGCCGGCACGAACGCTCCGTTCGCCCTGGCTGCGTCCCACGGCTACACGTCGATCGGCAGCGAAAGCCACGGCTCGAGCACGTTCTTCGTCCGCAACGATCTGCTGGCGCGTTCGCGCTTTCCTGCCTCAGTTTGAGTTAGAGCGCTTGCTTTGCGACGTCGGCGCGCAAGCCGGCAAGGTGCGCGTTCACGCACGGATCGACGAGTCGCCAACCTTCCTTGGTTGTATCGAACTTCGCGTAAGCGGCGTTCTCCATTTGCACTTTCCACATGTCATCGAGCGACAAGCCCTGCGCGAGGCAAATTGCCGCGCGCACGACGGCGTCGTGCGAGACGACCAGCGTCGGCACGCTCGCAAGGTCGGAGGTAAACGATCGCCAGCGCTCCGCGACCTTCAGCATGTTGTCGCCTTCGGAAAACGTGATCTCGGTCGGCTTGTTCTTCCACAGATACCAGTTCTCGGGTTCTTCGCGCATGATGTCGTCGCGCAGGCGCCCTTCCCAATCGCCGTGTCCGATTTCGATCAAGCGCGGGTCCGTTTCGACCTGAACGTCAATCCGTTCGGCGACGAACTGTGCGGTCGCCGTGCAGCGCAAGAGCGGGCTCGAAACGATGCGCGCGATGCGGGGCTTCGACTCTGCGATCGCGCCGGCGAGCGCCAGTGCTTGCCGCACGCCGAGGCCGGATAGCGACGAGTCTCGGCGACCCTGATAGCGCCCGGAAAGATTCCAGGTCGTCTCGCCGTGGCGGGCCAGCAGGACGATCAAACTTCGATCGCGTGGACCGCGTTGATGCCGGGCACTTTGCGCAGCCACTGAATGGCCTCGTCCGGGACGCGGCCGTCCACGCCGAGCACCATGATCGCGTCGCCGCCGACGTCTTGCGTGCGCGAGACTTGCATCGACGAGATGTTCACGTGCGCGTCGCCGAGAATCGTGCCGACTTTTCCGATCATACCGGGTACGTCGCGGTGCTTCGTGAGCACGAGCCCGCCGACCGGAATCGCATCGATCTCGAAGCCGTCGAGGTCGACGATACGCGGCGACGCATTCACGACTGTACCTGTGATCGTCGTCGCGCCTGCGACCAGACGCAGCGTCGATGCATAAGCGCCGCGGCGCGGCGCCGCGTGCGATTCGACGCGCACGCCGAGCTCGCGCGCGATCGCTTCCGCATTCACGATCGTGACGCGGCGATCGGTCGTCACTTGCAAGAGCCCTGAAAGAAACGACGTGACGAGCGGCGTGGGGTCGAAATCGGCGAGCTCGCCTTCCGCGACGAGCGTGAAGGTCGGCAGCGACGAGGGCCGCGCGTATTGCGGATAAAACCGTCCGATGCGGTACGCCGTCTCCAAGAACGGCCGCATCCGCTCGCCCTCGGGTCCTCCGAAGACTGGCGCGTTGACCGCGCCTGAAGCCGGGCTGCCGAGCAGCACGCGAGCCAAATCCTCCGCGAGCTCGACCGCGATGCGTTCTTGGGCCTCGACCGTCGAGCCGCCGAGATGCGGCGTCGCAACGACTTTCGGATGACGGTGCAGGCGCGCGCTCGTGCTGCCGCTGGGAGGCGGTTCTTGCGCGACGACGTCGAGCGCCGCGCCTGCGAGCTTGCCGGTGTCGAGCGCTTCGAGCAGCGCTTCCTCGTTGACGGCGCCCCCTCGCGACACGTTCACGAGGCGCGCATGCGGCCGCAGCAGTGCCAGCTCCCGCTCCCCGATCATCCCGCGCGTCTGTTCGTTGAGCGCGACGTGCAGCGTGACGATATCCGAACGCGTGAGCAGCTCCGGCAGCGTGACGAGCTCGACTCCGAACGCATCCGCGCGCGATTGCGTTGCGTACGGATCGTGCACCAGCAGCTTCATGCCGAAGACGCGCGCGCGTTCGGCCACGTACGCACCGATGCGTCCGAACCCGACGATGCCCAGCGTTTTGCCGTGCAGCTCGGTCCCGACGAAGGATTTGCGGTCCCAATGCCCCCTGCGCAGTGCGCTCGCTGCGTCGACGGTGTGCCGAACGAGCGCGAGCATCAACGCGAAGGTCTGCTCCGCGGCCGCAATCGTGTTGGCGCCGGGCGTATTGAGGACGACGATCCCGGCTTGCGTGGCGGCATCGACGTCGATCGCATCGACGCCCACGCCGGCTCGCGCGACCGCGAGCAAGCGCCGGCCCGCAGCGAGCAGCTCGCGGTCGACCTTCGTTTCCGAGCGCACGATCAAACCGTCGGCGCTTGCCAGCGCCGCGATCAGCGCGTCGCGCGGCTTGCCGATCTGGGAGTCGATTTCGATCCCCGACTCGCGCAGCACGGCAAGGCCGCTTTCGGCGAAGGGCTCGGCGATGACGACACGGCGGGCGGAGACCGTGGGCGGATTGCTCGAAGGAACGCTTTGACGTATCACGGCGGCTTGCCACGAGCGTTTTCACAAGGGTTTTCGTACTACCTCGTATCGTCGGGCATCCGCGCTTGAGACACCGTGACTGGTGCGCCGTCGCGCACTCCCGCGCGGCACGTCCGATATCTCTCGCGCGCAAGTACGCGACGAACGTGCATCTCCGAAAGAAAATCGATCCCGGCGAGTGCTTATGGAAGGGGGTAGTCGATGACACGCACAAGTAATAGCTAGCATGTTCTGAATCGGTGAAGGTGCCTTGGGTCGGGGGCGCTCGGTATCAGGAGCATGGTGACCCGTTGGCGAGGGTTGGCCGACGCGAATGCAAGGCGCCTCATTTTCCGTGCGATTTCCAAACGAAAAAAAGTACGCGCGCGCAGCGCGACGTTGCACCATGCAGTTCGTGAGTGCATTAGGTGCATTCACCGACGAACAGCTGGACGAGCTTGAAATCGCTCTAGGCGAAGGGCTGGCGAACACCGCAGAGCATGGGTTTCGTGATGGTTCTTTGTTCGAGGTTCGTAGCTCCATCGACAGCAACGATATCATCATCACGATCGAAGACTCAGGACCCGGCTTCGATCTGTTTAGGCTTTTCGATGCTGCGAAGTCTCCGAGCGACGGACAACTCCGCGGTTACGGAATCGGCCTGATTCAAGCTTTCGCCGACGAGGTAGCGTATTTGGACGGCGGGCGCACCCTGAGAATTAAAAAGCGCCTTTCGAGAGAAGTTGTCGATCCCGGGCGCTAGGGCGGCATCGCGCATCTACTCCGCAGCAAACAAAAAGAGGACATCCGCGCGCCGCTTGCTTGCTCAAAAAACCCCGCCAAATCGAGATTCTTAGCCGCCCGGAAACTAGGGGCGGAATAGTCCGACGCGACCGTCGAACGGCCTCTCCCGGTGAGGGAGTGGCTTGCGCCGGTCGTGGTTACGCTGGCGACGTTCGGCGCGTTGGTCCTCGCACGGCATTCGCACGTGACGCCGTACGACAACTACGTCATCCTGGCGGATGCATGGCTGCACGGACACGCCTGGGTCACGATCCCCGGCAACTGGATCGACGCCCTGGCGTACAACGGTCATTTTTATATCATCGAAGGCCCGATGCCGGCGGTGCTGCTGCTCCCGGCCGTTGCCGTGTGGGGCTTGCAGGCAAACCAGACGATGCTGTCCTGGATTCTCACGGCGATCGCGACCGGCGCCGGCTGGGAGCTTGCACGGCGGCTCGGCGTGCCGTGGCGCTCGCGAATCGTGCTGACGGTCTTCCTGTTGTTCGGGACGGACCTCTTCTTCTGCGGCGTGTTCGGCGACGTCTGGTACATCGCGCACGTCAGCGCAGCATGCTTCACGCTGCTGGCGCTCGTCGAGCTGCGAGGCGCGAAACGCGGCTGGCTCGTGATGCTGCTCGGCGCCTGCGCGGCATTCTCCCGGTTTTCGATGGTTCTCGCGATTCCGGTCTACCTGTATCTGCTGCTTGCGGGCGAAGCCGCTCCGACCCGTCATGCCCGATTGCGCGGCTTCGCAGGCGTCGCGGCGCTGGCCGCGATTCTCTGGCTTGCGTACAACCAGGCGCGCTGGGGCGTTTGGTACGACATCGGCTATTCCGCCTGGTACCACCAAGATCAGGCCGGCCTGCCGACAGGCTCGCCGTTCCGGCTCGCCTATCTGCCGATGCAGCTGTACGCATTTTTTCTTGCCGGTCCGTCGCTCTTGCAAAGCTGGCCGTACGTTGCGCCGACGCAGTGGGGACTCGCGCTGACCTTTACGAGCCCCGCGCTCGTGCTTGCATTTTTTGCGCGAACGCCCGCACGTCTCGTCGTGGCGCTATGGATCGCGGCGGCGCTCACGGCGGCTCCGAATTTTCTGTACTACGTTAACGGGTACACGCAGTTCGGCATGCGGCACGCGCTCGATTTCGAACCGTTTCTGTTCGCGTTGATGTGTCTTGCGTCACGCAACGGCTTGCGCTGGTGGGGCTCGCTGCTCGTATGGTATTCCGCCGCCGTGGGCGTTTGGGGCTATTGGTTTTGGACCGCGTTTTACCGAACCGGCACCTGACGCAGGGCGTCGTACGATTCTTGCAGCGTCGCGGCGTCCCGCGCAGGTGCGGCGCAACGCGTGCCTTCACAGATGTAGGCCAGGGGTTCATTGCCGGCGAGATAGCCGCGAGCCGCGAGGGTCTTTTCATCCGCGGGAAGCGTGTAGACGACCGCGAGCGGGTTTGGTAAGCGCAGTGCGGCGTCGCGCAAAACTTGGCTTGCACGCACGTCGCCGACGATTGCGACTGTCAGCGGATCGGCGAGAGCGCGCAGCAGCGCTTCACCGTACGGGGCGGCGAACGGGCCGGCTTGCCGCCAATCGGCGTCGAGCGCGTGCAGTATCTCGCGACCGATGCGCGCATAGCGTTCCTCAGCCAGAACCGCCGCGAGCCGCAGCAGGGAATAGGCCATTTTTGCGTTGTCGTCGAGCGGATGATGCGGCGTCGCGAGATTGCCGAGGACGTCGCCGGCGCCGGAGTCGGAGAAGGCACCGCTCTCGTCGCGCAGGCGCTCGATGGCTGCCTCGGCGATCGCACGCGCGCGCTCGAGGAACGCGGCTTCCCCCGTCGCCGCGTGCACGTCGAGGGCAGCGGTGACCAGCGCGGCTTGGTCGGTGAGCAGCGGGCCATGCTCTGGTGCGCCGTCAGGCGGCTTGAAGTGAAACGCGAGCTGCGAGTGCGGATCGAGCATCTGCGCGAAGAGCCCTTCGAGCGTCGCGCGGGCATCGGCGAGCAGCGTGTCGTCGTCGAGCGCGAGCGACGCGGCCGTCAGCGCTGCCGCGAGATCGGCATTCCAATTCGTGTACACGGTGCGATCCACGTACGGCGCATCGATTTTGCGCCGCTCGTCGAGCTCGAGCGAGAAGTAACGCTCGTCGGCATCCTGGCTCCCTCCGAAGAGCGCGCTGCCGGGGTTGCGGAGCACGCCCCGCAGCCAGCCTAGCGCCGAGCGGAGCGTCTCGCGAAACTGCTCGTTACCGGATGCGCGATAGAGATCGGCGTAAAACCGTAACAGCCCGGCATGGTCCTCGGCCATCTTTTCGAAATGCGGAACCGACCAGTCGCGCGTCGTCGAGTAGCGGAAGAACCCGCCCTCGACGCGATCGTACATGCCGCCGCGGGCCATCGCGAGCGCGGTTCGGGCGAGGATCTCGTAGAGCCGCTCTGCGGTCTTGCCTTCGGCGCGCTCGCGCCGGTAAAGCAGCAGAAGGAAATTCAGTGCGTCCGTCTGCGGGAATTTTGGCGCCGATCCGAAACCGCCGTACGTCTCGTCGTAGCCGGCGACGATGGTGCGAGCGATCGCATCGACGGCGCCGGGATGCAGGTTGTCGGCGCGCGTGCGCTGTGGCGCTTTCATCGCCGGGCGCCGTTCGCTCAAGCGCCGCTGCAGCTCCGCTCGCTGCTGCTTCCAGACCTCTGCGACCTGTTGCAGCATCTGCGCGAACTCGTCGGGCGGCACGTACGTTGCACCCGTCAAGATCTCACCCGTCGGTGCGAGGAATGCGGTCGTCGGCCAGCCCCCCATGTTGTAGCGTGTGTTAACGTCGGGACGCCTGTCGTTGTCGACGCGAACCGGTACGAAATGCTCGCGAATGAGATCGATCACGCGAGGATCGGAATACGTCGTCTCATCCATGACGTGACACCAGTGACACCACACGGCCGATATTCCGAGGAGGATCGGACGGTCGGTGACTTTCGCGCGCTCGAAAGCTTCGGGACTCCATTCGAGCCAGCCGATTTCGGCGGCACGATTCGCTCGCGGACTAAAGCGGTGGTTCACGCTTCATCCTCCTCCTGTGCGCCGCGCGCAAACGAGGTTGCATACAAAATCGCAAGGACCACGTAGGCGGCGAAGACCGGAAAGATCGGAACGAGCGGAAAGGCACCGAGCAACGCAAAGGCTCCGGCAAAAAGGAGGCTCGCGGTGGCAAAGCGGCGGTGTGAGATCGCCGTCATGGCGTAAACGTCCGACTCATAGTACCCGCCGGCCGACCGGCTCTTTGCGAGCCCGAGGCCTGCACCCGCGAGCGCCAAGACCAGCCCGATGATCGCCATGACGGGTGCTTCGATGGAGCAGCGACGAAAAGCCGCTTGCTATGCCCGTACGAAATCGCTCCTGGACGATCGTCTCGGCGATTTTGGTCGTCGTCATCCTCGCCTTGTTCGTGTGGCAACCGTGGAACCGCAACGGTCAGTTGTGGGGTAAGTAGGGAGCCTGATGGCCGCAAAAGCCAAACCACTGGCGGAATACAAGCGCAAGCGAAACTTCAAGGCGACGCCCGAACCCGAAGGCACCGTGCGCGCTCGCCGAGGCGCGCTGGTTTTCGTCGTGCAGAAACACGATGCGACGCGGCTGCATTATGATTTTCGTCTCGAAGCAGGCGGCGTGCTGGCGTCTTGGGCCGTTCCCAAGGGACCCTCGCTGAATCCCGGCGACAAGCGGCTCGCGATGCACGTCGAAGACCATCCGTTCGCATATCGCACCTTTGAAGGCATCATCCCGGAGGGACACTACGGCGCCGGTGAAGTCATCGTGTGGGACGAGGGCACGTACGAGCTTGCCGAAGGTGACGATCCCCAAAAAGAGATCGCGAAAGGCAAGATCAAGTTCATCTTGCACGGTCACAAACTCAAGGGCGAATTCACGCTCGTCAAGATGGGCGGCCGTTCGCGCCAGGCCGAGGGCGGCGAGCCATGGCTGCTCATCAAAGACAAAGATCGTTACGTCAAGACGGATTGGGACATCGAACGGCATCCGAAGAGCGTGCGAAGCGGAAAAACGGTCGAGCGAATTGCTCACAGCCGCGATGTGAAAAAGTGGATAAGTCCGCCCAAGAAGAGCTTGAGCAAACGTCGTCTTAAAGAAATTAAGCTGCCGTTAATATCCGGGGTGCAGCTCGCCACGCCGACGGATGCACCGTTCGACGATCCCGATTGGCTTTTCGAGATCAAATGGGATGGTTTTCGCGCGCTGGCAACGATCGATGCCGGCGGCAACGTGCGGCTGGCATCGAGAAATGCCAAGGACCTGCTCGTGAAGTTTCCCGAGCTCGGCGACATCGGCGCGGCGTTCCGTTCGCTTCCAATCATCGTCGACGGCGAGATCGTCGCGCTCGACGACGAGGGGCGCTCGTCGTTCCAGCGATTGCAGAATCGAATCGCGAGCAGCCGTGCGCCGCGGCGCGCGAGCGGCGGCGACGTCACGTTCGTCGCGTTCGACGTGCTTTTTGCGGACGGACGGGACGTGCGCGCGTTACCGCTCGAAGAGCGGAAGGCGATCCTCGAAGGCCTGATCGTCCCCGGACATCACGTGATCTATTCCAAACACGTCGTCGGCGACGGCACGAAGCTCTTTGCGCAGGCGGAGAAGCGCGCTCTCGAGGGCATCATGGCTAAGCGGCGCGATGCACCGTACGAGTCCGGCCGGCGAACGCGCACCTGGCTCAAGATCAAGACGCACAAGCGGCAAGAGTTCGTCGTCGGCGGGTTCACCGAACCCGGCGGCAGCCGCAAGGGATTCGGTGCGCTGATCGTGGGCTATTATCGAAAAGGCAAGCTGATCTATGCCGGCCACGTCGGCACCGGCTTCAACGCGAAGGTGCTCGCGTCGCTATCGAAGCGATTGCATGCGCTCGAACGCAAAAACAGTCCCTTCGCGACACAGGTGCCGCGCTCGACGGGCGCGCCGCACTGGATTTCGCCGGAGCTGGTCTGCGAAGTACGCTTTACCGAGTGGACGGACGAGCGCTACCTGCGTCATCCGGCATTTCTCGGTTTGCGGGAAGACAAAGATCCGAAGACGGTCGTGCGCGAAGACGAGGTTCCGCACGGTGAAGTCGCCTGATGCCTGCAGCGGTCAAGACGATCGTGCCGGTTGGCGAGCGCAAGCTCGCGTTGACAAATCTCGACAAAGTGCTCTTTCCGCGCGACGGGATCACCAAAGGCGATTTGATCGAATACTACCGGGAGGTCGCGCCGTGCATTCTGCCCTACGTGCGCGGACGTCCGCTGACGCTCGAGCGTTTTCCCGACGGCATCGGAAAGGCGGGCTGGTGGGAGAAGCAGATTCCGCGCGGATTGCCGAAATGGGTGCCGACCGTCAAGGTGCGCACGGAATACGGGCGGCATGCGGGCGGCGCGGTCGAATTCATGCTTTGCAACGACGAAGCGACGCTCGCGTACGTTGCGAATCTGGCCGGCATCACCTTGCACGTTTGGACGTCGCGCGAGCCGAAACTCGATAATCCCGATTTCTTGCTGGTCGATCTCGACCGCGGCGAAGGCTGCACGCTGGCGACGCTCTGCAGCGTCGCGTTGCTGTTCCGCGATACGGTGGCCGAACTCGGGCTCGAGACGCTGGTAAAGACGACCGGCGGGAGCGGCTTGCACGTGCTCGTTCCGCTGGAACCGCGCTACGACTATGAGGTCGTCAAAGGCTTTTCCGAGCTGCTGGGGCGGCGCGTCCACCAACAGGCCCCCGAGACGACGACGCTCGAAAGAGCGGTTGGGAGGCGTCCTTCCGGCACGGTCTATCTCGACTACGTGCAGGTGGGCCGGGGGAAGACGCTGGTACCGCCTTTCACCGTTCGCGCGCGGGACGGGGCCCCGGTCTCGTTCCCGCTCACCTGGAAGAACGTCGAAACCTTGCGCCGCAAACGCGTTGCCGATCCGGCAAACGAGTGGCGGCGGTGGAATCTCGAAACGGTTCCGGCACTGCTGCGAAAAGGTGGAGATCCATGGGATGGGCGCTGGCGCGGGCAACGGCTCGAACGAGCGCTCCAAAAAGCGCGAAAACTCTGGGAGTAAACCGTGGCACACGCAATCTGGTCAGGCGCGATCAACTTCGGACTAGTGACGATTCCGGTAAAGCTCTTCACCGCAATCCGGGGGCGCAAGAACGAGCTGAGCTTCAACTTCATCCATGGCAAAGACGGCGCGCGCATTCGCTATCGCACATTCTGCGAGCGCGAAGGGAAGGAAGTACCGCGCAGCGAGATCGTGCGCGGCTACGAATACGAGAAGGGCGAGTGGGTGACGTTCACCGACGAAGAGCTCAAGCGCCTCGATGCGGAGAACACCCAATCGGTCGAAATCCTGCAGTTCGTCGATCTGGACGAGATCGATCCGATGTTCTTCGACGTACCGTACTATCTCGAGCCGGAGAAAAAAGGCCGGCACGCGTACGCGCTCTTGCGCGACGCGTTGGCCGATGCCAATAAGGTTGCGATCGCAAAGGTCGTGCTGCGTAATCGCGAGCATCTCGCAGCGGTGAAGCCCAAGGGCGAAGCGCTCGTTTTGGAATTGATGCACTACGACGACGAGATCGTCGCGACGTCCGAATTCGAGTTCCCGCCGCTCAAGGAGTCGATCCCGGCGGGCGAGATGAAAGTCGCGAAGATGCTCATCGACACGATGACCGCGAAATTCGAGCCGGACAAGTTCGAAGATACCTATCGCGAGAGGCTGCTTGCCCTCGTCGAAGCGCGCGCTCGCGGCAAGCACGTGCCCGCCGCGAAAGCCAAGGCTCCGGCGGCGACCAACGTCGTCAATCTGATGGACGTCTTGCAGCGCAGCATCGAAGAGTCGAAGAAGCGAGGCACGCGCGCCGGCGGCGCCCGCAAAAAATCCGGCGGCCGCAAGACCAGAAAACGGCCGGCGGCGTAGAGATTACGACGGCAGCGGCAACGGCAGCGGTGAGGGTGTGGGGCTCGGCAACACGCCGACCGCGCTTTTCTGACCGATGAGGACGTTGGGGTAGACGGCGACGCTCACGACGGACGACGATCCGAGCGTCGCGACAGATGCGTAAGCCGGAGGTGAAAATTCGGCGACGCCCGTTCCGCCGGTGTTCGCGACCCAGACGTTGCCGAGGGAATCAGTCGCTATTCCGAGCGTACCGTTGAGAGCAGGACTCGAGAAGCTGGTCCCGGTCGGCGTTGCGGTGAGCGAATTTATCAGGTATGCCGTCCCCCCGTTGACGACCCAAAGGTCGTTCGTGTACGGATCGACGGCGAGCGATTTGATTGCGGTGCTTGCAAGCGTGTACTCCGTGGTCGCACCGGTTGCGCCCGACGGATACTTTTGTGCTTTTCCCGCCGTTGCCACCGAGTCGTAGATGCCTACGTAGGCGTTGTCGTTGCCGTCGACGGCGACTTGGTACGGCTGCTGCGTCGTGTTGGTGTAGTTGGTAAAGCCGACGATGCCGAAATTCGGCGTGCTCACCGGGGTTGGAGCAAAGTATTCAACGAGCGAGTCCGCGGTACCGGCGCTGCAAGCGAAGTATCCGCAGCTGCCCACGAAGGCGTTGCCTGAGGTATCGAAGCCGATCCCGTAGGGATAGGACCATCCCCCGGGTGGCGACGTTGGATTGTTTTGTACGGGTGCGGGACTGGGTTGCGGGTTGGCCCATTCGGCAACGTAGTTGTTGCCCGGATCGGCCATCCAAAGATTGCCGGCGAGATCCGTGGTGATCCCGATATTGCCGTTGCCGGTGTTGTAGACGGACCACGATGCAGTGGTGTTGCCGTCGAAATAGGCAAAGATCGATATGGTGCAGCAAACGACATTTTGCGCCGCCGCGTAAACGGCACTGTGCGCGATCGAAAACGGAATGGTTCCGCTGGACGAAAGCGTCGTGCCGGGAACGGTGAGACCGAACTGTACCGGGACGGTCGTCGGCTGTACGACGGGAAGACCGCCGACGTTGACGGTAAGCGGCGTGAGCGTCAGCGTATAGAGCCCGGACCCTGCGCTCGACGAAACCGACACTGCCAAAACGGCCGGATTCCCGCTCGTTGCCGTCAGCGTTGGAGCACCGGCTCCGATGATGATGTTCTTGTCGGCATCGAGAAACTCAAAATCGATCTTGTGCGCCCCCGGACCGAAGAGCGTGAAATTCCCGCCCGTGCCTCCCTGCGCGAGCATGTAGCCCGAGACGAGCTCGACGCCCTCGAGATACGCCGGAATGCCACCCAGCGTGAGCGCCAAGGTCTGCCCGGGCGTGACGTTCTGGGGCAGATCGCTGATGGAGAGCAGGTTGCCGCCGCACGCCGGCGTTCCATCGGGTATGCACGCCGCGGCTTGCGGCGCATCGTACGTGGCGACGACGACCGTGAACGTCCCGCCCGTGCCGATCGCCGCATTCAGCGAAATCGTGCACGTGGTCGGCGAAGCGACCGGCATCGTGCAGTCGGCATTGCTCGCCGTGCCGGTCGGCGTGATGTTGACGTAGTTCTTGCCCTGCACCAGCTGTTGGTTTGAGGCCCCGAGAATCGCAACGACGATCGATTGCAGCGACGCGGAGACGTAGTCCGGCTTTCGCTTTGAGGAGGCGGTGCCCGATCCGGCCGGTGGGATCGCGATCTTCAGCGTGTAGTTCGTGTTGGAAGCCGTCGCGGCGTGCGGGACGGCGGAGCCGCCTCCGCCCCCGCACCCGCTCGCGATAAGAGCGGCAAGGGCAACGAGGACGAGCCCGGGCGTATAGAACGACCGCATGTCTGACCTCCCACGCTAAGCCCTGCTCATTACGTCGCAGGAACGAGCCAGCCTCCTCGGGGCTAGGTCACATCGTTACGCTGCGATCGGGCGGCAGACGGTGCACGGCTCGAGGCCCATTGCCAGCGCCTCCTCGGCGTTATGAAAGCACGGGTGCTGCGGTGCGATAAGGTTGGTGCCGCAGGTCGGCAGGCAGAAGCAGTTGTCTTCCGGCTGCCCGATGTAGCGCACGCCGCGGCGCGCCAGGTCGGCGATCTCGTTGAGATGCAGTCCTTCGCCTTCGAGCAGCCGGCGTTTGTTCGGCGCGCCGAACACGTAATCGCCGGTCGTGTAGTCGCTGCGCACGACGCGGTGGCACGGAATCAGCAGCGGGATCGGATTGTTCGCCAGCGCGCTGCCGACCGCGCGAACCGCGCGCGGGTGGTCGATTTCGCGCGCGATCCAGGCGTAGGGACGCGCGTGTCCCTGCGGAATCTCTCGCGCCTTCCACAGCACCGCCGCTTCGAACGGCGTGCACCCGCGCAGATCGACGGGGAAATCGACCTCTTCGCCTGCCAGCGCGCGTGCGGCAATCTCGGCAAGCTCCGACCGTTCCGCGGTGGGGAACGCTCGACGGCGCAAGCGCTTTTGGAACCAGCGCTCGAACGTCTCGGGGTTCTCGGCTTGGCGAAGCGCCGAGATGCCGCGCGGGCTCCAGGCGACATATACGTCGCCGAGCGCACTGTTGACAACCGCGTAGCGGTCGGCCAGACCGAGCCGGTCCAGCGTGCTCGCCGCGAACTCCCTCGAGCACGCTCTCTGCGTATTCCTGCGATACGATTCCAGCGCGATGCGCAGACGTTCGGTCATGAGCGATCCTCCACGAAAGCACGGACGGCCATGAGGCCGCGGTGCGCGTTGGCTTTGACGGTTCCGAGCGGCTGCGCCAAGGCCACCGCGATCTCGTCGTATGGAAGCTCCTCGACATACCGCAGCACGAACGCGTCGCGCAGCTTGGGTGAAAGCCGAGTGACCGCCTCGCCCACGCGCTGCCAATCCTCGGTTTCCTCGACGTGTTCTTGCGGTGTCGGCGAGCCGTCGGCAATCGGCCGCGGGCTTCCGTCGCCCCGTTCCAGGCCGACCGTCCGAAGACGTTTGCCGCGAACGGCGTTACGAATGAGATTCATCGCGATAGCGAAGAGCCAAGCTCGCAAGCGCAGCTTGCGAATCCGCGAGCGATCGTAGGTTTGGAGCGCCCGGTAGGCGCGCACGAACACGTCTTGCGCGACCTCCTCGGCGCGTTGCTCGTCGCGCAGGGCGCGCGCCGCGAGGTTCACGATGCGATCTTGATACGTGTGCACGACGCGCTCGAAACACAAATCGAGATCGTCTGCGAGACAATGCGCCAAGAGCTCGCCGACTTCGTCGATCGAGGCCGCAGGTTCGAACGGCACCGCGGCGGCTGTCACCGCTTTAACGATAGTTCCGAGGCTGGATGTCGCGCATCAGCCGGCGTTCCACGTCGTCCGTCCAAACCTGGACGTCCTTGGTCTCGACGGTGTTGGGACGGCACAACTGGACGAGGATCACGGCGAGGATCAGGAAGATCGCAGTATCTGCAAGGGGGGCCATAGTGCGTGGGAAACACGCCCCGGCGCTCTCGCGTTGCATCGGCGCTCAGGCGATCTCGACCGTGAAGTCCCGTCCCTCCCAGGCCCCATTATCCGTCCAGAAAAACGTGAACGTGACCGGAGCGCGCTCGCCGCGCCCGATCGGCACGTCGACGTAGTGCGTGCCGACCATCGTGGCCTTGCCCATCGTGTCCGCCACGTTCTGCCAGCCGTCCCGCGTCCAATGCAGACGGAACGGCCGAGGAGACTGAATGCGCAGAACGTGACCTGCTGCGACGTGCGAGGGTTGCCTGTTGTGCTTCCAGACCTCGAGATATTTTGTCGGGCGATGCGAGCCGCAATAGCGCGCGGCAGCCTCAGGCACGAGATCGAACACCTTGCCGTCGCGAACCGACCGCAAGAGCTTCACGTACTCGGCGTGCGCCCACATCAGCGGGCGCGCGGAACCGGTCGGCGAGCCGAACTCCATTTTCACTTCTGGACGGCTGGGCTCGTCCCAGACTTGCTCCGGCAGCAGGCCCGTGCCGTGCGCGAAACGTTCCATCGTTCGGATGTAGAGCGACGGATCGTGCCCGGCAGCGAGCTCGTAATGCCCGCGCTCACCGGTGAGGAGCGGCCAGGCGCGCCCGACGCCCCAGCCCGTGTACGGTCCACCGTCCGGGCGCTCGCCGTAGCCGTCGTGATTGTACCGATGCCAGCACGGACCGAGCGGCGTGTCGACTTTCAGAATCCGGTCGATGACATTGATCGAATCGACGATGATCGGATTGTCCGGCTTACGAATGCCGTAACGCACCAGCTCGAGGAAGCCGCCGTCGACGATCTCTTTGGCGGGAAAGCGGTATTGCTGTCCGGGCGGGACGTTTGCAAGCGTGAGCCAGCCGTTGTTCGGATCCTCGACGGGACGCGGATTGCTCGGATCCACCGGCAGAATGCGGATGTAATGACACGGTATGCCGTCGACGAGCGTGCCTTGCGTCGTGACGGTCCAGGCTTCGAGGTGCTGCTCGAGAAAATCGGCGTATTCTTCGATAAAGGTTGCCGTGATCTCATCGCCGGCTTCGCGAGCGAATGCGGCGGCACAGATCAGGCCTGCGATGTTGTTCGCCAGGGTGGACGGTGAGTATCCGCTGGCTTCTTCCCACCGCTCCTCGTCGGTGGCCGGACCGTGATGCATGAGGTAGGCCGCCGCGCGCAGCGCCATCCGGTAGGGATCGAAGTGATGCAGCACGTCCTCGCGATACATCCGGCGCGCCAACAGAAGCGGAAACGCGACTTCGTCGAGCTGGATGCCCGTCCAGTAGGCATCTCCGTCGATCCACATATTCTGCGGAAAGCCGCCGTCGTCGCGCTGGCTGGTTGCCAAATAGAGCAGCGCGCGGCGCGGCGTCTCGATGTTGCCGCAGGCGAGCAATCCGGTGACGCTGTTGGTGAGGTCGCGGGTCCAGACGAGATGATAGCCGCCGCGATCTTCGTCGCCGTGCGCGCTGCCCCACGGAATCGACATCGACGCGATCATCGCGCCGGGATACGTCTTGTCTTCGTGGGCCATGAGCAGGCTGTAGCTCGATGCGTAGAGCCGTCCGCCGTCGCCCGAGGTCGTTCCGAGCGGCAGCATGTGATGCGTCGAACGCGCCCACTGCTCGATGAAGCGGGCTTCGTGGCGGTCGAACGGGGTGTACAGCGAGCCATAGAGGGTCGTCAGCGCATTGTGCTGGCTGTTGCCGAGCGTCAGGGCGACCACGAACTCTTCGAACGGATTTTCGATCTCTCCGATCAGCGCGACGTTGCCGTTTTCGGCGCGATCGAATTCCCAATCCATTTGGAAATTGTCCGCGAGATCCGTCCAGCCGTCGCTGTGGCCGACGTAGCCGCACGAGAGCTTCCTGAAGGGCCGGCCGGCATCCAGAAGCAGCCAGGTGCCGTTCTTCTCGGCGGCCAGCAGCTGGCGTCCCGACATCTCGATGACGTACGCGTTGTTGTTCCAGCCGCCGACCTCGAGATGCGGCGCGCACAAAACGAATACTCTGAGCTTGTCGCGCAATTCGTCGTCTGCCTGGACGCGCACGCGCTGCAGGACCGACGGGTAATGCGGATCCGTGATAATCGTCTTTTCAATCGAATAGCGTCTTTGCGGGTCGACATTGAAGACGCGATAACCCAGCGCCGAGGGTGCCAGGGCTTCGGTCGTCGTGGTCATGTGCATGCGCTCCTCGTGCACGAAGCTCTCGCCGTCGGTGACGAGGAACTGCAGGTCGCGCACCTGCGCGCGGTCGACCGTCGGGCAGTAGATCTCGGTTACGATCCCACCCAAGAGGGTGAACCAGATGCGGCTCGGAGCCGAGTAGGCGGTTCCGACGCCTTCCTTATTCGCATACGTCCAGCGCGGCTCGATCCCCGGCGAACCAAACGCAAGCCGCGCTCCTCTAATAGTCGCCATCGGTGCCTACTTCGCGTCGTGGAAGATAATGCCCAGTGCAAACCGCCTGCCGCTGCGAATTCGGCTGACGCCGTGCCGGACGACGGTCCGGTAGACGCCGCTCTTGCCCGGAACGGGACGGTAGCGGTTGGCGAAGATCAGCATCGAGCCCAGAGCGGGGACGATCACTTCCGGCCGTGACTGCGCTCGCGGCCGCTGCTCGACCAGCACGAACTCCCCTCCGGTGAAATCGGTTCCGGGGCGGCTGAGAAAGAACGTGCACTGGAACGGGAAGGCAATCTCGCCGTAGAGGTCCTGGTGCAGCGCGTTCCAATCCCCGGGCTCGTACGCCAGCAGCAGCGCGGTCGGTCGCGTCTGCCCTCGCTCCGCGCAGAGATCGAAGAGCGCTTGCTGCGACGCCGGAAAACGATCCGGCATGCGCAGCGTTTCCATCCAGCGATTTGCGACCGGCGAAAGCCGCTCGTACAGTCCCTCGCGCAGCACGTCGACGGGCGGGGGAAGCGGATAGCGGAAGTACCGGTATTCTCCGCGCCCGAAGCCGTGCGCCGCCATGTGCACGCGACTGCGAAAAAGCTCGTCGCGCGGGTACATTGCCGCGAGATCTGCGCATTCGGAAGCGTCCAGGAGGTCCGGTACCAGCGCGTAGCCGTCGGTAAAGAGCGCCGTTTCGATCGCCTGCCAGTCGAGCCGCGCGATGCGCGCCTTCATCGCGCTTCGAACACGCCTCACTCCGCCGGCGTTGCGCGCGAACGCGCCGCGCGCAAGCCCAGTCCCAAGGCGACGACGGTGAAGCCGGCTGCGATCGCAGCCGGCGCCGGCGTCCCGTACGAGCCGAACGAGCCCGTTGCGACCGGCGGCATCACGATGCCGGAGAAGGATTCAAGCGAGGACGCGCTGCCCAAAATCGAGCCGCGCTGATTCTCCGGCGCGGCCTGTGTCAAGAGCGCGGGTATCGTCGCATTCACGAGCGCCATGCCTAGAGAAAACGCCGCGACGAGGAAGGCGGCGCCGTACAGGTCGTGCATGAACGAGGCGCATGCGAACGCGATTGCCAGCGCGACGAAGCCGGTATTCGAGGCCGTGCGGTTGCCCAGCGCCTCCGTCACCCGGCCGACCACGAAGACTTGAACGATCACGCTCGCCACGCCGAAGACGGAGAACATGCGCGACGTGTCGCCGGGCCCGAAATGCAATTGCGCTGCGACGACCAGCGCGAAGACGCTGAACCATCCGTAGAGCCCCAGCGAATAGACGAGCTTTTGCCACAGCACCGGCGCGATCCGCGGATCGCGCAGCGACTGCACGATTTCGCCAAGCGAGGCCGGCGCGGTTTCGTCGGTCTTGGAGCGCGATTCCGGAAGAAAGAAAATCGTCGCGGCGAGCGTGACGAGCTGGAGCGCCGCGGCGGCGAGGAAGGGAGCCGAAAATCCGTAGCGATCGACCAGAAATCCGCCGAACGCCGGTCCGAAGATCAGACCGCCGCTAAAAGTTGCACCGATGTATGAGAAAGCACGGGCCCGGTGCGCGGGCTCGACCAGATCCGTTACGTACGCCTGCGTGACGCTGATATTTCCGCCGGAAAGTCCTTCGACGATTCGTGCCGCGAAGACCCAGCCGATGGAAGGCGCGAGCGCCAGCATCGTCCAGCCGATCGTCGCGCCGATTTGGCTGACGATCAGCACTTTCTTGCGGCCGATGCGATCGCTGGCGTTACCCCAAAACGGGCTGCCGATGAATTGCGTGAAGGAGAACGTGGCGAACAGCAGGCCGACGACGATGTCGCCGACGCCGAAGTGCTTGACGAAGTACGGCATCAGCGGGATCAGAATCGCGAAGCCCAAAATGTCGATGAACGTGATGCCCAGGATCGGCAGCAGCCGCGCGAGCATCAAAAAATTCCGTTTTCGATGCGCGGTCGCCCGAGGACGCCGGGGAGGCAGCGCAGACCGAGCGCGCCGACGCCCTCTCCGTCGAGGGCCGGCAAGCGTTGGACGACGTCCAGAAAACGCCGCGCTTCGCCGGGATCCAGGCGGTCCGCCGTCAGCGTCGCAAACTTCGCGAGATAGTCGCCGCGCGTGAACGGTCGCTCACCGTTCGGATGCGCGTCGGCAACGAGCAGCTGATCCTCGATGCGGCGCCCGTCATCCAGCGTGACCACCGCACGCGCACCAAAGGCTTTCTCGCGCGGGTCGGCGGCGTGATACCGCGCGGACCACTCCGGGTCATGGGCGGTGCGGATCGTTTGCCATAAGCGAACGGTTGACGGCTCGTGCGCGCGCTGCGCGGTGTAGGAGCGAACGTGATGCCATTCCCCGTCTTCCAGGGCGACCGCGAAGATGTATGGGGCGCTGTGGTCCAGCGTCTCGCGCGATGCGTCGGGATCGTATTTTTGCGGATCGCCCGAACCGCTGCCGATCACGACGTGCGTGTGGCTGCTGGTATGAAGAACGATGCTCGTGACGCGTCCCAGGTCACCGATGCGTTTGCGCAGCCGGAACGCCAGATCGATCAGCGCCTGTGCCTGATACTCGGCCGAATATGCTTTCGTGTAGGTGTCCAGGATCGCGCGGCGCGGCTCGTCGTCGGCCGGCAGCTCGATTTCGTAACGCGCGTCCGTGCCGTCGAGCAGCCACGCGATGACGCCATCCTCGCCTTCGTAGATGGGTGACGGCGAGGATTCACCGCGCATCGCCCGGTCGACGGCTTCGATTGCCGTCTTGCCGGCGAATGCGGGAGCATACGCCTTCCAGCTGCTGATCTCACCTTTGCGGGACTGGCGCGTCGTCGTCGTAACGTGCAAGGCGTGATTGATCGCGTGGAACGTAACTTGCGGATCGAGATGCAGCAGCGTACCGAGCCCGGCGGCTACGGCCGGCGCAAGATGCGCGATGTGATCGATTCTGTGGCTGTGCAAATCGATTCCGCGAATGAGCGCGCAGTGTATTTCGTAGGCGGTGAGGATCGCGCGCACGAGATCGTCGCCGCTGCGGCGCATTTGCTGCGCGACGGCCAAGAGCGGCGGAATCGAATCGCCGGGGTGGCCCATCTCGGCGGCCAGAAAGGTGTCGTGGAAATCCAGCTCGCGCACCGCAACGGCGTTTGCCCAGGCTGCCCATTCGCACTCGTACCGGCGGTCGCCGGCGCCCCAAATCGTCGCACCGCGCTCGCGCGGATGCGCCAGCGCCTGCGCGCGGGCCGATGCGACCGGATGGCGGTCGATGGCGGCAAGAGCGACGGCGGCGTCGTCGATGACGCGATCGATCACCCTTGCAACCGCGTCATCCTCGAGGGGGGCCCGCGCTGCGGCGACCTGAGCCAACCGGTACGCCAATTGCTGCCGCATGGGCAGCCGCTCGTGCGAAGGATGAACTCGAACGGTGAAGCGCCGCACCAGCGCCCCTTTTATTGCGATTAGTTTGCGACCCTTGCGGGATTTTCGACCGGCGTGACGTGCAGCCGCAAACGCTCGTTCTTGCGCAGGATGTCGACCGGCAGAGCCTCTCCGAGCGGCAATTCGGTGAGAATCCGGTGCAGGCTGTCGATTCCGGCCGTGCGGCGTTCGCCGATCGCGAGCAGCACGTCGCCTTCTTGAAATCCCGCGCGCGCGGCGGGACTGCTGCGCTCGACCGAGTGGACCACGATCCCGCGCGGATCGTCGAGCTCGAGCATGCGCACGAGATAACGCGGCAGCTTGAGATCGGCTCCGGCAATGCCGAGATAGCCGCGGCGCACGCGGCCGTCGCGGATCAAGAGCCCGCTGACGTGCTTGGCGGTGTTGATCGCCGTGGCGAAGCAAATGCCTTGCGCCCACGCGATGATCGCCGTGTTCACGCCGACGACGTGACCGCGCGCATCGACCAGCGGTCCGCCCGAATTTCCAGGATTGAGTGCCGCGTCGGTTTGGATGACGTTGTCGATGAGATGGCCGGATTGCGAGCGCAGCGTCCGCCCGAGCGCGCTTACGACACCCGCCGTCACCGTCGTCTGCAGGCCGTAGGGATTGCCGAGCGCGATCACCATCTGTCCGGGACGAACCGCCGATGAATCCCCGAGCGTCGCATGGACGAGGTTGTTGCCGGCGATGCGAATGACGGCGAGATCCGTCGCAGGGTCGTCGCCGATGAGCTGCGCGTCGTAGCGGCGGCCGTCGAGCGTCGCAACCGAGATCGTAGCGGCGCCGTGGACGACGTGGCTATTCGTCAGCGCGAAGCCGTCCGGCGTGATGAGAAATCCGGACCCGGCGCCGCGGCCGCTCGCGGCCGCGACGTCGATGCCGACGACGGACGGGCTCGCGACGTCGACGGCGTGCATTACCGCTTCTGAATAGGGATCGAGCGGCGCGGTCTCGTGCCGTTCGTCCACCGCTGAGACAATTGTCACTTGAGCCTCTCAACAACCGCCCTCCGGGCTTGGGGGTTTCACCACCCGTGAGGCTGCGTTACCGCATGCTGACGATCATGACGCTCGCGCAAATCGGCGCCTCCGTCGTCCAGCAAGGTTACGGTTCACTCGCGCCGGCGATCGTGAGCTTCTTTCACATCACCAAAGCGCAGCTGGGCCTGTCGATGACGGCCATGGCATTGGGATCGGCGGTGACGGTAGCCCTGGGAGGCGCGCTCGTCGACCGCTTCGGCGAGCGCAACGTGACCATGTTTGCGGGTTGCAGCGTGTGCGCCTCGCTCATCGTCGGCGCTCTCGTCCCGGCGTATGCGTGGCTCGTCGTGTGGCTGTTCGTGATGGGCGTCTCGTACGCGACGCTCACGCCGGCCGGCGGGCGGGCGATTTTGATCTGGTTCGAGCGCGACCGTGGTCTCGCGATGAGCATTCGTCAGATGGGCGTTCCCGTCGGGGCGGTTTTGGGCGGCCTCATCATGCCCTTCGTGGCGCTGCGTTCCGATTATCGGCTCGCGCTGATCGCCGGCGCGCTGTTTGCGCTGATTCTGACCGCCGGCGCGGCCTTCTTCTATCACGACCCGGAAGGCGTCGAGTTCCCGTCGACGCGGTTTCGTCACGTCATGAGCGGGATGAAGACGATCGCGCGCGATCCGCGAACGATCTGGTTTACGGCGAGCTGCATGATCCTCGCCGGCATCCAGCAAGTGATGAACGGCTTCATATCGCTGACCGCGACGAACCGCGCGCACACGACGCTCGCGCCGGCCGCCTTCGCGTTCGTAGCGGCGCAGTTTGCCGCGATTCTCGGTCGCGCGTTTTGGGGACGGCTCAGCGATGGGCTCTTTCGCGGCGATCGAGTGATGCCGGTGGTGTTGATGTGCCTCATCGTCGTCATCGCCGCCATCGGCCTCGCCGCCACCGAACCGGGGAGGCTCGCGATGATGTTCGCGGCAGCGTTCGGGCTCGGCTTTGCCGCCGCGGGCTGGAACGGGCTCTTCGCCGCCGCAATGGCGGAGATCGGCGGACAGCGCTTTGCCGGCAGCGCGATCGGAATCGGCCTGACCGCGATCTTTTTGGCGGCCGCCTTTGGCCCGTGGTCTTTCGGCGAGTTCGCCGACCGATTCGGTCTGGTCGCTGCCTGGCTGCTCGTCTCGGTGCTGGCGGCTCTCGCGCTGGTTCCGGCGCTCTTCGCGCGCAAGGCGTTCAAGCACGCCGAGTTGCAGGAGCGCGCCGCACTGGGATAGACTCTCCTTTTCGCGCCCAGATGGCGGAATTGGTAGACGCGCTGGTTTCAGGTACCAGTGGCCGCGAGGTCGTGGGGGTTCGAGTCCCTTTCTGGGCACCAAGTTTCCAAGTTTCAGTTCCCGTCGTGTGCCATCGCGGCCCGACTACATCTTTTTCATCGCGTGAGACGGTGCGCTGACCAACTTGGCGCCCATCCTTTTCGCCTGCGATTCGCAGATGAACTTGTCGTGGCTCATCATGCCTTTCATGGCGTCGCGATTGGCTTTGGTATCGAGCATATAGGTATGCTTGGTCGTGTTCATGATGACGGCAGGGACTTTAGCCGGGCATTTCGCCATCTTCATGTTGTCGTGGGAGCTCATCGAGCTCGACGTCATGGGGGCGGACTTCATCGTATCCGCCGCTGCAACGGGAGCGTTCGCCTGCAAAAACGTCGCTGCCGCGAGAAGCGTCAGGGTCGCTAGCTTGTGCATCGCAGGTCCTTCCTGAGACCCTTTGAGGCTAAGGCAGAAGCCAGCCCAAGACTGTAAGCCGGCTTACCCGTCCTACACGATAAGATGCACGTCGCCACGGCACGCGCCGTGAATCTCATTGCATGAGATTCACGGTGCTGCGCGCGACCAGCTCCGTGGTCAGCAAATGTTCCCGGTGATGCGAAATGCGGTGAGCGTCACAGCCGATCGAGATTTTCGAGAATCGATGTCCAGCCGCGCTCGTGATTCGAGCGGTTTTCCTCTTTGGGGAAACCTTCATGCGTGAGCGTAAGCTCCGTGCCGCCGCCGGCGGGCGCGAACTCGATCGTCAGTATGGTGTCATACGCATCTTTCGGATCGTCTTCGTCCCACTTCCACGTCATCTGCAAACGTCTTGCGGGCTGCACGTCGCGATACGTGCCGCGCACGGTGAGGCGCTCGCCGTCTTCTTTTTGCATCACGATGTGGTACGCTCCGCCGACGCGGACGTCCATCGCGATGTCGGCTATCGTGGAGCAGCCGCCGCACAGGAATTGCTTGGCAAGCTCGGGCTTCGTCCAAGCCTCGTAGACGAGCTGGGGCGCGGCACGATACACGCGCCGCAGGACGAGCGCGGGAATGGTTGTCGAAGGCATGTCAGTCCTTTCTTTTGTTGTTGGCGGACGCGTTTGAAAGCACGCGCTCCAAAAGGTCGAGGGATTCGTTCCAGTATTTGCGCTGGCGTTCGATCCAACGCGCTGCGCTATCCATCGCAAGGGGTGAAAGCGTACAGTAGTGCGTTCGGCCGACGATCTCGCGTTTGAGCAGCCCGGATTGCTCCAGGATGCGAACGTGTTTGGAGATCGCCGGCTGACTCATCGGGAACTCGCCGGCGATCTCGCCGACCGTAAGGCGCTTGCGGGCGAGGCGCTCGACGATCCGCCGCCGCGTCGGATCACCGAGGGCAGAGAAGACTCTGTCGAGCGGCGAACTATTAACCATAAGGTTATATAACCATACGGCTAAATATTCGGGTTGTCAAGCCTCGGGGTCGTGCAATGCGGCCAGCGCGCGCTCGAGAGCAGCGCGCGCGCGCATCGCGGTGGCCGCATCGAGCTTTCCCGGGTCGACGAAGACGTCCAGCCCCGGTGCGTGCTCGCTGATCACGTCGCCGGCGCTGCGGTCCCGCAGGCGCTCGAGGGCGTAAGGGATGACTTCTCGGCTGATGCCCTTGACGTGGAGCGGCGGCAGCGGATGCGCCGCCACGATGTCGCGCACGAGCGCGTACGTCTCATAGCTCATCACGATCGCGCCGGGCTCGGCGATCGACTCCAAGCGAGCGGCGAGGTTCACCTCGCCCCCGATGATCGTATAGTCGAGGCGATCGGCGCTCCCGAAGTTGCCGACGTTGCAGAAGCCCGTCGTTATTCCCATGCGAGCCCGGAATGGCTGCTCGATGCCGGCGCGGCGCCACTCCGCATCCAGCTCCGCGATCTTCGCTTGCATCGCGACCGCCATGCGGACGCAGGCCTCCGCGTCTTGGGCCGTCCCCTTCGTTTGCGGATCGCCGAAGAAAATCAGCATTGCATCGCCGACGAACTTGTCGATCGTTCCTCCGTGCTCGAGAGCGATCGCCGACATCGCCGTGAAGTAGCCGTTCAGGAGTGAGGTCAAATCTTCAGGCGCGAGGCGTTCGGACGTCGACGTGAAGTCTTTGATGTCGGAAAAGAAGATCGTCAGCTTCTTCCGCTCCGTGTGGATTTGGACGTTCTTCTCACCGCTGAAAATGCTGCGAAATATCTGCGGTGAGAGATAACGCGAGATCTGATTCGAAATGGACGCCAAAAACGCGTTCTTCTGCTCGAGCTCGGCGTTGGCGGTTTCGATGGCAACGCTTTGCCGGTGCTGGAGGATGAGAAACGCGAGGCCGGCGCTGCCGGCAAAGATCAAGTACAACAGCAAGTAGCGGAACGAAAAGATGCTCGGAGCGATGGGCTCGACGAGGCTGAGCTCTTGAATGCCGCCGACGTCCCCGATCTTCCAATCGCGTTTGGGGCTGTCGGGGTCGACGTTGTGGCATGCGACGCACGACTGCCCCATCAGGATCGGCGAGACGTAGCGCACGGTCGTGGTGAGCCCATGGTAGTCGACGTGCGTCAGCGTCTGATTCGGATTCTTCGCCAAAGCGACCAGCGCCGCGCGCTCGAAAGCGTCGAGCCGATGCGGTTTACGGAAGCGAAACGGATACTGGGATACGAACCGGTAGCCGACGTGCGACTGTCCGGCGCCCACAACCTGACCGAGGTCGAGCGAGAACGTCGCCGGAATGGGAATGCCGCCGCGCACCGACTGGTAGTGCGCCGTCACGACCGCGTGCCCGTTTGCGGATTGCACGCGGCCGACCACGTCGTCGGCATAAAACGTCGTGATGCCGGTGATCGCCGTGCTCAGCGCCGCGGCTTGGGTCGCGAGCGCGGTCTTCGTGATGTAGCGAAGATCGAGCCAGACCGCGAGCGGAAGCCCGGCGACGAGCAGCAGCACGAGCGCGGCGATGACTTGGCCCCGCCGCCGCGCCTGCATCAGGCCGTTGCGAACAGTGCGGCGTCGTCCTTGTCGAGTAGATCGAAGATCAGCATATCGTCCGGAAGGCCCTTCTCGCCGATGATCGGGTAGCGGCTCTTGAACGCCGCGAGATCGTCGACGTCGGCGATCCGGCGCTGCGAAACCGCTTCGTTGAATTTCTCGAGCTTCGCGCCGTCGGCGCGAGCCGCGACCCAAGCGATGACGTCGTCGTCGCTCTTGGCTCGCGCGACGGTGCCGCTCAGCTCTTCTTCGCTGCAGCCGATCGCGGCCAAGAGACGTTCGCTCAAGCCCGGTGAGATGCGATAAGCGCCGATGCTCCCGCCGGGCAGCTTAGCGCGCAATTTGTCGATGGTGCGCGCCAGCATATACGCCCCGCCGATCTTCACCCAGGGGCTGCGCGGCGGTTTCTTCGTGAGGTCCAATGCGTCCATGCTAGAGCATTTCGCCGATGAGCGCGGCGGCCTTCTCCGCGCCGTCGGAGGCCACCGCGGCGTAGTCGATGCTTCGCCGAAGCTCCTCCTCGATCGCGGCCGCGATCGCTTCCGGTGTCGCCGCGTCGTAGTCCATCGGCCGGCCGGCCCGATAGCGCGCGAGGCGGTGACGCACGTGAAAGTTCTGCTCGAAATGATGCTTGAGCGGAAAGAAAATGAAGGGCCGGCGCGCCGCCGTGAGCTCCATCGTCGTCGTGAGGCCGCCTTGCACCAGCGCCACGTCGCATGCCGCGAGATGCCGGTACAGATTCGGGACGAACGCGCGCACCTCGATCTCCCCAAACGCCGAGAGCGAGGCGGCATCGATCCGCGGTCCCGCGACGACGATCATGCGCAGCGCCGGAACGCGCCGCTTCGCTTCGGGGAAGGCCGCCATGATGCGCCGCAGCAAATGCCGTCCCGCGCCCGAGCCGCCCACCGTGACCATGCAGATGAGCTCGTCGTCGTGATAACCGAACTCGTGCCGCCACGCCGCACGTTCCGCCGCGCTCGGCGGGGAGAAGCCCGTGACGTAGCCGGCAAAATCGTAATGCGCCGCCGTCCATTCGCGAATGAGCGGCAGGTCCGGCGCAAAGCGTTCCGGCACGATGTCCTGCGGCTCGCCCACGAAGAGCGCGCGATCGCGCAGCCGGGGCGAACGGTCGATGTGCTCGATCATCTCGAGGTTGTAATCTCGCGTTAGCCGTGCCTCGCGCTCGCCGCCGTCGGGCATCGGCAACCAGCCGACAAAATCGGTCAGCCAGACGAACGCGGCTTTTTTTCGCTCGGGATGCTCGTGCAAGAAATAGTCGACGTCCCATGACTCATCGCCGACGACGAGGTCGAATTTCTCGGTCCCGAGCAGCTCGTAAAACGTCATGAAGTTCGCGACCATGATCTCGTCCATGCGCCGGATTGCCTCGAACGCATGCAGGTCGTGCTCCACGCACTCGCTCTCGAAATGCGCCGACTCGTTGATGAGCGCACCGCTTGCAGGATGAATCGTCTCGCCGGCAGCCGCCAAAACGGCCGTGACGGGATGCTGCGAGAGCCAGCTGATCTCGGTGCCGGGCTCGCGCGCGCGCAGCTCTCGCGCGATCGCGAGATCGCGCTGCGCGTGGCCGAGCCCGATCGGCGAGGAGAGGAAGAGCACCCGTTTCTTGCGGGAGAGCTTGTGCGGCGACGCTGTGCGCGCAGGCTGCAGAACGTCGCGCAGCAGCAAATTGACCGCGATGGGGATGCGTGCTTGCGGCAGATGTCCCGAGCCTTCCATCGGGATGAGCGTCGCATTGGTCGCGTCGGCCAGCGCCTTTCCGCGCGCGAAGGGTACGATGCGATCGCGTCTGCCGTGCAGCACCAGAACGGGACAACGAACTGCCGCGGCCAGCAGCGCCGTCTCTTGCGGCGTCGGCGACGGCGCGACGACGGTGGCGGCGAGCGTTTCCGGCGTCGTGCCGAGTCCCCAGCCGATGCCGTCTTCGATTTGCTTCGTGCTGTGCGGCTCCGGAAAACATTCCGCCCAAAAGAACTCGAGAAAGTCCCGGTAGCCGCCGCGCTCCCAGTAACGGCGGTTCAGCTTGTTCCAGCCGTCATGCGAGGACAGCTCGCTTTCGAAGCGCGAGAGCGCGGCAGCCCGTGCCGGCGCCGGCTCCGCGAGAGGCACCGCGGGCGCGATGCAAAGCAGGCGCTCCACGCGCTCGGGATGTTTCGCGGCGACTATCAGCGCCCAGCGGGCGCCCGCGGATAACGCGACCACGGACGCGCGCGCGGTCGACGTGGCATCCAATACGGCGAGCGCATCGAGCGCGTAGGCGTCGTCGGAATAATCCAGATCGGGGCTCTTGTCGGATTTGCCGTTGCCGCGGCCGTCGAACGCGATCACGCGCGCGAACCGCGACAAGTACGGCACCTGTGCCTTCCAGATGCGTGAGTGCGCGATCGACCAGGCCGGAAACATCACGACGGTTTGCGGGCCGTCGCCGAAGATTTCGTACGAAATCCGCACGCCGTCGCGCACCGCGAAGCCGGTCCGATCCGGCTCGCGCGCCCTCATTTTTTCTGTTGGAGCGAGACCATCCAGCGGTCGATCATCGTCAGGAGGGCTTGGTGCCCGCCGCTGAATCCGGAAAGCCGCTCCAAGAGAATGCCGGCGTTGAAGGTTCGCACCAGTGCCGTCATCGCGTCCACCGGAAAGCGTTCGCGATCCAGATCGAACTCCCGCATCGCATCGTCGACGGCCTTCGTGAGCACGTCCGTCCACTGCTCGGCAACGTGCTGCACGCGGCGGCGAAACTGGGGATGATTCCATGCCATGGCTTGCAGCTCGTACCAGATTTTCGGGTATCCGGAATCCAGATCTTCGTCGATATAGCCCATTGCCGTTCGCCACTTTTCGATGAAAGGGACGCCTTCAGCGGCGTACATCGCGCGCTGCCGCACCAGGATGCGGTCGGTAAAACGCTCGAGGACTTGCATCAGCAATTCTTCCATCGAACCGAAGTAGTAATGCACGAGACCGTGGTTCGCGCCGGCTTCTTCCGCTAGCTTACGTGTGGTAATGAGCGAGTAACCATCGCGAACGAGCAGGCGTTCCGCCGCGTCGAGGAACGCCTGCTCGTTGTCATGCCGGGCTGCGGAAATGCCGATCCGTGCGCGTCTGCTTTCTGTTATGGCTTAGCCTCGAAGACCAGATTGAACGGCGTTTCGGTCGCCCTTCTGAAGTGCGTGAAGCCGCCGTCCGCCGCAACGTTCCGAAGACGTGCCTCCCCCGCCTGTGCGCCGAGCGCCAACCCGACCTCTTGCGCCAGCGATGACGGCGTGCACAGCATCGTCGACGCGGCATAGAAGATCCGGCCGATCGGATTGAGGTTCTCCTCGAGCTTGTCGTTCGCGAACGGCTCGACGAGCATCCACGTGCCGTCTTTGGCAAGCGCGGAGCGAATGTGTTTGGCAGCGGAAGCCGGGTCGCCCATGTCGTGCAAGCAGTCGAAGAGCGCGACCAGATCGTAGTCTTTGCCGGGGAAATCCTGGGCGCGCGCAACTTGGAAGCTCACGCGGTCGGCAACGCCGGCGGCCTTCGCACGCTCGCGCGCTAGATCGATGGACTTCTGATGATAGTCGAAGCCGACGAAGGTCGATTTCGGATACGCCTTGGCCATGATGATCGTCGATGCGCCGAGTCCGCATCCGACGTCGGCAACCTTGGCGCCGCGCTCGAGCTTCTCTTCGACGCCCCCCAGCGCGGGAATCCACTCGCCGACCAGATGCGCGTTGTAGCCCGGGCGGAAAAATCGTTCCGTGCCCTCGAAGAGACGCTCGTCATGCTCGTGCCATCCGAATCCGCCGCCGCTCCGGAAGCGCTCGGTGATCTGCGGCTCGTCGACGATCATCGCTTGAATGATTTGGAAGACGCCGTGCACGTAGAGCGGGCTCGTTTCGTCGGCAAGCATGAACGCCTGCTCGGGCGGCAGACGATAGGTTTGTGTCGCGGGATCGTACTCGACGTATCCGCTCGCGGCTTGATTCGCGAGCCATTCTCGAACGTAACGTTCGTGCGTTTTGGTGCGTTCCGCCAATTGTTGCGACGTGAGCGGCGTGCCGTTGCCGAGCTCGCGGTACAGACCGCATTTGTCGCCGATGATCACCAGCGCGGCGCTGGCGGCGGCGCCGATATCGCCGAGGGCTTTGCCGATGAACGCGTTGAGCTTATCCGGGTCGGGAGCCGTCGCAGGGGCAGCGGCCACTGGAGCCTCGATCGCCATGGGAACCTCCCCTTAGTCGAATGGTTTAGTCAAGTGAATAAACCACGAATTCCGACAAAAGTCAAGGCGGTTCGGAGCACGTGCTCGCCGCATCTCCATCATGCGGGAACGTGTCGCTACGAGATGTTGGGGGAGCGGAGAGCGTGATCGGGACGACGGTGCAAGTGCCCCTCCCGGAGATGGGGGAATCGGTCACCGAGGGCTCGATTGTCGAATGGCGCAAGCGTGCCGGCGAGTGGGTCGAGCGCGGCGAGACCCTCGTTGAAGTAACGACCGAGAAGGTCGACGTCGAGGTGCCCGCGCCGGCATCCGGCGTCGTCACGAAGCTCCTCGCCGCGGAGGGCGCGACGGTCACCGTCGGCTCGCCGCTTGCGGAAATCGATACGGCCGCGCAGCGTCCCGGCCGGGCATCGCAAGCCGTTGCGCCCGAACCGCAGGCGACGCCGCCGCAGGCCGCCGCGCCGGCACCACCGCCCGCCCCCAACGGTGCCACGAGCGCCATCGCGACGCCGCAAGCGCGGCGGGCAGCCGAGCGTCACAACGTCGACATTCGCTCGATTCGCGGCAGCGGACCCGATGGGCTCGTCGTGCGGCACGACGTCGACGCGGCCATCGAAACCGGCAGCGCGCAGCCGGCAGCTTCCGCAGCGGCGGCGTTGCCGCCGCTGCCCAAAGACGCGGTGCGGACGCAGCTCAAAGGTCCCGTCGCGACGCTCGCCACGGCGATGGAGCAAAGCCTTGCGATTCCGACGGCGACGAGCTTTCGCACCATCGGCGTCGGGATGCTCGACCAAAAGCGCCGGCAGCTGGGCGACGCGCTGTCGGCAGCCGGCAAACCGCAAAAGATATCCTTCACGCATCTCATCGCCTTTGCGCTGGCGCAAGCCGCGCGCGACGTGCCGGGGATGACGTCAACGTTCCGGCGTGAGAACGGCGCAGCGCTTCGCGTCGACCAGCCGATCAATCTCGGGCTCGCCGTCGACGTGACGCGTAAGGACGGCACGCGCTTTTTGATCGTGCCGGTCATCAAAGACGCCGACAAACTGGAGTTCCCCGCATTCCGCGAACGCTACGAAGACCTCGTTGCGAAGGCGCGCGAGGGCAAGCTCGGCGCTGATGACGTCAGCGGCGGAACGATCACGCTGACGAATCCCGGTGGTCTTGGGACGGTGGCTTCCGTGCCGCGGCTCGTGGCGGGGCAAGGCGCGATCATCGCTACCGGCGCGATCGGATATCCGCCCGGTTTCGCAAAATCGCCGCCGCAGGCGCTGCAATTGCTCGGCATCGAGAAAATCATGACGATCACGAGCACCTACGATCATCGCGTCATCCAGGGTGCGCTCTCCGGCGAATTCTTGCGCCGCATGGACCAGCTGCTGTCCGATGCAGCGTTCTACGAGCGGATTTTCAGCGCGTACGGCGTCGCGCCGAGCGCGCCGGCGCTGGCCACGATCGCCGAAACGCCTTCGGGCGCGCCGGCCGCCGGCACCGCGCCGAGTATGGAATTGCTGCGCGGCGTCGCCGCGGGAACGGCAATCATCAACGCATATCGCCTGCACGGGCATCTCGCCGCCAATCTCGATCCGCTCGGCTCAGAACCGCCGGGCGACGAAGGCCTCGATCCGCGCACCTACGGCCTCACCCCTGCGCTCATGTCGGCGATTCCGGGTGCCGCGCTGCACACGAAGCTGCAAGGCAACTCGCTGGCAGACATCTTGCCCAAGCTGCGCGATGCATATGCCGGCCAAATTGCGTATGAAATCGAACACATCGGGAATCGCGAGCAGCGCCGCTGGCTGCGCGACTATATCGAAGGCGGATTGCACCGGCTGAAGCTCTCGCCGGAGCGCATGGTTCAAGTCCTCGGACGCCTCACCAAGGTAGAATCGATGGAGCGCTATCTGCGCAAGAATTTCCTCGGGCAGAAGACGTTCTCGATCGAGGGCCTCGACGTCGTGATCCCGATGCTCGAGGAGATCATCAGCATGCTCGCGGACGACGGCACGAAGACCGCCGTCATGGGGATGGCACACCGTGGACGGCTGGCGGCGATCGCGCATGTCGTCAACCGGCCGTATGAAGAGCTGCTCGGCGAGTTCGAAGCCGCGAAGATGCGTGGCGAGCAAGAAGAGGGCAACGATGCTCTAGGCGACGTCAAGTATCATCACGGCGCGCAAGGCATCTACGTCACGCCGAACGGCACGAAGATCGAGGTCCTGCTCGCGAGCAATCCGAGCCACCTGGAATCGGTGAACGGCGTCGTCGAAGGCATGACGCGCGCGCTGCAGACCGATCACGCGCAAAATCCGCCGTCTCTGAATCTGCGCAACGCGGCGCCGATCCTCGTTCACGGCGACGCCGCGTTCCCCGCGCAGGGCGTTGTCGCGGAAGTGCTCAACTTGCAGTCGCTGCCGGGTTACGCCACGGGTGGCACGATTCATCTGATCGCGAACAATCAGCTCGGGTTCACGACGGATCCCGAGCAAGGCCGGTCGACGCGCTATGCCAGCGATCTCGCAAAAGGCTTCGATATTCCGATCGTGCACGTCAACGCCGACGATGTCGAGGCGTGTATGAGCGCCGTGCATTTCGCGCTCGATTTCCGCGCAAAGTTCGGCCGCGACGTCTTGATCGACGTCATCGGGTATCGCCGTTTCGGGCACAACGAGCAAGACGAGCCGGCATACACCCAGCCCGGCATGTACGAAAAGATCAAAGATCATCCGACTGTGCGCGAGCTCTTTGCCGGGCATTTGGTCGCCCAAGGCATCATCTCGCAGCAGCAAGCCGATTCGCTCGTGGAAGCAGCGAATCAACGACTGCTCGATCAGCACGAAGAAGCCAAAAAGAGCGCGAGCAAGCTCATCAAGAAGCCCGGCACGGACTACGCGACCGATGAGACGATCGACACGCGGGTCAACCGCGATATGCTGTTGGGCTGGAGCCGCGAGCTGATTCGCGTGCCGGAGGGCTTTACGGTCAATTCGAAGCTGGAGCGGCAATTCGAAAAGCGGCAAGAGCGGCTCGAGGCAGCCGGTGAAGTCGACTGGGGCCTCGCCGAATGGCTCGCGTATGCGTCGCTGCTCAGCGCGGGCATTCCGGTTCGCCTTACCGGCCAAGACACGGAGCGCGGCACGTTCAGCCACCGTCACGCCGTGCTGCACGACGCGAACACCAACGCGCGCTACGTTCCGCTGCAGCACCTCTCGTCCAGCAAAGCATCGTTCGAGCTCTACAATAGTCCGCTCTCGGAATATGCGTGCATGGGCTTCGAATACGGCTACAGCGTCGCGGAAAAGAAAGCGCTCGTGCTTTGGGAAGCGCAGTTCGGCGACTTTGCGAACGGTGCTCAGATCATCATCGATCAGTTCCTCGCGGCCGGCCTCGCGAAATGGGAGCAAGAGTCTCGGCTCACGCTGCTCCTGCCGCACGGCTACGAAGGAATGGGCCCGGAGCACTCCAGCGGCAGGATCGAACGTTTCCTGCAGCTTTCGGCCGAAGGGAACATTCGCGTGGCGGTTCCGTCCACGGCCGCGCAGTTCTTCCACTTGCTGCGCATGCAGGCCCTGGACAAGCACGGTTTCCCGATGGTCATCTTCACGCCGAAATCGCTGCTGCGCAACGCCGCCTCGTATGGAAAGCTCGACGAGCTGTCCGGCGGTGGATTCCGGCAAGTCATCGACGACCCGAAGATGTCGAAAAACCGCGAAGCGGTCAAGCGGATCATCTTGTGCACCGGCAAGATCTATCACGATCTCACGGCAGATCCGCAGTACGCCAAGATGCAGCACACGGCCATCGTGCGCATCGAGCTGCTCTCACCGCTTCCGCGCGAGCAAGTGATCGCGCTCATCGAGAGCTATCCCAACGCCGAGAAGGTCGTGTGGGTGCAGGAAGAGCCGAAGAACATGGGCGCGCGCGCGCACGTGCGGCGCCGGCTGCTCGAGCGGATGCCGAAGGGATTCACCGATATCGAGTACGTCGGCCGGCCGTATCGCGCGAGCCCGAGCGAAGGCTATCCCGGCGCGCACGCCGCCGAGCAGGAGAAACTGATCAAGTCGGCTCTCGCCGAGTCAGCGTAAACGCGAACGGTATCGCGATGAGCACGAGTGCGGCAACCGGAAGGAAGCCGCGCGCGTAGCCTTCCGCGCCGCCGGCAACGGCGGTTGCGATGCCCATGACCGGCGGCAGCGCGAAACCGCCCAGCGCGCCCAGGCCGCCGACCCAGCCGGCCGCGCCGCCGACGTCGTGCGGAATGTAGGTTGGAAGCAATTTGAAGACGATCGCGTTTTGCAGCCCCATGCCGACGGCGATTGCAATGGTTCCGGCGAGCGAGAGCGCAAAATTCGCCGAGAGCGAGACGGCGAGAAGGCCCACTAGCATGAGCGCGAAGTTGCCCGCCAGCGCGTAGCGAATCGGCAAGCGATCCGATGCGATGCCCCCACCGACGCGAACGATCGCCGCGAGCAGCGAGAACGCCGCCGTCAGGATACCGGCGTCACGCAGCGACGAGCCGTACATCGCATGCCAATAGGTCGGCAACCATGCCGTGAGTGCCATGAAGCCGCCGAACGAGAGGAAGTAGAAGCTGACGAGGGACCACGTCGCAGGAATGCGTGCGGCGCCAACGAGACCTGCGGTCGCGGAGCCCGCCGGAATCGCTTCGCCGCCGCCCAGCGCGGCGAGCCGCGCGGGATCCGGCTTCACACCGCGGCGACGCAATTGAAATACCGGAGCGTCGTGAATGAACGCCGCGTAGATCAGCGTGATGCCGAGCAGCAGCGCGAGCCAGATTCCATAGCCTGCAAACATGCCGAGCGATGCGACCGCAAGCGGCAGGAACAGCGTCGAGAGACCTGGGCTCAAATTGCCGAGTCCGCCATAGACCCCGAGTGCGCTGCCTTGCTCGCGTTTGGGGAACCAATACGAGACTTGCGGGATGCCGACGGAAAACGACGCAATGCCGCACCCGATAAAGATCGCGAGCGCCAGCAGCAGCGGATACGTGCCGGCCATGTGTGCCGGATACGATGCATGCAGCAACCACAGCAGCCCGCCGAGGCCGGCAAGCGTGACGGCAAGCAGTGTCAGCATCGGCGCTTTCCCGCCGAAGCGGTCGACCGCCGCGCCGAACGGAATGCGCAGCAGCGAGCCCGTCAGATTCGGCATCGACGCCAAGAGGGCGGCCGCAACAGGGCTCAGCCCGAGCAGGTCGCGGAAGCGCGGGACGAGAGGTCCGAACACCGCGACGCCGGCGAAGCCGCCAAAAAATCCAAGCGTCGCAAGCACCAGCGCCTGGCGGCGGCTTCCAGCAATCGCCGTTACGTCCGGCTGGCTTTCAAGATGCGTGACATGCGTCGACATGGAAGGATTGTGACGGCAGCTTGTAACGCGGAGAAGAAGAACTTGAGAAGAAGCCGTTCCGGTGATTGGATCCCAAAGGACACGCTGGCCACGGCGAATCTGTTTGCCGGCGCATCCTGGTTCGTGATGTTATGGCTGGCGCTGCGCGGCGCCGAGCCCGGTTCGCTGGCGTCGCTGGGCTGGGTTCACATCGTCGCCCTCGGCTGGCTCACGCTCGCGGCGCTTTCCGTGCTGCTGCACGTCATTGCGGCTTTTTTGGGGGTCGAATGGTTCGGCGAAGGCGTTGCCCGCTGGGCGCTTCGGATTTTTGCGCTAGGCGTGGCTCTGCTCGTGGCCGGGTTCCTCTTGGAAGATCGCGCGCAAATCGAGGGCGCCGCAATGCTGACGTTCGTTGCGCTGTGTGCTTACCTGACGCCGACGACGATTACGATCGGGCGCGCGCTGCGAGGCGAACGCCGGGAGCGCATGGTGGCGCGCGCGTTCCTGATCACGCTGGCGTTCTTGCTCGTCACCGGAGCGCTCGGCGCGGCATTCGGTCTGGCGCTGGAGGGTCGTCTGAATCCGCAAATGCTGGTCGCGCTGCCGCAAGCGCACGGCGTTCTCGGAATCGCCGGATGGCTCACGTCGCTCGTCTTCGGCGTGTCGGCGCGCACGATGCGCGCGATAACGGGAGTCGTCTCCCGGATCGCCGTCGCGCACGTCGCGACGTCGGGTCTGCTGCTCTTGGGCGCGGTCCTGTTCGCGATAGCGATGGTGACCGGCGCGCCGGCCACGGCCGGGATCGTTCTCATGGCCCTCGGCGCGCTTTTCTACGCGGTCGATCTCATCGACATCGTGTCGCGGCGGCAGCATCCCAATCCGGTGCCGCAAATGTTCGTCGTCATGGCGGACGTGTGGCTCGTGGCATGCGTTGCGCTCGGAGCCGGCGTCGCGGCGGGCAAGCCTTGGGGCGCGGCGCTGACGTATCTGGCGCTCGTCGGTTGGCTCGGCCAAATGGTGAACGGTCACATCTTTCACATCGGCGTTCGCCTGATGATCACGGCCCTTCACGGCGACGATGACGAGACGCGTCCGTGGGTGGTCGTCAACCGGCCCCTTGCGATGGCGTCCTGGCTGTTTTTCCAGATTGCGATCGCGCTTGGTGCGGCTTCGCTGCTCGCGGGTGCAGATGCAACGCTGCTGGCCGTGGCGGCCGGCTGCGGCATTGTCGGATGGCTCGCGATGATCGCCGCGATCGCGCTTGCTTATCAGCGGATACACATGACCCCGATCGATATCCGTGCCGCTTGAAACGCGGCGCTTCGCCAAGACGGCGCTGGTGTTTTTGTTCCTGACGTTTGCCCTTGGAACGGCTCTGACGTTTGCTCGCGGTGCCGGTGTCGCCGTGCCCGCAATAATTGCGGTCGAGCACGCGCATCTCGGAGCCGTCGGCTTTCTCGTCAACATCGTCATCGGGATCGCGCTCTGGATGTTGCCCCTCGATCGCGAGCGTTTTCCGGACACCCAAGGGCGCTATCCGGCGGCGGCGCCGCTGCTCTGCTGGTGGCTGCTCAACGGCGGCTTGACCGTCCGCGTCGTCGTCGAGCCGCTGCAGCAGCTCCTCGCGCCTTCATCGCGTGCGCTGAGCGCGGTGCTCGATGCGGCGGCGCTGGCGCAGCTCGGTGCGATCGCGATCTTTGCCGGCGTCGCCTGGCACCGCATCAGGCCGCCGATGCCGGGCCGCGCGGGCACGCGAGCGTAAGGGCGGGGGGACGGCAGGCAGCGGATGTCTCCCGTGTAAGCGCCCCGGAGCGGGCAGCGAGACGCGGCCGGCGCGCAAGCAGAAGCGAGGTCAAAATTGGTCAAGGATATTGCGTTCTTCGCCTACTCGGTACGCGACGTGCCCGGTGCGGTGAGGTTCTACCGCGACGTGCTCGGATTGAAGCCCGGCGAGTCGTTCGGCGACCACTGGGTCGAATTCGAGGTCGGTTCTGCGACGTTCGGCATCGGCAACGGTGAATCGCTCGGCTTCGTGCCGGGTGAATCGACCGGTGCGTGCTTCGTTTCCGATCCGGAGGGCAATCGCTTCGCGCTGCACCAGATGAAGAAGGGCTGAGCGATGCTGGACGGCGAGGTCGTCATCCTCGCGGGCGCGACGGGACGCGTCGGCGGCGCCACGCTGCGCCGCTTGCATGAGGTTGGCGCTGAAATCGTCGTCGTCTCCCGTTCGCAAGACCACGCCGAGCGCGCCTGCCGCGGCTACGAGCGCGCGCTGCCGGTCACCGTCGATTTGATGGATTCAAAAGCGGCGACGGAGCTCGTCGAAGAGGTCGTGCGACGCGCCGGGCGCGTCGATGCCGTCGTGAACCTTGCAGGAAGAGGCAAATTCGTTGCGATTGCCGACTCGACGCTCGACGATTTGCGCTTGAATCTCGACGGCTTCGTCGTGCCTGCGTACAATCTCGCGGTCGCAGCGCTGCGCCGCATGCTGCATCAAGATTACCGCGCGGGACGGCGTTCTCGCGGACACATCGTAACGGTGACGGCCGGCAGCTCCAGAGATCCTCAGCCGGAGTTCGGTCTCTTTGGTGCGGCCAAGGCTGCCGTCAATATCTTGATGCGCGCGATTGCGCGCGAGCACAAAGTCGACGGTATCGTTGCCAACGCCGTAGTGCTGGGCGGCGTCGCAACCGACGCGGCGCGAAGCTATCTCAGTCCGGAAGAGTTCGAAGCCGCCGCGAGCCCCGATGAGGTCGCAAATGTGTTGGCGTTCCTGGCCAGCGGCCTCTCCGACGGCATCAACGGCGAGCTCGTCGACCTCAACGCGCGTGAAAGCGATTGAGGCGGTGCTCGGCGTCGCGGACGATTTCACGCACGAGATCGCCGGCGGGCCGAACGCGTTTGATCAGTCCCGCCGCTTCGCCGACCCACACGCCCGTATTGTCCGCGTCGCCGCTCTGCATGGCTGAGATGTAACGATCCATCTCGCGCTGCTGCACCGAAGGGTCGGAAAGCTCGCGTTCGCGCCCGTGCCATTCTTCGACGAAGCGCGTCCGTAGAACGCGGCCGGTGAAGTGGCGTGGCCAGGGAATGTTGCGCGCGATATCGACGACGTTCGTGCGAATCGTATGGTCGCCGTCGGACGCGCACGCGCGCTCGTGGAAATTGCGATGGACGAGAGCTTCGGCGCTGGCCCAAAAGCGCGAACCGATGAGGACGCCGTCGGCGCCCAGCATCAGCGCCGCCGCAAGGCCGCGTCCGTCGGCGATACCGCCCGCGGCGACGAGGACGACGTGCGGCGCCGTATCGGCAAGATAGTCGGCGACCTCCGGCACGAGCGTGATCGTGGCGCGCAGCATGCTGTGCCCGCCGGCTTCCGCGCCCTGCGCCACGAGAATATCAGCGCCGGCCGCGACCGCCTCGCGTGCATGCTGCATGTTCTGCACCTGGCACATGAGTTTGGCGCCGGTCTCTTTTATGCGCTGCGCGAACGGAGCCGGCTCTCCGAAGGAGAGCATGACGGCGACCGGTTCGTGCGAAAGCGCGATATCGAGCGCTTCCGGCCGTGTTGCGATCGACCAGGTGATGAATCCGCAGCCGACGCGCGCGCCGCCTGCATTGGCGAACTCTCGCTCGAGCCACGGTCGCTCCCCGTAGCCGCCGCCGATGAAGCCGAGGCCGCCCGCATTGCTGACGGCCGACGCGAGCGCTCCGCCGGCAGCGAACGCCATTGGTGCCGACAGCACCGGGTGCTCGATCCGCAGCATCTCCGTGAGTCGCGTGCGCAGCGCCATGGCCTTAGAGGACGTGCTCGGGAAGCGCGCGGCGCTTTGCGGAAAGCAGCACGACCTCTGCGGTGACGCGCGCGACGGCGCCGTCACCGATTGCGATATCTTCCAGTTTGGCGCGACACCGTGCGACGACGCTCAGGTAACCGGTGGCGCCGGTGCCATCCGGATCCAAGTGACCGCGCGGCTCGTCGACCTCGACGGTGATCAGCGGGTTCTCACCGATGAGCCGCGCCAGCCGCCCGCTGCGCGAAAAGTGCATGACGAACGCGTCCCCGGTGAAGGCGTAGGTCTGTGCGACCACGTACGGCCACGGATCGTCGTTGATCGCAACGCGGCAGAAGCTCTGGTTCTCGAGCCAGGCGCGAACTTCGTTCCAGTCGGTCCAGGCCAGATCGGCTCGCCGTGTGTCGGGGTGAAAGAACGGCGGCGTCGTCATAAGAGAACGCTCGTCATACGCTCGATGATCTCCTCCGGGCGCGTTGCCTCCAAGACGATGCCGCGGTTATCGTCGCTGATGAACCCCCGCGCGACCGCATGATCGAACATCGCGATGAGATGGTCGAAATATCCCGCCACATTGAGAATACCGCAAGGCTTGCGGTGGATGCCCAGCTGCGACCAGGTAATCACCTCGCAGAACTCTTCGAGCGTTCCGAAGCCTCCGGGGAGCGCGATAAAGCCGTCGGACAACTCGCCCATGAGCGCTTTGCGCTCGTGCATCGAGTCGACGACGCGCAACTCCGTAAGACCGCTGTGCGCGACTTCGCGGTCGGCAAGGGCCCGTGGGATCACCCCGATCACCTCGCCGCCTTGGGCGCGCGCAGCGTCGGCGAGCAACCCCATCAGCCCGACGCGGCCCCCGCCGTAAACGAGGCCGATTCGGCGTTTCGCCATGAGCGTGCCAACCTCGATTGCCGCTTGCGCGAAACGCGGATCGTTGCCGCCGCGCGAGCCGCAGAAGACGCAGAGGCGCACGCGGCTAAGGGCTTCTCAGGCGGTGACGAGATCCTGCCGCGTCGCGCCTGCCTGCGCGAGCGCGGCCTCGATCATTTCTTCCTGTGTTTGCGCCCGGGCCCAGCGCGCGCGCGCCGGCGGCGCGAGATCCTCGATCGGATCGAAATACAAGAAGAATTTTCCGGGCTTGACGCTCGGCGCGGTATACACGGTGATCCCGTTTTCACGGTCGTAATATTCGTACGAGTGCACGTCGCGCTTGCCGCCGCCGCCCGGTGCATCGCAGACGAACATGGGAGTGTTGAAGCCGGCCGTGGCGCCGCGAACGTACTTTTCGATCTCGATCGCGCGACCAACCGACGTGCGCAGCTCTTCAACCCCTTTGACGAGATCGTGCATGTAGACGTAATACGGATGCACGTTCACGTACGAAAGACGCTTGACCAGCAGCGTCATCGTCTCCTCATCGTCGTTGACGCCGCGAATGAGCACGCTTTGGTTGCGCACGTAGATGCCGCGCTCGAAGAGCCGCTGCATCGCCTGCTGCGTGATCTGCGTGATTTCGTTGGGATGGTTGAAGTGCGTGTGCACCGCGACTTCTTTGCCGAGCTTGCGGCCTTGGGATGCGACTCCCTCGAGCGCGCTGAGCCACGCTTCGTCGGTGAGCAGCTTCATCGGCATCACCGCCGGGCCTTTGGTGGCAAAGCGCATGCGCCGCACGTGCGGAATCGCGAGCAGCGCCTCGCCGATCAGCGTGATGCTGCGCGGCGGAAGCTGGTACGTATCGCCGCCGGATACGACGATGTCTTCCAACTCGGGGTGCGCGGCGATGTAGTCGAAGACCCGCTGCCATTCGGCCGGCGTCGTGAGATGAACTTTCTCGACGTCGCCGCTATCCGGCCCGATCGCGTACGAGCGCGTGCAAAAGCGGCAGTACACGGGGCACGTCTGCAGCGCGATGAAGAGCGCTTTGTCCGTATAGCGGTGCACCAGCCCCGGCACCGGTGCGTCTTGCCGCTCGTGCAGCGAGTCTAGGGTCAGCCGCGGGTGATCGGGACGCTGCCCCGAGCGCAGGGGGATGAATTGCCGCCGGATCGGATCGCGATACGGATCGTTCCAGTCGATGAGCGACAGCATGTAAGGCGAAACGCGCACGGCCATCGGCGCGTGCGCAAAGCCCGCGCGCGCGTCATCGATGAATGCGGGCGGCGCCGCACCTGCGATCGTTTCAAGCAGTTCTTCCGGCGTCTTGACCGAATTGCGGCCTTGCCAAATGTGATCGAGGAACGTCGGCTCGTCGACGTCGCGGAATTTCGGAATCGCACGCCAAAATTCGCCGCCGCGCAAGTCGCGATGGTCGAGCCGCGCGTTAGCCGGCCGTTCGAGTGAGATCATGCGGCTTCAGCACCACCTGTGCCTCGCGTCGTCGAGGCGTACGTCTGAGTGAAGTAATCGAGCAGCGGGCGTCGCGCACGCAGCGTGTCGAGCGCGATCTCGGCATGGCCGCGCGTGTAGCCGTTGCCGACGATCATGGTGACGTCTTTGCCGACGCCTTCGGCGCCGAGCGCCGCGGCCGTGAACGAAGTGCACATGGAGAAAAAGTAGACCGTCCCCTCGTCCCGGGCGCAGAGAATCGACGCGAGTTCGGTACCCGGGACGTTCACGCAGTTCACAACGAGGTCGGCGAGGTTTGGGATGCGCTGCGGCAGCAAGTCGAGCAGGCCCGCAGCATTGCGGGCATCCGCCTCGATGAAATCGTCGACCAGCCCCAGGTCGTGCAGGAGGACGGCGCCCGCGCTCGCGCCGCTTGGCGCAATCCCGATTACCCGGCCGTGCCGGCCGACCCGCTCCTTGGCCTGGGCGCAGGCGAGAAGCCCCGACTTTCCGTCGGCGCCGATGATGACGACGGTTGCCCCCGGCTCGGCCAAGCGCCGAACCTGAGCCGGCGCCCCGGCGACGTCGAGCACCGCCAGCGCGACGCCCGTCGGGATATCTTCGGGCAGCCGAGCGAAATGCGCGCATGCAAAGAGCACGGCGTAGCCGTCGACGTCGACGCGCGCCGTCGGCAAATCGACGTGCTTGATGCGCTCGAGCGAAAGCGGCGTGAGCGTCAGCGAAACGAGCGACGCGATGCGATCGCCGACGCGCGCATCGCAGCAGCCTTGCAGCGCGCGACCGATCGTGACGACGTTGCCGACGAACATGCCGCCGCTGCCGGTGACGGGATTATGCTGCTTGCCGCGCTGTTTGACGGTGGCGAGAATCGCTTGGCCGATTGCCTCCGGATCGCCGTCGGCGGCTTCGCGCATCTGACGGAAGCTTGCGGAGTCGATGGATAGCGCCTCGACGGCGCACAGAATCTCGTTCTCTGCGGCGATGGGTGTGTTGTCGAGACGCCACGCGGCTTGCGGCAGCGCGCCCTGCGGCTCGATGACGCGATGCGTGCCGTAGCGGCAGCAATTCCTTTGCGGTGGGGAAGCCTGAGCGATCATGGCGCGCTCACCGCGATGCCTCCGCGCTCGAACGGCGTGGAAAGCACGACCGTCGTCTTCGTGCGCGCGACGCCTTTGATGCGCTTGAGGCGCCCGAGCAGATCGTCGAGATGTCCCGTCGAGCGCGTCACCGTTTTCACGATGAAGCTCTCCTCGCCGGCGACGCTGTGCACTTCGCACACCTCCGGCAGCGCGGCGAGGGCGGCGACCAGCTCGTCGTAGTTGGCTTCCGGGGTCGAGTAGCAGCCGATGAAGGCGACCAGCTCGAGGCCGAGGAGCCGGCCGTCGAGGCGAGCGGCATAGCCGCGCACGTAGCCGCGGCTTTCGAGGCGCTTGACCCGCTCGTGCACGGCCGGAGGCTTCAGGCCGACCACCTGGCCCAGCTCGGCGAAGGTCGCCCGGGCGTTGCGCTGGAGGGCGTCGAGCAGGCGGATGTCCAGCTCGTCGAGCTCGGATGCTCCGAAGAGATCTGTGCTAATCATGGTTTGTTAAGGCTATTCGTTCGGAATTATTCCACAGCCTGCAACATTTTATTCGGAACTAGTGGGGTAACAGGCTCACAATCTCGCCGAAGGGGATACCGGTCGTGGCCGCGGTGAGGTCGCCGGCGCCGACCGCGTCCGCGGCCCGCGCGAGCCCGGCCATGGCGACCCGGTAGAAGGCGGCGCCGACGCTCACCCGCCGCACCCCGGCCGCGGACAGCTCCGCGAGCGGCACGGCGCCGCCGGAGGGGCCGATCAGGACGTTTACCGGCTTGGGGGCGACGGCGCGCACGACGGCGCGAATCGCGTCCATCGTCGGCAAGCCCGGCGCGTACAGCACGTCGGCGCCCGCTTCGGCAAACGCGGTCAGCCGCCGGATCGTGTCGTCCAGATCCGGACGACCGTTCAGGAAGTTGTCGGTGCGCCCGGTGAGGACGATGCGCCCGTGCGCCGCTTTTGCGGCCGCGGCGATGCGCTTGACCGCGCGATCGAAGTCGTGGATCGGCTGCTGCGGATTCGCGGTCGTGTCCTCGATGCCCACGCCGCCCAGCCGGGCGGCGATCGCGGCTTCAACCGTCGCGGCGCAGTCATCCGGCTCCGGGCCGAAACCGTCTTCCAAATCGCCGTTGACGGGAAGATCCGTGAGCTCCCGGAGCAGCTTCGCGTTGGCGATTGCCTCGTCGCGCGAGACGAGATGACAACCGTCCCCGCGGCCGAGCGCAAACGCGATGCCGGCCGAGGTGCTGCCGAGCGCTTCGAAGCCGGCGCGCTTGAGGATCAGTGCCGAGACGCCGTCCCAGGCGTTCGGCATCACGAATGCTTCGGGACGCTCGTGCAGCGCGCGAAACCGCTCGTACATCATTCCTCCACCCAATCTCGTGTCAGAAACAGCCAGAATGCCAAGCCGGCTTCGTCGCCGTAGCGTGCAAATCGCCGGACGATGGCGGCGTCTTTCGCTCTTCTTCCCGAGAGCCGCGCGTATTTCGGGCGCGTCGCCGAATCGAGCACGAGGCGATGGCGCCTGCCGAAGAGCAGCATGATGTGCGCGGCGGCATATGGTCCGACGCCCGGCAGCGCGCGCAGCCGCTTCTCCAGCGCGTCGTCGTCCATCTCGGAGCGCTTGGCGCCGCGCAGCGCTTCCAGGTCGAGCTCGCCGCCGGCGACGGCTTGCGCCAGCGCACGCAAGTACGGGCCGCGATATCCGGCGCGCACAACGTCGCGATAGAATTCGAGCGGCGCTTCTGCCATCGCCCGGGGACTCGGAAAGGCTCGGCGTCCGTTGCCGGCCGCGGCTCCCAGGTTGCTCACGAGCGCGCGATTCATCCGAATCGTCGCCGACCACGCGCAGTTCGTGGTCAGAATCGTCTTGACCACGTCCTCGAATGCCGTGGGACTGCGCAGCAAGCGTCCCGCGCCGCGCGCCGCCCACGACAGCAGTGAATCGCCCGCGATGCCGGCGTAGAATTGCGACAGATCGTCGCCGACCGCGAACATGGTGCGCACCTGGCGCAGAATCAGCGCACGTGTCTTCGCGCTCGGCGCGCGGCCGAGGACGTCGATTGCGAGGGTTGCGTGCTGCACCTCCCACAATCGAATCGTTCGCGCGCCGCCGTCGACGGCGAGCGTCGTGACCAGCGAGCGATAATCCGCGCCCGGTTCGTGCGGTGCGAGATCGACGAGACCGTGCGAGCAAACGGTGCGCCGAAAATCGATCGGTTCGCCGCCGGCGCCGATCAGCGGAAGAGTGAGGCGTGCGCGCGAACCGGCCGCTTCGTGCGATTTTTTCTCCATGCCGTTGTGCTGCTGGCGCTCTTCGCGCTCGGTGCGCGGAGTCCGGCGCCGGCGATGCACTTCGATATCGCAGCCGATCCGTCGACGCTGAATCCGCTCTTTTCACATGCGGACGCGGCATCGGTGGAAACGCAGCTCTCGCGGCTCGTCTTCGAGCCCTTCATTGAAATCGACCCGCACGGACGCGAGATCCCGGAGCTCTTGACGCGCATTCCGACGCAGCAAAACGGCGATGTCTCGGCGGATGGGCGAACGATCGTGTACCATCTGCGTCCGAACGTTCGCTGGAGCGACGGGCAGCCGGTGACGGCGGACGACGTGCTGTACACGTTGCGCGCCATCCTCGATCCGCGCAATCCGGTGCGCTCGCGCGAAGGTTACGACCTCATCGACCGCGCGAGCAAGCGCGGCGCGCACACCGTCGTCATTCATTTGAAGCACGCGTGGGGGCCGGCCGTCGCCACGTTCTTTTCCTACGGCGCGTCACCGCAGTTCGTGCTGCCCGCCCATCTGCTGGCGCGCCGGGGCTCGCTCGCGCAATCGGAGTTCAACGCGCACCCGGTCGGCGACGGGCCGTACGCGCTCGAATCCTGGCAACGAGGTCAGCGCCTCGTCTATGAAAGCAATCCACGGTACTGGCGCGGCCCGCCGCAGGTGCGCCGGCTGGACGTCGACATCGTCCCGGACCCCGGCACGAACTTGACGCTGCTGCAATCGGGGAATCTGGATTGGAATCTCATCGCTCCCGACCAATATGCGGTGGTCCAGCACGACGCGCGCTTGGCGTTCCGCACGGTGCCGCTGGCGCTCGTCGCGGGGATCGCGATGAACGTGCAACATCCGCCGCTCGACGACGTGCGCGTGCGGCGCGCGATCGCGCAATCGATCGATCGCGAAGCGATCAGCCGCAAGATCGCGCTCGGACGCTATCCCGTCATCGATACGGCGCAACCGCCCTTCTCGTGGGCGCGCGATCCAAGCGTGAAAGAGCCCGGCTTCGATCCCGCCGCGGCCGATCGCGCGCTCGACGCCGACGGCTGGCTGCGCGGCGCGGACGGCATACGCGTCAAGCACGGCAAGCGGCTCTCGCTGGTGTACGTCCAATTTTCGGAGAGCCGCACGGGCGTCGCGACCGCGACGTTCATTCAAGCCGAGCTGCGGTTACGCGGGATCGACGTCACGATCAAGTCGACCTCCAACGCGCAGCTATTCTTGCCGAAGAACGGCATTCTCGCGAGCGGCAATTACGATCTCGCATACGTGCCGTGGCAGATGGGCGCCGATCCCGACGACGGCTGGCTCTTTCGCTGCGGCGCCTCCGGCAACGTGATGCGCTGGTGCGATCGCCGCGTCGATTCCCTCGAGCACCAAGCCGTCTCGACGGTCGACCTCGCAAAGCGCAAAGCGATTTACGCCAAAATCGAGCGCATCATCGCCCAGCAGGTGCCCATCCTCTTTCTGTTCGATCCGTCGTATCTCTATGCGTACGACAAGCGGCTGGAGGGTTTTCGGCCCAACGCCTTTACGCCCACCTGGAACGCATGGGAGTGGCGCATCAATGGCGTATGATTGGGTCGTATGCCTGAAGCACCGCCGCTGACCGGGATTCGCGTCCTCGAGGTCGGCAACTACATGGCCGGCCCGTTTTGCGGGATGCAGCTTGCCGATCTCGGCGCCGACGTCGTGAAAGTCGAAAATCCCGACGGCGGCGACATGTCGCGCGAAGCCGGTCCCTTCGTCGATGGCGAAGGAGCGAATTTTCTGCGCATCAACCGCAACAAGCGCAGCCTCGCGCTCGATCTCAAGAGCGAGGAAGGGAAGGATATCTTTCGCAAGCTCGTTGCGCGCACGGACATCATCGTCGAAAACTTGCGGCCGGGAACGATGCGCAACCTCGGGCTCGATTACGAGCGGCTGCGCGCGATCAATCCGCGCCTGATCTACGTTGCTGCGTCCGGTTGGGGACAAGACGGCCCGTACGCGCCGCTCGCGGGCCTCGACATCATGGCGCAGGCGATGAGCGGCCTCATGAGCATTACCGGCGAGGAAGGCGGCGAGCCGTGCAAGGTGGGCGTGCCGATGTGCGACCTGGTCTGCGCGCTGTACGGTGCGCTCGGCGCGGTCTCGGCGCTGCACGCGCGCCAGCGGACCGGACGCGGCCAGCTCATCGACGTTTCACTGTTTGAAGCCGGCGTCAGCTTCTCGATTTACGAAGCAGCAAAGTATTTCACGACCGGTGAAATTCCGCGCGCGCACGGCTCGAAGCATCAAACCAGCGCGCCGTATCAGGCCGTGCACAGCTCGGACGGTTATTTCACGGTCGGCGCGACGTCCGCGAAGAACTGGGCCGCGTTCTGCCGCGTGCTTGGGCTCGACGACGTCATCGGCGATCCTCGCTTTGATGGTGTCAGCAACCGGCTCAAGAATCTCGACGTGCTGCTGCCGATGATCGAGAAGATCACCGTCACGAAGCCGAGCAAACACTGGGTCGAATCGCTGCAAAAGGCCGGCGTGCCTTGCTCGTACGTGCAAACCTACGACAAAGTCTTCAACGACCCGCAGCTCCTCGCCCGCAACTTCTTTGTTGACGCTCCGCACGCGAAAGTCGGTACGGTGCGGCAGCTCGGATCCGCGATGCGCTTCTCAGAAACGCCCGTGCAGATCAAGCGTGCGGGTCCGCTGCTCGGGGAAGACACGGCCGACGTGCTGGCGGAAATCGGGATTGACGGGAAAGAGACGGCGCGCTTGAGCGAGCGCGGCGTCGTGGGGGTAGCATGCGTTCTGTCGTGACCGACGAGGTTCTCACCGAGCGGCGCGGGCACGTTCTGTGGGTGACGTTCAACCGTCCCGAAGCTCGCAACGCGATGAAGTTCGCGATGTACGAGCGGCTGTATGAAATCTGCAACGAGGTGAACGCCGACGACCGGGTGCGGGTGGTCGTGCTCACCGGTGCGGGGGACAAGGCTTTCGTCGCCGGAACCGACATCTCGGAATTCGAGAAGTTCACGTCGCCCGAGCATTCCATGGCGTACGAAGAGAAAATGAACCGCGTGATGGACACGCTCGAAAACGTGCGCGTGCCCATGATCGCGGCGGTTCGGGGTGCCTGCACCGGGGGCGGCATGTCGATCGCCACGGCATGCGATCTGCGCATCGCGACGCCCGAGTCGCGCTTCGGATATCCGGTGGCGCGGACCCTCGGCAACTGTTTGTCGATCGAAAACTACCGGCGTCTCATTCATCAGATCGGCTACACCGCCGTCAAGCAGAACGTCTACACGTCGAGGCTCTTCGATGCTCAGCGCTTGTACCAGCTCGGCTTCCTCAGCGAGATCGTCGACGGCGACAAATTGCTGTCGCGTGCCGGCGAAATTGCCGAGACGATCGCGGGCAACGCGCCGCTGACCATTCGCGCCACGAAAGAGGCGCTGCGCCGCATTGCGTCCCAAGGCGAAGCCGCGAAAGGCCAAGACCTCGTGACGATGTGCTACATGAGCGAAGACTTCCGCGAAGGCATGAAGGCGTTCTTCGAAAAGCGCCCCGCGAATTGGAAAGGCAAGTAGCGCCGCAGGCTGCATGGTCGTTGATGCGCACCATCATTTGTGGCGTTATCGGCCGGGATTCAAGGCTTGGCTTGACGGCGACGAGCGCATGGCGCCGCTGCGCCGCGATTTTCTCGGTCGCGATCTAAAGCGCCTCATACAACAAAACGGCATCGACCGTACCGTCATCGTGCAAGCGCACGACTCGCTGGAAGAATCGGCGTTCATGATCGATTGCGCGCACGAGCATTCTTTTATCGGAGGCGTCGTGGCGTGGGCACCGATGAACGATGTTCGCGCAGCGGAACGAGCGCTCGATGCATATGATCGGTCGCCGAAAGTCAAAGGATTTCGCCATCTGATCATTTGGGATCCGGACGAGGATTGGCTGGTGCGTCCGGCCGTGCTCGAAAGCCTCGCCCTGGTCGCGGAGCGGGGCTACACATGGGATAGCACGGCGACGACGGCACGTCATCTGGAGCACGTACGAACGGTCTCCGAGCGCATTCCCTCCCTCATGCACGTCATCGATCATCTCGGCAAACCGGCTGCGAGCCGAGGAGAATGGGAGCCGTGGGCGTCGCTGATGCGTCGCGCGTCGGAGCTGCCGAACGTGTACGTCAAATTGTCGGGTTTCTTGAATGCCGCGACGCTCGCGAACGCCACGGCGGAGCAGTTTCGGCCGTATGTGGACTTCGTGCTGGAGCACTTCGGCGCGCAGCGCGTGATGATTGCCAGCAATTGGCCGGTGTGCTTGCTCGGTGCCGACTACACGAGAACGTGGTCCCAAACGCTCGATCTCATCGCGGGGCTCGACGACGCCGGTCGCGCCGACGTGCTCGGTGGTACCGCGGCGAGATTCTACGGTTTGTAGAGGGCTACAGGCTCTTGACCACTCCCGTGAGCGCGTCGATGGACTTCTTCGCGTCGCCGAACAGCATCACCGTCTTCGGGTTCTCGTACAGCGGATTGTCGATGCCGGCGAAGCCCGGGTTCATGCTGCGCTTGAGCACGACGACGTTTTGTGCTTTGTCGACGTCGAGAATCGGCATGCCGTAAATCGGCGATGACTGCACGTTGCGGGCCGCCGGATTCGTGACGTCGTTCGCGCCGATGATCAGCGCGACGTCGGCGCGTGGAAACTCGGGATTGATGTCGTCCATGTCGTAGAGCGCCGTGTAGGGCACATTGGCTTCCGCGAGCAGCACGTTCATGTGACCGGGCATGCGGCCGGCCACCGGATGGATGGCGTACTTGACCTCGACGCCGTGTTTTTCGAGCTGGTCGGCCAGCTCGCGGACGCTGTGCTGAGCCTGCGCAACCGCCATGCCGTAACCCGGCACGATGATGACCTCGTGCGCGTACGCGAGCATCGTGCCGATGTCGTCGGCCGTTCCCGAGCGCACGCTTCCGCCGCCGGTCGCGGCGGCGGCCGCGCCGCCGGCACCGGCTTTGACCGCGCCGAAGGCGCCGAAGAGCACGTTGGTGATGGAGCGATTCATCGCTTTGCTCATCAGGACTGTCAGAATCGTACCGGACGCGCCGACGAGTGCGCCGCTCACGATGAGCACGTTGTTGGAGAGCACGAAGCCGGTCATCGCCGCAGCCAGGCCCGTAAACGCGTTGAGCAGCGAGATGACCACGGGCATGTCAGCGCCGCCGATCGGGAGCACGAACAGCACGCCTAAGAGCAGCGCCGCGGCGAACAGGACGTAAAACGACAGCTCGGGGCGGATGCTCGCGCACACGGCAACCGCGGCCGCGAGCACAATCAGCGCGATGAGCGCGTTGACCGCCTGCTGGCCGGGATACTGGATCGGGCGGCCCGTCATCACTTCCTGCAGCTTGAGAAACGCGATCACGCTGCCCGCGAAGCTGATCGCGCCGATACCGCAGGAGAGCACGATCGGCACGCCGTCACCGACCGGAACGAACCCGCCCTGATCGCGCAGCAAGCGCAAGATGTCGCCGAGCGCGACGACGGCCGCGGCGCCGCCGCCGCAACCGTTGAAGATTGCGACCATCTGGGGCATGGCGGTCATCTTGACGACGCGAGCCGAATAGATTCCGATGGCCGCACCGATGACGAGGCCGACGGCGACCTGCCACCATCCGACGATGCCTTGGGTGAGCGTCGCGATGATGGCGATCGTCATGCCGGCCATCGAGATGCGGTTGCCGATGCGGGCGCTCTTCGGCGAGCTCAAATAACGCAAGCCGAGAATGAAGCAGATCCAGGTCGCGAGATAAGCGATATCGATCGGGTTGACGACGCCGGTCTCGGTCATCCGCGCTTCCCGTCGCCCCCGGCCGCGGTCGGCGCCGCCGTCTGCTTAGGCTTGAACATCTGCAGCATGCGCTCGGTGACGGTATAGCCGCCGAAGACGTTGAGCCCGGCCAGCACCATCAGCACGATGCCGACGATCGGATGCAGAGTCGGGTTCGGGAGCCCGGCGACCAGAATCGCGCCGACGAGCACGATGCCGTGTATCGCATTCGTCGCCGACATCAGCGGCGTGTGCAGCGTCGTCGGCACCTTCGAGATGACTTCGATGCCGACGAAAACTGCGAGAATGAAGACCGTGATCTCGCTGAAGAGATGCGCGCTCATGCGCGCCCTCCGGCCATCGCCGCTTTTGTGGGTTCGTGCAAGATTTCTCCGTCCTGTGTGAGCAGCGTGTCGCGGACGATTTCATCGTTGCGATCCAGCGTCAATTTGCCGTCTTTGACGAGCACGTCCAACAGCGCAAAGACATTGCGCGAATACAGCTGGCTCGCGTGCAGCGGCATGGTTGCGGGGAGGTTTTTCGTGCCGACGATCGTGACGCCGTTTGCCACGACGATCTCACCCGGTTTGGTGAGCGCGCAGTTGCCGCCGGCATCCGCGGCGACGTCGACGATGACCGAACCGGGCCGCATCTTGCGCACCGCTTCTTCGGTGATGAGAATCGGCGCCCGGCGGCCGGGCACGAGGGCGGTCGGAATCACGACGTCGGAATTGCCGATGTGATCGGCCATCCACTGGCGCTGGCGCTCGGCTTGTTCGGGCGTAAGCTCTTTGGCATATCCGCCGGCCGCTTCGGCGTCGGCTCCGAGATTGAACTCCAGGAACGTCGCGCCGAGGCTCTGCACTTGCTCTTTTACGACCGCGCGCACATCGTATCCCGAAACGACGGCTCCGAGCCGGCGCGCCGTCGCGATCGCCTGCAATCCCGCAACGCCCGCGCCGAGAATGAGCGCCTTCGCCGGGGGAATCGTACCGGCGGCCGTCGTGAGCATCGGAAAGAACTTCGGCAGGTGCTCCGCGGCCAGAATCACCGCCTTGTAACCCGCGATGTTGCTTTGCGACGAAAGCACGTCCATGGCTTGCGCGCGCGTGATGCGCGGGATCGCATCCATGGACAGCGCCCGAAGCTTGTGGGCAGCGAGCTTCTCGACGTAGGCGGGATCGCCGAGCGGCGCGAGCAATCCGACGAGCGCCGTGCCCGGCCGGATTTCATCCAGCTCCGAATCGCTCGGCCGCCCGACGCGAACGACCAAATCGGCGCCCGCGAAGAGCGCGGCCCGTTCTACGACCTGCGCGCCCGCATCGCCGTAGAGCTGGTCGGGAAAACCCGCGCGCGTTCCGGCGTCACGTTCGATGCGAATCGTATGCCCGGCTTTGACCAGCCGGCCGACGGTATCCGGAACGAGCGCGACGCGGCGCTCGCCTTCGGCCGATTCGCGTGGAACGGCGATCGTGATCGGCATCAGCGGACGCCGGCCGGCGCGCGCAAACGCACCGCATTGCGCAACGTGCCGACCTTCTCGATGTCGATCTCCATGACGTCGCCGTCGCCCAAGAACTCGGGCGGCGTGCGCGCGAAGCCCACGCCTTCCGGCGTACCCGTCGCGATCACGTCACCGGGCTCGAGCGTCAGACCGCGGCTCAGCGAGGCGATGATCGTGCGCACGGGAAAGATCATGAACTTCGTGTTCGAGCGCTGCTTCTCGATGCCGTTGACCGTCAGCGAGATCTCGAGCGCTTGCGGATCGCCGATGTCGTCGGCGGCGACGATCCACGGACCCAGGGGACAGGTTTGATCGAGCGTCTTTCCTTTGAACCACTGCACGTGCGCCTTCTGCAGGTCGCGCGCGGTGACGTCGTTGCAGCACGTGTAGCCGAAAACCACGTCGAGCGCGTCCGCTTCGGAGACGTCGCGGCAACGTTTGCCGATGACGACGCCGAGCTCCGCTTCCCAATCGTATTGTGAGGAAATCGTCGGATCCAGCTCCAGCGCTTCATCCGGATTCGCGATCGCCGTCGGCGCTTTCGTGAAGAACGTGGGGACGTCGGGCAGCTTGAGCTCTTGCCCGCGCGCCCGCGCGCCTTCCTCCGCGTGGGCGAGATAATTTCGGCCGACGCAAAAGACGTTCTTGTGTGGGTGCAGGGGCGCGACGAGCCTTACCGCGCCGAGCGGAACCGCCGGGCCCAACGCCTTCAGCTCTTCGGCGCGCTGGGGCGGAGGGAGTGCGATGAACGTATCAAGCGATATTCCGGAGCGAAATGCGCGGACGCTATCGCTGTCGACGATTCCGCCCGCCGCCTTGCCGGCGCCGTCCGGATGGGTGGTGAAGCTGACGTAACGCATCAAGCCGACTTGCGCCGCCTCCTGCCGCTATCCCTAGCGCCGGGCAAGCCGGCTAGTTCTCGCCCGCCGGCGGCGGGCGCCGCGTGAGGTGCCACTGCCTACAGTAGAAGCACTGATACGTATAAAGGACGTCGCCCATCTTGTTCATCGCCGCGACCGCGCGAGCGTGCGCTTCGGTGGGATACGCATCCTTCGACGCGCAGGAGCGCTCGATGTCGGCGTCGGTCCGCGCGGTGAACGCGTCGCGGTTGCGCAAATAGTACGCCATCAGATCTTCTTGCGGCGGAGCGCTCGACTTTTTGGGGCGCTTTCTCAATTCCGCGCGATCGTCGCGAACGGACGCTTGCAGACCGCGCATAGCACGATCACTTGAAAGACGCTCGAATCTGCGCGCTCCGCGCGTTCATCCGATTCTTCTTCCGTGACCTCGCTGCCGCAGTACCGGCACGTTGTCGCCGGTTCGCGGGCCGCGCCTTCGTCGTTCATTACGCCGCTTCTACCCTTCGTTCGGCCGGGCCACCTTCGCGAGGCAGCATCTCTGCCGGTCGCGAAGCCGACCTCCATGCTCGAGCGGTTTCCGCCGGTCACGTTTGCGCTTGGACTGCTTGCATATTAGAGGCTCGCTCGTCTTCACCCTGACGGTGCTCCTCGGAATCGCATCGCTCGTCCCGGCGCAGGCCGAGCGCCCGCTGCTCGACACGCATAAGCTCGACGGCGTCTTCGCCCTTTACGCGCGCGACGTGCAAGTGCCGTGGAAGCGCGTGAGCGTGCGCCTCGACACGTATTCGGGCGCGCCGGTCGATTTCGCAGCCTACGAAGTCGATCCCGCCGACGTGCTCATCGCGGGCAGTCCACGCATGCACGCGATCGATACCGCGCACGTGCGACCCGTGGTGCGCTGGAAATTCACGCCGCCGCCCGGCTTCAGGTTCGAGTCCAACGACGTCGAGGTGCCGCTGCACGGCAAAGAGGGCTTCTTCGTTATCGAAGCGCGCCGCGGCGACGCCACGCAGCAAACCTGGATCAATCTTACGCGCGTCGGCCTCGTGAGCAAAGAGACGCCGGAAGGCTGGCTGCTGTACGGCACCGACCTTGGGACCGGACGGCCGCTGCAAGGCATGCGCGTGACGCTATTGGTCGGCCGCCGTTTCGTCGTGGAGAAAACCGGCCGGGACGGCATCTTGCAGGGCATTCCCGGCGCGCGTTTCGCGCTCGCCCAGTGGGGCCGCAGCGAAGCCTTCATCTCGCTCGCTCCCCAGCCGCCGTTGCCGCGAGGCATCGTCGGCGTGCGCGTGGACCGCGGCGTGGTGCGCGCCGGCCAAGTTCTGCGCATCGTCGGTTTCGCGCGAGCGCGGGACGGAAAGATCCTGCGACCGATGCACGGTGACGTGCACGTGACTGCGCTGATCAAAGGAAAGCAAATCGCCGGCGCTGATTTTCCGCTCGGCGACAGCGGGGGCTTTGCGGGAGATCTCACGATCCCGTCGTCGACCCCGGCAGGCGAGCTCTCCGTCCTGGCATCGGCGCAGGGGACGACGGGCGGGACGTCGGTACACGTCGACGCAGCCGGCAATTACACGCTTCGCATCGCGGCGCTGTGCGAGCCGGCGTGTGCTGCTGCATCTCCCGTGCCGATGCGCATCAGCTTGGAAACCCATGGAACCGGCGTTGCGGGAGCGGCCATCACGGTTCACGTGGTTCGCACCCCGCATGTCATTCCACCCGGCGCCGGGGACGTCGCCCGGTGGGGAACGACCACGATCGTGAACACGTCGCTGCGCACCGGCCCCGACGGCACGGCGTCGTTGACGCTGCCGCCGCCCACCGACGGCCTATCGTCGACGTACGGCGTCGTTGCGTCGACGCAAAGCGCGACGGCGACGACGCAAATCGTGGCACCGAACGCGCAGACCGTCGTTTCCATCACGCCGCGCGCCAACCAAATCAACGTCGGTGAGCCCGCGGTGTTCGACGTACGAGCGTTCAACGCCGTCGACGGTAAGCCCGCGGCCGGCCGCAACGTCACGGTGCGCTTCACCAGGGGCGCGAACGTGGATCAGCAGACGGTGAGGCTGGACAGTGCGGGTTGGGGGCAGGCCATCTTTCACGAAGCGGAGCCCGGTACCGATCTCGTCATGGCGCAGCTCACCGACGACCGGGCCGCGCTCGACGCGACGGCGGTAACGGTTGCGCCGAGTGCGCTGGGTGCAAGCGTTCTCAGCCGCAGCACCGACATTGCGATCAAGCTCGACAAGCCGCGGTACAAGCTCACCGATCGCGTTCACGTCGAGGCCGGTTTGACGGGCGCCGCCGGTGACGCGTTGTTCACCGTCGAAGGCGCGCGCGTCGCGGAGACTCGCGTCGTCGGCGTTTCAGGCGGCCGAGCATCCGCAACCCTTTCGCTGGAGAAGGCCGCCGGTGCCGTGCGCATCGGCGTTGCCTTCGTGCGCGACGGTGCGGTCTACACCAGCGATGTGCCGGTCGAAATCGATGGTCCGGGCTATCCCCGCGCGACGTCTCTCGTTCCCGATCGCGAAGCATACACACCGGGAGCGACGGCTCACATCGCCATTCACGACGGCAGCGATACCAAAGGCGCGCTTTTGGCGATTCGCGTCTCCAACGGACGGCCGAGCGGGGGAGCTTCGTTTGCCGGCGCACCCGAACTGCTCGCTGCCGGTGGAACGACGACGCAAGACCCCGCCTCGCCCGATCCCAGCTGGCACGCCTACGTTGCTCCGGCCGGATCGAAGGCGCGAGACATTTTCAGCTTCGGACCGCCCGAGCGAGTGCACAGCGTTCAGCCGATCGATGACAGCCTCGCGATCTCGGCGCCGAGCGCGCTGGAGTGGCGCATCCAGCATGCCGACGGTAATGCATTCGACGTCGCCCTGCCGACCCAGCGCGGACACTATATCGTCTCGGTGCTGAAGATTTCCGACGACGGCGATGTCGGTGCCGCATCGGTGGGGGTGTCGGTGCAGTGACGACTGCTGCCGCGGCACGGATTCCGCCGCCGGACACGGCGACGCTGATGCTGCTCGACACCTACGGGCTGGTCTATCGCGCCTTTTTCGCCTTACCCGTGATGAGCACGGCGAGCGGCATGCCGACCAACGCCGTGTACGGGTTCACGATGATGTTGCAGAAAGTCCTGGCTGACGAGAAGCCGACGCACGTCATCGCCGCATTCGACAAGGGCGTGCCGCGCGCACGGCTCGAGCGCTACGCGGAATACAAAGCCAATCGTCAGGAGACCCCGGACGATCTGCGTAGTCAGTTTGCGCTCGTGCGCAAGGTGCTGGCTGCGTACGATATCCCGATCGTCGAGATCGACGGCGAAGAAGCGGACGACGTCATCGCGACGCTGGCGAAAAAAGCCGAGCAGGCGCACCAGCGCACGCTCGTCGTTACCGGCGATCTCGATCTGCTGCAGGTCGTCGACGAGCGAACGACGGTGTTGATGACGCGCCGCGGGATCACGGAGCTGGGCCGCTACGATGAAGCCGCCGTCCGCGAGCGTTTTTCCCTCGAACCCAGCCAGCTTGCCGACTACCGCGGCCTCAAAGGCGATCCGTCGGACAATCTTCCCGGAATTCCCGGTGTGGGCGAGAAGACGGCCAGCAAATTGATCAATGCGGCCGGTTCGCTCGATGCGCTCGTCGCGAATCCGTCGCTCGCCGGAAGCCCGAAGCTGGAGGCGCTGGTGCGCGAGTACGGCACACAGGCGCAGCTTTGCCGGGACATCTCGACGGCCGATCGGGCTCTGCCGATCGACATCGATTGGGACGCCGCTGCGTTCAAGCAGCCGGGAAACGACGTGCTTTACGCGCTTTACCGCGAGCTCGAGTTCAAGTCGCTGCTCGCCAAGCTCGAAGCGCCGAAAGATCCGGCCCTGGCGGCAGCGGCGGCTCCGAAGGTGCTGCGAGGCAAATACACGACGTACGTCGCGGACGTCGATCCGCCGAATTTCAAACGGCTCGCAGCGCTCTTGCGCGAGCTGGCCGGAAAACCGCGGCTCGCAATCGCGCTCAAACCCGGCGTCACGGAAAAAGGGCTCGTGCTCAGCGGCGAGCAGATCGGCATCTGCGCCGGCGCCGGCAGCGGTATCGCGTTCCTTGCGAGCGCGCTCGAGCAGACGGAGCTCGGCGAAGCCTTTGCCGCAATCTGGGGCGGCAGAGCGCAGCTTGCCGTGCACGATGTGAAGTCCCTCATTGCGGTACTCGGGGTGCCGCCGCGGGACGTCACCGACGATACGATGATCGCCGCGCACCTGCTCAATCCCGCGCGGGCTTATACGAAGCTGAGCGACGTCGCCGAAGAATATCTCGGTTCGTCGCTGCCGGACGACGGGGCTTCCTTCGCCGACGCCGTTTGGCAAGCTGCAGAGCGATTGCGCCACGAGCTCGCCGTGCGCGAGCAAGTTCCGCTGTACGACGACCTGGAGCTGCCGCTGGCAACGATCCTTGCCAAGATGGAGAAAGCCGGTATCAAGCTCGATACACGGGAGCTTTCTGCGATGGCGCACGAGATCGACGCTGCTATCGAGCGTTTGCAGCGCGAGATCTACGAGCTCGCCGGCGAGACGTTCAATCTCGGGTCGCCGCTGCAGCTCGGACGCGTCCTGTTCGAACGTCTGAAAATTCCCGGCGGCAAACGGACCAAAACCGGTTGGGCGACGGGCATCGAAGTGCTGGGCGCGCTCGCCCGCGAGTATCCGGTGTGCGCGAAGATTCTGGAATATCGCGAGGTCTCCAAGCTCAAGAGCACGTACGTCGACGTGTTGCCGTCGCTCGCCGACGAGGCCGGCCGCGTCCACACCGTCTTCAATCAAACGGCCACGGCAACGGGGCGGCTTTCGTCCACGAACCCGAACCTGCAAAACATCCCGGTCCGCGGCGAATTGGGCCGGCGAATCCGTAAGGCGTTCGTCGCTCCCTCGAGGGACCGGTTGCTTCTCGCCGCCGACTACAGCCAGATCGAGCTGCGCCTGATGGCGCACATGTCCGGCGACGAAGCGATGCGCCGCGCCTTCGCGGAAGGTCAGGACATCCACGATTTCACTGCGCGCCAAATCTTCGCCGTTCCCAAGGGCCAAACGGCCGATCCGAACCAGCGCCGCATCGCAAAATCCGTGAATTTCGGGCTCCTCTACGGCATGTCGGAATTCGGTCTGGCGCAGCGCCTCGAGATCTCCAAGGGAGATGCGCGCGCGATGACGGACGCCTATTTCGCTCGCTTCCCGAGCGTTCGCAATTGGATCGATCGCAATCTCGAGGAGGGCCGCCGGAACGGCTACGTCAGCACGCTGCTCGGCCGGCGCCGCTACATTCCGGACTTGCGCGCGAAGAACTATGCGCTGCGCGCTGCCGCCGAGCGTGAGGCGACAAACGCGCCGCTGCAAGGCAGCGCCGCGGATCTCATGAAGCTCGCGATGGTGAAAGTCGATCGCGCGCTTGCCGGTGCCGGGCTGGATGCCGTCATGCTGTTGCAGATTCATGACGAGCTCATCTTCGAGATTGCCGCCGCCCAGCGCGAGAAGGTCGCCCGGCTCGTCAAGCACGAGATGGAGCATGCGATGCAGCTCGCGGTCCCCATCCAAGCGACGATCAAGATCGGCACGACCTGGTACGATATTGCGGCTTACGACCCTGACGATGTTGCTCCGGAAGGGAGCGACGAAGAGTGATTCCCGTGCTTGCGCTGGCCATGGGTCTGGCCGCAGCGGATGTTCCGCACGCCCAAACCGTGACGATCGCCGCGCCAAAGGCCAAGCTGACGCTGGAAGTCGCGGACACGCCGGAAGCGCGCGAATACGGGTTGATGTTCCGCACGTCACTTCCCGCGCATCACGGCATGATCTTCGTTTTCTCGCATGACGGCCCGCAAGGTTTCTGGATGAAGAACACGCTCATTCCGCTCGATATGGTCTTCGTGCGCGCCGACGGCAAGATCGATTCTATTGCCGAAAACGTGCCTGCGTCAAAAGCGGGTGACGACGATGTCGCCGAGCGCGTGGGCGAAGGCAAATACGTGATCGAGCTGGCTGCGGGCGAAGCGCGGCGCGACGGGCTGCATCCGGGCTTGCGGCTCCGTATTCCACCGCTGGAGGCGAAGGATTCCCGAGCTTCCTGAAGCGGAGACGATCGCGCGTGGCCTGCAGGCCGCGATTGCCGGAAAAACCATCGCCGGTGCGCGCGCGCTGCGCGCCGAGATCGTGCTTGCACCGCGGCGTCCGGCATTCGGCTCGCAGCTCGCCGGCGACCGCATAAGGGCGGTTGGGCGGCGCGGCAAATACGTCGTCATCGAGCTGGAGTCGGGCCGTAAGCTGGTGGTCAGCTTGCGTATGACGGGCCGGCTCGTCGTGCAGCCGCAAAGCCGGCCCCGCTACCCCTACACGAACGTCGAGATCGACTTCGACGACGGTACGCGCCTCGCGTTTGCCGACGTCCGCCGCTTCGGACGCATGCGGCTGGTGGCGCCGCACGAGCGATGGGATGACGAGCTCGGCGTCGAGCCGCTCTCGGACGCGTTTACGCCGCAAAAGCTGCGCGATATTCTTCGCGGTCGCACGACGCCGGTCAAAGCGTTGCTGCTCGACCAGCGGCGCATCGCGGGCGTCGGCAACATTTATGCCTGCGAAGCCCTCTGGGATGCGAGGATTCGCCCGACGACGCCGGCCAAGAAACTCTCAAAGCCGCGCGTCGAGCGCTTGCATCAGGCATTACGTACGGTTTTGCGCACGGCGATCCGCATGAGAGGAACGAGCGCACGCGATTACGTCGACGCGGAAGGTCTCGCGGGCGGCTTTCAAAACCAGCTGCACGTCTACGGGCGGCTCGGCGAGCCGTGCCCTCGCTGTAAGAGGCCGCTCGTTCGAACGGTCCTCGCGCAACGCGGCACCTGGTGGTGTACCGCTTGTCAACGATAGCGGCCGAAACCACCGGCCCGGGGCAGCCGATTTGACGAAAGGAGCCTCTTGGGTTAGGCTTCTCGGGCGTACCCCACCACCGTGGGGCTGCGCCTTCACATTGGCTCTCGGCTACTTTGCTCGTCCCGGGCCCCGACGGGGTCCACCTCGTCCGGGACGATGACGGGCCGAGAGATTTCCGGGGCGCGCGGCCGGTGGCCGCGATACTGATAGGAAACAAACGCATCTCTACCACTGAAATCGCTCCGCCGCAAACGGCGGGACAGCAGCAAGAAGATCAACTCGCCCTCGAGCAACGGCTCTACGAAGAGAGCTTAAAGGTACTCGACGAGGGCCAAGTCCTCACCGGTGTCATCGTTGCGAAGTACCAGGAAGAGCTCTTGGTCGACATCGGAGGCAAATCAGAAGGAACGCTTCCGTTTCGCGAGCTGAGCCTCGCAATCGATCCCAAAACGCTCAAGGTCGGCGACAAGCTCGAGGTGATGATTCATCGCATCGACGAGGACGGAGAGCTGCTTCTCTCCGAGCGCCGCGCGCGCGCCCTCAAGACGTGGGAAAAGGTTATCGAAGCGCACGAGCGTGACGAAGTAATCGAAGCAACGGTCACGCAAGTCGTCAAAGGCGGAGTGCTGGTCGATCTCGGCATGCGCGGATTCGTGCCGGCTTCACAAATTCGCCGTCAGCCCGTCGGCAATCTCGATGAGCTGGTCGGAAAGCGCTTGCGCTTGAAGGTTATCGATCTGGATCACAAGCGGCATCGCGTGGTGCTCTCCCAGCGGCTCGTTCTGGAAGAAGAGCTGAACGCAAAGAAGCAAGAGCTGCTCGGAACGCTTGAAGTCGGGCAGATTCGCGAAGGCGTCGTCGTCCGGTTGGCCGAGTTCGGCGCGTTCGTCGATCTTGGCGGAGTCGACGGCCTCATTCATAACAGCGAGCTGTCGTACGCGCGCATCAAGCATCCGTCGGAAGTCGTCAAGATCGGCGATATCGTGCAGGTCGAAGTCATGAAGTTCGACCCGGAAGCGAAGAAGGTCAGCCTTTCGCTCAAGCACGCGCTCCCGGATCCTTGGCTGCAGCACGCCGATCAATTAGTCGAAGGCCACAAGCTCGTCGCGCAGGTCGTCAAAGTCACGCCGAACTACATTCTCGTCGAAATCGTGCCGGGCGTGCTCGCGATGGTGCCGAAAGGCGAGTTCGATCCGGCCGCGCAGTATAGTCCCGGCCAAGACGTAGAGGTAACGCTGCTCACGATCAACCAATCGACGCGGCGCATCACGGGGTCGATCCAGCACGTCGCGGACGTGCCGCTTGAAGAGATCGAGCAGTTCGCATACGACGAAGCGGCACCGCTCGGAAACATCGCGGAGACGATCGAAGCCGAGTAGTGATCCACTAAATGCGCGTCGGGCTGACCGGCGGGATCGGCGCGGGAAAAAGCGAGGTGGCGCGTATCCTCGCGAAGCTCGGCGCCGAGATCATCGATGCCGACCAGCTCGCTCGCGATGTCGTCGCGCCCGGCACCTCCGGCTTTTCCGAGATCGCTTCGAGGTGGCCGCAGGTCGTGCACGGCGGCGTGCTGGATCGCGCCGCGCTCGCAGCGATCGTCTTCTCCGATCCGGCCGAGCGCGCCGCGCTCAACGCGATCGTCCATCCGCGCGTTCGCGTGCGTGCGGCCGAGATCGAGCAGGAGCTCGGCGGGAGCATCGTCGTGCACGTCGTGCCTTTGCTCTTCGAAGGCGAATATTGGAAGGAATGTGATGCGACGATTGCCGTCGTCGCTCCGCGCCAGGCGCGGATACAGCGCGTGCTCCTTCGCGACGGCGTGCCGCGCGATGACGTCGAGCGGCGCATGGCGGCTCAAATCGACCCGCAAGAGGCCGCGAGCCGCGCCACCTACGTCATCCGGAACGACGCGGGATTGCCGGAGTTGGAGAGGGCGACGGCTGCGGTGTGGGAGTCGCTTCTGGCGCGAGGTTGTTCGCGGCCGGCGCGAAGCGATCGATGACGAGCGTTCGTCGCCCCAGCATGTCCAAGGGCGTGCCCCGCACGACGAAATCGCCCTGCGGGTGCAGACCGAGCGCGCGCGATAGCGCGATCTTGCCGGTGGAATCCTGAAGGTAGATCACGCCGTTCTCGCGTGACGGCTCCCCGACCACGGTGATCTCGGTTTTGGCTTTGCTCGCTATCGCCGACGAGATCGGGACAGGCGAGTCGATCGTGAGCGGCAAGTCGGCGACCAGGTGAGCCGACGTGCTCTGCATCTCGACCCGAACGTCATAGCTGCCGGGCGCGAGCACGCGCATCTCGTTACCGAGGCCGTTCCACACGAATGCGGCGACGCGCGTGGTGCCGATCGGAACGAATAATTTGCGGTGCACGTCGATCGGCTTGTGACCGCTGAGCGAGTCGAAGACGACCTTACCGTTGGTATCGCGCACTTCGACCGAGAAGAGGTCTGCGGTCGGAAATTCGAGCGTTTGCGGCGTGCGTCCGCGGTTGACGAGAGAAATCGTCACGGTCACGGGCACGAGCTGCGCGGTACGCGCGGGCGCGACGGTCGCATGCAACGTCAGCGCCATCGCCATCGCGATCGTGGCCGCCGTCACGGCGTGCCGCCTCCGCGCAGCACCCGTCCAGGGCGTGCACGCGTCAGCGTACCGTTTTCGGCGACCAGCTCACCGTTGACGCAAACGTACGGGATGCCCTCGGGCGCGGCGAACGGGTGCTCGTAGGTAGCGCGGTCGCCGATCGTCTTCGGGTCGAAGACGACGAGATCGGCGTATGCGCCCTCGGCGAGCGAACCGCGAGCGCGCAGATTGAAGAGCTTTGCGGGCAGAGATGTCATGCGACGGACCGCTTCTTCGATGGTGAGCGTCTTGCGGGCGCGCACGAATCGCCGGAAGACGCGTGGAAAGCATCCGAACGCCCGAGGATGCGGCATGCCGTAGGCGGTGACGCCGCTGAATCCGCGCGCCGACGCGTCGCTTGCAACGGCGCAAAAACCGGCGGACAGCACCGTCGCCACATCGTCTTCATTCATCGCGAAGAACGCGCACTGGACCGCCAAGCGTTCCTCGCGCAGGAGATCCATCACTGCGAGCGCCGGCGTCGTGCCGCGGCGGCGCGCGATCTCGTCGATTCGCAAGCCGACCAGTTCGCTGTTGCGCTCGCTGCTCACATCCGTGACGAGGATGTCGTGCCATTCGTCGTCGTTGAATCGCATGCGCAGCGCGAGCTGCACGGCCGTTGCCGTCCTCGGGTCCGTCAGCCGCTGCAGCGCCGCTTCGGGGCCGCCGGCGCGAATGTCGTCCGGAAGGATCGTGTCCAGATCCGTCCACATCGCGACGTAGGGATAGACGTCGCAGGCGACGGCGCGACCTGCGGCGCGCACGCGATCGATCGTTTCCAGCGTGCGATTCACTTTGCCCCAGTTGCGCCGCCACGCTGCTTTGTGGTGCGAAAGCTGCACCACGACATCTGCTCGTGCCCCGACCTCGAGCGCCTCATCGACGGCTTCGATCAGACGATCGCCCTCATCGCGAACGTGCGTCGCGTACATCGGCGCGCCGGCTTCGCGCGCGGCGCGCGCCGCGCTCGCAAGCTCTTCAATCCCTGCGTAGCGTCCCGGCTCATAAATGAGCCCACTGGAAACGCCGAGCGCACCTTCCTCGACCGCCTCACGCACGAGACGTTCTTGCGCAGCGAGCTCGTCGCGCTCTAGGCGGCGCTCCTCCGGACCGGCAATACAAGCGCGTGTCGTCCCTAAGCCGACGAGCGACGCAACGTTGAGAGCGACGCCGCGGCGCTCCACTTCGGTAAAGAATTCGTCAAACGTCGACCATTCGGGCTGAAGACCCAGCCGTTTTAGGTCTTGTGTTTTCCGAGTGCGCGCGTAACCGCGTAACGGAGCAACGGAGGAGCCGCAATTGCCGCCGATTTCCGTCGTGACTCCCTGAAGAATTTTACCGATTGCCGCATCGTCGATGAGCCAGTGCTCGTCAGAATGGGAATGAATGTCGATGAACCCCGGTGCAAGCGCAAGCCCATGGCAGGCGATCCGGCGCCGAGCATCGCGCTCGGAGAGCTGACCGATGAGAGCAACGCGATCTTCGAAGAGCGCGACGTCCGCAACGAAAGGCGGTCGCCCGCTGCCATCGTAGACGCTCGCTCGCTCGAATATATAGGAGAGCATTGGCGTTTAGTCGCTTGCTGGCGGGGGAACGAACGACGCAGTCGCTTGATGCCGGCCGGGGGAGTTCATGGCTACCGACAAGTCTAAGAATACGAACGAACGCGCGCGCCAAGAAGAAGAGCCGGACGGCGGGGAGATGTCGGTTCGCGAAGCTGGCAAGAAGGGCGGCGACACGGTGCGAGATCGTTACGGCTCAGGATTTTACGAGAAGATCGGGCGCAAAGGCGGGCAAGTCACGCGCGAGCGCCACGGCGCAGAGTTCTACGAGACGATCGGCCAAAAAGGCGGCAAGGTCGTCAAGAACAAGTACGGCTCGGACTTTTACGAAGAAATCGGACACAAAGGCGGTCAAAAGGTCAAGAAGCTGATCGCTGAGGCCAAGAAAACGCTCGAAGAGGAAGAAGGGAAAACGGAGGGTTAGTCCTTTAGTCCCGTGAGGGCGTGCCTCATCGGCACGCTCCGATTCGCACGAGGCGCTTGGCTTCGGCGAATACGGCGTTGTTCGAGGCGTTACCGGCCGGAACGAGATTGAACACGATGAGTCCGTCGGACCACAGCGCACCCTGCTTCCCTTCCTTACCACCGTCGATGTCGTAGCCCGTAATTTCGCAGCCGTTGATGCTGGCGATCGTCCGTGGCCCCGGCATGAGGCGGCCGGGCCACTGTTTGAGCACGAAGGCTTCGTTGTGCGAGAGGTAATCGAAGCCGATGCCGCGGTTGGCTCGGGTGTCGTCGCCGCCGTTCTCGGGAGGAAGCAGTGCGGTCTCGATGATGTAGTGCGCGGGGATGAACGGACGAAACGCGACGCCGCGGATCGCCTCGTGCAACGGCATCACCTTGCCGGCATGGGACAAATAGCTGCCCGTCGGGGTCGCGTCCGGATTGGCCTCGCCTCCCTTGCCGCCGCCGCACGCAGGCAACAGCAAGAGGCAGCATGCCAAAAGGAGCCAGCGCATGGACGCTCCCTTTGACTACGGCGTCGCGCTGCCCTCGATTTTCCCGATGGTGTATTGATCCGTGCGCAGGTCGACGACGACGTTCCAGACCAGCAGCTTGGAGGACGTTCCGCTGCCGATCGTTGCCGGGCCCGGGATGCGCAGCGTCTGCTGCGACTGCGACCAGGTCGCATTGTTCGCCTCGAACCTGCGTGTCTTGCCGTGATCGTCGATCGTGATGTGCACCGGCCCGGTGACGGAGAAGTCGCGCGTGAGCGTATTGTAGATAGCCTTGTCGGCCCGCATGTGGGCGACCGGCTTGCCCTTCTTCCAAAAGACGCCGTCGTGGATGCCGTCGATCTCTTGCGTGACCTGATCGCCAAGCGTGACCGCTTTGTCGTACGTGAACTCCCAGGCCGCGGACGTTGCTCGCCGGCCTTCCAACCGCCCATTGACCATCGTCTGCAGCTGATTCGGAGGCGGAATGTCCTCTTCGCCCGCGCGCCAAAGACTGTAACCGAGCGCCAGCAGCAGAACGATCGTCACGATCGTGGCAACGCGCTTCCAATCGACCTTTTCCATCAGCGGCGAGCGCTTGACCATGTTTTTCCTATTACGAGCGCGAGCAGATAAAACGCCGCGAGCGCGTAGGCAACCGGCCAGGGACCGATCGTGGAAAAGAACGTCGGTGCGGGCGGCCCGACAAACCCAACGATCGCCTTCTGCTCGTCGAGGCCCGCTCGCTGCGTCCACGCACCGGTCGGCGCGATGATGCCGGAGATTCCCGTCGCCGCGGCCCGCACGACCCAACGTCCCGTTTCGATCGCGCGCATCTGGGCGATTTGCGCGTGTTGATACGGACCCGCGCTTTCGCCAAACCAGCCGTCATCGGTTGCAACGGCAAGAACCGTTGCGCCGCGCCGGATCTGATCCTGCACGACATCCGAGAACGCCGATTCCCAACAGATCAACGGCGCGATTGCAAGCGGGCCCGCATGAATGACCGCGGGATCGTGTCCGGGGACTTGCCGGCCGAGCTGATCGGCGTAGGGAAACCACCGCAGCAGCGCGCTGCCGTACGGAACCCATTCCGCGTACGGCACGAGCTGGCGCTTGCGGTAAATCGCTTCGAGGGCGCCCCGCGGCGAGAAGAAATACAGCGCATTGTGCAGACCGTCGGCCGAGAGCTGCAGCGAGCCGATGGCAAGCGTCGTCGCGCTCCGGCGTGCAAGCGACGCGAAGGCGTTGCGCCACGTTCGGGTCGCGGCCGCTTCCCTCGGCGGAAGCTGTGAGAGATCGCCGAGCGGAGCGGTCACGACCGTTTCGGGCCACAGCACGAACACAGGATGCGTCGCCGCGACGCCGCGCGTCATTGCGATATAACGGCGATTTGCGAGCGCGAAGCTTTGCGGATTCCACTTGACGGCTTGGCGAATATCGCCTTGAATCGCAGCGACGGGAATCGTCGCGAGTGGCGCGTGACGGGCGGGCCATGCGGCGTCCGCGCCGAGGGCAGCGATGGCGATGCCTGCGGCGCTGACCGCCGCTGCCGCCATGCGGGAACGGTCCAGGACGACCCACGCGATCACAGCACCGATCGACCCGACGACAAATGTCACGAAGATGGTGCCGCCGTATGCCGCCAGCGGCGCGAAACCGCCGCCGACTTGAGAGTAGCCGATTTGGGCGAAGGGCATCCCCATCGCGCCGACGGAACGCAGCCACTCGAAGAGCGCGAATGCGGCTGCGGCCGCCAGCGGCGCCAAGACGCCAGGAACGCGCGCGTACGCCAGCGATGCAGCGGCAGCGGCAAGGGCAAACGCCGGTGCATCGATGAGCGCAGGCCCCAGCACGGTCAGAAAGCCGAATGGTCCCACCAGCCCTGCCGCAGTGACTGCGAACCACGAACACATGATCGCGAAATAGACGATGCCGCTTAAGAATCCGATGAGGAGAGCGCTGCGAGCGGGAGTCGTGAACCAGGACCAAAAAAGCCCGGCCATCGCCAGCGGCGCAACCCAAGACCAATCGAGCTTGGGGAACGCTGCCGTGAGCGCGACGGCAGACGCCACCGATACCACGAACGCAGCGGTGCGCGTTGAGGTGAGGATGTTACGCTCGATCGGTTTGGCTTTCTGTCTCGTTGCAATCATGCTGGCTGCGTGCGGCCGTCAAATCACCTTTCCCCCTGCGGGGACGACGTCGACGATTCCGGCCGGTTATATGTTGATCCGCTACAACATCCAAGGGTCGTTCGACTTCACGAACTACACCTACGCGATCGTCTTCAACACGAGTGGCGTGGGCGGGACCCCGTACGCAAACACTCAGTTCCAGGGCGGCTTCCTGAACTACTCGTACGGATGGTTCGTCGGGGGCGCCTTCGGCACCGTGCAGAGTCCACCCGTCCTCGTGCAATACTATGTAACGCCCGGCAACGTCTCGCAGGCCAGCACCCAGCAGATCGTGGTCCCGCTAAACTTGGCCACGCTTACCTTGAACAGCAACGGGCAGAATACGCAATTCACATTGCTGTTCGATCGTGCGCTTTTGGACCGCCCGCCGATCGCGACCAGCGCGCCGTCGCCGACCGCTTCGCCTTCACCCACGGCGACCGGCGCGACGCCGACGCCTGCACCCAGCGGCGCAACGCCAACCCCTGCGCCTTCGGGCGGGAATTCGTGCAGCGTTCAGTACACGTATATTTGCGATGTCTGGTACGTGAATTTTTTCGTGCTCGACCGCAACGGGGTACCGCTCGAGGCGCTCGGCCTCAACGGCCGCAACGATACGACGTTCTCACTGCCGCTGCCGACGAATACCTCCTTTGATTACGTTCAACAGCTGAGCGTCCCGGCGGGCGCCGTGCAAACCGGCAACAGCTCCACCCAAATCACGGGCGGGGAGATACAGAATAATCCATGAGCAATCAGCAGACGATCGAATGCGCGAACCCGGCGTGCAACTGCACCGTGCTTGCAGTCGTCGGCACCGAAGAGTTTTGCGGAGACTACTGCCGAGACGCTGAAGAGTCCGAAGAAATGGAGTTCTGCGAGTGCGGCCACCCGCCGTGCGACGTGGAGTGATCGCTTCGAGGAGCGTTGCGCTCCGACGCGCGCACGCGGCTAGAACGAGCCCGTGAGGTTGCCGGGGACGATGGAGCCCACTTGGCCGAGACCGAAGTTGACGCCGTACGACGGGAAGGCGAGCAGGTCGAAACCCACCGAGACTTCTTTGAGATCCTGATTGTAGGCGATGCGCACGTCGTAGCAGTCACCGATGATGCGGCGAAGATAGATGACTTTGTCGGTGATCGCGCCGCGTTCTTTCCAGTTTTGCGTTGCGGCGAACTGCAGGTCGGTCTTGTAGCCGAACGGCGTGATGATCTGGTATTGCGTGGATTCGAAGCCGTTGCCGGGCCCCGGCACCCATGAGCCGGCAATCGTGACGTACGAACGCAGCGACGGTCGCGCCGTTAGCGAATACGAAACCGGCTGCGCCTGCATGTTGAACGACGTTCCGTCGGCGAGACGCAGCACCCAGTTGTTCTTGTTATAGAATTGCAGCACGTCTTGCGCGCCGTGCGTGTTGCCGCCGATGACGTCGAAGCTCTGGAACGGCTCCGTTTGCGGGCCGTTGGAATTCGCCTCGTTGTACGTGATTGCGTTGAGGACGTGATTGCCGAAGGGGGTCGTGAAGGTTACCTGCTGGTTGATGGTGGCCTTCAAGTCCCCCGTCGAGTATTCGTACTGCTGGACGCGCAGGCTCGCCGACAGGTCGCTGTTCCAGAAATGTGCGACGGCGGGCCCGAAATTCATCGACAACAGGCCGCGCGTCGCGGAAAAAGGCTGCTGCGGAACGGTGTATTGCCCCAAGAGGAATTGCATCGAGATCGGCACGACGCGCTCGTTGGGGAAGAGCGCGCGCGGCTGCAAGCTGAACTCCGGCTCGATTTCGGTTCCGGTGGGCGTTTGCGAGAGCGTCTTGTCGAAGTTCAGCGAATAGAGCGCCCAGGGCGTCGTGTAGTTCAGGAGATCCTGCACGTGCGCCGAGCCGACCGAGTTGCCGACGCCGGCAAACGAGTTGAAGTTGCGCGTTAAGCCGACGTTGAGCGCATTCGTGATGTTCGAACGGAAGTTGACGGTCTCCGTGTAGCCCAGGTTCATCGAACCCTGCTGCGAGCCCTGACTGTAATGCTGGAACGTCAGCTGTTCCGTGGCGCGGCTTCCCGTATAGTTCAAGCTGCCGCCCAACGTGAGTGCGGGCGGCTGGCCCGTGACGAACGGTCCATAGTTGCTTATGTACTGCACTTGCTCTTGCGAGCGCATGTGGTAGCTGAGAATCTCTTGATCGTTGAGCGTGAAGTTGTTGCTGCCGCCGCTGGGCTTGGGCGGAGAGCGATAAAAGTCGACGGTCGTGAGCCGGCGGTGATTGCGCGTGCCGATTGTAAAGTTGACGCCCAACCCGAGACCGAGCTTGGTGAAATATTCGACGCGGTAGTAGCCGAAGAAATTCGGCGTCGTGCCGAAGCCGAAGCGCGTCTTGATCCAGAAGCCTTCGGCTTGGTCGTACCCGACGAGCGGCAGAAATGACGATTGCCGGGGCAGATGCCGGCTAGCAAGGCTGATGACGAGCACCGGAATGTAGAAGACGGCCAGCGGCCCGAGGTACACCGTGACTTTGCGCGCGATCAGCTTGTCGTTCGGGCGCAGCTCGAACGTCCGAGCCTCCATGTGATAGCCGCCGTGCGGATTTTGACACGTCGTCCAAAACGCGTTGTTGCCGGTCGTGTAGCCGTTGCTCAGCGACTTCATGGTATTGGCTTTGAAGTAAAGCAAGCCGCGCTCTACGCCTTCACTGGTCTCGCCGTTGCCTTTGAGCAAGGTGGCTTGCTGGGTGATGCGGTCGAAGCGAATGATCTCCGAACGCAGCACCGTGTCGCCCGAATAGTTGCGCAGATACGGGTTGCCGGTGAAATCGAGATAGCGTTTGCCGTCGTAGTGCGCGTGATCGGCGACGATGATGCCCTGATCGTAGAACAGGTTCACGTGGCCTTCGAAGTCCTGCGGCTCGTCCGAGCGCGTCGAGCCTTGGAACTTGTCCGAGATGATGAGGACTTGCCCGGGTTTGAGCGGCGCGATCGTCGGCGCCGCGGTGGGCGTCGGCGACGGCGATGTGGTCGGGAACGGCGTCGCGGTCGCGAGGGCTTTCGGCGTGATCGTCGGCGGCGGTCCGGTCATGCGATTCACCGGTACCGGTCCGGTCGGGGATGACGACGGCGTGGGAGAGGGGGTCGGCGTTCCGGGTGGAGCAGGCGTCGCGGTGGCCGGCGGTACCGTAGGCGGAGGCAGCACGCCCGGGCCAATCGGCGCGCGTTGCAGCGGCGGCAGACCTTGGGTCGGCTGCGGACTCGGCAATACCGTCTCGCTCGGGAAGACCGTTTCGTACGGCTGCGGGCTCGGGCTTCCCGCTGCCGGCGCGGGGCTCGGCTCACCCTCGTTTTGCGCCACCAGGTAGCTGCGATGACCGGCGCGCGCGAGCAGCGATTTGACCGACGGGAGCTTCGATTTCAATTCTCGCGCGGACATGCCGCACGAGTGGTCCATGATCGCCAGCGCCTGCAGTGCTTCCGGCGTTTCGCTTTGCTGCTGCGCGCCCGCCGGCGCGGTCCACGTGGACAGCAATGCAAAAACCGTGCAGCAAGCGATCCATCGGCGCATCCGCGAATCGCGCACGTTTGGGCTAGCGTTCGACTTTACGTAAGAGAATCGCGCCGGCGGCGCCCACGATGATATTGGGAGTCCAAGACGCCAGCGTCGCATCGACGACGCCGTTGCGCCCGAGCGCTGCCATCGCCGAGGCAGCCAGATAGTAGACGAACATCACGGTCAGTGATAACGCCATGCCCAGCTCGCGCCCGCGCCGCCCGAAGAGAATGGCCAGCGGCAGCGATACCAAAATCGCGATGAAGCAGCCGAACGGCAATGCCTTGCGCGACGCGAGGACGAGCTTGAGATTGTCGATTGCCTGCCCGCCGGTTCCCGTCATCGACAGCGCCTTGATCTGTGCCGCGAGCGTCTTTGAATCGAGCGAGGTCGGATCTCCGCTGGCTTGGTTGAAGAATTGGTCGGCGTTTACGTCGAGCGGCAAGCCGACGGTCACTTCTTCGCTCTTGTTCTCGACGTCGACGAAACCGCTGGACTTGAAGCGAATGACGGTCGGGTGCTCCATGTGCATCGTTCCGCCTTTGATGTATGCTTTTTTCGCCGTCATCACCGAGTCAAACGGCGAGCTCGTCCCCCGGTCGAAGATCATCACGTCCGACATCACGTGCGTCACCGGGTCGACCGAGTTGACGTAGAAGACGCGGCCGGTGGCGGGATCCTTCCGGAAGATTTGCGGCTCGATCGGCAACGCCGCCGTGTGATAGATGATCTGATAAAAGGTGCGCGTCGAGAGCTCCGTTGCCCGCGGCGCAAGCGATTCGGTGATGTACCACGACAGCAAAAAGGCGGCTATGCCGAAGAGCAAGGGGACGCGAGAGATACGCCACAGCGAAATGCCGGACGTGCGCAGCGCCATGATCTCGTTGTCCGCGACCAAGCGCCCGAAGGCGAGCATCGTGCCGAAAAGGCAACCGAAGATAAACGCAAGCGGTGCCGCTTGCGGAACACGCAAGACGAGAAAGCGGAGCACGAGCATCATCGATGCGTGCTGATTGATGACGTAGTCGGCGGCTAAGAAAAAGATGTTCAGGAACTGAAAGAGCAGATACGCCGCCAAGCCGATAGCGAAAGGAATCGCCATCTCGCGGAAGATGTAGCCGTCGAGGATCGTTATTGCGAACTTCGGTCGCGGCGCAGCCGCAACCGGGCCGCTCACGGTACCCGTAAATGAGGCCATCGTAGCGTTAGAGGCTGCGAAGCTCTGCGCTCACGCGCGCAATGTAGGAGCGCGTCTCGGCAAACGGCGGGACGCCGTGATAGCGTGCCACGGCACCGGGGCCGGCATTGTAGGCAGCGAGCGCGAGCTGGATGTCATGGTGATACCGTACCAAGAGATCGTGCAAGTAACGCGTTCCTCCGTCCATGTTCGAGGCGGGATCGAACGGGTCGCAGATGCGGTAGAGCGCCTGCGTTGCCGGCATTAGCTGCATGAGCCCTTGCGCTCCGGCCCGGCTGCTCGCGTCGGGGTTGCCGTGCGACTCCACGTCCACGACCGCGCGAACGAGCGCCGGGGGCACGCCGTTGGCCTTCGCGTAGGTCTGCACGAGGGTATCGAGCCGCTGCGCGCTCATCGCGTGGGTACCGAGGGCCGGAAGCCATCCGTTGCCGGTGCAGCCGGAGAGCACCGCGGCGACGCCGAGGACGGAAAGCCGGATGAGAGTCCTCACGACCGTCCGCGCCTTCGACCCGCGCCGCCGGCGCGGCCTGCTCGGAACGATGAAGGAGCGCTTAGGCGCTAACGGGCAGGAGGGCGCTCGCCGCGGCGAGCTTGGTCATCGCTTTCCTTAAAACTGTCGAGCTCGCGCAGCAGCTCGGCCTTGAGATCTTCCGGGAGGTCGATCTCCTCGAGGGTTTGCGCGTTTTCGGAATCGGCCAGCTCCTCGGTCTCCTGCCGGCCGGGCTCGTTTTCAGGACGCTCCATTAAACCTCTGTCTTTGCTCCTCGCGGCGTTCCGCCTACTTGGCCCCAAAGTTTTGACGTCCGCTCGCCGGGGTACGGAAGAGAGCAATAGGGGACGGGATGATTCCAGCGCGGTTTCACGTGCGCTTTCCGTGCAGCCGTAAATATGCTGCGCGGGCGCGCCGGTCGTTCACAACCTATCTCGCCGGAGCCGGAATCGATTCGCGCGCCGGGGACGAGCTTGAGAGCGCCGTCGGGGAAGCCATCGCCAACGCCATCGAACACGGCTACCCTAAGGCACGCTGGTTCCAAATCCGTTGCCAGATTCGGCCCGACGCGGTCGTCGTCGAGGTGGAAGACGACGGCGTGGGCTTTCAGGCCGATCGCGCCCGACCGGCGGCGGGCCATGCGCGCGGCTTCGGGTTCGGCATCATGCGCTCGCTCGTGGACGAGCTGCACATCCTCAAAAACGGCCGTCTCATCCGGTTCACGAAGCTCCTGCCCGCGGCGGCTCAAGACGACGTAGCCGCTTCTCTCGCTTTGATGCGAACGACGACGAACGACGCCGAGAAGATCGCCGCAGCCAGCCACAGCAGCGCGAAATCTTCGCCGGGCCAGGCAAGGCCGAGGCCCTCGCCGATCCAATAAATTCCAAACGTCGTCAGCATCACGCCGACGAAGTACTTCATCACGTTCTCCGGCACGCGTGAAAGCGGCGCGTGCAATGCGATCCCGGCCGCAACGACGAGCGCCAGTGCCGCCGTTGCGCCGGCGACGGCAGCGAACAGCGCATGCGCGCTCGCGCCGCCGATTGCGAGCACGATCAGCGCAACCTCGAGCCCTTCCAGAAAGACGCCGGAAAACGCGGTGGCGCGGCCGACGCCGGCGTCGCGCTGCCGGCGCAGGCCTGCGACCTTTGCCTCGTAGGCGGTATCTTCGTTTCGATGCGCCATGCGGCCGGCCGCGCGCAAGATCGCCTTGCGCAGCCAACCCCAGCCGAACCACAGCGCGAATGCACCGATGCCGACTTTGAGCCACGCATCGGGAACGACGTGCAAGACCGGAATCCCGACGGCGACGAACGCGCCTAATGCGAGAAGCGCCGCAATCGTGCCTTCGAACGCCGGACGGAGGCCCTGGGTGTGAATGACGGCGAGGACGATGGTCAGCGCTTCGACCATCTCGACGGCGCTGGCGAGGAACGCCGCGCTCGCCACCGCCCAAACCTGAACCATATCCTCCGCAACGCGGATGGCGATAGCGCGGTTGCCGTAGGGCGCAGCGACCCGTCCCTCGTAGCCCCGGCCATGACGAGCCGGCCACCTCTCCCACCGTTCACCGCAGAAACGGCCGCCCAAAAAGTGCGCGCCGCGGAAGATGCATGGAACACTCGAGACCCGAGCCGCGTCCCGAACGCATACACCGAAGACAGCGAGTGGCGCAACCGAGCGGAATTCTTCAAGGGCCGCGACCAGATCACGGCCTTCCTCAAACGAAAGTGGGCCAAAGAGCTCGACTATCGGTTGATCAAAGAGCTCTGGACGTTCTCCGGCAATCGGCTCGCCGTGCGCTTCGCGTACGAATGGCACGACGACAGCGGAAACTGGTTCCGCTCCTACGGCAACGAGAATTGGGAATTTGACGAGAACGGTTTGATGCGCCGCCGGGTCGCCAGCATCAACGATCTGCCGATCGCCGAAACGGAGCGAAAATTTCGTTGGCCGCTGGGTCCCCGTCCGGATGGTCATCCGGGTCTGTCCGAGCTGGGGCTTTAGCATGAGCGTCGAGATGCTGACGTGCAGTGGGCTAGCCGCGCCCCTCGGCATGTATTCGCACGTCAGCCGAACGCGTGCGGGTGCGATGATATTCGTAGCCGGGCAAGTTGCCACGAACCCGCAAGGTGAAATCGTCGGCAAAGGTGATTTCGCCGCGCAGATGCGCCAAGTCTTCAGTAATCTCTCTGCAGCTTTGGATTCCGCGAATGCGACCTTCGCGGACGTGGTGAAGTTTACGACCTACATCACGCGTGCCGATGACATTCCGGCATTCATGGCGACGCGCAAGGAGCTGTTCGCGGAGATCTATCCGCAGGCAGGCTATCCGCCTAACACGTTGCTCGTTATCAACCGCCTGGTGCAGCCGGAATTCCTGCTCGAGATCGAAGCGATTGCCGTGACGCATGGATAAGATCGCGCTCGTCACCGGCGCGGGAAGCGGCATCGGACGCGCGTCCGCACTGGCGCTTTGCGACGCGGGATTCACGGTCGTGCTGGCAGGCCGGCGGAGAGAGACGCTCGAGCAAACGGCGGCAAAGGCGCCGGCCGGCCGAGCCTGCGTGCAAGTCGCCGACGTCAGCGACGAAGCCTCCGTCGAGGCGCTCTTCGAGGAGGTGCGCAGGCGCTACGGCCGGCTCGACGTGCTGTTCAACAATGCCGGCGTGTTCGGCAAAGCCGTGCCCTTTGAAGAGACGCCCACGAAATCGTGGGAGGAAGTCGTCTCCATCAATCTCACGGGATCGTTCTTGTGCGCGCGTGCAGCCTACCGGCTGATGAAAGACCAGAAGCCGCAGGGAGGGCGCATCATCAACAACGGTTCGATCGCCGCGCATGCGCCGCGGCCGCACACCGTCTCGTACGCCGCGACGAAGCACGCGATAACGGGGCTCACCAAGCTGATTTCGATCGAAGGCCGCAAGTACGACATCGCGTGCGGACAAATCGACATCGGCAACGCCGCAACCGAGATTCTCGATCAGCTGCAAGATCCGACGCCGAGCCGCCGCGGCGGCGGCATGCTGCAGGCCGACGGTACGCTAAAAATGGAGGCGCAGATGGACGTCAAATACGCCGCCGGCGCGGTCGTCTACATGGCCTCGCTGCCGCTCGACGTCAACGTCCAATTCCTCACCGTCATGGCCACCAAGATGCCGTGGCTCGGGAGAGCCTAAGGCCTACAAGTACGAATAGTCGATGACTTTCTTCATGAACGCGTCAGGATCGGCACCGATCTCTTTGGGGATCTTGCCGCTGTCGGCGAGCGTCCGCAGAATGATGCGACTCGACGGCATGTCGAGCTTCGGCTCGGTAAGGACCACCGAGTTGAGGGCCATCTCGACGACGCCCGTCGCGCTGGGCTGACCCATCTTTGCCGCGATGATCTTGGCGACGTCGCTGGACGGATGGGTCTTGATGTACTCAATGCCCTTGAGCGTCGCCTTGACGAAGTTGCGCACGACTTCTTTGTGCTGCGCGACGAACTGCGGTGCGAAGATCAGCTCGAGGCTTTCGGCATTGGGAATGGGCGGGTTTTGGGCAATGTAGTGCAAGTTGGAATCCTGACCGATCGCCGTTGCCGCAGCAGGTTCCCAGCTGATGAAGGCGTCGATCTCCTTGTTCTGCATCATCGGAACGAACGACGTCACCTTCGCGAACTGGCGCTTGAACGTAATGTTGAATTTCTTTTCAGCGTACGAGAGAATTGCGTCTTGGACGGTGCCGATGCCGGGTGAGCCGACGTTCTTCCCGTTCAGGGAAGGGTAGCCGCTCATGGCTTTCGAGCCGACCAGCGGCGCATTGTTCTTCGTCACCGACATGACCATCACGTACTTCGTCCCGCGCGCGGCAGCTTCCATAAACGGAGCGAAGCCGCCGACCATACCGTCTTCTTCGCCGTTGGCGAAATGCAGCAGCCCTTCCGGGCCGTTCGAGTACGTATCGCGATGGATCACGATGCCGGCGTCCTTGAAGTAGCCCTGGTGCTCGGCAACCCATACGGCGGCGTAATCGACCTCCGAACCGATTTGATCGGCGAAGCGGACGGTGGTCATTCCCTGCGCCGCGGCACGGCGCGATGCGAGCGCGCTCGCGGCGAGAGCCGTGCTGCCGGCGACGAACGACGTTCGAGTGGTCTTGCGCATGCGAATCTCCTTATCCGACTGTGTCTTCGAATTCCGAGTGGAGGTGGCCGACGAGCTCCGCGCGGAGCGCGACGAACGTTGCGTCGAGAGGATCGCGCGGCCGTGGAAGCTGCACGGCGACGTCGGCTTTGATCGTCGCCGGCTTTTGGGTGAGGACGATAATCCGGTCGGCGAGGAAAATCGCTTCCTCGAGATTGTGCGTGACGAACACGATGGTGCGCTTGTAGTTCTGCCAGATCGCCAGCACCTCGCGTTGCATGCGCTCTCGCGTCGGTTGATCGAGGCTCACGAACGGTTCGTCCATCAAAATCAAATCAGCATCCGTTGCAAACGCCCGTGCGATCGCGACGCGCTGCTTCATCCCGCCGGAGATCTGATGCGGGTAGTAGTCTTCGAAGCCGCCCAGCCCCACGACATTCACGATCTCGGCAACGCGACGCCGGATCTCTTCAGCCGGCCGTTTTTTGATCTCGAGGCCGATGCCGATGTTCCCGCGGACGGTCAACCACGGCAGCGCCGACGGCTCTTGAAAGACGAAGGCGACGTCATGCACGCGAGGATCGATCGGCGTGCCTTCGAGCGTGACGGAGCCTTGCGTGGGCTTCTTCAGTCCGGCGAGAATGTCGGAGAGCGTCGTCTTGCCGCAGCCGCTCGGTCCGCACACGCAGATGAATTCATTCTTGCGAATCGAAAAGGCGATGCGATCCAGCACTTGCAGGTTTCCGTAGCGGTGCGAGATGTCGACGACGATGCGCGGCGTTTCCGTACGCACGCCGTTGCGGCTGGTTGCGTTCACTGCAGCTTCACCTCAGCGCGCCATTTGAAGAGCCGCTTCTCCACGACGAGAAGCGCTTCGTTGAAAAGAAATCCGAGGATCCCGATCAAAATCATGCCGACCACGATATACGGGACCTGCAACAGCTCGCCGTAGTTCACCATCATCCGCCCAATGCCGATCGGCTCCCCACCGGTCATCTCCGCAGCGACGATCGTCATCCACGCGGTTCCCATGCCGACGCGCATGCCGCCGATGATGTCCGGCATGACGGAGGGAATGATGATGTGGCGAATGATCCACGCTCGGCTTGCGCCGGACACTTGTGCCACTTTCTGATGGATCTCTTGAACGCGCGGCACACCGACGATCGTTGCGATGAAGACCGGAAAAAAAGCACCTAGCCAAATGAGGAAGATGTAGCGCGGATAACCGCGCAGCAGGATGATCGCAATCGGAATCCAGGCGATTGGAGGGATGAAGCGAAACGGCTCGATCACGACGCGGATGTTGTCATAGAGAGACCGATACAGCCCCATCAAGAGACCGAGCGGCACCGCGATGATCGCGGCAAGGGCGAAGCCACCCAGCACGCGCGACGTGCTTGCCCAGACGTGCAGCCAGAGGGGGTTTCCGAGCGTGTCGCCGTGCTCGACGAGCTGAACGAATGCCTGCAGCACCGCGAGCGGAGTCGGTATATAGGGGTTCTTTAGGGCGCCTGCGACCAGCCACCACGCGCCGAGAAAAACGATTAGCGCAACAGCGTTGTACCAGACGGATCTCGCACGTGCCCGCGAGCCCGGCTGCGGCAAAGTAGCGGCAATTTGCGGTCGGGGACGCGACTCGACGACACCAGACTTCATGCCCGAACCCCCCGAGACATCGTTCCCGCAGAGCATTGCGGGAGCCCTGCCGTTGCGCGCCAATAGCAATTCCCCGTGAGAGAAGTAGGCGTTATCGACACGACCTTGCGCGACGCGCATCAGTGTTTGTGGGCCACGCGGATGACGACGCCGATGATGCTGCCGGTTGCCGAGTCATTCGACCAGACCGGCTATGCCCAGGTCGATCTGATGGGGATGATTCAGTTCGACGTCTGCGTGCGATATCTCAAAGAGGATCCGTGGGAGAGGATCCGCTTGATGCGCCGTCGCGTTCGCAATACGCCGCTGCGCGCGATCATCCGCAGCCGCGGGTTGCTGAGCTTCGACCAGCTTTCCGACGATCTCGTCGAGCTGTTCGTCGAACGCTTGGCCGCGAACGGAATTCGCGTGATCGGCTCGTTCGACGGCCTCAACGACGTCGACAACATGCTGGTCGGCATCCGTGCCGCCAGACGTGCCGGCGCGTACGTGTACGGCGCGCTCGCGTACAGCCACAGTCCCGCGCACACCGACGAGCTCTTCGCGCGCACGGCACGCGCGCTCGTGGAGCGCGGCGGCGTCGATGCCGTCATGATCAAGGATTCCGGCGGGCTGCTGACTCCGCAGCGCGTGAAGACCTTGATTCCCGCGCTCAAGGCCGTCATCGGATCGGTCCCGCTGGAAGTTCATAGCCACTGCCTGACCGGTCTTGCACGCCGGGTGTACGTCGACGCCGTCGAGCTCGGCGCCGACCAAGTGCATCTCTCGATCGCGCCGCTCGCGGACGGACCCGCGCAGCCGGCGGTGCAAGACGTCATGCGCGACTTGCGCGAGCGTGGCTATAGGATTCCCCTCGACGACGCTTTGATCGACGAGATCAGCGCGCATTTCACCGAGATCGCGGAGGTGTACGGCAAGCCGTTTGGACAAACGGTGGGGTACGATCCGTTCCACTACGCGCATCAAGTGCCCGGCGGAATGAAAACGAACTTCGAATTTCAGCTGCGCGAAGCCGGCATGATCGGGAAGCTCGACGAGGTGTTGCACGAATGTGCGAGAATTCGTTCCGAGCTGGGCTGGCCGATCATGATCACGCCGTTCTCGCAGCTCGTCGGCACGCAAGCCGTGCTGAACGTCGTGCACGGCAAGCGGTATGCGATCGTGCCGGACGAAGTGAAGAAGTACGCGCTCGGATATTACGGCAAGCTCGTCGCACCCGTCGATCCCAACGTGCTCGATCTCATCGTCGAAAACGGCTCGAAGCGCATACCGCTGACGCCCAGCCCGATGGAACCGCAGGTGCCGGGACTTCGTCGCACCTATCCGCACGCCGACGACGACGAGCTGCTGCTGCGCGCCATGTTCTTGGGGCCGCAAGTCGACGCGATGATTTCTGCCGGAGGGCGCGAGCTGCAGCGCCGCGCGGCGTCGCCGCTCGAATCGCTGCGCGAGGTGCTCGCCGACCGGCCGAGCATCACCGCGTTTTGCCTTGCCGCAGAGGGCGCTAATTTGGAATTCGCCCGGTGAAAATTGCGGTCGACCGGAGTCTGCCGCTCGCCGAAGAGCCGCAGACGGGACATAACCGCTGGCATCCGGACATTCCGCCGGTCGCGCGCGTGCGTCCCGGCGAGGTCGTCGAAATCGAGACGCGCGATGCGCTCGACGGTCAGGTCAAGCCGCACACGACGAATGCCGACATCGAACGCTTTGCGGTCAGGCGCGCGCACGCGCTTACCGGGCCGCTGTTCGTTGAAGGCGCAAAGCCCGGTGACTTGCTCGCCGTTCGTATCGAGCGAATCGATCCGCAGCCGCGCGGCTATACGATTTTCCGTGGTCCTGACTTCGGCTTCTTGCGCGACATCTTCGATTACAAGTTCGTCGTACACTGGGAAATCGACGGCAAGGTTGCGCGCTCGCCGCAAATTCCGGGCGTCGCCATCCCCGGCGCACCGTTCATGGGCGTCATCGGCGTGGCACCGTCGCGCGAGCTGCTGCGGCAATGGCGCGCGCATGAAGACGATCTCGCAAGACGCGGATTCCCGGTCGCGCCGCCCGACGCGACGGATGCCGTTCCCGCTCGGGAGCCGATCGCGAGCGAAGCACTTCGCACGACGCCGCCTCGCGGCAACGGCGGCAATCTCGACGTCAAGCAGCTGATTGCCGGAACGACGCTGTATCTCCCGGTTTTCGTGGAGGGCGGGTTGTTTTCAACCGGGGACGCCCATTTCGCGCAGGGAGACGGCGAGTCGTGCGGCACGGCGGTCGAGATGGGTGCGACGCTGCACGTGCGCTTCGACGTTCTCGAGGGCGAAGCGAAGCGCCGTGGACAGATGGAAGCGTCGTTCGAGGGCGTCTACGCATATGAAAGCGTTCGAGCCAACCGCGCCGGATACTATGCGACGACGGGATCGAAAGAGGAAGTCGGGCTTTCGGCGCGCGCGGCGCTGCTCGCCATGATCGATTATCTCGTCGATACGTGCGGTTACACGCGCGAGCAGGCCTATTGCATTTGCAGCGTGGCCGTCGATCTGCACATCAGCCAGATCGTCGACATCCCGAACTACACGGTGACGGCCTTCTTACCCTTGGGAATTTTTGAAGGTCGTTAGCGGGGCTCGAACACCGGCAGCACGATGCCGTCGCGGAGAGGTTGAAACGTCGCTCGCACCGGCATATCGCAGCGAATGCTCGCGGGATCGCAATTGACGATGTTCGTCAGCAAGCGCGGCCCCTCATCGAGCGCGACCAGCGCGACGACATACGGTGCCGCAATGTCGTCGTACGGTCCGCGATGGATCACCGTGAACGAGTAGACGATCCCGCGTCCGCTCGCCTCGACCATCGAAAGGTTGCGCCCGCCGCACGTCGTGCAGAACGTCCGAGCGTAATGCTGGTAACGTCTGCAATCCTCGCAGCGCTGAATGAGCAGCTGCCTATTTGCGGCGGCATCCCAAAAAGGTTTGGCGCCGGCATCGGTCTCCGGAAGAGGCCGCTCCGCCATCACGCGGCTCCTAAAATCACGGTGGCGTGCGAGCTGAAAATTCCGCCGGTGCCATGACAAAGCGCGACCTTTGCGCCTTTGACTTGGCGCTTCGGCTGCTCCTTGGCATAGTCGCCGCGCAGTTGGCGCACCGCTTCGATTAGAAGGAAGATACCGAACATTCCCGGGTGGGTGTAGGACAGGCCGCCACCCTGCGTGTTGAGCGGGAAGCTGCCGCCCGGAGCGATCCGGCCGCCCTTGATGAAATCTTTGGCCTCGCCGTAGTTGCAGAAGCCGAGATTCTCGAGACCTACGAGGACGTTGATCGTGAACGCATCGTAGAGCTGCACGACGTCGACGTCCTTCGGACGCAAAGCGGCCATCTCAAACGCTCGCTTGGATGACTCCACCGAACCGTGCCGCAGCAGATGCGGAATTTGCGAGAACGAATCGTTCGTAACCGTCTCACCGTGACCGAGAACGACGACGGGTTTCTTCGAGAGACGCCTCGCGCGCTTGAGCCTCGTCATCACGACGGCGCCGCCTCCGTCGGTTACGAGACAGCAATCCAACCCGTGCAGCGGTGAGCTGACCACCGGTGAGTTCAAGACGTCTTCGATCGTGAGCGGCTCGCGCTTGAACGCCTTAGGGTTCATAGCGGCCCATTGCCGCGCGGCGACCGCAACCTCGGCGAGATCTTCCGAGGTGGCGCGGAACTCGTGCATGTAGCGCTGCGCGACCATCGCGTACATCGACATCGGAACGAGCGGCGCGTAGACGTTCTCGTATTGGGATGCGCTGGTGCCGGTGTCGACGACGCCCGCGAGCGAGCGCGACCGCCGCGAGCGTTGCACGCTGCCGTACGCGATCAGCGCGACGTCGCATAAGCCGGCCGACAGCGCGGCGGCGGCGTGGCCGACGTGCATTTCGAACGAGGCGCCGCCCGTTACGGTGCAGTCGACGTACGACGGGCGAAGCGCCAGGTGTTCGGCGAGCTGATTTGCCGAAAAGCGGGACAAATTCGCGGTGAACAGGCCGTCGACGTCGGCGGGCTCCAGCCCCGCATCGTCGAGCGCGCGCAGCGACGCCTCAACTGCAAGATCGGTTGCGGTCTTGCCGGGAACGACTCCGAGATCGGATTCCGCGACACCGACGAGCGCCGTCTTCACCTGCGAGCGGCAGGCTCCGGGGAAAACTCCACAGGGGCAGCGATGCTGTTGCGAACATCCTCCTCGGTGATGCTCGGTGCAAGCTCGCGCACCAAGAAGCGTTCGCCCGCGCATTCAAAAATGCCGTAATCCGTGAAGACGAGCGAAACGCATTTGATCCCGGTGAGCGGATACGTGCAGCGCTCGACCAGCTTGGCGCCGCCCTTCTTGTCGACGTGGCGCATCATCACGAAGACGCGTTTCGCGCCCGCGACCAAGTCCATCGCGCCGCCGACGCCGCCCGCGCTTCCGACGCCTGGAACTTTCCAATTGGCGAGATCGCCGTTGGGCGCGACTTGCAGCCCCCCGAGCACCACGGCATCGAGCCGGCCGCTGCGAATGAGCGCGAACGAGTCGGCGTGATGCACGATTGCCGCACCGGCGATCAGCGTGACCGGCTGCTTGCCGGCGTTGACGATGTCGGGATCTTCTTTGCCGCTCGGCGGCGCCGGGCCCATGCCGATGATTCCGTTCTCGCTGTGGAAGATGATGGTGCGATGCGGCGGCACGTAGCTCGCGACCATCGTCGGCATGCCGATGCCGAGATTCACCACCGCGCCGTCTTCCAGCTCCTCGGCGATGCGGCGCGCGAGCTGCTCGTCGCTCCAGCCTTTGGGTGCGTTGCCGCTCATGCTTTCACCACCACTTGATGGACGTAGATGCCCGGTGTATGAATGTCGTCGGGATCGAGCGCTCCCAGCGGAACGATCGACTCCGTTTCGACGATCGTGTGCCGCGCCGCCATTGCCATGAGCGGATTGAAGTTGCGGCTGGCGAGGCGATAGCGCGTGTTCCCGAAGGTATCGGCCTTGTTCGCTCGTACGAGCGCAAAATCGGCGGTAATCGGCTTTTCGAACACGTAGCCTTTTCCGTCGATGACGCGCGTCTCTTTGCCGGCCGCCAGCTCCGTGCCGTAGGCGGTCGGCGTGAAGAATCCCGCAATTCCGGCGCCGCCGGCGCGAATGCGTTCTGCCAGCGTCCCCTGCGGGACGACTTCGACTTCGACCTTGCCGGCGGCATACTCTCGCTGAAAGTAATCGGAGCCGGGCTGCGTGGGAAACGACGCGATCAACCGGCTGACGATGCCGGCTTTGAATACCAGCGCGAGGCCTTTTTCGCCGGTCCCGGCATTGTTCGAGATGATCGTGAGGTTGCGCGCGGTGTGGCGCGTGAGCGCGTCCAGCAATTGTAGTGGCACGCCGATGTCGCCGAAGCCGCCGACGAGAAGCGATGCTCCGGATGGGATCACGGAGACGGCTTCCTCAAAGGTAGGGGTTCGTTTGTCGATCATCGCCTGCGTACGATTTCAACGCTGAGATTTCCCGGATCGACCCGGACGACGTCGCCGTTTTGGATGGCGTCGAGCGCGGCCGGATCGATGCCGTCGAGAATTGGCAGACCGGCCATGATCGCACCTTGCACCATCACCGGATTCGTTCTGCCGAATACGAGGGCTGCCGGGCCGCGGCCGCGCGAGCTCAGCTCGAGAAAGACCCAGCCGCCCATGACGCCGCCCTGCACGCCGGGAAAGAACAGAATCTTGCCGGCAAACGAGACACCCTCGAGCGGATGTCCCGGTCGCGAGAAGGTACCGGCTTGACGGTCGATGTCGTATCGCGGGCTGAAGGGCTTGCTGCAGACCAGGGCTTCCCCCTCGGCGACGGGGCCGACGGCACGCTTGACGGCAAAGCTGGTTGCGGATGCGGTGGCCATTAAAACGCTCCTTTGACGGCGGCTTCGATGCACTCGGCCGTCGGCAGCAACACGGATTTGTATCGCGCGCCGCCGATGTTGTTGGCCAGCTTCGCCGAGTTCGTCACGACGCGCGTCCAGCCGAAAGCCTCCGTCATCTTCTCGGGATACATGATGTACCAGCAGGTTCCGCGGACGACAACCGCGCCGGCGCGACCCAGCGCATCGGTATAGCCGAGGTTCTCGGCTTCGCCGAAATTGCTGTCGTTCGTCGTGACGATCATGCGCGTTCGCGGATGGACCTTTCGTCCACCGAGCAATTCGACCAGACGCCGCATCTCGAAGAGCGAGAGCTGCGGTGCGGTGAAGACGACCAGCTCGACTGGGTCGTTCGTCTTCGGATACAGCGCGTACACCGCTTGCATTTCGCGTTCGCCGACCTCGAGCGTTTTTGCGGCGCGGCGTCCTCCGAGCGCGGCTTCGAGCGTCGCCGCTTCGGGCGTGATGCCGACGATATGAAACATCGCAAGGGAGCCGTGCGCGGCGGCGCTGGCGGCGAGGTGCTTGAGATCGTCGGGGCTCGGTGCGACCGGTTCTGCAAACTCGAGAACGGGTACCGTCCAGTAATCCATCACGGCTCGTCCGACGGCGCCGCCGAGCGCGCCCCAATCGGCGACGTCGCGCATCTTCGCCGTAACCCGGACGTGGACGCTGCCGACGCGCTGCTCGTCGAGATGAAAGCCGTACGCGGGAGTTCTTCCGGTGATCGCCGCGGCGAGCGCCGCCGGCCCGCTTTCATAATTCGTCCGCGCGCCCAAGATCGAATTCGCATAGGCGACGGTCCCCGTGTCTCCCCACGCGACGTGCTCGCCGAAATGCGGTTGGTAGACGGTTTGATAGTTGATGCACGTGTTCACCGTCACGCCGCCCAGCTTGGCTTGCAGCTCGAACAGATCGGATTCTTGAGCGACGAACTTTTGGTCTTGCTTCAGCACCGCGGTGGTCGAGGGATCGGTGCAGCGCGGGTTGGTCGTGAGCGTGGTGCTCGCGCGCGTTCCTTCGCGAACAAGACGCTGAAAGAACGCGTAGCCGGCGTCGCCCATCGACTCCAGCGTGCCCATCATATGAACGTTGCGGACCGGCACGAAACGCTCGGCGCCGAAAAATTCGCCGGTCCTGATCTGCATTTCGAGGACGTCCGCTGCCGCGGAACCCCACTTGCCGGCGCGAATCGCCCGTTCTTCTTCAGTGAGCTGCAAGGCTTGTCTCCATTTTGACGCTGCGATTCGGCATGGCGATGCTGAACGAGCGGATATGGGATTGTTTTGCGACCTCTTCGATGAGAAGGCGCAGGGGATGCTTCATCGCTTCGATGCGACGAGGGTTGGTTTTGTCGCGCTCCAGCGCTTTCACGGTATCCGTTCCATAGAAGAGATGAAGAATCAACTCCTCGTCTGACCGGAACGGACCATTGGTCGCCCGAAACTCGTCCAAAATGCGGGCTCCGAATCCGGCTTCGGGATGTAAGCGCTCTTCCGACTTGCCGCCGAGGATGCGATCGAGGACGTTCGGATCGACGGGCGCGCCGGAGTCACCGTAGTAACCGAGCGCGTAGAGCCGCAGCTCGGTCGGCACGGTTTTGTAGCGTTCGCCTTGGATGACGTTGAGCGTCGCTTGCACGCCCACGAACTGCGAGAAGGGCGTGATCATGATCGGATAGCCCAGCTCCGCGCGAACGCGGCTGACCTCTTCCAAGACCTCATCGAAGCGCTCCGAGAGCCCGGCTTCCCGCAATTGATTCCGGAAATTCGACATCATGCCGCCGGGGATCTGGTGCTTGATGAACTTCGCGTACTCGGCGGCGTCGAAAGCGATGGGCTCCGGTACCGGCTTGCGCTCGCGGTACGCGACCCAGCGCATGAACTCGTCGAGCGCGCCGACGGCGTCCATGTCCAAATCGATGGGAATTCCCAGCTCTTCGGCGATCCGCACGACGTCGCGGGTCGCGGGCTGCGAGTCCCCGTTGGCGAGCGGCTCCGCCGCGGTCGTCACCGTCCGCACGCCGGCCTGCATCGCGGCACGATACGCATCGTGCGCGGTGCCGGTCGCGCAGTGCACGTAGAATTCGAGCGGCTTCGCTCGCCCGACGGCGCCGTCGATTGCGGCGACGAGCGATGCGGCGGCGCCGCCGGTCATCATGCCGCTCGCGTCGACGATGAGGATGCCGTCGACGTCGAGCTCGACGAATTGCCGGGCCTTGTCGGCAAAATGCTCGCCGGTGTGGATCGGGCTCACCGAATAGGAGATGATGCCGGTCGTGTGCAGACCGAGCTTCTTGGCGATGCGGCAATGCGCGGCGATGTTGTTCGTGTCGTTGAGGCCGTCGAAGATCTTGACCGAGTCGATGCCGTTACGCTGCAAGCAGCGAAAGAGCAGCTCGACCACTTCGTCGGGATATTGCGTCCAGCCGAAGAGGGTGCGCCCGCGAATGAGCGCGTCGAGGCACTCGGCGGGAAGATGCTCTCGCATGAGCCGCAGGCGCTCCCACGGGTCGTCCTTCATGAATTTGACGGCGACTTCGAAGCACGCAGCCGACATCACCGTCACGCGCTCGAAGTGCGCGCGCCGGATGAGCGGCGTCGCTTCGAGCATCGTTTGCGTGCTGATGCGCGTGGCCCACAACGACTGCGGGCCATCGCGCAATGTTTCGTCGATGAACCGGAGTCGGGTCAGACCGCTACTCTCCCCACATCTCCTCGAGCGAGCGCCCGGCCGTCTCGGGCGCGAAAAATATTGCATTGATCGCGCCGATGATGCAGGCAGCCAGCGGGATGATCAGCATCCCCTTGACGCCCCACGCTTGTGCCGCCAGCGGCAAGAAGAACACGCCGAGCATCGAGCTGATGCGGCCGCCGGCCGCGCCGATGCCGGCGCCGGTCGTGCGAATCCGCGTGGGCCAGAGCTCGCCGAGATAGACGTTGTTCATGATGCCGGGTGCGACGAAGACCATGAACTCGAAGAGGCCGAAACCGACGAGCATGATCGCGCCGGTCGGCTTCGGCGTGAGCAGATAGATCAAAATACCGGCCGTCATCCCGAGGAATCCGAAGATGACGAGCGGGCGCCGCCCGAGCGTATCGATAAATGCGAAGCACACGAGGATTCCGAGCAGACCGACGCTTTGAACCGCAAGGTTGCCGAGGGCGATTCCCTGAGGATCCTTTGCGAAGCCGGCCATGCTCATGATGTACGGCAAGAAGACTCCCGCCATATAAAAGGCAAGGCTGAACATGAAATAGTTGACGAATGCGAAGATCGTCGTTTTCGCATACGCCGGTGAAAAGAGCTCCGCGAAATGCCGCACGTCTTTGCGTTGCGCGGCAGGTTTTGGCGCCGTAGCCGTCAGCTCGGCATCGGCGCCTCCGAGCTCTTTGATGATCGACTCGGCCTCGTCCGTGCGGCCGGTGCTGCGCAGCCAGCGCGGTGATTCGACGAACGACCGGCGCGTGATCAGGACCACGACTGCCGGAATCGCGCCGATCGCGAGCATCCAGCGCCACGCATCGGGGCCGGCCGGGAGCAGCAGATAGCCGATAGCAAACGCCAGCAGCTCGCCGATGAGCCACGCCAGCGCCCAGTTTGCGGCAAGGATCTTTCCGCGATTCCTCGCGGGAATGATTTCGGCGATGATCGGGGAGGCGAGCGCGTAATCGGCGCCGATGCCGATGCCGAGCAGGAACCGCCACAGCACGAGCTGCCACACGTTTTGCGAGAACGCTGATACGATCGCGAACACCACGAAGAACATGATGTCCCAATAGAATGTGTACTTGCGCCCGACGCGATCGGCGAGGTGTCCGAAGACAAGCGCGCCGACGACGTTTCCGCCGAGCGTCGCCGCGCTGATGAAGCCCACGTCGGCAGCCGTGGCATGGAACTGCGGGCGCAAAAGCAGCAGTGCTACGGAAATGATCGTGATGTCGTAACCGTCCAGCAGCACGCCGCCGACCGACATCCACACCATCTGCCACTTGCGCGGGCTCATGCCGCCCTCGAGGCCGACTGGCGCGGCGGTCTGGGCGATGCGTGTCGTTGCCATTACGAGGTTCCTCTTTCGTTCGTTGCGGCGGCATGCCGGAAGTTGCGCACCAGCGGGACCGCGCCGCGCATGGTGATGCGAAACTCGTACGCCTCGGGACGCAGATAACAGACGGTGCTCTCGAGCGGCTGGTGCGCCGCATCAAAGCTCGTGCGTCCCAATACGAGCACCGGATCGGACGCAGACAGCTCGAGCAAGTCAGCCGGTCCGCCGCCGGCGGTCTCGCAGCGAATGGTCAGCTCTGCCGAATCGATCGTGTAGCCGAGAATCTTTTCGAGAATGCCGTATGCCGGATAGTCGAGCGCTTGTTTGCGCGTGATGCGGTTGGCTTCGGGGCGCAAGTAGCTGTACGTCAGGGCCAGCGGTGCGCCATCGACACGGTAGAGCCGCACGATGCGCAGCGCCGTCGGCTGCCGCAGCTTCGCGGCGATCGCCGGCTCGACGGTGACCGCGCCGAAATCGAGCAGCGCGACGTCGGGGCTAAGCCCCTGCTCGACGTGCGTGTCGTAGAAGCCCGCCATCGAAAGGTCGTATTGCACTTTCGGTCCGGTCACGAAGGCGCCGACGCCGCGCCGCCGAACCGCCAGTCCCCGCTTCTCCAGCAGCGACATCGCTTGACGCACCGTCACGCGGCTGACGTTCCAGGCTCCCATTAGCTCCGATTCGCTTGGGAGCCGGGAGTGCGGCGCGTAGCTCCCCGCGCGGATTTGGCGCGTCAGCTCGTCGGCGAGCTGAACGTAACGGGGCTCCGGGCCTTGGAAGCGGACGGCCTCCATGAGGACGTCAGGATACGAGATAGGACAAGATAAGTCAAGTATACGCCGCCCCGCGAACGGCCTCGACGTAGGCTCGCACCCCCACCTCGATCGGCGTGAAGCGCCGGTGGAAGCCAACCTCCTCGCGCAGCCCGCGGTCGGAGAGCCGCGTCGGGTAGCCCATCACCTCGCCGGCACCGCCCGGCTCGACCTCGATCTGCGCCTCCGGAATCACGCGCCGCACCGCGTCGGCGATCTCGCGAAGGGTGCAGCGGTCGCCGCCGGTGTTGAAAAACCGGTGCCGCGCAAATGCGGCGTCGGAGGCCGTGACGAGCGCGCAAAACGCGTCGGCGACGTCGTCGACGTAGATCACGTTCACGTGCGCGTCGCCGTCGCTCACGCGCCCAGGTTTTCCGAGCGCGGGATTGGTCATGAGCTGCGATGCGAACGCGGTTGCGCCGGATTGCCGGCCGGGGCCGTACACGACGCTGGGGCGCAAACCGACGACGGTGACGCCATAGCGCTGGGTGTACAGCTCGCCGGCCATCTCCATGTAGATCTTGCCGGCGGAATAGATCGGCGCGCGCTTCGCGCCGATGCGCGGCGAGTCATCCGTGATCTCACCGTCGTACTCGCCGTCCGAGCCGAAGACGACCATCGACGATGCGGTAACAACGCGTCGAATGTTACAAAGCCGCGCGGCCTCGAAGACGTTGAGCGTGCCGATGACGTTGATACGGCTCGCGGAAAGCGGATCGTCTTCGCTGGAACCGCCTAGGACCGCGGCGAGATGGACGATGACGTCGACGGCGTTCTTCTCGATCAGCCGAATCAACGTGTGCAGCTCGTCGACGCTGCCGCGTTCGATGCCGCTGCCGGGCGCAGCGGCAATATCCATCGGCGTGATCTCATGCCCGCCGGCGGTCAGCGTGCGGCTGATTTTGGAACCGATGAGGCCGCCGCCGCCGGTAATCAGGACGTTCACGGCGTGAAGGCTGCTCCGTTTCGATGTCGCATCCTTCCGCCACGATGGACTTCGGCTTTGCAGGAAAGATTGCGCTCGTCACCGGCGCCGCCGGCGGCATCGGCCGAGCGATTGCGGAATTGCTCGCGAACGAAGGCGCCAAGGTGTACATCGCGGATCTCGACGAGCGCGGCGCTTCGGGTGCGGCCTCGGAGCTCACCGCGGCCGGTCGTTCTGCCGTGAGCCTGGGTCTCGACGTCGGCGACGAACGAGCCGTCCGGCAAACCGTCGAAACCATCGTCGCCCGCGACGGTCGCCTCGACATCGCCGTCAATAACGCCGGCATTCTGCGCAGCGGCTTGCTGCAGACCTCGACGCTTGCCGATTGGGAGGCACTTTCGCGCATAAACGTCGGCGGCGTGTTTTCATGCTGCAAGGCCGAGGCGCAAGCCATGAGCGCGCGTCGCTCGGGCAGGATTCTCAATCTCGGTTCGGTCTCGGCGTTCAAGGGCGGCGGTTCCGTCGGCAGCGCGCTTTATGGTGCGAGCAAAGCAGCGGTGCACGCAATGACGCTCGGATTCGCGCGCGAATACGGTCCGATGGGCATCAACGTCAACGCGATCGCGCCGGCCGTCACCGAAACGCCGATGACGCGAGCGCTCTTCGAGCGAGAAGGCACGCGCGAGCGCATCCTGCAGACGATTCCGCTGCGGCGGCTCTCGGATCTGCGGGAGATCGCCAGCCTCGCGGCATTCTTGGTCTCCGATCTGGCCGCGTATTGCAACGGCTCGATCGTCGTTGTCGACGGTGGTCTGCTGACGGTCTAAATCAACAGCGTGCGGATCCGGCGGCGCAGCTGCACGCATTCTTCCGACGTGACGTCGCGCGGATGCGGCCACGGGATATCGAACTCTTGCAGCACGCGCGCCGGTCTGGCGGAGAGCACGATGATGCGCTGCGCGAGGAAGATCGCCTCTTCGAGATTGTGCGTGACGAACAGGACGGAACGTTTGAGATCGCGCCAGAGCCGCAGCGTTTCGGCTTGCATCGCCTCGCGCGTCGGCGCGTCGAGTGCAACGAAGGGCTCGTCCATGACGACCAGGTCGCTATGCGTCGCGAACGCGCGCGCGATCGACACGCGCTGCTTCATCCCGCCCGAGAGCTGATACGGATACTGGTGCTCGAAACCGCGCAGATTCACGAGCGCGAGCAGCTCCGCGACGCGGCGGTCGGCTTCCTCGCGCGGGACGCGCTTGATCTCGAGGCCGACGCGCACGTTCTGCTCGACCGTCCGCCACGGCCATAGCGACGCATCCTGGAAGACCATCGAGACGTTGTCGCGTGCGGGATCGATGACGTTCCCTTTGATGCGCACCTCGCCCACGGACGGTCGCAGCAGCCCGCATAGCACCGAACCGAGCGTTGTCTTTCCGCAGCCCGAAGGCCCGACCACGCAGACGAACTCGCCTTCGCGAATCGTGAGGTTAAGATTGTCGATGACTTGTAGCGTACCGTAGCGATGGCTGAACTGTGCTTCGACCAGCGCGGTCACAGCTGCACGACCCAGCGCCAGCGGAAGAGGCGGCGCTCCAGAATCAGCAGCAGCTCGTTGCCGATGAGGCCGAGCGCGGCGATCAAGATCATGCCGACGATGATCGGCGCGACTTGCAGGACTTCGGCATAGTTGATCATCATGCGCGCGATGCCGGTGGATTCGCCACCTGACATTTCCGCGGCCACGATCGTCATCCACGCGACCCCGAATCCGACACGCATTCCCGCCATGATGTCCGGGAGAACCGAGGGGATGACGACGTGCGCGACGATCCAGCTGCGCGAGGCGCCGTGCACCTTTGCGACGTCGCGATGCTTCATCTCGACGCGGGCCACGCCGACTGCCGTCGCCGTGTACACGGGAAAGAATGCGCCGAGAAAGATGAGGAAGACGTAGCGCTCGAAGCCGCTGAGCAAGATGATTGCGAGCGGGATCCATGCGATCGGCGGAATGAACCGGAACGCTTCGATGGACGCGCGCGTCCCGCGCTGCAGCCAGGGCACGAGGCCCATGAGCAGACCCAGCGGCACGCCGACGATCACCCCGGCCGCGAATCCCGCCAGCAGCCGCTGGAGGCTGGCGACGCAGTGCACCCAGAGCGGAATGTGCTGATAATCGCCGTGCCGCACGAGCGACACGAACGCTTGGTAAACCTCCACCGGCCCCGGCACGAACGGGCTGTGCGCGAGCAGGCTCACCGCCTGCCATAGCGCGAGCAGAAAAATCAGGAACGCCGCGTTCAAGCCGGCGTCGCGCGCGGTCTGGCCGTACTTGGACGACGCCTCGTCTAACGGCGGCGGTGCGTCACGATCGAGTCCCTCCGGGATTGCGGGTCCCATGAGATCATCTGCACGAGGGCGTCGGTATCGGGGCGGACTCGGCTCTCTTCAGGAACGTGAGATCGCTCGCGCTCATGAGAAACGCCTGCGGATCGCTCTTCGCGAGCGGTGCCGTGATCTTGTCGTCCTTTACGGCGAGGTCGATCCACATCACCGCGCTCTTCACGTTGAGGTTCGGGTCCGTGATGTTTATTTGCGGAAGAGCCGTGTCGAGAACCTTCGCGGCATTGGGAACGTCCATCATCGTTGCCAGCAGCTCGACGGCTTGAGGTCTGCAGACGTCGATGAACTTCATTGCCTTGACCACGTCGCGCACGATCGCTTCGGTCGCTTTCGGATGCTCTTTCATGAATGCCGTCGAGGCGGCGAGCTCCAGATTCTCGTTGTTCGGAACGGGTTGGCGAACGAGGTAGTGCGCTCCCGGGACGGTCAAGACCGTCTGGGCCGCAACCGTTTCCCAGCCTTCGAACGCCGCGATCTCACCCTTGGCGAGCATCACCGGCAGGTCCGTGATCTTCGCGGGAACGTGCGTGACGGTGATGTGGTTTTCTTGCTCCACGAGACTCAGCGCCGTGTCGTGAATCGTGCCGATGCCGGGCGTGCCGACGCGCTTGCCGTCGAGCTGTTTGACGCTCGTGATGCCCTTGCCGGCGACCAGGGTCGTATTACCCTTGGTCAGCGACATGATGATCCGCAGCGGTGCGCCGCCTGCGAACGCCTGCAGATGCGGAAGCAACGCGGCCATCACCATGTCGATGTGGCCGTTTGCAAGGTCCAATTCCGCTTCCGGGCCGTTCGCGAAGGTATGACGCTCGACCGTGATCCCGTCCTGCTTTAAGTATCCTTTTAGCTGAGCGATCCAAAAGGCGCCGTATGGCCCGACGGCTCCCGGCTCGTCGGCAATGCGCAAGACGACCGGCCTGTTGCCGGCCGCGGCCGCCGGTTGGCGTCCGGCCGGACCGGCAAATGCCGTCAGCGCCGAGACGAGGATGGCGATAGCGGCTGTACCGCGCTTCATGTGGTATAGCTCCCCTCCGGTTATTTGGAAGGTTTTAACTGCAGGACGCCGCGCCCGGCATCCTTGTATCGGACTAACGGAACAAGTAGATCGGGCTGGACCACGCGACGTGGCCGTCTTCCGTCGTAACGCGCACGTAGAGCGCGTTGTCACCGGCGCTGCGCAGCGGTATCGTGCGCCGGAGCCGTACCTTGCGGTGCGGATTCTCCTCGGGCAAGCGGAAGACGCGGATGCGGCGCCGCAAGCCGCCCGCGTCGAAGACGACGTCGTCCAGCCCGATCTCCCCGACGGGGATCGAGCATTGCACGAGCGTGGTCTCGATGTCGAGCGTCCCGCGCTGCGCGTCGCCGAGCCATGCATCGAAGCCGCCGTGGCCGCCGGTGGTCAAGGCTTGCCACTCGAGAAGCGAGGGCGACGGCGCGACGATGCGCTTGTCGAGATTGTAGAAATTGACCGGCGCGATGCGCTCGATCGTGTTGCCGCGCAGTATGGCCTTCCCGTCCCAAATCGTCTCGCGCCCGCGTCCGCGATATTCGGAGCCTTCCCACACCACGCGAATGCGCTTGCCGAGCGCGTCACGCACGAAGGGCCGGAACGTTTCCAGCAACTCGAGACCGTTGCGGATCTCGATGCGCTCGACCGGCGACGGAGCGAGGAGATCGATTTCGAAGACGGCATCCGTCGCCTGCGTCTGTACGATGTCGCCCATCATGGCGCGCGTGCCGTCCACGCTCGCGTGCGTCGCGAGAATCATGCGGGAGCCGGTCGTTCCGTAATGATGGCGATCGCGCAGCGCCTGCAGGAGCGCGGTTCGCGTGAGCTGCGTCGCGAGAATGCACGTCAGCCCGCCGTACGCGCCGAACATCGACGCACCGGGATAGCTCGCGCCCGGCCGGCCCTTGTGGCCGTCGCTATTGGACACGATGCCGACACGATAGCCTTGCTCGAGCGCGTCCTCGACCAGCCAGTCGAAGGTGCCCCACGCGGAGTGTACCTCGACCGCGCGTTCCAGCCGAATGTCGTGCGCCATCTTGATGTCCGCATAGCGGCCGCCGATGTGCGCGAAGACGATGCAATCTTCGTCTCTGACGGCAGTGAAGAGGTCGGCAGCCGAATTGGCGTCGCTCGCAAGATCGCTCAGATCTTCGACGAGCGCGTGCGAGGAACGATGTATTTGCCGTCCTTCGCACGCGTACAGCACGTTGCGGTCTCCACCCAGACCGGTATTGCCCGACCATTCGTAACCCGGAAAGGCGATGAACGCCCCATCCTCGTTGAATTCTTTCGTCAGCTCCTGGAGATGCAGCCAAAAACCCGTGGCGATCTGAAAGTCGTTGCCCTGATGGCTGGTCGCATCGAGAAACGCGCGATCGCGCGCGAACGTGAAGTAATCGCGCGCTGAGTTCGTCCCGATCGTCTCTTCGGACTGGCCGTGCAGGTCCGCCCAGAACGGTATCAGCGTCGCGTCTTCCGGCGCGACGATGCGCAGGGGATTGCTCGTGCACAGCAGCTCGCCGCCGGCCGCGTCGCGCACGTCGACGGCGAGCTCGCACGGCTCGTCGATCGTCAACCCATTTACGATGTGCGTGACGTCGCCGCGCCGCAGCTCGATCTCCGCCGGCAAGCCGGCGATGCGCCCGGAGGACGCGCGCAGCGCAAGCCTGGCCTGGGACTGATCCGTCGGATTGCCCCAGCGATCCTCGGCGACGATGCACAGCCGAAACGGCTCGCCGGTGCGGCGCAGCGTCGGCAGCACGGCTTTCCATTTTGCCGGCGGACCGGGAACGATCGCGATCTCCGGCGACTGCGGGAGCTCGACATATTTGTAAGCCGCAAACGCGTCGACGAGCACCTTGAATTCGAAGGTGGCCTCGCAGAACGTCTGCATGCGCATGCCGGGCGAGCCCTGACGGCGGTCGCCGAAACGAACGACGATTCGATCGCCTTCGCGCAGGAAGCCGCGCACGACTTTGACGTACAGCGTCTTGTCCCAAGGCCGCACGTTCATCTTCGGATCGTAGCGCACGTCCAGGATGGCGCCGTTGCTGGCTTCGACCGTCACGTAGTTGGGGGCAGCGGGCTGCGTGAATTGCGGCTTTCCGATGTCGCTCGCGAAGCGCATCACGATCTTGAGGCTGCCGGTGTCGTCGATGCCGAAATAGCCGGCCGTATACGTCAGGGTCAGCGATGCGAACGAGCCCGCCTCAACCGGAGCCGACGGTTCGATGACGGCATGGCCGACGCGGCCGGCAAGATACGCTTGATACGAATCGGCGCGTTCCAGGGATTGCATGGGCCCGCTTTTGGCGGGAAATTAGCCCAAGACCTTGAGCTCGGATAACACGTCGTGACCCGTGAAGAGCGAGACGGGCGCAAGGCTGCGAGCGCGGTTGAGCGCACCGATCGCTTCGGTGAGGTCGATGTGAATCGCCGTTGGAATGCGTTCGAGGAAATTGCGATTGAGCGGGATTGCATCGCCTGCGATGACTGCCGTCCCGCCCGCGACGTCGACGGCGACCATCTGATGGCCGGGAGTGTGTCCGCCGACGTGAAGAGCCCGCACGCCCGCGTCTATTTGCGCATCGCCGTCGATCAAATGGAAACGCCCCGAGTCACGCCACCTGATGAATTGCTCGACGTCAAAATAAAAGCTGCCGACCGTCGGCTCGGACAGCAGTGGACTCGTCAGCCAGTCCAATTCGCTTTTCTGCGCTACGAACGTCGCGCGCGGGAAGCTTCCGGCGTTGGAAGCGTGGTCCCAATGCAGGTGAGTCAATACGACGGTCGTGACGCGCGCCGCGTCGACCCCCACTTCGGCCAGTGCCTCCGTGACGTCGCGCGCATCGGTGATACCGCGTCGCAACGCTTCCTCCGGCGGAAGCCCGCTGTCCACGACGATCGTTCGGGTTCCGTTGCGCAGAACCCAGATCCGGTAATGGACGGTTAACGGCTTCGGTTCGGAGAGGTAGCAGAAGAGTAAGCTCGTTCCCCTTCGAGAGCCGACGTGAACGGGCACGATCTCAAATGTCGGCAAAAACTTCTCCAAACGCGCCGCCTTCGGCCAGTCTTGCGATCCGCTCGTCGTCATAGCGCAGCAGCTCGCGCAGAATTGCGCGGGCGTGCTCTTTGCGCTGCGGTGCTCGGCGAACCGCCGGCTCGCCGTCGCCGACCTTCACGGGGCTGGCAATCGATTTCACGGTGCCGAATGTGGGGTGCGGATACTCGACGATCATCTTCCGAGCCGCAGTTTGCGGGTCGGCCATCGCGTCCGGAATCGAGTTAACCGGTCCGCAAGGAACGCCGGCCGCCGTAAACGTCGCGATCCATTCGGCGGACGGCTTCTGCATCAAGATCGGTCCGATGATGCCTTGCAGCTCGTCGCGGTGCTGCCGGCGGCCGGAAAAGTCCGCATAGCGCGGGTCTTGCGCCAAATCGCTGCGCCCGATCGTATCGCAGAACCGCTCCCAAAATTTCTGCTTTGGACACGCGACGACGATCCAGCCGTCGGCAGTTTGAAAATTCTGAAACGGGAAGATCGACGGATGAGCGGAGTGTCCCATCCGTTTGGGAACGTGCCCTCCGGACAGATTCCAGGTTGCCAGATAATTGGTCATGCCGATCGCCACGTCGAACAGGCTCGTGTCGCAGTCCATTCCTTTGCCGTCGCGGCGCGCGGCATGGATGCCGATCGTCATCGCGAGCGCTGCAACGTATCCGCCGGCAAAATCGACGACCGACAAGCCGGATTTCTCGGGAGGTCCGTCGGGCTCGCCGGTAACGCTCATCCAGCCTGCGATTCCTTGAAGAATGTAATCATAGGCGGGATCCTTCCGCCGAGGTCCCGTCATGCCGAATCCCGAGAGCGAGCAGCAGACGATGCGCGGATTTGCCTCGCAAAGATCGGCGTACCTGATCCGCAGCTTTTCCGGAATGTCGCCGCGCAAGTTCGAGAAGACCGCATCGCTGTGCCGGACCAGATCGAGGAAAACGTCACGGCCCGGCGGCGACAGCAGATCGAGATCGATCGTGCGTTTGTTCCGGTTGAACGCTTCGAAGAAGAGGCTGTCGTCGCCGGACTGATGCGGCGGCACATAGCGCCCCACGTCGCCGCGCGTTCGCGGGTCTTCGATCTTGATGACGTCGGCGCCGAGATCCGCGAGATGCAGCGTTCCCCAGGGGCCGGCTCCGTATTGCTCGATCGCCAGGATACGGACGTCTTCTAACGGTTTCATCAGCCGTGATATTGCACGACGGTCTTCGTCGCGCTCACCTCTTCCAGCGCCAAGAAGCCTTTTTCGCGACCGTGCCCGCTGCGCTTCGTTCCACCGAACGGCAGCTCGACGCCGCCGCCGGCACCATAGCAATTGACGAAGACTTGGCCCGCCTTGACCGCTTTGGCGACACGCTGCTGACGGCTTCCGTTTTCCGTCCATACCGCGGCCAAGAGCCCATAGCTCGTACCGTTGGCAAGAGCCACGGCATCGCTTTCATCCTCGAACGGAAATGCCGCAAGCACCGGACCGAAGACTTCTTGCTGCGCGATCTGCTGATCGCGCGGCACGTTGCCGAAGAGCACCGGCCGCACGTAATAGCCTTTTGGTGGAGCGCCCTCGGCGATCCGGCCCTGCGCCAGCACGCTCACGCCCGCGTTCTTCGCGGCGTCGACCATGCCGTTGACGCGCTCGAACTGATTGCGATTGATCACGGGGCCGCAATCGAGATCCATCTCTGGCGTCCCAACGCGTACTGCCGAGAAGCGCTCGGCGACCTTCGACATGAATGCGTCGTAGATCCCGCGCTCGACGAGGAGACGGCTCCCCGCCGTGCAGGTTTGTCCGGTGTTCTGGATGATGGCGCGCACGATGATCGGCAGCGCGCGATCGAGATCGGCATCGGCGAACACGATCTGCGGGGACTTGCCGCCCAATTCGAGCACGCACTTTACGGCATTTTTGGCGGCAGCCTGCTGCACGAGCGTACCGACCTCGTTGGATCCGGTGAAGGTGATGAAGTCGATACCGGGATGCGCGGCAAGCGCCGCTCCGGCTTCATGGCCGTAGCCGGTAACGACGTTGAGCGCGCCGGCCGGCAAGCCGGCCTCGGTCGCGAGCTCGGCGACTCGGAGGGTCGAGACGCAAGCGTCCTCGGCGGGTTTCAGTACCGTTGCGTTGCCCATCGCGAGCGCCGGAGCGATCGTTCGTCCCATCATTTGCGCGGGATAGTTCCAGGGAATGATGTGGCCGGTCACGCCGAGCGGCTCGCGCAACAGCGTCACGCTGTAACCGTTCTGAAACGGAATCACGTGGCCGTGCACCTTGTCGGCCGCGCCTGCGTAATACTCGAAGTAGCGCGCGAGCACGTCGATGTCGTTGCGCGCGGTCGTCTTGGGCTTGCCGGTATCACGCGCTTCCAGCTCCGCAAGCTCGTCGCGATGTTCGGCGATCTTCTCCGCCAGACGCGCGAGGATGCGTCCGCGCTCGGCTGCGCAGAGAGCACCCCACGCGCTCTCGAGCGCGCGCCGCGCGGCCTGGACGGCGCGATCGACGTCGGCCTCGCGACCGCGCGCGATCGTTCCGAAGCTCGCGCCGTCCACCGGTGAAACTACCGGTATCGTCTCGCCGCCGCGAGCCGCCACCCACTCTCCGCCGACGAACAACCGCGCCGGGGCCATCTGCGCTGACGTCACGTGGCTACCTCTCTTTCCCGGGCGCTCTCCGCCAACGTTTCGCGAAAGCGTGCCGCCGCCGTCTCGTCGATGGCTCCGCACTCGAGGGCGAGCGGAATCGTTCGTCCGCACAGCAGCCGGTAAAATTCCATCGCGTCGTCGCCCAGCGGCCGCAGCGCGGCAACGTGTTTCTCGATCGATGCGACGTCGCCGCGCGATACGGGGCCGGGCATTCCCTTGCAGATTCCGACGGACTCGATCGACTCGAGCGTCCCGCGCGCCAGCGGCAGCAGCGCGCGCACCGCATCCTCTTCCGTCGCGCCCCACGTCTGCCAGATCGTCGAGGCTTCCCGAAAGAGCGCGTTGATGAACTGCGACGTGATTCCGGCCGCGGCGTGATACCTTCCGCGCATGCCCGCAGGCAAACGATTCACGCGGCACGCCAAACGCTCGGCGATTGCCACGAGCACCGCGTTGAGCGGTTCTTTCGCTTCAATCGTGATCGTGCAGCCCGGCAGCGAGCGCACGGCCGCGCCGGGGTCGCCGAAGGTCTGCATCGGATGAAAGCCTCCGGCGACGGCGCCGGCGGCTTCGGCACTCTCGAGCGCCGAGACGTCGGTGACGCCGCTGCAGTGCACCGCAAACATCTTCGGGCGCCAGCGGCCCTGCGCTGCTGTGCTCTCGATCAGCTCGTCGGGCGTGGTGATGAAGACGAGATCGCAGCCGTCGATGACGTCCTGCATGCCGGTGATGCGGCAGCCCGGTATCTTTGCCGCAAGACGCTCGGCGCTCGCCGGAATCGCATCCGACGCGGCAACGACGCGCATTCCCCGCTGCGCGATGCTCCACGCCAGCGACGTGCCGAGCCGGCCGGCTCCCACAAAGCCGATGCGCAGCGCGCCGAGGTCTACGGCCATATCATCTGCGTCTCGACGGAGACGATCGGGTCGATGACGCTGACGAAATTCGGCAAATCGGCCAGCAGCGTCACGCCTTCCGGGCTCTCGAATGCTGCCTGCATATCTTCTTCCGAATCGAACCACAACTCCGAGAAGCCGTCATAGCCGAACTTCGGAAAGCGCTCGCGATCCACGAGGTTCACCGAGTAGCGGCGCAGCTTCGGCAGCTTGCAGCACAGCGTCGCGTGCGTGTTCATCCAGTGCCGCACGAACTGCTCGTGCGTCATGCCCTCCTTCTTGCGCAGAATGCCGAGTCTCTTGACGAACGTTTTGTTTGCCATTGCCCTTCCTATTGAGGCCACGTCCGATAGGACGCGAGTGATTTCAAATCGATTGCGGCACCCAGGCCGGGACTTTGCGGTACCGGCACCGTGCCGTTCTCAACCGGCAAGAGCGAGCCGATCACGGCTTGCCGCACGGCGTTGTCGCGGGCGTCGAACTCGAGCAAGCCGGATCCGCCGGTAGCGGCCAGCAAATGCAGCGACGAGAGCAGCGCGACACCGCCGCCGAAATAGTGCGGGCAATAGCTGCGCCCGGCGCCGACGATCTTTTGCGCAAACGGTCGCAGCCCCGAAAAGCCGCCCCACTTCGTGACGTCGGGCTGGACGTATGCAAGGATCCCCGACTCGATCGCGCGATCGAAGTCTTCTCCGCGCAAATTCTCGCCGCCGGCAAGCGGAATCGGTGAAGCATCGGCCACCTTGCGCCACTCGCCCTCCGGAGCATCGACGCGAATCGGCTCCTCGAACCACGTGACGTCGTATTTGGCCGCCGCACGGCTGAGCGCGATCGCCTGATCGGCGTTATGGATTTGATTGGAGTCGATCGTGATGACGGCGGCGTCGCCCACGGTCGCGCGCAGCGCAGACAGGTTTTTGACGTCGCGCTCCTGTCCGAATCCGGTCTTCAGCTTGAACGCGCGGTGTCCTTCGGCGTGCCAGCGCGCGAACAGCTCTTGCGGATCGTCCGGGCTCAACCCGGTCGCGTACACGGGAACGCGTTCTCTCGGCGCGCCGCCCAGGAAGCGGTAGAGCGGCATGCCGGCCCTGCGCGCGGCGAGATCCCACACCGCGATGTCGATACCGGCGATGGCTTGCGCGATCGGTCCGATCTCGCCCGTTTGCAGCACCAGCACTTCGAGCTCGCGCGAAAGCGTTCGAAACGTCTCTTCGGGGGCCGCGAGCGTGCGTCCGGCGAGCCGCGGACCGATCACCTCGCTGACGAGTCGCGCGCGATGCTCTGCGCCGACTGTCGGGAAATTGCTCCACGCTTCTCCCCAACCCTCGGCGCCGTCTTTGTCGACGACGCGCACCAGCACCGACGGGCGATCGCGGAAGACACCGAATGCGACGCGCAACGGCTGCTCGAGCGGTGCCCGAAAACAGAACGCTTCGACCGCCGAGATCTGTATCGGCACGGTCGGCGTCGCGATGCCGCTCATCGCCGGCCCTTGTGCGAGGCCATATACGCTTGGAGAACGGCAGGGTCGACGGCATCCTGAATCACGTTGAGCGGAATCGGCTGCGGAATCGTATGCACTGCTGCCAAGATCTTTCCGGCCTCGTAGAGCATGCCCACGAGCCCGCCGGTGCGCGAGGTGAGCGAATACGGCGAATGCTCGTCGAGCTGCTCTGCGAAGCTCGGCACGTGGATCTGGCTCTGCTTGCACCACTTTTCGTAACGGAGGAAGCATTCACGCATCAGCGTCGCCTTGGCGACGGCAGGCGTCACGTGCAAGCGCTCGACGTACGCGTCGATACCGACCTGGAGGTTGCGGCCCAGGGCCTGCTTGGCCATCTCTTCGACATCGAGGAGTTTTTGCGCGATCTCGGGATGCTGCTTGAGGAAATCCGGACGCGCAGCGATCATTCCCGGGCAAAGGCCGCCGGGCGGTGAGTACTGCTGGTCGTAGCTGACTACGGGAAAGCCGTCCTGCTGCAGCTGTTGCGAGTACGGCAGCCAGGAAATGCCGGCATCGATCGAATGGCTCAGAAATGCGTTGTGAAAGAGCGGCGCAGGAATATTGACGACGTTGAGCTTGCTGTAGTCGATGTGCATCTTCTGCGAGATCAGATAGAGCGAAGTTTGCGCGCACGTTCCCGAGGCCGCGCCGATCTTGGTGGCCTTGGTGATGTCGCGGTATGACGTGATCCCGCTCTTGGGATCGACGACCAATCCCTCCCCAGCCGCGTTGTTCGTTCCCCATAAAAAGATCTTCATCGGAATGCCCTCGCCTAGGGCAAACGCAAAGCCCAGGCCGCCTTGCACCACGTCGACGCTTCCGCTCTTGAGCGCGGCAAGCAGCGGCGCTCCGGATTGAAAATAGTAGAAGTGCGGATCGAGTCCAACTTTTCGGAAGAGGTCGAGCTTTTGCGCGACCCACAGCGTGCCTTCGTCGGCGGTCGGTGTGCCGTAGTTGAACGACAGGAGCTTTTGCTGCGCCGGAGCCGGCCGATAGCTGCAGACTACCAGCGCCGTCGCGAGGAGCAGAGCGAAGAGTTTTTTCATCGGCTTATCCCTCAATTCAGAAAGACGCCCTTGCCGGCCGTCTGCGCATCAAAAACTTGGTATGCCTCCGCCGCTTCGTCGAGCGACCAGCGATGCGTGAAAATGGCGTCGACGTCGATCCGGCGATCGGCGAAGTAGCGGACGCACTGCTCGAGTCCGACGATCGACATCGTCCACGACGCAACGATCGTCACTTGCCGCCGTAAGAGGTCGCTGCTTACGTCGAGCGTGACGTTGCCGCCCTCGCCGATGTAACACGCTTTTCCGAAGGTTCGCACGCAGCGCACGGCTTGGGCGCGAGCTTGTCCGGCTCCGGAGGCGTCGAGCGACAGATCGGAGCCGCGACCGTGCGTGACTTCGCGAATCGCAGCGACGACGTCGGGGGTGTCGGACGGATTGATGACGATGTCCGCGCCGAACTCCTTGGCGCGCGCGAGCCGTTCGGGCGCGATGTCGATTGCGATGACGCGCGCGCCGAGTGCCGACGCGAGCTGGGTCGCCGACAATCCGACGGGCCCTTGTCCGAAGATCGCGATCGTATGCTGTCCTTGGATTCCCAAGCGCTGCAGGCCGCCCCACGCCGTTCCCGTTCCACATGCAATTGCGGCGCCGGCTTCGAACGACAATTCATCCGGCAGCGTGACTAGCGTATCGGCCGGGCACTTCATGTATCTGGCATGCGCGCCGTGCGCCGTTACGCCGAAGATGGCTTTCACGCCCTCGACGCAATGCTGCAGCCAGCCGGCGCGGCAAAGCTCGCACGCGCCGCAGCTCAGATAGCGAAACGGGATGACGCGGCGGCCGACGCCGGCGTGTTTTTCACTTACGTTCGGTCCGACCGCAGCCACAATGCCGCACGGCTCATGGCCGCCGATGATGGGACCGGCTTCTTTGATTCCCATGGCAGCGGCGCCGCCCGCCTGTCCCTTCGGGTCACGATAAAACTTGAGATCGCTGCCGCACATTCCGGAAGCCTTGATCTCGATCACGACTTCGTTCGGTCCCGGAACGGGATCGGGAAATTCGCGCATTTCGATGGCGCGATTGCCTGGGAAGACGATGCCTTTCATGCGCGCCCCTTGCACGGGCTTTCGGACCCCCCTGCGGCGCGTTCCACGTGATGGAACGCGCGCAGGTAGCGCGCGGCGGCAGACCGCAAGCGCATTCGACGATGAAACGCCGCGCTTTTACCCTCGCTTCCCTCGGCCTGCTTGCCCCACTGGAAGCACGCATGTCACCCCTTGACGCAGCGAGCTTTCCCAGCCGACCGATCGTGACGATCGTTCCGTGGCCCAAGCGCGGCATCGTCGACGTCATTACGCGCGCGGTCACGACGGATGTTTCGCGCAAATGGGGCGTGCCGATCGACGTCGTCAACAAAGTCGGAGCGGACGGTGCGGTCGGCACCGACGCCGTCGCGACGAGCGCGCCTGACGGCTACACGTGGCTGATCGGAACGCTGACGACGCTCACGGCGCCGTACGTCGTCAAGGACATCTACGCGGATCCGCTCCGGCATTTTTCCGGCGTGGCGATGCTTGCGGCGTCACCGCTCGTCGCGGTCGTGCCGACAGCCTTGCCGGTCGACTCGCTGAAGGAGTTCGTGTCGTGGGGGAAGACGCAAGGAAAGCTGCACTATCTCAACCCGGGCAAAGGCAGCGCTTCCTATTTGAACGCGGAGCTGTTTGCCAAACGCGAGCATCTGGATCTGCATGCGGTGGATTACAACGGGCAGCCGATCGGGATTCCCGATCTCGTCCTCGGGCATCTGCAATTCGGTCTGATCGCGCCGCAGCTGGCGAAGGTGCTGGTGGACGAAAGGCGGCTCAGACCGCTCGCCGTCGCGTTTCCCAAGCGCGTGCCCCAGTTTCCCGCCGTCCCGACGTTCGCCGAAGCCGGCTTTCCGGAAATCGACGTTGTCGCGTCATACTACGTCCTCGTACCCAAGGGAACTCCCGGCGGCGTGACGCGGCGAATCTCGCGTGCGGTGAATGGGGCCCTCGCCGATGCAGCCGTTCGCGAGAGAATCGAGGCCACGGGCAGCGCGGTGCTTGGAAGCAAAACGCCGCATGAGGTCGATGCCTACCTTGCCTCGCAAAACGATCGCTGGGCGCAGTTTTTCAAAGCGCGGCAGATCGTCCCCGAGTAAGGAGCGTTCGGTCACTTGGTGACGGCGGTGAAGCCGCCGTCGACGTAGATGGCCTGCCCGTTGATGTAGGCGCCGGCCTCTGAAGCGAAAAGCAGCGCGGCGCCTACGAGGTCTTCCGGCTTTCCCCAGCGCTTGGCCGGCGTCCAGTCGGCGATGAAATCGTGGAACGTCTTGTCCGATGCCATTGCGAATTCGGTGGCGGTGTAGCCGGGTGCGAGAGTGTTGCACGTGACGCCGGTACCGCCGAGATCCGCGGCGACGGCGCGTGTGAAGGCGTGCACGCCGCCTTTTGCCGTCACGTACGGCGTCAGGTTCGGGCGCGAGACGTGGTTCATGATCGAGCCGACGTTGATGATGCGCCCAGCCTTGTTCGGCAGCATCACGCGCAGCGCGCGCTGCGCCACGGTGAAATACGCCGTGAGGTTGGTCGCGATGACGCGCTGCCAATCCTCGAACTCGACCTCTAGAAACGGCTTGCGGACGATGATGCCGGCGTTGTTCACGGCGATGTCGAGCTTGCCGCAGCGCGCGACGATCGTTGCGATCGCCTCATCGACGGCCGCAGGTTGCGTAACGTCGAGCTCGAGCGCAAAGTGCTCGGCCGGCCCCGGCAGGCGGCCAAGGCTCTCGTGGACGTTCGGATTGATGTCGCTGAGCACGACGCGCGCGCCCGCCGCAGCAAAACCGCGCGCCAAACCGAATCCGATGCCGCCGGCAGAACCGGTGATGAACGCCACTTTACCTGCGAGCGAAAAGAGACGTTCCGGAGAAAGCGCTTCCATCGGCGCTATTTCTCGTGCGATTTGGCGTATGCTTCCAGGTACGATGGGTCGATCGACTGCTGGATGACGCTCATCGGGACGGGCTCGGGAATGCTCTTGGTCTCGTAGAGCGCTTGGCCGGCGAGATAGAGTTTCTTGGCCAACCCACCGTTCTTCGAGGTCATCGAGTACGGTGACGTGGTGGAAAGCTGCTCCGCAAAGGTGGGACGCTTGAGGTAGTTATCCTCGTAATCAGCGCGCGCAACGCTTTCCGGCAGGGAGAGGTGCTTCATGAGAGCATCGATCGCGAGCTGCGGATTGTGCTGGATCGCTCGTGCAGCCAACACTTCGACCTCGATCAATTTACTTGCAATTTCCGGATGCGCTTGCAGAAATGCGGGGCGGACCGCAGTCAGGCGCGGACAATCGCCGCCCGGCATCGTGTAGGCGGGATCGAAGGCGACGATCGGAAACCCGGCTTGCCGCAAGGCAAACGAATACGGCGACCATGCGATGCCTGCATCGATGGAATTGCTCAAGAAGGCATTGTGAAAGAGCGGTGCAGGGATGTTCGTGACGTTCAATTGCGAGTAATTGATGCCCAGTTTCTTCGACATCATGTAAAGGGCGACTTGCGCGCACGTGCCGGACGCCGCACCGATGCGCGTCTTTGCCGTGATGTCCTTGTAGGACTTGATGCCGCTCTTCGGATTCGCGATCAGAGCTTCGGCTTGCCCGTCATTGGCTACCCAGAAAATCATCTTCAGCGGGATGTGCTGGCCGAGCGCGAACATGATCGCGAGTCCCGTCGTCGTGACGTCGATGCTCTGGCTCTTGAGGCCCGCAAGCAGCGGCGCGCCCGATTGGAAGAGATAGAATTTCGGCCGCAGGCCGACTTTCTCGTAGAGACCGAGATCCTGGGCGACGTAGATCGCCGTCTGGTCAGAGTTCGGAATGCCGTAATTGAAGTCCAGCATCGTTTGCTGCGCCGATGACCGTGAAGCGATCGACATCAGCATGGCAACGAGTGGCACGAGAAGCATGTGCTTGGTTCGCATCATAAATCCTCAGTCCAGGTAGAATGGTTCGGGAAGACCGGTAATGCCGGGTCGAAAAGCCAGAACGGTGCCCGCCAGAGGTTGACCCGCGCGCTCTTCGTGCGTCAGCTTCTGCGTTGCAGTCGTGACATAGAGAATATCCAGATCGGGGCCGCCGAACGTGCAGCTGGTGGGGTTTGCGACCGGCAAATCGATCGCGCGGTCGACGTGTCCGTCCGGGGCATAGCGCGTGATTCGCCAGCCGCCGTATTCCGCATTCCATAAACACCCTTGCGCGTCGACGCACGATCCGTCGGGAATCGCCGGCGCGGTGGTTCGGGCGAAGAGTCGCCGGTTGGCCGGCGTGCCGGTGGCGGCATCGAAATCATACCGGTAGATGGCGTACGTCAGGGAATCGGCGAAGTACATCGTGCGGCCGTCGGGGCTCCACGCCAGACTATTGGGAATCCGGATACCCGAGAAGAGTTTCGTGCACGTGCGGTCACGGTCCAACCGGTAAAGCGAGCCTTCGGGAGCGCGAGTGAGGTTGTTCATCGTGCCGAACCAAAAGCGGCCTTGCCGATCGCATCGGCCGTCGTTGCAGCGCATGTCGGCGTGGACGGAATCGGGTGCCGCAATCGTCTGGAGCGTTTCGGTCGCGAGATCGAAGATCGCAACGCTGCTCTGCAAGGCCACGAGCAGCCGTCCGCGCGGCACGAGCGCAATCGAGCCGACGAGATCCGGCATGGTCCACGAGGTGGTCTTGTTGCCGTCGCTGGTCCAGCGCCGAATCGCGGGCGCACGGATGTCCACCCAATACAGGGCTCGTTCCTCGGCCGACCACAAGGCGCACTCGCCTAGGATGTCCGTGGTGTCGCCGACGCGCTCGAGAACGGGGATCTCAGCGTCCCCGCCAGTGCACGATGCGATTCTCGAGGGCGTTCAGCGAGATATTCATGAGCAGCCCGATGATGCCGATCAGAATGATTCCGATGTATACCACCGAGATGCGGAAGAGCTGGGCGGCGTCCGAGATCATGAATCCGAGGCCCATTTGCGCGCCCACGAGCTCTGCCGCCACGACGACGGCCCAGCTCAGCGCAAGCGCCACTTTGAGGCCGGTAAAAATTTGCGGCAGCGCGCCCGGTAAGATGATCCGGAAAAACGTCTGCGTGCGAGACAAACCGATCGACTCCGCGGCTCGCAGGTACATGATCGGAATGTTGGCGGCGCCGGCTTGCGCGTTCGCCTGAACGTAGTTGAACGAGACGAACACGATCAGCACGATCTTGCCGACTTCGCCCAGGCCGAAATAGAGGACGCTCATCGGAATGAAGGCGATGGGCGGGATCGGCCGGATGAACGCCATGATCGGCGAGATGACGGCGCCCGCTTGGCGCTGATATCCCGCCAGCAACCCGACCGGAACGCCGATCGCCACGCCGATGAAGAATCCGACCAGCGTGCGGAAGAGGCTGATAGCGATGTGCTGCCACAGCGGATGGCCGGAATAGCCGTTCTTCACGAGATCGACCCATGCTGCCCAAAGGGTCGCCGGCGTCGGAAAATACTGTGCGTTGATGAAGTGCGTTCTCCAACCGGTAAACCAGATCAGCAACAGCAGGACGATGGCCCCGACGGAGTAGGCGATGTCGGGAATCCGTTTGCCGGGGACGGCCGCAACGCTTGACGGCGGTGGTGCTTTGGCGGGAGCTTCGATGTTCGTAATCATGCGAACAACCCTATTTGTGAGAAGCGACGTATTCTTTGAGATACGTTGGATCGACCGAGTCTTGCAGCGTCTTGAGCGGGATCGGTTCTGAGAGCACGTGCGTCGCATACAGTGCCTGACTCGCGAGCACGAGCTTGCCGACCGTGCCGCCCGTCTTCGAGATCATCGAGTACGGCGAGTTCGATTTGAGCTGCTCGGCGAAAGACGGCACACGGCCGCAGCACTCACGATCGAGCGTCGCTTTGGCAACCGCAGGCGTGATGCCCAGGTGCTTGACGAACGCATCGACGCCGACTTGCGGATTCTTGGCCATCGCCGCGCGGGCCATCGCCTCGACTTGCAGCAGCTTAACGCCGATTTCCGGATGCTGCGCGAGAAACGCGGGGCGAGCCGCCGTGAGTCCGGGGCAATCGCCGCCGGGCGGCGTGTACGCCTCGTCGTAGCTCGCGATCGGAAAGCCTTCGGCCTCGAGCGCTTCCGAATAGGGCGGCCACGCGACGCCGGCGTCGATCGAATGGCTGAGGAACGCGTTGTGGAACAGCGGCGCCGGAATGTTGACGACGCTGAGCTTGCCGTAGTCAACGCCGATTTTCTTGGCCATCAAGTACAGCGCGACTTGCGCGCACGTGCCGGATGCGGCGCCGATCTTGCCGACCTTCGCGACGTCACGGTACGATTTGATTCCGCTGTGCGGATCGACGATGAGACCTTCGGCTGCCGAGTTGTTCGCTTCCCAATAGAGGAACTTCAGCGGAATGCCTTCGCCGATCGCAAAGGTCAGTGCGAGGCCGGCCGTGACGACGTCGACGCTGCCGCTCTTGAGCGCGGCGAGGAGCGGCGCACCGGAAGTAAAGTAGTAGAAGTGAGGCTCGAGACCGGCCCTTTCGAACAAATGGAGATCTTCGGCGACAAAGACGGTCGCGTGATCTGCAGTCGGGATCCCGTAGTTGAACTGGAGCAGGTGCCGCGCGGGCGCCTTGACCGGCGAGACGAGAAGCAGTGCGCTGGCTAGGACGACTGCAAGGAGCGTTCGCATCAGTGTACTCCTGCCGTTTGGCGGTCTTCGACCTCGCTTTGAACGGCGAGAATCAAGTCGTGTTCGAGGCTGGTGAATTCGGCCGAACCGAGGAACTCGTAGTCGCGGGGCTTCGGCGCGCGCACTTCCACGAGGCGTTTCACGCGGCCGGGCCGGCGCGTCATGACGACGACGCGGTCGGAGATGAAGACGGCTTCTCCGACGTCGTGAGTGATGAAGAAGATCGTCGGCTTGAAATGATCCCACAGGCGCAGCAGCAATTTCTGCATCAGAAGCCGCGTCTGATAGTCGAGTGCGCCGAAGGGCTCGTCCATCAGAAGGATTTCGGGTTCCCCGACCAGCGCGCGTGCAATTTGGGTGCGCTGCTGCATGCCGCCTGACAGCTGGTATGGAAAGTGCTTTTCGAAGCCGGCCAGACCGACTTCTTCGATTAGGCGCAGGGCTTTGGGTTCGTACTCGTCCTGTGTGGTGCCGCGGCACTTGAGGCCGAGCGTCACGTTATCGAGCACGGTCAGCCACGGGAAGAGCGACGGCTGCTGAAAGACGACGGCGCGACTGCGGCCGGGGCCGACGATCGGCGCGCCGTCGACGGTTACGCTGCCTGACGACGCGGTTTCAAAGCCGGCGACGAGATTGAGAGCCGTCGATTTTCCGCAACCGGTCGGGCCGACGATCGAAACGATCTCGGCGTCGTGAATATCCAGATTGAGCGAGTCGAGGGCCGGCGTGCCGCCCGCGGCGTGCTTGCTCTCGTAGATCTTTTGCACGTCCGAAAAGCGGATTTTCACCGGCCGAGAGTCGTGCGGCATCATGGTCGCCACGTTAGTTCCGTTCCGGCGCCACCCCCTCCAGGCGTTCCATCCCGTGGAACGTAATCTAGGGATTCCACTGAGTGGAACGGTGCCGAGGGGGAGCGTGCCGGCATGCCGAGAGTGCGCATCATGGATCAGTCGACGTTGCTTGGGAGAACGTTCGCGATCGTCGAGGCGTTCGGGATGAACGACGTGCTGCTCTCGCTCGCCGACCTGTCGAAGCGGACGGACCTTCCCAAATCGACGGTCCACCGAATTGCGAACCGGCTCGTCGCCCAGCAATGGCTCGAGCGGGTCGACTCGCAGTACCGCTTGGGTATTCGTCTGTTCGAGCTGGGCCAAATGTTCGAGCTGCAGCGCTTTCGCCTGCGCGAAATCGCGCTGCCGTTCATGGAAGACTTGTACGAAGCGACGCACGAAATCGTCAATCTCGCCGTTTTTGACGATGGCGATATGGTCTACATCGAAAAGATCAGCGGGCATCGTCGCGTCCCGATCGAAACGCGCTTGGGTTGCCGCATGCCGGCGCATTGCACGGCGCTCGGCAAAGCCGTTTTGGCCTTCACCGACCCGGAGGTCGTCGAGAAAGTCATCGCAGAGGGCTTGCCCGCGAAGACGCCGCGTTCGATCACCGATCCTGCCGCGCTTCGCAAGGCGCTCAAGGAAATCAACCGGCAGCGCTTCGCCGTCGACCGAGGAGAATACAAACCGGACGTGGTCTGCGTTGCGGCGCCGATCTTCAACGGTACGAAGGCGGTGGCGGCGCTTTCGGTGACGGGACCTGCCGAACGCATCGACGTTCGCGCCGTGTCCACCGCCGTGCAAACGGCGACACTCGGTATATCTCGCATGTTGCGCGCTCAAGCAGACGCGCGGAAAGGAAGAATGCGTCCATGAGCGGCCGTCTGGCCGGAAAAGTAGCCGTCGTCACGGGTGGCGGCTCAGGCTTCGGCGCGGAAATCTGCCGGAAGTTCGCGGAGGAAGGCGCGCGTGTCACCGTGCTGGACCTCAACGAAGGCGGCGCTAAGGCGGTCGCCAGCGATATCGGAGCCGAGGCGGCGCTGGCCATACGATGCGACGTCGCCAAACGCGATCAGGTCGCCGGCGCCGTTCGCGCCACCATCGACACATTCGGCAAGATCGACGCGTACGTGAACAACGCGGGCATCACGCACACGAACCGCCCGCTGCTCGAGATCGAAGAGTCGTGGTTCGACAAGATTTTCGCGGTCAACGTGAAGGCTATTTATCTTTCCGCGCTCGAGATGGTGCCGATTTACCGTAAGCAAGGCGGCGGAACGATCATCAACGTCGCGTCGACGGCCGGCGTCCGTCCAAGGCCCGGCCTGGTCGTTTACAACGCGTCAAAAGGAGCGGCGATCACGCTGACGCGCTCGCTCGCGATCGAGCTGGCGCCCGACAACATCCGGGTCACCGCCGTCAATCCCGTCGCCGGCGAAACGCCGCTGCTGCGCGAGTTCATGGGCGAAGATACCCCCGAAGTGCGCGAAAAATTCCGCAGCTCGGTCCCGCTGGGGCGCCTCTCGACGCCTCGCGACATCGCGAACACGGTAGCGTTCCTGGCCTCCGACGAAGCGGCGTTTCTCACCGGGGTCGCGATCGAGGTCGACGGCGGCCGCTGCATCTAGCGGCTCCTAAAGCCGCCCGTAACGCGGCGGGTTCTCCGAGGCGTTCTGCAAATGACGGCGCATCGACGCGCTGGCTGCGGCTCGATCGCCCTGCAGCAGACGCTCGATGATTGCAAGATGCTCGGTGCACCAAGCGCGCAGCCGCCGGCGATTCGAATACCCTTCGTATTCGGCCAGGCGGCGCAGCTGATTTTGCTGACGCACCGCGTTGACCACGAACGTGTTGCCGCTAAAGCCGGCAAGCATCTCATGAAATTCCGAATCGATGCGGAACAGGCGCGCGCGATCGCCGAGCACGCCGTTGCCGCTCAGCAGCTCCAAATGCGCTCGGCGCGAGCGCTGCAGCTGCTGCGGGTCGGCCTCGAAGGTGTCCAGCAGCAGGGCCTGCGGCTCGATCAGCAAACGAAAACGATAGCTCTCTTCGTGCGCGCGATGCGAATTGAGGACCGAAGAGAAAACCCACCCCCGCCCGTCGTTTCGCTGCGCGAGCCCCTCGCGCACCAGGCGGTCGAGGACCTTCGTGATTTGCGCGCGGGTCTTGCGATAGCGACGGAGGAGCAGCGTCTCGGTGAAGCGTTCGGGTAAGCGCGCCCTGAAGCGATCGCTGGCGATGCGCCTGAAGAGCGCTTCGTCGTCGCTCGGCGCCACCTCCAGCTCTGTCGAGCGCAGATGCGTCGGTGGCTTGGCGAGAAAATAGCCGCGGTTCGGTTCGAAGCGCAGCACTCTCTTCTCCGCGAGCAGCGCGAGCGCCGAGCGAACCGGCGAGCGTGAGACGCCGAACGCTTCGGCAAGGGCCGCCTCCGTGAGATGGGCGCCCACGGGAAAGCCGCCGGCCTGCAGATGGTCCAGCACGCGGCTCGCCAAGAGCGCACGGCGCGAATTTGGTGCCCGTAGTCGCGTCCCCGTCATGCGGCAAGATTCCCGCCCATACGGGCGGAGGTCCTCGGATGTCTTTGTACAAGTGTTGGCAAGACGTACAATCTTGCCTTGCGGAGGATTCGCCGGTATGAAACGGTTCAAGGCCATTGCGGTGCTCGGCGCCGCGCTGCTCGCCTTCTCAGTCGGTCTGCCATCCCTGGCGCAGCAGGTAGCCGCGCCGAAAAACCTCGTCTCTCCGGGGAAGCTGACATACGGCGTCGCGGCAACCTTCGCGCCGTTCGAATTTCAGGAGAACGGTCAGCTGACGGGTTTCGACATCGACTTCGGCGCCGCAGTCGCCAAGGCGATGGGGCTCACGCCGAGTCCGCTCAATATGGACTTCAGCGGCTTGATTCCGGCGCTGCAAGGCAAGCGAATCGACATCATCAACTCGGCGATGTACATCAATCCGGCCCGGGCCAAGCAAGTCGATTTCGTTCCCTATATGCGCATCGGTAACGAGCTCGTCGTGCGCAAGGGCAATCCGAAAGATATCTCGGGACGCGGCTTGGATCTGTGCGGGAAGACCGCCGCCGTTACGTTGGGAGGCATCGAGCAAACGTACGCCACGGAAGATTCGCAGAAATGCACAGCGGCCGGAAAGCCCGCGATCAATATCATGACGCTTCCGACTGCGCAAGACTCCGCGCTCGCGGTCAGCTCCGGACGTGCGGATGTCTACTACGACTCGACGCCGGGTGCGACGAAAGCCGTGAACGCGCGTCCCGATTCGTTTCAGATCGCCGGCCCTCAGTTCGAGACCAAGACTCAAATCGGCATGGCCGTCCGTAAGGGCGACGCCGCGATGAAGCAAGCGCTCGAGCAGGCGATCCAAGTCGTCGTCAAAGACGGCACGTACGATCGGCTGCTCAAAAAGTACAACTTACCGGCGAGCGGGAACATCTTCAAATAAGCTACTTCTTCCAATACCTGGTGTCCGTGCAGTTCTTGCGCGGCGCCGGGATGACGCTGCTGATCACCGTCGTCTCGCTGCTGATCGGGATGGCGGTGGGGCTCATCCTGGCGCTCGCGCAAGGCTCGCGGTACCGCGGAGCGCGCTGGTTTGGGCTTTTGTATCTGTGGCTCTTCCGCGGCACGCCGGTGCTCTTTCAGCTGATCTTCGTCTTCAACGTTTTGCCGGTGTTCGGCATTTTGCTCTCGGGATTCGCGAGCGCCGTGCTGGCCCTCGGGCTCAACGAAGGCGCGTACATGGCGGAGATCATGCGCTCCGGAATACAAGCGATTAGCCGCGGCCAGCGCACCGCCGCCCGCGCGCTCGGCATGACGGAGTGGCAGGTGATGCGGCACGTCGTTCTGCCTCAGGCGTTTCGGATCATCATCCCGCCCATCGGCAACCAATTCATCGGCATGCTCAAGCTCAGCGCGCTGGTCTCGGTGATCGCGGTGCAAGATCTGCTGCTGGTCGCCAATCAGACCGCCAGCGCGAATTTTCGCTATCTGCAAGCGCTCGGTGCCGCAGGCATCTACTATTTGCTGCTGACCACGCTCTTCATGACGGTGCAAGGGCGCATCGAGCGCTGGGCCAATCGTCGCGGACGCCGCGCGGCCACTCCGCCGCCCTCGCTCACGCAGCGGCTGCTCGGCACGCAGATGGCGATTCGATGAACGGCTCCGCCGCGGCGCCGTTGCTTTCAGTCGAGAGTTTGCAAAAATCGTACGGCGCCGTCAAAGTGCTCAGCGACGTCACCTTCGAGCTGCCGGCGCGCAAGACGACCGTGATCATCGGGCCATCGGGTTCGGGCAAGTCCACGCTGCTGCGCTGCATCAACCTATTGGAGGGCATCGAAGGCGGCGCGATCGCGTTCCAGGGCCGCGACATTTCGGGTTTGCACGCGCAAGGGCATCTGGTGCGGATGGAGATGGGCATGGTTTTTCAGAACTTTGAGCTCTTTCCACATCTCACGGCACTCGAGAACATCATGCTCGCGCCCATGCAAGTTCGTAAAGTTCCGCCATCGGAAGCTCGCGAGCGCGCTCACGCTCTCTTGAGCAAGGTGCACATTCCCGACAAGGCCGACGCCTTTCCGGACGAGCTCTCCGGGGGGCAGCAGCAGCGAGTTGCGATCGCCCGAGCGCTCGCGATGAACCCGAAGCTCATGCTGTACGACGAGCCGACGTCCGCGCTCGATCCGGAGATGATCAAAGAAGTGCTCGACGTGATTCTCGAGCTGAGCAACGAGGGCATGACCAGCATCGTCGTGACGCACGAGATGAGCTTTGCGCGGCGCGCAGCCGACGAGATCATTTTCATGGACGGCGGCCGCATCATCGAACGTGCCTCACCTCAGAAATTCTTCGGCGGCGACGTGCATCCGCGCGCGCAGAAATTCGTGCAGACGATCCTCCATTGAGCGGGCAAATCGTCGACTGGCTGCGTGCACTCGTATCGTTCGATACGCAGAACCCGCCCGGCCGCGAAGCCGAGGCCGTCGCATGGCTTGCGAGCAGGCTCGAAGGCTTCGGCTGCAAGGTGTGGACCGAAGATGCGCTGCCCGGGCGTCCAAACGTGATCGCGGAGCTGCGCAACGGCACGGGGCCTACGTTCGCGTTCAATTCGCATGTCGACGTCGTTCCGGCAGGCGACGGTTGGACGAGCGATCCCTTCACATTGCGAGAGGACGGCGGCCGCTTCTACGGTCGCGGCGCCTGCGACGCGAAAGGCGCGATTGCGGCAATGCTGGACGCCGTTCGGGCTCTGTGCAGCGATCGCCGTGCCTGGCGGGGCACGCTGCGCGCGGTTTTCGTCGCGGATGAAGAAACCGAGAGTCGCGGCGCCAAGGCCTACGCGAGGACTTCGCCGCCGATCGACTACGCCGTCATCGGCGAGCCGACGTCGAACGGCGTCGTGACGGCACACAAGGGCAGCTTGCGTCCCGTCGTTGCGGTGCGCGGCGTCGCAGCGCATTCCGGCACGCCCGAGCTGGGCGTCAATGCAATCTACGCTGCCGCCAAGCTCTGCGCGCTCGTCGAACGAGAGCATGCGGAAGTCGTCTCGCAGCGCCGTCACCCCTTATGCGGCGCGGCGGCGATGAGCGTGACGCGCATCCACGGCGGTCACGCCGACAACATCGTCCCCGAGCGCTGCGAGCTGATGATCGACCGCCGCATGATCCCCGGTGAGGATGAAGAGGCGGTCCAGCGCGAGATCGCTCAGCTGCTCGAGCGCTCCGGCGTGAAGGCGGAGATTGCGGCGTGGCAGCCGACGACCGGTGGACCGACCGAAACTGAAGCGGCGCAGCCGATCGTGCAAGCGGCTCTGCGCGCGGCGGCGGCCCACGGCGTCGCGCAGCCCGGTCCCGCCGGCTTTCAGGGCGGCTGCGATCTCGTGCATTTTCGCAAGACCGGTGCGCAAGGCGTCGTCGTCGGTCCCGGGACGCTCGCGGTTGCGCACAAGCCGGATGAATTCGTGCCAGCGAGCGAATTGTTCGCGGCAAGCCTGATCTATCGCGACATCGCGCTCGCGATGCTGCGGTAGCGCGATGCCGGGTCGTCGCGTGAAGTTGTTCGCCGGTGAGCTTCACTACCGTCCGCAATTGCGGCTGCACACCGCCTCCTCAGGCGAGATACCGTCGTTGCGCGAGCTGTATCTCGTGCTGGAGGAGCGCGGCGAGCGCCTCGCGTGCGGCGCGGTGCGCACCAACGTCGAGTATCTCACCGGAATTCCGGAGTCGGCAGTGCGCCGCGAAGTCGACGAACGCGTGCGCGATTTTCCGTGGAACGGCGATTTCCACGAGGTGCGCGCGGCGCTGGCGACGGCCGGCAAGCTCTCGCCGACGACGCGCGCCCTGGTCGATACGCTGATTTTCGACGGTCTCAGCCGCCGCGAGGGAATTCCGCTGTGCGAGCATCTCGGCGGCAACTTCAAAGGCCGCTATGCCACGAACCAAACGCTCTTTTGGAGCGATGACGACACGCTGCTGGCGCTGGCACGCGAATACGTCGCGCGAGGCTTCACCGATTTGAAGCTTCGCGTCGCCGTCGAGGGCTTCGGGCGCGATTTGCGCCGGTTGCAGCTCGTGCGCGATGCGTTCGGCGACACCGTCCGGCTGTCGATCGACGCTAACGGCCATTGGAGCGAAGCGCAGGCCATGGAACGGATCGCACAGCTCGAACCGTTCGCGCTCGCGTACGTCGAGCAGCCGATTGCCGCAGGCGATTGGGACGCGCTCGGGCGTCTTGCAAAATGGTCGCCGACCCCGATCATGTTGGATGAAAGTCTTGCATCGATTCACGACGTGCAAGAATTGGCGCGCAGGCGTCTGCCGGTTCTCGCGCATCTCAAGCTGGCCAAGCTCGGCGGCATCGAGGCGGTGATGGCTGCCGCGAGGCGGCTTGCCGAGGTTGACATTCCGGTGATGATCGGCCAGATGAATGAGGGAACCGTCGCCACGGCGGCGGCGGTGCACTGCGCGATGGCGCTCGACGCGCCGCGCGCGGAGCTGTACGGCGCCGATGGTTTGCTCGACGATCCCGCCCATGGCCTCGCGTATCGCGACGGGATGGTCGAGATCGCGCATGGCCCCGGTCTCGGCGTCGAGTTCAACGCGCAGCGTGCGCAACTGATATGGGAGAAATCCGTATGATCGAAACACCACCCAGCCAAGGCGCCGAATCGGCATTCGAGCGCGCCGAATACGACGCGCGTCTCGCGCGCGTGCGCCTATCGATGGCCGAGCGCGGCATCGACGCGCTCGTCGTCACGGGCCCGGAGAACATCTTCTATCTTTCGGGACAGCAAACCCCGGGCTACTACACGTTCCAATGCATGATCGTGCCGCTGGACGGCGAGCCCGTTTTCTTGCTGCGCCAGCTCGAGCTGCAGAACTTTCGCCGCAACAGCTTCGTGTCGAACGTCGAGCTTTATCCGGACAACGCGCAGCCGGCGGAGGCGCTCGTCGATCAGCTCGGCAAACTCGGACTCGTCGGCAAGCGCGTTGGAATCGAAAAACGCGGATGGTTCCTGCCGATCGCATTTTACGAACGGCTCGCCGAGCGCCTCGGCAAGGTCCAAGACGGCTCCGGCGTGATCGAGACGCTGCGGCGCGTCAAATCTCCCAGCGAGCTCGCGATGATCGAGATCGCGGCGAGATACACCGATGCGGGAATGCAGGCCGGCCTCGCCGCGATCCGCGCCGGCGCAACGGAGAATACGATCGTTGCTGCCATGCTTTCCACCTCGATCGCCGCCGGCTCCGAATATCTCGGCATGGAGCCGCTGGTCTCATCGGGTCCGCGGTCGGGAATTCCGCACGCAACCTGGCGGCGACGCCGGATCGAGCATGGCGATCCGATTTTCCTGGAGATGGCCTCGGCGCACAATCGCTACCACGCGGCGCTGCTGCGGACGGCGTGGGTCGGCAAGCCGCCGCAAGCGGCGAGCGATATGATGGACGTGTGCCGCGAGGCGCTGGATGCCGCGCTGGCGACGATGCGTCCCGGCGTGACGTTCGCGGCCGTGCACGATGCCGCGCAAGCCGTGATCGATCGTCACGGCATGACGGATCGCTATCGTAAGCGAACCGGCTACAGTCTCGGCATTTCGTTTGCGCCGGACTGGGGCGAGTGGATGGTCGCAAGCCTTTTCACCGGCGAGCGCGACGTCTTGCGCGCCGGGATGGTCTTCCATTTGCCGATCGCGCTGCGGGAGTACGGACTCTATACCGTCGGCGGCAGCGAGACGGTCGTCATCACGGAGTCGGGTTGCCGAACGCTCGGCACGATTCCACGGGAGTTGATCGTTGTCTGATTCTACGCTGACGCGCGACGAAGCGCGGCTCGCCTTGCGCGGCATCTTCACAATCCAAGTCACGCCCTTCGATGCGCAAGGCCGTCTCGACCGCCAGGGCATCGACGATGCCGTCGAGCGCGCGGTGCAGCACGGCGTCGACGGGTTGCTGATCGGGGGGACGTACGGCGAGTTCTCGTCGATGGCATCCGCCGAGCGCGCGGCGCTCTTCCGCAGCGTGATGGAAGCGAACAAAGGCCGCCTCCCGGTGTTGCTGTGCTCGGCCGATTCCGACGTGCGTGTCGTGCGCGAGCTCACCGTGCTCGCCGGCGAGCTGGGCGGCATTCCGATGACGACGCCGCCGTACGCCTCGGAGGTTACGCACGCGCACGTCGTGGCGTTCTTCCGTGAGATTGCCGCGCTGGCTCCGCGCGGTCTCGTGATCTATAACGCACCGGGTGTCGGAGCAACGCTCACGCCCGCAGCGATCGAAGAGATCGCGGCGATCGACGGGATCATCGGAATCAAGCAAGGTGAGCTCTCACCGACGACCGTCGATGTGCTGGTTGGACGCCTGCGCGGTAAGATCGCGCTGATGTGCGCGTCCGATCTGCAGATGCTCGGACCGCTCGCCGCCGGTTTCGACGGCGTGACGAGCACGAACAGCTGCGCGCTACCGGAATTGATCGTCGAGAGCGCGCGCGCGCTGCTTGCCGGCGATGCTCGCCGCGCCGGCGAGGTGCATCGCGCATGGTACGACTATCGCGCGTTCGCGCGCCGAGCCGGTCAGCCGCAAACCGTGAAAGCCGCGATGACGATTCGCGGCTGGAAGGGGGGCCTCGTGCGGTCGCCGCTCCGCGATCTTTGTCCGAGCGATCGCGCGAAACTCAGCACGATCGTGCAGGAGCTCGTTCCCATCGCGGTGGCTTCATGAAGCAGCTCGCGCGACTCTCGTCGCGCGCGCACCGCGTGCCGCCGTCCGCGACGTCCGCCGCTACGGAAGCGGCGAGCAGCCTTGCCGCGCGCGGGGTCTCCGTCGTCGCGCTCACGGAAGGCGAACCCGACGCGCTCACGCCGGAGCCGATTCGGCAAGCCGCGTACGCCGCGGTCGAAGCCGGTTACACGAAATATCCGCCGGTGCAAGGCTATCCCGATCTGCGTGAGGCGATCGTCGCCGAGCTGCGCAAGCGCGGGACCGCGTATCTCGCGGACGGTGTGGTCGTTTCGTGCGGCGCGAAACAGGCGATCCTGAACACCTTGCTCGCGATCGTCGACGACGGCGACGACGTCATCGTACCGACGCCGGCGTGGGTGAGCTATTCCGCGCAAGTGGCTCTCGTCGGCGGCCGCGCGGTCGAAGTGCAAACGTGCGCGCGAGACGGCTTCATCCTCGATCCCGAACGGCTCGAGGCTGCCGTCACGCCTCGTACCGTCGCGATGTTCCTGAATTCGCCGTGCAATCCGACCGGCGCGGTTTACACCCGCGAGCAGCTCCGGGCGATCGCGGACGTTGCGATGCGTCACGGGCTTTGGATCATCTCCGATGAGATCTATGCGGCGATCGCTTACGGCGTCGAGGCGCCGTCACTGCCCTCTCTCGGCGACGACATCGCGCAACGCACGGTGCTCATCGACGGCGCCAGCAAAACCTTCGCGATGACGGGTTGGCGTCTGGGGTGGAGCGTCTGCGAGCCGGAGCTTGCGCGTGCGATCGTCGCCATGCAAGGTCAGACGACGAGCGGTGCGCCCGCGATGTCGCAGCGCGCCGCTCTGGCGGCGCTCGGCATGGATCGCGCGCCGATCGACGCGATTATCCGTGCATATGCGCGCCGCCGCGCGTACGTACTCGAGCGTCTCGGGCGTATTCCCGGCATCGCCTGCACCGAACCTGACGGCGCCTTCTACGCTTTTCCCGACGTGAGCCGGCTGCTGGGCAAACGTGCCGGCGGCGTCCTCATCGATTCGTCGCAAACGTTCGCGCGAGAATTGCTCGCGCAGCAAGGGCTCGGGGTCGTGGCGGGCGAGGCGTTTTCCGCGCCCGGCTACATTCGAATCTCATTTGCCGCCGCCGAGGAACAATTGCTGCAAGGATTGGATCGTTTGGAGCGATTTGTTGGGCTGCTGCGTTGAGACGTTTGCCGGCCTAGGCGTGCCGCTCATCGCAAACTGAGGGTTCGAAAGCGTGCCGCGCAGCGTGAAGGGGAACGAGAACGTCGACGTTCCGATATCTCGCTGCAGCGCTCGAGCGACCGCTTGCTGCAGGGCCGCGGTTTCCGCCGATGCGGACGCGCCGAGGTTGGCGGACGCGTTGACGAGCGCGGATCCGGAGTAACCGATGCTTTGATCGAAGCCGAAGCTGCCGCTGCCCCCGGCCTTCAACCCGGGCGCGAGGAGCGTGATGTGCTTGCTGTAGCCGCGCTCTCCTGTAATGCGCAAATCGCCGCCGAGATATTGAAAGCTGCGCAGTTGCGGGCTCGGCAGCGTGCCGTTGCGGATCGCAAACGTTCCGTTGCCGGCGAGCGTCGCCACCGGATCGCGCGAGAGCAGCGTGTGGAGGTTCATGCTCCCTTCCAGCGTGCCGTTGACGCCCCCGGCGCGATGCGCGACGGCCGTCACGACGCGCTCGACGTTCATCCCGCGCACGTGCACGGTGGCTGTGGTCGGGTTGCCGCCGTGCACCTCGTCGACCGCGGCGTCACCGTGCACGGTCCCGCCATACGCGGCAAACGCGCAATTCTTCAGCTCCAGGACGGTGGTGTAGACGTTCAGCTCTCCGCTCAGATTCGTCGCGGCAAGCGAACCGAACGAAACCTCGCCGACGTTGATCCTGCCTTGCGCGAGCAGCAGCTTCTTTGCGTTCCTCGTCTGCGGCGCGCCCTGGCGCAGCAAGCCGGAGAGGACGTTCAAGTCGACCTTGGGCGAGTTCAGCGCGAAGGTGATCTGCAGCGGATCGAGCCGCGTGAACGTCGCGTCCCCGCCGAGCTGTAAGCTCGCGATCGTCGATGCGAACGTCCCGCGCGCGCGGCCGCCGCTGAACGTGAAGTTGCCGCTTCGAAAATCCAGCGGTTTCGCGAGCAGCGACGACGTCAGCTGCGCTCCTCGGAGATCGGCCTCGACGGTGAGCTTTTTGAACCAATCCTTTGATTGCGGCGAAATGCCGCCGATCGTGCCGTTTACTCCGGTGATCGCGTAGGAAGGCTGAATGCCGACCGGCACGCTGGAAAAGGAAATTTTCGCGCCGCTTACACGTATCGGTCCGATCCGTTCGAGCGACAGCGTCCCGGCCGCGGGCGAGCCGCCACCCTCCGGCGCGATCGCGAGATTGGTCGCGCCTTGTGCGTTTCGAAGAATATTGAGCTCGACGCCGCTGGGCGCGATGTACGTCACGACGAGATGCCGTGAAAGCAGAGCTCGTGGATTGATGCCGAGATCGATCGTTTTTGCCACGAACGCATCGCCGGCGGGAAAACCGCTCGGATTTCGAACCCGGACGTTCTCGAGCGTGATCCGCACGCGAGGCGCGACTCTGAGTTTCACCGCATCGATGAGCACATGCCGACCGGTGGCATTTGCCAGCGCTGCGACGAGCAACGGGCGGTAAGCGTCAACCGGGATGAGGAAAGGCGCGGCAACGATCGCCGCCAGCACGAGGGCTCCCGCTCCAAGCGCGAGGCGGAACCAAAGGGACGCATACCAGGGCTTCACCGCCGGCGCGCTTCCGCGGCTTCGCGCAGCATTTGGCGAAATGCTTCGGCTGCCCGCGTGAGATAGTCGCCGGCGCGATACACGAGGCACAGGCGCAAAGCCGGAAAATCCGTCTCGAGGGGGATGTACGTGATCTTTCCTTCACGGCGGTACGAGTCGTCGACGACGCTGAACTCCGGCAGCATCGTCATGCCGACGCCGGCCGCGACCATGCGTTTCGCCGATTCCGTGTTGTCGGTGTAATACACCACGTTCCCCGTGCGTTCGCCGAGAAGCCTCCGAAGGATCTCGTGCATCAGATACCCTTGCCGAAAGAGAATAAGCGGTTCCTCGAGCAAGTCGGTGCTGGTCACCCGCCGCCGCTTTGCCAGCGAATGTTTTGCCGGAGCGCACACGACGAGCTTGCTTCGCAGCAGATCTTCGGCCAGCAAACCGTCGTCGAGAGGCGCGATCTCGGAAACGCGCACGATCAAACCCAAGTCCAAATCGCCGCGTAAGACGGCGCGCGCGATGTCGAGCGAGCCGGTTTCCGTTACGCGAACCTCGATTCCGGGATAGCGTTTGCTGTACTGAGGCAGCACGTCCGGCAGGAGCGTGTTGCTGCCGGCGTTCACCGTGCCGAATTGCAGGCGTCCCGCGCGCAAGCCCCGATACGCGTCGGCGGCCTGCCGGATGCGCTCTTCCTCCACGAGGATCGCGCGCGCCGATTGGATGATCGCATGGCCGAAATCGGTGAGCCGAACGGCGCGCCGTTCGCGTTCCAAGATCTTGGCGTCGAGCTCTTCTTCGAGCTTGCGAATCTGCTGGCTGAGCGACGGCTCGGAGAGCTGCAGCTCGTCGGCGGCGCGCCTGAACGAGCGGTGACGCACCACCGCGTCGAGGTACTTCATCTGCTGCAGGCGCACGATAGGTATTGCCTATCAAAATGGTTCGTCGCTTAGGATTGACTTCCTATAGCGGCCGGCCGGATACTGCGAGGATGGGCCCTCTGTCGGGCGTGCGCGTTCTCGAGCTGGGATCGACGATTGCCGGTCCCTTCTGCGGGCGGCTGCTTGCGGATTTCGGAGCGGACGTCATCAAAATCGAACCGCCGGAAGGCGATCCCGTTCGCTCGATGGGCAAGCGCTTTCACGAGAAGTCGCTCTACGCAGCCAGCATCTTCCGCAACAAATCGTTGATCGTGCTGGACCTTCGCTCGCCGCGAGGACAGGACGCTGCCCGGCGGCTGGCCGAGCGATGCGACGTCGTCGTCGAGAACTTTCGCCCGGGCGGCCTCGAGAAATGGGGCCTCGGCTACGACGTTCTCTCCGCGATCAACCCCGGGCTCGTGATGATTCGCATCAGCGGGTACGGTCAAACCGGACCGTACGGCAAGCGTCCCGGCTACGGTATCATCAGCGAAGGCATGAGCGGCTTGCGGCACATCACCGGCGATCCCGATCGGCCGCCGGCGCGCGTGGCGATCTCGCTCACCGATTACATCACCGGTCTCTACGCGGCATTCGGCGGCGTAATGGCGCTCTTCGCGCGCGCGCAAACCGGCAAGGGTCAGATCGTCGACGCGGCGCTGTACGAGTGCGCGTTCAGCTTCATGGAACCGCACGTGCCTGCGTACGACAAGCTCGGCGTCGTGGCGAATCGCGCCGGCTCGCGCTTGCCCGGTCATACGCCGAACAATCTGTATGCGACGCGCGACCATCAGTTCGTGCACATAGCCGCCGGGAGCGATCCGATCTTCAGGCGTCTGGCGTCGCTGATGAATCGTTCCGACCTGCTTGACGATCCGCGTTTCGCAACCGGCGTCGCGCGCGCCGAACGTGAAGACGAGATCGACGACATCGTCGCCGCGTGGGCGCGCACCTTCGATGCGCTCGATCTCGAAGAGCGTTTGCAGTCCGCCGAGATTCCGGCCGGGCGCATCCTCACGATGGCCGATATCTTCCGCGATCCGCAGTACGCCGCGCGCGGCATGCTGGCTCGCGTGCCGGACGACGACCTCGGATCGGTGACGCTGACGGGCGTCGTGCCGAAGCTGTCGGACACGCCCGGCGAAATTCGTTGGAGCGGACGGCGCGTCGGACAAGACACGGAACGAATCCTCGAGGAGATCGGCATGTATGCGCGCTGAGCAGCAGCTCGACGGTGCCGTGACGAGCTGGCAGCCGGAAGCAGACGAGATCGCGCACCGCCGCGCCCTCGCCGAGAGCCTCGGCGGCGAGGAAGCGGTTCGCAAGCACCACGAGCAAGGACGGCTTACGGTTCGCGAACGCATTGCCGGACTCGCCGATGCCGGTTCGTTTCAAGAAGTCGGCAAGCTGACCGGCAACGCAACGTACGAAGACGGCAAACTCGTCAAGATCGTGCCGGCGCCGTACGTGATGGGGCTGGCGAAAATCGACGGGCGGCCGGTCGCCGTCGGCGGAGAAGATTTCACCGTTCGCGGCGGCTCGAGCTGGGGCGGCGACCGGCGTAAAGGCGGGCAAGGCGGATTCGTCGAGGATCTCGCGTTCCATTACCGCATTCCGCTGATCAATCTCATCGACGGCTCGGGCGGAACGGTGACGTCGGCCAAACGCCGCGGCCACACGGTGTTTCCGGGCGTGCACGGCTTCGAGCGCTCCGTCGAGCTTTTGGGCTACGTTCCCGTCATCAGCGCGGTCCTGGGAACCGCAGCGGGCGGACCGGCGGGCCGCGCGATTCTCTCGCACTGGTCGGTGATGGTAAAGGAAACCAGCCACGTCTTCGCCGCCGGGCCGCCGGTGGTGAAGCGCTCGCTGGGGCAAGACGTCACGAAGGAGCAGCTCGGCGGCTCGAAAGTGGCCGTCGATTTTGCCGGCACGATCGACAACGTCGTCGAAAGCGAGGAAGCGGCTCTGCGGATGGTGCGGCGCTTTTTGAGTTATATGCCGCAAAACGTGTGGGCGCTGCCGCCGCGCGTCGACAGCGGCGATCCGCCGGATCGTGCCGACGAAAGCTTGCTGAGCGCCGTGCCGCGCGACCGCCGCCGCCCGTACAATATGTACAAGATCGTCGAGACGGTCGTCGATCGCGGCTCAGTCTTCGAGATCGCGCCGACATTCGGCCGCTCGGTGATTACGGCGCTGGCGCGCATGAACGGTACGGTCGTCGGATTGATCGCAAACAATCCGATGGTGATGGGCGGTGCGGTCGACAGCAGGGCGGCGCGCAAGCAAATCCACTTCATCGATCTCTGCGACGCCTTCCATATCCCGCTGATCTTTCTCGTCGACGTGCCGGGCTTCATGGTCGGCACGCAAGCCGAAGCGGAAGCGACATTGCGCGAAGGGATGCGATGCGTCTACGCGTGCGCCCAAGCCACGGTACCCGTCTTTACCGTCGTCATTCGCAAGTGCTACGGCATGGCCGGCATGGGTACGACGGCCAAGAATGGACTGGATTTCAAAATCGCGTGGCCGTCCGCGGAATGGGGATCGCTGCCCGTTGAGGGCGGCGTCGCGGCTGCGTACCGGCGCGAGATCGCAAAAGCGCCCGATCCGGCGCAGCGGGAGCGCGAGATCGAAGCGGAGCTGCGCGCGCTGGCATCACCGTTCCTGACGGCCGAAGCATTCGGCGTCGAGGAGATCATCGACCCGCGCGAGACACGCCGCTACTTGTGCGCGTTCATCGATGCGGTCCAAGGCCGCCTTGCAACGGACCTTGGACCGAAATCGAAGATCGGGGTTCGCCCCTAGTTATTGCCCTTGGCCGTGGCCGCCGTGACCGCCGCCCTGGTCGTGGCCGCCACCGTGTCCGCCGCCTTGCGGATGACCGCCTTGCGGATGCTGCTGCGCTTGATGCTGCTGCATCGAGGCGCGCGTGGCGTATGCGGGCGCGTGGTTCGCAGGCGCATGGTACGCGTTATACGCGGGAGCGGGGTGACGCACGATTTGGCGCTCTGCCATCGTGCGCTGCTGCGGCGTCACGTGCGCGAAGTTCGGAGGACGGTAGGCAGCCGAGAACGGATGCGCGACGGCTACGCCGGAAGGCCGGCCATGGTTTACGTTCGCGTAGTAGTTGCGGTTCTGCTCCGCGTACTGCAAGTGCTGCACTTGCAAGGCTGTCGCTCCCCAGTGGCGTTCGCGCGCGACCGCGAGCTGCGCCGGCGTCGGGTGCCACGGCAAACCGCCGCGTCCGCCGACATAGCTCACGCGCGTGACATTGTAGTTGTTGACGACGACGCGGTTATAGACGTGGTTTTCGACGATGACGCGGTTCACGTGATAAACGTAGGTGTTATACATGAAGACGTTGTGTGACCACACGCCGCCGAAATAGCCGATCGCGAGGTATCCGCCGCCGTAGTTGATCCCGCCATAGTAGCCGACTTGGGGTGCCCAATATCCCGGAATCCAGCGGTAGCCGCCATATCCCGCGTTCCACGCCCAGTATCCGGGCGTCCAATACAGCCCAGGCTGCGGTGCGAGCACCCACGTGCCGGGAACCCAGTAATATCCGCCGGGCCCCCACGCCCAATAGCCGGGCTCCCACATCCAATTAGGAGCGGGCGGTGGTGGAGGTTCGTACACCGGAATGGGCGGCGGTGGCGTGCCGATCGTGATCGCGAGCGAGAATTGCGCTTGCGCGGCGAGCGGCATCGCCAACATGGCGATTGCCGCCGCCAGGCCGGTGAGGAATCGAAGCGTTCTCATGCTCGCCTCTTTCCCAAAAAAGCGCTAGTCATGCCAACCTTCGTGACGCCCCCGATCGCGGTCGTCGTCGCGGCGCGGCGCCCAATAGCCTTCGTGCCATTCGTATCCGCGCTCGTCACGATGCCAGTAGCCCGGAACCCATTCATAGCCGGGATGCGGCGGAACGACCCAGCGGCCCGGCACCCAAAAATACCCGCGCGGCCCCCAAGCCCAGTATCCGGCTCGCCACGCATAGCCGGGGCCCGGTGCGACCGGTACGGCATAAACGGGAACCGGAGGCGGCGGGCTACCGATATAAATGCCGATGCCGATGTTTGCCTGCGCGGCGAGCGGAAGAACGGAGAGCGCGAGAACCGCTGACGACGCGCTGAGAACTTTGAGCAGCTTCATGCTGCCATTGTGGCATAGTGCAGGAGCGAAACAACGTCCGCCCGCTCGGTTTTAAGAGCCTCCTAATATTGCCCCATCAAGCGCTGCACCATTTTGTACACGATTGTGATTTGCGTCCCATTCTTGAGACTGTAGTCTGGATCGTCGTATCCCCACCAATCCCAGCAGCCCTGGGGATTGTACGGCACCGTCGAGGAGCGGATCGCGTAGGGGTACAGCACGACGATGTTGTTGTGGTCTGCCCACGGATCGAGCCCGCTTTCGACCGCAAATTTATTGCCGATGTCGGCTTGTGTTTGCTGACAGCCGTGAAATGCGACGATGAGACCGCAGAGTTGCCCGTTCGCGCACTGTTTCGGCACGAAGATCCAGCCGGTTGTGTCCATCGAGTTTGACGCGCTTGCGCCGAACGCTGTTTGGTCGAACTGCAAGAGACTGCCGTCGAGCGTGCCGGCCTTGCGTGGATGCAACGTGCCGAAGAACATCTTGAGCCAGGTCTGCTCGGAATCGTAGGGCTGCGAGCCGCGATCGCACACGATCATGTATGGTTCGCCGAGCGTCCCGCAGGAGAGCGAGCCGTCCGGCGATTCCCAGCCGTGCTCGGCCGGGAACGTCGAATCGTACACGAGCGGGCTCGCGCCGTAATGCGCGTATTCGCCGGCGAGATCGTTCATCGACTTCTGGTTGACGACCGTGTCCTGCGTTCCCGACCAGAGGTAGACGGATTCTCCCGCGAGATTCGATTCCGCATCGATGTTGCCGAGCTGCGATTGGGTATCCAGATACGCTTCTGATTGCGTCAGCTCCGGGGCGTACAGTCCTTCGCCTCCGCAAGCAGTCAGTGCGATCACCACGCTATCTTGCGCGCAGTAATAGACTCCGCCGGCATAGATCGCCGCTCCTTTAAAGGTTGCAGAGTGCGCAACGTGCATCTGCACCGCGAAGAATCCGCCCGAAGAAATCCCTGCGACGAACACTTTCGCCGGATCGATGTGATAGCTCGAAAGCTCGGCGACCCTGGGCGGAAGGGCCTGGGTGTTCGAGGCGGGATTTTGCGGCGGCGACGCAATCGGGAGGGTGTTGTTCGCGTGCGAAGCGCAGGAAACAAGCAAGAGAGCGAGCACGACGAAGGGAGCGGCGATTCTCCAAGTCAGCATGCCGCTGGTGTACCCAGGTACTCGCCGTCCTGAGCGGACCATCGCCCTATGGGCCGAGGTTACCGCTCCGGACCACGAGCGCCGCGATCGCCCAGTCTTGCGGCGAGATTCCGATCGACTTGAACATCGTGTTGCCGACGGGATTTTGACGGCGATCTTGCACGAGCAATCGCCCGAGCAGCGGCGGCTGCGATCCCATGCCGGCCAGCTCGCCGCACGCGCTCATCGCTGCAGGGTCGTCGATGCAAACGAAAGCATCAGCGACGACGTCGGTGCCGATCTCCCGCATTTGCGCGTTGAACGCACCCATCGCATTGATGTGCGCGTTCGGTTTGACGTCGGCGAGGCGGAACAGCGGTTCGCGGGCGGTCGTCGCGGTGCAGATGACGTCCGCGTCGCGCACCGCCTCCGCAGCAGCCTGGTATGCCGTAACTCTGACGCCGAGCTCCGTCTGCAGCGATGACGCGACCGTCTTCGTTTTCGGAAAGTCGCGCGCCGCGATCGAGATGCGCTCGATCGGCCGCACGGCACAGACCGCGCGCGCTTGATCCGGCGCCAGAGCACCCGCGCCGATGATCGCAAGCGCGCGGGCATCCGGCGCCGCCAGTAAATCCGTGGCGACGCCTGCCGCCGCTCCGGTGCGCAATGCCGTCACCGCAGCCGCGTCGATCACCGCCTTCGGTTCGCCGTTGAGCCCATCGAACCACGCCACGATGCCTTGCAACACGGGAAAGCCGCGCGGCGGGTTGTCCTCGTGATAGCTGAAGGTCTTGACCACCTGACCCAGATTGCGGCCGTCGACGACGCGCTCCGCGACCATCGTGAACAGCGTATGCGAAGGAAGCACGACGCGCGGCACCGTTTGAAATTCACCGCGCGCAGCACCGATGAAGGCATCGCGCACGGCCTCGATGGCATCCGCCATCGGAACGAGCCTGCGCAGCTCTTCCGCGCCGACGACGCGGATGGAAAGAGCGTCGCGCCTTACGCGAACGGCTTGTCGCCTTTTACCTGGGTGCGGTGCATGATGCGGCGGCTCTTGGGGTCGAGCGCGTCGCGGCGGTGCATCGCGCAGCGGTTGTCCCACATCACGAGATCGCCGATGCGCCAGACTTGCGTCCATGTGAACTGCGGCTGAGTCGCATGCGACCACAAGGCGTCTAAGAGCCGCTCGCTCTCTTCGAGGCTCAGCCCTTCGATGTAGGCGTTGGGGCGGCGGCCGAGATAAAGCGCTTTGCGTCCCGTTTGGGGATGCGTTCGAACGAGCGGATGCCACGGGCCGGGCACCTCGCGTGGGTCGTCGTATTCACGAAACCCCCCGCGCAGCATGCCGCCGCTGTTGTGCGTCGCATCGTGCTTGCAGCGCTTCCCCTCGATGGCCGCTTTCAGCTCCGCGGGAAGCGTCTCATAGGCGGCGTACATGTTCGCGAAACCGGTGTTGCCGCCAGCCGGCGGCAGCTCGAGCGCGTAGAGCAGGCTCGCCTTGGGCGGTTCTTCGACGTAGTCGACGTCGCTGTGCCAAGCTGCTTCGGCGTTCCCGAGCTTTCCGATTGCGCGTCCGTTTTCGACGACGTTTGAGATGACCATGATTTCCGGCAGGCCTGGGACGAACGGCGAATAGTCGTCCAGGCGCGCTTCGTCGAGGTCGCCGAAGCGGCGGCTGAACGCGATGAGCTGCGTGTCGGTGAGCCTTTGTCCGCGAAAACGCAGCACGATGTTATCGAGCCATGCTTTCTCGATCGCGGCGAACTCCTCGCGGCTCAGCGGCAGCGACAAATCGATGCCGGAAATATCGGCACCGAGCCCACCGCCGGTGCGCTGAACGCTGATTGCGGTCGTTGTTTCGTGCATCGCGTCGAGTCTTTTAGCGGCACGTCGTCGCGGCCTGCTTGCTCTCGTGAATGCAAAAGCGCGCGAACGCGCCGCGTCGAAGTCGACTGATATGAGCCAAGCACGTCTCGCTCTTCGCGCGGCTTTGCGCGCACAGCAGACTATTGTCGCACCGGGCGCCTACGATGGCTTTTCAGCGCGGCTGGTGGAGCGCGCCGGTTTCGGCGCTGTTTATCTGACCGGCAACGGCATGTCGGGAAGCGTGCTCGGTCTTCCCGACGTCGGCCTGTTGACCCTCACCGAAGTCGCGAGCGTCGCGCGCAACATCGCGGCGTGCGTGTCGATTCCCGTGATCGTCGATGCCGATACCGGTTACGGCAATGCGGTGAACGTGGCGCACACGGTCGAGACGCTCGAGCGAGCCGGCGTTGCAGCCGTTCAGCTCGAAGATCAGGTCAATCCCAAGCGCTGCGGTCATCTTCCGGGAACCCGAGAAGTCATCGGCAGGGACGAAGCGGTTGGCAAGATCGCGGCTGCCGTCGATGCGCGTCGCGATCCGAACCTTGCGATCATCGCGCGAACCGATGCCTTGAGCGCACACGGAATGGACGAGGCGATCGCGCGAGCCAATGCGTTTCTTTCTGCGGGTGCGGACGTCGCGTTCGTCGAGTGCAAGGGCAGCCGCTCCGAGCTCGAGCGAATCGTGCGCGACGTGCGCGGTCCCGTGTTGCTGAATCAAGACGAAGCGGGCGAGTCGGCCAAGCTGCGCGTGGAGGAGCTGGAGACGCTCGGGGTGAGGATCGCGGTCTATCCCGGCCTGCTGCGTTACAGCGCTTGCTTTGCGATGCGCCGCGCGCTGGAGATCCTCAAGCGCGACGGCTCGACCGCCGGGGCGCTCGATGCGATGGTGACGTTCGCGGAGTACAATGAGATCTTGGGAATGGAGCGGATCAAGGAGCTGGAAGCGCGGTTCGTCACGCAATGAGCAAAACGATTGCAGAGAAAATTCTGAGCGCCAAGTCGGGATGCGACGCTCGTGCCGGCGACGTCGTGCTCGCCGGGGCCGACGCGGTCATGGTGCATGACGGCCGTGCCGGCCAGTTCATGAACGTGCTCGACGATCTCGGGATGCCGTGTAGGTTCGAAGGTGACCTCGTGTTCGTGCTCGATCATTACGCGCCGCCGCCGACGGCCGAGCTGGCGGCGCTTCACCGGCGCGTTCGCGAGCTTGCGGCGCGGCTCGGCGCGACGCTCTACGACGTCGGGGAAGGCATCTGTCATAACCTCATGACGGAACGCGGTCACGTTGCTCCCGGTCGGCTCGTCGCCGGCACGGATTCGCACTGCACCACGTACGGTGCGCTCAATTGCTTCGGCACCGGCATCGAATCGTCTGATGTGGTCGCGCTTTTGGCGACGAAGAAGCTCTGGCTGCGCGTCCCGGAAACGATTCGTGTCGAGCTTCGCGGGACGCTGCGACCCGGCGTCTTTGCAAAAGACGTCACCCTGTGGCTCTTGGCGCGTATCGGCGAAGACGGCGCGGCGTATCGTGCGCTCGAATTCTGCGGAGATGGTTGGAAGCGGCTTCCGATGGATGCGCGCTTCACCCTCTCCAATCACTGCGCCGAGCTTGGAGCCAAGGCTGCGCTGCAGCCGTTCGACGCGCTCACGCAGGGATGGTTGGCGGCGCGAGGGATCCGCGACTACGCCGCCGTTACCGCCGACGAGGGCGCCGCTTATGCCGAGACGATCGTCTGCGATCTCGAAACGCTGCGGCCGCGCGTCGCCATACCGCATCAGATCGATCGCGTGAGCGACGTCGATGAACTCGATGGCCCGCGCGTGGACGTGGCGTACATCGGCTCCTGCACCAACGCGCGTCTCGACGATTTGCGAACCGCGGTGGCGGCAATCGGCGGACGCCGCGTTGCTCGCGGCACGCGGTTGCTCGTCAATCCCGGTTCGGCGGAGGTGTACCTCGCCGCATTGCGCGAGGGCATCGTCAGCGCGCTCGTGGCCGCAGGCGCAACGGTCCTGCCGCCCGGTTGCGGCAGCTGCGTCGCGATGAACCGTCAATACGTGCCGGCTGACGGCGAGGTCGTCGTATCAACCGCGAACCGGAACTTTCAGGGACGTCTGGGCAACAAAGACGCGCAGATTTTCATTGCCTCTCCCGCAACGGTAGCTGCCTCCGCGGTCGCGGGCCGTCTGGTGGCGAGCGCCGTATGATCGAAGGGCACGCGCGTGTCTTGGGTGATTTCGTGAACACCGATTTGCTCTTCACGAACAAGTACGACGATCGCGGGCAATCCTTGGACGAAATTGCGGAGCGGGCGGCGCAAAACGTCCCGGGACTTCAGCGCGGCGACGTCCTCGTCGCAGGAACCAATTTTGGCGCCACCTCGTCGCGCGAGCTGGCGATCAAGGTTATGCGCAAGCTCGGCGTTTCGGCCGTGCTCGCCAAGTCGTTCACGCGCCTCTTGTACCGTAATGCCATCAACAACGGGCTTTACGCCCTGGTTTGCGACACGTCGGAGATACGGGACGGCGATCGGGTGCGCGTGGAGCCGAGCAGCGGCCGCGTTGCGGTGCCGGAGCGCGGCATCACGCTGGAGACCTCGCCGCTGCCACCGTTCTTGGCATCGCTCGTCGAGGCCGGCGGGCTGCTTCCTTACGTGCGCCTACATCCCGATTGGCAGTAGCGACGCCATCGACGCGACGTGCTCGCGCAGCTGTTCGGCGGCTTCCGGCGACCCGGCGCACGTCTCCAACTTCGTCGTCCAGAGTTCCGGCGACATCGGATGGCGCGGATCGCCGCTGGCAATATCGACGCGCACCGGCCGAGCCCCCTCGATTTCGACTTCAACGGGCCAATCGACCGGATAGCGCGCGTCGAGCTCGGGGTCGATCGACCACGTCACGAGGCGCTCGGCTTTGCCGAGCGCGGCGATGCGCCGCGGCGTGAACGTCTCGAGATCGACGCGGCCGTCGGCGAGCGCCGCCGCGATGATATACGGCAAGCTGAACGGCGCGCGCGCGGCGTTGCCGTTCGCATAGAATCCGTTTTGCTCGATCGCGATAGCGAACGTGCGGACGTGAACCGGCCCTCCACGATATTGCGAGCGAAGCTCGAGCGCGGCATCGATGCCGGCTTGTACCGTCCGGCAGCACGGATACGGTTTGAAAGCGACCTCTTCGATGAGAAATGCGTCGAGCTCGTCCAGCACGCGGTCCGGTTCGCCGCCGAAAAGCGCGAAGTAGCCGCCGTCGCGCGTTTCCAGCGCCGACCGCGATCCGCGCAAGCCTTGCGCTGCCAAGACGGCGCTCAAAAAACCCACGCGTGCGGCGTTCCCGACCTGCAGGGGTTTGCTGCTGGCGCCTTCCTCATAGAACGCAAAGTTGCCGCCCAGCATCGAAACCGCGTGCCCGATTGCTTCCGCCACGAGCGGCGCGTCGAGATGCATTGCGTGCGCTGCGCCGGCGGCGGCGCCGATCGCTCCCGTCGTGCAGGTGGCGTGCCAGCCCGCGCGCCGGTGCCTCGCGGCTCCGACGGCGATGCCGACGCGCAGCATCGCCTCGTAGCCGGCAACGATCGCCGCAAGACCGTCCGGGCCCGACGCGCCCGCCATCGCCGCGGCTTCACGCACCGCCGGAATGACGGCTGCCGCGGGGTGCGTCTTGCTGCGCTTGTGCGCGTCATCGAATTCGAGCGCGTGCGTCGCCGCGCCGCAGAGCCACACGCGCGTGCTCGCGCCGCCGTCTCCGATGCGTTCCGTCGCGTCGCGCAGACGGCGATACGTATCGGTGCGGCGGCCGGCCAGCTCGCACGCCAGTCCATCGAGCAGGATCTCTTCGGTCTTCTTGCGGACGGCTTGCGGCAGCGTCTCCCATCGAATCGCCGTGACGTGCTCGGCAAGGCGCAGCGTGAGCATTTACTTGGCTCCGACGCCCTCGGCGATCAGCTTGCGCACGGTCGACTCTTGCATTGCGATCGTCTTCGCTAGTTCGCTGGGGTCGGCGTAGTCCAGAGCCAAGTGCACCTTCTCGCAGTAGCTCTTGAAACTCGGATCGGTTGAGACTTGCTTTGTGAACGCGACGAGCTTCGAGCGCACGTCGTCGGGCAGGCCCGCTTTCGCGGCGATGCCGCGCCAGTGCGCGTTCGTGAGGCTCTTGAAGCCGAGCTGCGCGAACGTGGGTGTGCCGGGAAGCGCAGGCGTCGGGTGCGCCGTGGAAACGGCGAGCACTCGCATTTGGCCGGCTTGTACGAAGGAAGCGACGGCGCTGACGTTGGTGCACACGGCGTCGACGTGGCCGCCGAGCGTTGCAGCCACAGCCGGCGCGCCGCCGTTATACGGCACCCATTGGAACTTGACGCCGGTAGTCGAGCCCATATCGCGCGCGAAGAAGCTCTCGGCCGACTCTGCGAACGGGCCACCGATCGTCAGATTCGACGTCTTGCCGGCCTTGACGAGATCCGCCCACGTCTTCAGCGGGCTTTGGCTGCGCACGCCGATGATGTACGGGTCTTTTACGAGCTGCCCCAAAAAATCGAATTGTTTGAGATCGAACTTGCCTTTGAGCGTCGTATTCAGCGCAACGATCAATGAGTCCGTGACGGCAAGCAGCGTGTAGCCGTCTGCCGGCTGAGAGAAAACGTAGGCGATGCCGTTGGCGGTCCCGCCGCCGGTCTTGTCCTCGACCACGATTTGCTGATTGAGATATTTTGGCGCGATCTTGGCGATCTCACGCGCCATGACGTCGACGGGAGAACCGGCCGCCGACCACGACACCATGAGGATCGGCTTCGAGGGATAGCTTTGAGCCGAAACGGGACGGGCAGCGGCGGAGAGCGAGAGCAATCCGCCGCCTACGCCGGCCGCGAAAGAGCTGCGTTTCATTCGCGTGTTATAACCTCCAAGGGCCTGCAGGTAGACCGACGAGCATGACGCGCTCGAAGATGACGTAGAGTATGCCGGTCATGCTTGCGGAAAATAAGGTGATGCTCCACCATGCACCTGCTCGCACGGCGAGGAGCACCAGCATCAGCGTCGTGAACGTGCTCGCGATGTAACCCAGGACGGGCAGAGCAAGCGCGTAGCCGACAACCACGAGCAGAATGAACCACACGACCGCGTCCGCGCCGAGCTTGTGTTCCTCGCCTTGCGGCCGGAAGATCAGCGCCAGCAGCGAGAACAGCATCAAGGCTCCCGAAAACAGCTGGGGTGCGAAGCGGGAACCGACGTCGGCCGCACCGCCGCCCTCGCCGTGCTGGATCCAGAAGGTGCCTGCGAACAGCAACGCGCCGAATGCGAAGAGCGCAAAGAGGACGCTTCGCTCGAACCTCACGTTCGTGCCTCGACCGCGACGGAGACGTTCTCATAGTCGGCGCGCCGCCTGCGCGAGAGCAGCCACGGCCCGATCACTGACGCGGCGCCGAGACCGTAGAGGACGAGCGCAATCGGGCTTTGCACGAGCACGAGCCAATTGCCGTTGCTGATGACCAACGCCTGGCGCAGGTTTACTTCCAGCAGCGGCCCTAACACCAGCCCCAGAACGATCGGAGGAAGCGGCACGCCCGCGCGCTTGAGGAAAAAGCCGGCTATTCCGAAACCGAGCGTCGTATAGACCGACACGATGTTTGCGCCGTTTGCGTACGATCCGACGAAACAAAGCGCGATGATGGCGGCGATCAAATATTTCCGGGGGATCAAGGTGACCCGCGCGAACAACGGGACGCCGATGAATCCGAGGGCGAAGACGAACAAGTTTGCAAGGAACAGACTGGCAAAGAGCGCCCAAACGATGTCGGCGTGCGCGCGAAAGATCATCGGGCCGGGCTCGATGCCGTGCAGCGTAAATGCGCCGATGAGCACCGCCGACGTTGCCGAGCCCGGAATGCCGAGCCCCAGCAACGGAATCATCGCGGCGCCGACCGTCGCCTTGTCCGCGGCCTCGGGCGTGATGATGCCTTCGATTGCGCCTTTGCCGAACATCTTGTGATTCTTGGAGAGCTGGCGAGCGACGCTGTAGGCGATGAGCGATGCGATGGTGGCGCCGCCGCCGGGATGTACCGCAACGAACAGGCCGACGCCGGCACCGACGAGCATGAACTTGAGCCAGTGCCGAAGTTCTCCCCAATCGCCGGCCCATTCGTGCTTGGTGCTGACGTTGGAGAGTTGGACGTTCTGATTGCGCTTCGTCGCCAGATTGAATGCTTCGGAAAGCGCAAAGAGACCGATGAGCGCGGGAATGAATGGGATGCCGCTCAGCAATTGCGTCGTTCCGAGCGTAAAGCGATCGACGCCCGTGATCGGATCCTGGCCGACCGTTGTGACCAGCAATCCGAGCGCGCCCGCGGCCAATCCGCGCCAGATGCCGCCGTGCATCAAGCTGCCGATGACTGTGATGCCGAAGATCGCGAGCGCGAACATCTCCGGCGGACCGAAGCGCAGCGCTTCCTTGGCGAGCGGGACGACGGCAAAGATGAGGACGATCGTGCCGAACAGCCCGCCGACGAGTCCCGCGAGGATGAGCGCGGTTAGCGCCTTTCCCGCCTTTCCTTGCTGCGCGAGGGGATAGCCGTCGAAGGTGATGACGGCGGATTCGGGTGCGCCGGGAGTGTTGAGCAGCGTCGCAGAGATGGATCCGCCGTATTGGGCGCCGGTATAAACGGACGCGAGCAGCGCGAGGCTTCCGACCGCATCCATCGTGAAGGTGAACGGGATGAGCAGCGCCACGGCACCCGCGGAGCTCATGCCCGGCGTCGCTCCCGCAGCGATCCCGATTGCGCTGCCGAGCAAGATGATCGCCAGATATTCCGGCGTCGCGATGTGGTGAAAACCGCCGAGCAGACTGCCGAGCATCGTTGCGGCCTTCGCGTTCGGCGCCGGCGAAACCCGGTCGCTACAAGGAGTTCCTTTGCTGCCAATCAATCGCGGACGGTTGTCTATGCAGCTTCTCGACCATCTCTTTCGTCCTCGCGCGATCGCAGTCGTAGGTGCGGGCGCGACGTCCACGACCATGGGCTCTCGGCTCGTGAAAAATATTCTCGACTACGGCTTTACGGGCCGGATCTATCCCGTGAACCGCGATGGTGAGGCGTGCAACGGTATCGCCGGTTATCGGCGGATCGTCGACATCGACGGACCCGTCGATGTGGCATTTGTCGCAGTCGCGGCAAAGCTGGCACCGCAAATTCTTGCGGACTGCGCGCAGCACGGCGTTCCGGTCGCGCAGATCTTTTCGAGCACGTACGGAGAGGGCAGCGACCTCAACGCGAGGATTCTGGAGGCGGCGCGCGGCGTGACCCGCGTGATAGGTCCCAACTGCCTGGGGACGCACTCGCCCGGCGGGCACGTCACCTACGTCCCGGGACCCGACGACCGAATCGGCAGCGCCGCGATCGTCTCGCAAAGCGGCGGGCTTACCACCGACATCATCCACCAATCTCGCATGCGAGGTCTGCGTTTGGCAAAGGCCGTTTCGATCGGCGACTGCATCGATCTCGGTCCTGCGGACTTCTTGGCGTATCTGGGCGGCGACGAAGAAACGTCGGCGATCGGCTTCTATTTGGAAGGTACGAGCGATGCGCGGTTCGCGCGCCTGCTGCGCGACGTCGGTGCGTGCAAACCCATCGTCGTGCTCAAAGGCGGACGCACCGAGCAGGGCGCCGCCGCAGCAGCTTCGCACACGGGCGCTCTTGCCGGCGACTATGCAACGTGGGAGGCCGCAATCGAGCAATCCGGCGGCATCACCGTGAATGACGTGGACGAGCTGCTCGCTACGCTGACGGCGTTTCAGCGAAACGCGGTAGCGCCGCGCGGCGGCCGGGTCGCGATGATCGGCAACGGTGGCGGCATCACGGTGTTGACCACCGACGTGCTCGCCGACGAGGGCCTCTCTGCGGCGCAATTGGCACGAGAAACGCTCGAACGCATCGCCGCATGCGGCTTGCCCCCCGGCTCATCGCTCGGCAGCGCGCTGGACGTGCCCGCGAACGCGCTGACGCGCATGCCGCCGGAGTCGGTGCGCGGCCTCTTTGCCGCGATGATCGCCGATCCGAACGTCGATCTGATGATCGCGCACTTCAATCTCGTCGCTTTCGCGCTCTATCCGGGCGGCGAAGCGCTGGCGCGCGACGTGGCAGCGATTTTGGCGACGTTCGACCGCCATGGGAAACCCGTGTACGTCGCGCTGCGCGGCTCACCGGACGAACGTATCGAGCGCTACCGGCAGACGATGCTGGCGGCTTGCGGAGCAGCGCAGCTGCCGTGCTTTGCGGACGCGATCGAAGCGGCGCACGTCGCGGCTCGAGCCTGGCGCCGCGAGCAGTTTGTCGCCTCGCGCGCGCGCTCGTCCGTTGCTGCGCTTTCCTCCGCGATGGAAGCCGCGTGCCGCGACGTCCTTACTGCGGCGCGCGGTGCGAACCGTACGATGCTCACGCAAATCGAAGCGTTCGCGCTCCTCGACGCGCTCGGCATCGCGCATCCACCGCTGAAAGCGGCGGCAACGCCGGATGAAGCGTGCGCCGCCGCCGAAGCGATGGGATTTCCCGTCGCCGTCAAGATCGATTCGCCGGACGTGGTGCACAAGACGGAGAGCGGCGGCGTGCAGCTCAATCTCGCGACGCGCGAGGCGGTCGCGAAAGCCTTCGTGGACGTCGTCGGCGCGAGGCAGGCCGGCGTCGTCGTGCAGCGCATGGCGATGCCGCCGGTCGTGGAGACGATCGTCGGGATCACGCGCGACCCGCGGTTCGGCGCCGTCGTCCTTGCGGGCGTCGGCGGCATTCTCGTCGAGGTGCTGCGCGACGTTGCGCTGCGGATTGCGCCGGTGAGCATCGAAGAGGCGCGCGGGATGTGGCACCAGCTGCGCGCGCGCAAGCTGTTCGAGGGCTTCCGCGGCGCGAAGCCGGCGGACACCCATGCTTTCGAAAGCGTGATCGCACGGCTCTCGCTCGCGGCCGCTGCTTTTGACGAGATCGCGGAGCTCGACGTCAACCCGCTCTTCGTGTATGAGGACGGGGTCTGGGCGGTCGACTGCAGGGTGCGGATCGGGTTCGGCAGGTAGATTTTATAAAATATAGAACCTCGGCGCCTCGGCACTAGCCTGCGAAAAGGGAGAACGATGCTCCAGGAAGCCACGCGCGAGGCAATCCGCTTCGAAGTCAAAGACCATATCGCGACGATCACGCTCAATCGCCCGGACAAGATGAACGCGCTCAACCGCGCGATGCGCAAAGAGGTCCAGGACGCGTTCCGGGAAGTGAAATACAATCCCGACATTTGGGTCGCGATCATCACCGGAGAAGGCAAGGCATTTTGCTCCGGTAAGGATCTTCTCGAAAAGCTGCCCGACGAAGACGGCCTCGTGATGTCGAACGACGAGCTGTACATGTTCGAGCGGCACATCTACAAGCCCATCATTGCCGCGATCAACGGCGCGTGCCTGGCGCAGGGCGCAGGTCTCGCCCTCGGATCCGACATTCGCATCATGGCCGACCACGCGGTGTTCGGTTGGCCCCAGGTCAAACGCGGCATCAGCTCCGTCAGCGGTCCGACGATGTTCGCGACGGAAGTCCCTCTGGCAGTCGCGCTCAAGTATCTCATGCGCGGCGTTCCGATGACGGCCAAAGAAGCCTTCGAGCTGCACGTCGTGCACGAGCTCGTTCCGCTGGCGAGCTTGATGGAGACGGCGCACCGCTGGGCGCGCGAGATCATGGAAGCGGCGCCCGTTGCGGTGCAAGGCATCAAAGAGGCCGCCGTTCGCGCGCAAGGATTGCCGCTGCACGAACGCATTACGATGGCGCGCCAAGTTGCGAATCGCGTGTTGCTCAGCGACGACTCGAAGGAAGGCATTCTCGCGTTCAAGGAAAAGCGCGCGCCGCGCTGGAGCGGCCGTTGACTCAAACCGCTCAGCGGCCTCCGTTGAGCGGGGTGCGCGTGCTCGACTTCACGCATGTGATCGCCGGGCCGTACTGCACCATGATGCTCGCCGATATGGGCGCCGACGTCGTGAAGGTCGAGCGTCCCGGTGCCGGTGACGACCTGCGCCACATCGGCCGCTATCCCGGGCGCGAAGCACACGAAGACTACTTTCACACGGTCAATCGCCGCAAGCGCAGCATCACGCTGGACCTCTCGAAGCCGGGAGATCGCGAGCTCTGTTACAAGCTCGTCGAGAAAGCCGACGTCGTCGTGCAAAACTTCGGTCCCAAGACGGCAGAGAAGCTCGGCCTCGGCGCCGACGCGATCCGGTCGCGCAATCCTCACGTCGTGTACTGCGCCATGTCAGGCTTCGGGCAATCGGGTCCTCTGCGCGACCGGCTCGCGATGGATTCGATCATCCAGGCCCACTCCGGAATCATGAGCGTGACGGGAGCGCCCGACGGCGAGCCGATGTCCGTCGGTGCACCGATTGCCGACGTGATCTCCGGCATGTTTGCCGCCTATTCGATCGTTTGCGCGGTGATCGAGGCACGGCGTTCCGGGATCGGCGTGACGCTTGACGTCAGCATGCTCGAGGCGATGATCGCGGTGCTCGGTCCGCGCATGGGCGAGACGCTGCAAGCCGGGCGCCAGCCCTTGCGTGTCGGCAACGAAAACCCGATGCGCGTCCCTGCCGGTACGTTCAAAGCGGCCGACGGCAAATACGTGGCGCTCATGTCGCACGATCAGTCGCAGTGGCCGCGGTTATGCCGTGCGCTCGGGCATGAGGAATGGGTCGACGATCCTCGTTATGCCACGCTGCCCAAGCGCGTCGCCGGTCGCGACGCGGTGCACGCCATGGTGGCGGACGTCATTGCGACCAAGACGTCGTCGGAGTGGGATGAGCGCTTCGCAGCGGAGCGCGTACCGTTCGCGCCGGTCAACGATTACCACGACGCGCTCAACAGCGCGCAAGTAAAAGCGCGCGGCCTCGTCCTCGAAGTCGAGCATCGGACGTCGGGAAACATTCGAGTCGTCGGCCCGCCGTGGAAAACGTCGATGCCGAGTCCCAAGCTCACGCCGCCTCCGCTTCTCGGCGGCGATCGCGACGCCGTCTTCCGCGAGTGGCTCGGCGTCGACGCGGAAGCGGTGCCCGCATGAAGCAGTACCACACCAAATCGGCGTACGCTGCGTCGGTGATCCGGCAGGCGCTGTCGAGCGGCGCGTACGGCGCCGGCGAGCGTCTGACCACCGCGCGACTCGCAAAAGAGCTTGGTCTTTCGCTGACGCCGGTACGCGAGGCGCTCATCGAGCTTGCGAACGAAGGTCTCGTCGAGATCTCGCCGCACCGCGGCGCGCGCGTCGCGGAGCTCGGTCTCACCGATCTTTCCGACGTGTATCTCGCGCGCGCGGTTCTGGAGACGGCTGCGACCCGTCAGGCGGTGGGGCGTCTGCGCGCCCATACGCTTGCAGAGCTGCGCCGCATTCATCGCAATTTCGTCGCGGCCGTCGAGGAGGATAACGCCGAGGCGCTCCTCGATCTCAACGAGCAGTTTCATTTTTCCATCTACGACGCGGCCGCATCACCGCTGCTGAGCCGTCTTATCCGCATCGTATGGTCGTCGGCCCCCAACGACACGTTCCGGGTCTTTCCCACGCGAGCGGAGCGTTCGGTGACGGAGCACACGCTGATCCTTCGCGCGCTTGCGTCCGGGAATGCGGCGCGCGCCGAAAAAGCCATGCGCGAACACATCCTCGGCTCGCTGGATCTCATCAAAGCCTATAAGAAAAGGCGACGTCATGGCTCGTGATTTTGTCGGATACGCGGACAAGCCACCGATTGTCGAATGGCCGAATGGCGCTCGCTTAGCGGTTTCCATCGGGATCAATTATGAAGAAGGCTCGGAATGGTCGTGGGATGACGATCGGCAGCACGAGACCGTCGGCGAGGTGCTTTCACCCGTTCCTCAGGATAAGCACGATCTGACGGTCGAGCAGTTCTTTGAGTACGGCAGCCGCGTGGGCGTGTGGCGGCTCCTCGATATCGTCGGCGAGCACGAAGTTCCAGCAACCTTCTTCTTGTGCGGTTTGGCGTGCGAACGGAATCCGGTTCTCGCGAGGACTGTGGTCGAGCGCGGCCACGAGCCGTGTGGGCATGGATATCGCTGGCGTGAAGCCACGAGGATGACCGATGACGAACAGCGGCAAGACATCGAGAAGTGCGTAGAGGCCATAACGCGGCTAACCGGTCAACGCCCCGTCGGTTGGCTGACGCGCTATCCGCCCAACTCTGCAACGCGCGAGCTGCTCGCGGCTGAAGGCGGGTTTATTTACGACAACAACAACTATAACGACGACATCCCGTACTACGTGCCGGTCGGTCCTGAAAAAAAGCCATGGTTGTGCGTTCCGTATTCAATGGAAACCAACGATGCGAAAGTCTGGCGCGGCTCGATGCTCGGCATCTACGAATACGAAGCGTTTTTGAGAGAAGCCTTCGACAGGCTTTATCTCGAGAGTAAATCCGTTCCGAGGATCATGTCCGTAGGCTTACATTGCCGCATGTCGGGCACACCGGCGCGAGCCGGGGTAGTCGACCGTTTTTTGCGGCATGCGCGCCGCCGCGGGGTCTGGTTCGCGCGGCGCGATGAGATTGCGCGTTGGTGGCTTGAGAAGTGTCCACCGGAGAAAGTGAGGGGACCTCTATGGAACGCGTCGACCAAAGCGTAGTACAGCAGATCGCGGCTCGTCTCGACAGGCTTCCGCTGTCGTCATTTTCGATCAAGCTTCTCGTGATGGTAGCCCCAGCCTGGATCATCGAGGCGTACGATATCGGAATCGTCGGGCCGACCATCGCAGTGCTGAAGAACGTCTGGAAGCCCGCACCAGGGCAGATCGCTACGCTCGCAATCGCCTCGACAATTGCGATCGTCATCGGTCTTATTCCATCCGGCATGCTCGTCGACCGCTTGGGCAGACGGCGTCTGCTGCTCTGGGGCGTCGCGTGGTTTTCGGTGTTCACGGGCATCGGCGCTTTGAGCACGAGCATTGAAATGCTTACGGTCTGCCGCTTTCTCGCCGGGCTAGGTATGGGCGCGGTGTTTCCGCTGCCTTACGTCTATATCACGGAATTTCTTTCGCCTGCGGCGCGTGCCAAGTTCGTTGGCTACCTGAACGGTTTGCTGACGGCAAATTACTTGCTGCCCCCACTCGCGGCAATCTACTTTCTCGGGCACTACGAACACGCCGTTGCCTGGCGTATGCTCTACCTTGTCGCGTTGATTCCGCTGGTGTACTCCTTCATTCTATACTTCGTGCTTCCAGAGTCGCCGCGGTGGTTCGCGACGCACGGGCGAGTCGAAGAAGCACTCGCTCTCGTGAAGCGCGTGGAAGACGAAACGGTGCGTTCGACCGGAAAAGTCTTGCTTGTTCCGTCACCGCTTGCCGTGCCGGCGTCTGCTCCTGCGATCAATCGAGGCGATATTTTTCGCCCGCCGCTCTTGCGCAGGACGATCGTCGTTTGGCTGGCGTTCTTTGGTTCGCTGCCGGTGTTCTACGTTCTTGTGACCTACGCTCCCGCGCTCATGGTGGCGCAAGGCTTCAAACTCACGAACTCGTTGATGTTTGTTGCGATGCTGCAGCTGGCAGGCGGCATTGGAGGCGTCGTCCAAGGCGTTATCGGCGATCGCGCCGGGCGCCGTCCCGCCATCGTTTGGTATGCTGCGCTCGCCGTACTCGGGTTGTTCGGGCTCGCGTACGGGAATTCGATTCCCGTCGTCTTGCTGTGCGGCATCGCAGTCGGATTTTTCGGTCTTGGTATTTATCCGGTCGTAAAAATCTACATTGCCGAGCAGTACCCGACGGTTATCCGCGGCTTCGGCTCGAGCAGTGCGGAGTCTTTTGCGCGGCTTCTGGGAGGTGTCGTTTTCGTCTACGCTGTTCCGTTCATCTCGCAAGCAGGCGGCACGAAGCTGGTCACCGTGATCGTTGCAATATTGCTCCTCGTAACGACGTTGGTTCCCGTTGCTCTTTTCGGGCGTGAGACGAAAGGTTGCAACATCGACGATGTGGCGCCCGAGGTGCACGAAAAGCCCGCTCCGGCAGTCTGATGCGCAGCGTTCGTGTCGCCGGTGTTCAGACCGGTCCGGGAGCCGAAGACTCCGAGCAAAATGTCGCCCGTGCGCTTCGCTTGCTTAACGATGCCGCGAAAGAATCGCGCTTCGATCTCGTCGTCTTTGACGAGCTGTTCAACACGCGTTTCTTCGCGGTCGACCGTCTCGAACGATTCGACGAGTATTTCGAGACGATTCCCGGTCCGACCGTCGAAAGGTTGGCCGAGGCGGCGCGCGCATACGATACCAACATCGTTGCCGGGATCGGCGAACGGTCGGCATCGGGAAATTACTATAACAGCGCCGTCGTGCTCGACAGGCATGGCGTCATCGTCGGGATTTATCGAAAGACGCACGTGCCGCTGATTGCGGCTCCTGAAGATCGGGCAACCTATGAGCGCAACTACTTCACTCCCGGCAGCGAATTCCCGACCTTCGAGCTGGATTGCGTGCGCTTGGGTGTTCTCATCTGCTACGACCGCCATTTTCCCGAGGCTTGGCGCACGCTCGCGACGCGCGGTGCAGAAGTCATCGTGCTTCCGACCGGTGCGCGCAGCTGGAATCGCAGCTGGCGCTCGGGCATGTGGGAAGCGCTCCTGCGAACGATGGCCTACGTGAACGGCGTGTTTGCGGTCGGCGTCAATCGTGCCGGGGTCGAAGACCACACGACGTACACCGGCGACAGCATGATCGTTTCGCCGATCGGCGGACAAATCTTGCAGCGCGCGGGTGAAGGTGTCGTGGACTGCGTGATAACGGGAACGTTGAATCTCGACGATCTCGTCACCTGGCGCGAAACGATCCCGTTTAGGCGCGACCTCCGCCCGGAGATCTATGCCGGGTTCTGATCGCGCCCTCAAGCTCGGCGTCATGCTCGGGGACGATATCGGACTGGAGGTCGTCCCCGAGACCAAGAAAGTCATCGACGCGGCCGCTGCGCGCACCGGCCTTAAAATCGAATGGAGCGACCTGCTCGTGGGACGGCGCGCGTTCGAGACGCTCGGCTCGGCGTTGCCGGACGGCACGCTCGAGAAGCTGGACGCGCTCGATGGCTGGCTTCTGGGACCTCTCGGTCACCGCGATTACCCGAGGGTGCCCGGCGCATTCAACGCGCATCCGATCATGCGCAAGCACTTTCATCTCTTCGCGAACGTTCAGCGGCTGCGCTCCTTCCGCTCGCTGCCGTGCATTCATCAAGGGGTCGATCTCGTGATCGCGCGCGAGAACACCGAAGGTTTTCAGCCGGATCGCAACATGTATGCGGGCAGCGGCGAATTTCAGCCTTCGCCGGAGATGTCGCTGTCGGTTCGCGTCATCACGCGAAAAGCGTCCAACGACATTGCGCGTTCCGCTTTCGAGCTGGCGAAGTCGCGGCGCCGCAAGGTGACTGCCGTCCACAAGAGCAGCGTTTTCAAGATGACCGACGGCATGTTTGCCGAGGAATGCCGCAAGGTTGCCGTCGAGTATCCCGGCATCGAGCTGGAAGAAGTCATGGTCGATACGTTTGCGATGCGATTGGTCATGAATCCGCAGCAATACGACGTCGTCGTGACATCGAACATGTACGGCGACATCCTCAACGACGAAGCCGCTGGTCTGGTCGGAGGTCTCGGCATGGCGCCCCGCATCAATGCCGGCGATCGGCATGTCATGGCGCAAGCGACGCACGGTTCCGCGCCCGACATCGCCGGAAAGAACGTCGCGAACCCGTACGCGATGATCATGTCCGGGCAGATGATGCTCGAGGTTCTGGGCCGGCGGCTCGATCATGCCGCGGCGACAGAAGCCGCTCGCGCAATCGAGCTGGCTTGCGAAGAGGTCATCGAAAAGAACGTCGCGCTGACGCCGGATCTCGGAGGAACGGCGTCGACGCAGCAGATGGGCGACGCGATCGCGGCGCGCGTGTGAGATGACCTCGCGCAAGCCGCGAATTCTCATCGTCGGAACCGGCGGCACGCTGTCACACGTGGCGCATCATCCTCGCGATTTCGTGGAATACGCCGATTGCGGCACGATGCTCGAGACCGCCGATCTCGTAACGCGAGTCCCCGCCCTCGCATCAGAAGCCGACGTTCGCGCCGTGCCCTTCAGCCGCGTGCGCAGCATCGACATCGGACCCAGCCAGTGGCTCGCGCTCAATGAGGCGATTCACCGCCACGTGGAGGAAGAGCAAGCTGACGGCGTCGTCGTGGTGCACGGTACCGCCACGCTCGAGGAAACCGCGTACTTCTTGAACCTCACGCTCAAGGTCGAGCAGACGATCGTTGTCGTCGGTGCACAGCGGCCGCTCGGCGTGCTGAGCAGCGACGCAGAGCTCAACCTTCTCAACGCGGTTCGCGTAGCGGCCGACCCGGCGGCGAGAGGACTCGGCGTTCTCGTCGTCCTTAACGACGAAATTCAAGCCGCGCGCGAGGTCACCAAGGGTTCGACACACCGGCTCGAAACGTTTCGATCCCCGGATGTCGGCATGCTCGGGTACGCGGACGCCGACGGAATCGCGATCTATCGCGCGCCGACGCGGCAACACGCGCCAAACACGGTTTTCGACGTGCGCGGGAAGGACACGCTGCCGAGGGTCGACATCGTCTATTCGTACGCCGGCGCGGACGGCGCGGCGGTCCGGGCATTCGAGCATCAAGGCACCCGCGGAATCGTCGTCGCGGCGCTCGCGCCCGCGGAGGCACCCTCGGCGCAAGAAGCCGCGCTGAAGAGCGCGGCGGCAAACGGCGTGCTCGTCGTCCGTTCCTCCCGGGCGGGAAGCGGTCGAGTGCTCCGGCGCAAAACGTTCATGACGCAAGGCTACGTCGTCGCCGACAACTTGAACCCGCAAAAGGCGCGAGTTCTCGCCATGGTCGCCCTTTCACACACAACCGATCGGGATAGGATACAAGGATACTTTGATGCTTACTAGCACGCGAACGGCAATGAACGTCATCGACCTCTCGCGCACGCTCGGCGGCGCCGATCATTTCAACGCTCCGAGTCTGGGTTTCAGTCCCGTGGAGTACACGCTGATTCACACGCACGAGCGCCACGGCCGAACGAACGCGGATCTGAAGTTCAACATTCACGAAGGGACGCATATCGACCCGCCGTATCACTTCGTCGAGAACGGCGCGACGATCGATGAGATTCCGATCGAGACGCTGATCGCGCCGGGATTCATCTTCCGAGTTCCGGGAGTTGAGGCCGGCGAAGCAATTTCGCTCGAAAAGGTGCTTGCCAGCGCAAAGCCGCCCGACGATCTTCACGGTTATATCGTGATCATCGATACCGCGTGGGGAAAGACGGCCAGCGGCGCCGAGTACTACTCAAAGGCACCCTACCTTTCGCAGCCGCTCGCCGATTGGCTCGTAGCAAAGCAAGTGCGCGCGGTCGGGCTCGTCAATCCGCCGGACAAGGTAGATCCGCCGCCGCGGCACGGCGACGCGCCGATTCATCGCACGCTCCTGGGCAACGACGTTCTCATCATCGAGAACCTCACCAACCTCGACGCGATCTCGAGCGAGCGGTTCACGGTGATCGCTCTGCCGCTCAAGATCGCGCGCGGCTGCGGTGGCCCAACCCGCGTCGTCGCAGTATTGGGCGAAATGGAAAGGCTCCTCGGCTAGGTCGCCGGCCACGTGACCAATCGTGGCGCGATTTGCTTGAGCGGCGCCGTGTCCACCCACTCGGATGGCTTTACCGGCGACTTCAGCTTGCCGTGGGACTGCAGGAACGCAGCCTCCGCTGTCATGTCCTTGATGAGCTTCGGATCGATCGCCATCGAGTAGCGATTGCGCGCCATGAATCCCTTCATCTCATCGGCCGAAACCTCCAGCTCTTTGCCGACGACTTGCGCTGCTTTGTCGGGATTGGCGGCGAGGAATTGGGTGGCTTTCAAAAGCGAGCGCAAAACGGCAGAAACGATCTGCGGGTTCTTATCGACCCACGGCTTCGAAGCGACGAGGACGCCGTGATCGCCGAGAAGATCGATGGGACCGGTCTGATTTGGAACGTACGACTCGGAACCGCTGAGCAAGCGATGCGCTCCGCCTTTCACGGCCTGGGTGCACCATGGCTCCCACAGGCACGCGCCGGCAATGTCGCCGCGCAGCAGCGCCGTTACCATGTCGGCGGGACCGAGGTTCACGAGCGTGACGCTATTTGCGGGGATCTTGTAGCGAACGAGCATGGCATCAGCCAGCATCTCGGAGACCGTACCAAACGCGGCGCCGAGCTTTTTGCCTTCGAGATCTTTCGGAGCCACGATATCCTTTGCGACGACGACCTCCTGAACGTTCGAGATATCCGCTTGCTGGGCGAGCACGACTACCGGAAATCCGCCGGCTCGCAGCGTCGTCGTCGGGACGGTGCCGCCCGCCCCGACGTTGAGAGCGCCGGCGGCCATTGCGCTGACCAAATCTCCCGCCGACGGAAAATACTTGATCGAAACGTCGAGGCCGTTGTCGGAAAAATAATTTAGCCTCGTCGCGAGGATCACGAGCGCGCCGTTGTTGGGATCGCGCGACGTGCCGATTGGCAGCGAGGTCGCCGCAGCGGCCCGAGCGATGCGCGCAGCGGCCACGGCACCGGCGGTGGCCAGGAATGCCGTTCTCTTCATTCGATGTAACGCCATGGAACGATCCGCCTTTCTACAAATAAGAGCGACTGGTTCAGGAGAAGACCGATAACGCCGATCGCGATGATGCCGACGAAGATCTGGTCGGTCATGAAATGCTGACGCGCGTCTTGAATGAGGAAACCAAGTCCGGAATCCGCAGCGATCAGCTCCGCCGCGACGAGCACGATGAAGCCCATCGCCATGCCGAGCCGTGCGCCTACGACGATGTGCGGGAAGGCCGAAAGAATTACCACGTGCCGGATGATGTCCCATCGCTTGCCTCCGAGGGACTGCACGGCACGGATATGGATCGGATCGATGGCACGAAAGCCGGCAATCGTGTTCAGCAGTATAGGGAAAAAAGCTCCGTAAGCGATCAAGAAAATCTTTGACGTTTCTCCGATGCCGAACCATAGCATCGCGATCGGAATGATCGCGATCGGCGGCACTGGGCGCAGCACCTCGACGAGAGGATTGATGCTGTCCTTGACCGGCCACCACAGACCCATCAGCACGCCGAGCGGCACCGCGATCACGAGTGCGGCAAGAAACCCGGCAAGCACGCGAAGCAGGCTAACTGCGGCGTCGACGGGCAGCGTACCGTTGAGCGTCAGCATGACGCCGGCGCGAAAAACATCGACTGGCGTCGGCAGGAGCAGCGCGTTCACTTTGCCCGTGCTGCTCAAGTATTGCCAGAGCCCGACGACGATGCCGATCGAAAGAAGACCGACAACCGACGAGCGCAGCGTTCCCTTGCGGAGCGTCGATCGAGAGGATCTTAGTTTGCGCTGCAGTGACGTGGTCGAAGTCGTCACTGACGAAAGTCCTTCATGAAGGCTTCCAAATGGCCGTAAAGGGCGGAAAAGTCCGCGCTTGCTCGATTGCGCGGTCGCGAGAATTCGACGGGTGCGATTTCTGCGATTCGGCCCGGCCGGCGGCTCATTACCACGATCCGATCGGCAAGGACGATCGCCTCAGGAATGCTGTGCGTAACGAAAACGATCGTTTTGCGCTCGGACTGCCAGATCTTCAAAAGCTCGTCTTGCATCGTCTGACGCGTTTGCGCGTCGAGCGCTCCAAAGGGCTCGTCCATGAGCAATGCCTGCGGCCGGTTTGCAAGCGCTCGCGCTATGCCGACCCGCTGTTTCATGCCGCCGGAGAGCTGAGCAGGGAAACGCGATTCAAAACCGTCGAGCCCCACGAGAGAGATATAGGTGCGAACCGTTTCCTTTACGTCGGCCTTCGAGAAGCGACGGATTCTCGGGCCCAGTCCGATGTTTTGCTCGACGGTGTACCATGGAAGCAAACCATGCTCCTGAAAAACAACGCCGCGTTCTGAGCCGGGACCGTTAATCGGATGCCCGTTCATCGAAATGCTGCCGGAGGTCGGCTGCACGAATCCGGCGATGCAGTTCAGCAGCGTCGTCTTCCCGCATCCGCTCGGCCCCAGGAGGCATACGAATTCTCCCGACGCGATCGACAGCGTGACGTCCTGGAGAGCGATCAATGTCTCTCCATCGCTGTCATAGACCTTGGAGAGAGACCGCACGTCGATTTCGGCAGCCGTCACACGTGACGTCAGCCTGTCGAGGTGAGGGACTTGAGCTGCTGTTCCTGCGCCGTCAAAAATGCCGGGAATCGGTTTGCCGGTACGAAGCTGTCGGCGGCAGACCACGACGCTTTCACGAAACGTTGAAATTCCGGACTCTTGTAGACGCGTGCCAACGCCTGAGAGAGCGTCTGCACTTGGGCTGGATCGGTTCCTGCCTTCGCAACGAAGCCGCGCCACTCGGTGAGCACGATGTCATAGCCGAGCTGTTTGGCTGTTTTCGTACCCGGTAGCTCCGGCACGGGCGCGTCGCTAAAAACCATGACTCCGTGCATTTGTCCCGACTGAACGTAACGGCGGACGTTTCCGTCGGGATCGCACATCATGTCGACTTGCCCTCCGAGAACTGCCGCATACCGCTCGCCCGGCTTGGGGAAGGGGATGCCGACGAATTTGAATCCCTTCTTTGCGAGGTACGTCGTGACGACGTCCTCGGCACCGCCAAAACCGCTCAAGCCGACCTTAAAAGGTCGTTGCTTGGCTGCTTTTTCGACGTCGGCCCATGTCTTGATCGGACCGTTTGACGCCACGTAGTAGGCAAACGGCTGCCGATTCATGACGGCTAGCGGAACGATGTCTTTCATCTGCCACGGCGGCGGCGTCTTACTGAGCAAATTGCCGACGAACGTGTCTCCGACCAGCACCGCGATCGTATATCCGTCGGCATCGCCATCCACTAATTTGACGATACCGTTGTTGCCGTTGGCCCCCGGAACGTTGATCACCGGCGCGGATACGTCGAGGACGCCTTGGAGCACCGCCGCGGCGGCACGCGCCATCTGATCGGCGCCGCCACCCGAGCCCCACGGAACGATGATCGTGATCGGGCGGTTCGGATATCGATCGGCCGCAGACGCGAGGCCCGTTCCCGCCGCCGTAGCGACCGCTCCGAAAACGCTTTGTGCGAACGCGATTCTTTTCAAGGTGCACTCCTGTCCGGTCTGGTAAGACTGTCGACACATTCGGCCAAGCCGGCGGCTGAGCTCGGACCATCCGGCACTGTGCTTCGCGGGCTTCCGCTATACTGTCGACACTCCTCCTGCCCCCGTGCCGACCCGGAGAACGACTTTTCCGCGCGTTCCTCCGCGGCGCACGGCGTCGACGGCTGCAGCGGCGTCGTCCAGCGGAAACGTCGCGGCAACGTGCGCATGCAGCTTTCCGCTCGCAAGCAGCTCGTTGATTTCCGTCTGGGCTTGGCGAACCAGCCGCGGACGGCGGTCGCGATAGTTCGTCCACTGCATCCCTGCGACCGCGATGTTCTTGAGCAGCGGATAATTCATCTTGAGGCTCGGGATTCGGCCCGATACGAATCCGAGCATCACGAGCCGCCCGCGCCATGCAAGGCAACGCACGGCCGCATCGAACACGTCGCCGCCGACGACCTCCACGATTCCGTCGACGCCTCGGCCCGCAGTCAGCGACAGAATTTGCTCGCGCAAAGAATTTCGCAGGTCCTCGCGCGCGAGATCGACGACGCCGTCTGCCCCGAGGGAACGAACGAATTCGTCAGCGTCGTGCGAGCGTATGCCCGCTATCGTGCGCGCTCCGGCGGCTTTCGCAATCTCGAGGCATGCCGATCCGATCACGCCGGACGCACCGGTGATGAGAACCGACTCTCCGGCTTGCAGCTGCAGGCGGTCGTGGATCGCGAAGTAGGCGGTCTGGGCGGCATGTGCGATCGCGACTGCAGCATCAAAGTCCAGCGATTCCGGCATGGGATGCACCCAGTCGGCGCGTGCGACCGCAAATTCCGCATACCCGCCTTGGTCGAGAAAACCGATGACGCGTTCACCCGTCGGCGCCACGACGCCGGCGACGCTTCTGCCGGGCGTGAACGGCAGCGGCGGGAGCGTTTGATATTTTCCGTCGATGACGAGCGCGTCGCTGAAGTTGACGGCCGCCGCGCGCACGTCGATGACGACCTCGTCCGCGCGTGGGTTGGGTAGCTCGACATTTTCGATGAGGACCGGTCCACCGAAGCTGCGTACCATGGCCGCCTTCACGCGTGTGATGGTGCCGCTACGTGCATGGCCACCCCTTTCGTACGGCGAACGCGAGGGCGTGACGCGCGTTTCGCTCGCCGAAATCTTCAGAGTTTTCTCGCAGCTTGGACTCACGAGTTTCGGAGGCGGTCTTTCCGGGTGGATGCATCGAGAGCTCGTCGAGCGCCGGCACTGGTTTTCGGAAGAAGAGTTCATCACGAGCCTCGCCTTGGCGCAGGCGATGCCGGGCTTGAACGTCGTCAATCTCGCCGTGTGGCTGGGTTTCCGCCTGCGCGGCACGCGGGGCGCCATCGCGGGCTTTTGCGGCGTCACGTTTCCGCCGCTCGCGGTGATCATTCCCGTCTCGATAGCTTACGGCAGATGGGGACATCTTGCGCTCGTGCATCGCGCGCTTGCAGGAGTTGCTGCGGCGGCGTTGGCGCTGACGCTGAATATGGGGCTTCGGGTCGCGACGACGGCATCTCGTGATGCCGTCGCGGTCGGCGTCCTCGTCGTCGTTTTCGCGGGCGTCGGCATCCTGCGGCTTCCGATGGTTCCGATGGTGCTGGCGATCACGCCGCTCAGCATCGGATGGGCGCTGCTCAGAAGGCGCCTTGCGTGAACTGGCCGCAGCTCTGGGCACTGGTCGTGGTGTTCGTGCCGCTATCGTTCGTGACGATCGGCGGCGGGAACAGCATTCTTGCCGGCGTGCAGCATGAATCGGTAACGGTCCACCATTGGATAACTTCCGGAGAATTCTTGGATTTGTGGGCAGTGTCGCGCGCGACGCCGGGGCCAAACTCGCTGTACGTTGCGCTGATCGGCTATCGTGTGGACGGTGTGGCGGGGGCGGTGTGCGCGACGCTGGCATTGTTCGTTCCGACGTCGGTTTTGATGGTCGCGATGGCGCGCGTATGGCGGCGGTACAGCGGGACGAAATGGCTGCTCGCCGTCGAGCAAGGGCTCGCGCCGATCGCCGCCGGCTTGGTGCTTGCCGGTACGTTGACGATCTTGCGCGTCGCCGAGGGAGGGTGGCTCGCGTGGGTTGTCGCGGCCGCTGCATTCGTCGCGCTTCGCTTTACGAACGTCAATCCGTTCGGGTTGCTGCTGGCCGGTGGCCTTCTCTTCGTGCTTACCGGTCTTTGAGCTGCGCCGACGCCGACATCGCGGCGCGGCCTTCGGTATCCCGCGTGATGAGCTGAACCGCGCTGCCGTCGCGCCAGCCGACACATTCGAACGGCGCGGTGTCGAAGAGCGGCCTTCGGGCCTGGAAGCTGAAGCGGCCGATCTTGCCGGGAAAATTTCGGCGCACCAGATCGAGGAGCAGCACGGCTTGCAGCGGACCGTGCACGACGAGGCCGGGATACCCTTCGGTCTTGGTCACGTAGGGCCAATCGTAGTGAATGCGATGCCCGTTGTCGGTGATCGCCGAGAAGCGAAACAGCATGACCGGCGTGGGTTCGATGCGCGTCACGACCGCGCCGGCGCCGACCGGCGTCGCTTCTTCTTTGGAGGGCGCGCCGGGTTTTTGCGCGGGCGCCGCGTCGTCGCGATAGACGATGTCTTGCTCTTCCTCGATGGCCAGCCCGCGCGGGCCGAAAATCTCGTGCTTGACTGTCACGAAGACGAGCTTGCCCGACGAGCCGGTTTTCGGCTTGATCGACGTAATCGTCGCGACGCGCTCCACATCGTCGTTGACGTGCGGGAGAGCGTGAAAGACGAGGCGCGCACCGGCGAACATGCGCCGCGGCAGCGTCACCGGCGGCATGAACCCGCCGCGCTTGGGATGGCCGTCGCTGCCGAGCTCCGATTGGCGCGCCCACGCGTTGAAATAGAGCCAGTGCGCGAGCGGCGGCACCTCGCCGTTGGGCGCGATTGCGTCGAAATCCGTATCGAGCAGCGCCGCAAGGTTCGCGATGCGATGCGGGTCAAGGCGATCGGCGCGCCGCTCTTGGCCGCCGACGTAGGAATCGAGCTCCTCGAGCGTCGGATCGTTAGCCTGCATTTTTTGCTTTCCGTACGAAGTCGTCGGTGGAACAGAGCTCGCCATACGCCGGGAAGATCTTGGTTATCGCGAATTCGTGCATGGCGGGATCGAAGCTCGCGCAGCAATCCTCGATGACCTTGACGGCGAATCCCGAGTCGGCGGCGTGCCGCAGCGCCGACTCGACCACAAAGTTCGTCGCGACGCCGGCCAGAAACAGCTCGCCGGCTCGCCGTCCGATCAGCAATTCCGTCAGCGCGGTTCCGATGAACGGATTGACGCAACCCTTGTTCACGACCGGCTCTCCGGCAGCCGGTCGCACCTCTTCGCAAAATTCCGTGTCCGCCGCGCCGAGCCGCATCGCGCCTTGCGCTTCGAATCCCTCAAATCGCTTCGATTTGCTCGTGCGCAGTGAATGCTGAGGATCGAAGCCCACTCGCACGTGGATAACCGGAACCTTATAGGTGCGGGCTGCCTCGAGGCAGCGCTTAGCCTTCTGCAGGACGCCGCGGCGATCGACTTCGGCGGCCGCCATTCCTTTGCAGACGGCGTTCTGATAATCCATCAGCAGCAACGCAAACCGATCCACGATTCTCTCCTTGTCTATCCGAGCTTCCGCGAGCCCAGAAACATATTCAGAATTTCGTCGGTGTCCTCTCCGAGGAGCGGTGCCGGCTGAGTTTCCCCGGCTTCGCCGTCGAAGCGCCAAATCGGCGCGTAGATCGTTTGACGACCGACTTCCGGATGCTCGACTTCTCGGAAGAATTCGCGAGCAAGCATCTGGTCGTCTTTGAGCAGCTCCGGAATCGTCAACGCGATTCCCGCCGGAACGTTGTGCGCTTGCAGCGCGTTGAACGCGTCCCTCGACGTTCGCGCGCTCGTCCAGCGTCTGATCGCTGCATCGATCGCATCGCCGCGTTCGCGCCTTCCTTCCATCGTGCGCAATGCTGCGTCGCCGGCCCAGGCCGGTTCTCCGAGCACGTCACACAAGCCGGCCCACGACGCTTCGTCTTCGATCGACAGCGTGATCCATTCGTCATCGCCGGCGCACGGATAGGTTCCTTGGGGAAAGCAATACGGATCGGAGTCGCCGGCGTATGCAGATGGAATCTCTTCTCCCGGGAATTGCACCAAGAGATCGGCGAGGAGCAGTGCCGAGACTTCGAGCTCCGACAGATCGATGTAGCGGCCTTCGCCGGTTGCGTCGCGGCGTTCGAGCGCCGCAACGATCGCAAAGCAAGCGTACAACGCCGACGCGGTGTCGGGGAACATCCCGCCAATCGCTTGCGGCGGCCCGTCGGGGTAGGCATTGAGGCTGCACAAGCCTGACCACGCATCGAGGGAGGGACCGTATCCGACGTACGCACGTTGCGGTCCCTGCTGGCCGAACGCCGAGAGTGAAGCCATGATGATGTTGGGCTTGACGGTGCGCAGGACGTCGTAGTCGAGTCCCAGCTTCTTCATCACGCCGGGCGAGAAGTTCTCGATCACGACGTCGCCATGCCGCACCAAGTCCTTCGCGCGCTCGCGATCCTCCTCAACCGTGAGATCGAGCGCGACGCTCTTCTTGCCGCGGTTCTGCGCGTTCCATACGCCGCTGCGGTTCAGGCCCGGTTGGTTGCCGGGATACGGCCCCTGACGCCGATGCACGTCGATTCGCTTGAAGCTCTCGATTTTGATGACTTCGGCGCCCAAATCGGCGAGCGTCGCCGCGCAGTACGGACCCGCCCACACGTGGCCGAAGTCGATGACACGGATTCCGCAAAGCGGCCTCACGCGGGATATGGCTCGCCGGGAAAGAGGCGAGGTGAGATCGCGCCACCGGGCATCGGTTGAAAAAAGCGCCGCGAGACCAGCTGCGGCATGTGGGCGAGGTCGCGCAAGTCGTTCACCGCGGCAAACGGCACCGAACGTTTTTGCGCTTCCCAAGCTATTTCTGCTTTTGGATGCGCGAGAAGCCAAGGAGCGATGCGCTCCTCGATCTCAACGCGATGATCGAAGCGGTAATCGTTGTCGAGGTACTGCTTGTCGAGTGCCCAGTGCGGGTTGCCCATCATGTCGACGAATCCCAGCCAGTGGTGCTCTTCGACAATTTGCAAAAAGACGTACCCGTCGCGGCACTTCTTGATGCCCCATGGTGCGAGCTTCCAGACCCGCATGAAACGCGACGACGTAATGCCTTCGTAGAAAAACTTCGCCAGCTCGCGGCGCATCGTCGGCACAAGCGTCTCGACCATGGAGATGTCGACGTGGTGGCCGTGACCCGTGCGCTTGCGAAGCTGCAATGAAGCCGCAATAGCGGCGGCAGCGCTGATACCCGCGTACATCGAAACGAGCGAGCCGGGAAGCTTCATCGGTGGCTGACTGCGCGGGTCGCCGTTCGAGGGCATGTCGCGCGGATTCATGATTCCCAGTCCCGACATGAAGGCGACGACGGCGTCGTTTCCCCGATAATTGCGATAAGGCCCCGAGGTGCCGAAAGGCGTGATCGATGCGACGATGATCGCGGGGTTCAGCGAAGAGAGGCTTGCAAAATCGAGCCCGTATCGTTCGCTGTCGGAAGGTCGCCGGTCTTCGATGACGACGTCGGCGTCGAGACACTGCGATTTGAGGCTGCGCAGGTCCTCGGATCTGCGCAAGTCATACCGTACGATCTCTTTGCCGCGATCGAAGAACGCCTGCACCGCGAGATCGGCGTCGCGATGCGGATCCGCCGGCACGCTGGTGTCGATGACGCGGATGACTCGGGCGCCGTTTGCCGCCAGCATGAGAGCCGCGTATCCCGATGCGATGCCGCGCCCGGTATCGAGAACCTTCAACGTGTCCAAACGAGACCGCTTGCGGTGCCGACGATGACTTTCTCGCCGCGCTGGTTTTCGATCCAGACGTCGCAGTCGACGCGCGTGGCTCCGTCGCCGGCAGGTGCGGTGCGCGTGACGTTTCCTCGCGCGACGCAAAAATCCGTGACGAGAACGGGACGGCGAAACGTCACCTCGCAGCGCCCGCCCTCGATCCAGCCTTTGCCGAACGCCGCGCGCAGCTGGCGGAAGATGAGCGAGGCGACTTGCGGGCCGACCGCAACGGGTGCCTCGAGGCCTTCGCGCCGTGCTGCCTCCACGTCGGTATGGATCGTTTGCTCGTCAGCGCGTTTGAAGTCGTCGAGCCGGAATTGGCGCGCGACCGAAGGCAGCTCGTCGCCGGCACTCACCGTGTCATCGAAAATGGCAGTAGCCATCTAGATTCGCTCCGCCTTGATGCCGGAGTCGATGCCTTCACCCGCGCGCGGCACGGAACGTTCGAGGGCGTCGAGCACGTGGGTGCGCTCGGTGCGAAAAACCACGTTGCCGCCGGCGTCGGCCGCTTCCGCGGCGTAAACGATGAACTCGCGATCGTTCTTGATGTATTTGTCCGTGATCCATGACTTGATCCGAAGGACCTCGTTCACGCGGATTGGCCGCACGTTTTCCATCTTCCAGCGGTAGAAGAGCCCGCGCACGTTATAGGTACGCGACAGCAGCCAGCGCGGCGGACGATACGAGATCTGCGGCGGTGCGACGCGCCCGCCCCATGGCGATTCGAGGCTGTACCACTCGTCGTAATCGAGATCCATGCGGCACTGCTGCTCGACCATCTCCTCGGTTACGACCCACTCCATCTCTCCGAGGACTTTGCCGACCTCGATGTCGATATAGGATGCGCGCTTCCCTTGGGCGTCGCGCTCGACGCGTACGCGGTGTACGTGTTCTGTCATACGCTCCCTGGCGGTGACGATGTGCGGCAGGACTGTCGACACTTTATGGGAAGCGCCGTTAAAAGTCCTCTACGGGAGCAGGTCATGTCGAGGCGGATGCAACAATCTGTCGACACCGAGGCTGCGACTCACGGCCTCCGGCTCGGCGTGCCCTGGCCTGACTCACTGGTCGGAAGCATTGCCGACGCCATCGCGTCGGAGATCGTTTCCGGCAAGCTGCGGGCCGGCGACGACCTGAACTCCGTCGAGCTCGCGCGGCGATTCTCGACGAGCCGCACGCCGGTTCGGGAAGCGCTCTTGCTTCTCGAGAAAGAGGGGCTGGTCGAGATCGAATCACGCCGCCGGCCGCGCGTTCGGCGCTGGACGAGAGCCGAAATCGAGGAGCTCTACTTGGTGCGCGCCGCGCTCTACGCTCTGGTCGCCGAGCTGATCGTCGCCAACGCGAAGGACGCGGACCTGCAGCTGCTCAGCGATTGCTACGACGAGCTCGCTGCGGCCGCCAAAACGCATGACCTCGAACGGTTCTTTCGCGCGAACGTGACGTTTCGCGACGTGGAAGCGCGGATTTGCGGAAACACTCAATTGCGGCGCGTGCTGGATTCGCTCGGTTTGCGCGTACAGCAATTGCGCCATTACAGTGTCTCGCTCCCCGGGGGAATGGAAGAGTCGCGTTCCGATCGCGAGCGCCTCTTGCGAGCCTATTACGAACGCGACGCACCGCTGGCGGCGGCGCTGAGCCGATCTACCGTACTGCGCGCCCTTGCCCGGATCGAACGTTCGGGTTGGAAAGGCATGGAATAGCGCCGGCATGCGCGCAATCGCAATCGACAGGTTCGGCACCCCGGACGTGTGCGTGCTGCGCGACGTCGCGGTTCCCGCCCCGGGCCCCGACGACGCGCTCATCGAGATCGACCACGCCGGCGTGAATTTCATCGACATCTACATGCGCAACGGCACCTATGCGCGCTCGTCGACCTATCGCACGCCCTTGCCGCTCGTGCTCGGGATGGAAGGCTCGGGGCGCGTCGCCGAAGTTGGGCGCAACGTGCGCTCGCTCGCCGTCGGGGATCGCGTGGCGTACGCGCCGTTTCGCGGCAGTTATGCAGAGTTCGCGGTCGTGCCGGCCTGGAAGGTCGCGCGCGTGCCCGACGGCATCGGGCAAGACGTTGCCTGTGCGGCGATGTTGCAGGGCACGACGGCCCATTATCTCACGCACGCGACCTATCCGTTGAAGCCAGGCGATTGGTGTCTGGTGCACGCGGCTGCCGGCGGCGCGGGACAGCTGATCGTGCAGTTCGCCAAGCGGCGCGGCGCGACGGTGATCGCGACGGTTGGGAGTGCCGAAAAGGCGGCAATCGCGAAGGCTCGCGGCGCCGATCACGTCATCCTATATAAGGAAGAAGACGTCGCCGCCGCCGTGCGGGAGCTGACCGGCGGGCGTGGGGTCGACGTCGCCTACGATTCGGTCGGCAAGGCGACCTTTTCCGCAAGCCTCAAATCCGTGCGGCGGCGCGGGTTGCTCGTGCTCTTCGGCTCGGCATCCGGCGTGGTCGACCGCGTCGACCCGCTGGAGCTGGCCGAAGCCGGCTCCGTATTCTTCACGCGCCCGCACCTCGCCGATCATCTCGCGACGCCGGAAGAAGTCGCGCTGCGCACCGAGGCGGTATTTTCCGCAATCCTCGACGGCTCGCTGCGCATCACGATCGATCGGGTCTTCCCGCTCTCAGACGCAGCCGAGGCCCACCGCTACGTGGAAGCCGCCAAAACGAAAGGGAAAGTGCTCCTCTACTCTTGTCCCCGAGGGACGACGGTGTCCAAGTAGTCTGTTCGGCCGGCTGCGGCGAGACGGGTCTGAACGTCGCGCAATAACGTCCCGGACAGCGTCGAACGGAAAAACCACGACTCCGTCGCGCGGGCGGCCGGAACGTGATCGGCGAGCGCCATCGCGGCTTCTTCGTAATATGCGCGCAGGTCCAGCGCGCAGCGATGCGGATCGGCGGGCAAGCCGGCGTTCTCCGGCAGCTCACCGTCACGAATCCGAATAAAGGACGCAAGCAGCGCCGGAATGCCGTCGGCGCCGGCAGTCAGTCCGACGGACGTCCGCCCCGTCTTCGCACGCTGGCGCTCGTATGCCGAGCGCAGCGCCAACGCTTCGTCGATCTCCGCCGGCTTGTCGCCGTGTGCGGGAGGAGGCAGCGTGCACGCCAGCGGCTCCTCCGTCGCGTCATCGATGACGTCGGGAAAGTCCTCGAGCACGGGTCCCGCCGGGCGTTCGAGCAGCGCAAACGCGCTCCGCAAGACGCGGTGCTGAAAATCCGGATCGTTCGGTTTTCCGACCGGGCGCCCGAACGGAAATTCGCAGTACAGCGCGCGCGGCGGCTTGATTTGTTCCGTATGTCCGCGCACCGATGACAGCTGCACGGTTGCGAGGCCGTTCTCCTCGAGCACGTGTGCGAGCGCACCACCTGTGCGCGTGCACATCGGTCAAACGCCGGTTATGACGACGACGTTCGTGCCGTCGTCGCGCAGCAGCTTTGCTGCCGCAGGTCCGGTGTCGAGGCGGATCGTGGAGAGCGTATCGTGCAGCGCGCCCATGAAGGCGACGTGACGCGGCGCCACGGAGGCGATGATGCCGTCGTTCGCGAGCTCTTCGAGCCGGTCGATCGGAAAGACGACGTTGAGGTCGCTCGTGAAGCCTGTCCGATCGTAGTTGAGGCTCCAATGCGCCATGCGCAAGTTGCGTTGGCGGCGCTCGATGACGCGAAACGTCTGCTCACCCTGCACCCAGTCTCGCTGCCCTTCACCGAGCAGCGCCGCCGTCGTGACGATTGCGACCCTCGCGTCTTTGAGTGGCGGCGGCTTCGTGAACGGCGTCGTTGCAAAGGTCAGCGGCGGCATCTGGGCGGCAGCCTTGCGAGTTTGTGCGTCAGCGCTCATGTTAGTTCCCTTTGCTCTTTAGTTCGGGCAGCGTAACCGAAGCCATCGAGGTAGGAACGCTCGGAATCTCGCCGAGCTGTTTCATGAACGTCGCATACTTCAAAACGCCGCGAGGCGTCGTGTCGTACCCGGTGGCTTCATGCGATAGCCAGGACTGCATCTTCGCGGCGGTTACTTTCCCGCCGGTGCTCGCAGCAAGCACCCGTGCAGCCGCTGCGGGGTTCGATTTGATCGCGTGTGCTTCATCGGTCGTTCCGCGGAAAAAAGCATCGACGAAGCGCGGATATCGCACTCCGAAAGTGTTCGTCGTGAGCACTTCCGTAAATGTCGCCGGGCCGATGACGTCGACGCTGCGAAGGATGATGTGAGCGCCGGCAGCAGTCTCTTCGAACTGAAACGGCGGCGTCGAAAAGTGCGCAACGATCAGCCCGCTTTCGAGCGCCTGTACGGCCTGCGGATGGGGCATGGGCTGAATGTTTCCGTCGAGCTGGTGCGGATTGCCGAACTCGCGCTGGCACGCCATTTGCAGAATGATCGCATTCGAACCGGCGATGTCGGGCGTGCCTATCTTCATCCCGGGTTTGATGTCGCGAATCGTCTTGATGGCCGGGTTTTTCGCAACGAGCCAGATGTCGAATGCGCTCACGCCGCAGAGAATGCGGAATGACGAATCGTGCGACCATCCGATCAAGAACGGAGCCGTTCCGGCGACACCGAGCTGGATTTGGCCGGCGATGATCCCGTCCCGGACCGCCGAGCCGCCGGACAGGGAAGTCCAAGCAATTTTAGTTTGCGGAAAGGCCTTCTCGAGCGTGCCGTGCTCCTTGAGCAACACAAGCGGCGCATAAGCGAGCCCCGGCTGAAATGCTATTGTGACAGAAGTCGGATCGCCCGCCGCATCGGCGATGCGTGATAATGAAGGAAGGGCAAATGGCGCCAGTATTCCGGCGACGAAGCCACGACGGTTCCTTTTCATGACGTATAAAGCCATCGATTTTCGAGTGCGCCCGCGGGTTCCTGGGGCGCTTCAGTCCCACCAACCGGGGCGTGTGTCGCCGGTGTTCGCCAAGAACGCGACGCAGTTCAAGGCGCTCGATCGCTTTACGCCGCAACCGATCGGCGAAACGATCGCAGAGATGCGCGAAGCGGGTATCGTGCATGCAGTCATCGCCGCAGCCGATAGCGAAACGCTTGGCGGCGCCAAGATCGCAAACGAGCTGATCGCGGATCTGGTGCGTGCGCATCCCGATACGCTCACCGGATATGCCGGCGTCGATCCGCGCAAAGGGATGGCCGCAGTCCGCGAGCTCGAACACGCGGTGCGCGAGCTTGGACTGCGCGGATTGAGCACGGATCCGTTCATCAACCAGCTCCTGCCAACCGACGCGCAATATTATCCTCTATACGCGAAGGCGGTGGAGCTGGGCATTCCGGTCTTCTCGCACTGCTCGGTTAATTTCGATTCGCGCGTGGTGATGGATTATGGGCATCCACGGCACCTCGACCAAGTAGCTTGCCATTTTCCCGAGCTTACGATCATTGCGCGGCATGGCGGCTGGCCTTGGGTGCTCGACATGGTTGCGGTCGCGTGGCGTCACGAGAACGTGTACGTCGAAATCTCGGGAATCTCACCGAAGTATCTCCACCGCGATCTGCTGACGTATGCAGATGGTCTGTTGCGCCACAAATTTCTGTTCGGCACGAGCTATCCGTTGCAGCCGTTCAAGCGCGCCGTCGAAGAGTTCCTCGCGCTTCCGTTGCGCGACGAAACGAAGCGAGCGATCCTGTACGACAACGCCGCGAAATTGCTGCATCTGGCCGACGCCTCAAAAATCTAATGCTGCTCTACGAAGCCGAGGGCAAGCGGCTTCTGCGCGACGCGGGATTTGAAGTCCCGAGCGGCCTCCTCGCAATGGATGCGAATCAGGCCGCTGAGGCAGCGAACGAGATCGGATTTCCGTGCGCCGTGAAAGCTCAAACGCTTTCCGGCAAGCGCTGGAAGCGTGGTCTCGTCGCGATGGCTGCGGACGAGCATGAGCTGAGGGACCGTATCGCTGCGATGGGTGGTGATGCGATTGCCGGCTTCCTTATCGAACGGCAGATTCCCAGAGCTGCAGAGTTCTACGTGTCGGTGAGCATTGCCGAAGCCGAGGGAAACGGGGTGCTGTTGATCTCGGCCGCGGGGGGCGTCGATGTCGAGGAAGCGACCTCATTTGTCGCGCTTCCGATCTTTTCTCGCCATGCCGCTCCGGGGTCGGCCGAGATTCTGGAGGCGATTGCGAATGCGGGAATCAACGGGCGTTTTGCGGCGCCGCTGGCCGACGCCGCGGCGCGCCTCACGCAGGTCGTACTGGCATACGAATGTGTCCTGGCAGAGATCAATCCGTTGTTCTTGGCGGATGACGGCAGCGTGATTGCGATCGACGCCAAGATCGAGCTGGATGACGATGCGCGCGTTCAGCACCACGATATCCTGCAATTGCCGCGCGAACGCGATCCGCTCGAGATGGAGGCCGCGGCAAAGGGCATCAGCTTCGCGCGGCTGGAAGGCGAGATTGGAACGATCGTCGGCGGAGCGGGACTTGCGATGCTGACGATCGATGCGCTGAGCGATGCCGGCCTGAAGCCGGCAAATTTCATCGACCTGCAAGGCTCATCAACGCAGAAGTTCGTTGCAGGTTTCGCGCTGCTCGCGAAAATCGGCGGCCTGAAGGGTATCCTTACGAACAACGCCGGCGGGCTCAATCCTTGTCTGTCGCTCGCGCGAGGAATCGTCGAGGGCGCACATGGGATTGGAAGCGTTCCGATCGTCGTGAAACTGCACGGCGCCGACGAAACCGAAGCGTGGGATTATCTCGCAGGCAGCGGACTCCATAACCTGCACATCTGCAAAGGCACTACTGCGGATGCCGTTCGGCAGCTGTGGAGCCTGCTGTGATTTGGACCGACGTGCCGGACGGCGTTCTGGTGCAAGGTATCACCGGCTCTGCAGGCCGCGCGCATCTTGCGCGGATGCGCGACGCCGGCACTCCGGTCGTCGCCGGCACCAGTCCCGGACACGAGGGAGAGTCCGTCGACGGCATCCCGGTATACGACACCGTCGTCCAGGCGCGGCGTTATCATGCATTCGCAACCACGGTGCAATTTGTGCCCGGAAAGCAAACCCTCCACGCAACTGCCGAAGCGTTACGCGCCGGAGTCAAGCTCGTCGTTGCGCTCGCCGAGGGCGTACCGGTGTGGGACGCGATCGAGCTGCGCGCCCTTGCGCGCGAACATGGTGCGCTTGTGTTGGGGCCGAACACGGCCGGCGCCATTCGCCCAGCTCGCTGGAAACTAGGCATCATGCCGCACGCGCTGTATTCGCGGGGCCACGTCGGCGTCTTGAGCCGCAGCGGCAGCGTGATGCACGACGTCGCGTACGCGCTCGGTCGCGCCGGAATCGGACAATCGACCTGCGTCGACATCGGCGGCGATCGCGTCGTCGGCAACGATATCATTGAGGTCTACCGTCAATTTCTTTTGGATGACCAAACCGACGAAATTCTCATCGTCGGCGAAATCGGCTCCGACAAGGAAGAACGGCTCGCCGCTTATCTCCAAAGAGAAGGGATCGGCAAACCGACGGTCGCGCTCATCGTGGGGCGTCATGCACCGGAGGGACGGCGCATGGGGCATGCAGCGGCAATCGTTCAGGGATCAGCAGGAAGCGCGTCCGGCAAAGAGACCGCGCTTGCCGACGCCGGCGTGAGCGTGTGCGCAAATCTCGATGAGGTTGTTGCATGGACTCGCAGAAGGGACAAAGCATGGAAATGACGCGCCTAGGACGCAGCGGGCTCAGCGTCTCAAGGATTTGTTTAGGAACGATGACCTTCGGTGCGCAGGCCGACGCCAAGGTCGCCAACCGCATCATGGATATCGCCGCCGACCGCGGCGTGAATTTCATCGACACCGCTGACTCGTATCCGCTGCCGCCGAGCCTCGAGACGGCGGGACGCACCGAAGAGGTCGTCGGCGCGTGGCTGAAGGGCAAACGGCAGCAATTCGTGCTCGCGACGAAAGCCGGCAATCCCGTGGGGCCGAGCCCCAACGAGCGCGGCAGCTCGCGCACGCATCTGGTGCGCGCGCTGGATCGATCGCTGCGCCGCCTCGGCACCGACTACGTCGACATCTATTACCTGCACCATCCTGATCCGCAGACGCCGCTCGACGAGTCGATCGAAGCGCTCGACGACCTGCGCCGCGCCGGAAAGATCCGTTACGCGGCCGCGAGCAACATCTCGGCATGGGAGCTCGCATACTGGAGCTGCTGGAGCGCGCACCACGACCGCGCGCGCTTCGCGTGCATGCAGCCGCGCTACAACATGCTTTATCGCGCGATCGAATCCGAGCTGGTTCCCGCGTGTCAAGCGCTCGACGTCGCGGTCGTCGTCTACAATCCGCTCGCGGCGGGCGTCCTCACCGGGAAGTATCACGCGGGCGAAAAGCCGGCGGACGGCCGCTTTGCCTTCGCGGGCGCGTCGGGAGAGCGCTACCGGGCACGGTACTATCGCGACGAAACGCTGCGCGCCGTGCAAGAAGCGGCAGAAGACGTCGCGCGGCGCGGAAAGTCGCTCACGCACGTTGCCGTGCGCTGGACGCTGGATCAGCCCGGCGTCACGTGCGCGATCCTCGGCGCCAGCAAGGCAGAACAGATCGAAGAGTCGCTGAGGGGCGTCGAGGTAGCGCTCGAGGACGCGGACCGGCGGCTATGCGACGATTTGTGGTATCGCCTGCCACGCCGCCGCCCGGACGAGGAACGCTGATTAACCGCGCACGACCTGCGCGTGGAGCTGGTCGAAATCGTCCAGCGTATTGAGCGTCGCCGCATCCTTGATCTTCGCGTCGTCCACCCCACTGCTCTTACGCATCGAAGCTGCCGTTTCGTCTTTATGATTGTAGCCGAGGATCGCGCGGTTGTGGGCTTCGATCTTGGCCGGATCGAGGCGTCCACCGTTCTTTTGAATGACCCATTTCTCGAAGGCCATGTACGTCGGATGCTCTTTGCGCACGAAATCGATGACCTCGTCGCGCTTGAGCCCGAGCGCCGAGATCGTCATCGCGTCGAATCCTTCTCCACACTCATCGTAATCGCTCGGGAGCATTCCCTTGCTTGCGAGCAGCAGCTTGCACCACAGCCGCGGCAGATGCACGGCGCCGAGCGGACCCGAGACTTTGGAGCTGATCGTCGGAACGATGGTCATGGTTGTGATCTCCCTTTGCGAGTAGTGAGTGGATGTTACGGTTGGCGGCCGGGAAAGGTCAACTCCGCAATGCCGGATTTGTCGATCTCTCCAAGCCCGAGCTCGACCATGCGATCGAATTGCTCCTTCGTCGCCGCGGCGAGCGGCGCGCGAACGTGGTACTCTTGCGCGAGCTTCAGCGCGATACCCGAGTCCTTCGCCGCGTGCGCCGCCGAGAAATAGCATTCGTGCTCTCGAGCTTGCATATCGGGGCCGTCGGTTTCCAGCACGCGAGAATTCGCGCCGGTTTGACTGAAGACTTCGCGCAGCATGTCGATATCGAGGCCCATCGCGGCTCCGATACCGAGGCCCTCGGCCAGTCCGGCGGTGTTGATGTTCATGACCATGTTCACCAGCGCTTTGACCTTGGCGGCGTCTCCCGTCTTGCCGACGTAGCGCAGCGACTTGCTCATGCCCTCCAGCAGCGGACGCGCGCGCGCGAACGCGCGCTCGTCGCCAGCGACCATCAGGTAGAGCGTCCCATCCCGCGCCTGTGGGATCGAGCTGGCCATGCAGGCTTCCAGCGACATCGCGCCCTTCTCGTTGGCAAGGCGTTCGACGTCGATGTGAACCTGGGGCGTGATCGTCGCGCAGTTGATGAACAGCTTGCCGCCGGCGTTCGCGAGCAGCGAATCGCCCTGCGTCGCGAAGATCGTGTACATCGCCGCGTCGTCGGTGACGACCGTGATGATGACGTCCGCGAGCCGCGAGACGTCGGCAAGCTTGGTGCACGCCTGCGCTCCAAGCTCTTTGGCGACCTCCGCGGCGACGTCAGAGCGGACGTCGGACACTGCGGCGATGCGATAACCAAGATCGCGCAGCCGGCGCCCCATGTTGGCGCCCATCCGCCCGACGCCGACGATTCCGATGCTCTCTGATGATGCCATGCTAGGAAGCCCTCTCCAGTGCGCCATGACGGCGGGAAATTTCCGCGGCGGCGCTGCGAACGTGTGCGGCGAACTCGTCGACGTTTGGCTCGACGCGATCGCGTGGTCCTGAAATGCCTACGGCGGCGATGACTTTGCCGTAACGATCGAATACCGGTGCGGCGATGCCCCAAACCGACTCGCGCCATTCGCCGCGATTGACGGCGTACCCGGTTTTGCGGATCTCGGCGGCCTGACGAAGGATCGCTTTGATGCCGACGATCGTCTTATCCGTCCAGCGCTGGCTCCGGCGGGCGACTTCCGTTATCTCGCTTTCGTCGCGCCACGCCAAGAGCGCTTTGCCCGTTGCCGTTGCGTACGCGGGGGATCGGCCGCCGACCGACGTGTACGCGCGAATGGGATGCGACCCGTCCACCTTCTCGATGTAGACGGAGTGGCCGTCCTCGTACACGCAGTAGTGCGCCGTCTCGCCGGTGCGCTCGACGAGACCGCGCAGCACCGGGATGACTTCATCCCGGACGTTCTCGGAGTTCACGGCGTTGCAGCCGATGCGCCACAGCTTGAGCGACACGGCGTACTCTCCGTGCGCCGTTCGGTGCACGAAACCCTCGGAGACGAGCACGCTGATCAAACGCAAGAGCGTCGATTTCGGTAATCGAACTGCCTGCGCGATTTCGGTGAGGCTGCGCGTTCGCGCTTCGCCGATCGACGCCAGCACCGCCAGCGCCTTGGCAACGGAGGTGGTCCGCTGTTTCACGTCGGGCTTCCTTTCCGTGCCGGCAGCACGCGGCGCGCGTGCGCGCGCATGCGGTCGGCGAGACCGGGTTTGGAGGTCGAGCGGCTCAGTTCGGTGAGATCGATCTCCGACGAGGGCGCGCGCGTCAAGCGCAGCAACGCCTCGAGCGCGCCGCGATCGAGCGCGGCGGCGTGGCCGGCAATGTCAGCGACTCGTGCATCGAACGCTTCCGGCGCGCAGCATTCGGTCAGCAAACCGATCTCGACCGCAGCCGTCGCGTCGAGGATTCGTCCTTCCAGGAGCAGTCCCCGTGCGCGCTGCCCGCCGAGCAGCCCGGCGAGATGCCGGGTTCCCAAGATGACGCCGAAGCGAATTCCCGGAAACCCGAGGCGAGCATCGCCGCTGCCGATGCGATAATCACACGCCGCGACGAGGTCCGCACCGGCTCCGAGCGCGGCGCCCGACACGAGCGCGATCGTAACTGCCGGCGCGCGGCGGACGCGTTCGAGCAATGCTTCGATTGCCTCGAACCGTTGGCGGAGATCGGCGTCCGAGACCGTTTCGATGTCGCTCAGATCGAAGCCGGCGCAGAACCTGCTCCCCGAGCCGGCGAGCACGACGCTGTGAGCGCCGCTTGCGATCGCATCGTCGAACGCGTCACGCAGCGCGCTCACGAGCCGAGGCGACAGCGCGTTCGCGTGCTCCGGGTCGTCGAGCACGAGCCGCCATGCTCCGGAGCATGGTACGTCGCGCGCTACGCGGACGCAGCGGTCCATTCCAAAAACACCTCTTCCGTATGTTCGCCGAGCTTCGGCGGCGGCAGCCGGATGGGCTGACGGGCGCGATTCATCCGCACGGGATAACTGACGGTCTTGGTCTTGCCCGCAACGGGAACGTCCAGATCGCAAATCAAGCCGTTGTGCACCAGCTCCGCGTCGGCAAGGATATCGGCGAAGGTATTGACGGGCCCGCATGGGACGCCGCGCCGCTCGAACTCCGCGATCCAATGTGCCGCGCTTTGCGTCCGGAAGACGTCCTGAAGGATCGCCGCCAGCGCCTTTTGGTTCTTGGCGCGCTCGGCAACGCTTGAAAAGCGAGCGTCGCCGAGCAACTCACGCTTGCCCGTGGCCTCGCAAACTTGCGCCCACAACCCGTCGTTGCCCGCCGCGATGGCGAACGGCGCATCGCTTGCCTCAAATGCTTGATAGGGTGCGTTGCGCGGATGCGCCGAGCCCAGGCGCTTTGGGGCAATGCCGGTTCCCCAATACTCGCTGGTTTGCAGCGCCGAGACGCCCAAGAGACAGTCGAGCATCGGGCAATCCAGATGTATGGCGCGGTTCTCGCGCACTGCAACGCCTCGGGTCGCGACGATCGTCAGCGCCGCATAGAGCGCTGCAGTGACGTCGGCTACCGGAACGCCGCACTTCACCGGCGGACCGTCTTCTTCGCCGGTGACGCTCATGAGGCCGGCCATTCCTTGAATGACGACGTCGAAGGCGCCGCGCTCCGCGTAGCGGCCCGTCTGACCGTAGCCCGAGATGGAGCAATAGACGATGCGTCTTTGCAGTTTCGCGACGTCGTCAAAGCCCAGGCCGAGCCGCGCAAGCACGCCCGGGCGATAATTCTCGAGGATGACGTCCGTCGCGGCGCAGAGCTTTCGAACCCGCGCGAGCTCCTCGGGATTCTTCAAATCGGCGACGACACTGCGCTTACCGCGGTTCATCGATGCGAAATTGAGGCTGTAGTCCTCGCCGTTCGCGTCCCGAGCGAGCGGCGGCCACGCGCGCAGACCGTCGCCGCCGGGCGGCTCCACTTTCACGACGTCGGCGCCGAGATCCGCGAGCACCATTCCACAGAACGGGGCTGCCGCGATGTGCCCGAACTCGAGAACGCGCATTCCCGAGAGCGGCGACTGCACGGAGTTCACGATGCCACGGCCTCCAGGCTTCCGCCGGACTCGACGAGCTTCTTGTACGCGAGCGCACGATGCATGCTGTTGAACAGAAACGCCGCGACGACGCGCCCGTCGCGCAGGAAGACGGCCACGAAACGTTTCGTCTCGGGGGTTCCCTCTACGAAGCGCAGCTCGTCGGTCCGCTGCGCCATTCCGATCAATTGCAGCTTGCAATCGTGCTGATCCGACCAGAAAAACGGTGTCATCGCAAAAGGTTGGGCCGAACCGGGAGCTGCGACGAGCGTTTCGGCGGCAGCCTCACCTTGCGCGATCGCATTGTCCCAATGCTCGACGCGCAAGGAGCCGTAGCGTGGATGGTTCCAGCGCGCGACGTCTCCGGCGGCGACGATCCGCTCGCCGGCCGCGCACGCCGCATCGCAAATGACGCCGTCGCCCAGCTCGAGCCCGGAGTCGCGCAGCCACTCGACGTTCGGCGCGACGCCGATTCCGACGATCACGATCTCCGCTTCGACGATGCGGCCGTCTTCGAGCCGAACGCCGCCAACCGCCGGCGAGCCGACCATGCCGGCGTATTTCACCCCCAATTCGAGGTGCACGCCGTGCGAGCGATGGAGATCGGCGCAAATCGATCCCAGCGTTTCGCCCAGCACGCGCTGCATCGGCAAGCGATCCATGTCGATTAGCGTGACGTCGCAGCCGAGCTTGCGCAGCGACGACGCAACCTCGCAACCGATGAAGCCTGCTCCGACGATCGCGACCTTCCGCACGCCGCGCGCGATGCGCTCGCGGATCGCGGCGGCGTCGTCGACCGTGCGCAGCGTGAAGATTCCGTCGACTTCCTCGCAGCCGGAGAATTGCTTCGGCCGGGCGCCGGTTGCAACGATCAAGCCGTCAAACGGAATGGCGTCGCCGTCTTGCAGATGCACGACGCGGCGCGCGCAATCGAGTCTCTCCGCGCGCGTGCCGAGCCGCCACTCGAATTGCGCGTCCGGCACGCGCAAGTCCAGTTTGGGCCGTTCCCACGCGCCCGTGAGAAATTGCTTGGAAAGCGGCGGCCGCTGATACGGGAGATGCGGTTCGTCGCCGATCAGCGTAATCGTCCCGTCGAAGCCGCGCTCGCGCAGGCGTCGCGCGGCCGAAAGACCGGCGAGCGAAGCTCCCGCAACGACGACGGAGCGCACGGAGACCTACCCTTCGATCGTTATCGCTTGCGTGGGGCAGAGGCGCACGGCTTCCTCGACTTTTTTGCGCAGCTCCTCCGGTGGGTTCTCGTTGAGGACGTACAAGAAACCGTCTTCACGCACTTCGAACACTTCCGGACACGCCAGCATGCACTGCGCGTTGCTCATGCATGCGTCGTAATCGACGACGACTTTCACGCTAGCGCCGCTCCACGCCGAGCAGGTCGGAGGCGTATCTGGCCATTTCCAGCGACGATGCAGGAGCGCTGTAGAGGTCGTTGCCTTCGGCCTTTTCCATGCGCGCGAGCACGCGACGAGCGTGCACGACGCCGATGTCGGAACGCACGTTCACTTCGCGATACTTCGAGCCGTCGGAAAGACCGTCCGAGAAATCGAGCATCTCCTGCTGCTTTGCCAGTGCCCACTCGTCCTGAGCGACGACGTCGGGAAATTCGTGTGCCATGCCCTGCGCGAGCGTCATTGACGGATCCGGAGCGAACCGCTCGCCGGCTTTTGTGATCATGATCCAGTGCCACTCGAGGTGATAATGGTCGATGGGCGTGTCGGTATGGCAGAGAACGTAGCCCTTTTCCGCGTCGGTGCCGAGCTTGCCGGGCGGGGCGACGCGCAGCTGCACGCGCACGAGGCCGGGTCCGATCATCGCGTGCGTGTGATCGCGATCGACGACGTCTAGATTGAACCAGCGCTGATAATACGGCGGCAGCTTGTAATTCTCGGCATGCCGCGTCGTCATGATTTTGGGATTGCCGTCGACGGTATCCTCGGCGAGCCCGACGGGAATGTGCGAGTTTGCCAGGTCGCCGATGTTTCCGTCGTGCAGCGGAAAGAAATGCGTGATGTCGAGGAGATTTTCGATGAGCAGACGATAATTCGCGCGAATGCGAATCGGAGGGTTCGAGATCACGGCTTCATAGCGTGGATCCGAAAGCTCCGGAATGCGCGGCGGCTTGACGTCGCCGATCTTCGCGGGGTCGCCGGGCCACAGCCATACGAGACCGTCCTGCTCGACGACGGGGTATGCGTGAAGCTTTGCGGCGGGCGAGATCGGAAAGTCTTTCTGCATCGGGATCTGCACGCACGTTCCGCTGCTGTCGTAGCACAATCCGTGATACTGACAGCGCAGCACGCCGTTGTCGAGCAGCTTGCCGTCCCAAAGCGGAAACCGCTTGTGGCAGCAACGCCCATCGAACGCAACGACGTTGCCTTCCTGGGTTCGCCACATGACGATCGGAAGCGCGGTGATGATTTTCTTCTCGAGCTTGTACTTGAAGTCGCGGCCCAGACCGGCGACGTACCACGTGTTGCGAATCATCGGCGTGCCCTTTCAGAAGTCTCACTATACGGAACTATATTTCGCATTTTGATTCTAACAAAGCCGCAAGCGGGGGGTCAACCAAGATAGACGTGCTCGACGAGGTCGGATTCTCGCAGCTCAGCCGCCGGGCGAGAGAACCGGATGGCGCCGTGCGAGAGCGCGTAGCCCCAGTCGGCGAACTCGAGCGCAATCGCCGCATTCTGCTCGACGAGCAGAACCGAGATGTTCTGCGCGCGAAATCCGGCGATGATTTCGAAAATGTGCTCGACGATGAGCGGTGCCAAGCCGAGGCTCGGCTCGTCGAGCATTAGCAGCCGCGGCTCCGCCATCAGCGCGCGTCCGATCGCGAGCATTTGCTGCTCGCCGCCTGAAAGCGTGCCGGCGTACTGGCTCGTGCGGCGTTCCAGTGCCGGGAAAAGCTCGATGACCCGTGCCATCTGCCGCCGGCTGCCGCGTCCGTACGCGCCCAGCTCCAAGTTTTCGCGCACCGTGAGCCCCGGAAATACCTGACGTCCCTCCGGGCAATGCACGATGCCGCGGCGTACGATCGCGGCAGGATCGAGCTGTGAGATCTCCTCGCCGTCGAAGGTGATGCTCCCGCGCGATGCGCGCGCGACGCCCGAAATCGCCTTGAGCGTCGTGGACTTCCCCGCACCGTTCGCGCCGAGCAGCGCGACGACGCTGCCGTCCGGCACCTCCAAGCTGATTCCGTGCAGCACCGCGACGTGTCCGTATGAGACGTGGATGCCTTCGAGCTTCAGCACGCGGCGGTTCCCATGTTCCGGCGGCGTCCGCTGCCGAGGTAGCAGCGAATCACTTCCGGATCGGAGCGAATCTGCGCGGGCGGACCCTCGGCGATCTTGCGCCCGAAGTCCATGACGCTGATGCGTTGCGCGATGCCTTCGAGCAGCTCGAAGTGGTGCTCGATCATGAAAACCGAGCGTCCCTTGCCGGCCTCGACGATGCACTCCAGCAGCCGCGGCGTCTCCGCTTCCGTCAGCCCGGCGAACGGCTCGTCGAGAAGCAGCAGCTTTGGATTGGAGATGAGCGCGCGCGCGACGTCGAGCAGCTTTTGATGACCGTACGGCAGGTCGGCAGGGGAGGCGTCGCGTTCCGCCCACAAGTTCAATTTGCGCAGCAGCAGCTCGGCCCGTTCGCGCGCGCGCCGTTCCTGCTCGCGTGTCGAAGGTCCGTAAAGGGCGCCTTCGAGTCCCGTCGTCATTTCGGCGTGCAGGCCCACCAGCAGATTTTCCAGCACGCTGAGCGTCGCAAACACCTCAGCCTTCTGAAAGCTGCGCGCGATGCCGTGACGCACCACTTCGTGCCGTGCGAGGCCGAGCACGTCGACGCCGTCGAGCACGATGCTGCCGTGCGTTACCGGCGTGACGCGGCTGAGCGCGTTGATCAGCGTCGTCTTGCCGGCACCGTTCGGACCGACGAGCGCGAAGATGCCGGCGTCGGGCAGATCGAGATTCAGCTCGTGAACGGCCGTGAGGCCGCCGAAGCGAACGGTGACGTCGCGCACCGCAAGCATCAGGCAGCGTCCTCCGCCGGCACGCTTTGCGGCTCGAGCGGCACGACCTCGGGCTTGCCTCCGCCGAAGCGGAACAACCCTTTGAGCCCGGCGGGGAAAAAGAGCACGACGAGCACGATGACGCCTCCGAGAATCGCCAGCGAAAGCCCGCTCACCGTCGAGGCCGCGACGCGAAGCGCGTCCACGACGATCGCGCCGCCGATGGCGCCGGGGATCGAGCCCATCCCGCCGATGACGACCATTGCGAAGAACAGCAGCGTCTGGTCGATGCCGAAATCTTCTGGTGCCACGAAGCCGGCCAGGAACGCGTACAGTCCTCCCGCGAGGCCGGCCAAAAATGCGCTGCAGACGAATGCGATCACTTTGGTGCGCGCAATCGGAATGCCCATCGCCGCTGCGGCGACCTCGCTGTCGCGAATGGCGGAGAAGGACCGCCCGATGCGCGTGCGCGTCAGATTCCAAACCAGCACGACCACGATCGCAAGCATGCCCAGCGCGATATAGTACATCTTCACCGGCGAGTCGACGTGCAGGCCGAAGAGCATCGGTGCGTGCAAATGCACGCCCTGGTCGCCGCCGGTGAGCGCGTCCCATTTCAGCGCGATCTGGTCGACTGCGATACCGTACCCGAAGGTGACGATGCCGAGATAGTGGCCGCGCAAACGCGTCGCAGGAAAGCCGACGACGAGGCTTGCAAGCGCGGCGAGCAACCCTCCGGCAATCGCACCTGCGAGCAAGTCGACGCCGAAGCGTGCGTTGAGAATTGCGGTCGTGTACGCGCCGACCGCAAAAAAGCCGCTGTGGCCGAGCGAGATCTGACCGCTGCGCCCCATCAGCAGATCGAGGCTGATCGCCACGATGGCGAAGATGCAGACTTCCGAAATGACGAAGAGCCAGTAGACGTCGCTTTGGCCGAGCGAGCGAAGCGCGAGCGGAAGCAGGACGCTCACGGCTGCCGCGACGGCGATGAGCGCGCCGTTGCGTCCGAGGCTCATACCTTCTGGACCATCTTGCGGCCGAACAACCCGTCGGGCTTGACATACAGGATCAGCAGCAAGAGGCCGAAGACGACCGACATCGTGAGCTCCGGCGCAAAGAACGCATCGATGAGGTTGACGATGATGCCGAGCGCAAGCCCGCCGACGACCGCACCCACGAGCGAGCCGAAGCCACCGAGAATCGCGGCCACGAACGCATAGACGACGATGGTGTCCATCATGTTAGGGGTAACCGAAGTCGTCGGTGCTGCCAGAATCGCCGCGACGGCGGCAAGCAGCACGCCGATGCCCCACGCCAGTGACAGGACGCGGCGAATCGGTATGCCCATCAGCCTCGCGGCGTACGCGTTTTCCGTGATCGCGCGCATTCCGAGACCGATTTTCGTGCCGTTGAACAGCGTCGCCATGCCGATGACCAGCACGATCAAGAGCGCAAGCTCGATGACGTCTTGTGGGCGGAGCACCAAATTGCCCAGCAGCACCGGCGCAATCGCGACCGGCAACGCCAGCTCGTGCGGATTGTAGCCGAAGAAAACGCCGAAAATCCCTTCGAGGAACATGAAGAGCCCGAGCGTCAGGACGATCTGCGTGAGAATCGGCGCGTTGCCGAGCCGGCCGAGAAACAGCGTCTGCACGATTACGCCCAGCGCGAACGCCGCTGCAATCGCGGCCAGGAGCGCAATGGGAAAGGGGACTTGCGCGTTTGCGATCAGCGCATAGGCCACGAACGTCGCAGCCATCCCCATCGCGCCTTGCGCGAAATTGACGACGGTGCTGGCGTTGTAGATGACGACGAGTCCGAGAGCCGTGAGCGCGTAGAGGCTGCCTTGGGCGAGTCCCGCCAGCGAAAGCTGTAGGACGTACTGTGCCATGGCGGCTACTTCATCATCGACCCGTTAAAGGAACTCCCCGGCGCGAGCACCCAGCGACCATTCTTCGCTTGCCAGAGGACCTGGCAACAAATCCCTTCGTGATGGTCCGGAGAATAGTTCAACTTGCCGCCGATCGTGTCGAAGTTGCGCAGCGAGTCCAGCGCGTTGACGAGGGCGTCGCGCGTGATCGCTCCTTTGATGCGCTCGAGTCCGCCGTAGACGACTTGCCCGGCAAGCCAGCCCCACGCCGCGTAGATGTCCGGCGCGTGACCGGGCTCGTACTTCTTCATGGCATCGGCGAAGCCGATCCATTGGGGATTGCTGCTTCCCGGCGGCGGCAGGAATGCCGTGCAATACGTGCCTTCGATCGACGCGATCGCCTTGAAGATTCCGCTATAGCCGCATGCCGATGAGGTGAGGATGCGCGTCGGGTGATAGTCGAGGCTCGCCATCTGGTTGAGTATCTGCGCGCCGGCCGTGGCGATCGTCGCCAGCATGACGACTTTGATGCCTTGGGATTTCAGCTTGATGACGTCGCTGCTGAAGTCGACTTGCGAAGGAACGTACGGGATGGTGACGTCGACCTTGCCCAGCTCGCTTTGAATGCCCGAGAGGATCGGCTTGCCGAACGCATCGTCTTGATAGATGACCGCCGTCGATTCTCCGGGATAATTCTTCTTGACGAACGCGCCCATCGTCTTGCCGTCGGTCGTGTAGATCGGCCACGACGGAAAGACGTACTTGAGGCCGGCGGCGTAAAAAATCGGACTGCCGCTTCCCATGGAGATGAGCGGAACGCCGGCTTCGTTCAGCGACTTATAGACCGCGGCGGTCGTCGGGCTTCCGATGCTGCCGACGATTGCGAAGACGTGGTTTTCGTAGACGAGCTTCTTGTCGAGCGCGGTCGTTTGCGCCGGCTGATAGCTGTCATCGTAGCTGATGAGGCTCAGCTTCTTGCCGTCCACGCCGCCCTTGGCGTTGACCGACGCGATGAATGCTTCGAGTCCCCACTTCGAGGCGCCGATCGGCGCTTGCGGGCCGGATTGAGCGGCCGTTTGGCCCAGAACGATCGTGCTGCCGCTGACCGTTCCGCCCGGCGCCTTTCCCTGCGCGAAGCTCGCGCTGCTCGACGTGAGGATTCCTACGATCATGGCAGTCGACAGAACCGCGCGATACATCATGTCCCCTCCGAAAGAAGTCTCACATAGTGAGAACATTATCCGCACAATGAGGACATGCACTTTTTGCGCGCGTCAGGCCATTACCTACTCGCTCGCGAAAGAATTGGAGATGGATGACGTCGTCGAAGCGTTCGAGTGGAAAGACGGCGCCGGCCGGCCGTTTTTGCTCGCCGTGCAATGGCATCCCGAGCGCATGGATCAGTCCGCGCCGCTCGCGGGAACGCTCTTCGAGCGCTTTCTCGCGGCTAGTCGAGCGTCGCTTCTAAGCGCGCAGCGGCTTTTCGCAGCGCGGGAATGAATTTCGGCAGCGCGGCGAACGCGACGCGTGCCTGCGGCACGGAGAGTGAGAGGCCTGCGACGATTTGCTTGTCCGTTCCGCGCACCGGCACGCCGCAGCCGACGACTCCGAGCACGTACTCTTCGTTCGTCATCGCAAACCCGTTCGCGCGCACGGTCTCGATCTCGCGCGCGAGCAGCTTCGGCTCGACGATCGTCTCCGGCGTGAAGCGCGTGAGCTTACGGGAGCCGAGCAGCTTGCGCAGCGCGTCGTCGGAGAAGCTCGCGAGAAACAGCTTGCCGATCGACGTGCAGTGCAGCGGCGCGTGCAGGCCGGGCTGGAACTGCAGGCTGGCGGGCACTGCGGTGCGTCCGCCGTCGACATACACGATTTGATTTTGCTGTAAGATTCCAAGCTCGCATTGCTCGCCGACCTCGTCCGTGAGCGCTTGCAAGACCGCGTGACGCGGAGCGTCGTTCAGCCACGCCGCGGTAACGCTGGCCGCAAAACGCGCGAGCCGCGGACCGACGACCAGCTTCTTGGATGAAAACGCGCGCCGCAGGTAGCCTTCGTTTTGCAGCTGCACAGCGATGCGGTGCGCGGTCGGCAGCGTCAGCTGCAGGGCTTTGGCGACCTCGGACGTCGAGACCGGCCGGCGCGCGCGGCTGACGTAGTCGAGAAACTCCAGGGCCGTAGTTCGCATACGTCGAATGATACAAAAAAATTTCACTGAGTGAAAGTTGGGGCATGTGATGCAGACCCTCGAACGCACCGACCGCTTCGGAAACCCCTTGGCCGGCGGCTTACCGTACGCGCGCGGCCGCATCCTCACGAGCACCGAGACGGACTTCCGCAAGCTCGAGCATGCCTGGAACATCATCAAGACGCGGGGCGTGGGGCGCGTCTACAATTTCACAGGTCTCGAGCACGGCTTGCCGATGGAAGCCGCGGAGCTCGAGTTCGTCACCGACGAGCTGGCGCCGTCGCTCTTTGCCGAGCGGCTGCGCGACGCGACGCTCAAGCATTTAGGCGGCCGCGCGCCGACGCACGACGTCGCCGTCTTCAACCGCATCACCGCGGCTACGATCTGCACGGCCATGATCGTCTGCAAGCCGGGCGATACGATCGTCGGCGTCTCGGCGAGCCACAGCCATCCGCACGTCGCGCGCGCGGCAAAGCTGGCCGGCGCAAGCTTCATCGACGTCGTCGGTGCGGACGCGCTCGAACGAGAGCTCGCGCGGCAGTCCAACGTAAAGCTGATCGTCATGACGCGCCTTGCCGTCACGTACGAAATGCTCGAGCTCGACGAAATTCGGCGCGTGATCGCCGCGGCGCGCTCGCGCGACATCACCTTGTACGTCGACGATGCCGGCGGTGCGCGCGTCGGGCCCGCGATTTTCGATCAGCCGCGCATGCTCGATCTCGGCGCCGATCTCGTCGCGACGGGGCTCGACAAGTACGGCACGCGCGGACCGCGTCTAGGCCTCATGGCCGGCCGGGCCGATCTGGTCGCGAAGATTCGCGCGCGCAGCTGGGAGATGGCGATGGAATGCCGCCCGATGCTCTTTCCCGCCGTCGTGCACACGCTGGAATCGTACACTCCCGAGCGCGTGCGCGAGCTCGTGAATTGCACGAAGTCCGTCATCAAGGAACTAAAAACTCGTTTTGGTGACGTAATCGGCGAGACGCCGACGATCGGGGCGTTTTCCGGCGAGAGCATTTTGGAAGTCGCGATGCGGCGCGCCGGCGTCGACAAGCCGCCGATCGTTCCGTTCGAAGCGACCGCCGCGCTCTGCATGGTGCTCCTCGAAGATCACGGCGTGCTCACCGTGCATTTCGTCGGCGTCCCGCCGGGGACGGGCGACCTGCTCATCAAATTCATCCCGCCCGAAGTCCTCGAGCGCTTCGGCGGTGCCGGCAAATATGTGGACGCCGTTGACGCGTCGCTCGACAAGGTCTCCGGCATGCTCACCGATCCCGAACGCTTGACCGCACTCTATTTCGGCTAATTTCGTTCTCTCACATAAGGAGGGTCCAATGTTCAGCGCTCTTCGAACACTGGTCGTTTGCTCTATGTGTGCCGTGCTTTTCGCGGGTGCGACGATCGCCAAAGCGAGCGCGCAATCGATCCTCAACGAGGTCGAGCAGCGCGGCACGGTGCGCGTTGCGACGGTAACCGGATCGCCGCCGTTCGCGTTCACGGACAAGAACGGAAACCTCGAAGGCTTCGACATCGACATCGCGCGGTTGATCGCCAAAGCGCTCTTCAACGACGACAAAAAGATTCAGTTCGTGCGCACCTCGTTCGACGGCCGATGGGAAACCGTGAACAGCGGCCGCGCCGATTTCGGCATCATGGGGACGACCATCTACCCGGCGCGTCTCAAGCTCGCCGCTTTCACGGAAGGCTACATCGACACCGGCAACGGCTGCCTGGTCAAGAAAAACTCGCCGTATCACAAGTTTGCCGACCTCAATGAGCCCAACGTGACGATCGCCTTCCTCAACGTTGCGCCCGATCACAAGCGACACGACGAGTTCTATCCGAAAGCGAAAGCGCTGTATTTCGAGCAGCAAGCCGCTCAGTACGCCGCCGTGCTGAGCGGGCAAGCCACGGCTGCCTGCACCGACTATCCGGTGCTCGCGTGGGCGGTCAAGCAGCATCCAACCCAGCTGCGGATGCTGCCCGGCATGACCCAAGGCGTCTTGAACAACGCGATCTTTTTGAAGCCGGGACACTTCCAGTGGTGGCTCTACCTCAATACGCTCGTCAGTGAGATGAAGACCGGCTCGCTGTACACCGAGTACAACAAGATCTACGAGAAGTGGTTCGGCATGCACGCTCCGCCCGAGAGGTAAGCAATCTCCCTGTTCTGGCGGGAATTCACGCAGGCGTTCCCGCCGCTGCTTCCGGGACTGTGGATCGCGCTCGGCATCGCGGCGATTGCGATCGCCGCCGCCGCCGTCGGCGGCCTCGCGCTTGCGCTTTTGCGTCGCAGCCGCTGGCCGCCCGTGCGCTGGGCGGTCGCGGCGTACATCGAGTTCTTTCGCGACACGCCGCTGCTCATCCAGATGTTTTTCTTCTTTTTCGGGCTGCCGATGCTCGGCGTGAAGCTCACGCCTTTCACGGCCGCGGCATTGTCGATCGCGCTGCAGCACATCGCGTTCTTTGCCGAGATCTACCGCGGCGGCTTGCAAGCCGTCAGCGAACGGCACCGCGAGGCGGCAAAGGCCATCGGCCTACCCTATTGGAAGACGCAGATCTTGGTCGTCCTTCCGCTCGCCATCGTACGGGTATTGCCCGCGCTCGCCAACCAGACGGTACAGATCGTCAAAGACACCTCGGTCGCCTCGACGATCGCCGTAGCCGAGCTGACCTTGCGCGGCCGCACCCTTGCCGAGGAGACCGCGGCGACGTCGGTCGCGTTCGTCGCGGTGGCCTGCTACTATCTCGTGATCAACGGCGCGATCACGGTCGTGCTGCGGCTGGTCGAGCGGCGCCTGCGATTCGCGGAGTAGCCGATGCACGTCATTGCGGATAATTGGCCGTATTTGACGAGAGCCGCGCTCGGAACGCTGTGGCTTTCCGCGGTGAGCATCGCGGTCAGCGTGGCCCTCGGCACGCCCATCGGCGTGCTGGCGGCCTTCAACGTGAAGCCGGTCGTCGTGCTCAACCAGATCGGCGTGCTGCTCGTGCGCGGGATCCCTGTTCTCGTGGTCTTGTATTTCACGTTTTTCTCGTTGCCGCTGATCGGGTTGTACATCGATGCTTATTCGACCGCGGTCATCGCACTGAGCCTCTATTTCACGTTCTTCGTCAGCGAGGTCGTGCGCGGCACGGTTGCCTCGGTGCCGCGCGGACAGATCGACGCGGCCAAGAGCATCGGGCTCTCGTTTTGGAGCCGCGCCCGTCTCATCGTGCTGCCGATTGCCTCGCGCGCCGCGCTTCCGCCGCTCATCAACGTCTCGATCACGATCGTCAAGTCGACGGCGTATGCGTCCGTGATCAGCGCCTGGGAATTGGCGAGCGCCAGCAGCGAGGTGGCGCAGCGGACGGTCGCGCCCTTTCAGGTCTACGGCTTCGCCTTGTTTCTCTATTTCCTCATCTGCTTCGCGCTGACGCGCCTTGCCAGCGTGGCAGAGAACCGTCTGGCATTCAAGCACTGATGCTCAAATTGCGCGTTCGCGGTCTGCATAAGTCTTTCGGGGACGTCGAGGTCCTGCGCGGCATCGATCTCGACGTCGAAGCCGGCGAGGTCGTCGCGATCATCGGGGCCAGCGGCTCGGGCAAGAGCACCTTCTTGCGCTGCATCAACGTTCTCGAAGAGTTCGATGAGGGGACGATCGAGGTCGACGGCCAGACCGTCGGCTACGTCACCGACGCATCGGGGCGGCGCCGGCGCCGGCCCGAAAAAGAAAACGAGCTGCTGCGCGCGCGCGTCGGGATGGTGTTCCAGCACTTCAATCTCTTCCCGCACTTGCGCGTGATCGATAACGTGACGCTCGGTCCCATTCAGGTGCTCGGCCAACCCAAAGCGGAAGCGCTCGAGCGTGGCCGCGCGCTGCTCGCGAAAGTCGGCCTCGCCGCCAAGATGCACGAGCATCCCGCGAATCTCTCGGGCGGGCAGCAGCAGCGCGTCGCAATCGCGCGCGCCCTGGCGATGAATCCGAGCCTGATGCTCTTCGATGAAGTGACGTCGGCGCTCGATCCGGAATTGGTCGGCGAGGTGCTGCAGGTGATGCGCTCGCTGGCAGAAGAGGGGATGACGATGCTCGTCGTCACGCACGAGATGTTCTTCGCGCGCGACGTCGCGGACCGCATGGTATTTTTCGCCGAAGGCAAGATCGCCGAAGAAGGCAAGCCGCAAGCATTGCTCGACAATCCGCAGGACGACCGCCTCCGCCGTTTCATCCGGCGATTCTCGCCCGTCACGATGGCGTAGGGGCACGCCCCTTTGTCATCCCGAGCGGAGCAACACGAAGTGTTGCGTAGTCGAGGGACAGCCGCCGTCTCGCCATCCGGCAGCATCGGGATCTTACTTGCCATCTTGCCCACGGCGCTCTGGGGCGCGGTGTTCGTCGCCGTCAAGGAAGGCGAGCGCGCGGGGCTGCCGGGGTTGGAATTTGCCGCCGGCCGCGCGTTGCCGGCCGGCATCGTGCTGTGCGCGATTGCTTTCGCGCGCACGCGACGCGCTTTTGCGGTGCGCAAGCACTACGCCACCCTGGCGGGAATGGCGATCTCGATCGCGGCGATGTACGGCATCACCTTCGTCGTCGCAAGGCGGCTCCCGGTGGCGATCGACGCGTTGCTCGCGAATGCCTCGCCACTTTTTGCTGTCGCGCTCGCCGCGGTCTTCCTGCGCGAGCGCGTCTCCCCGCTGCAAACTCTCGGCGTCGTCCTCGGCGCGTGCGGCGTCGCGGTGATGGCGCTGCCGCAGCTGCGTTCCGCGCCGGCGGATTTTTGGGCGATGATGGCGATGCTCTTCGGCGCGCTGATGCTGGCCATCAATACCATCTTCATGAAGGTGGCGCAAGACGTCGATCCGGTCGTCGCAAACGGCGTGCAGATGCTGATTGCCGGCGTTCTGCTGCTTGGATCGTCCGCGGCGTTCGGCGAGCACATGATCGTGCCGCTGCAAGCCGCGACGATCGCCGGCATCGCATACGTCTCGTTCGCCGCAACCGCGTTCGGCTACGTATTATGGATGCGCGCGGTGACGCTGCTGACGGTGTCGCGCGTCAGCGTCTTGCTGTTCCTCGTGCCGGTGTTCGGTCTCTTGTGGGGCTGGCTGTTTTTGCGCGAGACGATCTCGCCGATCGAGGCGATCGGATCGCTGCTCGTGATCGTCGGCATCGGCTTTGCATCATTCCGGCCGGCGAGCACCGCGGTCTAGCGGTGTCAACTACTTGACTGTATGAGGTTGCATCGACCTGACACTCTATCGGTAGTCGGGGTTTCGTCTTTCGCAAGCCATTAGAGGGGATCGCAGTGGCGCAAAATACGCTTACGGTCGCGCAACCGGGGGTCGTAGACGAACCATACAGCACGGCTCCCGATCGGGTAACGAGCGGCAGCTGGCTCGCTCTTCTCGTTTCCGGGCTGGGGATGGGGTTTGATGCCTACGTCATCAACCTCCCGGTAATTCTTTTGCCGTTCGTCGCCGCCGCATACCACGTCGGCGTCGCGCAGATCGCGGCGGTACAATCGCTGTTTTTGGCCGGATACTTCTTCGGCACCATCGGTTTCAACACGCTCGCCGACATTCTCGGCCGGCGCATCACGCTGGGCGTATCGATCGTCGGCTACTCGATCTCCACGCTCGCGACGGCGTTCATGCCGACGGTGCCGCTCTTCGCTGCGGCCCGTACGCTCACCGGCGTTCTGGCCGGCGGCGAGCAGGGCGTGGGCGCGATCTACGCGTGCGAAGCCTGGCCCGATAAGTGGCGTGGTTTCGGCACCGCGAATATGTTCACGATCTATCCTCTGGGCGTCATGTTGACCGTCGCGGCCGGAATCCTGATCGTCCCGCGCTGGGGCTTCCAAGGCGCGTTCGGCTTCACGCTGCTGATGGGCATCCTGATCTTCCTGTTGCGGATGTGGATCTTCGAGTCGTCACGCTTCCTCAAGGTCATCGAAGAACGTGCCAAAGGTGAAGGCGCCTCCGCAAAAGTCGTGATCAAAGATCTCATCGCGCTCAAGCCGCTTCGCCGGGCCTGGGTGAGCCTGCTCGTCATCAACATCGCCGACAACTTCCAGTACCACGGCTCGTCGGTCATCGGCCTCATCTTCTTGCGGCAAGTCTTCCATCTGCAGACGAATGCGTTCTTCAGCATCCTGCTGCTGCTTTACGGATTGCAGTTCTTCCAATGCTTGATCGGCGCGTACCTGATCGACATCATCGGGCGTCGTCCGGTCGGCATCGCCTGCTACATCTGCGCCGGCGTCGGCCTTCCGGTCCTCGGGCACGTGACGAGCCTGCCGATGGCAGTCGCCGTGATGGCCCTGTCGTGGAACATGTTCCTTGGCCCCGGCTGGGGTACCAAGATGGCGCTCAACCCGGAAGTGTTTCCGACGGAAGCGCGTGGTTCCGGAATGGCGCTCACGCACGGTCTCGGCCGCATCAGCGGTATCATCGCGCCATCCCTCGAGGCATATCTGCTCGTGCACTTCGGTCCCGGCAACGCGCTGACCGTCTTCGCGATCGTCGCCGTGGTCGGCATCATCGGCTATCTGATGGCTCCGGAGCTGCGCGGCAAGCCGATTCCGGATCTGCTAGCGACCGTCTCAAAAGGATAAAATCTGCCATGGCCTTCGACCAACGCCAAGTCGTTATACCGGACCTGTACAAGAAAAAAGCGCAAGGCATTCCGATCACGTCGATCGGCGTGTTCGACGCACAAACGGCGCGCATCGCGGATACCGTCGGCATCGACATGCTCATCATCGGCGATGCCGGCGGTATCTGCATGCTGGGGTACGATCGGATGAACTCGATTCCGCTCGATGACATGATCATGATGACGAAGGCGGTCGCGCGGGGAACCAAGCGTGGCCTCGTCGTCACGGACATGCCGTACATGACGTACCATTTCTCGGTTGAAGACGGCATTCGCAACTCTGCGCGCTGCATCTCCGAAGGCGGTGCCCGAGCCGTCAAGTGCGAGGGCAACGCCATGATCGCCGAAAAATACGTGAAGCCGATCGCCGATGCCGGCATTCCGGTGATGGCGCACATCGGGGTAGAAGGTTTCAAGATCTCAGCGCACGGCGCGCGTGCGCACGGCAAGACCGCGAAGGAAGCGCACGAGCTCGTCGCCGACGCAAAGGCGATGGAAGAGGCCGGCTGCTTTGCAATCATCGCGGAAGTCATGACGCCGGAAGTGACCGGCTACATTCGGCGCGCGGTGTCGATCCCGGTCATCAGCCTCGGATCGGGTACCGACGCCGACGGGGTCTACATCATCAGCTGCGACATGCTGCACATGTGCGGCGAACGCACGCCGCGCTCGGCGAAGGTCTATGCGGACGTGTCGGCGGTGATCGAGAAAGCGTTCCGCGAGTACGTCGACGATATCAACCAAAAGCGCTATCCTGGGCCGGAGAATTGCGTGCCGATGGTCGCGGGAGAGAAGGAGAAGTTCTTCGCGGAGGTAGGCGCGCTCCAGCACGCGTAAGCGAGAGACGTGGCCGGCGCGCCTTCTCGCAAGGGTCCGTACCGTCAGGTAGACCTCTTGGCGTCGCTGTCGCCTGCGGAACGAGCGAAAGTCCTTGCGTTCGCGCAGCGCCGGCAATTCCAAGCGGGCGCGGCTCTGTACATGACCGGTGATCCTTCATCGACACTCTATATCGTCAGCGAAGGCATCGTGCGCACGTACTGGACGGGCGCGGGTGGCCGGGAATTGACGGTTGGTGTGTGGTTGCCCGGCGATCTGGTTGGCGCGCCTGACCTCGCGACCGGACGCCGTGCGCTTTCCGCCGCGGCCCTGCGCGAAGTCGTCGCGTACGAGTTTTCGCCCGACTCCTTGCGCGCGGCATCGATGGACGTTCCGGCTTTCGGCTGGGCACTCGTCCTAGCACTGAGCTTCAAGGTGCGCTGGGTGAGCATGATTGCGGCAAATTTGCGCACCAAGGACGCCCTGACGCGGCTGTGCGAGCTCATCGTCATGCTGGGCGATGTGTACGGCGAACGCGATCGCTCCGGTAAGGTGACGCTCACCGCACGTTTCACGCAGGAGGAGCTTGCCCTGATGATCGGCTGCACGCGTCAATGGACGAGCCGCTCGCTCACGGCGCTGCGCCGGCAGCAGATCGTTACGTTGAGCAAGCAAGGGATCATGCAATTCGATCGCGCGAAAATGAGGGGCTTTTTAGCAGCGAGGGAAACTGGTTGACATCCCCAGCCCTGCACGCAGGGTACGCTGGAATCAATGCTGCTCAGCAACGCGACGCTGCAGGACGCGATCTTGCGGCTCATGCGCGGCTTTTCGATCGAAGCGACGCCGCGCGAGACGCATAAGGCTCACGAATGGCAGGCGATATTGCACCCGGGAGCACGCATCTATCTCACGCGGCTGCCGAAAGCCGATTTCGACGACACGGTTGCAGCGGCAAAACGCGTGTATGCGGCGGGCTTCGTCCCGGTGCCGCACCTGACGGCGCGCAGCGTCGAGACGGCCGGCGACTTATACGAGCGCACGTCGGCCCTCGTGGATGCCGGCGTGGACGACATCTTGCTCGTTGCCGGATCGCAGACCAAGCCGCTGGGTCCTTTCGAGAACACGATGCAGGTGCTCGAATCCGGCGTGCTGCAGCGCGCGGGGGTCCGTTTTGTCGGCGTGGCGGGACACCCTGAAGAACATCCCGCTGCGACGAACGTGCAGCTCGATGAGGCGCTTGAATGGAAGAATTCCTTTGCGCGTTCGAGCGGTCTCGCAATGTATGTGGTAACCCAGTTTTTCTTTGACGCTGCACCGGTGATCGCATGGGAGCGGCGCGTCCGCGAGCGCGGAAATCGCCTGCCGATCCATGTCGGCTTTCACGGTTTGACCAACGCGGCAAGGCTCCTCAAATACGCGATCTCGTGCGGGATCGGCTCCTCCATCAAGGCGCTGGGCGAGCGCTCAAACGTTCTCAAAGCAGCGGCAATTCGCTCACCCGAGCATTTGGTCGTCGCGATCGCACGCGCAACGCTCGACGATCCGGCATCACGCTTTGCCTCGGCTCATTTTTTCCCGCTCGGAGCGTTTGACGGCACGGCGAAGTGGGCCGATGCCGTCGTCCAGGGACGAATTCGGCTTCGCTAGCGGCGCGCGGCGGCTAATTCCTCGAGCACGCCGGGACGATGCGGTTTCCAGCCCAGCTCGCGCTGTGCTTTTTCGCTGGAGATGCGCTGATCGAGCGCGAGCGCATCGGCGAACGGCCCCATGATCTTGCGCGCTTCCTCGAGCGGCATCGTCTGCACGTTTCCGTCGCCCCCGGCGACGCGGTGCGCGGCTCGCGCGAGGTCGCCGTATTGCACGGTGTCGCCGCTCGTGCCGTTGTAGATCGAGTCCGCGGGAGCTTCTTCGACCGCAAGCGCGTAAAGCTCGGCGAGCGCGTCGAGCCGCACCATCGGCCAGTGATTGTGTCCGCTGCCGACGATCGCCAGCCGTCCGTCTCGAGCCTGTGCCATCAACATCGCAACGAGTCCCCCCGAGCCGCCATAGACGAGGCCGGGGCGAATGATGATCGTGCGCAACTTGTGGCGCTGAGCGTCTTGTACGCGCCTCTCGTGTGCGGGGCGCCACGCGACGAGCGGTATCGGATTGAGCTGCGCGCTTTCGTCGACGACGTTGCCGGCGGTGTCCCCATACACCCATACGCCGCTGGTGTAAATGAACGCTTCGTGATCGGTGTCGACGGCGCCGAGCATCGCGTCGAGCGCGGCGCCGTCCAGCTCCGGGCCCCGGCCCGACTGGTCGAACGCGCAATGAATCACCGCGTCCGCATCGTGCGTCATCTCGCGCAAGACGTTGGCGTCGCTCAGCGTGCCCTGCACCGGATGCACGCCGGCAGCTTTGAGTTTGTCGATACTTTGCGCGCTGCGCGCGAGACCGACCACGTCATGCCCGCGCTGCTTCACGGCCGCGCAAACGGCAGAACCGATATAGCCGGACGCGCCTGTCACGAAAACTCGCATAGGACCTCCTAGGCTTTGCAGCATATCAGAAAAGATCATGTGGGCACAGCGTTTAGCCGGACCGTGGCGCCTCGAACCCGTCGACGTGGAGCCGCCCAAACCGGAACAGCTCCAGGACGGGCAGGTCATCCTGAAATTCCGCGCGGCAGCAATTTGTGGAAGCGACATGCCGCGATTCCTCGGCAAGGTCGATCCGCTTCAGCCATGGAACGGCGAGCCCGGTTTCCCGCTGCACGAGGTGGTCGGCGAAGTCGTCGCGAGCAAGGCCGACAACTTGGCGCCGGGCGATCGTGTCGTCGGCATCGCCGAAGGCCATCGTGGCCTGCAGGAATTTTTCCTCAATAGCGCGCGGCTGGTGTATCGTCTCAACGGCAGCGATCTCAGCGATACGGAAGCAACCGTCATTCAACCGTTGGGCACCGTGTTCAACGCCATCGGGCGGCTGCCCGACGTGAAAGGCAAACGCGTCGCCGTGATCGGTCTCGGGCCGCTCGGCGTGCTCTTTTGCCTGGCGCTCAAATCACGCGGCGCGGCCAGCGTGGTGGGCGTCGATCCGATCGACCGCTCCGACGTTGCCGCGGCGTTCGGAATTGATCGGCAGGTGATCTCGGTTTCGGGTCAGTGGGCGGATGCGCTGCACGACGCGGAGCGTCCCGACGTGATCGTCGAAGCGGTCGGTCATCAGCAGGGGACGCTCGTCGACGCGATTGCGGCGGTGGCGCCGCTCGGGCACATCTTCGCATTCGGCGTGCCGGACGACGCCTATTACGCGCTTCCTTTCCGGCAGCTCTTTCGCAAGAACGCGACGCTGCACACCGGTGCAACGACGGATTGGCAGCGCTCGCTTTCCGAAAGCGCGAGCTTCATTCACAACAACCGCGGATTTTTGCGGGCATACGTCACGAACGTCTTGCCCACGTCGCGAGCGGAAGAGGCATACCGCATCTACGCCCAGCCGAAGGCCGGCAGGCTCAAGGTCGTTCTGACGCCGCCTTAGCTCTTATGCGCCGAGCAGCACCGCGCGCCCGACGCCTTCACCGGCCTTGACGCGCGCCAGCGCGGCGTTCGCATCGTGGATGGGATAGCGATCGCCCACCACCGCGCGTAGCGTGCCGGCGGCGACGAGCTCGATAACCCGGCGCAAATCGCTTCGCGTCGAGCCGCGCGAGCCCACGATCCGACGCTGCGAGCGTGCAAGAGTCTGCGTCGCAATTCGAAAGGCGGCTTGCGGATCGTAGCCGGTGACGACCAGGATGCCGTCCGGCGCAAGCGCGTCGAAGCCGGCGGTCGCGCTTGCTTCGACTCCGGCGAAATCGATCACGGCGTCGAGCCCTTGCGGAAGCGGGGCGGTTCGCAAATCGATCGCTTGCGACGCGCCCAGCTCGCGAGCCAGCGCGAGACGCTCGGGCTTCACGTCGGCACCGACGACCGCCGCGCCCGCGATGCGCGCGAGTTGCACGGCAAACGATCCCAAGCCGCCCACGCCGACGATGCCGACGGTTTGTCCCGGTTGCACGTTCGCGCGCGCGACCGCACGGGCAGCCGTTGCCGCGGCATCGCAGAGAATCGCAGCGGCTTCGCCGCCGAGGTGGGACGGAATCGGCAGAAGGTTGTCGGCAGCGCAGACGACGTATTCGGCGAAGCCGCCGTCGCGTTCGAAGCCGATGCGTGGACCCGGCGCGACGCACATGTTCTCGCGATCGCTGCGGCAATACGCGCACGACCCGCAGCCTCGGTAAAGATAGACGCACGCGCGGGAGCCGACGAGATCCGCCCTGACGCCGGGTCCCACGCGCATGACCTCGCCGGCAACTTCGTGGCCGAGAACGCGCGGCGGCTTGACGGCCGCGACAACGCCCGAATACGCTTTGAGATCCGTGCCGCACACGCCGCAGGCCGTGACGCGAACCAGCGCTTCGCCCGCCGCGGGCTCGGGGATCGCGCGTTCTTCCTCGACGAGCGGCTGCGCGTATTCGCGCAGGACCATCGCTTTCATGACGGCGGCGCCGTCTCTTGGCTCTTTCCCGGCGCCTGCAGCATCGTCGGAAGAAGATGCAGCTCGGACACGTACGCTCGCTGCGGCAGCGTCGCGAGGAACCAGCACGCCGACGCGACGTCGTCGGGAGCCAGCATTTTCGCGCGCCCTTGCGGTGTCGGCGGATTCGGGCGGCGATCGAGATGCGGCGTGTCGACGACGCCGGGCAAAATCGCGGAGAAGCGCACGCCGTTCTGGTGTTCCTCGTAGGCCGCAGCCCGCGCGAGCGCGAGCAGCCCCGCTTTGGACGCTTGGTACGCGGCTCCGGAAAGGTTCGTCCAGGCGACCGAAAGGCTGCCGATGAGAATGACGAGTCCGCGGCTTTCGCGCAGCGCCGGCAGCGCCGCGTGCACGGTATAAAACGCGCCGTCCAAGTTGACACGCACGATCGCGTCCCAGTCTTCGGGCGTGCATTCCGCCACGCGCCGTTTAGGCACGTTATGCCCTGCGCAGTAGACGAGCACGTCGAGCGGTCCGGCGGCCGCGATGCGGTCGAGCGCGCGCTGCATCGCCTGCGTATCGGTTGCATCGGCGACGTGCACGTGGAATCGTGAATCGTCGGGACCGGCGGTTTTGCGCCTGGCCAACGCGTGAACGGTCGCGCCGCCGGCGTGAAAGCGCTGCGCGATTGCCAGGCCGATCCCGCTGCTCGCGCCGACGACGACCGCGTTCAACGAAACGGCGTCCAGCGCGCGTCGGCCGAAAGCTCTTCCAGCTCGCGCATCAATGCTTCATTCAAATCGATCTGGAGCGCACCCAGATTTTCGTCGAGCTGCGTGGGACGCGTCGCGCCGCTCAGCGCGCCGCTCACGCCCGGACGTTCGAGCACCCACGCCAGCGCAAGCTGCGCGGGAGTCCAGCCGTTCTCGCGCGCGATCGCGGCGACGCGTTGCGCGAAAGCCAGCCGCGGCGACGTAACGCTCTTCGCGAAAAGCGGCTGCGTCAACACGCGCGACGACGGCGGCGGCGGCGCATCGGCATGATATTTTCCCGTCAAGATTCCGCCGCCGAGCGGCCAAAACGCGTAGAATCCGACGTTCTCCGCACGGCACAGCGGCAGCAGCTCGAGCTCCGACGTCCGATCGACGAGGGAGTAGCTGCCCTGCACGACGGACGTCCGGACGAAACCGTTGCGCTCGCTGGCCCACAGCGTGCGGCAGACTTGCCACGCCGCGTAGTTCGAAACGCCGGCGGCACGAATTTTGCCTTCGCGCTTGAACTCGTCGAGCGCACCGAACGTTTCGTCGTCCTCCGTGACGCCGTCGAAGTAGTGCACGTAATAGAGGTCGATATAGTCGGTGCGCAACCGGCGCAGGCTGGCTTCGAGCGCCCGGCGCAAATAGTCGCGCGATCCGCCGCGTTCCGCCGGCGCGTTCCCTGCGCCGCCGCCTTTCGTCGTGAGCACAATGCGGTCGCGCCGGCCTTTGAGCCATTCACCGAGAATCTCTTCCGATTTGCCGTTGCCGTACATGTCGGCGGTGTCGAAGAGCGTGATGCCGGCGTCGAGCGCTCGATCGAGAATCGCGAACGCGGCGTCGCGATCGGCGCGCGTTCCGAATGCGTTGCAACCCAGACCGAGGACGGAAACGCGCAGGTCGCTGTGCGGAAGCTGCACCAACCGCATCAGATCGGAATCTTCCACCCCCACGATGCGTCGTGAATGAGGCGTTCCGTCTTGCCGGGGCGGCGGTCGACGTAGACGCGGCCTTCCTTCATGACCAGCAAGATGTTCGCTTTCTTCTGAAGCACGGTGATGTCGGCGTAGGGGTTGCCGTTGACGGCGATGATATCGGCGAGCTTTCCCGCCTCGAGCGTGCCGACTTTGTCCGCGATGCCGATCGCTTCGGCGGCGTTTTTCGTGCCGGTCGCAATCGCTTCTTCGGGCGTCATCCCGAACTCCACGTAGATTGCCATCTCGCCGGCCTGGCTTCCCATTTCGGGATCGAGCTGGGTGTCGGTGCCCAGCGCCATCTTGATGCCTTCGCGATGGAGCCGCTGGAAGGTCGCCTTCGTGTGCGGCTGAATCTTTTTCATCTTCGTCAGCGTGAACTCTGGAGTGCCCATCTGGCGGCGCAGCTCGATGGCATGATCGGTGCGATGCTGCAGCGTCGGCGTCAGGATGATCTTCTGCTTTTTCATCATCGCGATCGCTTCGTCGTCGGTGAAGACCGAGTGCTCGAGGGTGTCTGCGCCCGCGCGCATCGCCATCTTTTGCGCTTCGGGCGTAAAGCAGTGCACGGCGCAGCGCTTTCCAAACGCATGCGCCTCATCGACGATGGCGTCGATTTCTTCCTGCGTCATATTCCGGATGTCCGGCTCTTCTTTGTCGGTGCCGCCGCCACCCGAGCAGCACGTCTTGATGAGATCCGCCCCGATGCGCAATTGGGTGCGTGCCAGCTTGCGCAGCTCCCAAGGTCCGTCCGCCGTTGCGAGCGCCGTGCGCGGAATGTTGCGCGGCAGGATGCAGTCGAGATGCGCGTTCGTGATGATCGCCCAGCCGGCGCAGAAAAGCCGTGGGCCGGCGACGATGCCGAACTCGATGGCATCGCGAATCGCGCACATTTCCGCGGTCACGTGCCCGGCATAGCTGTAGCCGCCCAGGTCGCGCAGCGTGGTGAAGCCCATCTCCATGCAGATCTGCGCGTGCAAGAGCGCGTAGAGCATCTGCAGCTGCGGCGTGATCTCAAACGCCGCCGCACGATAGTTTTTGAACGTGAGGGCGTTCCACTGGTTGAGGTGGAGATGGCAGTCCATCATCCCGGGCATGAGGGTCGCGTCGCCGGCGTCGATGACGGTGCAGTCCTCAGGCAGCTTGGCGACGTCGGACTTCGCGATGCGCTCGATGCTCTTGCCGTCGAGCACGACGGTGACCCCGCCCTCCAGGAAGCCGCCGGTGCCGTCGATCAGCCGGGCGGCTCTGAGGACGGTCTTGCCTTTCGCTGTCGCCACGGTATACTATGCATACCACCAGGCGGGCGGTTCCTGCAACGGGCATGGGAGGCTGAAAACGGCGCTTCAGATCGAGCGAACCGAGGATCCACTTGACGCCCTGACCGCATTTGCGTGGCGGTCCGGAAGCGAGGGTGCTCCGCTGGAAGCCGCGATTGCGCCCGCGCTGCGCGAAGCGATCGTCGGCGGCGCGCTGCCGGGCGGCACGCGGCTGTCGGAAGCGCAAGTCGCGCGCCGCTTGCGCGTCAGTCGCACGCCGGTGCGGCGCGCGCTCGATCAGCTCGAGCACGAGCGCCTCGTCGTCATCATCCCGCATATCGGCGCGTCGGTGCGCGCCATCACGCCTGACGACGTGAAGGAAATCTACGAAGTCCGCATCGCGCTCGAGGTGCTCGCGGTCAAACTGCTCGTCGAGCGCATGGGAGCCGTCGGCCGAGCCGAGCTGGGCGAAGTGCTCAACGCCTTACGCAGCTCTGCCGACGATGCCGAGGCATACGCAAAGGCGCTCGACGCGCTTCATCTCACGATCATGCGGCTGGCGCGGAATCGGACGCTCGTGCAGATGTACGAGAGTCTGGTCGGCCCGATCCGGCGCTTTCGCCGTCTCAATCTCGGTGCGAAAGAGCGCGTCCAGCGCTCGCTGCGTCTCAACATGCGCATCGGTCGCGCCGTTCTCGCCGGCGAGCCCGATGCTGCATCGATGATGGAGCAACATTTGCATCAAGCCAGCGACGAGGTGATTGCGATTCTCCGTTCGCACGGCGCCGTCACGAAAGGAAGTCTCCCGGTATGAGCTCGCTCAGCGAACGCGTTGCCGCGGCGGTGGACAGCACCCTCGCTCGTGACGTTCTCGTCCGGCTTGTCGATACGCCAAGCCCGACTGGACACGAGATGGCGATCGCGCAAGTGCTCGCCGAGATCTTTCGCGACTACAAGCTGGAAACACGCCTGCTCAACATCTACGACGAACGATATAACGTCGTCGGCCGCATGTTCGGCAGCGGTGGCGGCCCCACGTTGCTCTTCAGCGGGCACCTCGACACGTCTGTGCGTGGCGATGAAGACTATCTTTCCGGCGTCGGCTGGAAAAACAAAGCCGTCGTCGATGGCGATTGGGTATGGGGCAACGGCGCGTTCAACATGAAGAACGGTTTCGCCAGCTTTGTCGCAGCAGTCGCAGCCCTGCGTTCCTGCGATGTGAAGCTATCCGGCGACATCATTCTCGCCGGTACTGCGGGCGAGATCGAAATGGCGCCGGTCGATGAGTTCGAAGGCCGCGAGTACGACGGCTATGGTACCGGGATGTGGCACCTCGTGAGTCACGGCGTCGCTGCGGACGTTCACATCTTGCCGGAGCCAACGGGCCTCAATGTGAATGTCGGCATGTTCGGCACCGTTTGGGCAAAGATCACGACGCACGGCGCGTTCTCGCACACGGCGTGGTCTGCCACGCAGCCCAGCGCGATCAAGCGCATGCGCCCCGTGCTCGATGCCATCGAAGCCTGGAGTGCGAGTTACAAGGAGCGCAACACGTTCATGGGCGTCCAACCTGCTGTGAACGTAGCCGCGATCCGTGGAGGATTGCCGTGGCGCGCCGCGCGCACGCCGAACATATGCCGGCTCTACGTCGACGTTCGCGTTGCGCCTAACGTCTTTCCGATCGACGTGCAGCTCGAGCTTCGCGAGCTCATTGCGCAGATCGCGGCGAAAGAACGAATTGCGATCGATGTCGAGTTTTACATGTCGCGGCCCGGCACGCTGCTTTCACCCTCACACTCAATCGTACGCTCCGTCGCAGGAAATCATCAGCGGCTGACCGGTGGAGATCCGAATGTTTCCTTTGCGCCGCCGTTCTGCACGGACGCCATCGACAGCAACCGGTTCGGCATCCCGACCGTCGTTTACGGTGCCGGCGGTCGCGCAAAAGCCGAGAAGAGCAACGGACGCGCCGAGATGCACACGGACGCTCGGGCGTTCGATGGTGAGTACGTCTCGGTTTCGGACGTTGCCACGGCAGCCCGAGTCTTTGCCCTTACCGCTCTGGAGATCTGTTCCAAGGACCGTGCCGAGCTCGTTCGCGAGCGCCGGCCAATGCCAGCCGTCGATCTTGAGGAGGCCCATACATAAATGCAACCCCGCACCAATCGAATCAATCGCCGGGAAGTCATCGCAACCAGTGCTGCAGCGCTGGCAACGTTCAGTTCGATCAACGTCGTAAAGGCACAACCGAAGTTGCGAAAATTGCAGATCGTGCTCGGCACGACGCCGCAATTCGGCAATGTCATTATCGGACTGACGAAGGGCTTTTACGAAAAGGAAGGCCTGCCTGCGCAGATCACCTACTTCACCAGCGGCTCAGCCGCAACGCAAGCGTTTCGCGCCGGAAATGGTGACGTTGCAGTATCGGGCGACTTGCCGTCGCTGCGCTTGTGGCTCCAAGATGCCGGTGTCGGATTGTGTCCGCAGGCGCACTACGATCTGAGCATGATCGTTACGCGCGATTCGATCAAGAGCGCCAAAGATATGCGTGGCAAGAAGATCGGCGTGCTGCTCGGATCGACATCGGAATATTTCATTGCGCTGTACCTCGCCAAAGCCGGTATGACCGTGAAGGACATCGATGAGATCAACTTGACGCCGGCCGAAATGATAACGGGGCTCGATCGAGGAGACATTGATGGCTTCGTTTTATGGGAACCGTTCGGTTGGAAAGCCGTCGAGACGATTAAGGGCGTCCACATTCTCACCAAGGCGGGCCCATACTTTCAAGAATGGGAAGCGTGTACGGCGAATAAGAAATATGCCCAAACGCATCAGCCGGAGCTGGTGGCGTTTTTGAAAGGGTTGAGGGCTGCCGGCGAATGGATACCCAAAAACCTCGACGAGGCGACGACGTCGTGCGCGGACGCGCTGCGCACGCAAGACAAGGCTCTAGTGAAGCGCATGCTCGGTCAGATCAATTGGAATATCGCGTACACACCGAAGTTCCGCTCGGACATGGACCGGCTTGCGGGCTTCATCAAATCGAAGATCGATTGGAACACGATGTTCGCCCCGCAGTTTCTGCGCCAGGTGAATCCTTCGCTGGTCAGCTGACGAACGTGTGAGTCTCCATCATGGGCGACTGGTCGACAGTCTCGTTTCGTAACGTCTCAAAGCTTTATCGCGACTCTCGCGGGCTTGAGTACGCGGCGTTGGAGGATGTCTCGCTCGATATCGAACGGGGTTCCTTTCACTGTCTCTTGGGTCCGAGCGGATGCGGGAAGACGACGCTGCTCAACATGGTCGCCGGTTTCGAACAACCGAACTCCGGCGTCGTCGCTTTCGTTGCGGCGGATGCAAACGGTAACGAGGAGACGGGTATCACGGGACCAGGTGCGGATCGCTCGGTCATTTTCCAGGATTCGTCGGCGGCGCTGTTTCCTTGGCTGAACGTCCATGAAAACGTCACGTTCGGCCCTCGCCTTCACGGCCTCGCAGCGTCCACGATCGAGGCGCGCCTCAAGGAGAGTCTCGCGCTCGTCGGGCTCGAACAGCACGCACATAAATTTCCTTACGAGCTCTCGGGCGGGATGCGGCAACGGCTTCAGATCGCACGAGCGCTCATCATGGATCCCGAGATGATGCTGATGGACGAACCGCTGGCGGCGCTCGATGCCATCACCAAGCGCACGATGCAGCGCGAGCTCGTGCGTATTTGGTCCGACACGGGCCGCACGGTGCTGTACGTAACGCATGATATCACGGAAGCCGTGCTGCTTGCGACGCGCATCTCCGTCATGAGCGCCGGACCACGCGCAACGATCAAAGCTGATATCAGGATCGATTTGCCCCGGCCGCGCGATCAGGCCGATCCGGAGTTCGGCCGCTATGTGCGGCGGCTCGAGGACCTCATCGATGCCAACCTCACGCCATCGGCGGCGTCAGCATGATTCGCGCGAAGCCTAGGACGGGCGCATCGAGCATCGGTGCGCCGCCGGTGCAACAACGGAAGGGAACCCGCGGCATGTCGCCGGGCGTGCGTAAGGCCGCGATGGCGCTTGTCTCGCTGACTGCGTTCGTCGCGATCTGGCAATTGTCGGATATGTACGTTTTCAATCCGCGCCTCGTGCCAAGCCCCGCAACGACGGTCGTTAGCGCGTGGGCGATGCTGCGCAGCGGCGATTTGGAGGCGAACGTCGGCATCAGCCTCTGGAGGATATTGGTCGGCTATGCTGCCGGCTGTGCGCTGGGAATCTTCTTCGGCGGCCTGATCGGCCGGGTCGCAATCATACGCGACCTCGCTGATCCGCTGCTCGAAATGATTCGGCCGATCTCGCCCGTGGCGATCGTGCCGCTCGCGATGCTCTGGTTCGGCATCGGTGAGACATCAAAATATTTTGTCATCGGCTACGCAACCGTCATCGTCGTGCTGCTGAACACTGCAGCAGGCGTTTCGCGTACGCCGCGCACGCGTATCCGTGCGGCGCTTTCGCTTGGTGCGACGGAGCTGCAAGTGTTCTTGAAAGTCGTATTGCCGTCGGCGATTCCATACGTGCTGACCGGCATGCGCGTCGCGCTCGGTTTTGCGTTTATGGGCGTCGTCGCCGCCGAGCTAATCGGCGCGCACCGCGGCATCGGCTTTTTGATCATGAACTCGCAAATGCTGATGCAGACCGATCAGCTCTTCGTTGGTCTGCTCGCGCTCAGTGTCGTGGGAGCGGCGACCGATCGGGTCTTTCGCTATATCCTCGACCGCAGCATGAAACGCTACATGCAGTTCTTAGAAGAGTCGTAGCCACGATCGAATTGGACGGCCGCACGACCGTCGTCACCGGTGCGGCGGGCGGCATCGGGAAGGCGATTTGCGTTGAGATGGCTCTCGCCGGCTCGAATGTTGCGCTGTTCGACATCGCAGAAGATGCCGCAGCCGCACTAAGCGAGCAGATCGCACGAGAGCACGGCATCGACGCTCGCGCCTATCGTTCCGACGTGACGGACGTCGTGGCCGTGAAAGCGCTGATGCATCGCGTCGCCGGCGACTTCGGCAGCGTCGACCACGTCGTCAACGCGCACGGCATCCAATACCTCTCCGAGTTCGCCGACTTCCCGCTCGAAAAGTGGAAGCAAATCACCGACGTCAACTTCCTCGGTACGTTCGCGACGATGCAAGCCGCATGGCCGCATATGCTTCAGCGGAGACGCGGGCGTATCGTCAACATCGCAAGCGTCCACGGCTTCATCGCATCGCCGCTAAAATCGGCCTATATTGCCTCGAAGCACGCCGTCGTCGGCGTCACGCGCGCGGCTGCCGTGGAAGGCGCGCCGCTCGGGATTACCGTGAATGCGGTCTGTCCAGGCGGCGTGTGGACGGAGATGGTGACCAAGCAAGGACCTGCGTACGTGCAGCGGTTCGGTGGCGACCTCAGCGAAGAGGAGGCGCTGGCTCGCGCATTTCTCGATCAAACGCCGACGAAGCGCTTCGTCGAGCCCAGCGAGATCGCGCAGCTCTGCGTCTATCTCTGTTCGGATGCCGCCCGCTCCATCACGGGTTCCATTATTCCGATCGACGGCGGCTGGACCGCGCACTAGCAGGGCCGCTAAACCGGCCGCAAAAAGGTCCTTGGGGTCATTTGAAGGGGGAACAAATGCAGCGAGACGTGGTCACGATTCGCAGTCACCGCGATATTATCGAATTGATCAATCGCGGCATCATTATGGGCGGCTACAGCTGGCTGATCGTGCTGATAGCGCTCGGCGGCACATTCATCGATGCGTACGATTTCAGCAGCCTTGGAATCGGCGCCGTTCAGCTCAAGGCGCAATTCAACTTGACGCCGTTCCAGCTCGGCAGCATCACGGCGTCGATGGCGTTCGGCGCACTCTTCGGCGCGTTGATCGGCGGCTACTACGTCGACAAGATCGGCCGCCTGCGCATGTTCCTGCTCGACTTGATCTTCTTCGTCGTGGCCGCGCTCGGTGCGGCATTCTCGGTCAATCTGGCCGAATTGATTCTCTTTCGCCTACTGATGGGTGTCGGCGTCGGTCTCGACTTCCCGGTCGCGCTCAGCTTCATCGCCGAGTATTCCAACACGGTGGGCAAGGGCACGCGCATTGCCTTCTGGCAGCCGGCGTGGTTCCTCGCATCGACCTCGGTCTTCTTGCTCGTGATCCCGATGTACTATCTCGGAGCGGGTGGAAATCTATGGCGCTGGGCGGTCGGCTTCGGGGCGGTGCCGGCGCTGATCGTGCTGATTCTTCGCTACATGTACATGCAGGAGAGCCCGATGTGGGCGGCGCTGCAAGGCGATTTGCAAGAAGCCGCGCGCATTCTCGAGCGCAGCTATGGGTTGAAGGTTCAGGTTGCGGCCGACGCAACCAGCGGGCCGCGCATGGCGCAGATGTACTCGCTGAAGAACTATGCCAAGATATTCTCCAAGCCGTATCGCAAGCGAACGCTGCTCACGTCGATCATCTGCGCGCTGCAGAGCATGGAGTATTATGCGCTTGCATTTTACCTGCCGAGCATTTCCCTATTGATCTTCGGTAAGTCGCTCATCACCGCGGTGCTTGGAACGGCGTTCGTGAATCTGTGGGGTATTCCGGGGGGCTTCCTGGGCGCTTATCTCGTGCCGAAAATCGGCGCGCGCCGTTTGACGACGTATACGACGCTGGTCGTCACCGCGTCGCTGATCGTCGCGGGGCTGACGCATTCGAGCATGCCGACGTGGTTTGCGCTCGCGATGCTTTGCCTGTTCTTGTTCGGACACTCGGCTGGCCAAGGGCAAACCGGGATGACGATGGCGGCGCTATCGTATCCGACATCGTTCCGCGGCGCAGGCACGGGCTTCAATCAGGGCATCTTGCGTTGCGGCAGCATCCTCGGCTTCTATTTCTTCCCGCTGCTGCTGCAAAGGGTTGGGCTTGCGGACACGGTGCTCATCCTGGCTGCAGTCCCGTTCATCATGTTCCTGGCGACGGTCTTCATCGATTGGGAGCCGGTCGGCCGCGACATCGATGCTGAGGACTTCATTCCTGCGCAAGAAGAAAAAGCGATGCATACGGCGCCGGCTACGTAAGATTGAATGATGCGGTTGTAATCGTCGCTCTAGGAGCGGCGATTGCAGGGTTCGTCCAGGGGCTCACCGGCTTCGCCTTCGGCTTGATCGCGCTTGCTTTTTGGGCTTGGGTGCTGGATCCGCATACCGCGGCTCCGCTTGTCGTGATGGGGTCGCTCCTGGGGCATACGTTTTCCATCCATCGCGCGCGCAGCGGATTCGACATGAGGCGAATCGCACCGCTGCTCGTCGGCGGCGCGGTCGGGATTCCGTTCGGCGTCGCGCTCTTGAAGCACATCAACGCGGACGACTTCCGGTTGGGTGTCGGCATCTTGCTGGTCGTCTACTGTCCGGCCATGCTGCTGTCGCATCGCGTCCCCGGCGTCGCGCGGCTCGGCGTCGCGGCCGACGCGGCGGCGGGCGCGGGGAGCGGCATCATGGCGGGGCTCGGTGGGCTCGGAGGCCCCATCTCGACGTTGTGGTGCACCTTGCGCGGCTGGGATCGTGACGCGCTGCGCGCGACGTTTCAATCGTTCAATTTCGCGATGCAGATCATGACCTTCATCGCCTATCTCGCCACGGGCGTGATTTCCGTCGATCTGCTGCGCGTGTTTGCTGTGGTTGGTCCGGCGCTCATCGTACCGGCCTTCTTTGGGGGCCGCCTTTACGGCCGTTTCAGCGACCTCATGTTCCGCCGGGTCGTGCTTGGCCTGCTGACGATCTCGGGTTGCGTGCTGATCTTCAACGTCGTAGCTGCCCGCTAACGCCGCTTCACGCGTTAGCCGTCAGCGCCAACGGAGGCAACACCGGCTCACCTCCGAAGGCTCGCGGACGATGTATCCTGACAGCGCATCGCGGTCGGCTCGCCTCTTCGAGCGCGCGAAGAAGGTTCTCCCCGGCGGAAGCACGCGTCAGACGGTGACGTTCGATCCGTATCCGATCTACGCGGTCCGCGGACGCGGCTGCATGGTGACCGATGCGGACGGCGTCGAGCGCATCGATTTCATCAACAACTACTCGTCGATGATCCACGGACACTGCCATCCCAAGATCGTCGAGGCGCTGCAGCGGCAAGCCCAGACGTTGATTGCCGTTGGTGCGCCGACCGAGAGCGAAATCGAGCTCGCGGAGCTGCTCGTGGCGCGATTGCCGTCCGTCCAGCAGCTGCGATTTTGCAATTCGGGCACCGAAGCGGTGATGATCGCGATTCAAGCGGCGCGCGCGTTTACGGGCCGCCCGAAAATCGCGAAGATCGAGGGTGCGTATCACGGCGGCTACGACGCCGTGCAAGTCAGCCTCAAACCGTCTCCCGACGCGTGGGGCGAGCCCGACCCCGTCCCCGTCGCGTACGCGAAAGGTATCCCGGCGGACGTGCTGCGCGGCACCGTCGTGCTCCCGCTCAACGACGTCGCGCGCTCGCGGCGCATTCTCGATGCGCACAAGGCCGAGCTCGCCGGCGTGATCTTCGATCCCATCGTCGGCCGTATGGCGTTCCTCGAAGCGACTGCCGGGTACATCGCGTTTCTGCGCGAGTGGACGCGCGAGAACGGCGTGCTTCTGATCCTCGATGAGGTGTTCTCGTTCCGCATCGGCTTCCACGGCGCGCAGGGACGCTACGAGGTGGATCCCGACATCACGGCGCTCGGCAAGATCATCGGCGGCGGTATCGCTATCGGCGCGGTCGGCGGCAAGGCCGACGTCATGGCGGTCTTCGATGCCGGTGCCGGCTATCCGAAGCTTCCGCATCACGGCACGTACAATGCGAATCCGCTCGCGATGGCCGCCGGGCTGGTATCGATGCAAATGCTCGATGCCGCGGCGATCGCGCGCATCAACGCGCTAGGCGATCGCTTGCGCGATGATCTCAACCGCGTCTTCCGCGAGGCGGACGTTCCCGCCAAAGCCCAAGGCGTGGGCTCGATGGTCGCGATCGCGCCGGCGGCGGAGTTTTCGGACTACCGCGGGCTCACGCGCGCCGCGGCGAGCATCGATCCGCTTCTCCTTCGCATCCATCGCGATCTGCTCAACCGCGGCGTGCTGATGATGCCGCGCGGCGCATTCGTGATCTCGACGCCGATGACGCAAGCGGAAATCGATCGCGCCGTCGCTGCCGTCGCTACGGCAGTCGAACCTCAACGTCTTTAGGCGTCTTATCCAAGCCGTTCGTAAGCGCGATGTCCATCGGGCATGCGGACAAGACGACGATCGCGTCTTCGATCGCTCGGAGCGTGACCGCGTCGCCGGGGCGCGACAACGGCGGAGCGATCTCGAGCCGGCCATCCTCCGTGACGATCACGCGCTCGAACATGTTGAAGGGCGCCGGCACGCGCGCCGGGGTGATGCCCAGCTCGGCCAGCGCCTCGGTGAAATTCTGCGCGCAGCTGCGATGTCTGCCCTTAAAGCCGAGCAGATCGTAGCGCATCTGGTCGCACGCCGATAAGAGCGTGTCGTGCACACCGGGCGAAGTATCCGCTTCGAGCAGCAGAATTGGGCGGCGACGATTGGTGTAGAGAATATCGCCTGCGGCAGGGCGCAATTTATCGAGGCAGGAGCGCGTGTGCTCCATCGACATCATCTCGCTCGGATCGTCCGCCATCAGAGCAAAAGTGTCGACAACCTGCTGTCCGTGCGTGTTGACGATCTGCAACTGCTCGTCTTTGTGCAGCCGAAACGCTTTGCCGTAACGTGCCGGGACGACAACGTTCATCGCATGTAGCGCTGCAGAAATGAGCGTGCTCGCTCGGTTTTCGGCTGAGTGAAGAATTCATCCGGGGGTCCTGTCTCGACGATCGCGCCGCCGTCCATGAAGACGATCGCATCGGCCGCCTCGTGCGCGAACCCCATCTCGTGCGTGACGATGATCATCGTCATGCCCTCGCTCACCAGCTGCCGCATGACGGCGAGGACCTCGCCGACGATTTCTGGATCGAGCGCGCTCGTCGGCTCGTCGAAGAGCAGCACCTCGGGCTCCATGGCGAGCGCGCGAGCGATCGCAACGCGCTGCTTTTGCCCGCCGGAAAGCGTGTGCGGAAACTGATCGATCTTGTCGGCTACGCCGACTTTCTCGAGCAGCGCTCTCGCTTTCACAATCGATTCCTCGCGCGACCGGCGCAACACGTGCACGGGGCTCTCGATCACGTTGCCGAGCACCGTGAGATGCGGCCACAGGTTGAAGTGTTGGAACACCATGCCCATGCGCGCGCGCGTCGCCCATAGTTCTTTCTCGCCTTGTCGGGTGCCGTTGCGAAAGCCGACGCGCTGGCCGCGCAGAAACACTTCGCCTTCATCGGGCGTCTCGAGAAAATTGATGCACCGCAGCAACGTGGACTTTCCCGATCCGCTCGGACCGAGAATGCACAGCGTGGTCCCACTAGGCACGGTAAGGCTGATGTCCTTGAGCACGCGCAGCGAGCCGAAGCTCTTCGAGAGCCGGCGCACCTCGACGCAAGGAACGTCGTTGTCACGCACGTCGCAAATTCGCCGCGTATTCGATGCGGCGGACACTGCTCTCGATTACCAGCGTCACCAGCCAGTACAGCAGTACGGCCGCGATGAACGACGCAAACGGCACGAAGTACGTCGATTGCACCGAGCTGGCGGCGAAGGTCAGTTCTGGGATGGTGATGATCATTAGGAAGGCGGTGTCCTTCATTATATAGATGGCCTGGTTGCCGATCAGGGGGGCGGAGGCAAAGAACAGCTGCGGTAGCACGATCCGGTGGAAGAGCCGAAAGCCGCTATACCCGAACGCGCGGCCGGCCTCGATCTGATCCTTCGAGAGATTCATCCACGCGCCCCGGATGATCTCGCCGATGTAGGCAGAGTGGTAAATCACCAGCGCGCCGAGAGCGGTCGTCCAGCGATCGAGCCGCACTCCCAGCTCCGGCAGCCCATAGTAAATCAGGTAGACGAGCAGAAGGAACGGTATGCAGCGCAGCCCGTCGACGAGCACGCTGATGACGCGCTTTACCAGCGCCATCGGTGAGAGCAGCAACCCGGCAACGATGCAGCCGAGCAACGACGCCAGCACCAGCGTCGCGACTGTCAGCCATAGCGTGTTTCCGAGGCCGGAGAGAAAATCGGTATAGTGCCGGAGCACGACCGAGACGTCGTGGCTCACAGCGCGTATTTTCGCCGCAGCCGGCGCTCTGTGATGCGCTGCAAGCCAACCAGTATCAGCACGAGCAGCACGTAAAGAATCGCCGCCTCGATCATTGGCGGCAGGGGCTTGTAGGTGTCAGCGCCGATACGGTTGGCCGCCTGCGTGAGATCGACTACGCCGATTACCGCGATCGCGGGGCTAGCCTTTACGAGAAACGTCATCTCGTTGACCAGCGGCGGAAGACTCGTGCGCCAGATCTGTGGGAAGATGATGCGCCGGAACATCAGCGCCGAGCTCATCCCAAAGGCCCGCGATGCCTCCATTTGATCGCGCGAGAAATCTTCGAGCGCCGATCGCCAGATCTCGCACTGGAACGCCGACGTATTTATCAGTAGCGTCAGCGCCGCGGCGTAGGTGGGAGCTATCGTGAACCCGAGTGCTGGAAGCGAGAAAAATACCAGCAGCGTCAGCGTGATCACCGGCGTCGCGCGCACGACGCTGACGTACAGTGCGACGATCTGCGAAAGCAGCGGTACGTGCCGCCAACGCACGAGCGCCAAGGATATCCCGAGCGGTAAAGCCATCACGATGGCGGCGGTGCAAATGGCGGCCGTCACCGCCGCTCCTTGTAGAAGCGTCGGAAGATCAGCCGCCATCGTTGCTTAGTACTTCGCTGTCGCCACTTCCGGTAAATCCGGGAAGCTGACTCCCAGCCATTGCTGCTGCAACTTCACGAGATCGCCGCTCTTACGCTCCTTCATGAGAAACGCGTTGAGGAAATTGCGCATCTCGTTGTTGCCTTTTTTGACCGGCCAGGCGATGTACGATGGGCTCGAAACCGCTTGCCCGATCGCAAATATGCCGGGGCGCTCCTTGACGACGGACTTCAAGTTGATCAAGCCGTTGACGACGTAGTCGGTGCGTCCGCCTGCGAGGTCCTGATACGCCTCGGGATACGAGGTGTATTGCACGACCTTGCCCATCTTGCCGCCGTCCTTCTCGAGCATGGCTTGCAGCTCGGGCAGCTTCGCCAAAAGCACGCTGCCGGCTTGCACGCCGCAGGTTTTCCCCGAGAGATCCTTGATGCTCTTGATGCTGTTGTCGTTTGCGCGCTTGAGATAGTACGAGCGATCCTCGGCGACCGGCATGCAGAAATCGAGCGCTTTCATCCGCTCTTTGTTGACGATCGCGCCGGTAACGGCGGCATCGAATCTTCCCGAGGCAACGCCCGCAAGGATTCCGGTCCACGGTAAGATCTGCTGCTGCAAATTGAACTTGGTTTGCGCTTTGAGCTTCTGGTAGAGAATGTTGTCGAGCCCCACCGGCTTGCCGTTCTCCATAAATTCGAAGGGGCGGTAGTCGTCTTCCGTCGCGACGATGACGGGATCCCCGTTCTTGATTTTTTGGTCGAGCGTCTCCGCGATGGCTGCGAGACTAGTGCTAAGGGTGAATGCGGCAGCCGCACCGCCGATGAGGGCTGCACGGCGGCTAATTAGGTGATAGTCATCGGAACGTGACATGATCGTCTCCCCTCAATAGATTTCGACTTTGATTGGTGTAGGGTTGTAGTCGTTTGCGGGGTTGTGCATTTGAGGACAGTTTGAAAGGACGGCCAGAACGTCCATCTCGGCGCGAAGGTCGATGTGGTCGCCGGGCTTGGACCGCCCCGGCTCGATCGCCATCTCACCGTTCGGCCCTATAGGAACGTACATGAAGAAGTTGATGTTCGCGACGATATCCTTCATGCCGAGGCCGTGCTCCTTAAGCGCAGCTAAAAAATTGTCGCGGCAATTGGGGCCGGATTCGATGCCGTAGCGGACGCGATTGCTCTCGCGGGAGCAGCAGCCGCCGATCGTGTCGTGCATGCCGCAGGTGTCGTCCGTGACCGTGAAGAGCACGTTGCCCATCCCGGAGTAGATCTTCGTCCCTTTGCCGATGTAGAGGGAGCCGTTGATCTTCATGGTATCGGCGGCGTTGTAGCGCTCGGACGGATCGTGGGCGTTGTAGCAGAGAAAATCCACGGCTTGCCGCCCCTTCAGATCGATTAGGCGCAGCGTTTGGCCGGGTTTGACGATGCCGGACCAATGCGCGCCCGGGGCGATCACTTGTTCCACCCTGAGGCGTGGTTAGGTGAACGGATTAGGTCTCCTCTCCGATCCCTCACGCAACAACTTCCGGAGAAAGAGCCGCGCGCGGTCGGTTGCAGGTTGCGCGAAGAATTGCGCTGCGGGTGCTTCTTCGACGATCGCGCCTGCGTCCATGAACAGCACGCGGTTCGCGACGTCGCGCGCGAAGCCCATCTCGTGCGTGGCGATCATCATCGTCATGCCGGTATGCGCCAGGCCGCGCATGACGTCGAGCACCTCGTCGATTGTCTCAGGATCGAGCGCAGAGGTCGGCTCGTCGAAGAGCATGACTTTCGGCTCCATCGCGAGCGCGCGCGCGATCGCAACCCGCTGCTGCTGACCTCCGGAGAGCTGCGCCGGGTACGCGTGCAGCTTATCCGCAAGGCCGACGCGTTCGAGCAGCTGCGCTGCCTTTTCGCGCGCGACCTCTTTAGGCGTGCCGCGCACTTGAACGGGACCGGTCATGACGTTTCCGAGCGCGGGCATGTGCGGAAAAAGATTGAAGCTTTGGAAGACCATGCCGATTTCGGCGCGCAAACGTGCCGTCTTTGCCGCGGGTTGCCCGGTGACGAGCTGGTCATCGACCAGAATGCGACCGCCGTCGACCGTCTCCAGCGCGTTGATGCAGCGCAGCAGCGTGCTCTTGCCCGAGCCGCTCGCGCCGATGACCACGACGACTTCGCCTTTAGCAACGGTCGCGTTGATGCGCTTGAGCGCGTGCAGCGTGCCAAAGCGCTTCTCGACGTCGACGAGCTGGATCATCCTTCGGCGGCGACTGCCAGAGCTTGCTTTGCCGAACGTCCCGATGGAAATTCGAGCCGGCGCTCCAGCGCGCGCTGTACGAAGGTCCAGAGTGTCGTGAGCAGCAGATAATAGATTGATGCAACGGTAAACAGCTCGAGCACCCGAAACGTCGACTGAATCAGCTCTTCCGTCGTGCGGAAAAGCTCTTCCATCGAGATCACTGAAACGAGCGACGTCGCTTTGAGCATGCTGTTGACTTGGTTGCCGATCACCGGAGCGGCCGTGCGCGCCGCTTGCGGAAGAATCACGACGCGCATCGCTTTCCAATACGTCATGCCCAGCGCCGTCGCAGCTTCCATCTGCCCGCGATGGACCGAATCGATCGCCGCGCGCATGATTTCGGCCACATACGCGCCTTCGTTCACGCTCAGCGCCAAGATCGCCGATTCCGCCACGCTCAGGCGGATGCCGAAGCGCGGCAACGCCGTGTAGGCAAAGACGAGCTGCACCAGCAGCGGCGTTCCGCGAATGACCGTCGTGTAGAGCGAATACAGCGCCGTCGTGATTGGATGTTTCAATCGCAGGAGCAGCGCCGAGAAGAGTCCGAGAACGATGCCGATGCTCATCGACACGGCGGTCAGCCACACCGTCGTCCATACACCGCGTAAAATGTCGATGGAGTGAAGGTATCTAAAAAATGCCGCCCAGTCCCACGCCACTATGAGCCGGCGGGCCTATACGTGAACGACGTGATCTCGCCGCTTTGCAGGCCGTACTTCGCCATGATGCGCTGATAGGTGCCGTCAGCGTGCATGGCTTCCAGCGCTGCCGCAATCGCTTTGCCGAGATCGTCGGCGCCGGGCGCGACGCCGATGCCGTCCAGCGTGGGATTGAGTCCGCCGTAGGCTTCCTGGACCTCGTTTGGCGCCTTGTGCGCGTAGTAGATGACGAACGGCTCATCGCCGGCCCACACGTCCGCACGCCCGTCGATCACTTGCTCGACCGCGTCGGCCGTGGTGTCGAAGGTCTTGATGTTGATCGCCGGCTTGCCTTCCGATGTGCAGCGCGCACTCTGTGCGCGAACGGCTTTTTCGTAGATGGAGCCGAGCACTTCAACGGCATTCAACCCGCAGAAGTCGGCGAGGCTTTTGATGTGATGCGGATTCCCCTTGAGCACGAGCGCGCCTTGCCCAGTTTGCCGGTAACTGACGAACCCGATGACTTTTTGGCGAAGCGGATTGATGAACATCGAGCTGCAAATCGCATCGAAACGGTCGGCTTGCAGCGCCGGAATCAGCCCGCCGAAGGAAAGATTCGTCCAGCGCGCCTTGACGCCGAGCCGCTGCGCGATCGCGTTGCAGAGCTCGAAGTCCGCGCCCGTCATCTTGTGGTTCGCATCGAAATACGCACCGGGCGGCTGTACGAAGTCGGCGGCAAAGCGAATGACGCCGGCTTTCTTGATCGCGCCGGGAACCGGAATCGGTTCGGCCGCGCGCACGACCGCGACCGATATGGCGACGGCAGCGACCAGCGCGACGAGCGTGCTGAGAGATTTCATGATGCGTGCACTCCTATGGTCCGTTTCGTTGCAGCTCGAGTGAGGTTGCGATAGCGCTCGTGCAGCTGTTTCGTGATGACGCCTTGGCGCCCATCGCCGATCTGCCGGCGGTCGATTTCGCCGACGGGCGTGAGCTCGCCGAGCGTGCCCGTGGTGAAGACTTCGTCTGCGGAATAGAGATCGAAGAGCGTGATGTCGCGCTCGGAAGCAGCGATTCCGGCCATCCGCGCTTCGCGCAAGACGATGCTGCGCGTGATGCCGTGGAGGCAGAAGATTGGACGGGGTGTCGCGATCTGTCCGTCCTTCACCATGAAGATATTCGCGGAATCGGTTTCGGCGACGAATCCGTCCTTATCGAGCATGAGGCCGCCGTCGACGCCCGCAGCGTTGGCCTCGATCTTCGCCAAGATGCTGTTGAGCTGGTTGGCGTGATGAATGCCCGGATCCAAAACGTCCGGGGATGGGCGACGCGTGTGGACCGTTTGCAAGCGAATTCCCGCGTCGTGCACTTGCACCGGTTTGCGCTCGGCGACGATCGTGACCGTGGGCTCGCTGCCGCGCGCATTGTTGGGGTCCATTCCGGACGTTCGCCGCACGCCGCGCGTAACCATGAGACGGATGTGCGTGTCGTCGTTGAGATTGTTGGCGCGCAGCGTTTCGTCGATCGCCGCCGCCAGCTCGGCGGCCGAGAGCGGAATTTCGATCGCGAGCGCCTTGGCTGACGCGTACAGGCGTGCAAGATGCGTGTCGAGCTCGAAGACCACGCCGTGGTACACGCGCAAGCCTTCCCATACGCCGTCGCCCGACTGAAAGCCCGCGTCGAAAACGGAGACGCACGCCTCGGACCGCGGCACGAGACGGCCGTTCAGGTAGACGAGCAGCTCGGCGTTCATGTGATAAAGTGGTTCTCGTGCGCCGCGCCCAACGCCGCTCCCTCCTCATCGTCCCGCACATGGATGCGCGCATGGGGAGTAATATCAACGGCCCCTCGCTGATCCGCGTTCCGGATTGGGTGCCCAATCGTTTAGGCCGCTATTATTTGTATTTCGCCGCCCACCGCGGCACGTATATCCGCCTGGCCTACGCCGACGATTTGCAGGGGCCGTGGCGCATCCACGAACCCGGCGCGCTGTCGCTGGCGGACTCGCTGTTCCACGATCACGTCGCGTCCCCCGACGTGCATGCCGACAACGAGCGTCGCGAGCTGCGGATGTACTATCACGGCGTGGTCCGCGACGACGTGCAGATGACGCGCGTGGCGACGTCGCGCGACGGTCTGCAATTCAGCGCGCGCGACGAGCTGCTCGGCAATTCGTATTTCCGCGTCTTCAGATGGCGCGGCGCGTACTATGCGCTCGCGATGCCCGGCGTCTTCTATCGCTCGGACGATGGACTCTCGGACTTTCGCAAGGGACCGGCGCTCTTCTCGGAGCGCATGCGCCATTCGGCCGTGCACGTCGCCGGCGACATGCTGCAGGTGTTCTATTCGAATGCCGGCGACTGTCCCGAACGGATTTTGCTCTCGGAAATCGACCTTCGCCCCGACTGGCTGGCGTGGACCGCGACGCCGGCCATGACGGTGCTCGAGCCCGAGGCGCCGTACGAAGGCGGCGATCTGCCGCTCGAACCCTCGCAGCGCGGTGAAATCGACGTTCCCGCTCGGCAGTTGCGCGATCCGGCCATATATACGGAGGAAGGCCGCACGTTTCTGATCTACGCGGTCGCCGGCGAGCGAGGCTTAGCCCTGGCCGAACTCCGGTAGTTTGTGGTTTGTGGCCTGCTTGCCGCCTTCTGCAAGGACGACGACCTCGGGGAAAACGCGCCGCAGCGTCTAAGGCACGGCCTCATGATGTCGCCGATCGCTGCGATCGTCGGTACGGTGATTTTCGTGACCGCGGTCTGGACGATCGTGGCCATGGTGCTCCGCTACTTGTCCAGGAAATTCGAAGCTGACACGCTCAGGCAAAAGGCTGCGGACGAGCGTTACAAGGCCGCAAAGAAAAACGGCTAAAGCTCGTTGATGCGAGGTCTGTTTGCACTCGTCGCGGCGATCGGCCTATTCTCGCTTGGGATTCAGCCGGCTGCCGCCGAGGAGACCATGCGTTACGGCGTGCAGCCAACGATGTCGCCGGTCTACATCGCGCTTGCGCTGGGGCTGTTCTATCCGGTCGAAGAGAAAGACCACATCAGGTTTCTTTTCGTGCCCTATCAAAATGGACCGGCCGCGAACAAGGCGATAGCATCCGGCGATTTACAAATGTCGTCGGAAGACATGGGCTCGGCTCTCGTCGCCGCATCGCGGCTTCCCGCCACGCTGGTCGCCACCGACGTCTTCGGAAAAACCGGCAACGGCGAGATCGTGAGCAACGATTTTCTCGCGCGGCATCGCGACGTGGTGCAAGATGTCGTGCGCGCGCTATCGCAAGCCTCGGACTTCATCATAAAGGACCCGAATACGGCGGCCAAACTATGGGCAAAGCAGATCGGACTTCCTGAAAAAACCATTCTCTTCTCGTTGACCCGGCACGTCTCGGTGTACCGTCGCGACATAACGCCCAGCATGGCCGATATCGACGCTTACGCAAAGTCCTTGCGCAAGACGAAAACGCTCAACGCGGGCGACGTTCCGAAAGTCGATCCGTCCTTCGGCCGAAAGGCTATCGGCCTTCGTTCCTAGGGCCGCCGGATCGCACCGGCCGATTCCAGCGCCCGGATCTCGGCGTTGGTGAATCCGCCGAGCTCACGAAGGATTCGCTCGGTGTCCGCCCCGATGCTGCGTCCCGCCCATTTGATCGTGCCCGGAGTCTCCGAGAGTTTTGGGACGGGCGCGACCATCGAAACCGTCCCGAGATCCTCGTCGGCGACCGATGCAAGCATCGCGCGCGCGCGATAATGGGGATCGGAGAAGATGTCGTCGAGCGTGAAAACGCGCGAGACCGGAACCTGCGCGTCCATGAGCGTGCGCTCGATGTCGTCGAGGTCGTGCGCCCGCGTCCAAGCCGCGATCAGGTCGTCGATCGCATCCTCGTTCTTGGCGCGCGTAACGCCTTCGCGAAAGCGCGAGTCCTCGGCAAGCTGCGGCGCTCCCATCGCCGTTACGAGGCGAACGAACACGGAGTCGCTGGCCGCGGCGATCGCGATCGTTCTTCCGTCCCGTGTGGGATAGAGATTGTTGGGCGTGCTGCCGGGTAAGCGCGAGCCTGACCGCGGCGGAACGTGCTTGAGCCTGTCATATGCGGGAACGTGCGACTCCATCAGGCTGAACGACGATTCGTACAGCGTCGCATCGATGCATTGACCGCGGCTGGTGCGGTCGCGAACGCGCAGCGCCATCATGATGCCGAATGCGGTGTAGATCGCCGTCAGCATGTCCGTCACCGGCACGGCGGCGCGCACGGGCGGCCGATCCGGAAAGCCCGTGATGCCGAGCAGCCCGCTCACGGCGTCGCCCAAGAAGCCGTATCCGGGACGCTCGCGATACGGCCCGTCCTGACCGAAGCCGCTGATTCGCGCCATGACGAGGCCGGGATTGATCGCGCTCAGCTCCGCGTAGCCGAGGCCCCATTTCTCGAGCGTGCCGGGACGAAAATTCTCGATGAGCACGTCGAACGAGCCGACGATCCGCTTGATCGCGTCGCGCCCTTCCGGCTTGGATAGATCGATGGCAACGAGCGATTTGTTGCGAAAGATGCTGGCGGCGTAAAGCGATTTTCCGTCGACGTGCTTCCCCATCGCGCGCACGGCATCGCCCGATAGCGGCTCGACTTTCACGACCTCCGCGCCGAAATCCGCGAGCAGCCGGCCGCAGAACGGGCCGGCGACCGTCGAGCCAAGCTCGAGAACGCGAACGCCGCCGAGCGCTTCCATCCTACGAGATCCCGGCGAACTCTTTGCCGAGCAGCTCGCGCACCAGCAAGATCTTCATGATGTTGATCGTGCCCCCGGTGAACTGCAGCGCCATCACGTCGCGCAGCTGCTGCTCGAGCGGATATTCCGTCAGGTAGCCGTTGGCGCCGTGCATCGTCAGGCAGTCTTGAATGGCTGCGATCGCGCTTGTGATGCCGAGCCATTTTGCCATCGCCGCTTCTTTGACGGCGTTGACTCCCTGATCGTTTTTCCAGAGGGCTCTGTATGCGAGCCCTCGCGCAGCTTCGAGGCGCGTGTAGTGCTCGACGATTGGGAAGCTGATGGCTTGATTCGTCCCGATGGGACGTCCGAAGACGACTTTTCGGCGCGCGTATTCGACGGTCGCGTCGAGCGCGGCTGTCGCAACGCCGATGGCTGCGAGCGGCGAGAGGCAGCGCGAGACGTTGAAGCGCGCGTACATCACCTTCTTGCCCGTGCCGCCCTGTCCCATCGTCGCCGAGGCGGGAACGCGGACGTCGCGCAGCACGACGCGACCGAGCTGATGCGCGCGCGCACCGAGCTGCGGCATCTCGCTCACGGAAACACCCGGAAGGTCCGAGGGCACGCGGAACATGGTTATGCCCTCATCGCGGCCGTTTGCAATCGTCTTCGCCGTCACGCCCATCGTTTGTGCGCCGGGGACGAGGCTGACGTGCACTTTCGTGCCGTTGATGACGTACGCGTCGCCGTCGAGATGGGCCGTCGTCTCCATACCGGAGACGTCCGAGCCTGCATTTTCTTCCGAGGTCGCGAGCGCGATCGCTTGTTCGCCGCGAACGACGGCACGAATCGTGTCATCGCCCCACCCCGGGACCAGGCCCGCAAGCGTTGCCTGAATCCAGCAGATGATCGCGCAGCTGACGTCTGCGCGCGCGATCTCCTCGATCGCGATGCCCAGGCTGACGTAGTCGCGCGCTTGCCCGCCGAGCTCCTCGGGGACGATCGTGCCGAGAAGGCCGGCTTCGCCCATCTTCTTGATGGCATCCCACGGCAGCCGGTTTTCCGCATCCCAGCGCTTCGAGTTCGGCGCGAGTTCTTTCGCGGCAAAATCGCGCACGAACGCGCGGAAGGCGTCGTGTTGCTCGATCGGCTCCAGTTCGGCCAGCATCCGGACTCCTCTCGCCGGCTGTTGACCCGGCGGTCCACAAAATGTATCATACCTGTATGATTCAGCGCAAGCGCCGCGGGCCGCGGCTCGGTGCGGCGGCGCACCGCTACCTTGCGGTCGCCGAGGAGCTCGAACGGCGGATCTCCTCCGGCGAGCTCAAAGCCGGCGACCGCATTGCCGGTGAGAACCACCTGGCGCAAACGTTCAAGGTCAGCCGCGTCACGATCAGAGCTGCGCTAGGCAGGCTGGAAGAAAAGGGTCTGGTCGTGCGGCGGGCCGGCGCAGGCACCTTCGTCGCGCTCCCGCGGCTGCATCAAGATCTCACGGTCCTCGAAAATCTCTTTGCACAGTTCACGGCGCGGGGGATGCAGTCGACGACGCACGTGCTGGAATACGAATGGTCGAACGTCGACGCCGAGGCCTTGACGAGCTTTCGCCACGCGCACGCAATGAAGCTCAGCCGCACCTGGTTCGTCGGGCGGCTCCCGTTTGCACTCACGAAATCGTATCTGCATCCTGCGGTGCGGATGATTGCGCGTGCGGAAGTCGAGCGCCGGCCCGGCTTCGATATTTTGCAATCGCTCGGCTATCGGGTGGCGCGCGCCGATTTGAACGTGCGTGCCGACAAAGCCGGCAAGGCCGTTGCCGCGGCGCTGCGTCTCCCGAAGGGCGATCCCGTTCTGGTGTTGCAGCGGACGAGTTTTTCCGAGCGCGACGAGCCGCTCGAGCGAACGACGTGCTATTTGCGTTCGGACGTCATGGAATTTGCGCTCTCGGTACGCGGAAGCGAGTCTGTTTCGGCGACGTTTAAGCGGCTGGCGGCCCAGTGAGAAGATTCTGCGGCGAAAGCCGAGAAAGTCCGCGCGCGGCGCGAGTCGGAGGGGTTTATCGATGAAGTTTTTCCAACGCATCCTCATCATTCTGCTGACATTGTTGCTGGGAGGAACCGGTGCGCTCCGCCCCGCAGCGGCACAGCAGCACTACACCTTGCGCGTTGCGTCGTTCGGCGCCGCAAAGGCAGTTCAGGTAACCAGCTTCGTTCCACTCTTCACCAAGCTGGTCGAAGACCGAAGTCACGGTCAAATCACCGTGCAGTCGTTTCCCGCCGGCTCGCTGCTGAAGGAACATGCCGTGCCCTCGGGTATCGAGAGCGACGTTGCCGACATCTCGCTGACGGTTCTGGGCACGTGGATCTCGGTCGTTCCGACGATCGGAATCGTCACCACGGTATTCTTCTCGCCGCCGGGGCCAAAGTTCGAGAGCCTCATCGGTCCCGGAACGCACTTGTTCAACGCGCTCGATAAGGCGATGCAAGCCCGCGGCGTGAAGCTGCTTGCGGCGCTCGACAACGGCGGCCCCGTCGTCGCCTCCAACACGCCCATGACGTCGCCAAGCGATTTCAAAGGCAAGACTATTCGCGTCTACGACAAGCCTACCGGCGAAATCATCAGGCAGCTCGGCGGCGCACCATCGACGATCACGGTCAGCGATGTCTATCCCGCGCTGCAGCGCGGCACGGTGTCGGCTGCGCTCGGTGGGCTCGAGGGCGCCTACGGTCTGCGCGAGTATGAGGTCGCCAAGTATTTGCTCGATACCAACGGCCTGTTCGGGCTCGACGTCAACGGCTACGTCATGAACTTGCATGCGCTCACGTCGCTGCCGCCCAATCTGCAGAAAGTCGTTCTCGATTCCGCGTACGAGGCCGGCAAGGTCACCAACGCGGCGATGATCGAAAGCCACCAAGAAGAGCTCAAGAAGATGGCAGCTCATGGGATGAACGTTACCGTGCTCAAAGCTGGAACGCCGGAATACGCGGCGTTCAAAAGAGCGCTCGAACCGCTTGCGAAATCGCAAGAGTCGCAGTACCCCGCGGCCTTGGTTCATGACGTCACTGCTCAAACCAAGTAGTTCGCAGCACGAACCTGTCCAAGAATCGAAAGGCGCCTCGGCGTTGCGTCGCATAGCCGAGGCGCTTAGCGCAATAAGCCAGTGGACGTGCTTTGCCGGCGCCGCCGTCATCGCGATCTTGCCGTTCCCGATCTTGTACGAGATCGTTCTCGACAAGCTGCAGCGCCCTCCCGATTGGGTCTTCGAGATCTCGGGGTACGCGATGATCGCGCTCGCGCTCGCCGCGAGCGGATACGGTTTGCGCACGGGACATCATTTTCGCGTCACGCTGCTGCTGGATTCGTTTTCGAATCTTGCGCCGTTCCTCGAGCGCTTCTCGGGGCTCTTGCAGCTCGCGTTCGGCATCGTGCTGACGATCGCCGGTTGGGATCAGGCGTACGCGTCGCTCGTCCAAGATCTTCGCTCGGCCACGCTGCTGGGCGTACCGCAGTTTTGGCCGCAGCTGGCCTTGCCGATCGGCGGCATCGTGATCGCGCTGCAAGGCTTGGCCACCTTGCTTTATCCGGACGTGCGGCGAGGGCTGCGCGAGATATGACGATGGCGATCTCGGGCGGGATGCAGATCACGCTGACCGTCATCCTGATGTTCGTGCTGATGGGGATCGGGATACCGATCTTCATTGCGATCGGCATCGCGGCGCTCGTCGGCTTGGGATTCTTTTTCGGCCCGCACCAGGCGCTGGTCGACTTTGCGTCGTTCCTCTGGCAAGGTCTCAACACGTTCGAGCTGGTTGCGATCCCGCTCTTCGTGTATACCGGAATGCTGATCAAAGAAGCGGCCATCGGCGAAGAGCTCTTTGATTTTGCGCGCGTATGGTTCGGCTCGTTCAACAACGGGCTCGGCATCGCCGTCATTTTCGCCTGTGCGATCTTTGCCGCCATCTGCGGCTCGAGTCCCGTGACCGCGGTGACGATCGGGCTCGTGGCGCTGCCGATATTGAAGCGCGACGGCTACTCCGACGGTGCGCGCGGCGGGCTGATCGCCGCGGGCGGCACGCTCGGGATCCTCTTTCCTCCGAGCATTCCGCTCATCATTTACGGCGTGATCACGGAGACGTCGATCGGTCAGCTGTTCATGGGCACGCTCATCCCCGGCATTCTCCTGGCGGTGCTTTTTGCGCTGTACGTCGGCTTTTTCGCGCGGCCGGTCGTGCGCAGCGCGACATCATCGTGGCGCGAGCGGTGGACGGCGGTCCGTCGCGGCCTTCCCGTCGTCATGCTGCCGGTGGTCATCATCGGCTCGATCTACCTGGGTCTCATCACGCCGACGGAGACGGGAGCCGTCGCCGTGCTCTACGTGATCGTCCTGGCATTCGCGAAACGGCGCCTGACGCTGCGTCAAATCGCGCGCACGGCGCTGAGCGGAGCGCTGACGTCTTCGATGCTGCTGATGATCTTCGGCTTCGGTATCGTCTTCGCGCGCTACTCGGGCCTCATGCAAGTACCGCAGGACATCGCCCGTTACGTCAGCCACATTCACGGCGGCTCGCTGCTCGTCTTCACGGGGCTCGTGATCGCGTACGTCGTCATGGGGACGTTTCTGGAGTCCGGCGCGATGACCGTGCTGACCATTCCGATTTTCTTTCCGGTCGCTACCGCAATCGGTCTGGACCCGATTCAGTTCGGCGTCATGGCGGCCGTAAACCAGGAAATCGCGCAGATTCATCCGCCGGCCGGCTTGAATCTGGTCACCGTGTCATCGATCTCCGGGATCTCGCTGCCGAAGGTGATGAAGAGCGTCTTGCCCTTCATCGGAATCGAATTGATCCTGCTCTATATTCTGTACTTCATCCCGCAGCTCACGACGTTTCTGCCCGCGCACATGATTCACTAGCCGTGCAGGCCGCGCCGGATGAGAAACGCGGCGGTGACGAGCAAGATCAGGAGAACGGCTTTTTGGAAGGTTTCTTGCGAGAAGCGGCTGCGCGCGTGCTCGCCGATCACGAGGCCGATGAATGCCGGAACTACCGCGAGCGAGGAGTACATCAGCCCTTGAGCCTGCAACACGTGAAAGGAGAGGAGCGAGATGAAAAGCACGACCGCACCGATCTCGAGCGTGACGGCCATCGTCGCGATGAACGTGTCCTTCGGGACTTTGAGGGCGAGCAGATAGAGGCCGATCGGCGGCCCGTATTGGCTCGACAAGCCACCGATCACGCCGGACACGAGACCGACCGGCGGCCCCCACCAGCGCTCGTGTTGCGGGCTGATCGTGAACGGCCGCGGGAACAGATTTGAGATCACGAAGACGATCACGACGAGGGCAAGGACGAGATCGAGCCAGGACGTTTTCAGCACGGTGAGCCCGAACGTGCCGACCGGCATGCCCAGCACGAGAAAGAGAATCGCCGGCCAGAATCTGGTGAGAGCTTGCTTGATCTCGCTGTTGCGGAGCATCTGGTACAGATTCGTGACGAGAATCGGTACGATCATCAGCGAAACGGCTTCGGGTACCGGCATGATATAGGAAAGCAGCGGCACGGCGACGAGCGGAAGACCGAGACCAACGATGCCTTTCGTCAAACCGCCGCAGGCGACGAAAATCGCGGCTAGCGCAAGTTGGACCACATGTCGCGAGATTCTAAAGCGGCAAGAAGCGCCCTCCAAAACGTCCTTATGGTGCGAAGAGCTCTCCCAGCACCAAGAGCGCATCGCCGAGCACTTTCGATTGCACTTTGCCGAGGCGCCTAACGAACCGGCGCTGATCGATGGCTCGGATTTGATCGAGCAAGATAAGACCACGTTTGCCTTGGAACGATAAGCCGACGCGATACGGTGCGGGCTTGCCGCCCGTCGTCATCGGCGCGACGATTGCAGTCCGAAGGAAATCGTGCAGCTCCGGCGGTGAGACGACGACGCATGGGCGTGTCTTACGAATTTCGCTGCCCAGTGTCGGGTCGAGCGCGACCAGCCAGATTTCGCCACGTCTTACCACGTGAGCTCGGCGTCATCGTCGTTCGCAAACTCTGGCCACGCCAAAGCCTCGGCGCCGTGCTCCGCCATCGCTTTACTCGCCTCCGCCCAGCCGCGGCGCGGCGTCGAAGGCGGCTTTCGTAAAACGAGCGCGTCGTCTTCCACTGTAATCTCAACTTCCCGCCCCAGACCGATCTGAGCCAGAAGCGGCTTTGGGATGAGGATGCCCTGTGAGTTGCCGATGCGCTGGATCGCCGTTCGCATGTTATAACAATGGTATAACTGCTGGCCTCTGGGAGTCAACCACCCTTCTACGACTCGACACGCTGATGAACATGGGCTGAGGACGGTATTTCACGCCCAGCGTTGCTGAAACCGATTACGCATGTGGTGCACCGCTGCGATCGCGTCGTGTGCTGCCCTCGGCTTGGATTCCATGGAATGCTCGCGATGGCCGCCGAAGCGCTATCAGTAGGCCGCCGAGCACCGCCAACAGCAAGGCATTCCCATAGGATTGGTAGCCTTCGGATGTCGGAGGATTGAGCAGCACCTGCCGCAGCTCGCCGACGAGCGTTGCCTCGAGCATGAGTGGAACGGAAATCCGGTGTTCGTGGAGATAAAAGATCAGCGTCCGGTACAGCTCGACGAGCACGAGCAGCAGGACGATTTGCGAGAGAATGACGGTGGGGTCTCTGTAATCGATGAATGCGTATCGAAATAGCGTCCACAAACCCAGCAACATCACGACGAGCAAAACGGTACAGAGCGCAGCCACGATCGCGTCCTGCGCTATCTCGAACGTACGTCGCAGAAAGCCGTGAATCTCAGTGTGAGCGGCGCGCGGTTCGATTGAACCGGCGTCCAGCGCCGCTTCGTCATCGTTCATGCGTTCCAATGCCGAACGAAATAAAAAAGCTCCTCCCGTCAGGTGCTTCATCTGGGTCGCCGAACCAGGGCAACTCCAGTGGAGCTGCCCTGGTTCGGCGTTGTAAAAGTTTTTCTCAGTTGCAGCTGACCTTGATTTTTTTCGGCTGCGCATGCGGCAGCCGATCGAGCGTCAGCGTCAGCAGTCCGTTTTCGACTGTCGCCTTGATGGCCTCCGGATCGATGTCTTCCGGCACGGTGAAGGATCGCATCATCGAGCGGTGATCGTGCCGCCCGGAGATCGAAATCGCTCCGTCCTTGTAGGTAACCTCGATCTGATCGGGCGCGAATCCCGGTACGGGAACCTCGATGACGTATCCGGTTTCCGTAGACTGCACGTCGATGCCGGAACTTGCGGACGGCCACATTCCAGAAAGCACGAACTTGAGCGGATCGAAGAGGCCGTATGCCGGCACTCCGCTCGAGGTGCCGTTGCTCAAAGTGGCCAGATCGGTCATACGATTATCCCTCCTTCCTTCCGAAAGGGGCCGCATCACCGACACCGGGTTCCGCCGCGACAAAAAGTTCATCTCTCACTCGCAGGTGCTGTGTTCGCCGTTCCCGGCGGGCTAGCGAGGCGACCCCTTTTCGTTGCTTTATGATGCCGGTCAACTCACCGGCACCCACATTGTAGGCGATATTAGCACTCTAGTCAAGAGTCTGCTAAAGGCGCTCAGGCGCCCGTTAACCTGCCCGCAGGCGGGTCAATCCTCCGCGCCCGCGGTCGCGTTACGTCGTTTGCGGCGCTTGCCGGCAGGCGCCTGGAATAGTGGAGGCGAGGCCGAGATCAGCGTCATTTCGGGAGCCTGGGCGTGTGCGCGGGCCGCGCGTAGAAAACGGAACGTCCATTCCTCGGCAAGCTTACGTGTCTCTGCGAAGACGACTGGAACGTTTGGATAGCGCACGGTTAGCCGGGCGACCAGATCTGCCAAGAACCCCGGGCCGCTGTATGGGAGGCGCAAGAGCGCAGAGTACGTCCCTTCCACGACGACGGCGGCCGACGCCAGAACGGCGAGCTCCGTCATCACGAAATTGAGCGAGCCATCGGTTAGGCTCGTTGCGAAATTTTCGATCGTCTTTCGCTCGACCGCTGCGACGACGCGGTCGTCGAGCGCAATGCCGTAATCGCCGGCGGGAAGTGCTCGTCGTTCAAGCACTGCGCCGCGGCCTGCAAAACGATATCCGTAACGCTCGCGCGTGTCGACGACGATCGGCACGGCATCGGCTGCCCGAGCATGGGGGATGCGCACGCCGGGTCTCGCGGCGGCAGCGGCTTTCGCGGTTTGCCAGAAGATCAACGGCCGTCCGCGAAACGACGTGAACACGAACTGTGACCGTTTGTTGGAACCACGCGCGAGAACGAGATCGATCGCCGGCCCGCGGCGAATGCACGCTGCGACGGGCACGCGTTCGAGCACCTCGAGCGTCGTCGTGTCGGGCACGTCGGCCGCATGGCAATAGACGCGCGACGAGCGCGGCCAGGATTCCTTGGCTTTGAGCCACATACCGCCGCGCTCGTCCAACGGAAGGTAGAGCAAGTAGGGCAGCTTGCTGTTCGCATCCGGATTTCTTGCGACGACGAATTCCCTCACGCGTGCATTGTAGCACCGCTACGGAGAAAGAGCGGCGTGCCTGACCGATCCCATCGTTTCGATGATGCGGCGGCAGCGGCTGGTTATGGGGAACGATTTATCGAGCTGGCGGCTTCCTAGCGTCAAGCGGGCAGGAAGTAATGGAATGCGGGGCCAAGCGAGCGGGCCCATATTTAGGTCAAAGCGTGGGCGTCTTCGAGTTAAGGGAGCAACATGAAGCGATCGGTTTTTCTCGCCGCGCCGGTTGTGCTTTCGGCGATCAAGCCCGCGAAGGCGGCGACCCCCATCAAAGTCGGGATTCTGTTCCCGCTCACCGGGAACGCCGCAGCGGCCGGTCAGGCCGCGAAAGCGGCCGTCGAGGTCGCGATCGACATCGCCGGCTCTCCGCATCCGGAGTTGCACGGACTCGCCGGCGTCAACACGGCGAAGGTGGAACCTGTGTTCGTCGATCATCAAGGCGATCCGTCGCAGGCGCAAAGCGACGCCCTGCGGCTCATCACGCAGGACAAAGTCAACGCCTTATACGGCGCTTATCAGTCGTCGTGCACGTTCACGGCGACGGCCGTAGCCGAACGGTACGGCATCCCGTTTGTGGTCGGGGATTCTGTTGCGGCGAACATTACGGGGCGCGGGTTCAAGTGGGTTTTCCGCTGCACGCCGATCGCGCCGCAGCTGGCGGATACATACATGCGCTTTGTCGAAGACATGCGGTCGATCGGCAAGCAAGTGCGCTCGATTGCGATCGTCAACGAGAACACCGACTACGGCACGTCGGTCGGCGATGCGATCGTCGCCGCCGCGAGCGCCCATAAAATTCCGGTAGCCATCCGCATCCCTTACAGCGCGAACGCGACCGACGTCTCGGCGCAAGTGCTGCAGCTCAAGGAGAAGCAGCCGGATCTCGTCATCTTCGTCAGCTATACGGCGGATTCGATCTTGTATATGAAGACGATGAAGAACTTGAACTATCTGCCGCCGATGATCATTGGAGACGATAGCGGTTTTTCGGATCCGTCATTCATCCCGGCCGTGGGATCGATCTCGCAAGACGTGATGAACCGCAGCGCCTGGAGCGCCGGAAAACCCGGCAGCGTCACCTACAAAATCAACGAAATGTACAAGGCCAAGACGGGACGCGATCTCGACGATACGAGCGGCCGAAACATGCAAGGCTTCCTCGTGCTCGCGGATGCCTGCGGGCGCGCCGGGTCGAGCGAACCGGCGAAGCTGCAGGCGGCGCTCAGGGCGACCGACCTCAAACCCAGTCAGCTGATGATGGGCTACCGCGGCGTCAAGTTTGACTCGACGGGTCAAAACGAATTGGCGTCCACTTACCTGATCCAGCTGCAAGGCTCGCAATATAAGCAAGTATGGCCGAGGCACGGAGCTGAAGCAGCATTGCAGTGGCCGATGAAAGGTTGGAAGTAAGGCCGCAAGCGGCTCGTGTTTCTCATCCAGGCGGTCGCCGGCGGCCTGCTCCTCGGAGCGGTGTACGCGCTCTTGTCGTCTGGGTTGACCCTCATCTGGGGCATGATGAATTTCATCAATTTTGCTCATGGCGAGCTGGTCATGCTCGGCATGTACGTTGCATTGCTGGCGGTCGTGTGGCTGCACGCAGGTCCGCCCGCGTTCAGCGCGCTTGCGGCAATCGTATTGTTTGGGCTCGGCGTCGCGATCTATTTTGCCCTGATCAAGCACGTCATGCGCGGACCGATGCTCGCGCAGATTCTCTCGACATTCGGGCTGGCACTCGTGTTGCGCTACGCGGCGTTTTGGATATTCTCGCCGAATTTCGTGACCCTGCCTCCGACCGGCCTTAGCGGCAGCGTCGTCGTCGGCGGGATTTATTTGCCTGCGTCGCAGCTCGCCGCGGGGTTCGTCGCGGCGGTGCTGACGGTGGGGCTGCATCTGCTCTTGACGCGCACGCGGGTCGGCACGCAGATGCTTGCCGTTGCGGAAGATCGTGCGGCCGCCATGCTCGTGGGAATCCGGCCCGATCGCATGCAGGCATTCGCGTGGGGTCTCTCCGCTGCGGCAGCCGGCATCGCCGGCGCGCTGCTCGCGCTGGCCTTTCCGTTTTCACCGGCCGTCGGCGGAACCTTTGCGCTGATCGCCTTCGTCGTGGTGACGCTCGGAGGCTTCGGCAGCGTGCCGGGCGCGATGGTGGCCGGGCTGCTCGTCGGCGTTATTGAATCGCTTTCGGCGTTCTATCTCGGGCCGGCGTACAAGGACGTCATCGTGTACGCGCTCTTCGTTGCGCTCTTGTGGCTGCGCCCGCAGGGACTCTTAGGCGGCGCATAGTGCGTGCCGCCGTTATCGCGCTCGCGGCTTCCCTCGTTCTTTTTCCACTCGTCGTGCGAAGCGCGTACGCGCAAGACGTCGGCGCGACGGTGCTGCTCGCGGCCATTGCGGCCTCAGCGTGGAACATCGTGGGTGGTTACGCCGGCCAAATCTCGGTTGGTCACGCCGTGTTTTTCGGTATCGGTGCCTATGCGCCGCTGCTGGTCTATCAGCGGTGGCAGGTCGCTCCGACTGCGGGAATACCGCTGGGCATCGCCGTCAGCCTCATCTTGGCGCTCCTCGTCGGCTTTCCGACATTTCGGCTCAAGGGCCACTATTTCAGCATGGCGACGATCGCCGTCGCCGAGCTTGCCCGCATCGTCGTCTCAAACGTCCCATTCCTCGGAGCGGCGATCGGGCTGCAAGGCCCCGCCGTTCCGCGCAGCGTGTGGGACTTCACGTTCCGAAGCGCGGTGCCGTACTACTACGCCTTCCTCATCGCACTGGCGCTGGTGCTCCTCGTGACCTGGTACATACAAGCCAATCGCCTCGGCTACTATTTGCGCGCGATTCGCGCGCAGGAGCGCGCCGCCGGCAGCCTCGGTGTCTCGGTGCGGCGCTACAAGCTGCACGCGCTGCTGCTGAGCGCTGCGTTCACGTCGATCGCGGGCTCGCTCTACGCGCTCAAGACCGGATTCGTCGATCCCGAAAGCGTCTTTGGGATTTTGGTTTCGGTACAAATGATCATTACCCCGGCACTCGGCGGCGCGGGGACGCTGTTCGGTCCGCTCGTCGGCGCGCTCATTCTCGTTCCGTTGCAAGCGGCGACGAACGTCTCGTTCGGTGGAAGTGGCTCCGGAATCACCTACATCGTGTACGGCGGGATCATCTTGCTGGTGGCGCGCTTCGAGCCCGGAGGTCTATCGGAGGTGTGGCGGCGGCTCATCCCGCGGCTGACGTTCATTCGAGCATCGCGCCGTGCTGCTTGAGGTTTCGAAGGTCGCCAAAAAATTCGGCGCGTTCCTCGCCGTCGACGGCGTCGATCTCAGCGTCGAGGAAGGCGAGATCGTCGGCTTGATCGGGCCCAACGGCGCCGGTAAGTCGACGCTGTTCAACTGCATCGCCGGCGACTTTACGCCGTCGTCCGGCCGCATCGTCTTCGATGGCGTCGACGTCACGTTCGCGGGCGCCGACGTCCACGCGCGGCTCGGCATCGGACGCACCTTTCAAGTCCCGGCGACCTTCGAAGACATGACGATCCTCGAGAACGTGATGGTCGGCGCATTTCTGCGCCGGGGGCGCCGCCGCGATGCGCAGCGGCAAGCGGGGGAAGTCTTGGAGCTGACGGGACTGGCGGGCGCGGCGCAATTGCCGGCGCGCAGCCTCGGGACGCCGGGCCGCAAACGGTTGGAGATTGCGCGCGTCCTTGCGACGCAGCCGCGGCTGATGCTTCTGGACGAAGCGCTTGCGGGCCTTACGCCGAGCGAAGTGCAGCGTGCCATCGAGCTGGTTCGAGCGATCCACCAAATGGGCATCACGTTGATCGTCGTCGAGCACATCATGGAGGTCATCATGACGCTCACCCGGCGCGTGCTCGTGCTCGACGCCGGCCGGACGATCGCCAGCGGCGCCCCGAGCGAGGTCGTCAACGATCCGGTCGTCGCCGAGGCCTATTTGGGCCGCCGTCGCGCGCATCAAGCGGAGAAGGCTTGATGGCGCATCTCTCGGTGCGGAACTTGGAAGTTCACTACGGCGACGTCGTGGGCGTTTCGGATGTTTCGCTCGAGATCAAACCTGGAAAAGTCGTCGCTTTGCTCGGTTCGAACGGCGCCGGAAAGACGACCACGCTGAGTGCGATCGCCGGCTTGATTCGCGCGCAAAACGGGACGATCGAGTGGAACGGTGAGTCGATCGCAGGCGCACCGGCCTTTGCCATCGTGCGCCGTGGAATCGCGCTCTCACCCGAAGGTTGGCGATTGTTCGTGACGCTGACGGTGGAGCAAAATCTTCGCCTCGGTGCCTCGACGCTGAAAGATGCGCGGAAGACTGCGGGCCTGCTCGACCGTGTCTATACGATTTTTCCGCGCCTCGCCTCGCGTCGCAGGCAGCGCGCTGCGACGCTCTCGGGCGGCGAGCGCCAAATGCTCGCGGTCGGGCGCGCACTGATGAGCGAGCCCGATCTGCTGATGCTCGACGAGCCTTCCTTGGGTCTCGCTCCGGCGATCGTCGACGCGCTGTACGAGACGCTCCAGCACCTCCATGCTGATGGCGTCACGCTGCTGCTCGCCGAGCAATCCGTGCAGCTCGCGCTCGAATTCGCAGATTACGGCTATGTCTTGCAAACGGGCCGCACGGTGCTCGAGGGCGAGGCGCGCGCGCTTGCAACGAACCCCGAAGTCCGCCGTATCTATCTCGGGGTCTAGCCCAACCGCGACTCGGGGCGACAAGGGTCACCCTTCGGACGAGAACAACCTTCTGCCGATGGCGACGCGGCAAACGATCGAGACGGCGGCGCAGCGGCCATGGCTCGGAACGGCGGTTCCGCGCAAAGAAGATCCCGCGCTGCTGACGGGCGAGGCTCGGTTCATCGATGACCTCGAGCCGTTTCCGAATCTCTATCATGCCGCGATTTTGCGCAGCCCGCACGCGCACGCGCGGATCAAGGCGATCGACGCGTCGCGGGCGCTCGCGATGGACGGCGTCGCGGGGGTGCTGACCGGCGAGCACGTCGCGGCGAGCTGCAAGCCGTTTGCGGTCGGCATCGAGACGCAGCCTTCCTTTTATCCGTGCGCGATCGATCGCGTGCGCTACGCGGGCGAACCCGTCGCAGTGGTCGTGGCGCGCGATCGCTACCTCGCGGAGGACGCGCTCGAGGCGATCGCGGTCAGCTACGAACCGCTGCCGGCCGTCGTCTCGATCGACGACGCGCTGGCTGCTTCGTCGATCCCGCTGCACGAGAACGTCGGCAGCAACGTCGTGCACGATCGCAGCTTCGCGTACGGCGACGTCGACGGCGCGTTTGCGAACGCCGAGCACATCGTCCGCGCGCGCTTCGATTTTCCGAAATACGCCTCGACGCCGATCGAGACGTACGGCGTCATCGCGCGCCACGAGCGCGCGAACGATGCGTACGTCGTGCACGCGAATTTTCACGGTCCCTTCGTGCTGCACGCGCTGATGGCCGGCGCGCTGGGCGTGCCGAGCCACAAGCTGCGCCTCTTGGTCCCCCCGGATATCGGCGGTTCGTTCGGCATCAAGGCGGGCGTCTATCCGTACATCGTGCTGATCGCGCTGGCGAGCAAGCACTGCGGCGTCGCGGTGAAGTGGATCGAAGACCGTCTCGAGCACCTCGCGTCGTCGTCGAGCTCGACCGATCGCGTCACGTGGGCGGAAGCCGCGGTCTTGCGCGACGGCACGATCTTGGGGCTGCGTCTCGACCAAGTCGACAATACCGGCGCGTACGTGCGCGCGCCGGAGCCCGCGTGCCTCTACCGCATGCACGGCACCGTGACGGGAGCGTATCGCATCCCGGTCGTCGCGATGCGCAATCGCCTGGTCACGACGAACAAATCCCCGACGGGCCTCAATCGCGGCTACGGCGGGCAAGAGCAATACTTCACGCTCGAGCGGCTCGTCGCGCTGACCGCGCGGCAGCTGCAGCTCGACGTCACCGACGTCATTCGCCGCAATCTCGTGCGCAAGGACGAGTTTCCGTATCACGCGCCCGCGGGCTCCGTGTACGACAGCGGCGATTACGAAGCGGCGTTCGACCGCGCGCTCGGGCTCGCAGACTACGATGCGCTGCGCGCCAAGCGCGAACGTGCGCGCGCCGCGGGGCGCAAAGCCGGGATCGGGATCGCGTGCGTCGTCGAGCCGTCGGGCTCGAACATGGGCTACGTGTCCGTCGCGCTGCCGCGCGCGGTCCGCGAACGCGCGCTGCCGAAATCGGGGTGCACCGAGGCAGCGACGGTCAGCATCGATCCGCTCGGCTCGATTTCGGTTCGGCTTTCGACGACGCCCCAAGGTCAAGGCCATGCCACGGTCGCCGCGCAAGTCGTCGCGGACGAGCTGGGCGTCTCGCCGGAGAGCGTCGCGGTCGTCGCCGAGATGGACACGCAAACGTCGGCGTGGTCGATCGCATCGGGGTCGTATTCGAGCCGTTTTGCGCCGGTCGCCGCCGTCGCGGTTCGCAACGCGGCGGCCAAAGCGGCCTACAAGCTTCGCGCGATCGCGGCGCATCAGTTCGGCGTGCAGATTGAAGACGTGACGCTGGCCGGCGGCAAGGCACGCAGCCTGGACGGCAAGCACGAGACGACGCTCAAGCGTCTGGCCGGAACGGCGCACTGGCATCCGCTGGGATTGCCTACCGGAATGGAGCCGGGAATTTTCGAGACCGCGCACTTCACGATCGACGTCCTGCGGCCGCCCGACGAGCACGATCGCGTCGATTCTTCGGCGATCTACGGTTTTCTCGTCGACGTGTGCTACGCCGAGATCGATCCGGCGACGGCGCGCGTCGAGGTGCAGTCGTACGTCACCGTGCACGACTGCGGAACCGTGCTGCATCCGCAGATCGTCGAGGGACAAATTCGCGGCGGTTTCGCGCACGGCATCGGTGGCGCGCTCTTCGAGGAGATCGCGTACGATGCGGACGGCGTGCTGCAAAGCGGCACGCTTGCCGACTACGTCATCCCCTCGGCGCCGGAGATGCCGCCGCTCGCGATCGATCATGCCGGCGTCCCGTCGCCGTTTACGCCGCTTGGCGCAAAGGGTATCGGCGAAGGAAATGCGATGAGCGTGCCGGTGACGATTGCGAATGCCGTTGCGGACGCGCTGCAGACCGAGAGCGTGGCGCTCCCGCTCACGCCGCATCGCGTGTGGGAGCTGATGCAGCAGGACGCGCCGGCGTGAAGCCGCCGCCCTTCGCGTACCTGCGTCCGGCGTCGCTGGACGACGCGCTCGAGCAGCTCGCGCAGCACGGCGAGGACTGCAAGGTCCTCGCGGGCGGCCAGTCGCTGGTCCCGCTGCTGAACATGCGCCTCGCGCGTCCGGCCGCGCTGCTCGACATCAATCGCATCGGCGGGCTCGATGAGATCGCGCTCGAAAATGGAACGCTGCGCGTCGGGGCGCTCGCACGGCAGGCCGATCTCGAGCAGCGATCCGAGGTTGCCGCCGCGGTGCCGCTGCTCGCGCGCGCGCTGCCGTACGTCGGCCACGCGCAAACGCGCAATCGCGGTACCGTGTGCGGCTCGCTCGCGCACGCGGATCCGAGCGCCGAGCTGCCGCTCGTCGCGGTCGCGCTCGGGGCGCACGTCGAGGCGCGCTCGAAACGCGGTGCGCGGCGCATCGCCGCCCGCGAGCTGTTCGCCTCGTATTTCACGACGACGCTCGAGCCCGGCGAGATCATCGTGAGCGCAACGTTTCCGGCGGTGCAGTCCGGCTGGGGCTATGCCTTCGAAGAATTCGCCGAGCGTCACGGCGATTTCGCGATCGTCGCCACGGCCTGCGCGCTGCGCGTCGACGCGCAGGGCGCGCTCGCCGAGCTGCGGCTTGCGATCGGCGGCGTCGACGAGCGCCCGGTCCAGGCGCAAACGCAACGTTATGCTGGCCGCGCGCTCGATGCTACCGCCATCGGCGAAATCGCCGCCGACGTTTCGCGCGCGCTCGAGCCGCCCAGCGACCGGCGCGGGAGCGCCGGCTATCGCCACTTTTTGTGCCGCAGCCAAGTTGCGCGCGTCATCGCGCGCGCGCTCGATGAGGCACGCGCATGACGCACGAGATCGGCGTTCGCGTCGACGGCAAGGTCGTGCGCGCCGCGGTCGAACCGCGCCTGCTGCTCTCGGACTTTCTGCGCGAGACCGCGGGCGCCAAAGGCGTGCACGTCGGCTGTGAGCACGGCGTATGCGGTGCCTGCACGGTGATCGTGGATGGGCGCGCCGTGCGCTCGTGCTTGATGTTCGCGGTGCAAGCCGATGGCTCGAGCGTCGAGACCGTCTCCTCGCTCGCAGGAGGCCCGACGCTCTCACCGCTGCAAGAGGCGTTTCGCGCCAACTTCGCGCTGCAATGCGGTTTCTGCACGCCGGGCATCTTGATGTCGGTGCGGGCGTTCCTGCGGCGCAATCCGGCGCCGGCGCGCCGCGAGGTCGAAGAGCTGCTCGCGGGACACCTCTGCCGGTGCACCGGCTACGCGCCGATCGTCGATGCCGTCCTCGCCGCCGCGGAGCAACAACGCCTTGTCATGGTGAGCGGAGCGCCCGAAGGGGATGTCATGGTGAGCGGAGCGCCCGAAGGGCGCGGAGTCGAACCACCGCGCTCATGATGGACCTCGGCACGACGTTTCGCGCGGCGGTCGAACGCGACCCCGACGCGCTCGCGATCGTCGACGGCGACGTGCGCCGGTCGTATCGCCAGTGGCTTGCGCGCATCGAAGCGGCGGCGGCGGCGCTGCAGCACCGCGGCGTGCGCGCAGGCGACCGCGTCGTCACCGTGCTGCGCAACGGCGAGCCGATGGCGACGGTGTACTGGGCGGCGCAGCTTCTCGGTGCGACGCTGACGCCCGCTAATTGGCGGCTGTCGCGCGACGAGTTGACCTTTATTATCGAAGACGCCGAGCCGCGCTGCGTCATCACCGATCCAGAGGAGCTGTTCGCCGAATCGCACCCGCCGGCGGACTTTCCGCCCGTCAGCGACGAGACGTATTCGATCATGCTGTACACGTCGGGAACGACCGGACGCCCGAAGGGCGTGCTGCGGACGCATCGCGCCGAGCGCGCCGCGGCGCTCGCGCACATCGCGCAAAACCGCTACGCACCCCACGAGCGCACGCTCGGCGTCATGCCGCTCTATCACACGATGGGCGTCCGGTCGCTGATCGCGATGGCGATGCTCGGCGGAGCGTTCGTCGCGATGCCGCGCTGGGACGCCGCGCAGGCGGCGCGCTTGCTGGCGGAAGAGCAGATCACCAACCTCTATTTGGCTCCGACGCTCTACTACGATCTGCTCGCCGTGCCGTCGATCGGCGCGCTCGATTTCCGCGCGCTGCGCAAGCTCGGATTTGCCGGTGCACCGATGACGCCGGCGCTGGTCGAGCGGTGCTTTGCGCGCTTCGTGCCCGACGTGTTCGTCAACCACTACGGATCGACCGAGATCTACACGTTCACGATCAACGACGATCTGCGGCGCAAGCCGGCTTCGGCTGGAAAAGCCGGGCTGAACGAGCGCGTGCGCGTGCAGGACGGCGAGATCGTCGTGCACATGAGCTCGCCCGAAGCCTTCTCGGGATATTGGAAGCGCCCCGACGCGCAAGCCCGTGCGATTCGCGACGGCTGGTATCACACCGGCGACGCCGGCCGGCTCGATGAGGACGGCGACCTCTACGTGCTGGGGCGCGTGGACGACATGATCATCACGGGCGGCGAGAACGTCTATCCGGCGGAAGTCGAAGACGTGCTCGCGCGTTGTCCCGCCATTGGGCGCATCGCGGTGATCGGCGTGCCCGACGAGCGGCTCGGTGAGAAGATCGTCGCCTTTGTCGAGGCGCGCGACCCGCACGCGACCGCCGAGGAGCTGGATGCCTACGCGCGAGGATGCGGGATGACGCAGTTCAAACGACCGCGCGAGTACGTCTTCGTGGAAGCAATCCCCCAGTCGCCGTCCGGAAAGATCCTGCGCACGAAATTGCGCGCGGGCGAATACCAGAGAGTGAGAATATCAGAGTGAGTTTTCTAAGCGTCGAGCGCGAACCGGAGAAGTTTCGTGCGACGATCGTGCTCGACGATCCAGAGCGGCACAATACCGTCCCGTTTGCACAGCGCAAGGCGTTCGCGCGGCTCTTCGACGATCTCGCGGAGGATGATGCGATCCGCGTCATCGTCGTGAGAGGCGCGGGCACCGAAGCGTTCAGCGCCGGCGGACACATTGCGCAGTTCTTGGAGCAGGAGCCCGAAGCGCTTTCGGATTTGGCATGGAACGTCGGCGCGCCGGAGCGCTGCCCCAAGCCGGTTATCGCGCAGCTGCAAGGCTTCACGTTCGGCGTTGGGTTGGAGATCGCGCTCGCCTGCGATTGGCGCATCGCCGCCGAGGGGACGCTGCTCGCGCTGCCGGAGATTCGGCTCGGCATGATTCCCGGCAGCGGCGGCAGCCAGCGCATCGCGCGTATCGCGGGCCTCGGCCGCGCCAAAGATATGGTCATGCGCGGACGGCGCATCAAGGCGGCGGAGGCGCTGCAGTGGGGGCTCGTCACGACGGTCGTTCCGCACGCCGAGCTGGACGCGACCGTCGGCGCGTTATGCGCCGAGCTAGCCGCGTTGCCGCAGCCGGCGCTGCGCGCGCTCAAGCGCGTGCTCAATGCCGCATACGACGCGCCGCTGCACGTCGCGATGGATTTGGAAGGCCGCGAATACGCGCGCCTGCGCACGACGCCCGATTTCATCGAAGGCGTCACCGCGTTCACGAGCAAACGGCCGCCGAAGTTTGAACAGAAGTAAGCGCTAGTGGTGGGTGACGACGACTCCGATGATCGCCGCGGTGAGCGCGGCAGAGGTTCCCAAGTACGTCACCATGATGGTCGTCAATTTCTTATCAAATGTATCGAAGCGGGAATCCATCTTCTGATCTAAAGCGCCGATTTTTTGATCGATCTTCTGATCGAGGGCCGTAAGGCGGCCGTCGATGCCTCGAAGGCGCTCGCTGATTTGCTCGTAGGCACCCTCGAGATGGGCCATGCGAATTTCGAGTGGCTGCGCGCTCATACTCCCCTCATGTGCCGTTTCTCGGAAACGGCAAGAGGGCCTTTGCGTCACCCGAGCGCACCGGAGTCATCGTCGGTTTACGTTGTGACGTTCACGACTTCGAGGAGTTGCGCGATTCCTTCGAAGTCCGACGGATACTTCGTGTAAAGAGGAAGGTTTGCGGCGAGCGCGGTTGCCGCGATCATCAGATCGAGCGCGCGCCTGCCGCGAGCTTTGCGTCCGGCTGCGACGACCGAAGCATAGATTCGACCATAAGCCCGGGCGGCCGCGGTATCAAATGGAATCGGCGCGAATGTCGCCTCGGCGCGCTGCAATCGGTCTTGACGCTGTGCGCGAACCTGCGGCTCGGTTGCGGCATGCGTTCCGGCGGCAAGCTCGGCCAAGGTGATGGCTGAGATCGTGAGAGCATCCGGCAGTTTGCTGCTTTCGATGTGCTCGATATCGAGCAGCACCGAGGTGTCGATCATCCCGCGTGCGTGCTTAGCCACGCGGCGTTGGATTTTGATCGGCAATGGCATCAACATCTTTGCGAAGTTGCTTGAGATCGACAGGGGGCGCGCCCTTAAAGGCAGCCAGCACCGCCGCTGCGGGTACGAACGTACGTCGCCGCAGCGGGGTCAGTTCGCCGACTGGAACGCCGTTTCGAGTCACGATGAAGCTCTCTCCGGCATCGAGTGCCCGCATGACCTCGCCGCTGTCGTTTCGCAGCTCTCGCTGCGTGATTTCGCGGCTCATGGGTGTAGTGTAGCACGCGTGCTACAGATTGCCAATCCCTCCGTAGAGCGCCGTCGCTGCTTTGCCGAAGAAGGTCGCATGGCAAAGGATCCGTCTCAAGGGCTGGACCTGAGCGGTTTGGCTGCAGCGCTGCGCAAGTTCGCAAGAGACCGGGATTGGGAGCAATTTCACACGCCGAAGAACTTGGCGTCAGCGTTGGTTGTGGAGGCCGCCGAACTTCTGGAGAATTTTCAGTGGCTCACCGGCGAAGAGTCGTGCCGTCTCGCCGAGCATCCCGTGCGCTTCGAACGCGTCAGAGACGAATTAGCGGACGTAATGATCTATGCCGTACGCCTTGCCGACGTTCTCGACATCGATTTGCCTGACGCGATCGCCGGCAAGATCGAACAAAATGCGAAGAAATATCCGGTCGAGAAGAGCAAAGGCATCGCGGCCAAATACACGGATCTGTGATTGCCTTTCGCTTTAGGGCGACCAGAAGCGGGGCCACTCGAGGGAGATAGCTGCTTCATACAGCCGCACAATCTCGTCAGGGCTTACGTTTGGCGAGATTCCGGCGGGCAGCTTGTGCTTGTATCGCATCTGGTTCGCGGCGACCAGCCGATCGATGAACGCGCGTTCCGGAAGCCGGTCCGATTTCGCGGCGTTGCATTTCGGGCAGCTCAACACGAGATCCCAAATCGGATCGGCAAGCAAAAACGTCCAGGGCAGGACGTGGTCGACCTCGATGCCGTCGCAGCCGGTCAGGTCACGTCCGCAGTAGAAGCAGCGTGCCTCGTCGATCTCGCGGAGAATTCGCAGAAACTTCAGCAGCGATCCGCGCCGAGCGCCATCGCGTTCGACTTTGTCGATGATCATCGGCGCGAGGAGGTTGACTCTCTCGAGGTACTTCGCCCACCAATAGTTGGCAAGCGTCTCGAGCGGCCTGGCTTCGTTTCTGACGAACGCTAGCGCCGGTCCGGATAACGAAACGTAGTCCTCCCGTTCGCGCCAGACGAAGAGCGGCGGCATGTGGGCCGGCTTGCTGGCATGGAAAACGCGCAAGACATTGATGGTCAGGATCCGCGCCATCTGCCGTTCGATCGCGTCCCTGGCGCCGGACGGTAACCTTTCGAGCGCTCTCGTGTTGTAGCGTTCCGAAGCTTGCCGGATCGCGCGAAGAACCGCTGGTTCTTTGCTGACGACCGCAGCCTGGCGTAGATGGAAGACGACCGTCTGATTCCAGTAGAGCTTCGTGAACTCCGCACCGATGGCGGTCAGAGGGATTTTCGGCAAAGAATCCCGCGCGACGATTCGCACGATGGCCTTGAGGAGAGCGGGCTTGTACGTCGTCGACATGCTTGCCCGCCGAGCCAGCGCGACAACGTCTCTGAGATCGTACAGTCCCTTATCGCCCTTCACGGCCGCAAGCGCGCGTATTGGAGGTGCGAGCTCAACGCCGTCAGCGAGTTTCGCCAGGAGTTCAGTTCCGATGGGCTGACGTGAAAGCCGTAGTATTGATAGAAAACGTCGCCCAGCCGCTCAGCGAGGCTCGACTGAACGGTATCGCGTACGAATTCGCCCGCCTCACCTACGTAGAGCTGCATCCGGGCGGAAATTCTGCAGACCTGCGATGGTGTCCCCACTATGAGGGCGGAGGCGTCGCACGATCTGCGCCGGCGCGCTAACGTGCTGCCGCCACGTGGGAGCGCCGCTCAGTGGTGCGAGACGATTACCCCGATAATCGCCGCGATCAGCGCAGCACTCGTCCCAAACGAGCCGACCATCATCGTCGTCAACTTCCTGTCGAACGCATCGAAGCGAGAGTCCATCTTTCGATCGAGCGCGCCGATCTTCTGATCGAGCCGGTCGAACCGGGAATCGATCTTCTGATCGAGCGCCGTGAGTCGCCCGTCGATGCCGCGAAGGCGCTCGCTGATTTGCTCGTAGGCCCCCTCGAGATGGGCCATGCGGATTTCCAGTGGTTGCGCGCTCATTCTCCGTGCCTTATGTGGCCGTTCTCGAAAACGGCAAGGGGGCCTTTGCCGCCGGCCCACTCGACCACGCCCTTCGGCATCCTTTCCGCGGCGGCGCGCAAGATCGCCGCGAGCTCCGAGCTCGGATCGCGCAAGATCACGACGAGCGTGTGGACCGAGCGCGTCAGCACCGTCATGAGCCATCGGCCGGCGACCAGCTCCGGCGAACCGCTGTCGCTGGACTGCATGTGCGGGCGCTCCTTGCGCCGCGCGTAGAACGCATCGAGATCCCACGCGACGGTAATCCAGCCTTCCAGACCGCGGCACGAATCGTACGGGACGATGCGCCAGACCTCGCGGCTTTCCGGGACGAGATCGCGCGCGGACGAATCGCAGGCGTCCCAGCACGCGAAGCCGGCGCGCGCGAACGCGTCCGCGATGCGCGCGCGCTTCTCGAAGACTCTCGCGACACCGCTGTCCTCGACGAGCGTCGGCATGTTGAAATGCAAGAACATTATATATGATTGCCGACTTGCTGGCCCTTTCTGCTGCAATCCGAACCCTAGGATCCTGAAGCGATGCGGCAGGGCTCTAGAAGTTGACCTCATCCAAAAGCGGCTCACTTCGCGAAAATGCGAACCATTGGTCGTCAGTGACGCCGACGTAAAATCTCGCCGGCAAGCTCAAGGCTTCTGCCTCAGAGTCCTAGCATTGAGACCGCATCGATTCGCGTTGATGATCGGTCCCGTGATCTTCGTGCCGCATGTCAGCCTCGAGGGATTAGCGGTTCCTACCACGGCCGTCCTTGAGTGAACAAGCGGCGCCTCTCGCGGGGTGCCGACGCATGCACAAGGAGCGAACCGGCGCTTGAACTAACCTCCCAAAAAACTTCGGGAGAGGGGTGCGATACGTAAAGTTGTCGCGGATGGCTGATGCGGCATTTAGGTGGCTCTCAAAAAACGCTCCTCGAGGCACCGTAAGCCGCAAAGCGTTGTGGGAGGGGTTATGTCGCGATCATCCCGAGCTAACGACGCCATCGCCGACGCGCAAAACGCCGCGCGCAACTTTGATGCGCGACATAAGACAGGATAAGCAACGCAGATTTATCGCCGATCGTGACGGCATCCGTCTTTCTACGGATTTGCACTGAACTTGAGGCACCAACTGTGCCATCCCCATGGCACCAAGCCGCTCTTTACTTTGGGTGACATCGCAACAATAGAAGAGGCGAGAGGCAACGCCGCAGATCGTATGCGAACCACCAAGGTCTCACGTCAAAGCGTAAGACACCGATGACAATAACTGCTGCTCATTTCGATGAATGGTACCGCCGGATACGACGGGCGAAGCCGTTTTTGCGGTGGGCTGGTGGGAAACAGCCGTTCTTGATGCGATTTCCGACGGTCATTCCTGACTTTAGCGGCAAATACATCGAGCCATTCCTAGGAAGCGGTTCCGTATTTTTTCATGTGCAGCGACGCAATGTACGGCCCTGTCCCGCGATACTTGGCGACATAAACCTACAGTTAATTGACACGTATCTGCAGGTCCGAGATAACCCCGAGCAGATTCACGAACGGCTGGTGGCGTTAGAAGCCGGTTATCTAGCGTCGTCGGACAGGGCGCGATACTACTACGATGTGAGAGACGCGTACAACCGGAAGCTCCCAAGTGTAGATGCTGCGACATTCATTTTCTTAAATCGGACGGGCTGGAACGGACTCTACCGCGTCAATCGTGATGGAAGGTACAATGTTCCGCACGGACAGCTGAAGAGCGTTAAAGGCATAATTCCTTCAAAGGAAGATCTAATAAATGTAGCTGCAGCACTCTTTCAATGCCAGTTGCGAGCCGCGACTTGGGAAAATGTCTTAGCGTTCGGAGCGCGTGGGGATTTCGCATTCATTGATCCCCCGTACTATTCGGATGTTAAAATAGATAGCACAAAGTACCGTTCGCAGCAGTTCACACTGAAGCACCACGAGAAATTAGCTAAGTTTCTTTCCGCGCAAGCAAAGCGAGGGCTGGACTTTGTCCTTACAAACAGCGACGAAGCTGAAATGGTCGATTTATATTCTGGCTACGGCTTCGATGTAACCAAGGTTCTCATTCCGCGGTTTATTAGTAGTAGAATCGAAACTCGCGTTCCAACCGGCGAGATCATCGTCCGGCCGAAAGGACGCGCACCCCTCATGCTAGCTCTTAGCCAAGACGGGTCCGCGGGCGACAACGAACTTCCGACCAACGACGGGTCGGTAGACGACGAGGGGGAGGTGGGTACTGTCCCCATGGAGATTGAGGGCATGTCCCAAGTCAAGCGGTAAAATGTTATGACCGTCCTCGGTTAGGAAGACGATCGATTCCGCATACCCCGTGAGCTTGTATATCGTCGCTTGCCCCAGAGCCATTGCCAGCTTTGATTGCCGATTTGCACCATCAAGCTTTTTGATTTCGATAGCTATGGCGCGTACGCCGAGATCAAGTATCGCAACATCCGGATAGAAGGTTGATCCCAGATAAACGGTTGGCCGCGCGAGACTCAAGCCTTCTCCCTCGAGAGTCAATCCCTCTATATCAAGACTTTTCAGGTGCGATGCGATTGCTGGAACTATCGCGCTGCGGACGATGGTCGGCTCGCGCTCTCTAACATCAACTGCGATTAGCGGGCCCGTGCTTAAGTGGTTCGCGATCCTTTCAGCTAGGATCCTTGTTTGTGTTTGGGAGAGCTTAGGGCGCACACTTACATCATCGCTTTAGCTTTTGGTCAATGGTCGGGCCGTCCGGCGCGAGCTGCTGCTTGACCTTCTCTAGCTTTACCGCTGCTGGTGAAGCAGCTATTTTTAGAGTGTTGGCGACCTGCGTAGCACCTCCAGCGCCTGCGATACCACGCCAATCGTTTCGCGCTAAAGAGACGTCCCGCTTAATCGGCGCTAGATAGCGCTTAAACACGTCCACAGAGACATCGCCCTCTTCAACGGCTCGTACAAGCGCATCTCCACCAAACACCGCAAAGCCATTGATACCGATAGACTGCAGAAGGATGTAATCCTTTCGGTTTTCCCAAGCGTCAGGGAACGTCTCCTTTACAGCCGTCCAGTAGTGATTGAGCATAGTCAGAAGGCCATTGGGATTGTCATTGAACTTCGCGGTAACGGCGACACCAGCCTTGAGCTGCAGCGCAACGGCGCTACGAAGCGCGTTTATTCTGATCGAAGTCTTGAGGCCAGCCCGTTTGACGCCTCGCGCGGATCCGCCGAAGAACACGATGCCCTCAAAAACTCGTCCTTCGCTTGCAAGTTGCATCGCTATCCAAAGCGGGAGACGATTTGGATCTTCCATTAGCTCTTGCTCGTCGTGCAAGCGATACTCTAATGTAGCCAGATGGGCTGTCTCCATGCCCTTGTGTTCAGCGTTAACGTCTCGAAATAAACGCGCTTCTTGCTCTGGACTAAGGGCAACAAGCAAAGAGAACGGAACCGTTGGCAGTTCAAGATCTATGGTGTCCTCTGTGGCGCCGTTAGTATGCTCTTGCAGCCAAGAATCCACTCCGGCGAGGCGATGATTACCGTCTACGCGGCTTATCTGCGGGTGGCTCGTGCGCGGCGTGAGATCGAGGCGGTTGACGCGCACTCTTGTTCCGATGATTTGTTTCTCTAATTCAGAACCATCTGAAAGAGAATCAACTACAAAAGTTGTAGATGGGTCGTCAAGATCATAGAATTCTAGGACCGAAGCGTCTCGCGCGTTAAGAATTATTTCAGGAAACGCGCGCGGCTCGTCTTCCGGCGGAATATCTTGTGACGCCATCGCAAAGTCAAAACATTTCTCAGCGTGCTTCTTATCGAGATCACGCTGTGTGCCATTAGGGTTGTCCTCCTGATCATATACGTCTGGGAATGATATAAATGCTAAAGCGTCGAGCGGCGCGGCGCCGCGTACCGTTAGCAAATTGAGGTTCTTTCCAACTAAGCAGGGACCGAAGTCAATCACGTCCCCGAACCTTGTACGCGTCTTTTCCATCGGCACTGCCCCACAACAAGAATCCCGCAGCTGAGGGCCGGGGAAAACAGGTTACGGTCGTGATACTACGAATAGTGTTGACCGTCACCTCTTGCCGATGGTGTTAAAGCCTATGCCTAAGCTGACGTCGGGGAGCCAACTGCCGCCGGCCGCGAGGCCATTCGTTCCCGAACCTCTCGAAATCATCGGGCAAAAGGTCGCTGCTGGGGACACCTCGGCGTCCATTGAGACGCGAACGCTCCTAAAGTGGTTCGGCTACGAACGCCGTACGCCGTACGCTGTCGATCTCGTCCGCCGCGCTCTGGGCAGCCTGCAGCTCATCACGGTTCCGGATTTTGAGTCTGCTTTTATCGATAAGCAGGTTCATTTTGTCAGGAGGTCTGACCAGGCGGCGGACACCAGACCAAATGGACTTATTAAAAGCGGGAATGCTGGCGAAGCCGTCAATCAAATTGACGATCCAACTTTCCGCCTGGGCAAACTGGCGGCGGCAAATAGAGTTCCGGTATCGGTTAAGCCCGATGATGACCTGTCCGTTGCAGTCACTACCATGATGGCAAGCGACTTTTCACAACTCCCAGTGATGAGCGGGGAACGTACACTTAGGGGTGTCGTGACATGGGCTTCAATTGGGGGAAAGCTCGCTCTAACGCCTCGATCAAACCAAGTGCGTGATTACTATGACGTCGCGCCCGACGTCTTATCCATTAATACCTCGATGTTCGTCGCTGTAGACCATATTGCTCGCAGGGGTTTCGTGCTTGTCCATGACGACACTCGCAAGATAACGGGAATCGTTACATCGACCGACGTCGCTGAGATATTCCGTGATCTCGGAGAGCCGTTCTTGCTGCTGGGCGAAATCGAAAATTATCTTCGAAGACTCATCGGTAATCGCTTCTCCTCCGAGCAGCTAAGAAAGGCAGTAGATCCCAGCGACGGCGGGCGTGACGTTACCTCAGCTGCGAATCTATCGTTCGGCGAGTACATTAGGCTACTATCCGATCCAGATAAATGGCGATGCCTTGATATCAATGTGGCTAGACCCGTATTCCTCAAAGATCTCGAGACTATCAGAGGGATTCGCAATAACGTAATGCACTTCGATCCTGACGGTCTCGCACCAGCTGAGCTGCACGCTCTGCGGTCTTTTGCGCAATTTCTACGGAACCTAGCACACTGCGGTGTAATACAGTCTAAAAATGGCTGATGGCCTAGCTGCGCGTACGATCGCGGAAGAGCTCGTCGCACAGATAAGCAAGGAAGATGTTGAAAATGCCTTCGACGAGATTGATAAGGCAGGAATTGCACCAAGGCGAGGCTCGAGGCGATTTTGCGCGCAGCACGGTGGTCGTCATTATCCTCCAAAACTCGCAGTGGCCATCGCTGCGGCATATTCCGTTTCAGATGACTTCAACGCTGATGACATGTTACAAGCAGCGGACTTCTCCAGTACCACCGCGCTCGGTCACCTTACGAAATTAGGGTTTAACATTGTAGCATGCCGTTGCGGCGGAGGGAAACGCGCTCCACGGCACGGTACCGCTTTCAAGAGAGCAGTGGTAAACAGGCTGATAGTCAGAGGGTCAGGGCAATTCGACCCACGGGCTGCAAAACGCTGCTTGCTGGCAACGTTGGCTGAAATGAAGCGCGCGCAGCTTTCCTGCGAGGTCCTGATGACCCCCGCGCATTTTCTGTCAGTGTTTATCCCCTACCACCTGTCTGAAGCAGAACAAGAACTGCAGGACAACTCGATACGTCGCGTCGCCATAAGGGTTGAGGCATATCTTACGAAAATGCTTGTGGCCATGTACAAGGCGTGGCGACCAGAAATCGCCCGCTTCGTAACTCTCGGCGTTGAAGCGCTGTTGCCGAATTACACACGTGCAGAACTTATTGGCACTTTGGATACGATTCACGGCAGGGTAACGCAATGGACAGGCACCATCCACCGACCCCGAGCAACAACTCCGCCATTTTCAATTTCTGACCACGAAAACAGACTGCAGGTACTGGGCGACACTCGTTGCCTCATTTTGGGCGCAAATGATCTCAAGGCTTTCCAACGAGACGCGGACCTACGAGACGATCGCCTGGGAGACGAATGGACCGAATTGGCTGCTTCTGTAAGATCGTTCCGTCCTTCTGCGTTGCTACATCACTCGATTTTCCCGATTTATAAAGCCGGTACTGATATCCCGCGGAACGGAAGTTTTGCATCGCCTCACACGTATGCTATGAGCTTTTGTTATCCAATGCGACGACAACACAAGGTTCGGGATATGAGTTCGATTCTAAACTCGACGAAGTCGCCGGGCGTTGCAGACGTCATATGGTTTCGTAATAGAGCTTTGACACATGGCTAACACCCAGTTCATCAAGAACATCGTAGACCTGAGATGACCCATCGGGAACTGGACACCTAATAAGCGAAATATTTGCGGGGAAGGTGACCGATGTCAAACACCAAGCCCAGCCGGGCCGAAGAGCCGAGGTCGAGCAATGCACCGCCCAGCGTAAGGCCCGCGAGTGGCCGCTTTTGACTGCCCGCCGAGGTTGTAGCAATGCATCAAGCTACAATCTAATGGTTGGCGCCGATACATTCGGCGATTTGCTCCCGGATTGTGGCAAGCTGGTCATCCGTAATGCGCGAGTGCGTCGGTGAGATTCGCGCGTGTGGGACTGCTTGGACGTTCCATGCGAGGGCGTAGCTCGTTTTCGTGCACCCGTTCTCGGCAGTGGGCGCGATCGCGGTTGACGCCTCTGCGATAGCGAGCGCGTCTTCTGCCGTCAGGGGGACGACGATCTCAAAAGGCAGCCCGCTTCCAAAAAACCGTGGTGCGCTTACAATAATCGCCGGCCGACGTTTGTTCGGCTCACCGGAACCGGGAAGCGCATCACGCCAGTCCACCAGGACGATGTCCCCAGCCTTCACTCTTTTGCCGCCGGAAAGAAACTCGCCGGATCGTCGCTCCAGTCGCCCTTGTGCTCGCGCAGGTACTCCGCGGCCCGAGCGATGCTATGGCCGCGTCGTTCGGTCGCCTGCTTCTCAACCCACGATTCCAGAATTTCCCGTGCGAGCGTCGCCGCGCCATGCTCGTCGCGCGAAGCGGCGGCTTCGATCATGGCAGACTTTGCGCGCGGGCTCAGCGGCACCGTGAGCGCGGCTTCTGCGCCTGCAACGGCCGGCGTTCCGTCCGCGTCGCTAGTTTCTTCCTTCAGATCTGGATCGACTGGCTCAAGCTTTTCGGATGCACCCGCAGCAGCTTGGCCGATGCTCTTGAGGCTGAGGTGCCACACAATGCGGCTGCGCCCGCCTCGTCTGCCGACGACGAATTCTCCGCACCCGAGGTCCTCGAGCAGCCGCGCAAATTCGATCGCTCCGCGTCGATCGAGGTCGGCTTTCCAGGCTACCCGCTCGATCGAGGTTTGGGCAGCATCGTTGGTCCGGCTCGCCGCCCAGTCGAAAAAGCGCTTCGCCGCCGGCTCCCTCTTATACAACTCGCGCAGGCGCTCGATCATTCGAGGGTGCATCATTGGATTAGAGGCATACATATGATTATTTAGTATCCTTATAGCTACTGTTATAGGCTTCTTATAATCTTTTCTTTTTCTGGGAGTCAAGCTCCGGCAAAAAGTGTGATCGGCTTAAGTCGATAGCACCGAAAAGGCGGTTTCGCGCCGAATTCCCCCTAAGCCGCCGTCCATCGTCTGATGAAGTGCGTGGCACTCCCCACTGGATCTGCACAAGTCGACAGCAATGTCTTTTGGCTGGCCATCGCGACAATCTTACCTAAAATCGCTAAGTATCGACCCGTTGTGTGTTGAAATCTTAGTTAAGATTATGGTAGTCTTTCTCAAGAAATGCCGTCGTACCAGACTCGCACCGGTGAAAAGGCCAGCCCTTATACGGTCTCGATGTATCCCTCCACGGTCGCCATTCTTAGAGAAGTCCAGGAGCTAACTGGCGAGTCGCAAGGAGCCATCATTCGAAGGCTTGCTGAACGGGAGCTGGCGCGCCTCGAACGGGCTGGCGTTCTAACATGCGAGGTCCTGACGTTTCCCTCATACGTGGTGCTTTCGGACCCTATCGACACCGTGGTGGTATTTCGCCAAGGCGGAGCCGAAGACCAAGTGGTCCGTGCGAAAGGTTGCCGGCTGAAGCCGATGCCTCCGCAGGGCAGCTTCGTCTTAATACCGCGGCCAAAGGCTCTGGAGGGCGATCTGTGCGGGCAGCTTGTCGACGTCGAAATCGCTGAAGGTGACGGATCTCCCGTCATGACCATGAAGGTAGAAGCCTTGACAAAGCGGGAGGTCGACGAGACCCAGGCTTACTGCGATTGGATCAACGCGGTCTTTCGCGGCATCGGTGAAAAGCTTCATCTGCGCGTACCGCCAACCGGGTCCGATCGCTGGATTGGTCCTTACCGCGTGGCGCATACCGGTCCGGTCGGCGTTGAGGGGAATGTTGGCTGGTCGGTTCTCCTACCCGGAAGACTCGGAAGACGGTTCAATCCCGTTCCGTGGCGGTCTACCGGACCGGACGAGACCGCCTCAAAGTTAGCGGCCGCGATTCTGGATCTTTCCACTCGGTAGTGCTAAGTAAGTCTTTGAAGCCGCGTGCATGAGCGTATCTCATCGCCATCATTATATATCGCGCTTCTACTTGCGAAATTTCGTCGCCGATAAGAACAGCCCAAAGCTATTCGTGGCCGACTTTCCTGAGCATAAGACGTTTACAACTTCCCCAGACAACGTAGCGCTCGAGAACGACTTCCATACGATTTCAATTTCCGGTCAAGAACCTGATGCCGTTGAAAAACGGCTTGCCCAGTTCGAGGCCGACGTTGCTCCAGCACTTGGGCGAGTTATTTCATGCGCATCGTTAGCGAATAAAGCTGATGCTGCATTGGTCCTGTTCTTCGCGACCCTTCTATTGATTAAGGGACCTTCGAATCGCAACGTCGTGAATGATTTCGCAAATCAGATCATGCAGACGATGGGCAAAATCCAGGCAAGCGATCAGGAGCAGTTTTCAGCGAAGATTCGTCGCTATATTGATGAAGGCACATTGCCGGCCAACACCGACATCGAGGAAGTTAGGCAATACATACTGTCCGGATCATACACAATTGGTTTGTCGACGGAAGCGCATCTCGATATGGAATTCAAGAACGCGACTGCGCTTTTCGAAGAGTTTGTGATGAATCGGCACTGGAATGTTTTGCGGGCCGTTGAAGGGCAATTCATCACATGTGATCGACCTGTGGTCATGATGTGGTCCGATCCAATGAGAACCGACCCAGTCGGTTTGGGCCGCCCGAACAGCCGCATGCTTTTCGCATTGTCGAGTAACATTGTACTGAATGGCGGCTTCGAATTGGAGGACGGAAGAATCGATATCAACGCTGAGGAAGTTGCTAAGATCAACGGGCATATTATCCTAAATGCGAATCGGCAAGTCTATGGCCGCGACGGTGAATTCAGCTATGACTTACGGCACAACGCCGGCATAAAGAAGGGAACCAACTTGTTAGAAGATCCCGTCGCTCGTCGCTAAGAGCGCGAGGCTTCTAGCTCTGACATCGCGCCTTTCTGCCGATTCAAGCATGTTTAGCCGCGCGCGTAGGTGTCCGCCCACTTGTAGTGCGAAAGCGATTACTCGACGCCGCTTAACGAAATAATGTCTGAAGATCTTGAACGACCGCGTCCATCTGGGGCCAGCCAACGCGAACGAAGGTGTCGATGACGTCAATAAGGTCTGATCGGCAGCTGTCGTCGCTTTCAAGGAGGTCGTGGTAATCGGCGATATACTGGCGGACGAACTTCGCGACGGCATCGGCAGCCATGAACTCGAGTGCGTAGCCGCCCTCAGCGCCAGCGCGAATGGCGCGCGCGCCCAACCGAAATAGCCTCTTGGGATCGATGACCGAGAAGGCCGATAGCGTTTCCACGATGTGTTGCGTCGTTCGTGGCTCCGGCGAATCGGCAATGATCTCGATCGTCGGCAAAGAGAGCTTGAATATGTCTGACCGTAGCGTGTTGGGCATTTGCTCGATTCCGGGTTGGACGATACCGCATGCAAAATAGACACGTTCCGCAACCCATGCGCCTACTTCGAAGGAGGCGCGCAATTCGGCCCTTGCATCTTCCGTCCAGGTGTCGACATCTACGCCATATTCGCGGCGTAATCGCCGATAACGCCCAACGCTAGTCGTCGCGGCCATGGCGACAAGCTCCATGGCTCGCTTCCTGAGTCCACCCTCATTGCTGGCGTTGGATGCGTAATTGATATACTGCAAGAGGACGTGCTTCAAGAGCGCGGCGTCGCCCGTCGCAGACGGCAAATCCTCGAGGAGCCGCGTGCAATCCTCATCATTATGCGAGAGAGACGCGTCCACGAAATAGTCCGTGCAGCGCTGCCTCACGTGAAGCGCATAGGGAATCGGTCCGCTCATTCGGTCAAAGACGCTGCGCACGATCTGCAATGCGCGCGGGCGATCGAGCTGGTAGAGTCGCAATAGTCCCTCATCGACTAAGCCAGCGAGGACCCCTCGGTTCTCATCTGCTGCCAGCCACTCCGCAAGTCTCCAGGACGCTGAAACGTCCGCCATGCGGGAGACGTATCGAGCGATTAGATAGCGGATCTCGGCTCGGCTATCGCTCGAGAGTTTTTCTAGCACCGGCGTTACCTCGTCGGGGAAATGCCGCAACATCAGGAGGAGTCCCATCGTCGCGTCCGTCCGCGCCGCCGGCGAGCCCCAGCTTTGGTGCTCGTTGAACTGCTCGTCGTGTTCGGAGTCCGGCTCGGGATTGCGTTGACGTGAAGCTTCGATCAGTATATCGAGCGCTTCCCGATCGGAAGCGGCATCTGCGCCCTCGGACTGCACAATCTTCGTCAAGCCGGCTGCAAGCACACTCCAGCCATAATCGTATGCTTTGGACGGTTCGAGCATGTGTAGGAGCTGGCGGAGCGCGAGAAGCAGTGGCCTGTAGAGAGCGATTTCGTCTTGACTCAACGGCCGATTCGGGTCTTCCCATGCACCATCGACGGCTCCGATAGCGTCGCGAAGTGCTTGCGGTGCATCGCGCATGCCACCGATAAGGTCGAATTCGTCCAACAACGTCGCGCGGCGCATGCTGGATTCTATCGAGGTCACCGTCGGCTCCGGCGGCTCGTCGCGGACGGCAGTTTCGCGCAATTCTCGTGAATCTGGAAGAATGAGGTCTTCGGAGGCAAGCGATCGAAGGATCTTTTTTGCAAGCCTCTCGTGCCAGCGATTCCCGTCCTGCGCGAGATGCACGAGCATCTGCTCGATACTTGTTCGCGCCTCAGCTGGCAGAATCGGAAACGTCGCTTCGATACATGCGCCGGCAGCGTGTGATGTATCGTGAAAGAGTAGAACGCTTTCCGTGGTCATGAGATCGACCAGCCTCGTACCGATAATCTCGGGATGCTCAGCCCCCAGCATCAAAAGGCGCCGCCACAAGAAGCCGCTTTGATTCGACCGGGCAATCGCTACAATCACGCCATCAATCGCGCTTATGTTCCTCGTGTTCGCCCAGGCAGTAGCGGCGCGGTAAAACATGTCAATCATTTTCAGCTGCGAATCATGCCGGAATTGATCTTCGACGCGATCCCATTCGGGCGCGTACGACATGACGGCGCGGCAAGAAACAGAGCGGAAAGAGAAGCGAATCGAATCTTTATCACCCTTCAGGCGCCGTGAACTGCGTTCATACGTGCGCAAGGCCGCTGCGAGCGCCTCAATTGCCGGCTCGGGCGACTGCTCGAGGAAACGCGCGTATTCGCGCTCGAGGTAGAAATGTGCCATCTCGTAGTCCTGCCGGACGTTGGATGACATGCCAAAAATGCGGCTTGGGTTCATGACCGTCTTCTCGGTCGATGTCTCCTTGTACGCGAAGATGTGCTTGTAGATATTGGTTGCGAAACGCGGATCTAAATCGATAACCAATCCTATCTCGGACGCAATGACGGGTGCATCACGAAATCCAAACCTTCGCAGGTGCGCTTTCTGGAGCAGCGGACGAAGCGCCGCCCGCGACAGCGTTTTTCGTACCCCGTACGTCTTCATGATGCCGAGAACCGCGACGCGCACGTACCAGTCAAAGCGGGGTTCGCGCGAAAGCGCAGCCTCAAGCAGCGTCCTGCTGATGGAATTGAGGGCGCGCTGTTGAGATTCGTCGAATGCGCCATGATGCTCGCGTATAAGGTCGAGGAGAAGATAGCAATCATGGGTTGGTTTTGCTAATTTCTGGACGGCGTTTTCGAGCAGGGCTAACCACGGACTCAAACGCGCCGGCAGAAGGGCCGCACGTCGGGCGGTGAACGTCCGCACCACATGATGCAGAGCCTGGTCCGGCGCGACATCGTCTCTGACCAAGACGTCGATAAGATCGCTCGGAACAATCGATTCCTCAACGGCGACGGTCGCAGCAATTGCATCGACGAACTGTGCGACGCCAGGATCGGCCGCAAGGTGCCGGAAAGATTGCCAAAACGCACGACGGTCCGCTGACAGCGACCAGAGATGTCGAAAGTGCAGCCGCAGACTCGGTTGCATGAAGAGCGCTGCATCACGGTCTTACTGAGATACCGTCCGAGGTGTTCTTGCTGTCGCAAGACAAGGCGCTGGACTGCGTAGTCGAAGAGCAGTGCATGCGCGAAGCCGATGCGGTAGCGATCAGTCGTGCCATGATCGGCGCGCTCGATGATGACGCCTTGTTGAAGCAACGTTTCGAGACCGGCATCGGTAGCGTGCTCCAAACGCGAGACGATCAAGGAGCGCTTGGCGACCATGTCCTCAACGATCATTCGGAGGCGAATCTCGAGCTGATCGCTATTCTTCAACTCCAAAATTCGATGCTGCCAATACAGATCGAGAAGACCAATTTTCGAATCAACATGCCGCAACGCTTCGACCCGCGCGCCGGAGTTCAAGACGCTTGCCGCCAACGATAGATTGAACGGGTTACGGATAACCGATAAGAGCTTCTCGGAACCAGTCGTTACGAGATTTCTGAAGCGCGTACTTGTGACCGCAAGGTCAGCCAGCTCATCCAGTGAGAGACGGTCGACACGGATATGTCGGGCAGCGGCGTGCGAAGGTTCTTGAAAGTCGCTCGGTACGTCGTTTCCGGGCACGTGCCGGAAAAGCTGTCGCAACGTGGGACTGTTTCCCAAGTCATAGCTCCGGATTGCGACGATCACGTGCCAACGACTCGCCTTAGTGGCAATGCGTGCCAAGAGGTCCCGGTATGCTTTGGATGCAGGGCTCGACCGCAATGCGTCAAGTGCATCGACAATAAAGAACGCGGGCTTGGTTCCGGGCCAGTTCGACAAGACATCATCAATTTCGTGATGCAGGCCGAGCGACGTTCGCAGAGCGTGCGGCGTCGACACTTCTTCACGCTCGACGTCAAAGAAAATTAGATCGCTTTCGCTTTGCAGATCCGCAACTAGGCGATGCAGGACCGCCGACTTTCCCGCACCGGGTTCACCCGTGACGAGCAGTGACCCACCTTTTGCGGCATCGAGAAGGGCCTTGAAGAGCGCATCACGCTGGAAATGGATCCTCGCACCCTCGAGATCGAACGATTGCCGATCGATGCGAGAGTTGAAGGCCCGGGCGGATGCACGCAAAAGCCGCACAACATCCCCGCGGAATTCCGCTGGAACGCCAGTGATCCGGGCTGGTGCGAGTTCGTCGCCAAGAGCTCCGAGCGCGATCGGTTCTATCGGCGCTCGTTCCTGTAATCGAAGCAGCAAGTCTTCAAACCTCGCGTGATCCGTCACATCGAAGTATAGATACGGCTGCAGCACGGTAGGTACAATGCGCAGATCATGCGGACCGAAGCCAACGGGGATGATCTTACGATTTATCGTTCCGTTTTGAAAAATATGGTTGCTCGCGAGCAGCCACTCGAATGCTGCGCCTCTGCCGCTGCTGTCATTCGTTCGTCGCAACGTCATGTCGGCGTATGCCTCCGTGCATACGACGAGGGCGTAATCGGCCGCATTGAACTTCTCGGCCATCCAATTTGGCAGGCCTTGCGGGAACGACGGTTCATACTGATCAATCCAAGCGTCGATGCCTCGTAAACGCAAGCGTTGGGCAAGGTCTGCGACCTCGGCTTTGTGGTCGGCAGTCTCATGCGTATACATAATGAAGACACGCGTGGCCGCCGCCGGTGCCGCGGGACCTTGATCGGTATTTTTGGTTGACGTGTTCATGCGCCCGGCCCGTCGCACGGTAGTGTCGCAATCAACCTTAAACGTTCCCGGTAGTTATTTCGCCGAGTACGGCGCACGCCGTTCGCTTCGACGAAGGTCGTCGGCAGAGCATCTTTCGATAGTGGGTTCTGCGGTAAGCATGCAGTCGTCGCGGTGCCGGGCCGTGAGTACAAGACGACAACGCTGACGCGCGCTAGGCACATGGTTCGGATCGAGTCTTGGCAGCTTAAAGATCGTCATGATGGACGTGTCTCCGTGGGCCCCTCCAAGCTGATTACCTTGATGAAGTCGACCGATCATCCACGCGAGGCAAGCAATCGATGCTGCAGATTGCGCACCTTTGATTCGATGCTTATAAGCGTCGCAGGAACGTTGAGGAGTCTTATGCACTGCGCCATTGACCTGACACTCCAGCCGAGAGCCTCATTCTGATACTGCACGGGTGTGCCATTGAATTCATAACTAGTTCCTTCTTCGTGACATGGGACCGCGCCATCGTGGCCCAGCGCGTGATCAGCTGTGTCATCTATGAACCGATGGTTTAGTAAGCCAGAAAATCTAATTACTGTCGTAGTCACCTCGTCGTATGAGGAAGCAAGCGCCGAGGCAAAAAGCGTCATTGCCGTGAACGTCTTGATAATGGTCGTTGCGCGAATAACCCTATCCCGGTCCGGATACTGTTGGTTCTCGTTGATGTCGTCAGGCGAGATACGTATCAGAACGAAAAGGCCATCATGTGTTAAGCGATAGTATTCTCGATATAGCGGCGGGGGAGCGTCACGCTGCCAGCCGCTGATTGCTTCAATCCCGTCATTGAGGTTAGCTCCAGCGGAGGGATTCACGTACGGAAATCCCAGTCGCACAAACGAGGCAGCATGCTCAATTAAAGAGCGCTCCTCGTCTTGCCGGACCTTATCTCCGACATAAGCAGACGGGTGAACTACTAAGCTCATTGAACATATGTAGGAGGGAATCATCAAGCCGCCTTGACCCACTGCTTCGGATAAAATGTCGCGCGCTTCGCCGGCGTACGTTGAAAGTGGAACGACAACATGTGTTGTTGCGGCCGGGTCGCTTGTGCGCTGAAGTTGCTTGGGGACATATTCTCGCAGCTGCCTCTTCAAATCGTCAATGTCAGCGTACCGAATATGGTCCCAACCCTTGAGGTCCGAAAAAAAATCCGCGCTGTCGTCGGCTTCCGTGACGCGTCGCAATAGGCAGTACGAGGTAGACTTTCCGATCGCAATGCCTAACTCAAGAACAACATTGACATTAATGCCGGTGAGATCAAAAAGACACAGCCGGCTTTCATTCATTTGACGAACGATTTTGTCAAGAATATGAGAGCCATCGACCTCGTCCTTGGCGACAATAACGTCGGCGAACTCCACTATGGAGGATCGGACTGCGTCTTCAATATCCGGAAATTTGAACGGGTAGGCTAAGAATACTCGCGCTTTGCTCACCTATAGAGCCTCCAGAGAAAGGTTCGTTACTCCATCACGACGGCTGTTGGTCGTGACTATGGCATGAGTTGCGGAGGCAAGGTGCAACGTTCGACGTTCTCGCTAGTTTTCGTGAATGGATTCATGAAGGACCCTTGGTACGCAGTCAGCTTGAATATGATGATCAAGAGTAATCTCCTCAATCGTTCAATATCATCGAATCGCTCTTGTCGCTTTTCCGGCGTCAAGTCAAACCAGCGTTCAAGGAAGTAACCATTGTGAAGCAATTCGTTCCGTAGCTTTAGGGCACGCTGCGAATCTCTGTCGCTAACGTCTATATTTAGTGCCGAAAAGAGCTGAGCCTGTCTCCAAGCCGTCGTCGTTCGGTTGGCATGTCTAATCGAAGACCGGAGACTATCTCGCATAGGATCAGTTAGATCTTCGAGCAACTCTTTTGGAAGCGCCCTTCGCAGTTCTTTCTGTCGCTTCTCCCAGCTCTTGTCGTCATACCAGTAATCAACGCCGAATGAACGGTTCCAACCTTCTATCACGGCGTGTATGCCCAGAACCAGGTGCTGCGCATCGATGTCTATCGCACGATGGGCGGCCTCCCGCAGGTGCTGCAGGACGACCTCTATCGGGAAATTCGCAGTAAGGAGGCGATAGATGCCTTCAGTTAACTGCTCGACACCGTCCACTGCCAAGGGTCCGTAGAAACGATGAAAGTGGCGCTGTCGCCTATCATCGGTATCCGCACCTAATCTATAATCGGTCTTTATCAAGCTACCGTCATCGGCGAAATATTGCGTGGCTAGCGCGCGAACGGTGTTCCCACAAAGGAGCGACAGCATGTTCCAAATCGCTTCTAACTCTAAGTCTTGTGGATTCCACGGCGTCGTAACGGCCATCATCTCCTTGCCGATAGCTGTCGATTCGGAAGTAAGTCCCCGGAGCAAGATAGGTTGGCCCCGAAACGTGCCGTTCGCGCCGATGTTCCCGCGAGAGTAGATAGTGCGAACGGCCGCGACATCGCAACCTATTGATGGTCCATAGACCGTAAGCGTTTCAATCCGAAAGCGGAAAGCGGCCCAGGTAGCTTGCGATTCATAGTGCGAGTTCCGTCCAACGAAAATCGCTCCACGGCCGCGCCAACCGCCACTGTCAGGAACAATCGCTCCAAATTCGCCCTCTCCAATAATCCGATTCGGACGTGTTGGACGAAACAGCTCTGCTAACGACGTAATGGGTCCTACGACTCCAAGCAATGCACGCTGTTCCCAGTTGCTGCGATCGACAAGATCAACAGTGATGTCGCCGTCTGTCGTTTCAACGGAGAGCATGCCGACTAAAGGCAACGACGTACCAAGATATCGACCTGGTCCTGAGTCAACCTTCGGCACCCGCTCGAATTCGCGGACTGCTATGGTCGCGATGGTCTCAGTATTCATTGTACGTCACTCTGTGTCCAGCGAAACGTAATATTGGTGCGTCCCTTGCGAGGACATGAGGAGTTCATTCAACTCTAAAAGTGCTGTTAGTACCATCGGATCTATGCGGCATCTTTGAAATGGCTTGAAGAAGTTCCCACAACGAGTTTGAGCGTGTGGGACGCTATGCCGATAACAACTCGTGATCCCCAGCCGAAGTAGACCCCGTCGTCCTCGATGCCGTCTCCGAAGATAACGCCAGAATCGTCCATCTCCGATGTGATCAGTGCAACGTCTCGCTTACGTAGCACGGCCCCGGTGAGCGTTGCCTGAAAGCCTCTCCCGGGAAAGGCTTCCCTGACGAAGAGGACGAGATCTGTCTCCGTGGGCTTAGGCAGCGTCAGTGGTGCCTTGCGCTCTGAATTGATGGATCTCGCCCAGCCGGTGTTCCCTGTTCCCGTCGATATGATGACGCCAGAAGAGGACTGACGTTCCTCCCGCTGGTCTAGGCGAATGCGGTACCGTGCGGACTGATGCGATCGATGGCCTACGAATATCTCGTTAAGAGCGGTAAGAGACTGCCCATCCTGTAGTGTGGCTTGTACCATCGTCCGCTGTTCAAAAGACGCGGTGCTGGATGCAACCTCTTGGATTAGTTGCCCTGACTGCGCCGGCTCATTGGCAACGAGAACACCTTCATACAGCTGTGGATCGGGATTGAAGCCGATGACAGGTTGGCCCTCAAGATATTTGGCAACATTAGCGACGAGACCGTCTTGACCGACGACGAGTACGATGTCAGACGGTTCGAAGATAAAGCGGTCGAGCTCGGAACGCGTCAGTCGAACAGTTCGCCATGTCGGCGGGATGCCATGCGCCACAGTTTCAATCGCCTCCTCGACTTTTCGGTGGCGTATGTTAAGGACGTCGAGACTTTCGCCGCTCTCCTTCAGCGCGAATCGAACTTGAGCCCGTGTGGCGTAACGAGCCAGAAGTGCCTCGTAATCCGTAGGGCGGGTTACAATCACTGCGCGCGGTATAAGAGGCGGCATCGTCAGGACTCCTGAAGGCGCTTCGTACCAGCAGCCGCCAGCGTCGCAAGCATTGGACTGAGGAGGTCCGGCGCGATGTTGACGTGATCGATCGCTTGGATCTTATCGGCGAACTCTCGAGCCGCAAGACCGAGAATGACCTTGGGATTGGTGTCAGAATAGGCAGCAAGCCGCTCGCGTTCGACCTGGTTCCGGGCTCCCTCGACGGTGCGAATATTTTTCGCCTGTGCATCGGCCTCAATGAGTCGAGTGGTTGCCGCTGCCTCGGCGACGATTTTTTGCGTCTCGCCATCGTCGAGCGCTTTGCGGCGCGCGTTTTGTCCTTGCTGCTGGATGAGTTCTTCCTCACGTTTCGCGAGCTCGATGCGGTTTTGCAGCTCGTTCTCCGCGATCGCGCGCTCTTTCTCGACGGCAAAGGCCCGGCGGGCGAAAGTTGCCTCGTCAGCTTTCTGCTTGATGTCCTCTCTGGTCGGCGCCTCGATAGCCTTCTCAAGATCTGCCGACGGCCGAATGCTGGAAATCCGGACCGACGCCACGGAGATTCCTAACGACTTGAGGTGGGCATTGTCTCCAAGACCAGCTTCGATGTGACGGCGCAGCTCTACCAACCCATGATTCAGCAGCTCGCGGATGGGCGTCCGAGCGACATAGGCGTTCGCAAACTCTTGGGCGAGTTGCGATAGCATGAGCTCTAGGGACTCCATCGGTTCTCGGATGTATCCGCCCTCGCGCAAGTCAATCGTAAAGTCGACATGATCGGCCAGTACGCTGGGATCTTGAGCGCGATACATCAGCACGCCCTGAGCAGTCACATCCTGGAAGTCGGATGACTTCCCGTGAACGACGAGCGTCAACTCCCGATCGTCGACAGGAACTTCCGCGATGCTATCGCTCAGCGGCCGGAACCAAAAGGAGAGGCCGCGTCCGCTCTTGAGCACGCGGGCGTTCCGGTAGTGTATGGCGTACGCGCTTGCGTCGATGCGAGCGTGCCGCCAGATCGGGAATCGTCGAATTTCAGCCATGGGAGGCCTCCTTACCGTTTCTTACGTCGATAGAGCGCGGGCTGGCGGTGTGCGGTCCCTTCACGAGCCTCGCCTGTTGGCTCAAGCAATCCAGACGCCAGCATGCGGCGACGAAAAGAGTCTTTGTTAAGGCGTCGTCCGAGCACGGTCTCGTGGACGCGCTGCAAATCGGAGAGCGTGAAAGCTTTCGGAAGCAGCTCAAATCCGATAGGCGTGTAGTCCAACTTGCCGCGGATGCGTTTGACCGCCATCCCGAGGATCTCTTCGTGATCGAAGGCGAGTGGTAAAGGTCTCCCGTCGGAGTCTTTGACGGTTACCGGACCACCCCGCTCGCCCTTCCATGATACGTGAATGGGGGCGATCATCGTACGATCGCCCATTATCTTTATTTTAGCGGGTGGGACGAGCGCATAGTATGCGACGGTAATGATCCGCATACGCGGGTCTCGCTTTGGAGCGCCAAACGTGTAAAGCTGTTCGAGGAAAATGTCGCTGAGATTAGCCTTCTCGCGCAGCACGCGCGCAGCGGCATCTTCGAGCGATTCGTCGATTTGAACGAATCCGCCGGGAAGCGCCCACACGTCCTTGAATGGCAGTTCGCTTCGCTGCATCAGCAACGTGCAAATCGTACCATCACATGGCGTAAGCAGCGCGACGTCGACGGTGACTGACGGGCGCGGGAAGGCAGAAGGATCGTACTCTCGGAGAAACTGTTGCTCGGCGGCGGACTTAGATGCATGGCGCATTTATGCCAGTAGCATATATGCATAATGTATCAATGTCAAGGCCCCGTAGGCGAGCATCGCGTTCGAGTGCCGGAGAGTATCATTCACGGGCTGCGGGACGTGGCGCGCTTTCTGGCACATGAAATCGGTCCAGATCGTGCCGCACGGTTCGCGAGCTTTCACGGCGGGAAGCCGCCGGGATCCTTGGGTCGTCGCGCGAGTTCGTGCGACGAATCGTGCGCAAGAGGAGGTCCCGCACAGTATCGACTTTCTAAGATTTAGACGATGCGTACAGTCGACGTCCATGATGCACAGACTCACTCCTCACGTCTCGTCGCTGACGCCGCGGCCGGTGATGAAATCGTGATTGCGAACGCCGGTAAACCGCTGGCCAAACTGGTCCCCTTCTCAAGTCCGGCGCGGCCACGCAAACTGGGTTCCCTCAAGGGCAAGCTTCGCGCTCATGCAGACTTTGATCGGCCGCTTTCTGAGCACGCGCTACGTGAGTTTGAAGACTGATACGGTGGTGCAGATGGCCACCATACCCTTCGCAGGCCACGGAGAGGCTGCGGTGTAGCACCCGGCATCGGAGATTACATCTCCTCGCCGCGACTTCTGTACCTAGTTCATCCCTGCGATAATCGAGAACGGTCGCAGTTGACCTAATGGTGACGTGAATGATGGCGCCGCTGAAGGGTTCCTGCGAACGAAACTTCCCATGACCATCGCCATCTGTTTGCCTTGAGATGTCGCAAAAAATGCTGGGTCGACGCTTCGCAGACAATCCATGTTGCCGGCGTATCCAACGATGATTAGAGCTGGGCTACGATAGCGAGACGCCATAATCACAGGAAGTAAGCGTGCTTGTCTCAATGGATTCGGGTCAATTTCGATAAACGAACCTTCGACCGTCGTTGCAGTCGAAGCATCAATTTCGAATACGTCACGCGAATCGGGCTGGATCTGCGGAATCGAAAGCTGCGGTTCAAATGAACGTGTGTGAAGAGACGAAGGCAGCTCTGCCTTTACGCCTGCACCTTTAATGATCCGAGACGCGGCTTGACGCACGGCAGCGCGAAAAGCAGCCTCACGGACAGCCCATGGCAGCTGGGTGTTGCCCACTTTGAACGCAGTCTTGAAGGGTCCCTGGCGCACGCGACGCTCGTTTCGCGGCCTAGAAAGCCATCTGTCGGCGGCCTCTATTAGGCGCTGATGAGTCGTCGCCCCTCGCGCTTGTCGCCAGACCGCCTTGGCAGCTTCTCTTCGGGCGAAAATTTCGGCATGAGCAGCAAAAGTTTTGGCGTCCGACTCAATGCCTTCAACAAAACAAATCCAAGAAAAGACATGCCGGGCAGCGGAGTCGCTGATCCACACGTGCGACGCATAAAAAAAGCGCATCAAGGCGCAATTGTCGGCGATCGTCCTCGTTGTTAGCCACGCCGCAGCGTCAGTTAATTGGTACAGCAGTAAAGCATCTGCGACGCGCTGCTCCGCAGAAACGGAGCTGTCCATAAATTCCGCCATTATTCCTGCGGCGTCATCGTAATGAGCGACGAGAAAAGGCGCGTGGAAATCCGTCATCCAGTCAACATCACGATTGATCGCCGCTCGGACGATTCGCCGACAGCGTTCTACTCCCGGGGTCACCCTCGCAACTTCAGACAAATAACCGCCCCAAATAGGAAAGCCCTGGTCCTCCGGGTCCAATCCACTAAAGCTGCCAGCGGGCTCCACAACGTTCAAAACGGAGCCGCGTTTAACCATTAAACGGCCCCATACAAAAAATCCGCCATCGCAGTCGGCGATGTCGAGCATCTGGCGAGGGAGTCTGGAAACTATAGCCATTTTGGGCCTTGGCGTCATCTATACACGAAACGGTACTTACAGCTACAATTCGTGGCAAGCGCAGGTACGCCTGGGATACGTAAAGATCTCGGCCGTAACAAAACGCTAGAAAGGAGCTTTGAAACGACCGACTCTGACCATCGCCGAAATAGCCAGGGTCATTCAGTGGAACCCTAAACGCGTGCGAGCTGCGATCAAGGCTGGAATGATTCCGTCCACGCGCCTTAACGGTCGCATTATCGTACTGACTGCAACGGTAGAAAAGGTGTTCCAAATGGAGATCCCCTCGGAATTCTTTTCGGAGAACTCCGAGCGAGCGTAGTCCTCCTCGAAATGGCGATGGAGGAAGACTTCAACTAGGACGGCCACGCGCTAAAAAGCCCCCGGGCCGTCGGACCTCGAGAGCTTTAAAACATTTGGCCATCTCTGCGTCGGCGCCAACCAGGGGCAGAGAGACGCCCTTAGTTTACTTCGCCCCTCACCACGATGCAAGGGGCAAGAACAAGGTAAGGGTTTCATGTAGCGCCGTTCCCAGTCGCAGAGCTGGCCTAGCTAAGGACAGGTGCCAGTATCGATGGACCGGTCAGAATCAGTGCTGAGGCGTGCGGATTCTTCAAATGCAGCCGCGCGGCGATGGTTACATCGTTATGTGATCCTGACTTCACTTGTGGGCGCGTGAGTCAGGATGGCTAAGACGCCGCCAGAGCCAAACCGGCCGGCAAGGCCGAACCCCAATCAGCCCGCGAGAAAGATTCGGCGCCAGCATCGGAGCGTACGTGCGTGGGTGCCCACGCGCAAAGCCGGATTTATACTCGTCGAATCAAAGCTCGAGCGGGATTTCGCTCGGCACCTTGATTGGCTTCCATGGGTTCGGACGTTCAAACCACAACCACTCAAGCTGGAATACGAGGGTCCCACCGGCGATGGCCGCGAGGGGGTGCCCGATTTTCTGGTCGAGTTCGATGAACAGTACGAAGCCCGTCCCGTCCTGTGTGACGTCACCTATCGTTCCAGTTTGGGCGAACGGTGGCCCAAGTACAAAGTGCGACTGCGTGCGGCATTGGTCGCCGCGATCGAACGAGGCTGGGATTACTGTCTCATCACGGACGGTGAAATCCAAACCGAATTTCTAGGCAACCTTAAGTTCCTATCGCCGTTTCTCGAGCGCGAAGTTCCACAGGATGACGTAGCCGCGCTGAACGCGCTCTTCGCGAAAACCTCGCCGCTCACTCCCGCAGCGATCGTCGAAGGCCCCGATCCTCAACGGCGATCAAACCTTCTCAAAGCGCTCTGGGCCCTTATCGCCCAGGGCGTTTTTTCTACGGACCTAGACCGCACGATAACCATGCGATCAAAAATATGGAGAACCGCTGAATATGTCAGACCCATTACGCATCCGAAAGGGCGCCGTCGTTTCTTGCAACGGCCGCCGCTACCGCGTTGAATATGCGATCAGCAATACCAAGATTCAAGCAAGAGAAATCGATACGGGTGAACGCGCGGAGCTCAACATTGATGATCTAACGCCCCCAGAAGATCACCGTCCAGTTACAGAACCGCTCGACCTAAACGAGCCTCAGCAAGCAGAGGCGCGTCGCCGTTTTGCTTTCGTCAAGAAGCTCCTTGCTATGCCGCGTCGCAAACGCAAAGATGTCGAGCGCCTAGCCCGAGAAGCCGGTATCGCCGTCAGAACAATGTACAACTGGACGCGACGGTATGTGGTGTCTCGCCGCGTTTCGTCGCTCGTACCTCGTAAACCGGATGGCGGCAAAGGAATGAGCCGCCTACCCAATGAGGTGGAAGAAATCGTTCGCGCCACGATCAAAGATCAGTATCTTACCCGGAGCCGCAAATCGATCACTGCGACGTACGAGGAAATTCGCCGCCGTTGCCGAGCTTCGGAACTGCCGTCGCCAGGCTACAAGACGGTTTGGAACCGTATCATGGCCATTCCGGAGGAGACGCGACTTAAGGCGCGCGGCTATGGAGATATCGTCAAAAAACGCTTCGCTGCGCGACCGGGCACGTTCACGGATGCAAGCGATCCGTTGGCTATATTTGAACTCGATCACACCATTCTCGACATCACGCTCGTCGACGAGGTCGCTCGCGAGCCTATCGGTCGGCCCTACATCACTGCGATTATCGACGTGAACACGCGCGTAATCCCAGGGTATTATATTTCGCTCGATCCAACAAGCCGTTTCTCGACATCTCTCGCTCTCGCGCACGCCATCCTACCCAAAGACACATGGCTCGAACGGCTTGGCGTCAAGGCAGAGTGGCCCTTCAGGGGGCGCCCAAAAGTTTTGATCGTCGACAACGCCCGAGAATTCGACTGCCCGTGGCTACGTGAGGCTTGTGAAGATCTCGGCATCGAAATCGACTACAGGCCTGTAAAAACGCCGCACTTCGGAGCGCACATTGAACGGTTTTTTGGATCGCTAGAGAAAGCAATTCACGAGCTTCCGGGCACGACATTCTCAAACCCAACCGATCGAGCCGGCTATGATTCGGACGGGAAAGCGTGCATGACGATCAGCGAGCTGGAGGTGTGGATCGCTGAGTGGATCGGCAACGTTTACCATCAGCGTTACCATCACGGGATTCTGATGAGCCCAATGAAGGCGTGGAACGACGGCATCCTCGGAACCGGCGAGCGGCGCGGCATCGGGTTACCCGATCTCGAGCCAGATGAAGAGCTCTTGCGCATTCACCTGCTGCCCTCGGAAAAGAAAACAGTCCAGCAGACCGGCATCAAGCTGCACGGGATCCGGTATTATTCGCCAGCTCTCAAACATTATATCGGGCAAGAGAATTCTGATGGCACCAAGCCTCAGTTCATCGTGCGCTTCGACCCTCGAGATCTTGGTACCATCTATTTTTGGGACCCGCAATTGGAGCAGTACTTCGAACTCGTCTACCGCACTCCTCACCCACCTGTGAGCTACTGGGAATACGTCAGGTACCGTCGCGAGCTCAAGGCACAAGGCCTCAAGGATATCGACGAAGCTGCAATCTTTGCCGCGAAGGAACGTAACGAACAGCGCGTTGCGGATTCGGTAGCGAGGACTCGTGCGGCGCGACGAGTCGAGGAGCGCAAGCAACACGCCGTCAAGGAAATTCCTTTCACGCGTCCTCAGCTCCCGGAAACGACCGCTGCGACTCCATCATTCTTTCCTGCGCAAAACCCCGTTCAGCCTTACGAGGTGGACCAAGGATGGTAGTTACTGCGTCTGGGTCTCCGTTCGATAGCGACCCTAAAAATCAAGTGCACTTCGATAACGGCATTGATTTCGATCGGCAATACGTTCTCGAGCGGCTTGCCTCACTCTTAGGAGTTGGGCACTCAAGGCTCATAACGAATCTTCGAATTTTCAACCCCAGAACGGAGGTGGACGACGTATGGTAGCCGTCGCAACAGATTTTCCGTCCGACGATGATCGCTTCGATCAAATCCACCAGCCCGTGTGGATCCAGTACGAGCGCGCGGAGCGGATCCTTCAAAAGCTCACCTATCTCTTACGCCTTCCGCAAACTGACCGCATGCCGAACCTTCTTATTGCTAGTCCGACGAATAACGGGAAGACGGCGATCCTGCGTCGGCACATTCGTCAGTATAAGGCAAAACGAGACCCCAATGCGGAAGCCGATTTTGTGCCAGTGCTGTACGTGGAGGTGCCGCCAAAACCAACCGAGGGTGATCTTTACGAGGCAATCATCAGAGCGCTCAACGGTCGCTTACGCCATTCTGCCCGCACCCCCGAAAAGCGCTACGAGGCCATTACCCTGATGCAGAATGTTAAGGTTCGGATGCTGATCCTCGATGAGATCCAGCATATTTTGAACGCAAAGCGCGATAGCATGCAGCCAATGCTCGACACGATAAAATCTATTGGGAACCAGGTGAAGATTCCGATCGTTGGAGCAGGAACGTTGGAAGCTCTTCAGGTGTTCACGCGTTGCGTTCAGCTGGCAAACCGTTTCGAGGCCATGCGGTTGTCGAAATGGCAAATGAATGACGAATATCTACGCTTCCTCGCGGCCTTCCAAACGGTGCTGCCTCTTAGAAAACCGTGTTGCTTAACTGAGGAAACTCTTGCGCGAGCGATTCTCAGGTTTTCCGAGGGAACCATCGGCGAGATCACAACGCTTCTGAGGTATGCTGCCATGCATGCCATTAGTAGCGGCACGGAAGTCATCGACGAGAAGGCGCTAAGAGACTGTGGGTACACCCCTCCCTCGGATCGCGCTGAGGGATAACGAAACTGCTGCGCACCAGCAGTTCCTGTGGCCTTACCGAACAAGACCGTATGAAGGCGAGACGCTATCCTCGTGGCTGTCTCGCCTTGCGGCAGGCAACGGCTTGCGCTTTACTGATGTGCTCCAATACCTTGGGATATCGCTATGGGAGTGCGATATCGATTGTCTTCCCGCAACAGAGTGGCTCACAAGGCTTTCAGCGACTACGGGAACGACGACATCTGAGGTTTGGAAAACAACGCTCTCTTCGCTCGAAAGGCGCGTTCTAAAGCGCAATCGAGCTGGAGACCTCGAGGGGGTGCTGCCCCTACGTGCGGGTCCGCATAAGCGCCGGTTGTTCGGATTTCAGATCTGTCCAGAGTGCGTTTTAGAAACCGATTACTATCGCATTATCTGGCGCCTTAGCTTCGTGACGATGTGCAGTCGCCACGACATACTGCTTATAGATCGATGCTGCTGGTGTCGACGTCCGTTACGGCCTCGAGCTCGAGAACCGAGAAAGGGTGTCGCCGGCGCCATTCCAGCGTGTTGGTCTTGCGATATGCCGCTTCGCTCGCCGGCAGCAAATATTCCGGACGGCATACGGTCGTTTCAAGCATCGTTGGAGAGCATCGTCACTGGCGAATGCGTTGCTCCTGTGTCCGACTTCGTGCGCTATCTGAGCCAGCTGAGCGCTGCGTGCATCGTAGCGGCGATGGCGCGAAAAGATTCCGAGCTAAGGTTCGAGCGACGCGCTACCGGGGACCGCGCATTGCTCATTAATCTTGCTTTGACCGAGCTTTAGCTGTCCCGTCTCGTCGACGTTCAAAGTGCCAACCTGGTGAGCTCACAGTTTTCGGGGTAAACCACCAAAAGACTCTTCTTAATTATTCAGCCGTGCAGTGTGGGCATTGCCATATGCCGCTTCGCTCCAGTCCAACAGAAATCTCTGTCGAATTGCGGGAGTACCAGCGCAGCCTTGAACAGATGCTTTGCGACAAGGGCCAAGCTGAAGGAAAGCGAGACTATCTTCGCACGCTTCGGCGAGCGTGCGTGGCCGTCGCGGCTCAAAGCATACGCCCTTTGACGCCAATCGAAAGGCTTTCGGTGGAGCAACGTTCAGCTGTGCTCCGGCGCGCACTCGATTCACGTAAGAGCGATTTCCTTGTTGCATCCCTGCAAAGTGCCAGCCTGGTGGCCATGTTGTGTTCTAGCGTTTTCGCAGTGGTCACGCGGCAGCAATGTCTACTTCCGGTCCGTCCGCGCCCGTTTCCAGATGAGCTCCTCTCATCGTGGATTTGGAGGCTTGCTGCCGCTAACGGTCTCGATTACCTTGCTTTTTGCCGTGAGTTGTTTTCCCCGCTCCATGGAAAGGGATCGTGGCAGTTTTGGGACGCCGACCGAAGCCGGCCGGACGCCATTGTCGATGTACTCTCAAGAGCAACGGCTGTGCCGAGCTCTGAAATTCGAAAATTGTCGCTTTGGGATTACTCGAGACTCTTTTCTGTTCGAAAGAGCGATAAGATTCAGCACGAGAGCAGCTGGCTGATCCCGTGTATTCCCAACGTGAAGGTGCAGCGAGCGAAAGGCCCACAATGGTGTCCGGCTTGCGTGAGGGAAGCTCCATACGTCCGTCGCCAATGGCAGATGTCTTTTGTCACCGTCTGCAATCGCCATCAGCGCCTGCTGGTGAATCGCTGTAGCGATTGTCGTCGAAGCGCAAAGCGTCGCATTCGCTCCGTCAGCTCCAACTTCTCGGCCCAGATGAATGGGCTGGAACGATGCGGCTGCTGCGAAAATTCGCGGGATATCGCGCCCTGCCCAGAGAGCATACGATGTGCGGTCGAGTTCCAAAACAGCCTTCTGGAAATGGCAAGGATAGGCAGAAACAGCATAAGCCCTGCTGTTCAGTCCTCTTTGATCGGCATACGAATCGCGCTAGGACTTATCACGCATCAGCAGACAGGCTCGCATACCGTCCACGGTAACAACAAGACGGTAACGACGTTTGAACGAGATTCGGTCTATAACCGCTTCGACGCAATAACGTTGCTTCTCGTCGCCGTGGACCTCCGGTTGTCAGCGTTCCTGCGTATCTGTCTAGACCTGGGCGACGGCGCAAGGTCGCATCTGCGGCTGAGCAGCCAGGGATATACAGTAAGTCGCGATCTGCGGCAGCTGGTCGACGAGATAGTTGTAACGATTCGTCCACCGTCCCGAGGCGGATTCTTGGATGGTCCGCGTCCTGGCTTTATCGATGCATTAGATGTCTTATGTAATATGCTGCCGCTTCGCCATTTCGGACACTCGGAAAGATCCAGAACGCATCGGAATCGCATTATCGTCGCGTATATGTCGAACGCCGGCAGCGCGGCGTCCTCGTTTCCTAGGTGGCCCGAAATGCTATCTTAAATGTTCAGCCAGCCACGTCGCGCGCGCAGTGACACCAGTGAGTCGATACCACGTGACCGAGCCATTGCGGCGTCAGAAGCTCCCTGTTCATTCTCAAGAAGGTACGTGCCACGAAAAGCGCGCGCTGCTTCCGGGATTGCGAATCAGATCAGCGCCGCAATCGGCGGGGAATGACCATGTTCAGATTCTCCAAACTTGCTCCAGGCGGGCTTCGCGATTCCGGCTGCGCCTCCCTCGGCGCGCCCAAGGGGGCAACCTTCGGTTGATGAAACTCAACCATTGCCAGTGAGTGAGCGGGCCGTGCCTATGAAGGTTGGTTTCGATGTGAGTTGCCGCGACGAAGTTCTAACCGCTGCAAGGCGAATCCATTCAGCCGGCCACAGGGATTTTACGGCGGCAGAGATTACTGCGCAGATGAGACGTGCCGGCACTGCTTACACGGAGGCGACTATTCGCACACACGTAATCTCTAGGATGTGCGCTAATGCGCCTGACAACCATGAGACGACGTACGATGATCTGCTGCGAGTCGGACGCGGGCGCTATAAGTTGCGACCGTCTCGAATGTAAACGAGTTCGATCCTGAAGCAAGCAGCATCTGACAGTGACAAATCAGCGATTGTGATATCGTCAGTATCAACGATATCCGATCGCGCGCTTTAGAGACATGGCTCGGCTACGGCAATTGGAACGCGAAATATTGGTTTTTCGGCATGGAACCTGGAGGCGGGGGACGATCCGGAGACGTACGATTCGTGGCTCGCCGTGGGCGGCGGTGGTCTCATTGACCTACGGGATCACAATTTCGAGTGGAACAAACTCGTTTCAGAAAAGATTCGAACGCATTAGTTCGACCCGAGGCCGCGAATCCAGCGGACTTGGGCGTGTCTTATTCGGCTTCTCTTGTCTTTTCGGGGAGACAATATCGATAGGGAACGCGTACGGTCGTTTCAAGGGGATAGTTGGGGAACGGTTTCCGGTGAGACGACGCTCATCGAGATTTCCGCGCCGGCATCGCCGAGCATTGGACAAGAGGTAGAAGGTCGCGGGGATTATATGGATACCCGTTGTGATCTTGTCGCGTCGAAAATTCGAGACTTCATGCTGCGATTTGTCTTTTACGGAACGACGTACCGATGCATCTACTAACGTATTGTCGGATCGGACTTCGACCGAGATGGCTTTGCTTGGATGGGGGACACACTCTGCGCTTTACTACGGCATCCTCGCGTTTGCCCCAGCTCTCAATGGTGGATCGATAAGGGCAAGGAAATGAAGCGGATCATCGATTTGCACGGCCTTCAATAGTGGCCGATCACCTACCTCCAAAGGGTTTACGCGATGTGTTGTTACCATCTCTTGGTCCGTGCGGCCACTTTTCAGGAGCGTGCCGAGGATACGCGCGGTGGCAGCCAGACAAAGGGCACGTTCCGCGCAGCTACATTGGCGCATGGGCCGGCGAACGGAATGTCCAGCTTGTGATAGTTACTGCCGAACCTGGTGAGCCCAGCGACGGCGAAGGCTATTCAGCCGACGGCGGCTCCATGATGCAAGAAATACTCGCATTTCAAATGAGCGCGCTAACAGCGTACATTGTTCGCCATCGAGGCAGGCCGGCGCCATTCCACAGAAATATGCGATTCATACTCGATGCCTGTTGGCCCGGATCGTCACTTTCCGAGCAATTGAAGAAGACGTGGATCACTGCGGCGGTTCTCTGCTCGGCACACAAGTCGGGTGGGCCGATCCCTGCGCAGATAGAAGCGACGTGTGCCAACACGTACCTTCTCCCACAACTCAAGCTGATGCCGCAGGCCTTCGTTCTCGCGCTCGGAGCGAAGGCAGCTCGCCGACTTGTCGCCATCGGACGCACACCGAACTTCCTTGCTCGGCATCCAAGTGCTAGACCCATCAATAATCCGCAAGGGTCGTGGATTGATGCGGGACGATGCTTTCAAGCATGGCTGACGACCCAAATGGAAGCGAATACCTAGGGCTTCTGCTCGAACGTTCTTGCTGGAGCCTATGGAGACGACTGCTGAGCGAACATGCGGTTTGTTTGTATCTCTGACACCCACCTCCATCACGATATTATCGTCCCAGATGGCGATGTTTAGGCTGCGAACAGCTTAGCGAGAGACTCGAAACAGTTCGACCGCGCGTCCATGTTTTCGGGCACGTCCACGAGGGCTGCGGTGCTTGTCAAACGCCAGAGACATTGTATATCAATGCGGCACTCGAGGTGCATCCACAACAAGTTCGACGCGAGCCGATCGTCTTCGATCTTAATGTCGGACGGCAGCCGGCAAAACTGGTGTTCTTGACGGACGGCTGAAGCAAATGGACGACGTCCGCAGCAGATTCGATAGACGATCGGCATTCAATCGGCTCAAAAAGTGCTGGCGGACGGAAGGGGCACTCGCCGTGCTTGCCTCGCTCGTTCCCCATCGTTTATAATTTTCGGTATGGTGTCGTTCCAGAGCCGCCCGTCACCGCGAGTCACCACGACGGTGTTTCTCCAACTTCGGGCTGTCCTCTCGACTCCGGCACGCATAAACCGCTAGACGCGGCGCAAGGGCGCCCGCTTTGCTCCGCCCGCGAGACGCGGGCGAAAATCGATGCAGCAATGGAGAGAGGTTTATGCGTAGTTGGCTCACAAGCGACACTCATTTCGGGCACGAGAACATTATCCGCTATTGCGGCCGTCCGTACACCGACGCTGCAGAAATGAACTTTGACATGATCCGGCGTTGGAATGACACCGTCTCAGCCGGCGACATCGTCTATCACCTCGGCGATTTTGCTATGGGGCAACCGCATCTTTGGGCAGAGTATCGCCGCCGTTTGCTCGGTCGCATTGTGCTTGTCCGCGGTAACCACGATCGCAACGCAGACTTCATGCGCGACGTCGTCGGTATCGACGAAGTGCTGGAGAACGCTGTGCTAGAGATTGATGGGACTCGCTGTTGGGTCAATCACTATCCGCCCGAAGGCACCGATTGGCACGGAGCAAAGAAGGTGCGCCCGCATGCGCTCGAGCCCTACGATCTAGCGCTCTGTGGGCATATCCACGAAAAATGGAAAGTCGCCAAGGGCTGTGTGAACGTTGGCGTCGACCAGTGGAATTTCCGGCCGATTACCGTGGAGCATGCGCTCGCGGCACGAGCCGAAGCAACGATAGCGGAGGAATATTAAGATGCCCGGCGGTCCACGGTGGCAGTTTATATCCTTCGGCGTGTCTCGCAAATAGCGAGACATGTGATGAAGTTTTTTGCTATGCTGTTGATGTGGCAGTTGCATCATTACGCCTTGTTCCAAAACAACGAGCGGAATTGGTCGCCGTAACGCGTCAGCGAAGCGCACGACACCGATCGGTACGACGCGCGCAAGTTGTGCTGGCTGCTTCTGAAGGCCTCTCGAATTACGGGATTGCACGGAGCGCAGGAATGACACGGCAGAACGTGGCACTCCTGCGAGAGCGCTATGCCGAGCGCGGCACTAATGCGATCGTTCGGGATGTACCTTCCGCAACGTGAAAGTACTCATCCGCGCGATTGACTCTTACATCGCTGATCGGAACAGTAATCCCAAGCGGTTTGAGTGGAGCGTCCCAGCATCGCGCATCTTGCGAAAGATTGGTATTAGTAAATCTATTTGCGAGACGGCACGCTAGAGGCACATCAATGACGGTTACGGCATCGGGAAACTTGCGGATCCTACTCGTGGACGACAACGGTACGAATCTCGAGGTCTACAAGCGGATACTCCGGCAGATTCCAAACCTCGAGTGCGTCGCGTATATGATGCCCGAAGAAGCGCTCTCATGGGCTGCGGCGAACGAGCCCGATCTTATCGTGGTCGACTACGAAATGCCGAAACTCAACGGGCTTGAGTTCATCGAGCGTTTTCGAATGTTCCGTGGAAGGACGCTGACGCCAATCGTTATGCTCACCGCGTCGCAGGAACGGGATGTGCGACACCGGGCGCTTGAGCTCGGAGCGACCGATTTTTTGACCAAACCGGCGGACCCAGTCGAGTTTGTGGCGCGCGTTCGCAACCTTCTCGCGCTTCGCGACGGCCAGAAGAAGCTTGCCGATCAGGCCGCCTGGCTCACGCAAGAGGTCCAAAAGGCCACCGCTCAATTAGCGGAACGCGAGCGCGAGGCGATCTTCCAGCTTCTGCGTATCGCAGAATTTCGGGACGCCGACACGGCAAGCCACATCGTTCGAATGGGGCATCTGGCAGCCTTGCTCGCTGAAACCCTGGGCGAGTCTCCGAGCGACGTCGAGCTTCTCCGTCTCGCGGCACCGATGCACGACATCGGCAAGGTAGCCACTCCCGACCACATTCTGCTCAAGCGCGGTGCGCTGACGTCAGACGAGTGGAAAATTATGCGCGCGCATGCGACGGCGGGCTACGAGATTCTCAAGGTCAGCAATTCGGTACTTTTGCGGGCTGGGGCAACGATAGCCCTCACGCACCATGAGAAGTTCGATGGCTCTGGATATCCGTACGGAACGAAGGGCGAGGATATCCCTCTTGCGGGTCGGATTACCGCCCTTGTCGACGTGTTCGACGCGCTAACGTCGAAACGGCCGTACAAGGAGGCATGGCCGATGAGCGAAGCACTGGATCGCATCAAACAGGATGCGGGCAAGCACTTCGATCCGCGATTGGTCGAAGCATTCTTCACCGTTATCCCGCGCGTCAATGCGATCAAGGTACGCTACGCGAACGTGCAAGTCGTATGAATCGGCCGGGGCCGATCGACCGAGAACGGCTTTTGCTTCTCTGCCAGGATCCGGTCGAGGCATATGAACTTCTGGAGTTTGCAATCGATTCGCTATCGCGGATCATCGAGCGGATGGCGTCCGCCATCGAGCGCGCCGACTCCGGCGAACTGAAGCTCGCGCTGCACGAGCTGAAGGGAGCCGCCGGCAACGTAGGAGCCGAAGAGCTTGCCGGGTTGGCCGCGATTGTCGAGAACGGCCTCACAACTGGTTCGCAACTCTCCGCTCTCGATGTACCCCTCCCCGAATTCCGGGCCGCCCTTGAGAGACTCAAAGCCGTGGCGTTGGAGTTTGCGCCATAAGCGGACCGGGGTCTATCACCGACATGCTGGTCTTCGAACTCGACGAGTTGCGCTGCGCCGTCGATGCAGGACCGGTGAGAGAGGTCCTGCGCGCCGTCGCTGTGCGCACCATTCCCGGACAGCCTGACTTCATCGCCGGAGTCATCGACCTGCGCGGCACGATCGTACCCCTCTTGGACCTGCGGCTGCGGTTCGGGCGCTCGACCAGGGCGCTATCGCCATCCGATACCTTCATCGTTGTATCGATACGCTCGCAGCTTGTGGCACTCTGGACCGACAGCGTCGTCGACTTGGTTCCGCTCGACATCGGGGCGTTCACCGCACGTGAGGGGCTGATCGTCGGGACGCGAAGCTTGAGCGGCGTTGTTCGCGTGGCAGGGGACCTCGTGATGATCCACGACCTTGGCGCATTCCTGAGTCAAGCCGAGACCGACGCCTTAGCGGCAGTGGACACGACCTCGTGACCTGGACAGAACCACGATTTGCTGAGATTGCTGGCCTGCTTTCGTCGGAAGCGGGTCTAGCCTTTCCGTCAGCACGCCGACCATATGCCGAGGCTGCGATGCGACGCGCGATGGCGAAAGCGCGTCTTTCTGATCCTAATGTTTATGCGGCTCGGGTACGTGCCGAACCGAAACTGTTGCAGATGCTGATCGGTGAGGTCACGGTTGGAGAAACCTATTTCTTCCGCGACCCCGCTCAGTTCGAGACGCTTCGGACAATCGTCTTGCCCGAGATTAGCCGGCGCCGTCCCACCGATGCGCTCATACGTTTATGGTCTGCCGGATGTGCGTCCGGAGAAGAGGCATATTCACTCGCCATTCTGTTGGAAGAACTCGGCCTGGATGCGCGGTCCTTTGTCCTTGCCACGGATGTCTCGTCTGCGGCAATCGACAAGGCGCGCCAAGGGGTCTACGGTTCTTGGTCGTTCAGAGGGGAGACGATGCCATGGCGTGAGGATTGTTTCATTCCTACGGCAGCCAAGTGGACGATAGCGCCACGCCTTCGCTCTCACATCGAGTTCGCGGTACACAACCTGGCACAGAGTACGTCAGGTCTCTTTCAGCCGGTCGAAGTGGATCTCGTTTTGTGCCGCAACGTCCTAATGTATTTCGACCGCGCAACGGTGGAGCGTGTAGCTCACACGCTCGCGCGATCGCTTGCGCCGGGAGGTTGGCTCTTGACGTCGCCTGGGGACCCGTTGCTACCCACCGGGGTTGGTCTGGACGTCATAACAACCCCTTCCGGTCTCTTCTATCGTCGGCAGCACACGGCGACAACCTTTCAGATTGACGACCCGCCGTTTGAAGTCGTCCCACCCGCGCCCGCTCCTCTTCCTCCCCCTCTTCCGGCGAAGGTCCGCGAAGCCGCCATTCCGGAGCAAGAAACGGTACCGCTTGACGACGACGTCGCGTCCCGTATTCGCGCGCTTATGCGCAGCGGCGCGTACGAAGAAGCCCTTCGCGAGAGCACCACGGCGACGGCCCTGCGTCCTTTGGATCCCGAATTCCACGTCCTTCGGGCACTTCTACTTCTCGATTTCGATATGCCGACCGAAGCGGTGCGCGCTGCGCGACGCGCGCTCTTCCTCGACCGATCTGTGGCTGTTGCGCATTTGGCGCTCGGACGAGCTTTGCGACTCCTTGGACGGTACGAGGGTGCGCGCCGTGCCCTTCGTCACGTACACGATCTCCTTGCGACGACTGCTCCAGATGAGTCGGTTCGATTCGCAGACGCCACTTCGGCTGGAGGTCTGGCGGCAAGCGCGGCAGCCGAACTTGCGCTCCTTGAGCGCGACCTGGAAGCAGTCACGTGAACTCATTCGAGGCCGAGGCCGCAACTCGCGCGCAGGCGATTCTCGATGAACGAGCCCGGCGCTTGGCTCAGCCGCTCACCCAAGAAACGCCGGGCAAAACCGTCGAACTCCTACACTTCGATCTCGCGCGCGAACGCTATGCAATCGAAACATCGCTCGTCCAGCGAATCGATCGTCTCTACAAGCTAAGCCCGGTACCGGGCGTCCCGCCCTATTTTGCGGGCGTGGTAGCCCTTCACGGTGAGATCGTGCCGATCGTCGACATAGGCCGCCTCTTGGGGACGCCTGCGGGCGATGGCACCGGCGGCAGGCGCATCATCATACTTGGACGCGAGCGCGCCGAGCTCGGCATCATCGTGGACAGAGCCGATGAAATCAGCACACTACGCATGGAAGTGCTCGACGAATTCATGAGCACGCAAATCGATCGGCCTTTCGTGCGTGCCATCCTACTTGACGCCCTCATCATCCTCGACGGCGTCGCGCTTCTCGACGATTCGCGTCTCTTCATTAACCCGAATTCCACGCTGTCTTCACCATCGCAGGAGAGAGATTGATGATCAGTTCTTGGAGCATCGCACGCAAGCTCATCCTCGTGTTTGCCTTAGGGCCTCTCGCGTTGGTCCTCGTCAGCAGCGCGGTGTACTACAGCACGACGCAACTGCTCGCAGAACGCGCTGCAACATTACACAGCATCGCCGTGCGGGCATCTCTGCAACAGCTCATCGTACATCTCCTCGACGCCGAAACCGGACAACGTGGTTACTTGCTGACGGGCGATCCGGCGTATCTCGGACCTTACCGTAAGGCGATAGTGTCTCTCGGGCAGGACGTCGAGACCTTCGCTAGGCTCACCGCCGACAACGTTCACCAACAAGATCGTGTGAAAGCCTTGCGCCCACTGATAGCGCAAAAGCTTGCCGAGCTTGCCGAGACAATCCGCCTGCGCCACGACGCCGGTTTGGAGGCAGCCCTTCGGGTCGTCCGTACGAACGCCGGCAAGATCGTCATGGACCGGATTCGTGCTGTCGCCGATGAAGCGAGCGCAGAAGAAGATCGGCTCGAAACAGAACGGTCTGCGGCATCCCAGCGTATGACGCAGGTGACGCTCGGCACCATTCTCTACGGCACCTTGGCGACCGTAATTCTTCTAGGCATCATCGGCGCGCTCGTCGTCCGCAGCATCAGTCGGCCCGTGGAAGAAGCCGTCGTTGCGCTCTCGTCATCGTCGGCCGAAATCTTAGCCGGCACGACGCAGCAGGCCAGCGGCGTACAAGAGCAAGCTGCCGCCGTCACCGAAACGGTCAGTACGGTCGAAGAGATCGCGCAGACGGCGGAGCAGTCGAAGGATCGGGCTAACGCCGTCGCGGAGTCGGCGCGGCGCGCGGCCGACGATGCGTCGGCCGGGCGGCAGGCAGTGGAATCATCGATTGATGCGATGGCAGGCGTCAAGGCCCGAACCGAATCGATCGCTACGAGCATTCTTTCTCTAGCCGAACAGGCGCAGGCGATCGGAGAAATCAACACTACCGTCAACGATCTCGCGGAACAGACGAATCTGCTGGCTCTCAACGCCTCCATCGAAGCCGCGCGCGCCGGTGAACACGGGAAGGGATTCAGCATCGTCGCCGCCGAGATCAAATCGCTGGCGGAACAATCGAAAAAAGCGACGGTTCAGGTTCGACAGATCTTGAACGAGATCCAAAAGGCCACGAACACCGCCGTCATGGCGACGGAAGAGGGGACCAAGAGCGTCGAAGAGGCTGCTCGCACGGTTAGGCAGGCCGGCGAGATGATTCGCTCGCTGGCGCAGACGATTGCGGAAGCATCACAGGCCGCAATGCAGATCAGCGCGTCGGTGGGACAGCAGGCGATCGGCATGTCGCAGATTCAACAAGCCATGCACAACATCAGTCAGGCGACCAACCAGAACCTGGCGTCGACGCGACAAGCCGAACAAGCTGCCCGCGATCTTGATAAGGTCGGGTTACGCTTGCGAACGCTGTTGCGCGGAGCCGCAGCCTAGCCGGTGTCCGACGACCTCTCGTCGCGCTTGATGGGTCTGTTTCTCGACGAGATGGACGAGCGCATCAACACGTTCGATCGGGACCTGCTTGCTCTTGAGACCCAACTCTCCGATGTGGAACGGGCAGAGCGTATCGGGAGCCTCTTCCGCGGTGCACACAGTTTGAAGGGCGCCGCCGACTCCGTTGGGGCAACCGCGATCGCTACCGTATGTCATGGTCTTGAAGACCTTCTGGCCGAGCTGCGTGACGGCGCGACGCAATTGGACGCCTCGCGTGTCGAGTTGTTGTTCCAAACGGCCGACGCGTTGCGTGACGCCGCCCATTGCCTCCGCGTGGGGGAATCCGCGTCGCCGGCACTTGCCGCTTTGGTCCAGCGGTTAGGCGCGAGCGCATCCCGCAGGCCACCCTCAACCGCGCCAACCGAGACCCCATCCCAGCCTTTCGAGAGGCAGCCGAAATCTGCCGGGTCCGGGCCACAACCGGCGCGCCCGGCAGCTTCCGTCTCTGCACGCGAGAGTACGGTCCGCGTTGCCGCGGATAAGCTCGACGCGCTCATGCAGCAAAGCGGAGAGTTACTCGTTGCCAACCATCACGCCAAAGAACGGCTCGGCGAGGCCCTCGTCCTCGGAGAGATCGTCCGCCAGCTCCGGCTCGACCCGGCTTTCCGCGACCGCAGAGGTCGCGGGGCGCAGCGCGCAAGCCAACGTTTGCGCGAGCTGGATCGCGCTCTCGATCGGCTGACATCCGCGCTTGCCAATAATCATGCCGCGTTGCAGCAAGCAGCCAGCCGAGTCGACGCGGAAGTGCGGCGCATCCGCATGCTTCCTTTCGCGACTGCCTGCGAAGGCCTGGACCGCATCGTCCGCGACACGGCGCGAAACACGCACAAGACCGCGCAGCTGCGCCTTCAAGGTACTGAGATCGAACTCGATCGCTCCATTTCGGACGGCTTGCGAGATCCGCTCGTTCATCTCGTTCGCAACGCAATCGACCACGGTATCGAAAATCCCCAGCGCCGGCGCGCGGCCGGAAAGCCGGAAACCGGAACCGTCAGTATTGCGGCGGCCCTCCGTGGCGAGGGAATCGAGATTACCGTCGCTGATGATGGTGCCGGGCTTGATCTCCCCGCCCTCCGAGCGCGTGCTCGGGATCGAGGCTTCTCCATCGACGAGGACGACGTCGCCAGTGCAGTGTTCCTGCCCGGCGTATCGACGGCACGAACAATTACCGGATTATCAGGTCGTGGAGTTGGCCTCGACGCCGTTCGCACCGCGGTCGACGCCATGCGCGGTACGATCCGCGTACGGTCTGCGCCCGACCAAGGAACGAGCTTCGTGCTCACCTTGCCGCTTACACTGACAACGCTACGTGTCGTTCTGTTCGAGCTGGCTGGACAAACCTTCGCTCTCGACGCTGCAATCGTCCAGCGCGTCTCTCGCGTACGTTCTGCCGCGATTGCCTCCGTGGAAGGGCATCCGGTCATTACGGGTGAGACGGCTCCGATTCCGCTGATTCCTTTTCGGGCCATCTTCGATCTGCCGGCCCTCGATACAACATCGGAACATACTGCGATCATTATTATCCAAGCCGGCGACCGCAATATCGCGCTCAGCGTCGATGCCTTGCTCGACGAACGCGAGATCCTTATTCGGTCGCTCGGGCCGAGACTATCTGGAGTTCACACGATTGCCGGAGCGACGATACTCGCCGACGGCACGCTGGCACTTATCGCACGAACCGCGTTCCTTCTTGAACGAGCTGGTGAGCTCACGCGCACGTGGCGCACGTCGATGGCTCCGAAGTCTAGCGCGCCACCACCCAAGCGCATCCTTCTGGTCGACGACTCCGTCACGACCCGCGCGCTTGAACGCAGCATCCTCGAAGCCGCAGAGTACGAGGTCATCACCGCGGGTGACGGAGAGGAGGCCTGGAAGACTCTCGCCGGCACCGAGGTTGATCTCGTCGTCTCAGACGTCGATATGCCGCGCATGGACGGATTTGCTCTCGTCGAAGCAATGCGCGCGTCGGCCCAGTTTCGTGATATCCCCATCATCCTCGTCACGGCACGCGAAAGTGATCACGACAAACGACGCGGCCTTGAGGTCGGCGCCGATGCTTACGTCCTGAAAAGCGGCTTCGACCAGCGTGCGTTGCTGGAAACGATTCGCCAGCTGCTGTGATGACGATTCGTCTGCTCAGGATCGTCGTCGCCGAGGACCGCGCAAACGCGACGCTTAGCGAGGCGTTCTCCCTTGACGCCGCAACCGAAATCACCGGCACTGCTACCGATGGTTTGCAAGTCGTCACGTTGACTCGAAAACTCCGGCCGGATGCAGTCGTCATCGACGCTCATATGCCGCGAATCGATGGATTCGAGGCAACGCGGCGAATCATGAGCGAGACGCCGACTCCGATCGTTATCGTGGCTGAGAACCTCGATCGAGCCGCAGTCCGCGTGTCGATGGAGGCCCTAGGCGCGGGCGCGCTTGCGGCGGTCCAAAAGCCGATGAATCTTGGAACGCCTGAGTTTGTCGTCCGGAGCGCGACGCTCGTCGATACCGTCCGAACGCTGGCCGACGTGAAGCTCGTTCGCCGCTGGCCGGATCGTCCCAGACCACGTCTGCCTGTTGTCGGACCCTCGATCGGTCGCTCTGCCATGCGTCCGGCGGTTGTCGCCATCGGCGCATCGACCGGAGGCCCCGCTGCCCTCCATCGCATCCTGCCCCACCTTCGTCCTACATTTCCTCTGCCGATACTGATCACTCAGCATATCGCGCGCGGGTTCGTGAACGGTATGGTCCGCTGGCTCGATGAAGCTGCTCCCCTCAAGGTCAAGCTGGCCGAGCATGGCGAGTCCCTTCAGCCTTCTACCGTTTATGTGGCTGGCGACGATCGTCACCTCACCGTTTTACCCGATCGCACCATTGCGCTCACGGAAGACCCGCCGAGCGACGGTCACCGTCCATCGGCGACGGTGCTGTTTCGCAGCGTTGCGCAGGCGTTTGGTCCGAAAGCACTCGCGGTGGTGCTTACCGGCATGGGTCGCGACGGCGCAGACGGTTTGGACGCGGTTCATCGCGCCGGCGGTCTCGTGTTCGCACAGGACGAGCCAAGTTCGGCGGTGTTTGGAATGCCAAAAGCTGCGATCGATGCCGGCCTAACGGATCTTGTTCTGCCGCTCGACGCGATCGCAGATCAACTTACGCTAACTGCGATGCCGGCGTAGGAGGTGCGATGCAGCAACACGTCTCCATCGTCGAAGACACCATCATGCAGCTACTCTAGCAAGACGATCGGAGACCGGTAGAGACATGGCGGCGATCCGCGTCCTCATAGCGGAGGATTCATCTACGGTGCGCGAGCTTCTGCGAACGATCATCGCAGCCGACGCTCGGTTCGAAGTCGTTGGTCTGGCCACCAACGGAAAAGAAGCCGTGCAGATGGCCAAGGCACTCAAGCCGGACATCATCACCATGGACATCCAGATGCCAGTCATGGACGGCTTCGAAGCGAGCAGGGAGATCATGACCGACGCACCCACGCCGATCGTGATCGTCTCGAGCCATTATGATGTCCGTGAAGTTACGGTGTCGATGCAAGCCCTGAGCGTTGGCGCGCTCGCCGTTCATGCCAAGCCACTCGGCCCTGACGATCCGAGCTTTGTCGAGCGGACCGATGAGTTTCTTCGCACGCTCTACACGATGGCACAGGTACGCGTGGTCCGCCACGTTCAGAAATACGACAGGCCCATCCCGCCGCTGACGCGGATCCGTCCGGCTACGGGAGCTTGTCGAGCCGTCGCGATCGCGATCTCAACCGGCGGCCCGGCAGCACTACGCGACATGTTTCACACGTTGCCCGAAGACTATCCCGTCCCGGTGCTGGTCGTGCAGCACATGACCCGCGGATTCATGGAAGGGCTCGCCACTTGGCTAAACGGGGTGTCTACCGTTCGCGTCAAGGTGGCCGTTCAGGCAGAACGGTTGCAGCCGCGGACGGTCTATCTCGCACCCGACGATCGGCATCTCGGCGTCACGGCGGATGGCGAGCGGGTCTATCTGGCTGATGATCCTCCAATCAAAGGCTTCCGGCCCTCGGGCACCTACCTGTTCGAGTCGGTGGCGCGAGCGTTCGGGGCGCACGTGGTCGGCGTGATCATGACCGGGATGGGAGATGATGGCGTCGCGGGACTCCAAGCGCTCCATGCGGCCGGCGCCCCGATCATTGCCCAAGACGAGGAAAGTTCGGTCGTTTTCGGCATGCCGTCGAGTGCGATCAGTGCCGGTCTGGCCGACGTCGTGCTGCCGCTCACCGCGATCGTGGCACAACTCTCGAAGCAGATCGCAAATGGCGGCGCGTGCGCTCCTCGGAACGATGCGCGGAGCTAAGGTGACGGGCTCCCATTCTGCCGCTTGGAGAACGTGCAGATCAACGGACCTGAGGGCGATGCCGACGTAGGAGGCGCTATGCAAGAACACATCTTGATTGTCGAAGACAGCCAAACGCAAGCGGAACAACTCCGCTCGATTCTCGCGGCTGCGGGGTTCGAACCGATCATCGCCCGTGATGGTTTCTCAGCCTTAGAGGTCATCGAGCGGGAATCGGTAGACCTCGTCATCTCGGACATCGTCATGCCGAACATGTCAGGCTATGAACTCTGCCGGCAAATCAAGGCACAACAACGTCACAAGAAGATTTCCGTGATGCTGCTCTCGCAGCTTCACGAGCCGATGGATATCATTCGGGGTCTCGAGTCCGGCGCGGACAATTTCCTGACCAAGCCCTACAAGCCAGACCAGCTGATCGCGCGCATCCGAACCATCCTCGCGAGCCGGAGCCTTCGCTCTGGCGGAGGCTTGCTCGGCATCCAAATCATGTTCCTCGGAAAACCCTTCACGATTACATCGGACAAGGAGCAAATTCTCGATCTCCTCATTTCGACGTTCGAGGACACCGTACAAGCCAATCGTGAGCTCCAACGAAATCGCGCCGAACTTGCCGCCGCCCGCGACCAAGCCATGGCAGCGTCGCGCATGAAGTCCGAGTTCGTCGCAACGATGAGCCACGAGATCCGCACCCCGATGAACGGGATTATCGGGATGAGCGAGCTTCTCTTGCAGACGCAACTTGACCCCGACCAACTCGAATTCGCGACTACCATACGCGACTCAGCTCATGCGCTGCTCGCAGTCATCAACGATATCCTCGATTTCTCAAAAATCGAGGCTGGCAAGCTCGAGCTAGAGATTATTGCTTTCGAACCGGTGCGCCTCATCGAAAGCGTCGCCGATTTGCTCGCACCGCAGGCCAGAGCCAAGCACCTCTCGCTCATGACCTATGTCGATCCCGCGATTCCACCGACTCTCTGCGGCGATCCTGGACGTTTCCGGCAAATTCTCGTCAATTTGATCGGGAACGCGATAAAGTTCACGGAACAGGGCAGTATCTCGGTCACAGCCGTGCTTGAAGACACGCTCCAGGATGAGACTTGCATTCGGATCCAGGTTGAGGATACCGGTATCGGAATGCCGCCTGAAGTGTGCGCGAAACTCTTTGAAGCCTTCACACAGGCCGACAGCTCGACGACACGTCGCTTCGGTGGGACGGGACTTGGCCTATCCATCTCCAAGCGGTTGGTTGAAGCGATGCGTGGCGAAATCACCGTCCAAAGCGTCGAGGGGGAGGGATCGATCTTTTCGTTCACGGCGTGGTTTCAGAATGCCGCGCCGGATCAAGCCGCCGCAAGTCATGTCGATGACGCCAAGCTGGCTCGATTGCGGAGCCTTCGCATCCTCATCGTCGACGACGATATGAAGGCCAGAGCGATCCTCGAGCGCCAGATCACGTCGTGGGCGCTGAAAGTCAGTGCCTATGCGAACCCCGCGCAAGCCCACCAGGCTCTCTTCGCGGCGGCTGAGGCCGAATGTCCCTTTGATGTGGCGCTGATTGACTTGCAGATGCCCACCGTCGACGGCCTCGCACTCGGGCGGGCCATTCGCGCAGATTCGCGGCTCGATCGCCTGCGCCTCATCATGATCACCGCATACGATCACGACGACACCAGAAAAGCCGCCCTGGACGCAGGGTTCTCAGCCTGCCTCATCAAGCCGATCCGACAATCGCAACTGCTGGATTGCATCGCGGGCGTCGTCGATCCCGAGCTGCGTTCGGGGCGAGCAGTTGCGAAGGCATCATATCCGCCGGCCGAAACTCCGTCGCGGAGCGCCCGCATCCTTCTCGTCGACGACAACGCCGTGAACCTGCGTGTGATCCAAAGGCAGCTCGGCAAGCTGTGCTCGGGCGAGATCGTTGTCGCCCGCAACGGTCGCCAGGCAGTCGATGCCGCGGCGGCGAGCGATTTCACGATGATCTTCATGGATTGCGAAATGCCCGAAATGGACGGTTATGAAGCCACCCGTATCATTCGAAAGACGGAAGCGTTCACGGGCCGGCACATCCCGATCGTCGCATTGACGGCCAACGCGCTCGAAGGAGCCCGCGAGCGGTGCCTCTCCGTCGGGATGGACGACTATCTCGCCAAGCCGGTTCAATTCGATGAGTTGCGCCGCGTCATCGAGTGCTGGCTTCCCGCCAGCGCACCGCCAGAGAAGTCAGATTAGATTAGGACGTGTTAACACACGTCATTGGTTTAGGCGGAACAGGTGCATACGTCTTGGATTTTCTTGTAAAGACGCCCGTTCGACAGATTCGCGCATTTGACGCCGACACTTTCTTCGTCCACAATGCCTTTCGGTCGCCTGGCAAGTTGGAGATGCCTGACCTCGGTAAGACGAAGGCAGCAGTCTACCACGCGCGTTACGGAAAATTTCCGACACGACCTATCTGCCGAGCCGATCGTTGTCGATGTTTCCAACGAAAAGGAGCTTCGCGACATTACTTTCGCATTTGTTTGCGTAGATAAAGGTTCGTCACGAGCCGCACCCATGTCCAAGCCACATCTGGCTCGGAGTGTCGATCGATAATATGGATTACGCGTGGCGTGCGAAATTGCTGCGGGAGACCAATGCGTTTGATTCGTTGGATCTCCGCAGGGCCGCGGAGCTCGAAATGCAGCGACAGCGTACTTCCTAGATCGTAACTCAATAGGTCAGGGATTGGCCACCGACGCGGCCTTCATGGAGCGGGTGTCGCGCTCAAAGGAGCGTGGCGAGCGAAGCCCTAGGGCGGCTCGGGTGATCGAACGGGCGTTCGACCAGAGTCGTTCAAGGGCATGCCGTCTCCAATTGCACTCGGCCATGTGCGAGGTTACGAACGAAGTCGATGGCGCTCTCGCCCGAAGTCGACGTCACCGTGACATCGACTTCTGCTTAGTGACATCGACTTCGGCATCCCACACCAGGGCGAACGCCCGTTCTGTCGCGGGCGCCGAGTGAGCCGGACTCGGGCCCCAATTAAGGCGCTCCCGGCGCTTAGTCGCATGGACTACGGCGACTAGACGCGCGGACCGCGGCGGTATCGGCGCAAAGAGAAAAAGAGGACGTCCTTAGTGAACGCATGTTCGGATTATAGCAACCTTAGCAGGGGCTTAGTCGGAAGCCACGGCTGGCGTCTCCCGTCCCGCACTCTCGGACTCCAATATGTGAGTCACATGCTTGACGATATAAAAGTCACATGGTATCCTTTTCCGAAATGCCAGCACCGCGGAGGCACCTGCAGCTCGATTGCGGCGGCGAGCTTCGACGGATCATCACGCGTCGAGATCGCACGCACCCCGAATCGATTGCGGACTTCTGCGAACGCTGCCACGCGACAATCCTCGATGAGGCTCGACCGATGAAAGCATCGCTTACAACCCTTCGCTTTGCGGCCGGCGATGTCACGAACGCGATTAGGGACTTAACATTCAGCAAGCACGTGCACCGCAAATTTGGCGCCATGATTCGTGGCAACATGAAGCTGCGATGGAATGGAAACCCGAATCTCATTCATATTCGGCGCGATTTCGGCTATGCGCAGTCCTTGCGCCTTCGCCGCCAAGTAGATCCGCCGGATACCGCCGACTCTGTACGTGGATTGCTTGAGGGCATTCTCGCGCTATCGCCGGCCGAGAAGTCGTCGCTTTCCGCGCCATTCGCGGAGGACGTCTTCATGGCATATCTCGTGGAAATTTGCGGAATGCATGAAAAGTTCCGATCGGCGCTGCGAATCCCAATCTCTCGAGCGTATGACGTCAGTCGCACGGAGAAACTGACGTTCGATGACCTCGACGACGCCGTCGATCGCCTGGAACGAATCGCCGAAGACGTAGTCTGCGCGCTCACCGGATCGCGAGAATGTATGTCGCCGGTCTATCAGTTGCCGCTGCTCGATATTTTCGAAGAGCCATGGTTCGACCGGAGCGCCCATCTAGCATATCCCTTGGACGGAAAGGGTGTCCCGAACGATGCGCTGCCACTGGACGCTGAGGACGCGCTGCGGTTGCCTCGTCCAAAACTAGACGTGCAGTCTGGGCAGCATTCGTTATCGGTGCAGGTCAGAAGCACGCACACGGTTGACCTTGCGGAGGTACGCGTGTTCGTGCCGCAACTCGGGACGATCATTGATCGCCCAATTGTTTCGCAAAGTGGCGAGACGCACGTAGTGCCGACGCCCGTCTTCCCTGCCGGAATGGCATCGATCATCGTTGAGTATTCCGTCGGCGAACACGTACTACGCACGTATCATGACGTCGGACCAAACAACTGGGTGGAACGACGCGTTCGCGGCCCCTTTGCCGTCGAAAACAGGATCGTTGGACCAAAGAGCGATCAGGCTGCGTGAAAACGCACTGGCGCGCTGAAGCGCGATAGCAGGTAGGACGATGCCGAAGGCCATCAAGGCCGGTTTCGATGAGTTGCAAGCGAGACTTACCATATCTGATCTACAAACATCGACGATATCAACGAGACAATCTAACGTTCGCGATGCCGTCAGGTCTGAATTTAAAACGCTTGACGATTTCCTCACGGGCTCGTACGCGCGCTCAACTATGATCGCTCCGCTGGCGGATGCGGACATCGACATCTTCTTTGTTCTTGATCCCGCTTACTACAAGAAATACTCGGCAACGGCGCTACTTGATAGAACGCGCACGGTTCTGCTAAGAACCTACACAAAAACTCCTGCGATTAGCAGATCTGGTCAAGCGGTAACCATAACCTTTTCTGACTTCAAAGTGGATGTCGTAATGGGCTACTATCGTGCCGAAGGTGGCTATCTGATTGCAAACTCGATCACAGACCAGTACCTAGCGACAGACCCAAAGAAGCACGTCGAACTCTGGAGCGCGTCTAACAAAGAGCACAGCGGCATGCTTGTTCCGCTATTAAAGATGCTCAAGGGATGGAACCGAAAGAACGGGGAGCTGCTTCGCTCTTTTCACCTTGAAACAATGTGTAGAGCGGCGTATAAAGGCGGCACGATCGGAAATTATCCCGGAGCAGTAAAGGAATTCTTTCGAGTAGCTTCTGCGTTCCTATCGGTGGTCGATCCCGCGGGGTATGGTGGTGACGTAGGCGCTTATCTTAGCAAATCGGACCGTGAAGGCGTTGTGTCGCGATTCGAGACGGCACTTAAGCGCACGACAGACGCGCTTGACTACGACAGTGGCGGAAAGGTCGAGGCCGCCTACGAACGTTGGCGTCTCGTGTTTGGAGACTATTTTCCTGCGTATGGCTGAGAGCTGGTTGGACCGTCAGAACTCGAAGGAAGCTATCCTGGCTCTTACCGCGGCGGACACCTACTGGTCTATCGTGCAGCGATGGCGTGCGATCGAAGCCTTTGTATTCGTCCTCATTCCGACGTTGTTAGCCGCACTGGCGCAATTCGTCTCCGAGATAGCCGTTGCGGTCGCCGTTGTGGGTTTCGCACTGACGGTTATCGATGCGACTCTCGCGTATCCACTGATAACGGCGTCGCGACGACGCGCAGCGCAAGCTGAGGATCAGTTTGATGCTCTCGCACTCAGCTTGCCGCGGTCTCTGGCGCGGCAGATCGATGGGCCCGACACGGCTGAGCTTCATCGAATATCTTCGGCGCAAGCCCAGAGTCGAGCGAACCGTCAGAAAGACTGGTACACGCCCAAACTCGGCGATCTTCCAATCTCTCTAGGCCGAATCGCGTGCATGAGAGAGGTGACCTCGTGGGACGGTGCCTTGCGTGATAATTATGTTCGCACACTAGTTATTAGCGTCGTATGTCTGAGCCTTGCGTTCTTGACTTATGGGCTTATTGCGGGTCTGAAGATATCGGAGTTCATGGTCCGAATTTTATTTCCACTGAGTCCTGCCATCTTGTGGATTGGGCGCGAATTGTGGGACCAATACGAGGCTGACCTCACCGTGGCTCGTCTTCGAGAAGCCCTCTCCGAATTATGGAGATTGGGGGTTGAGAAGCGCATCCCCGAAAATGACTTGTTTTCTCAAACCGTGGACCTGAGCGGCGCAATCTTTGCATATCGACTGTCGACGCCTCCAGTTCCCGAGCTGCTATATCACATACATCGCCAGTCTGCATCTAAGGTGATGATGAGGACTGCTGACGATCTTGTCGATGAGTACCGCGCGCAGACGGCTAGGCCGCACATTTAAGATCTTGACGAACGCATCCAGCGGTATGCTGCACGCCGCCTGTCACATACTTGAAAGAGTAGCCCAGGCTTAACTGTACCGAAGATCGTGCGTCCTGAACCTCTTTCGAACCAACTGTCGACGCTATTTCATAAGGCTGCCGTTATTGGCGTCAAAGAACCGCGCAAGACAGACGCGAAAGTGTGTTTTACTTGTTGCCGTCGTCCTGAGAGCCGTTCTCCGGGCCGCCCTTCAGGCCGATATCTCGACGAGGTGTCGGGTCCGGAACGCCACTAAGTCCCTTATCAAGCCGCGGCGTGGGGGTTGGCAGGCCACTCTTAGGCGCAGATGGAGTGCTGCTCGGTGGCTTCGCCTGCTCTTGTTCCTCGGACACTAGCGTGGTTTCGGAGGTGCGGGCTTGGCGCCCTCGACCATATGATCATGCTGAGGTGTGGGAGCGGGGATATTCGTGGGCTTCGGCTCCGGTATCGTCGGTGGTACGGGAGGTTTTGAAGAGTCGGATCCTGACATCCTGTCATATTTTAGCACATTTCCGAGCGACGCGTGGACCTGATTACTGGCGATGAATCGGTGTCGATAGTGGTTTCGGCGTGGGAGCGGGATGGCTTACCAAAATTGGGACAGCGGGTTGGGCCGGCGTCGTCAACCGCATTGCGTTCACTTGCGGCACAATCGTCGAGTGGAACGATCGCTCAACGAGTGCATCGGACGTCGCTGCTCCAAATAACACGACACCAAGAAGCAATAGGATGAATGCAACCAAGAGTCTGCGACCTTTCGCGATTCTCGTCCAGTGCTGACTTCGCGAAACCTCGTTCCACGACTCCGCGAGCGAGGCATATATCTTCGCGGCATTGTTCGGGTCAGCAAAGGTGCGGTGGTAATTATAGATAATCGGCGACGGTAACTGGAATGAATTTGGAAGGCTGACTGTTGCACCAACGAGCATGGCCGCGAGTAAGATGGCAATATCTACAATCACGAGACCAACAAGCAATGTCGTTCGGAAGAGTTCTTTGTCAAGCAACGTTCCAATGAGGCCGACCAGCGCAATCGCAAGTGTTACGAGGCCCGCACCTTTCGTCTCAAGATTACGACTTCCATCATCAAGGATATCTGCGTTGCGAATGGTTGCTTCGTAAATGAATCGCGGCAGGTCGGCTGAAGCGTAAGGATTCGTCGACGCAAGACGCTGCTGTTCCGCTTGACGATCTGCTTCAGGGATCGCTGGCCCTAGTTCTTTCGGCACTGCGAAACCAAGCCACTCAAGGAACTTACGACGGCGGGATGGTTGGCGTGGTCGGCGCCGCTCTAACTTTGCCACAAGATACACGACCTCGAAGTAACTATGTTCATGATTCTACGATCGCCATCACGCGAGATAATCACTAATCTCTACTGTGGTATATAGGCGCTTCCTATTGTAGATCGGTCGGCCTCCAATGATTTAGCGACAGATCCATCTTCACAAGCGGCTAAGAAATTCCGTCAGTTGTGTTGTCGATGCTGCGAAACGTATCCCACCATTGGAAATCTCGAACGATAGGCGCGCATGGGGGGGGTTCCGGCGGTGGTCACTGCTTCGCGAACATTCCCGTGAAGACAGCGTAACCGTTGCGACGTAGCTCGAGCACCCTTCCGCTATCATCGGTAAGGTAGCAGCGCTCAAATGGATCGATTGGTGGAGTCAAGGTCGCCACCTCATTCAGGGTGTTTCGAAGAAACTCCCAGCGGTCCGTCAAGAGCAAGACTATCCAAAGAGGCGTCTTACGATACGCTTCCGCAGCGCGACGGTGGTCATTTAGGACGCGCACGATGTCACGAATAGCGGGATAAGTACTCGCATTAGTCGCTCCGTGACCAATGTCGAAAACGGGTATGGGAGAGCTAGAATTGTGCCACGTGGCACCCCGTGAATGAAGTGCCGGATAATTCGCAGAAAACGGTTGCCTATCGCCGCCATTAAGGTGCTCACCGTCACGAAAGAATCGTTCGATCTCGGCTTGTAGCGAGACTCTTTCTTTCTTACTAGCGATCTGATGCTTGCCGACAACATGGGATGAGAGAAAGATCGTTGCGTGACTGTTTCCGAATGCTTTCGCAAAAGCAGAATCGCTATCTATTAGCCTTCGGATACTAGCGGTTAGTTTTGCTGACTCTGCCTCGTGCTGACGCTGTGCTGTATTAGTCACGTCGGCTTGTTCAACCCCAAAAAGAGCGCCATCTTCAAGGGCAACATCAAGGTCTGGACGCTCTAGTTTATTCCCGCTTTTATCCCGGGACTGAATTCGGATGCCCTCATGGCTGAGGAGACCGAGAACCAAGGCAACACCCAAAACTTCATTCGACCACCGATCCAGCATCATGTCGTCGGGCGATGAGCCACCGCTTGGCCAATCGATCGCGCCCAAGCGCGTATCGTCGACCTGGTACTCTGCCATACGCGAACGAAGTTCTAGATTCCGGCCTGCCCACGCGCCGGTCGCTATCATATTGTCATAGGTCATAAGTCACCTCACTTCATCGAAGTGTGGTTTTTTCAAATCACATTGTGAGGAAGAACAGCACGCTATGACGACGTCGATGCCGCCGTGTCTACTAAAGCATTCCAGTCTCATGTGATAGTGACATCCACGTCCAAGTCTTCTCGCAGTGCGTTTTTGGCGATGAGTTCGCCTACGGGAGTCAGTCGGCATGCGGCTACGGCTGGGACTCCAGTGGATTGGTTCGTGTGGTAGAAGTTGTAGACTCGATCGGTTAGTGAGGAAATCTCCTGATCCTCACGCAATTCCGGAAATCGATTCGCGAGTGGTTCCAAAAGATCAGGGACGAAGGTGCCATCAAGGTATCCACGTGATGTATCGTATTCGAGCAGCCCAAGAGCCGTGAGCTGAGAAAAATCCCGCGCCAGCAGCGGTATTTCAAATGCCCAGGAGAGTTTGTCGAAAAGCCAGGTTCGATATGCCTCGCGTTGCGACGATAGGTCGGTTTTGTTCGGATATGTCGGATAATGGATCAAGCCTTAAAAGTAATATTAATGCGAGAAGTCTAACCTGGTGGGGCGTGATATCACGCATGCGCTCTATAGCGATGCGCGTCGTTGCCCCCCGGGCCGAATCGTCTGCTGCGCTAAGGCGTTCGATGACTAAATCGGCCAGAGTCGTGCAGGACAGCTGGTCGTCAACTTCGATCGCACTATCGAAAGCCGCCTGAAGCGCTCCGGTGACCTCGGGGCGTGCGAATAGCTGATCTAAGCGAGCATTTGTTATCTTCTGCGCCTGCTCGAGATCGCAGATACGCCGATCAAGCTCTTCGGCAAACGTGCGCAGACGATTTTGTGCGGTTTGGAGATCTGGACCGTCAATTAGAGCCGCTTGTCCTCCCCCGAACCGACCGAATAGCATTCTAGCAAGGACAGGTCCAGCCCGATGGGCGATGCTATCAAAGCCGTCTAAGGCATAGTGAAGAACGACGTCGATTCCTATGTTGACAAGCTCCGGCGGCACTGCTGGGAGAGGGGTCACGGAAGCTCTGAACCTGGCGTTGGAATTGCGGCAACATCGGTTATCGAGGCGCGCGGTATAAATGCGCACGTCAGAATAGGGATCACGACACGTCTAAAATGCGTAGCGGGATTCGGGCGGGGTGAATCGTTATCGGAAGAAGACGGTTGGCGTCGGTTTCTTCCGGCCGCCCAAGACCGTCGGCGCTCAACGAATTACCGGTCTCACTTAGGTGCTGTTCTAAGATACCGATTTGCCGATAGTAGTTTCCGTAGCGATCGGCATACTCGACGATGACGTGACGGATCTCTTTGAGATACTCTCGGAAGGCGATCTTATCGTCGAGTCGTGACTTTAGAACGACGCGGCTGCCGTCGCCGGCAAGCGTAACAATCAGATCCAGGTGCCCAACGCCACTAACGTACGGCCGCACATCCGTAGCAACCGTGCCGGCTGCCAAATTGCGAAGCTCCGCGACGATCATGGGAGGCTGCCCGGGTACCTTTTCGGTGCGCAGCTTGAAGTCGAGGAAGGGGCAGTCCTCAGTTCGCCTCTTTGGTTTTGAAGTATTTTGAAAGTTGCGCTGGTCGGCAATCAATAGTCGAACCAACTGCTCAAGTGCGTCGGGACTGTCGTAGCGGCCTGAATCGCGACCTCGAAGGTCAGCGATCGTCTCCATCCCGTCATCGGCGCGACTCGGATCATACACGATGCGCCAATTCAGTTGCTCGCCCATTGCGAATCCTAGCTCAAGGAAGACGTTCGGTGATCTGCCCGATAGGTCGAAGATCAACAGATCGGCTTCGCGCATTTGGCCCACGACTTTGTCGAAAACGTGCTGGTTCGTTATCTGGTCTCGCGCGCAGAGCACCGTTGCCTTGCTATCGCATGCGCGACGCACTGCGGTCTCGACGTAATCGTATTCGCTTGAGAACGGGAACGCGATAAAGATCTTCTTCATGGTCGTATACAGGAATCTCCCACTATGCGGCTGCGCCCTGAGAAGGACGTTTGACTGAGGCCAGAATGTGCAGGCGCTTCTCGGCGACAGTAACTGTCGCGAAAGAACCCCACCCGAAAGACAGGGTATCATCTTCGATGCCGTCTCCAAAGATGATGCCGTCTTCATCCATCTCGGAGCGAATCTCAAAGAGTTCGCCCGAGGTAAGGGTCGCCTGGGTTATAGCTGTTCCAAAGCCGCTGCCAGGGAAGGCCTCGCGGACGAATACAACAAGGGTGGCGTCAGAGGCGCCCGGCAGCGACAAGCTCGACCGGCGCTCCAGATGTATAGATCGCGCCCAGCCGGTGCTGCCCGTGCCTGTTGCGACGATGATGCCGGAGGATAACTGGCGCTCCTCGCGATCTGACAGGCGTAGGACGTAACGAGCAGACTGGTGACCTCGGTGTCCGATGAAAATCTCGTTGAGCGCGAGAAGCCGTTGCCCGTCGTTAAGGGTAGCTTGCACCATCGTGCGCAGCTCGATGTGCACGTTGGCCGCAGAGATTGCTGTGAGAATCGCTGGTATTTTCCCTGGCGAGTGAAGCACGAGAATGCCTTCGAAGGCACTCGGGTCAGGATTCACGCCAACGACCAATTGCTCGTCCAGATATTTTGCGACGTTGGCGACCAGACCGTCCTGACCGACGGCGAAAATGACATCGGCCGGCTCGAAGATGAAGCGGTCAAGGTCCGACCGGCTAATCGCGACCTTACGCCATTGTCCTGGAACGGCTTGCGAGACTGTCGCGACAGCGGTCTTTATCCTGTGGTGACGTTGTTCAATATCTACGAGGCTCTTCGCAGTATCTGCAAGCGCGAAACGTGCCTGCGCGCGTGTACCGTAGCGCGCAAGAAGAATCTCGTATTCCGTCGGCCTCGTAACGATCACTGCTCGCGGACTCAGTGCCGGCATGTCTACGACTCCTGAAGACGCTTCGTGCCGGCGGCGGCCAGCGTTGCAAGCATTGGGCTCAGCAGGTCTGGCGCAATGTTCACGTGATCGATCGCTTGGATCTTGTCAGCGAATTCGCGAGCCGCAAGACCAAGAATGACGCGTGGTTCTGTATCGGTGTACGCAGCCAATCGTTCGCGTTCGACTTCGTTGCGTGCACCCTCGACGATTCGGACGTTTTGTGCTTGGGCCTCGCCGTCGATGAGACGAGTAGCCGCCGCACCTTCGGCGACGATCTTCTGAGTCGCGGCATCGTCGAGAGCCTTACGCTTCGCGTTCTGACCTTGCTGCTGGAGAAGCTCTTCTTCGCGCTTCGCGAGCTCGATTCGGTTTTGCAGCTCGTTCTCCGCGATCGCGCGTTCTTTCTCAACGGCAAAGGCGCGGCGTGCAAACGTCGCTTCGTCGGCCCTCTGCTTGATGTCCTCACGCGTTGGAGCTTCAATCGCTTTCTCGAGATCGGGCGACGGACGAATGCTCGAAATCCGTACGGAGGCTACAGCAATACCTAGCGATCTGAGATGCGCATTGTCGCTAAGTCCAGCTTCAATGTGCCGGCGCAGCTGCTCGAGGCCATTTATTAGTAGCTCACGGATTGGCGTTCGAGCGACATACGCATTCGCGAACTCCTGCGCCAGTTGCGAAAGCATGAGCTCGAGGGACTCGACCGGTTCTCGAATATAGCCGCCCTCACAGAGGTCGATCGTAAAGTCAACATGGTCGGCGAGCACGTTTGGATCCTGGGCACGATACATCAGTGCACCTTGGGCCGTCACGTCCTGAAAGTCGGCCGACTTGCCGTGAATCACGAGTGTCAACTCGCGATCGTCGACCGGAACCTCAGCGATGCTGTCGCTCAGCGGGCGAAACCAAAAGGAAAGACCGCGGCCACTTTTGAGGACCCGTGCATTTCGATAGTGGATGGCGTAAGCGCTCGCGTCGATGCGTGCGTGCCGCCAAATGGGAAAACGTCGAATCTCAGCCATGACCTACTCCTTTGCTGACTTAGCGCGACGATAAAGAAGAGGATTGCGGTGCCCAGTGCCTTTTCGCGTCGCGCCAGTTGGTTCTAAGAGCCCGGATGCCAGCATGCGACGGCGGAACGAGTCGGGGTTCACGCGATTGCCAAGAACGGTCTCATGGACGCGTTGCAACTCGGTCATCGTGAACGTCTCGGGAAGCAGCTCGAATCCGATCGGCGTGTAGTTGAGCTTGCCGCGAATACGCTTGACGGCCATTCCGACGATTTGATCGTGGTCGAACGCAAGGGACAACCGAGAACCGTTGGGTCCGTCAAGCATAACCGGGCCTCCGGTTTCGCCTTCCCACGGAACTCGGATGTGCGCAAGCTGCACATCTTCTGAAGTGGTTGAAAGTTCGGCCGCCGGCACAAGAGCGTAATAGCCCACGCTGATGATGCGCATCCGTGGGTCCCGCTTGGGCTCTCCGAACGTATAGAGCTGCTCGAGAAATATTCCGCGGTACCCGGCCTTTTCGGCCAGAACGCGCGCCGCCGCGTCGTCGAGCGACTCGTCCATATGCACGAAGCCACCCGGTAGCGCCCATTGTCCGCGATGCGGTGGTTCATGCCGTCGAGCCACAACGGTCAGCAGATCGCCTGCATCGGGTGCCAGCAAAACTACGTCGACGGTCACCGACGGCCGGTCAAAGGCAGCGGGGTCGTAGTTCTCGAGGAATTCTCGGTCGTCCGAGAGCTTTGATGCATTGTGCATTAATGCAGATAGCATAAATGCGGGGTGCATGAAAGTCAAGCCTGCGCCAAGACTGACCCAAGCTTCAGTGTGCTGCACTATGCAGCGTTATGCTGCAAATTGCAGCAAGTAATGATATTATGGCGACCCATGGCTCGTCGTCGGTCGCAAAATCCTACCGAGAAGGACCGTATTTCGGTGTCGATCTCGGAGGCCGACCGTCAGCTGTTGAAGGCGAACGCCGCGGCGATCGCTGGCAGCGAAGCCGGGTTGGCAGAAGTCATCCTCCACGAAGGCCTCAAAAGGGTCGGCGAGTTGGTAAAGGCCAGACTTGACGCCGTCGACACAACCAAGAAGAGCGGGGCATCTAGTAATCCCGCTGATCCGCCAGCTTGAGGGGCGGCTTCCAAGGTCGAGATCCCCTCCTACTCGAGGCCTCGCCTCTTGCCCCACGTCTGCACGTAGACTCCTTTAGTCACCAAGGCCCACGGCGGTCTGCTATCCAACCACGATAGCGCCAATGTTTATCGTGCTACGTACAACATGGACCTTCAACAAGGGTGACTGCGGCGATCATGGGGGCCGGTCTCAAGGAGCACTACTGCGTGATTGAGAGACGCAGGCGGAAGTCGCGCGCGAATGAGGACGCCAGTGCCGGCTTCCTTTGGAGGAGTTCGTCCAGATTTCGTAGTCTAGTGCGCGAAAACGCGAAGACTCTGGATATAAGCCAAAACGCTTACATCACTTCGACTCTTTTGCTCTCAGCGATAGAGCTGCATAAGGAACGTCCCTCGAAGAGAGCTCTTGCATCGCTCATTGAGGAAATGAATGCTGCTTTTCCGGATGATCGCAACATCATGTGCGATTGTAGCCACGAAGAATGGTCGCGACTAAAGCAGCTCATTACCGTCCTCGAGGATGCCGGTGTTGTGGCAGGCTTGCACCTGCGACACGATGCCCGTACGGCCAAGACCACCTACTCGTTCCGATTCACACCGGAGGGCCGGGATGTCTGGAAAGCGCTTTCTCCTCGCCTTCGGGAAGCAGCCGGGTAGCGATATCTCAACGTAATATCACAATGTAGAGGTGTCAGAGAGATATCTAGCTAAGGGGCTGCCCCATGGAGGGAGCAGCAGCTGGCTAGCCCGCATCCTCGAGAGGGTCACCGACCTCGCAAAGCCGCAGCCGGGCCACCAACGTCCACGAGGGTCCGGCGCCCGAGCCTCCCTGGGCGAGGCAAGGGGCATCTCGGATCTGCGGACGGCTTCGGGTGGAGATAGCCTTAGTGCGGCTCCTCCGACGCATTCAAGAGACTCGCCGTAGCGCAATCGGAGCGTTCTGGCTCCAGAACCAGTGCTGTAGCATCAAGAGGGCATGTCTTACCGGTCGTCTCGATCGCCGGAGCTCATGCTCGCGCGCAATAGGCGCAAGTGATCGACGCTCGTGAGAGCGGCGTTTCATTTTGACAGCACTCTTTTCGATGTCGACTATGGGACGCCGTGCCGGTTTGCGGTTTTGCGTGCACTCATGGCTCAAAGTGAATGGCACGGTAACACGCGGGTCGTCCTAGGTGATCTCATGCTTTCGAACCTCGTGGGCACACTTTCGGAAGTGTGCGACCGGCCTGTGCTGGAGTGTGCATCACGTACGGCACCAGAGTGGCGCTCTTCCATCGATTCTCATACCGATCTTGATCTTGATCGGTTTTTCGACCTCGCCTTAGGCGGCGTCTTTATCGTCGCGCTCACGAACGTTAGTCGAAGGGTTGCCAAAAAGATGCATCTTGCATTGTACGGTATGGACGCTTACGTTGGCGTCACAAAACCAAGCGACAAGACCCTCACACAACGCTACATCTTCGTACATTTACTCGAAGAGGCTCGTATCAGAGGAAAGGATTACCGTGTCTTTGCCGACGCCGCTTCTACCGAAAGAGACGAATGGAGGCTTTCTGAAATCAGGGAGCTTGGAATATTCAATAGCGTTCCATTTGAATACGCCTTGGGATGCCTCTAGATTTTCCTCTCGTCGTATCGGCAGCTGGCACGCAAATTGCGAAGTTACTGGGCCTAAGTCACAAGGCGGATACCTCTAGATGGTGCCGCGGCGACGTGGCAAAAAACCTGGCAACCCGGCGAGCTCCGTATATGGCAGAGCGGGTGTACGCAAGATACCGCGCAGCCGGCGTAGCGCGACCGGCGCCTTTTGGAGTCTCAAAAACAGAGATCTGGTCCCCTTCGAGTCGTCACTGGAGCGGGACCTATTGATGCTGCTCGAGTTCGAAGACTACGTCTCCGGTTACGAGGCCCAGCCGGTGCGGTTTCGCTATAGGGCAGCGAGCGGCCGGAAAACATCTGGCGTAATCGATCTCGCCCTTGAGCACAATGGCGAAAGGTTCGCCTACGTCGACGTCAAGTTCCGTCGAGAGATCGTGCACTACTGGCAACGACTGAAGGCTCGTTTTTCGGGTGCGCGCGACCACGCTGACAGTGAGAACCGTGATTATTTCATTCGTACGGAAAAGCACATCCGAACGCAATACATGCTAAACCGTCGCTTCCTCTACCCATTCCTCAAACGAGCTGCCAATCCCGACCATATTTCGATTCTGGTAAAGTCGCTTTCTTCGGGGGCAATGAGCGTCGCAGATCTGTTGAACAAATGCGCCGCCGATAGGGAGCTACAGTCTGAGATTGTGCCGACGTTGTGGCACTGCGTCGCGACAGGCCAATTTCAGTGCGATAACACAAAGCCGATAACCCTTGATACAAAAGTTTGGATAGCAGACCGGCTCGAGTAAGGTCAGAATTCCGAATTGCGCCCGGCGTAAAAGCTCAAGCTTTCGGCCGCCCATGTCTCGTTATGGACATGAAGCACTATGACTCTATCATGATCCGCGACCTTCTCACAAATGAAATCCAACGCGTCCGAATATTGGACCTCGAACCATTAGAGCAGCTGAAAACGGTTTCGCGGCCTGACGCTGCGGAGTGCGATCCCGAGAAGAATCGCGACATGCGTGTCGCTCAAGCGCGACTGGCAATTCTTCAACCGTACCTCGAACTTCCGCGAATGACTCGAAAAGCGGTTGAGGAACTGGGCAAAAATGATGTATTCGATCTCAGCACTAGTGGAATGTATGCCCTCATTGCTCGTTACAAGAACGACGGGCAACTGACGGCGCTCTTCCCTCATCACCCAACGGGAGGTGCTGGAAAGAAGCGGCTACCAGCTGAGCGCGAAGAGCTCATCGAGATCGCAATTAAGTACTACTGCGATTCGAGGCAGCCTTCACTGAAGGCGACCATGCGAGAGGTGCGCCGTATTGCCCGCGATCGCAAAATCAAGGCCCCCGATCGGCATACCGTAAGCAGCCGCATACGTGCATTACCTCCCCGGGTAGTGCTAAGCGCCAGGTCACATGGCAAGCTGGCAGATGATCTGTTCAGAACGGCAGCTGGAAGCTTCGATGATGCCCTCGCGCCGCGTGCGGTTGTCCAGATAGACCACAAAAAGCTCGACATCATCCTGGTCGACGAAGAAACGGGACAACAGATCGGTAAGCCGTGGCTAACGGTGGTCTTTGATGTCTGCACGCGCATGGTGCTCGGAATGCACCTTTCTCTCAATCATCCAAGCGCAATAACCGCTGGGGCGGCCCTCATCCACGCAATTATGCCGAAGGAAAAGTGGCTCGCGGATCGGGGGATCGACATCAAATGGAACTGTTACGGATGGCCTGAGACGGTGCACGCCGACAACGGCCCAGAATTCCGCGGCCAGATGCTCTTGATGGCTGCAGCGATCCACAACTTCTCGTTACAGTTCCGCCGGATCTACACGGCGCCAGATGGTGGGCACCTCGAGCGATGCTTGGGCGGCTTTCCAAATGCCGTTCACAAGTTGCACGGCACAACTTTCAGCAATCCTGAGCATCGAGGCAGTTACAAGTCCGAAAAGGAAGCTCGTTGGACGTTGCGGAGCTTGGAGAAATGGCTCGTCTTGAAGATGGCCGAGTACCACAAGGAGTTCCACGAGGGCATCCGATGCGCGCCAGAAAACCTGTGGAACGAACTCATCTTCGGTACGGAAACGAAGCCGCCGCTGGTTGGGGTTGTAAGCCGGCCACGCGACGATATTCAGACGCGTTTAGACTTTCATCCGTTTGTGATGCGGACAATTCAGCGTGAAGGCGTTCGTATCGGCAACCCCTGGTATTGGCACGATGATCTCATACCATTGATTGGCGCAAAAGAACCAAAATCGAAGCTACCAAAGGCGTTTCGGTTCCGTTACGACCCCAGCGACTTTCGCGTTGTTTGGTGCTGGAACGAAAAAAAGAACGAATATATCCCAATTCGCGCCAAAAAGGCACCCCCGATCATCGTGAGCATGAAAGAGGATAGCGTCCTTCAAGCAGAGCGACGAAAAGCTGGCCTTGCGGCCATCGATCATGATGGCCTCGATCGTCTGCATGTGATGGCCCGAGAGTTAGAAGACAAGGTTTTGCGATCCGAGGTGTCACCTCGCAAAACGGTGGGATTACGTCGCCGTCGCGAGAGGCGCCGCCTCAATGCTGAACTTCGTGTAGTGGACGATTCATATGTAACGCCGCAGCTCGACACAACCCCTGTACGAGATCTTTCCGGCTTTGAGATCGAGGACGCGTGAAAAGCGTCGCTCCTCTTTCAGACCCGAGAATCGACGCTCTACGCAACGACGATCGCTGGATCAAGGTACCGCGCTTTGAGTATTGCCTCGATCTTCTTGAGCGTGCCTTCAACGCTAAGACGCGAGGTCGACCCGTATGCTATATCTTCATCGCCGATGCGTCGATGGGTAAAACGTCAATTGCTCTCCGGTTCCTAGCGCGTCACCCCCCGCAGCGTAATCCTGCGGCCGAGCACGATCTCATTCCCGTACTGTACGTTCCGGTCGGTGACGGTCCTGAGTTAGGAGCCTTATTGTCCCGCATGCTGCGGCTCCTTGGGCTACAGTATGTGCCGCCTCGCCGGCGTATCTATGAGCTTCACGAGCAGGTTGCCGCGCTTTGCAAGAAACTTGGCGTGCGAATGATTATCTTTGATGAGATTCACCATCTACTAGCCGGAAGCGCGAAGATCCAAGAGCGCTGCCGAAACTTCATTAAGGATCTTACAAACGACCTTCAGATCCCCATTATTGCTATGGGGATCGAGTCGGCAAGCCAGGCTCTACTATGTGACCCGCAGCTCCGAACCCGCTTCCGGCCAGTGCGTATCTCAGTATGGGAGTACGGAGATGATCTTCTCAATTTCCTAATATCTCTCGAACGGAAAGCCAATCTCCATCAGCCGTCCAATCTCGCGCAAAGCGCCATCGTGCACAAGATTTTGGAGAAGACAGGCGGATACACAGGGTTGATCATTGAGCTTGTCACCGAGGCAGCAGCCGAGGCGATAAGAGATGGCTCGGAGCGGATCACTCTCGAAACGATCGAGAAGTGCGAGTGGGTTCCTCCTGCCTTTCCGGGCATGAGTTTCGCGTTCTGATGTGTCGGCTCGGCAGCGCCTTCCGCTCCTCCTACCTGTGCGCCCAAAACCTAAGAGCGGCGAGCTCTTTTCGTCGTGGTTTCTGCGTGTCGCCGTCTCGAACAACTTATCGATCCATGAAGCCTCGTCGTTTCTGGGTGATCCTATATGGAACGCAGACGTCGACGATCTCGCACGACCTGACATTATCGATAATCTTGCTACTGCAACTGGTACGCCTGGCGATACAGCGCGCCAGACGACGATGTCATCCTTTCAAGGTCGCGTGTTCTTGCGGCACGTTTCGGGCGAGTCACCGTGGGTGCTACACCTCACGGCTGGCATTCGAAAACGTCAACGGGCTGGGCTACAGGCTTGCATTAAATGTCTTCATGCCGGCGGCTATTTTCAAAAGATCTGGCGACTTGGTTTCGTCACAACTTGTAAGAAGCACAGATCGCTGCTAGTCGATCGTTGCAGTTGGTGCCGCCAGCCCATAAGAGTATGGAATTCATCTCGACACAGCGTCGCGGCAGTAGCGCAATGCGTTCGCTGTTACATGCCGCTCGCGGGCGCGTCAAAGGCATCGGAGCAGGTGCTGGAGCTGCAGTCCGTCTTGCTCGATGTCGCCTGCGGAAGAGAAGATGGAGCAGCGCTTCAGTTGTTTGCGAGTATCCGAAAACTGTTCATCGATCAACGCGGTCCAGCCGCAATTGTGCCTGAGAGGCTATCAGTGATCGCCAGAAATGTCATGTTTGAAGAGCTGGTCGAGCCGATAAGCGTTCTTTATGCCGAGTTCGAATCGCAACGCTAAGCTCATCGACCTCGCCACGTGGCGGCAGGGACACGAGATGCTCTGGCCCGGGCGTCCAAAGCCTATGGGGGACGAGCTTCTATCATCGTGGGTATGCCGGCTTGCTGAAGAAAATGGACTTCGGTATGCAGAGTTTTGTCGACGAAATCTTCCTGCCGTTCCATCGAACCGTTATGAGAACTTAGATCTCTGCGCTGGCGAGGAACACTGTCTGGCACTGTCCCGCGGCAGTGGTGTTCCGGTGAACGACATTCTGGCTCTTAGTTTGCGCTCATGTGCCGACGTGTTCTCACGCCAAACGGTCGCTCAGGGAACCTCTGATTGGCTCCTTCCATCTCAGGTAGCTAAGGGATCTCGGGGATGGCAGTGGTGTAAGGAGTGCGTTGAAGACTCGCGACATCTCCGCCGAGAGTGGCGTCTGACGTTCGTGACAGTGTGCAGTAAGCATCTCGCCAAACTAGTCGAGCGTTGTGATGATTGCCGAGTGAGCCTGTCCCGAACACGTGAAGATCCATTGCTAGCGCATGAGGCTGCTCTGCGAACGTTCGTTCGCTGTAATAAGTGTGAAACGCAATTCGCCTCGGAGGACGGGCAGGTGCCGCGCCTCCAGGCCTTCCAAAGCCATCTCTTAAGAAAATTATGGACGAATTCCACTCAATCACAGGAGCAAGCGGCCGAACATACAGCCTTTTTCCGAGGACTTCGCTTGGCGGTAGCCATTATGGCAGAATCCGACTTGGGTTACGTCTACGATAAACGGAAAAGGCCAAAGGCGTTCGAGTTTCAATCGGTGCACTATCGCTTTGATCTTTTAGCGACGCTAGCCGACGCGGTCGGCCAAAACTATCAGGAACTCGACGAAGTTTGTGCCAGCCTTGGAGGACTCGCGAGCCGGAGCCTACGCTTGATAGACGATGACCTCAGGTTAGATCCGAGGTTAATTTCAGAATTCAATGACGTCTTGAGTGCAATGGTATCCAAAGGTGTGGCCCTCGCTTCCTCAGCCGGCTCACGATCCATTATGGAGGCGCTGCGTTATCTACCGACCGTCCTATCCGGTTCCGCTCCGCGCAGGGGTAAACGCCGTCGATCGATTCCATGCTATGAGAATGAAGCATACATAGAGAGTAGCGAGGTACGTGCGTTCCCAACGCAATCCTGGTGGATCGCCTGACCGAGCCCTATGCACTATGGAATCAACTGCAGATCACGGGCTCTGACGATTGCACCGACCATTCGCGTCGTGCCTAGCTTCTGACGAATATTGTTTGCATGCCACTCGACTGTTGCGGTCGATAGTTGAAGTGAGGCAGCGACTGTTCTCGCGGTGCCGCCTGTCATATACCCATGTAAAACTTGCAATTCTCTGGGGGTCAAGACCACCTGCACCGGTCGATGAGGCATTCGCTCGACGAACGCTCGCAGCACGAGGTAGTATCCCGCAATACGATCGGCCCCTTTGGGAGGCTCGTCGTAATCCGCATAGAGCACCGCCTGAGCGAAAGCTAAGATGGCCGGTTCCATGTAGCGGTCGTAAGCGAAAAGATACCGAGTAGCCTCAGCTTTTCGATTTGCGTTTAGCAATACAGCTAATACCATGACACGGGCTACGAGCTTGAGTCGAAGACGCGCTGGGGCTTCCTTTTGAAGAACGCGACCATGATGCAATGCATTGTAGGCCTCTCTTAGCGCAGTTTCGATATCTCGAACCCGGTATGCAGCCAAGGCCCGAAGGGCATGGAAGAGTGGTCGGTACAGTACGTCGATTTGATGAACATTTACCGAGCGCAACTGCTGATGCATTGCCGCCCAGTTGCCGCTCAACGCAAATCCAAGTGAATCGCCAAAGAGTGGCCAGAAACGAGCGGCATCGGTCTCGAGTGTCCGTGACTTGTCCAGTTTGGAACGAACGTTCTCTAGAAGTGCTACGTTGCCCGTTTCCGCTGCGAATCCGCATGCAAAGGCTAGGGAAGCAGAGCGCAGTGAATCGTCATCACACCTTTCCGCGGCGAGCACGCATTGCTGAACGTATGTTGTGCTTTTGGGCACCTGCAATAAGACATCGCCGTATAGAAGAGCAAGATTGTGGTAGGCCATCGTCGCAAGTCGATTTGCCTTGATCGACTCGGCAAGTTTGGCAGCATTCAATGCGTATCGTTCGGCGAGAGCCGAATCCTCAAGAAGCTGCGATGCAACGCTGAGCCTGAGGCTCACGCGGATCTGCTTCAGGGGCGGTAGAGCGGAAGCATCCTCGGCGATCTGACGTATCTCGAGCGTGGAAGCTTCACGTTTGCTGGCTCGAACGATAACATCTAGAGCCCTAATTCCCGGCTCGACAGCCTCGTCCGCCAAGACCTCTGTCAATTGGCGGTTTGCATCGTGCAGCGATCCCGCTTCGATTAACGTCGTGACCATCGTCTCTCTGATGGCCTTGGGAAGCGGCCCTGGAGGCGCTACGCCCAGCGCGGCGTTAAAGCAGTCGAGAGCGGCTTTGACCCTACCATCTGCCTTCTCAAGAAGTCCTCTGAGTGCGATGAAAGCGGCATGTTCTTTTCCAGCCACATCAGCCGTATGGTTGAAGATGGCTTCGAGTTCACGATAGGTTCCTGAGTCGAAAGCGTCGACACCGTGAACGAACAGCTCGTCCAGGCAGTCGCGTCTTTTCAGCGGGGACCCTCGGATTTGGAATGAGGCTGTGTCGATGTAAGGGTCCGGAATGGACGCCTCGAAAAGGACGGCGGAGAAACACGCTCGGCCTCATTAAGCATCCCAAGGCCGCAATAGTGGCGCATGGTTACTACGTGTGGCTGGTTCACCACATCAGTGTGAGCAGTCCGTGTGCCAACGTGTAGGCACTCGTCAGGAGAACAATCCGGTAGTGGACGTTCGATCGCGGGCGCTAAAGACGTGGATGGGCTATGGGAGTTGGTCGGCCCGCTACTGGTTCGTCGGCATGGAGCCTGGCGGTTCCGATGACCGGGAAACGTATGCGTCGTGGCTGCGTCTGGGTGGAACAGATCTAATCGATCTTCGAGCCCATAACCTTGATTGGAACGCTCATGTTGATGCGGAGGTCCGTACGCGCTGGTTCGATGCCACGTCACGGATACAGCGTACTTGGAGCTGCCTAATTCGATTATTGCTGGCGTTTGAAGGCTCCGCGACGGACACTGAGTCCGTGCGAGAGTACCAAGCACACCGCTGGGGCCGTCCGCATTCGTCCCTTGGGGGAAGAACGCCCGACGCCGCATACTTCTCTTCACCGGCCGTGGAAGCGGCCTAACCCCGCAGGGTTGTCACTTATAGAACGGCGCTTTGCTGTTCAAAAAACCGGCGCCACCTCTAGCCGACAAAGAGATTTGAACGCGTTCGTCGCCGTCGATCGAGGGTGACAACTTCGGCTTGCGCGGCACGCGCTTTCCGTGCTGTAGCTTCGCCCAACACCCTCGAGGAGGTACCGGAATGTTATGCCTTTTACACGCCTTCGCCAGGCCGACGTCGGAAATACCAAGCCGAGGAGCGATCTTGCTTAAAGGCTCCCGCCATACCATTTCGAACAGTTCCGTACGCTGGAGTGTTACTCGCCCAGTGCTGTCATTCGCCACAACACAAGCCTCCTCGTCAGTCTTGCGAGCTTCTATGAAGGCACTCTCCATCCGGGCTCCTTGGGCGTGGGCTATTCTTTATGCCGGCAAAGATATTGAGAACCGACCACGCCGCACAAAGCATAGGGGGCCGCTTTTGATTCATTCGAGCCTTCGGAGGGATAAGGCCGCAATAGCCTGGCTCCGCCGGCGCGGATTCGAGTTTCCTACCAATTTTCCGACGGGAGCGCTTGTTGGCGTAGTTGATGTGGCCGATTGCCTTGATAAGGTGACTCGCAATCGATGGGCTATGGGGCCTTTTTGCTACGTCTTGAGGAACCCGCGCATCTTTCGCAAGCCAATTCCATGGCGTGGTCAACTTAGTATGTTTGAGGTACCGGATTCGAAAGTTGCATTTGCAGTTAAGAATTCGCGTACGGTCCGTGTTGTGCGTTGACGTACGACCGTCGCCAGGTCAGCTCGCCGGCGTGCCAGTACGTGAGTTTGTAGAGGCTAGCCACACGCCAAGCTAATCGCCGTCGTTGGAACGACTCACGATTAGATCGTAGTCGTGTTGCGTGATGCGTACGGGCGACCTTTGCAAATAAGACGCCCAATATCGTTTGTTGCGAATGAAATCAAGCTGATCGATTATTGGCAGCATCGAAATTACAGCCGGTAAGACGCGGGTCTTCTTGAGCGAAATTTTTATCTTGTAGTTAGATATCCCCCACGAATTCAGAAAAGCAGTGTCGCCCTGTCCGACATTTTCTACCGTGCCGACGCGTCCTATCGCCGTAATGCCCCTTCTGGTTTCGTAAAAGAGTAGAGGCGTATTCGGAACGAGATAACGTGAGCGCGCAGAAAAGAACCACATCGACCTATCAAAAAGCGACTGAAGTACGGTAGACGCAGACACGGGACCAGATGCACAGGAGAGTGGCCCGTAAACGACGATCAGCGCGTCCGTTTGTCCAATCGTAGTCTCGCGAGACACGTGTGGTACTTTAGAAAAGCTAGACGCCATCAGTTTGAGACTATCTGGTAGCAGACTAAGTGGACATCGTCGCTTTCGATAGCCGGTGTGTCGTCGACCAGAGGCGGCGTGAGACCGCGATCGGAAACAAGTTCGATAAGGGAACGGACTTTCGCTGTATCAGCAGACCCTTCATCGTCCAATATAGACCTTAGCGAACGTTGGACGTCGATCGGCCACGGCACTGAGAGCGCCTCCGCAGCGGCGAAGGCTTCTGCGGAGCCCTCTCTCTGGAGAAGATCGACGGAAGATCTCTGAGCGCGCGATAACCGTGTCTGACGCGTTTTAGGATCGCGCTCGGCGTTATATCGGCTGATAATGGCGGAGCGGGTGCGCTCCCATCCATCGATTGCGATGTCGCGCAGCGCCGGCGGGTAGTGGCGCGGCGTATCCGGCGCGCATTTTGCTTCACGTAACGACTTGAGTCGATCGTCGGCAATAGAGTCCGGTGGAGTGTATGACACCAATTCGCTACGAGCGCCTGTTCCGCGACCGACTCGGGAAAGGTAGATTACCATCATCTTACCGCTTCCGACGAATCCCGATCCGACGCCCCATGGCAGTTCCTCGTACTGCTCGCGCGCTTCGTGCAGCAGCGCGCGTCGCAACTCCTCACGAAAAACCTCGCCAAGGTAGGCATCGTCGACATCTAGATCTTCAATGGCACTAGCATCCTCGTCAAGCAAACGTCGAATTTTCTTTTCGTCGTCGATGAAAGCGTGCTCAATTTCAGCGACTCCAGGAAGAATCGCCCCGGCGCCAACCGCCGCATTAGCGTGGGCGATTTTGCGAAGCAAACGCAGCTCAAGTCCAAGCAGACGGTCGAGTTCGGTGTCTGGGAAGAAACAGGCAAGTGTAATATTCGTATGTGGCGATCCTATACGGTCTATGCGTCCATTGCGCTGTGCTATGCGCATCGGATTCCACGGAAGATCATAATTGACTACACGCCCACATTGCTGAAGGTTTTGGCCTTCCGAAAGAACGTCGGTAGAAACCAAAAGGTCAAACTCGTCATCAGCTTCGTCGTCACCCGGCCGCATGGAATGCGGTGCAAAACCCACAGCTAAGGCAACCCGCTCATCGGCTGACAGATTACGCGTACCGAAGGCCATGCGTCCCTTAAGATAGGCAAGTTCGGTATGCCGAGGAACTTCAAGTTCGAGAAAGGCCTTAATATAGTCTAGCGTGTCAGCGAATGTCGTAAACACCAAGGTCTTCCGAGCATCCCCAGTCGCGCGACCCGCCTCGACAAGCAACGCGAGAAGAGCTTCGAGCTTAGGATCATCCTGCGGCCGGATCAACTCCGTTTGCTTGACCAGAGAATTCAATAACTCGATATCTGCTTGTAGGTCGCGCGCAAGATCGGTCGCCTTAAATGCGTCAAGCGGGGCAAATTTCTCGGGATCGTCAACCGTCTCTTCTGGCAAGGATTCGGCATCAAGCGACATGGGATCGAACTTATCTATGGGAACTGTTTGAGTGTTCCTAATAAAGGCCAGCAGCTTTCCCGAGGCATCGGCTAGCTTTCGGGCAGTCGCGCGGAACGCTTCAATTGACGACTCAAATCTCTTAAGCATCTGGCTACGAAGCAATCCAGCAAGGATCTCCTGCTGCACAGCTTCTGACGAGAATTCTGTTGCGTCGACTGCATATGCTAATGGTCGATAACGCGCTAGCGTGAGACCATCATCGATAGCGTTTGCGGCCCGTTCAAAGAGCCCGGGGTCTAAACCGTCCAAGTCGTAATTGACCCGTTTTAGCTGCGGAGTCGGAAACACGATAGGCACGGGACCACTTGGCCCATCCAGCGTAGCGTCGGGGAATTCGCGACGGATAAAAGCGCGTGGGCGCCTCACGGCAATGGCGTCTAAGAGTGGGAAAAGGATCGATGGATCAAGATCTTCGATTGGCAAGCGTTCTGCGCGGTCAAATAGTTCCTTTAAACTCGGCACACCGATCCTACTGAAGTAGGCGTCGTTGCGTGCAAAAAGGAGAATCTCGTGATATAGATCTCGAATCGAGTTGTTGACAGGCGTGGCCGTCAGCATGAGGAGATGTGCGTCTGGGGCCTTTTGCAGAAGGCGGCGGACGGCACGATAGTAGCCGGTATCAGGATTGCGTAGCATGTGCGCCTCGTCCGCTACGACCAAGCGATAGTACTTCGGCGAGAGCCCCTGCAGTGTGTCCGAACCGCCATCACCTACGATTCTGTCGTTAGCAAGTTCCGTGTAGCTAACGATGTTGAGCGGCAGGCTATACTGAAATGCAAATCGCTGCCACATCGACCTTAAAGCAGCGGGGCAAACAACTAAAACATGCTCGCCCCGTTCTTTGGCGTAACGTACCATGATATCGCCGGCGACGTACGTCTTTCCCAGTCCAACACCATCAGCGATCAGTGCGCCGCCCCACTCGTCGAGAATGTGTTGAGCTCGCGAAGATCCTAGTCTTTGGAACTCCGCGAGGCGTAAAGTTATGAGTCTCCGGGTCGTCTCATCGTCCGCCGTCGCTTCGGCTTCGTAATACTCATATAACATTCGGAGGTAGATCCGATATGGCTCGAATTCTGCGAAACGCGCGCTGTATACTCCGGCAAGATCAAACGACTCAGCATCCTTCCACAGGTCCTCGAACCATTGAGATACTCTACTCACCTTGTCTGGATCGAAATGGCCAAGATCGAGCTCATAATTGGAAAGCAAACCGGCTCTGGTGAAGTTAGCGCTACCTGCGATAGCGGCGGCGTCTTTGCCAAAAATAAATGCCTTACCGTGCAGAAAGCGCTGTCGATAGATTCGCACTTCGGTCGTCGGTCTCGCTAGGAACCCAAGAAGCCGCTCAAGCTCCTCGTCCGTTGCGCGAGCGAATGGAAGCATATTCCGTCCGACCGCTAAGGCTTTTCGCAGTTCGCTAACCCGAGCCCCGGGGTCGCTGTCCCGACGTTCAAGTCGATCGGCAATTTGGAATGGTTCTGGTTCAGCTCCCAAGAGGATACGCACGGAGGGTGCAGCTTCGAGAGCGTCGGCTACTGCTATGAATCCGCCAGGATTGAAGTATCCGCTCGCAATTGCGAGCGCATGTCTTCCGTCGTAGTGAGCGAAGCCTGTAATGGCTTCTGCAACCGTGACGGATCTATTGTCAGCGAATGTGTGACGTTGGCCGCTCATGCCGACTTTTCGTGGTTGATCTTGGCGAGCCGCTCGAAATGTTGCCTGACGGCAGCACGCCGGCTTAGTGGAACCGCGTCCGTCGTGAAATCGGCAAATATGGTCTCCAGATCGTCGAATGTTAGGCCATACATCAGTGCAACGATCGCATCTATTTCTGCTATAGCATTCTCGCGCGCAGTGTCGTTAAGAGCACCGACCGGTACCCCGCAAGTCTTTGCAAATGACGCAAAGCGCTTATCGATGCACGCTAATTTGGCAGCAAGCTCTATGGCTCGCTCACACAATTTATTGCCGAGCTTAGCAACAGGAACTGGTAGCGCATTCAAAATGAAGAAGTTAAGATGTTGCTCGACGCGTCGCCGTGCGGACCAATCGAATGGCAGAGAGCACATAACGGCGAGGCGTAATGCTGTATCGCGCTCCGAACCACCGATCTGGACGAGCGTCGGCGCCTGATTCGCTGCGAAACGTTGCGGCGGTACGAGACAGGCGATTACGGTTCTGCTATCCGTGGCTCGCGCAACATCGCGAAAAAGAACCGTGCACCGATTTGGCGGCAGGGTATTGGGGTCGTCAAGGATATTGCGCGGCGTACCTTCCCATACATCGGATCGCAGCCGCTTGCGTTGCAGCACATCGAGACCCGCTTTGGGATCGAGGACAAACTCACTCTCGTCGATTTCCGGCTCCCAAAGATAGAAATTCCGGCCGCCATATACCGGCCAGCCTCGACCGCCACGACCACGTTCTTTTAGGAGACCGCTCTTGCGGTCCAACGTCGCGTCGATTGGGCGCCATGGTCTAAAACGCGTACCGGCGACTGCCTCGGAGAAGGGTTGCGCGTTGGCGATCATCTTGTGGAAAAGCTTCGCAGCGCGTGGGTCGGAGATTAGCGGCACTTCCAGTCCGGGCGAAGCCTTTGCGAGCTCGAGATATGTCCAATGTGTACGAAGATTTGGCAGTGCGGACCAGGCAATCTCGTCGGTGACAGGACCTGCCTGCGCGAGCGTTGCGCCGCCGTCTCTCCGAGCAGCGAGCGCCACGATCGTGTAACGCGGTTCTGCATCAGGAAATATCCAACCGCTACGGTTCAGGGCGAAGTCGGCGACAATGGACGCTTCCTGAAATAACGCTTTTCTGTAAAACAGCGACCCCTGCGCAGCGAGTAACTGGCGAGGATAAACCATGCCGATCGCACCATTTTTTCGTGAAATTCTGATCGCTAGCTCGGCAAAAGCGCGATACAAATCCGGATCACTGCCTCGCGAAAGCGTGAAGTTACTGTGAATTAAGTCGCGGATTTGATCCTTGCTACAAAGCTGCCGTTCGAAGTCAGCTTTAGCATCCGGATGTCTTCGCTCATATTCTGCGATCGTCTGTTCCTGTTCGCGCTGCGATCGCAGCGATTTGATTCCAGGGATGTAGCGAGCGTAAAAACCTAGACGTTCAACGGTGATCTCATCCCAAGGCGGGTTACCAATGACGACATCGAATCCGGGCCGATCCCCGCAAAAGACCTCTGGAAACGCCAGCTCCCAGTGAAAAGCCTTGTGGGATCGAGCGATGGTAACGGAATGATCGACAAGGTCATCAAGATTGATCTTTTGTGTCGTGGCGCTACCGTGGACGTGCCGTTGAATACTGCCGAGTCTCTTGCCACCAATGATGTCGCCTAACAGGTTCTCATCAAGCGGGCCACGAGCTTCTTCGGCGAAGGTTCGCGCCGCATACGCATCATAGGCGCGCCGGAGCGGTGCAAGCCTCTTCTCAAGCTCGTGCTGTAAGCGATCTGATTCGTCGATGTCCGCCAGTGAGAGATCACCGCGAGTAGCAATGGCCCGCGCGGGCTCTAGAGCATCATCGAGACGATCTCGAATTGTCGGCCAGAACATTCTCGGCTGCGTCCCAGGGGCTCCGCCCCCAAATCGTTCGTCGAGCTCGGCACCTATAACACCGAGAAGACTATTTCCGTGTTGAAGCGTGTGACCAAGATATGAAAGGGGCAGGGCCGGAACGAAGGCATGAAGCCACAGACTAAGTTTTGCTAATTCGACTGCCATCGGAGCGAGGTCAACACCATAGATGCAATGCTTAAGGACGATGCGTCGAAGGAGATCGAAATCACCAACTCGTTCTCCCGCCTGCTCTATCCCATACCGCTTCCCAATCTCATTCACGTGGTCGCGGGCTTCTTTTAAAGGCGTCGCTTGAATATGAGGATTGTCCCGCAAAAATGTGTTTAGACGGTCTGCGATCGCGTCTAGTGCATCGACGAGGAAGTGCCCTGAACCCATAGCCGGATCAACGACGCGAAATTCCAGCATCGCTGCGAACGCTCTATCCGCCGGGAGCGTGGAGACCCTCTCCAGGTGTTTGTCCAAAGTCGGCAGCAACGCTTCCTCGATAAGGCGTCGGACTATGAACGGCGGCGTGAAATAGGTCCCGGAAACCTTGCGCCCGCCTTGAGGCGTGATGAGGTAGGGCTCCCCCGTCGCAACTGCGACTTCGTCGCCCTTTCTTGCGGCGACATATCCATCGTCGGTTAGGGCGAGGTTGCTGTCAGCGAATCGTACATCGTAACTGAGTAGTCCTTCGTAGAGCGTTCCAAGATAACGGATACCAAGGTCAGAGAAGTCAATTTTGCCGGGCGCACCGCGGTCTTCGTCGAAGGCCAGACGCAGAAGAATTGGGGCCAAAACAGCGTTGGGTAATGCAATGTCTTTTAGAAGCGCCGATCCCGGCACCGCGTCGACGTCCGAGGCAAACAGTCCGCCGTCATACGCCGGCACGTTCCACTCTTCGTGGCCTTGAGCTATGGCGTCGAAGATCGAGAGGAGGGCTCGCCATGAATCGATCGCTCTGGCATCCCAGCGCTTTTTCGCCTTCTCGTGTTCCTCCAGACGTAATAATAGTTCCGTAAGGGATGCCGCACGATACTCGGCATTGCCAAGTGGTAGGAGATTGCGGTCTTCGGCATATAGAACGAAAAGCAACCGATAGAGTAACAGCATCGTGGCGGCAAACAACTGACGTGGGTCGTCGCGGCTACGCTTCGGAGCAGCGTGGTATATGGCGGTGACGAGCGCTCCGATAACCGCGTCGTACACTCGTCGCTGAAAACGCTCGCGTAGAGCAACCGCATATCGTCTCGACTCGTCCAGTAGTTGATCGAACGCGCCTTTTTCGCTGAGTTCTTGCGCACCAGCCATTAGCGGTATAAGGCCGCTGTTTCTATCGCCTAACAAGTCAAGGTCAAGCTCGACGTACGTAGCTGGCGTTGCTAGATCCTCAACCGCCTTCTCTTGAACGACGACGTAGGTGCGAAGTACGCGTCCCATTACGATTACCGCCCGTTGCGCGCCACGCTCTCGCGCCTTAGCCAGTAAGTCCGCGGCAGCCGTTCTCCCCGTAGCGGCATCAGTGCGGTCGATAGGCACACCTGGCGCTAGTGATGTCGCGTAAACGATCACTCTGCCGTTGTCCTCGTGCACAAACGTACCGGGTGTTATGACTTTCGAATAGCCAAGCGCTCGAAGAAGCTCGACGCCAGTTTTATTTTTTGTGCTTAGGCTGGAGTTTTCAAGGCGCGACCAGCGCGCAGGATCGTTACGCCGAAAGCTGACCAGCGTGCAATGTGTCGAAACCAAACCACGATTCCGAAAACCTGGTGCATCGCCGCTTCCTTGCGCACGATCAAGCAGATCGAGAGCTGTGCGCACGGCATCGGCTCGCCGAGCCGCAAGACTGAGACGGAGAATCGTACCAGCGGTCTCATCAGATGTTTCCGCGACGGGCACGCTTTGTTCGTCTTTCGCAGTCGGCCCACAGATGAGCGCCTTGTGGTCGCTTTGCCAAAACAGAAGCACCGGGTTTGCGCGGCCTGCGCGACGAGTTGCCCAAGCTCTGCGCATAGCCTGAACGGTCGGTCGTTTATCGCTGACAAACTCCTGGACCTCAAGCTGCAGCGCACCCGATTCGAACCCGAGCCATAGCCGGCCCAGGGTTCCCGAGCCTACGGCTTCGTCAGAAACGGAAACAGGCTGACCAAGGAAATCCGCTACGGCCATCGCTCAATGGGTTCGTCGGGTCCTCTGTGCGGCCTCGGCGCCCGTTTCACGGAATGGTAAGAGCTGGCCGTTGGCGGCCGCGTGACTCATCGACCACCGCGATGGCCTCGGCGGGCGCCGCCGAGGCCGACCAAGGACCAAAGTCCGTGGCACTCTAGGCGCTAGTGGGCGTCACCGTGCCATGAGCTTCTGCCTAGTGACATCGACTTCGGCATCCCACAGCCATTTGGAGTAGACTTATTTAAAATTTAACGAACAAGTGTTCGATTTTCAGTCCATTTCTCTTTGCGCCAGTCCATTTTTCTTGGCGCCCGTGACACCGTTCGCATTGCTCCCTCGATTTTTGTGGCGTATAGTGGTCGGAAGTGGTAGCTAGTGGCGCCAAGTGGGGTAGCGGTCTGTGCCAGCGGAGGTTCCGCATTTTTCAGGGTCCGTCGAGCACGCCCTCGACGATAAGGGTCGTCTCGTCGTGCCGGCACGCTTCCGCGAACGCCTCGGCGCCGGCTTCTACCTGACGATCGCGGAGCCCGACCCATGCCTTGCGCTCTACCCCGCCGCGGCTTGGACCGAGTTCTGCGCGAAGCTCCAGACGGCGCCGCACAAAGACGACCGCTACCGCCGCTACGTCCGCCACATCTTCGCGCACACCGAAGAAGCGACGTGCGACCCTCAGGGCCGGCTTGCAATCCCCGCGCATTTGCGCTCTTACGCCGGAATTGCGCGCGACGTCATTTCCGTCGGCTCGCTGACGCGCATCGAGATCTGGGCAAAAGAACGCTATCCCGCAGGTCCCCTGGACGGCGACGACGTGGCAAGATTCGTCTCCGAGCTGGGGCTGTACTGATGCATGGACCCCGGCCATCGTTCCGTCCTCTTAAAGGAAGCGCTGGATGCGCTGGCGCTGCGCCCCGGCGGCACGTACGTCGACGCGACCTTCGGCGCGGGCGGTCACTCGCGCGCGATCCTCGAGCGGCTCGGCCCGAGTGGGAAGCTCGCGGCCTTCGACGTCGACCCGTCCGTGCACGCGCGCGCCGGCGTGCCCTGCGATCCTCGCTTCATCCTCATCCGCGGAAACTTTCGCCATCTGGACGCGGCGCTGGAATTCCGCAAGCTCGCGCCCGTCGATGGCGTGCTCTTCGATTTGGGAGTCTCATCCATGCAGCTCGACTCGGCTGAGCGCGGCTTCTCCTTCGCGGCCGACGCGCCGCTGGACATGCGCATGGACGCCTCGCAAGGGCTCTCCGCCGCCGACTACATCGCGCGCACGCCCGAGCGCGAGCTGGCCGATGCGATTTTTGAATTCGGCGAAGAGCGCGCGGCGCGCAAGATCGCGCGCGCGATCAAGCAGCATCATCCGCGCACGACGGGCGAACTCGCGCGCATCGTCAGCGCCACCGTGCACGTTCCCGGCAAGCGCGAGCGCACGCATCCCGCCACGCGCACCTTCCAGGCGCTGCGCATCGCCGTCAACGACGAACTGGACGCGCTGCGAGACGGGCTCGACGCCGCAACGCGCGTGCTGCGTCCCGGCGGACGGCTCGTCGCGATCTCCTTTCACTCCCTCGAGGACCGCATCGTCAAGAACACCATGCGCACCGATCCGCGCTTGAGGCCGCTCCTCAAAAAACCGCTCGTCGCCGGCGCGCGCGAGCTTCGCGACAATCCGCGTTCGCGCAGCGCGAAATTGCGCGTCGCCGAGCGCACGGAAGAACAAGCATGATCGCGCCCCAGCTCTTTCCGCAGGAAGAAGCGCCGCATAAGGTTCTCCGCCGGCCGCGCATCGCGGCGCATGCGACTCGCCGTCGCAAGCGCCGCGCCTGGCGGCTGCACTACGGCGCGAGCGCAAAAGTGCTGATCGTGCTCGCGATGGTCCTCGCGCCGGTCATGCTGTACGTGCTGCTCACGACCAGCCTCACCAGCATGGACTACCAGCTGGATGCCGCCAAAGCGCAGAAAGCAAAGCTGACCGGCGAGGTGCAGCGCCTCGACGACCGCATCGCCTATCTCGAGTCGCGCGAGCGGCTCGTGCGCATCGCCGCCAAGCTCGGCATGCGCGATCCGTCGCAGTACGCCGTCGTGGCGCTGAAGCCGCCGCCGGTGGAAAAAGCGGACGGCCTCGCGTTTCTCGGCTGGCTCAAGAGGTAGCGATGCGCGCACGCGCCGCGCTCGTGCGCAGCTCACCTGACCGCGCGAAGATCGTCTTCTGGCTCTTCGCGGCGATCGGCATTTTTTTGATTTGGCGGCTCTTCGACATCCAGGTGCTGCAAGGGCCGACCCTCGCGCGCGAAGCCCTCGAGCAGCACGCGGAGACGGTCGACGTCTTCGCGCGCCGCGGCACGATCTACGATCGCGCGCGCTATCCGCTCGTCCGCTCGCTGAAGACGGAGAGCGTCTACGCCGATCCCACGCAGATCGCCGACAAGAAAGGCGTCGCGGAAAAACTCGCGCCGATTCTCGGCTACAAGCCTGCGGACATCGAAGCCGCGCTTTCGGAGCCGACGCATTTCCGCTGGCTGCGCCGCAAGATTCCGCACGAGATGGCCGAGCGCGTGCGCGCGCTCGACATTGCGGGCATCAACATCGTCCCCGAGGAGACGGGCAAACGGTTTTGGACGTCCGGACGCCTCGCGTCGACGCTGCTGGGCTTCGTCGGCCTGGACGGCAACGGCTTATCCGGCCTGGAATATCAGTACAACGGCATCTTGCGCGCGACGACCGGCAAGATGGAGCTGGAGACCGACCCGTTCGCGCGCGTGATCCCCTTCGGGCAGCAGCGCACGATCGAGAAGGCGCAGCCCGGCAAGAGCCTCGTGCTCACGCTCGACGGCTACCTGCAGTTCGAAGCCGAGCATCTCTTGCGCGCAGACGTCGCAAAATTCCACGCGCACGCCGGCACGGCGATCGTCATGGATCCGTACACCGGCGAGATTCTCGCGATGGCGAACATGCCGGATTTCGATCCCGCGCACTACGCGCAGTTCAAGCCGAACGACTGGCGCGATCGCGGCGTGACCGATGCGTACGAGCCCGGCTCGACCTTCAAGCTCGTCACCGCGGCGGCTGCGCTCGAGAGCGGCAAGGTGACGCCGCGCACGCTCTTTCCCGCGCGCGACGCGCTCGTCGTCGACGGCAGCACGATCCACAACGCCGACGACGGCATGCCGATGCCGGGCGCGTACGAGACGCTCGGCCAGATCATCGAGTACTCGCACAACGTCGGCGCAGCCGAAGTCGCGATGCGCATCGGCGCGCGCACCGAGTACCAAGCGATCCGCCGCTTCGGCTTCGGCGATCCCACCGGCGTCGATCTGCCCGGCGAGTCGCCCGGCATCGTCCCGCCGCTCGCCGATTGGAGCGGCACGTCGCTGCCGACGATCGCGTTCGGCCAAGGCATCTCCGTCACGCCGCTGCAACTGGCGCGCTATTACTGCGCGATCGCCAACGGCGGCTGGCTCGTCCGGCCGCACGTCGTCAAGGCGATCCTCGATCCGGACGGCAAGGTCGTGCAGCAGTTCGGCGCCGAGCGCATCGCGCGCGTCATCTCGCCGAAGGTCGATGCGATCCTCAAGGGCTACCTTCGCGAGGTCGTGCTGCACGGGACCGGCGACCCGACCGCGCAAGTCCCCGGCTACACCACCGCCGGCAAGACCGGCACGGCGCAGATGGTCGTCAACGGCTACTACGCGCCGGGCGCGTACGTGGCGTCCTTCATCGGCTTCGTCCCGGCGGAGCATCCTCGCTTCGTGATCCTGGTGAAAGTCGATCGTCCGCAAAGCTCGTATTACGGTACAACCGTGGCTGCGCCGGTGTTCGCGGCCTTGGCGAAGGCGGCGATGATCCACGCCGGAATTTTCCCTGCACCCGCGAAGCCGCGACACAGCGATGCCCACTCTCGGTAGCCTGCTTGAAGCGCTCCCGGGCGCCAACTTGCTCGCCGGCCAGAATGTCGAAATCGCCGGGATCTGCGCGGATTCACGAACCGTCCAGCCCGGATATCTCTTCGTCGCGCTGAGCGGCGAGCACGTCGACGGCCATCTCTACGCGGCCGACGCGATTGCCGCGGGCGCGGTCGCGGTCGTCGCCGAGCACGACGTCGCGGCGGACGTGCGCGGCGTGGCGGTCGTGCACGTGCCGGACACGCGCATCGCGCTCTCGCGCATCGCGGCGCGCTTCTACGGCGATCCGTCGAAGACGCTGCGCGTCGTCGGCATCACCGGCACCAACGGCAAGACCACGACGACTCATCTGGTGCGCGCGATCCTCGACGGTTGCGGCGTGCGCTGCGGCTACGTCGGAACGCTCGGCGCGTTCTTCCCCGAGTGGACGCGCGATCTCGAGAACACGACGCCGCTGCCGATCGAGCTGCACGACACGCTCGCGCGCATGAAAGAGCTGGGCGCGCGGGCCGTCGCGATGGAAGTTTCCTCGCACGCGCTCGCGCTGCACCGCGTCGACGACATCGCCTTCGAGATCGGCGCCTTCACGAACCTCACGCGCGACCATCTGGACTTTCACGGAACGACCGAAGCCTATGCCGAGGCCAAGCACCGGCTCTTCGATCTGGCGAATATCGCCGTGCTCGACGTCGACGATCCGCACGGGGCCGATTGGGCCGCGGATTTTCGCGATCGGGACAAGCCCGTCACGACGTACGCGATCGACTCGGCCGACGCCGATTTGCGCGCGAGCGACATCGTCCTGCGGCCCGACGGCAGCTCGTTCAGGCTGGCCGGCATGCAGGTCGACGTCCCACTGCCGGGACGCTTCAACGTGCAGAACGCGCTGTGCGCGCTCGCGATCGCGGATGCGATGGGCTGCGATCTGGATCGAGCCGCCGCGGCGCTGAAGAATGCGCCGCCGGTGCCGGGGCGCATGGAGCGCTACTCGCAAGGCGACATCACGGCGATCGTCGACTACGCGCACACGCCCGACGCGCTCGCCAACGTGCTGCGCGCGGCGCGCGGAACGCTCGGCGTCGGCGGCAAGCTGATCGTCGTGTTCGGTTGCGGCGGCGACCGCGACAAGGGCAAACGGCCCGAGATGGGCGCGGTCGCGCGCGCGCTCGCCGACGAGGTCGTCATCACCAACGACAATCCCCGCTCCGAGCATCCCATGGCGATCGCGACCGCGATCCTCTCCGGCGCCCCGGACGCGCACGTCGAGCTGGACCGCCGAACCGCGATTCGCTATGCGATCGCGCGCGCGCATCCGGGCGACGTCGTCGTCGTCGCGGGCAAGGGCCACGAAACCTACCAGATCATCGGCGCCACGCGCGGCCACTTCGACGATCGCGACGAGGTGCGCATGGCCCTGCAGCTGCGCGAGACGCCCGCGCAAGTATGAAGCTCGGCTTCGACGACATCGTGCGCGCGACGGGCGGCGCTCCCACCCGAGAAGTGCGCGCCGATGCGTCGATGCGCATCTCGACCGACACGCGCGCGCTCGAGCCCGGCGATGCGTTCTTGGCGCTGCGGGGCGACAATTTCGACGGCCACGATTTCGTCGGCGACGCGTTCGCGAAAGGCGCGGTGCTCGCGATCGTCTCGCGCGCCGATGCCATTCCGCCGGGCAAAGCCGGGATAGCCGTCGCGGACACGCTGGCCGCCTACATGGCGCTGGCTGCCGCGGCACGCTTGCGCGTCGGCGGAACGCTGACCGCGATCACGGGCAGCACCGGCAAGACGACGACCAAATCCCTGCTCGCGCAGCTCTTGTCGCTGGGCGGCAGCAAGCTCGCGGCGACGCCGCAGAATGAGAACAACGAGATCGGCGTCAGCAAGCTGCTCTTGAGCCTGGAAGGCGACGAGCAGCACGTCATCGTCGAGATGGGCGCGCGGCATCCGGGCGACATCGCGCAGCTGGTGAAGATCGCGCAGCCGCAGATCGGCGTATTGACGAACATCGGCGAGGCGCATCTGGAGATCTTCGGCTCGCGCGAAGCGCTCGCCGACACGAAATGGGGACTCTTCGCGACGGGCGCCGTCGGTTTGCTCAACGTCGGCGACGAGGAATCGCTGCGGCGCGCGCATCTGCTCGCAAACGGCTGCGGCTGGTTCGGTGCCGGTGCGGCGGCGCGCAACGCGACGGACGAGCAAGTCCCCGCCGCGCTGATCCCCGAGCGCGACAAGCTCGTCTTCGCCGACGGCGAGAGCCGCGACGTCTGCGATATCAAGACGAATCTTCCCGGCGAGCACAATCTCGCGAATCTGGCCGCGGCGATCGTCGCGGCGCGGGCGCTCGGGATGGCGCCGCGCGCGATCGTCGATGCGATTCCGCTCTTGGTCTTGCCGCCGGGCCGCTACGAGCGCGTTGCGCTCGAGCGCGGCGTGAACGTCATCTACGACGCCTACAACGCGTCGCTCTCGGGCACCGTCGCGACGCTCGCCGCGTTTGCCGCCGAACCGGCGCAGCGGCGCATCGCGATTCTGGGCGGCATGGCGGAGCTGGGCGACGAGTCGCCGCGCTTTCACGAACAGGCCGGCGCGGCGGTGCGCCGCTGCGGCATCGACATGCTGCTCGCCGGGGGCGCGCACGCCGATGCGACGATTCGCGGCGCGCTCGAAGCCGGGATGCCCGCGCACGCTGTGCTACCGTACGGCGACAACGATGCTGCCGTCGACTGGCTGCGCAGCAACCTGCGCGAGGGCGACTGCGTGCTGCTCAAAGGCTCGCGCGCCTACAAGATGGAGCAAATCCTCGAGGGCCTGCAGTGATGGTCGCGCTGCCGATTCGCACGCGCCTCGTGCAGCGCGGCGACGATCTGATCTCGCTGGTCGCCGAGGCGACGGCCGGCATCGCACGAGCGGGCGACGTGCTGGCCGTCTCCGAGACCGCCGTCGCAATCGCGCAGGGCCGCTTTGTCGGCGCCGAATACATTCGCCCCTCGCGCCTGGCATACGCATTGGCGCGGCGCGCCGGCGCGCTCGCGACGGTCAATCAGCCCGAGTCGATGCAGCTCGTCATCGATAACGTCGGCGCGCGGCGCGTGCTCGCGGCAGTCGCGGCGCACCTGGCCGGCAGGCTGCGCGGCAAGCGCGGCGTTTTCTACGAAAAGCTCGGCGATGCGATCGCGACCATCGACGGCTATACCGGCACGCTGCCGCCGTACGAGCGCGCCATCGTCTTCGGTCCGGAGGATCCCGATGGTTTCGCGACCGCGTGCGCGCAGAGAATCGGCGCCGGCTGCGCGGTCGTCGATGCGAACGACCTCAATCCCGCAAAGGTGCTCGGCGCGTCGCCGGGCGTCGCGCGCGAGGCGGTCGCCGAGGCGCTGCGCGGCAATCCCGCCGGCAACGCCGACCAGCAGACGCCGATCGTCGTGCTGAAGTGGCGCGGAGAAGGCCGCAGCCCGCTATGGAACTGACGGCGACGATGGTCGCGGGATTCTCCTTTGTCGTCTCGCTCGTGCTCGGGCGCCCGCTCATCAAGCTGCTGCGCTCAGCCTCGGCGAAGCAGATCGCGTACGAGGACGCGCCGCAGTCGCATCAAGCCAAAACCGGCACGCCGACGATGGGCGGCTTGCTGTTTCTCATCGCGCCGCTGGTCGCGCTCGCGGCCGCGCCGATCCAGACGACGCTGGCGCTCACCTTTCTCGTCGCGGCCTGCGCGCTGATCGGCGGCGTCGACGATACGATGGCGATTCGCCTCGGGCGCAATCGCGGTTTGCGCGCGCGCACGAAATTGCTGCTCACCGCCGTCGCCGCCGCGGCGTACGTCTGGCTGCTGATCGCCTCCGGCAGCCTGATGACGCTGCGCGTGTTCGGTCTCGGACAGGTGAGCGTCGTCACATTCGTGCTGCTGAGCATCGCGGCCGTCGTCGCGACGGCGCACGCCGTCAACCTCACCGACGGCCTCGACGGGCTCGCCGCCGGCACCGTCGTCCCGCCGCTCATCGTCGTCGCATACGTCGCGTTCGCGCAAGCGCAGGTCGGCGTCGGCATTTTCGAAGTCGCAATGGTCGGCGCCGTCGTCGGATTTCTGGCCTTCAACGTGCATCCGGCGCGAGTGTTCATGGGCGATACCGGTTCGCTCGCGCTCGGCGCGGCGCTCGCGGGCGGCGCGTGTGCAACCGGAATGCAATTGCTGCTCATCCTCATTGGTGGAGTCTTCGCTGCGGAGGCGCTGTCCGTGATCCTTCAAGTCGCGTCCTATAAGATGACGAAACGGCGCATCTTTCGTATGAGCCCCCTGCACCATCACTTCGAGCTGGGCGGCTGGAAAGAAACCACGGTGACTGCGGTGTTTTGGTTCGTGTCGCTGATCTGCTCGGCTGCCGGTTTTGCGCTCGTGAGGGTCGCGCTGTGATCGCGGGCTTCGATCGCACGCTCATCATCGGCCTGGGGCGCAGCGGCCGCGCGACCGCGCGCGTGCTGCACGAGCGCGGCGCGACGATTTGGGCGACCGACGAGAGCGCGCCCGAATCGCTGAACGATGCGCTTGCCGAATTGCGCTCGCTGGGCGGCGAGTTCGTCCCGCCGGATGCGCTCGGCGCGCTCCTGCCGAAGCTCGAGGCGGCGGTGATCTCGCCGGGCGTGCCGCTCAACTCGCATTTCGTGCGCAAGGTGCAGCAGGCGCGCGTCCCCGTCTACAGCGAGATCGAGCTCGCATTTCGCCTGTGCAAGGCGCCGATCGTCGCGCTGACCGGGACGAAAGGCAAGACGACGACGACCGCGCTCGTCGGCCACATCTTCAACGCGGCCGGGCGGCACGCGCTCGTCGGCGGGAACATCGGCAATCCGCTGATCGAAGAAGCCGTCAAAGCCGCGCCGAGCGATTGGGTGATCGCGGAAGTCTCGTCGTTTCAATTGGAGTCGATCCGCAGCTTCAAGCCGAAGATCTCGGCCATCATCAACATCTCGCCCGATCATCTGGACCGCTATTTTTCGATGGACGAATATGCGGAAGCGAAATTCCGCATCTTCGCCAACCAAAATGCCGGCGATACGTTCGTCGGGAATCTCGACGACGCGCGCATCGCCACGCTCGCGGAAGGCGAAGGCGCCGAGCGCGTCAAGTGCCGCGCGTTCTGGTACTCGCGCGAGCCGCATCGGCTCTCGACGCTCTACCGCCGCGGCGGCACGAGGATCGTCTACGCGCCGCCGACCGGCGACCCCCGGCCGGTCGACGTCATGGACGTCGCGGACATTCCGCTGCTGGGCGAGCACAACGTCGACAACGTGATGGCGGCGGCGCTGATCGCGCTGGCCGCCGAGATTCCGGTCAAGGAGGTCGGCGCGGCCGTGCGCTCCTTCAAAGCGCTGCCGCACCGGCTCACGCACGTCGCCGAGATCGACGGCGTGCGCTACGTCGACGACTCCAAAGCGACGAATCCCGGCTCCGTGATCGCGGCGCTGCGCACCTTTGAAGAAGGCCGCATCGTGCTGATCGCGGGCGGCAAAGCCAAGGGCACCGATTTTGCGGATTTGGGCAAAGCCGCGTCGTCGCGCACGCGCGCGGTCGTGCTGATCGGCACGGCTGCCGATGACATCGCAGCGGTCATCAAGCGCGCCAAAGTCACGCGCGCCGATTCGATGGAAGCCGCGGTCGATGCCGCGAGCAGCATCGCCAAAGCCGGCGACGTCGTGCTGCTCTCGCCCGGCTGCGCGTCGTTCGACATGTTTGCCTCGGCCGAAGCGCGCGGCGATGCGTTCGTCGCGGCCGTCGAACGGCTCAAAGGCCGCGAGGCGGTCGGTTGACGCAGCGCGTCGCGCCGCCGGACACCTGGCTGGTGGCAATCGTCGGCGCGCTGGTGGCGTTGGGGCTCGTGATGGTATTTTCGGCCTCGAGCGCAACGGCCTACGCCTTCCATCACGACACGGCGTATTTTCTCAAGCGGCAATTGCTGTGGCTGATCGTGGCGCTGGCGTGCGCGGCGGTCGCATACCGGCTCGACTATCGCGTGCTGCGCAACCTCGGCGCGCCGATTCTGGTCGCGGCGATGCTCGCGCTCGTCGCGGTGCTCGTTCCGCACGTCGGCATCATGTCCGGCGGCGCGCGGCGCTGGATCGGCGCCGGCGGGCTCTCGTTCGAGCCCTCGGAGTTCGCGAAGCTCGCGCTGGTCATCTATCTGGCTGCGGCCGTCTCGCGGCGGCAAGAGCGCATTCGCTCGTTCACGCACGGTGTCGTGCCGCTCGCGATCGTGGCGTTCACCGTCGCGGTGCTGGTCCTGCGCGAGCCCGACATGGGAACGGCGACGCTGCTCGTGTTCATCGCGTTCGCGATATTCTTCATCGCCGGCGCTCGCTTGCCGCACCTGATCGTCACGATGATGGCGATCTCGCCGGTGATCGTCTACGAGGTCTTCGCCAGCCCCTACCGGCGCGCGCGCATCTTCGCCTTCATCGATCCGTGGAAGGACGCACAGAATACCGGCTTCCACATCGTGCAGTCGCTGCTCGCGCTGGGCAGCGGGAACGTCTTCGGCGTCGGCCTCGGCCTCTCGCGCCAAAAGTTCTTCTATCTGCCCGAGCAGTACACCGATTTCATCTTCTCCATCGTCGGGGAGGAGCTGGGCCTGCTGGGTACGCTGTTCGTCGTGGGGCTGTTCTTGTGCTTCGCCTATCGCGCGACGAAGATTGCGCTCGCCGCGCCGGACAGCTTCGGGTTCTTTCTCGTCAGCGGCTGCACCGCGCTCATCGTCATTCAGGCGTTCGTGAACATCGGCGTCGTGACGTCGTCCTGGCCCGTCACCGGCGTGCCGCTGCCGTTCATTTCCTTCGGCGGCTCGTCGCTGATCGTCAGCCTCGTCGCCGTTGCGCTCATCTTGAATGTCGGCCGCCACCGCTATCGCAACGCGCTGTAGGAGGGCTCGGCGCAACGCCGGTGCCCGCCATTGCTAATGTCATGGTGAGCGGAGTCGAACCACCGCCACTGTCGTCGTGGACGAGATGATGGTGGCCTACGAGTCTGCGCTCCATGGTTCGACTTCGCAATGCTGCGCATTGCTCCGCTCACCATGACACCCGGAGCCGAACCACCGCGACGATCGCCGCGGGCGAGCACGCCATCGGCGCGGCACGATGGCGATCCCATGACATGAGGGTCGTGATTACCGGCGGCGGGACCGGGGGGCACGTGTATCCCGGGCTTGCCATCGAAGCGGCGCTGCGCGCCGATGCCGCGGCGCGTGGCGAAGACTACCGCGCGATCTTCATCGGCAATCGCAGCGGCCTCGAAGCAACCGTCGTGCCGCAGTCCGCGGGCTTACCGGTCGCGTTCGTGCCGGCGGCGCCGATGTCGCGCCGCAATCCGCTGCGATTCTCGCGCGGCATCGCGATAAATCTCGCCGGCGTTGCGGTCGCGGTCGACGCGCTGAACCGGTACAAACCCGGCGTCGTGATCGCGAGCGGCGGTTACGTCACCTTTCCCGTCGTCGCGGCGGCGTGGCTGCTGCGCGCGATGCGGCGCATCGATCCGGTCATCGCGCTGCTCGAGCCCAACGCCAAGCCGGGCTTGACGAATCGCGTTCTCGCACCGCTCGTCGACGAAGTCTGGTGCGCGCCGTGGACGTCGGCGAACGGCGTCGGCAAGCACGGCGTCGTGACCGGCGTTCCTGTGCGCGCGCAGTTCAAGGCGCTTCCGCCCCGGCCGCGCGCGCGCGAAAGCTTTTCGATCGATCCGCACGCAACCGTCATCGTCGTGCTCGGCGGCAGCCAAGGCGCGCGGTCGATCAACGAAGCGGTGCTCTCGATGCTCACCACCTGCGACCTTCCGCGCGAGTGGTGGATCTTGCACGTTTCGGGACGGCGCGATGCGGCGACGATGGACGCCGGCCTCGCGCAAAAGCGAACCGGCAATCGCGTCACGCTCTTGCCGTATCTCGACGATCTCTGGACCGCGTATGCCGCAGCCGATCTCGTCGTCGCGCGCGCCGGCGCGTCAACGCTCGGCGAGCTGGCGGTCAGCGCAAGGCCCGCGGTTCTCGTGCCGTATCCGTACGCGGCGGAAGATCATCAAACGGCAAACGCCGAGGCGTTTGCCGACAGCGGCGCGGCGAAAGTTCTCGCCGACGGCATGCTGAGCGGCGAGAACCTTTTCAGAGCCTTATCGAATGCGCTGCAGCCGGACACGTTAGCCTCGATGGCAAAAGCGGCCCAGTCGCTTGCGCCGGCCGATGCGGCAGCGATGATCGTACGAAGAGTGCGCGCGCTGCGCGACGAAAGAACGCGTTTGTGACGCACCTCGTCGGCATCGGCGGCATCGGGATGAGCGCGATCGCGAGGTTGCTACTCGCACGCGGCGAGCAGGTATCGGGCTCGGACGTCCGCCGCACGCCGCTCATCGCGCGCCTGGAAGCCGAAGGCGCCCGAGTGTTCATCGGCCATCGCGCGCTCAACGTCGAGGGCGCGGCGCGCGTCGTCGTCAGCTCGGCAATCGACCCGAACAATCCCGAGATCGCCCGCGCGCGCGAGCTGAATCTGCCGATCGTCACGCGCGGCGTCATGCTCTCGGAGCTCACCGAGGGCAAGCAAACGCTCGCAATCGCCGGCACGCACGGGAAGACGACGACGACCTCGATGATCGCGGCCGTGCTGGTCGCGGCAGGCCTGGATCCGACGGTCGCCATCGGCGGCGAGCCGCTGGACGCGCAAAGCAATGCGCGCCTGGGCGGCGGCGACTGGTTCGTGACCGAGAGCGATGAGTCCGACGGCTCGTTCTTGCGGCTCTCTCCGCGCATCGCGGTCCTCACGAACATCGAGAACGATCACGTCAAGGACGCGGGCGAGTGGGAAGCCATGCGCGCCTCCTTCGCGCGCTTCGTTGCGAAGATTCCGCCCGACGGCCTCTTGGTCGCCGGCGTCGACGACGAGCACACGGCGGCGCTGGCGCGCGGCGACCGCGGCGTGCCGGTGATGACGTACGCGCTGCACGCGCCGCAAGCCGACGTGCGAGCGGCGGTCACGAGCTTCGAGGAGTTCGGCACGACATCGGAGGTCATGCTGCGGGGCAAGAAGCTCGGCGAGCTGCGCTTGCGCGTGCCCGGCACGATCAACGTGCAAAACGCGCTCGCGGCCGTCGCCGTCGGGTCGTATTTGGGCATCGGCTTCGGCGTCATCGCGGCGGCGCTGGGCGAGTTCCGCGGCGTGCGCAGGCGTTTCGAGCTGCTGCTGCGCACGCCCGAGCTGACGATCGTCGACGACTACGCGCATCATCCGACGGCCGTGCGCGAGACGATCGCGACCGCGCGCCGCTATCATAGCGGCCCGCTGGTCGTCGCTTTCGAGCCGCATCGCTACACGCGCACGAAATATCTGGCGGCCGAATTTGCCGAAGCGCTGGCGGGGGCCGATCACGTCGTGCTCGCGCCGGTCTACGCCGCCTCCGAGGTGCCGATCCCGGGAGCCAACGCCCACGCCATCGGCGAGCCGCTCGTCGCGCGCGGCGGGCAGGTCGCGTACATCGACAACGTCCACCATCTGACGGAATATCTGCTGGAGGAAGCGCCCGAGGGCGCGATGGTCCTGATGCTCGGTGCCGGCACGATCAGCGAGGTCGCGCACCGCTACGCGCGCGAGCGCGCGGAGGGCAAAGTCCCGGCGGGATGAGAGAGGAGCTGGCGGCGCGTTTCGGCGAGCGCGTGCGCTTCGACGAACCGCTGGCGCCGTTCACCTCGTGGAAGATCGGCGGCCCGGCCGACGCCCTCGTCTGCGCCGAGACGACGGAGGACGTCGCGTACGTGCTGCGGCTCTCGGTGCGCCGGAAGGTCCCTTTTTTCGTGCTCGGCAGCGGCTCGAATCTGCTCGTCGGCGACGGCGGCATCCGCGGGATCGTCCTGCGCCTGGGCGGCGAGTTCAACGCCCTGGAGGTCACGCCGCACGAGAACGCGGTGACGGTGCGCGCCGGCGCCTCCGCCTCGATGGCGCTCTTGTGCGCGCAGGCCGCGAGCAAAGGCGCGCGCGGCATCGGCTCGCTGGCCGGGATTCCCGGAAGCGTCGGCGGCGCGCTGCGGATGAACGCCGGGACGGACCGCGAGACCGGCGATTTCGTGCGCGAGGTGTGGATTCAAACGCCGTCGCGGCCCGACGCCCACGCCGTCTCGCCGCAGTACTTCTACCGGCGCACGTCGCTGGCGCGCGACGCGATCGTCTCGCACGTCATCTTCGGCTTCGAGCGCGCCACCCCGGCCGAGGTGCGCGCCGAGATGCAGGCGCGACTCGTGCGCCGCAAGGAGACGCAGCCGCTGCAATTCCCCAACGCCGGGTCCTGCTTCCGCAATCCGCCCGGCGAGGCGGCGGGGCGGCTGATCGAAGCGGCCGGCGCTAAGGGGTGGCGCGTCGGCGGGGCCGAAGTCTCTCCGCTGCACGCGAACTTCATCGTGAACGTCGGCAACGCGAGCGCAAAAGACGTCACGACGCTGCTCGCACGGGTACGGCGCGCGGTGCACGACAAGTTCGCAATCGACTTGGAATTGGAAGTGCATTTAGTAGGCGAGTTCATCGACGCAGAGGCCGCCGCGTGCCCGTAAAGCGGCCGAAGGTCGCCGTCGTCATGGGCGGCGCGAGCAGCGAGCGCGAGATCTCCATTGCCAGCGGCAGCAACGTGCTGCGCGCGCTCGAAGCGCTCGGCTATCCCGCGCGCTCGCTCGATTTCGACATGCGCTTCGTCGAGAACGTGCGCGAGATCGCGCCGGACGTCGTCTTCAACGCGCTGCACGGCCCGGGCGGCGAGGACGGCACGATTCAAGGCATTTTGGACTGGCTCGGAATTCCGTATACGGGCAGCGGCGTTTTGGCCTGCGCGCTCGCGATGGACAAGCACGTCACCAAGAAATTGCTGGCGGCCGAAGGCCTGCCCACGCCGAATTGGGATGCGTTCGATCTCTCCGAAGGCGCGCTGCCGCTCCTGCCGGGTTCGCTCGATTTGCCGCTGGTGGTCAAGCCGCGCAACGAAGGTTCGAGCGCCGGCGTGACGCTCGTGAAAACGCACGAGCAGTGGACGCAAGCGATGGTCGCAGCGAGCACGCGCGTCGCCGGCGCGCAGGTGCTCGCGGAAGAATACATTGCCGGCCGGGAATATACGTGCGGCGTGCTCGGCGACGAGGCGCTGCCGGTCGTCGAGATCATCCCGAGCGACGATTTCTATTCGTACGACGCAAAATATTCGCCGGGCGGCAGCCGGCATTTGTGCCCGGCGCCGATCGGCGAGGATCTCGAAGCGCGCATCCGCATGCTCGCGCTCACCGTGCACCGGCTGCTCGGCCTGCGCGACTATTCGCGCACCGACTTCATCGTCTCGAAGGAAGGCCGCCCGTTCATCCTCGAGGTCAACGCGCTGCCGGGCATGACGCCGGCCAGCCTGATTCCCGACGAGGCCCTGGCTGCCGGCATCTCTTATGAAGCGCTGGTCGATCGCTTGGTCGGTTTCGGCCTGGCGCGCCGCCACGCCGGAAAGATCCCGCAGACCCACGCGGGCTGAGGATGGCCTTACTGCCGAACTTGGATGGCAGCGAGTCGTTGAATGGCGGGAATAAGCTAGATGGAAAATGCCACTAGGGACGGAAGGCCCGAGCGCAATGCGTGAGGGCCGCAGAGCTTCGATCGAACGCAACACGCGGGAAACCCAGATCACCCTGCGTCTGGATTTAGACGGCGGCGTGAGCGAGGTCGACACGGGCGTGAAGTTTTTCGATCACATGCTCCTGACGCTGGCCAAGCATTCGGGCATCGGCCTGGTGATCGTCGCGCGCGGCGACGGGATGGATCATCACCATCTGATCGAGGACGTCGGCATCGCGCTGGGACGTGCCGTCCACGACGCCTTGGGCGACAAGCACGGACTTGCGCGCTTCGGCTCGATGATCGTGCCGCTGGACGACGCGTTGGTCGCGGGGAGCGTCGACCTTTCCGGCCGTTCCTACCTCAACTTCTCGGTTCGGTTCACGTGCGAAGATCTCGGAGACATGAAGACCGAGATGGTCGCCGAGTTCTTCCGGGCATTGACGGACAACGGGCGCTTCAATCTCCATCTCGTGCAGATGAACGGCCACGTCAACCATCATCTCTGCGAGGCGGCCTTCAAGGCATTCGCGCGGTCGTTTGCGGCGGCCAAGGCCGTTTCGGGGAGTGAGATATTATCAACCAAGGGCGTACTGGAATAACGAAGGAGACGACGTACTTGACTACCGAGCGTAAATTCAAGCTCGTCGACGATCAAGGAAAAACGATCGCCGATCTGCCGGTGTACAAGGGAACTTATGGCTTTGACGTGGTCGACGTACGCCACCTATTGAGCGACGCCGGTTATTGCACGTTCGATCCGAGCTTCGGCAGCACGGCGAGCTGCCGCTCGACGATCACCTATATCGACGGCGACAAAGGGATTCTGCTCTATCGCGGCTATCCCATCGATCAGCTGGCCGAGAAGAGCACCTATCTCGAAGTCTGCTACTTGCTGCTGTACGGCGAGCTGCCGACGAAGGTCGAGCTGGAGCAATTCCGCTTCGACATCAAACACCACACGATGGTGCACGAGCAGCTGCTGCGGTTCTACCTCGGTTTTCGCCGCGACGCGCATCCGATGGCCGTCATGCTCGGCGTCGTCGGCGCGCTCTCGGCGTTCTATCCTGACAGCCTCGACATCTTCGATCCGCAGCAGCGGATGGTCTCGATCTACCGGTTGATCGCGAAGATGCCGACGATCGCCGCGATGGCGCACAAATACGCGCTGGGCCAGCCTTTCGTGTATCCGCGCAACGACCTCCGCTATCCGGCGAACTTCCTGCACATGATGTTCTCGGTGCCGGCCGAGGAATACAAGATCAATGAGGTCTTCGTGCGGGCGGTTCGTACGCTGCTGATCCTGCAGGCGGATCACGAGCAGAACGCGTCCACCTCGACGGTGCGCACGGTCGGCTCGAGCCGCGCCAATCCGTTCGCATGCATCGCAGCCGGAATCTCGTCGCTTTGGGGCCCGCTGCACGGCGGCGCGAACGAAGAAGTCATCAAGATGCTCGAGGTCATTCAGACCAAAAAGCGCATTCCGGAATTCATCAAGCGGGCCAAAGACAAGGACGATCCTTTCCGGCTCATGGGTTTCGGGCATCGCGTCTACAAGAGCTACGATCCGCGCGCGAAGGTCATGAAGAAGATCTGCGAAGAGGTGCTTCACGAGACGGGGCACGATCACGATCCGCTGCTCGAAGTCGCGATGGAGCTCGAGAAGATCGCGCTCAACGACGACTACTTCGTCAGCCGCAAGCTCTATCCGAACGTCGATTTCTACTCCGGCATCGTGATGCGCGCGATCGGGATCCCCGAGAACATGTTCACGGCGCTCTTCGCGGTGTCGCGCACCGTCGGATGGCTCACGCAGTGGAAAGAGATGATCGAAGATCACGAGCAGCGCATCACGCGCCCACGGCAGCTTTACTGCGGCGAGAAGCAGCGGGACTACACGCCGATCGAAAAGCGCCTCAAAGGCGGCGACGGCCGCCCGATGACGAGCGGCAAACCGATGCCCTCCGAGCCCACGGTGGTGGGCTGAGCTCGCGAACGTGTAACCGGGGTGTAACTCTGGGAGCGTAGCCTGTGTATGTAGGCGCAGGCAAAGCGACGAGAGATTGACGCTGCGCGCGCGAAAAGACCGCCGGGAACCCCTCCCCGGCGGTCTTCGTTTTTTCGCGCATTAACCGCCCATTAACGGCATCTGCATAGGCTCTCTTCATGCCGCGGATCGCTTCGCGACGCCGCGCTCAGCTCGTACGTGAGAAGGAGAAAGCTTATGTTTCGTATCGTCCTCGCCGCGGCAATCGCTTCGATCGCGATCCCGGCTCTCGTCAGTGCGCCTGCCTACGCGGGAAACGACGCATGCAGAGTGCATGCGGTTGCTGACACCCCGCAGATCGCGCTCGAAGCCGGGGTCACCGGCTCGGTGCTCGTTGCCGTGAAGCTGGACAACGAAGGCCGCGTCTATCAGGCAACGATATTTCGTTCCAGCGGCAATCGTTGGCTCGACGAAGCTGCGCTTCGCGCCGCCGCCGATGCGCGTTTCACCGGCGACTGCCAAGACGGCATCCTTATCGTCGATTTCAAGTAACGGTTTTGCCTCCCGTGCCCACGGGCCGCCGTGACCGGCGTCACCGCGGCCCTCGTGCCGTGGGGACCGGGCAGGCTAGCGCGAAGCATGAGGGGCGACGTTAGTCAGGGGGTCAGCCGTAGCTCGCCGGCACGTTCCGCTTCGGATTTATCTGGGTGTGCTTTTCGGCTTCGCGATGTTCGCCATCGGCTTGACCATCGCCGGATTGTTCTATGGCCGCATGAAAGGCGCCATCGTCGCCAACTCGTCGACGCTCTTCGATGAAACGGCGAACTTGGTCGCGCACGAAGTGCGCTTCAACCGTGACGAGATCGCCGTTTCGTTGCGCCTCGCGGCGGAGACTCAGCTTGCCGGAGCGACGACGTTCGACGAGCGGCTGCGCCATCTCGGCGTGCTCGGCACGATACTCCAGTCGAACTCCCTCGCGCAAGCCGCGTACGTCGGCTATCCGAACGGCAGCTTTTTCATGCTTCGCCGCCTGCCCGAAGCCGGAGGCGAGAAGCCGCCGGCGCAGGCGGCATTCGTCGTGCGCGCGACGTCGCCGAATGCACCGGGGCGCATTGCCTTCCTCGACGCAAAGATGCATCTGCTCGCCCTGACGGTAGCCCCAAAATACCACTTCGATCCGCGCACGCGCCCGTGGTTCGATGTCCGCAGCGGCGACGTCGAGGTGACGGCTCCCTACGTATTTTTCACGACGCGGCAGCTTGGCGTCACGCTCTCCGTCCGCGCGCAGCAGGGCAGCGTCTTCGGAGCCGACATCGCGCTGGGCTCGCTCTCCGACGAGCTCGCCTCGCTTCGTCCGACGCCTGCGTCCGTCGCTGCGATCGTCGAGGACGAGGGCGACGTCGTCGCATTTTCGGATGCCAAGGCGCTCTTCGCGCTCAGCAGCCGAAGCGGCAGACCCGCGAGGTTGCCGGCGCTTGGGGCGCCTCCGCTGCTCGCGGCGTACGCGGCCGCGCTTCCGAACGGCATGCGCGCCGAAGGGTTGTATCGCGATTCGAAGCACAGGCTATGGCGCTATCGCGCCGCGCCGATCGTGACGCGCGCCGGTGCCGAGAGCGTGCTGCTCTTGGCCGTTCCCGAAGACGAGCTGACCGCGGCCGCAGACGAGGTTCGCCGTGAAGCGCTGATGGTAGGTCTGGGCGTCCTGCTCGCAGCGCTTCCCGTTGCGATTTGGCTGGCGCACCTGGTCGCGCGCCCTATCCGGCGCCTGCACGACGACGCCGCCGCGCTGCGCCGCCTGGACTTCAGCGATCGCGAGGCGCCGCAGTCCATGATCACGGAGATCGCGGAATTTTCCGATACGTTCGATACGATGCGGCACCACATTCGCGACTACAATCAGGCTTCGACGCGTTTTGTGCCGCGCGAATTTCTCGAGCAGCTCGGGCGCAAGGACATTCAAGGGCTCCAGCTCGGCGATCACACCGAGCGCACGATGACGATTCTCTTCTCGGACATTCGTTCGTTCACGACGCTTTCCGGTTCGATGACGCCGCAGCAGACCTTCAATTTCGTGAACTCGTACCTGACGCGGATCGGTCCGATCATCCGCGAGCATCGCGGCTTCATCGACAAGTATATCGGCGATGCGATCATGGCGCTCTTCCCGGAAAGCCCGCGCAGCGCCGTCGAGGCGGCGATCGCGATGCAGCGGCGGGTCGTCACGTACAATCAAGAGCGAGCGCGCGCGGGCTACGAGCCGGTCGCCATCGGCATCGGCATCCACCGCGGCGATCTCATGCTCGGTACGATCGGCGAGGCGGAGCGCTTCGAAACGACCGTGATCGCCGATGCGGTCAACATCGCCTCGCGCTTGGAAAGCCTCACCAAGACGTTTCACGCGCTCATCTTGGCAAGCGCCGACGTCGTCGAAGAGATGGAAAAAGGCTCTTGCTCCCCGCGGCGGCTGTGCGAGGTGCAAGTCAAGGGTGCAACTCATCCCGTGACGATCTACGAAATCTGCGACGCCGATCCGCCGGATTTGCTCGCGCACAAGGTTCGTACGCACGATGAGTTCGCGATCGGACGCGTTGCCTACGCCCAGGGACAATTCGTCGAGGCGTACCGTGCCTTCGACGAGATCGCGGAACGCGAGCCGCGCGACCTGCCCGCGACGTATTTCCGCGATCGGGCGTGGGATCTCAGCCGTACCGCCGATCTGGCTTGGGACGGTGTGGAACGCATGGAATCGAAATAGCCATTCGATCGGGCGCGGCTGGAAGGCGGCAGCGCCCGAAGAGGTATCCCGGGCGGCGTGAGGTTAGAGAGCACGCATGCTGGCCGTGATCGATTATGGCGGCGGGAATCTAGGCTCGCTGGTGTCCGCGCTGCAGCGGCGCGGCGTGCCGTTCGACGTGACGGGCGATGGCGCGCGCCTGGATGCGGCGGCGGCGGCGATTTTGCCCGGCGACGGCGCATTTGCCGCCACGATGGCGGCTCTGCGCCGGCGGCGTCTGGACGACGCGATCGAGCGCTTCATCGCGTCGGGTAAGCCGTTCTTCGGCATCTGCATCGGGATGCAGATCTTGTACGAGCGCAGCCTCGAGCACGGCGAGCACGCCGGGCTGGGTTTCTTCAAAGGAACGATCGCGCGGCTGGAGGCTCCGCGAGTTCCGCACATGGGCTGGGACGAGCTCGAGCTGCTCGCGCCGCATCCGCTGCTCGACGGGCTCTCGGAAGGCGATTTCGTCTATTTTCTGCACTCGTATCGCGCGCCGGTGGACGCCGAGACGCTCGCCGCCTGCACCTGCGGCGAGCGCTTCGCCGCGATCGTCGGGCGCGGCAACGTCGTCGCGACGCAGTTTCATCCCGAAAAGAGCCAGCGCGTCGGCGCAAAGATTCTCGAGAACTTTCTCACGCGATATTGCGCGGCACCGCGGTAACGGCGGCCTTTGCCCTTCCTGAAGGGTACCGCGACCGCGGTCGAAGCAGCGAGCATGAATGCGAGGAACACGCGCGCTCCTTGCGGGAAACTCGCAGCGTGGACCTGCCGTCGTCTCGCGCGCTGCTCGTCGTTCCCGCAATCGATTTGCGCGGCGGCCGCTGCGTGCGCCTGCGGCAAGGCGATCCGAATCGAGAAAAGATCTACGATGCCGATCCCGTCGCGCGCGCTAAAGCATTCGTGCGAGCCGGCGCAAGGCGGCTGCACGTCGTCGATCTCGACGGCGCGCTCGGGAGCGGCGAAAATCTCGCCGCGCTGCGCGCGATTTGCCATGCCACCGGCGTCGAGGTTCAGACCGGCGGCGGCGTGCGCAGGCCCGCCGACATCGAGGCGCGCCTCGAAGCCGGCGCTTCCGCCGTCATCATCGGCACGCTGCTCGTGGAAGATCCACCGGGCGCGCGCGTGCTGATCGAGCGCTACCGGGACCGGCTCATCGCCGGCATCGACGCGCGCGGTGATCGCGTCGCGACGCGCGGCTGGCAGCAGCAGACGCACGTCTCACGCGATGCGCTGGTGCGCGATGTTGCGCGCTGGGGCGCCGAGCGCGTCATCTACACGGAGATCGCGCGCGACGGCATGGGCAGCGGCTACGACGTCGGCGCGCTCACGCACGTCTCGAAGCTCGCGCCGCTGCGCGTCACCGCCAGCGGCGGCGCGCGCACGATCGACGATTTGCTTGCGCTGCGGGAGGGAACGCCGTCGACCGTCGATCACGCGATCGTCGGGCGCGCGCTCTACGAAGGGACGATCGAGCTTGCGGAAGCGATTGCGGCCGTCGGCGGCTGATCGTCGTCGAGCGGCGTCTCGTCGTGGAACATCTCGACGGTTTGGCTGAGCCGCGCCGCTTCGATTCGCAGCGCGAAGGTCATGTCGGCACATTGCTCCGCTGCGTACGCAACCGCGCGCGTGCCGGTCGCCAGCGCCTCGACGTTGCGCGTCGTCTGATCGACGGCAACGCGGCCGCGCTCGGCGGCGTCGACGAGCGTGGCGATCGCATGATCCAGCGTCGAGCTCAGGTCGAGATTGCGCGACGTCAACGACGCCAGCTCGGTGCTCGCATTGCGCAGGGTGTCGCGGATCTCTTTCTGCACTTGCGAGAGGCGCAGCGCGGTTGCGAGGTCTTCGTGGATGTGCCGGACGTCGGTTACGATGCTCTCAACCGATTCGGACGCTGCGGCGGTCCGCTCGCGGCCGTGTTCGACGGCCACGCTGCCCAGCTTCGTCTCCGAAACGGCGCGCTCGACGTCGTCTTGAACCTTGCGAATGAGCGACGCGATCTCTTTGGTTGCCGTGCCCGAACCGTCGGCCAGCTTGCGAATCTCGTCGGCGACCACGGCGAAGCCGCGCCCGTGCTCGCCCGCGCGTGCGGCTTCGATCGCGGCGTTGAGCGCCAGCAAATTCGTTTGATCGGAAATCTCTTCGATCGTGTCGGCGATCGCGCCGATTTGCGCGGACGCGCCGGCCAGCGCCACCATCGCCGTCGAGAGACGTTCCATCGTCGCCGCGGCGTCGCTGGATGCTTTGGTGGCCTCGCGCAGCAAGGCGGCGACGTCGGTCGCCCGCACGGCGGCGCTTTCCGCCCGCTCGTTGGCTTGGCGCGCCGTCATCTCGCGCCGCGTCGTTACCTCATCGAGCCGGTCGATGGCGGCCGATGCCGACGACGCTGCCGCACCGAGCTCGTCCGCCATCGCAAGCGAGCTGCTCGCAGCGCGCCGCACCGACGACGTGGCTTGCACGACGGAGCCGATCGTCGCGTCGATTTCGTGCATCGCCGTGCTCGATGATTGCAAATCCTCGGCCGTCGTCGACGACCCGGTCGAAAGCTCGGCTGCGCGCGAAGCCAGCGCCTCAGCGGAGCTTTGCAGCGCATGCGTGACGCGCTGCGCGTCACCGAAAGCGCGGCGAACCGTTTCGGTCAGCTGGCGCAGGGCGATGCCGAGCGAATCGACGCGCGAGCGCGGAATCACTTCGACGTGCAGATCTCCGCGCGCGATTCGCTGCGAATCTTCGGCGAGGTGTGCGAGCGCCACGTTCGTCGCGACGAATGCCGCGACGAGATTACCGACTTCGTGCGGGGCTTGCGGCTCGTAGCGCAGATCGCGCCCGGACGCGACGTCGCCGTCCTGCCCCCGGCGCAGCATCTCGGCGACGCGGCGAATCGGCTTGGCGATGCTCAGATTCAAATACGACGCGGCCAGCGCGGTGAACACTGCCGCGGCGATCGCCGAAAAGACGATCGTCCAGATTGCGACGCGGTCGGCTTCGCCCAAATCGGCGCGTCCCGTCTGCACCATCCACACCAGATGCAGCGTTCCGGCCGTCATGACGAGCAAGATGACTGCGGCGAGCGCGGCGAGGGTGGTCGAGAGCCGGCGTGCGATGCCGCCTTCACGCCGCTCGTCGCCCGGAACGTCCAGGCCGACGGCCTCGCAGGCCAGCGCCGCGAGGGCCGCGGCCGTCTGCTCCGCGCTCAGATATAAAGGAACGGCGACGATCGTCGTCGCCAGCGCCATGAGCAGCGGCGCGGCGTCCAGATTGCGGGTCAAGCGCTCGCCGGAAAACACGTTGCCGGCGAGCGGCGCGGCGACGCAGACCACGTCGTAGAAGAACGCGATCAGCGCGGCGACGAAGAGTGGCATCCGGCGCAGCCGTTCCCAGACGACCGGCAGATCCGAGTAATCGCGGCCGCGGCGATCGATCGAGCGCAGCGCCTTCTTGATCGGCGCGAGATATCGCTGCAGCGACAGGCGAACGATCACGATCGCCGCAGCGACGATTGCCGCCACCGCCCCCAGCGTATAGAGTGCTTCGCGCAGCGTGTAGTCGCCAAAGGTAAACGCGAGGGCCAGTAAGAGCGGCGCGCTTGCGAAACAAATGGTGTAGCGGCGCGTCGCAAAAGCCGCGACGATCTCGTGATACCGGGCGACCAAGGACATGGTCGCTGATTTCGTCAGTCCGGCCGGTAAATCCGCGGAAGCTCGCGTGGGAGTCGGGTCACAATCTCGTAATCGATCGTCTGCGCCCAATCGGCCCAATCTTCCGCGCGTAACTGCGCGTCGCGATCTCGTCCGATGAGGATCGCCGGCGTTCCGGGCACCGCTTCTGTGACGCCCGTCACGTCGATCATGGTCATGTTCATGCACACGCGTCCGACGATGGGGCAGCGTTTGCCGCCGACGAGCACCGCGCCGCGATTGGAGACCGCGCGCGGAATCCCTTCGGCATAACCGATCGGCAAGACGCCGATGCGCGCTTTTGCCGTCGTGCGATACGTGCGGCCGTAACCGATCGACGTCTCAGGCTCGACGTCGCGCACCGCAATCAGCTCGGAGGTCCAGCGCAGCGCGGGCCGCAGCGGCACGGCGTCGCCGAGCCGCGCGCGCGTTTCCGGCGACGGCCACAAGCCGTAGAGCGCGATGCCGACGCGCACGAGATCGAGCCGCGTTTGCGGCCACAGCAGCGCCGCGGCGGACGCGGCGATGTGCCGCGTGAGGGGTGGGGCAGTTTCGAGCGCTTCCTTGAAACGTGCCAGCTGCACGAGCGTGAAGTCGGAATCGAGCTCTTCCGCGGCGGCGAGATGCGAATACGCGCCGTCGACGGCGATCTCCGGCGTGCGCGCGTAGTGCGCGAACGCATCCTTGGCGCGAGACGGCGCCAGGCCTAGGCGCGTCACGCCGCTTTCGATCTTCACGTGCACCGAGAACGGCTTCTTGCGGCGGCGCGCGACGCTCGCAACGCGGCGCGCGTATGCGCCGTCGTCCCACAGCGTGATCTGCGCATCGCACGCATGCGCCGTCTCGAGATCGCTGGGTTCGATCGGCCCCATGATGAGGATCGGCGCTTTGATGCCGGCGTCGCGCAGCGCCACCGCCTCGGACGTTTCATAGACGCAAAAGCGCGCGACCGCGTCGTCCAGCGCGCGCGCGACCCGGACGATACCGTGGCCGTAAGCGTTCGCCTTGACGACGGCGCCGAAGCGCGCCGGCGCGACAAAGCGCGCGATGGCGGCGGCGTTGGCGCGGATGGCATCGAGATCGATCTCGAGCCGAGCCGCGTTCATGTCAGCTTGGCGACCGTATACGCGAGCGGAATTCCGAAGAAGATGCAGTACGCGAACAGCTCCGTCTCGGCTTCGTTCGGCGACGGCGTCCTGAAGAGCCCCGTGGCCATCAGCACGAGCTGCGTGCCGATCCAGACGATGACACCGTAGACGATTCCGGCGATGAACGGCTGCTGCACGACTTGCGGGCGCTGCTTCGCGACGTAGACGAACGCGAGTCCCCACAAGATCGATGTCCCGAAGTGCACGAGCGCGCCGATCCAGGCGTACGACGTCGATGCGAGGGCAGCTTTGCCGATCGCCCATTCCGCCGAGAATTGCAGCAGAGCCAGCAGGATGACCGCCGGCGACGCTTTGGTGGTCGCGAGCCCCGCACCGAGCAGGAAGAGCAGCAGGATGATGCCTCCGACGATCCCGCCGGCAACGCCGGCGCGCACCATGCGAAGCGTCATCAGAAAAACGCTGCCCCCGACTGCGGATCGAACGCGTGCATCTTTGCGGTGTTGAAGGTCAGATCGATCGACGCGCCGGTGCTCAGCGGCGTTTCCGGCGACGTGCGCAGCAGCAGATTTTGCCGGCCGACGAGAACGAAGCCGAGCTGCTCGGAGCCGAGCACTTCGATGACGTCGATACGGCCTTTCGCGGAGGACTCACCGCTGCCGCCGCCCACCCGCACGTCTTCCGGGCGAATGCCGAGCACGATCCGGCCGTTCGCGCTCGCCGGAATTTTCTGCGCGAGGGCCGGCGGCACGAGCGTCTTCACGCCCTCGGCCTGCGCGTGAAGCCGGTCGCCGTCGCGCACGAGCTCGGCATCGATGAAATTCATCGGCGGCGAGCCGATGAAGCCCGCAACGAAGCGGTTGACGGGATGATCGTACAGTTCTTTGGGCGGTGCGATTTGCTGAACGACGCCGTCGTTCATGACGACGATGCGGTCGCCCATCGTCATCGCTTCGACCTGGTCGTGCGTGACGTAGACGGTGGTCGTGCTGACCCGCCGGTGCAGCTGCACGAGCTCGACGCGCATCTGGACGCGCAGCTTCGCGTCGAGATTGGAGAGCGGCTCGTCCATCAGGAAGACGTCAGGGTCGCGGACCATCGCGCGCCCCAGCGCGGCGCGCTGCCGCTGACCGCCGGACATCTCTTTGGGCCGGCGCAGCAGCAGATGGCTGATGCCCAGGATCTCGGCGGCGGTCTTCACGCGTTTGTCGATCTCTTCGCGCGGCATCTTGCGCAGCTGCAGCGCGAACGCCATGTTTTCGTAGACGTTCATGTGCGGGTACAGCGCGTAGTTTTGGAAGACCATCGCGATGTTGCGGTCGCGGGGCTCGACGTCGTTCACGACCCGGTCGCCGATGTAGATCTTGCCGCCCGAGATCGTCTCGAGGCCGGCGATCATCCGCAGGGTCGTGGTCTTTCCGCAGCCGGACGGCCCCACCAGCACCAGGAACTCGCGGTCCGGGATCTCCATCGTGATCGCCTGGACGACCACGTTCTTGCCGAACGTCTTTGAGACGGATTCCAACCGCACCGCAGCCATCGCGCGCGAGATTGGCGCACCGCATCGGCATGTCTTGCACCAAGGCTCGGAAAAGCCGCCTACCTACCCAAGCAGGCGCGACGCTGTCGGGTCTTGCACTCTGGTGCCAAGTTTGCTAAATTGGTTCGGCTGGCAGTCTCATTCGACAAGTGCCAACGATTTTGAATTCGAAAACCTGTTTGGAGGAAGTTGTGAATCTCAAGCCTTTGGGCGATCGCGTGGTCGTCGAGCACGTGGAGCAGGCCGACAAGTCGGCCGGCGGCGTGTTCCTCCCCGATACGGCAAAGGAAAAGCCGCAGGAAGGCAAGGTCCTTGCAATCGGCAGTGGACGCACGCTTGACAACGGCACCAAGGTCCCGATGGAAGTGAAAGTCGGCGACCGCATTCTCTACTCAAAATACTCTGGCTCCGAAGTCAAGATCGAGGGCAAAGAGTATCTCATCATCTCTGAAAAGGACGTGCTGGCAATCCTTACCGATGCGCGCGTCCCCGCGGGGGTGTAACGAAAGAAGCCATGGCAGCAAAGGAACTCGTATTTGATGAGAGCGCGCGTCGGGCGCTCGAGCGCGGCGCGAACATTCTCGCCGACGCCGTCCGGGTAACGCTCGGACCCAAGGGACGCAACGTCGTCCTCGACAAGAAGTTCGGTTCTCCGACGATCACCAACGACGGCGTGACGATCGCCAAGGAGATCGAGCTTCCCAACACGTTCGAAAACATGGGCGCGCAGCTGGTCAAGGAAGTCGCGTCCAAGACCAACGACATCGCCGGCGACGGCACGACCACCGCGACGGTGCTCGCGCAAGCGATCATCCGCGAGGGTCTGCGCAACGTCACGGCAGGCTCCAATCCGCTTCAGATCAAGCGCGGTATCGACGAAGCCGTCGACCTGACCGTCAAAGAGATGGAGAAGCTCGTTCAAAAAGTCGACACGCGCGAGAAGATCGCGAACGTCGCCTCGATCTCGGCCAACGACAAAGAGATCGGCGAGCTGATCGCAACCGCGATGGAGAAAGTCGGTAAAGACGGCGTCATCACGGTCGAAGAGTCCAAGTCGATGAAGACGGAAGTCGAGACGAAGGACGGCATGCAGTTCGACAAGGGCTACATCTCGCCGTACATGGTGACCGACTCCGAGCGGATGGAAGCGACCCTGAACGACCCGTACATCCTGATCACCGAGCGCAAGATCTCGGCCATCGCCGACATCCTGCCGCTGCTCGAGAAGATCGTGCAGGTGCAGAAGCCGCTGCTCATCATTGCGGAAGACGTCGAAGGTGAAGCGCTGGCGACGCTGGTCGTCAACAAGCTGCGCGGCACGTTCACATCCGTTGCGGTCAAGGCGCCGGGTTTCGGCGATCGCCGCAAAGAGATGCTCAAGGACATCGCCACCCTGACGGGCGGCACGGTCGTCAGCGAAGAGCTGGGGCTCAAGCTCGACAAGGTCACGCCGGACCTGCTGGGTCAGGCGAAGACGGTCAAGGTCACGAAGGAAGAGACCACGATCGTCGACGGTCACGGCAAGAGCGACGCGATCAAGGGCCGCATCGAGATGATCAAGCGGCAGATCGACGAGACCGACAGCGACTTCGATCGCGAGAAGCTGCAAGAGCGTCTTGCCAAGCTCTCCGGCGGCGTCGCGGTGATCCAGGTCGGCGCAGCCACCGAGACGGAGCTCAAAGAGAAGAAGCACCGCATCGAGGACGCGCTCTCGGCAACGCGAGCGGCCGTTCAGGAAGGCATGATCCCGGGCGGCGGGTCTTCGCTCGTCCATGCGCTCAAGGAGATCGACAAGAAAGTCGCGAGCCTGAGCGGCGGCAACGGGAGCGTGCACTCCGCGCAAACCGACGAACGAATCGGCTTCGACATCATCCGCCGCGCGCTCGAAGAGCCGCTGCGGCAGATCGCCGAGAACGCCGGTTACGAAGGCAGCGTTGAGGTCAACCGCGTCAAGCAAGCGAAACCTCCTCAGGGTTTCGATGCGATGACGGGCGAGCTCGTCGACATGTTCAAGGCGGGCATCGTCGAGCCGTTCAAGGTGACGCGCTCGGCGCTGCAAAACGCCGCGTCGATCGGTTCGCTGATCCTCACGACCGAGACGCTGATTGCCGACAAGCCCGAGCCCAAGAAGGATGCCCCCGCTCCCGGCGGCGGCATGGGCGGCTACGACGGCATGATGTAATCTGCCGCTGCGCGACAGATGAAAATCGAGAGGGCCGAGAACGTCTCGGCCCTCTTTCAATTTAGAATCGAAAGCGCAACGAGAACGATGGATGCGGACCCCGCCTGAGCGACGGCGTGGTCGTTTCGCCGCCTCCGGATCCGGTGCCCGTTCCGGTGCTATGGTCGTTGCTCTTCGCGCTCGTTGCTAGCGGTACGACGATCGCCGCCGTGGCTAAGACCGGAATCGCGACGGTCCAAAAGTGGAGGTGATGCGCCGCTACGGCCGGTGTTTCGCTCGCCAGCGCTCCGTCAAAGCCGAGGTCTCGTCCGGTCTGCGAATCGACCCACGTTTGCTTGTTCGGATCCCAGTGCAAATTCTGACCGGTGGTCGAATCGAACGCGCGGGTCGGATCCGTTGGGTCTTGGCGGGCTTGATGCGTCGGACCAGGCGAGCCGGGATACCAGCCGCCGACGCGCAAGACCACGTCATCGACTCCAGGAATGATGGGTGGTGCGGGAACGATGGCGCCGTCGCTCGCCAGCGCTCCGTCAAAGCCGAGGTCTTGCCCGGTCCGCGAGTCGACCCACGTTTGCTTGCTCGGATCCCAGTGCAGATTTTGACCGGTGGTCGGATCGAACGCGCGCGTCGGATCCGTTGGGTCTTGCCGGGCTTGATGCGTCGGAAGCTCATCAGGCAAGCCGCGTAGCCCGTGGATGGCGCGCAAGGACGCGTCTTTATCGACTCCAGGAATGACGGGTGGTGCGGGGATTATCCGTTGCGGCGTCGCCGGCGGCTCTTCCTTCGCCGCATTCGGTTGCGGCTTGAACGTGTCCGTGTGCGTGTGCGTCTCGCTGGTCCCATCAGGGTTGAAATCTGTCGTCGTGACCTCGCCCGAGAGCGTGTTACCGTTTGCATCGACCGTTGTGACCACTTCTGTGCGCACGCGGAGCTTGTCGTCGCTCCCGTACAACTCGTGTGTTTGATGTTGGGTGTAGCTTCCGTCGCTGTTGTATTCACGAGTCACGTGGTAGGTGCTGCGAACCTGCTCGCCGGTATCGCGGTCGCGATCGGTAGCGGTGCCGTCGCTGGAAAGCAAGTGCCGACCGGCATCGTATGTTTCGTGCGTTTCGGAGTGCGTCCGGGTCTTCGCGTATTTGTCGTAAACGATCGTTCGCTCGTATCCGCCGATCGGGTTGTAGGTATCCGTGACGACCTGTTCGGAGGCGATGTTGCCTTGCGGGTCTTTGACGGTTAGCACACCCTTCTGCGAGAGCACGTTCGGCGGCGAACTATCGTCCGTGACGGTAGTGACGACGACGGTTCGCGTGCCGTACTCATCGTGCTCCGTCCAGGTCTCCGTCGTGACGGTGTTCTTGCCATCTTGCCTCGTCGCGACGGAGGGTTGGGTGTTTGGTGAAACGTATAGGCCTAGGCGTTTGGCCGAAGTCGAGGGCGCCTGATTCTGGGCGGCGGCGGGATGAATCGCCAGCGACACGCACAACACGGCGACGAGCATCGCGCAAACCCAACGGCGGCACAGGGAATCGAGCACGGAATGCCTCCTTTGAGAGCGAGAAGGGATCGTCTCCGAGCCTAAAGCGATCCGGTCAACCGTCGGTCAAAGCGATTTGACCCGGCTTTGACCGCGCCGCCTCAAGCTTGCCTCATGGGAACCAAACGGGAGGCGGAGCAAGTGCTCGTTCTGCGGTTTTTCCGCACGCAGTCGGGCCGTTTGCGCTGCCGGATCACGGAGGCGGAGTCGCGCGAGACCTGGATCAGTCCGGACGCGAAGGCCCTGCGCGCGCTGGTTGCCAAGCGCGTTCGGCCGCCGGCACGGCGGTCACGCGCAATGGTCTGAGCGAGCGCGAAGGACGCAGGACGACTTCGGTATCGCGCATCGCATGGGTTGCAGCGTCGGCGACGGCTCGTGAGAGCGCACCGTCGTCGCGCGCGATCAGCCTCTCGGCGGCGGGATTGGACGCGAGAACGCGCCCCTTGCGATCGACGACGACGATCGCGGCTTCCATCGCGGCCTCGAGTTGCGCGCCGCGGATTTTGTGGTGCAGCCGTGCGGCGCGCCGCAGATGCGGCAAAATGGCGTCGCGCAGCAGCGCGAGCTCCGCTTCTTCAAAAGGCCCCTGTCGTGGCGCACGATTGAGGCCGACGATGAGCTCCGTGTCGTCTTCGATTGCAAGCTTCGTGCCGGCGGTGTAGCGGTAGTCGCGCGGGATCAGGAAGTCTTGATAGGTTTCGTCTTTGGAGACAATTGCCTCATCGAGATATTGATGGCACGCAAAGACGCTGCCGGGCGCGGCGGGGATCAGACGGCGCGGGTCGATCGCGGCATAGCGATCGAGATACAGGCGTTCGGTTTCCTTGTCGTCGTCGCCGCCGAGATACGAGAACGACGGCCTGCCGTCGCGACGGTTGAATGCGAACAGGTGGCACACGCGTGCGTTCATCGCGCGAGCCAGCTCGGCGAGTGCGCCGTCCCACGCGGACGGCTCGAGCGCGGCGTCATAGAACATCTCGGCAATACGCTCAAAATCCGGAACTCGCCGCGGCCGGGTAATGCGAAATCGCGACTCCAACGTATCCAGCGGCGCAACCCCAAGCTCACCCAGGGTGGCTCGCGCGCGTTCCAAGAAGTCGCGCGCGGCTTGGGGGCGGCCGGCTTCGAACTCGCTCTCGATCAGCACCGCGTAGGCTTCTTCGGAGTAGGGATTGCGCTCCAGCAGCGTGCGCGCGATTTCGGCATCCCTGCGGGAGGCGAGCAATCGGGAGAGCAGCCGCTCGTAGGCGGCGTCGATCCGTTCGCGCTCGAGGACCGTCCAATCGTCGTAGTAGCCTTCCAAGAAGGAACCAGCGTAGAGATTCAGGGCGCGCTGCGATGCGCTTGTGTCGTCGGCAAGATGCAAGAATTCGGCAGCATCGAGAACCGTCGGAGCCGTCCACCGCATCGTGGCCCTGGTGACGCGCAGAAAATCGGCGGGGTCGGCACCGGTCGAGCGAATGGCGCGGCGGATCGCCCACGTCGCCGTCTTCAGATTTGCCCGCGCGCGATCGGGTTCGTGACCGGGCCAGAAAAGCTCTGCGATGGCCTCGCGGGCGACATCCGTGTTCTTGCGAAAAACAAGGTGCGCGAGGAGCGCGCGAGCCTTGTGCGTCGCCGGAGGTGGCGCGATGCGATCACCGATCTGGAGCCGGAACGACCCCAGTGTCGTGAGGCTCGAGGCTAGCAAGCCCAATTCCGCTTCGTTACGCTGCGCGAACGACCTTGTGGTTCGAGCACGTTGCCCGCTCGCGAGCGCGGCCGGTGGGTACGCTAGACGTATGAAAATACGTTTTGCAGCCCTAGGCGTCGCCGCGCTGACGGCCGCCATGACGGCGTCTGTGCTCCCCGCGCAAGCCAAGATCAGCGAGGTCTTCTACGGCCGCGTCGTGCACGTTTCGGCCGACAATATCAAAGTCAAGGACCCCGCGACCGGCAAGATTCTCAGCTTCGTCTTCGTCCCCGGCGTCGCAAAGGTCGTCGAGGACACCGGCAATCCGTCGGAGATGGCGGACGTCCACAAGGGCGAGCCGGTCAAGATCGTTTACGACACGACCGCCCTCGGCGCGCGGCATCTGGACCGTATCGTGACGCTCCACAACGGATTGCCTCACTCGTACCATAACAAGTACTAGCGGAAAAATTCGATCAGGCGCGATGCCGTGGCGTCGGGTGCTTCCTCCGGAACGTAATGCGCGGTGGGCAACGGCTCGCCGCGCACGTCTTCGGCCCGGGTGCGCCACAGCGCGAGCGGATCGAAGAGACGGTGCACGACGCCGCGCCGGCCCCATAATGCGAGCAGCGGCGCTTTGACTTTGAGGCCGCCATCGGCGTCGTCGTGCTCGATATCGATCGTCGCCGCCGCGCGATAGTCTTCGCAGCTGGCGTGAATCGTCTTCGGATCCTTGAAGCAGCGGATGTATTCCGCAAGCGCTTCCGGCCCAAAGACGTCTTCGTGTCCCCCGGACCAGGCCATGGTCTTCCTGCGAAGATAGTACTCGGGGTCGGCGCCGATCAACCGTTCCGGCAGATCGAACGGTTGAGCGAGAAAGAACCAGTGATAGTAGGCCATCGCGAACTCAAACGAGGTCGGCTTGAACATCTCGCGCGTCGGCGCGATGTCGAGGACCGCGAGCGCGCGCACGGCGCCGGGATGATCGAGCGCCATGCGGTGCGCGACGCGTCCGCCGCGGTCGTGGCCGGCGACGAAAAAGCGCTCGAATCCCAGCGCGCGCATCGCCGCGACTTGATCGTTCGCCGTCGACCGCTTGGAGTAGACGAGATGCGCCGGATCGCTGTCCGGCTTGCTGCTGTCGCCGTAGCCGCGCAGGTCTGTCGCGACCACCGTAAAACGCTCCGCTAGCGTGGGTGCGACTTTGTTCCACATGACGTGTGTTTGCGGATATCCGTGCAGCAAGAGCAGCGGCGGACCGCTGCCGCCCACGACGGCGTTGATCTCGACGCCGTCGGCGCCGGGAAGACGCCGCCGCTGAAAGCCTTCAAACATGCCTGAGGTCATTGGCGGCGGCGGCATCAAACTCCACGTGGCCGAAGGCGGCAGCGCGACCGGCGAACCGGTGCTCTTCATCCACGGTTACTGCCAATCCGCAGCCGTCTGGGAGCGGCAATTCACGGCCGACCGCCTGCGAAATTTCCGCTTGGCTGCAATGGATTTGCGCGGTCACGGCGATTCGGGCAAACCCGAAGATCCGGCTGCCTACAAGGACTCGCAGCTTTGGGCCGACGACGTCGCCGCCGTGCTGGCGGCGCTCGGCAAACGCCCTGCGGTGCTCGTGGCGTGGTCGTACGGCGGTCGCGTCGTGGGCGATTACCTGCGCGCGTACGGCTCGGAGCGCATCGGCGCGATTGCCTTCGTCAGCGCCATCAGCGCCGCGCGCAACGACGTCATCGCACCGCACTTTGCGGCGCTCTTTCCGGACGCGCTTTCGGCCGACCGCAGCGTCGCGGAGCCGGCATTGCGGCGCTTTGTCGAGCTCTCGTACGCCCCGGGATTCCGTTTAGATGAAGCAACGCGCACGGCCCGGCTCGCGGACGAGCTGCGCGTCCCGCCGGCGGCGCGCAAGGCGATGCTCGAGCGCGGGCGTCTCGATTACGACGACGTGCTGGCGAAACTCAGCGTTCCCGTCGTGTGCATGCACGGCACCGACGACAACGTCATCTTACCGCTATCCAGCGAGCAAATCGCCGCGGCCGTACCGAACGCGAAGGTCTCGCGCTACACCGGCGTCGGCCACTCTCCGTTCTTCGAAGCGCCGCTGAGGTTCAATCGCGAGATCGCCGAGCTGGCGGCCCGCGTATCCTGAAACGCGCCGCTGTAGCTCTCGAGCAGCCATTTCGCGAAGGTGTTTGTCGCCTCGGAGATTTCGCGATCTTCCGGTAACGCCAGATAGAATTCGCGCTCGAGATCGACATCTTCGACGGCAAGCACGATCACGGAGCCGAGAGCGTGCGCTCGTCCCAACGCGGCTTGCGAAAGCAGCGAGATGCCGATGTCCGCCTCGACGCATGAAACGATCTCGCTGTTCCCTTCGAGCTCGAGCGCGACGCGCAGCTCCTCGAAGCGGCGTCCCAGACGCTCTTCGATCAGCAATCGCGTGCCGGAAGCTCGCGTGCGCAAGATGAACGGATAGGCCGATGCCTCGGCGATCGTCACCGAGCTGCGCTTGGCGAGGTCGTGGTTGCGCGGAACGGCGAGCATCAAACGGTCTTTGCGGAATGGATAGCGGCGCGTGCCGGGAATCTCGTTCGCGCCTTCGGTCAGCGCGGCGTCGATCTCGCCCGAGCGCAGACGGCCTTCGGCATCCCGGGTCGTGGCCGTCACGACCGAGAGGCGATACTCCGGAAAATCGCGCTGAAAGGAAGCGACGACTCCGGCGACCGCGGTCTCGCAGACCGTGCGGGTGCACGCCACGGTGATGACGCGCGAGTTCTGCGAGGCGATGCGCTGCAGGCGCCGGTCGAGATCGTTGACGCAGCCGAGGATTTCCAGCGCGCCCGTGTAGAGCTCGGCGCCCAGCGGTGTCGTCACCAGGCGGCCTTCGCGGCGTTCGAAGAGCGAACCGCCGGCGAACGACGCCAGCGTCGCAACGTGCGACGAGACCGCGGACTGCGCGAGGAAGAGCGACTCCGCAGCCTTGGTAATGCTGCCCAGCTCCACGACGCGCACGTACGTGCGCAGGAGATTGCAGTTGAGGGAATTGGTCAGCTCGTCGCGCTGCATGCAGGGCCTCCGGCGAAGACGTGGCGGCCGGCGACTCTTCGCGCTGCCGTGCGCGAGCCCCCGTGCTACAATACGACGGCATGCCGCTCGCTCGTGTTTTCGCGTCGCTTCTCGTGCTGCTCGCCCTCGGCGCGGCGCCGGTTCCGGCGCCGGGGCCGCGAGACCAGCTGGTGATGTTCGTCCAGCGCGGGTGTCCCTATTGCGCGCAGTGGGACCGCGAGATCGGCGGCATCTACGCCAAGACCGATGAGGGACGCAAGCTGCCGCTGCGCCGAGTGGATATCGCCGATCCGCGTCCGGCCGACTTGCGCGGCGTCCGGAATATCGTGGCGACGCCCACCTTCGTGCTGATGCACTGCGGCAGCGAGTTCGACCGCATCACGGGCTATATCGGCCAAGATCAGTTTTGGGGGCTGCTCGACATCGACCTCAAGCAGCTCGCCGCTCGGGAAAAGTCCCCCGACGACGGTTGCAATCAGAAATAGAGATGCGCGATATCGCGCATCGCGATGCCCTGGCGGAGCCTGTTCCCAGGGAGCGCGATAAACTGCGAGAACGACGCTTCCTGTGAGCGCGCCTCGCATTTTTTTTGCACCTTTGGCGGCGGCAGCCATCGCCGTCGGGCTGTCGGCTGCGGCCGCCGGTGCGCAGAGCCGCACCGTTGCCGACGCGGGTCTGGTTCCGTACACGATCGTCGGTGACGGGATTCCGAAGCCGTTGACGAGCGAGCCGGGCAATTCGGCGCGCGGAAAAGCCATCGTGATGAACAGCAAGCTCGGGAGTTGTCTGTCGTGTCACAGCATGCCGATTCCAGGCGCGGCGGATCCCGGGAACGTCGGTCCTCCGCTCAGCGGCGTGGGTTCGAGGCTCAGTGCCGCGCAGTTGCGTTTGCGCGTCGTCGACATGAAGGTCATCGATCCAAACACGATCATGCCTTCGTTCTATCGCGTCCACGGCTTGCATGACGTGGCGACGAAATTCGTCGGCAAGCCGATACTGAAGGCACAGCAGGTCGAAGACGTCGTCGCGTTCTTGCAGACCCTGAAATAGTTTCACACCCCGGAGGGACGATGCACGAAAATTCCACAGGAACGCTCTCGCGCCGCGAGCTGCTCGCCGCCGCGGCCGCCGGAAGCCTGGGCGCGATGGTTATCTCGCTGAAACCGCTTTCGGCCGATGCGACGCCGGACGACGTGAAAACGTGGCTCGCAAAGACGCTGCCCGGAACGTATCAGCAAGGCAAAGTCACGGTCAGCGCGCCGCCGATCGCGGAGAACGGCAACACCGTGCCGATCGGCATCTCGGTCGACAGCCCGATGACCGAGCAGAGCTACGTCAAGACGATCGCGCTGGCCGCCGACGGCAACCCGCTTCCGGGCGTTGCCGTGATCCATCTTTCGCCGGCAAACGGTCAGGCCAACGTGAACTTCCGTATTCGTCTGGCGAAAACGCAAACGCTGACGGCAGTCGCGCTGATGAGTGACGGCTCGCTCTATTCGACCACGCAGCTCGTCAAAGTAACGATCGGAGGTTGCGGTGGCTAGTCCGGTCGCAAACGTCGAATCGCGTCTCCTCGTGCCGCCGACGGCAACGAAGGGTCAGGTCATCACCATCAAGACGCTCATCCAGCACCCGATGTACTCGGGCTTCACCAAAGATTCGAGCGGCAAGACGATCCCCCGGGAGATCATCAACACGTTCACCTGCACCTTCAACGGGCAGCAAGTGTTCAAGATGGACTTGAACCCTGCGATCTCCGCCAATCCGTTCATCGAATTTCCGGTGAGAGTCGATCAGAGCGGCACGTTCGAGTTCGCCTGGATTGACGACAACGGCGCGGTCTACAAAAACCAAGCGCAGATCACCGTCAGCTGAGGCGAGGAGGGCCCGATGAGGATCGTACCGCTGACCTTAGTCATTCTGCTGACCATCGCCGTCGCTACGGCGTATCCGCAGGTTGTGAGATCGCAGTCGAGCTACCCGGAGCTTTCGAGCAACCTTTCGGACTATCAGCACGGAAGCGAGAAATCCGGTTTCCTGTACATGGACAAGCAAACGCAGGCCATGGAGACCGATGACTTCAGCAATCCCGGCTTTCTTTGGATCGAGAAAGCGCAAAAGCTCTGGAGCACGCCGGACGGCTCGAGCGGAAAGTCCTGCGAAAGCTGCCACGGAGCCGTGTCGTCGATGAAAGGCGTCGGCGCCAAGTATCCGCTGTACGACGCCAAGATGCACAAGGTCATCGACCTGGAGCAGCGGATCAACGACGAGCGCGTTTCCCGGATGGGCGCACAGCCGTATAAATGGGAATCGGAAGATCTCGTCGCGATGACCGCGCTGATAAAGCTGCAGTCGCGCGGCATGCCGGTCGCCGTCGATACCAGCGGCCCCGCGCATTCTTTTTGGGAAGACGGCGAGAAGATTTACACCACCCGCCGCGGCCAGCTGAACATGGCGTGCGCGGAGTGTCACGTCCAATTCGCCGATCATCAGCTGCGCAGCGACACGCTCAGCCAGGGGCAAACCAACGGATTCCCCTTGTATCGCCTCAAGTGGCAGGCGCTCGGCTCCGTGCAGAAGCGCTTCAAGGGCTGCATGGCAAAGATTCGCGCCAAGCCCTTCCCGTTCGGCTCGCAAGAGATGGTCGACCTCGAGCTCTACGTCGCTTCCCGCGGGGAAGGTTTGCCGATAGAAACGCCGGCCGTCCGCAAGTAGCCGTGATCAACAGACGCGAGTTCGTTCAAGTCGCCGCGGCGGCGGGACTCATCTTTGGTGCCGGCGGCGGTCTCGGCGCGGCCGCCGCCGCACAGCAGATCACGCAAGAGAAGCTGCTGGAATTTCAGTCCGTCGGTCAGGTGACGCTCTTGCACTTCACCGACACGCACGCGCAAATCGTTCCGGTCTATTTCCGCGAGCCCGCCATCAACATCGGCGTCGGCGAGGACGCTGGCGTTCCGCCGCATCTCACGGGCGACCATTTCCTCAACTATTTCAAGATCAAGCCGCAGACGCCGGCGGCTTATGCGCTCACGATGGACGACTACGTGCCCCTGGCGCGGGAGTACGGCAAGCTCGGCGGCATCGACCGCATGGCGACGCTGATCAAAGCGATCAAGGCACAGCGGCCGGGTGCGCTCTTGCTCGACGGCGGCGACAGCTGGCAGGGCTCGTACACCTCGCTCAAAGAGCGCGGTGCCGACATGGTGCGCGTGATGAACGACCTGGGTGTCGAGGCGATGACCGGGCACTGGGAATTCACGTACGGCCAAGATCGCGTCAACGAGCTGATCAAGCAGCTGAAGTTTCCGTTTCTGGCCGGCAACGTTCAGGACACGACGTGGGAGAACTGGGTGTTCCCCAACATGCAGATGTTCGAACGCGACGGCGTTCGTATCGCAGTGATCGGTCAGGCGTTCCCGTATACGGGGATCGCGAACCCGCAGTGGCTCTTTGCGGGATGGTCGTTCGGGATCCACGAGCGGCGCGTTCAGGCCGAAGTCAACGCCGCCCGCGCGAAGAAAGCCGATCTCGTCGTCCTGCTCAGCCACAACGGTTTCGACGTCGACAAGAAGATGGCGGCGCGCGTGCAGGGGATCGACGTGATTCTCGGCGGCCACACGCACGACGCCGTCCCGCTGCCCACGAAAGTCGGCAAGACGCTCATCATCGCCTCGGGCTCGCACGGCAAGTTTCTCTCGCGCCTCGATCTCGACGTCAAGAACGGCGGGATCGCGGACTATCGCTACCGCCTCATCCCGGTCTTCAGCGACGCGATTGCATCAGACCCCCAGATTGCCGCCACTGTTGCGGAGGTTCGCAAGCCGTACGCCGGCGATCTGGCGCGCGTTCTGGGCCGGACGGATGGCCTGCTGTACCGGCGCGGCAACTTCAACGGCACCTTCGACGATCTGATCTGCGACGCGCTGCTCAAGGTGCGCGACGTCCAGATCGCGATGTCGCCGGGATTTCGCTGGGGCGCGACGCTGCTTCCCGGTCAGGCGATCACGCTCGAGGATCTATACAATCAAACGGCGATCACGTATCCGGCCGCGTACAAGACGACGATGACGGGTGCGACGCTAAAGAGCGTCTTCGAAGACGTCGCCGACAACATCTTCAATCTCGATCCGTATTACCAGCAAGGCGGCGACATGGTGCGCGTCGGCGGCTTGTCGTACACGATCGACGTCTCGAAGAAGATCGGCTTCCGCATTTCGGAAATGCGGCTGCTCTCGACGGGCGAGCTGCTCGATCCGAACAAGTCGTATACCGTGGCCGGCTGGGCTTCGGTGCGCCAAGGCACCGAGGGGCCGCCGATTTGGGACGTCGTGACCCAATATCTGGCGTCACAGAGCGTCGTGAACATTCCGGAGCGCCAGAACGTGCGCATCGTCGGTGCGGACGCTTCCGGCATTTCTTAGGACAGAGAAGGTATGGAACGACAGCAGTTTCTTTTGAGCAGCGGAACGGCGATCGCGCAAGCGCTGGGCGCCGGAGGCGTGGCGCTCGATCGGGCGCCGTCGATGGATAAGCTCGGCGAGCCGGTGGATTGGCATCCGTACGGCGTGCCGTCACCCTACGAAAAATCGGTCATTCGCCGCTACGTGCCGTTCTTGACCGCGACGACGTATTCGTCGGTGACGTTCACGCCGCTGCAGGACCTCGACGGAATCATCACGCCGAACGGGCTGTGCTTCGTGCGTGACCACGGCGGCACGGTTACCGACATCGACCCCGCGACGCACAAGATCCTGATCGACGGGCTCGTCGAGCGCCCGATGTTCTTCACGATGGAAGACCTCAAGCGTTTTCCGACCGAGAGCCACATTCACTTCATGGAGTGCCCGGCGAACGGCGGGATGGAGTGGCGCGGCGCGCAGTTTCAAAGCTTGCAGATCACGCACGGGATGATTCATTGCTGCGAATGGACCGGAGTGAAGCTTTCGACGCTGATGGATCGCGTCGGCGTGAAATCGAACGCGAAATGGATGCTTGCGGAAGGTGCCGACGCGGCGGCGATGACTCGCAGCATTCCGGTGTCGAAAGCCGCCGATGACGTGATGGTCGCATGGTCGCAAAACGGCGAGCGGCTGCGTCCCGAAAACGGCTACCCGGTGCGCCTGATCGTTCCCGGATGGCAAGGCAACGTGAACGTCAAGTGGCTGCGGCGTCTCAAGTTCGGAACCGAGCCGTGGATGACCAAAGAAGAAACGTCGAAATACACAGACTTGCTCGCGGACGGCAAAGCGCGCCAGTTCGCGTGGATTCTCGAGGCAAAGTCGGTGATCACGAGCCCCTGCCCGGAGAATCCGCCGCGCGGCCGCGGTTTCATCGAGATCACGGGCCTGGCTTGGTCGGGGCGCGGTAAAGTCAAGCGCGTCGACGTCTCGACCGACGGCGGCCGCAATTGGCAGCCGGCGCGCTTGCAGGAACCCGTCATGAGCAAGTGTCTGACGCGCTTTCGCTTTCCTTGGAGCTGGAACGGCGAAACGACGTACATTCAGAGCCGCTGCATCGACGAGACGGGCTACGTGCAGCCGACGATCTCGCAGCTGCGCAAAGTGCGCGGCACCAATCCGATCTACAACAACAACGCGATCCAGACGTGGCGGATCAACCCCAACAGAAGCGTCGACAATGTACAAATTCTCTAGCATCTTGCTGGCCGTGACGGTGCTCGCGTGCGGCGCGGCGTTTGCGGCGCGCGCCGCCACGGCTCACAACTATCCTTTCGGGACGCCGGCGAGCCCGAAGACGATCGAGGCCTGGGACGACGACGTGAACGGTCTCACCGGCGCAGGTTTGCCGCCGGGAAGCGGCTCGGTGTCGCAAGGGCAGACCGCCTACGAGCAGCATTGCGCCGTTTGCCACGGGGATTTCGGCGAAGGTTCGGGTCGCTATCCGGTCCTAGCCGGCGGTCAGGGAACGCTTACGTCGGCGAGGCCCGTGAAAACCGTCGGCAGCTACTGGCCCTACGCGCCGACGCTGTTTGACTATATCCGCCGGGCAATGCCGTTCAACGCTCCGGGGACGCTGACGAACGATCAGGTGTACGCGATCACCGCGTACATCCTCAACCTCAACAACATCGTTCCGGCGAACGCCGTCATGAACGCGAAGACGCTCGCCGCTGTGAAGATGCCCAATCGGAACGGCTTCATCAACGAGCACCTCAAGCCGGACGTGCACGCCGTCGCCTGCATGCACGATTGCAAGCCGAAAGGGGTCAAGATTCTCAGCGACCTGGCGCGCACGCTCAGCATCACGCCCGATGAGACGACTGACGACCCCGCGGGCGGACTGGAAAAAGGCGTCGGCTACGACAGCCCGTTCGGGCCCAAGAACAAGCCTTCGCCGGCGCCGGCGCTCGCGCCGGCTGCTCCGGTCGCCTTTTCGACGGTACAGGGCATCATCGCACAGCGCTGTGAGACGTGCCACTCGACGCATCCGACGCAGCCGGGCTTTTCGGCTCCCGCCGGCGGAATCGCGTTCGATAAGCCGGGCGCGATCTCGCACTACGCCGCACGGATCAAGGTTCAAGCCGTCGACAGCGAGTCGATGCCGCTCGGGAACGTCACCCACATGACGCCTCAGGAACGGAAAACCATCGGCGAGTGGATTCAGCAAGGAGCGAAAACGCAATGACGCAATGATTCGCACAGAAGGAGGGGGTCTATGCGCTGGTTTTTAGCCTGCCTACTGGTCGCTCTTGCGGGTATCGCACCGGCTTACGCGTTCGACACAGGCGCGACGCCGATCACCTTTGCGAGCCCGGTACCTTCACTCGACCATCCGCGCAAGATCGTGCTCAGCCTCTCCGAGAGCGATCTCTCGCGCGTCAACGAGGTAATCGGCGAAGTCGGCAACATCCAGAAGTTCTACGGCGCCGATGACGTGCGAATCGCGCTCGTCGCCTACGGGCCCGGTCTGCACGCGGTAATGAAAACGAGTCCGGTTGCCGACCGGATTCAGAGTTTGCTGGCAATCGGCATCGAAGTCGTCGCGTGCGGCGCGACGATGCAATCAATGCACGTCGGCAAGGACGCCCTCGTCCCCGGCGTCGAGGTTACCGCCAACGGGATTCCCTTCATCGTCGAACGACAGCTAGGAGGCTGGGTTTATGTCAGACCGTAAAGTTTCGCGCTCCACGTTCGCAAAGGCCGGCGGCGCGGCCCCGCTGGCGCTGCTGGCTTCGTCGCCGGCGACTGCAGCCGAAATGACCGCGGGAAAAACGCACAAAGTCGCCTTTCAGGTCAGCGAGAACAACGCCGATGCGATGAACCTCACGCTCAACAACGTCGTCAACCTCACGCAGTTCTATTCGGAGAACGGTGCTTCGTGGAAGATCGAGGTCGTGGCGTATGGTCCCGGGCTGCACATGTTTCGCGCAGACGATTCACCGGTCAAAGAGCGGCTCAAATCGATCAAGGGCAGCATTCCCGACGTGATCTTCTCCGCGTGCAATAACACGCTCCAGGGAATGGAGAAGCACGAAGGCCATCCGATCGCGATCGTTCCGGAAGCGCGCATCGTCCCCGCCGGCGTCGTTCGTCTGGCCGAGCTGCAAGAACGGGGCTACAGCTACATCAAGGCCTAGCGACCATTTAGGACCGAATTTCCAGCAGCGAATACGTCTTGGGACCGACGGCTAGGTTGATTGCGCCGTTACGGCGCGAGTGATTGCCGCTGCTCCACGCCCGGGCGAGGCCGTCGAAGGCGCGAATGCTGCGCGCGGGCTTGGGCGGCAGGCGCACGTGCGTCGTGACGGCGTGCGGGGAGCAGTTGCCGACGAGAACCAGCGTGCGGTGCGCATCGCGCAGCGCGACGGCGCACATGTCGTCGCCGCTGACCTCGAATTCGGCGGTTACGTCCTGCTCGAGACGCTCGAGCGGCACGCTGCAATCGAAGGTGGTATTGGCATAGCAGCGCAGACCCCGGTCGTCACGGATCACGAACCACGTGAGAAGTCTGCTCTGAAACGGCAGATTGCGCACGGCAATCCAGTTCCACGCCGGCGGCAGCTGCGGAGCCAGTCTCGCGCCGGTGAAATGCGGGCAAAAACCGGCAGCCCCTTCGACGGCAGCCCACAGATAGCGCGGCGGGAACCACGGCGAGAGCATCATGCCCGCATTGACCAGCGTTTCGCCATGCAGCCATTCCGAGAATTGGCCCGGAACGGTATTGTAGCGCCGTGGATCGCGCGAATAGTTCAAGAACGTCGTCGCGAGCGCTTCTTCCATTTTTTCCGGTAAAAACGGCGACGCGCACATCGCGTACCAAAATGAGATGCCGACCCACACGCCTCCCAGCAATCCCGAAGCGTAGCTCGGGCTGTAGTCGGGCGCGTCGTGCGGAATCGTTCGCAAGCCCGCGGGGGTCCAAAAATCCTCCGCGCTGAGGCGGCGGATGATACGTTCGGCGACCTCGCGCTCCGCGACGCCGTAGAGCACGGGAAAGATGAGATCGATCGATTGTTCCGTGCGGCGCGTCCCGTCGACGTCGAGCGCCAAAAGATAGAGACCGTTGTCCGGGTTGTAGAGGTGGCGATTGATCGCCGACCGCAGTGCGGCCGCCGCCGTCTCGAACCGCTTCGCATCGCGCCGATCACCGAGCGCGCGCGCCATGCTCGCGATCGCGCGGAGGGCGCCGTAACATTCGGAATTCAGCTCGGTCGGCGCGCCGGAGATGCGATAGTTTGGAATGATGTTGCGCCAGCCGGCGATACCGCGCGTCCCCATTTCCTTTGACGAACACCACACGAGGCCACGGCGGTCGCGGCTGTGCAGGATGTGGTCGGCGGCGAGCCGCGCATGCGGGTAGGCGCGCTTCAGGAAGTCACGGTCGCCGGAACAGGCCGCGTGGTGCGCAATCGCCAGCACCAGCAGCGGAGTGTCGTCGTTGATATTCAACCCGTAGTCGTCCGTCTCGCCGGTGAGCATGTCGTACCACTCGACGATCATCCCACGCCGCTGTTGACGTTCGAGGAATCCCCAAAGCGAGGCGCGCGAAAAAGCCGGCGTGACGTAATCTGAACCGAGCGCGTAGAACGCGGTGTCGCGAGCGACGGCCCTCGACGATCGAGTCGGGTCGTTGGTGAACCCGCAGCCGCTCGCCGTGCGCAGCTGCACGCGCAGCATATTGGCTTTCGCCCACGTCACGCCGTGGTTGACGTCGGGATTCGGCGTGATGACCTGCGAGCGTGATAGCGCGGTTCGAAAAAACGCGCGCGTTGCGTTGAGGCCGGTATCTCCCGCGGGCGCACCTTCCACGGCGGCGCGCAGCGCCTTTCCGCCGTCTGCCGTCACGGCGAGCAGGAACCAAAACGCGACCGGCTCGTCGGTCTCCAGGCGATGCTGCAGCCGCAAGATGCCGATGGGCCTTCGCCGTGCGCGAGCGGCGTTTGCAAGTGGTCCGGGCGAGCGGACACCGGCGGTCTTGCCGCGGTCGGCCGTAACCTCCCAGCTCTGCGGCCGCACCGATGCGCGGAAGAGGCGCGCGAACCTGCGATCCTTGCGGTCGCACGTCTCGATCGCGCCGAGGCGGGCGTTGTAACGCGTCTCGACGTCCTCGAGCGAATCGCCGGCGAGGTCGCAGATCGCGTATGTGTCCATCGCGATCGTCTCCGGCAACGTGTTGCAATAGCGCACGAGAACGTAGACGAGCGGCGGATCCGGAGCCTGCGCCCCGCCCCGGTTGAGCGCGAAGACGGATTCGGTGACCTCCACGCCGTTTTCGAGCAGATAGTCGTGGTCTTGGTATTCGGGATGAATGCCGAACGTGCCGGAGAGCCGGGGAATGCGCGTGCCGCTGTCGGTGTCCCAATGCTGCAGTAAGAACGTGCCGATCAGCGAGCGCCCCGCATCGACGCAAAAGACTTTTTCGATGGCACCGGTCGCTTTGAGAATGCAGCACACGCGCGGCGCACCTAAAGTGCTGCCGGCCGACATGCTGTCGTCGCCGACACGGTAGCTGTCGAGACTCGGCTGCGATCCCAATCCGAATTTCTCGGCATAGCTTCTCGATGCCGTGCTCTTGAGATAACGAACGTCAGCGAGCGACGGCATGCTCCCAGATCTTTTGGAACGCACGTGCGCTGTCCGCAAGGGTTTCGTCGAGATCGCGCGTCCACAGCGAGTCCTGCAGCGACTCACTCGAAAAGATCTCGATGACGTATGGGCGCCGGTATCCGGCGTCGTGAATCGTGCGGACGATTCCCGGCGGCAAATACGGCGCGAGTGACTCGATCGATTTTCGCATGTGTTCCAGACGCGCGTTCGGATTGGTCGGCTCGGGCTGCAGTTTCGTCGGAAAGACGCCGTGGATTTCGGCTTGCACCGACGCGACGGCGAGCCCGGCTGCCCGGAGCACCTCGAACTGCTGGTCGAGCCGAGCATGGTCGAGCTTTGCCTCGGTGATCTCGATTGCGGAAAAGCCGTGGCGACCGTATGCCGCAACGTCCTCTTCGAACGTCCAGGCCATGTCGTAAACTCACTCACGCCGAGGGCATAGCCGTCCATCAGCCGGCTTATACCCGCGCGATGACCTTAATCTTTCAGCGAGCCTGACATTCCCGCGACGTAGTACTCCGCGAAGAAGAAATACGCGAGCAAGGCAGGGACGATCCCGATCAGTGCGCCGGCCATGATCTGGCCCCATTGATAGACGTCGCCGCTGATGAGCTCCGACGTTATCCCGACCGAAACCGTCTTGTTGCCCGACGACGACATGTAGACGAGTGCGTACAAGTATTCGTTCCAGGCGAGCGTGAAGGCGAAGATCGCCGACGTTATGACGCCGGGGATCGCGACCGGAAAGATGATCCGCAGCATGATGAGGAGATTGCTCGCACCGTCGACGCGCGCCGCTTCCTCCAGCTCGCGCGGTATCGACTTGAGAAAACCGATGAGAACCCAGGTGCAGAACGGCACGATGAACGTCGCATAGATCGGAATGAGCGCCCACAGCTTGTCGAACCAGTGCAGCTGGATCAAAATCTCTGCGAGCGGGATGAAGAGAATTGCGGGCGGAACGATGTATGCGAGGAAGATAGCCGTGCCGAACGCCTGGCTGCCGGGAAAGCGAAGGCGGATGATGGCGTAGGCGGTGATGTACGAGACCGCCACGCTGAGCAGCGTCGTGCCGAGCGCAACTTCCATCGTATTGGCAAACCACTGAAGGTAGCTCGTGCCCGATAGCAGCCCCGTCACTTGCGCGATCGTCCAGTGATAGATCAGCAGCGGATTGGGCGTGCTGAGCAGCTCTTGATCCTGCTTGAAGGACGTGACCAGCATGAAATAGAACGGAAAGAGCAGGAAGATCGCGTAGAGCGCCAGCGGCACGTAGACGCGCAGCGAGCGCAAGCGGGCGCCGGTCATGCGGGCGCGCGCTCCTCACGCACCGAGCGCACGACGAACCAGGCGAAGATCACCATGAAAACGACGGGCGAGATGGCAACGGCGGCACCCTGGCCTAGCGCGCCTCCCGTAATCGCGCGCTGATATGCCAGGGTGGTGAAGACTTGGGTAGCGTCGGTCGGGCCTGCACGCGTGATCGTCCAGATGAGCTGAAAGTCCGTGAGCGTGAAGATCGCTGAGAAAGAAACGAGGATCGTCGTGATCGGCATCAGCAGCGGCCAGGTGATGCGCCGGAACGCCTGCCACGGCGAAGCGCCGTCGATGGCGGCAGCTTCATGCAGGTCTTTTGGGATCGATTGCAAGCCCGCGAGATAGCCGATGGCGAAATACGGCAGCCCGCGCCAGATATTGACGACGATCACCGAGATCTGCGCGTGCGTCGGCGATCCGATGAAGTTGATGTATTGATGGATGAGGCCGAGCTTCATCAGCACCCAGCTGATCGGGCTGAACTGGGGAGAGAAAATCCAAAGCCACGCCAGCGCGCTCAGCACCGTGGGGGCGACGTACGGCATCAGCATCATGGCTCGCGCCGTGCGGTAGCCGAAGAAACGCTGGTTGACGATCAATGCCAGCGCCAGCCCGAGGCTCACTTTTCCGATCTCGGCAAAGAAGGTGTAGCAGATGGAAAACAAAGCGGCGCCGCGGTAGGTCGGATCGTTGATGAGCGCGACGTAGTTCTCAAAGCCGACGAACTGCCCGGGCGTACCGAGCACGGTGTTCGTCAGGCTGAGCCACACGCCCAGCAGCAATGGGTACGCGAGAAGGCCACCCAGGATGACCACCGCCGGTACGATCAAGATGAGACCCAGTACCGGCGGTGAGTCGAGACGGCGGAGCACCTACGCCTTGTAGAGCTGCGCGATCCTGTTTTCGGCTTTTTGCATGGCGGCCTTCGGCGACATCTTGTTGACGCACACGTCGGCATACATGTCGACGATCACGAATTGATTCATCGCTTGCGCCGCGCCGCGCCCCGGCGTGCCCGGCCAGCCGTCGAAGCGCGCGCCGTCGAGGACGTCGCGGAACGGCGTGACGTTCGGATTCGACGTCCACACCGGCAGCTTGCTGAAGCCTCGATATGCCGGCGTCACGTAGCCGATCATTGCCGTAACCCACGGATCGGCTTGCGCGTGCTCGAGCATGAATCGAATGTATTCCTTGGCCGCATTGGGGTAGCGTGAATACTTCCAGATCCACATGTGCGTGTAGGTGCTGAACTGGGTGCGCTGCTTGACCGGACCTTCCGGAGGCAGCGCGTTGTAGCAGACCTCGTAGATTTTCGGGTATTTCTCCTTGGCAACGTACCAAATGCTGATGCCGTTCATCGTTAAAGAGATCTGGCCCGCGAGGAAGGCCTGATTGTTGGACGCATCGTTCCAGGACGCGACGCCGTCGATCATCGTCTCGTAGAGCTCGCGAACGTAGTCGATTGAGGCTTGGGTCTCGGGCGAGTCGATCGCGGGTGAATTGTCCGGGTTGACTTGCTTCCCGCCGAAGGCCCACAGGATCCAATGCGGCCAGCCGTTGCCGTCGCCCGTCGCGTGCCCAAGCGTGAAGCCGGTAGGATGTCCTTGCTTCTTCATCGCTTGCGAGAGCTTGAGCATCCCTTCGAGGTCGTTGGGGAAGCTGTGGAATCCGGCTTGCTCCATCCAGTCCTTCCGATATGCCATCGCGTTGCCGGGGACGCCGACGGGGACTGCCAGCCACCGCTTGTCGGCCGACGAGTAGCTATACTGGCGCGCCACCGGATAGGTGTAGCCCGCCCTCTTTTCCAGGTAGTTCACGACGTCGCTGACGTCGACGAGCTTTTCGGGATAGAAGAACGGGTCGCTGTCCCACCCCATGACGATGTCGGGACCGGAATTGATCTGCGCCATCAGCGCCGCTTTGGACGAGATATCGTCCCAGTTCAGCCACTGGATCTGGACGGGGATGCCGGTGACTCGAGTGAATTTCTGGGTGTTTGCTTCCCACGCCGTGCGATCGCCGCCGACGAACTGGGTCCAGCGCAAGAGCTGAAGACGCGCGCCCTTCTCAGGCTTAAAGGGCGATGCCTCGGCGGCGGCTAGGGTCTCCTCAGGGATTCCCGCGAGTGCCGCACCGCCGGCCGCGGCCGAGAGTTCCAAAAATCTGCGTCGTCGCAATGACATCGAAGCCCCTCCCTACGTGTGAGCATAAAAACGGTAGTCTGGGAATTGCGACGCCGGAGAGGGGCATCCTTTGAGGACCTTCCGGGGACCAGCCTTGTACGAATTTCCTACGGCACACGGGGGAGACGGTCGTTACGGTTACTCGTATCGCGAGTAGCATGAACGCAGGCGTAGCGCAGATCCTACCTCGCGCGAATCACACAAGCCGAGGTCTGACGAGGTAACATCATGCTATTACGCGAGCGCTGCCAGTACGACAACGCGATCGGCGATCATCCGCTCGCGGCGCGAATCCGGCACCGTTTCCGCACCGGTCCCTTCGCAATTCGGTCCAACATTCGTGCGTTGATTCGAGGAAAACCACGTCCCAACACTCACGGCACACCGTCGAAATTCAGTGAAGGCTCGCTCGTTCGCGTGAAAGACAGGGCACAGATCGAAGAGCTGCTCGACGAGCGCAACAGAACGCGCGGATTGCAATTCATGCCCGCGCAGTGGTCGTGTTGCGGTAAAGTCTACGTCGTCGACTCGCACGTTCGGCGCCTGCTCGACGACGACGGAATCGCGCACCCGATTTCGCGAACGGTGACGCTGGTCGGCGTGGACTGCGGCATTGCGGAGGACGGTGGCTGCGGGCGGCGCTGTGCGCTCTACTTTCGCGACGAGTGGTTGGAGACGGCAACCGAAGCCCCGACGAAAACCGAACGAGACATCGCAGGTCTCGTCGTTCGCGTCCGAACTCAGGCCGAGATTCGGCGCAGCCTGGATCTTGGCGGCGGAACGGAGGGCGTGAAATTCATGCCCGAGATGTATCAGTATGCCGGTCAAGTGTTCAGCGCGCGACGAGTACAGCAGCTGCCCGAGTACGGCGGCGTCGCAACGGTCAGAAAACCGCTCTACATTCTCGACGGATTACGCTGCTCGGGCGGGATCCTCGATGGCGGCTGCGACCGGCGCTGCTCGCTGCTTTGGCACAAGCAGTGGCTCGAGGTGCTCGGCTGACTACACGTTGACGTCGATCGTCGAGCCGAGGCCTTCGACCGGCCCGACGGCTGGATGCGTCCACTCTCCTCCGCGCGGTAAGCCGGCTTACGTAGGCCGACTTACCGACGCTTTGCCGATCTCGCGATAGAGTTGCGCCGGCACCGATCGTGGTGCCCGATCGCAAAACGTAGGAGGTATCTCTTGTTTTCTCGGTTCGTAACAGCAGCGGCGTTTGCCCTCGCTCTAGGACTTGTCGTTGCAGTCCCCGCTCGTGCGATGGAAGCAATGGCGGCAACGCCCGCGTGCACGTCGGATGCGTTGCACGCGGCGATGGCATCGACGGCCAAGAAGTTGGAATCGCTTCAGCTGCCCGGCACTCCCGATCGCGATTATGCGGAAGCAATAAACTCGATCATGGAGTCCGAACACATGCTCAACGCGTGGGAGACGAAGTGCGGAAAGAACGCCAAGCTGATGAAGATGGCGGGCGACATGCAGAAGAGCCTCGGCTCGATGCACGATCAGCTCGCACACCTTAACCTGGGAGGATAACGAGGACGAAGGCCCGGCCCGCATCCGCCCAGGCGCCGCGGGCCGGGCTCATTTTTGCAGCTTTGAACAAGAAATAGCGTCTCACGATTTGCTAAGCGTACAAAAGACTCTCTCCCGACACGCGATAATCGCTCAGAACCGTCAGTACCGCAAAAGAAGAGAGGGAAGAGTTCATGAGCGTTGTCACGGGCAGCGAGGCATTCGTCGAAGTGCTCCGCAAGGAAGGCGTCACCGACATCTTCGGCATCGTCGGGTCTGCCTTCATGGATCCGCTCGATCTGTTCCCGCAGGCGGGCATCCGCTTCATCTCCGTGCGGCACGAGCAGAATGCGGCGCTCATGGCGGCGGGCTACGGGCTTGCGTCCGGCCGGCCCGGCGTCTGCATCGGTCAAAACGGCCCCGGCGTCACCAACCTCGTCACCGGGATTGCAAGCGCGTACCTCAATCACGTTCCCGTGGTCCTGATCACGCCGTCCGTGACGAGCGCCGGCCTCGGAAAGACCGCGATGCAAGAAGTCGAGCAGATGTCCCTCTTCTCGAAGATCACGGTATACCAAACGCAGGTCAACCGTCCCGACAAGATCGCGTGGGCGATGCGCAATGCATTTCGTGCCGCGACGACGTTGCAAGGCCCCGCCCAGGTTGATATCGCTCGAGACTATTGGTACGGCCAGTTCGAATACGCGGATCTCGAACCGTCACAATACCGCCCGTCAACGCGCCGCGGCGGCGCTCCGCCGTCTGAGATCAGGCGTGCGGCGGAAATTATCTCGCGCGCAAAAGATCCGTTTATCCTAGTTGGCTGGGGCGTCATCGAATCGAATTGCGCGGCCGACGTCGCAAGGCTGGCTGAAAGACTCGGGGCGCCCGTCGGAACAGTCTATTTGCATAACGACGCGTTTCCGATCAAGCATCCCTTAGCCGTCGGCCCGATCGGCTATCAAGGTTCCAAAGCCGCGATGCGGCTCATCAGTCAGGCCGACGTCGTCCTCGCGCTCGGTACGCGGCTCAATGCCTTCGGCACGATTCCGCAATACGATTTCGATTACTTTCCGAAGAACGCGGCGATCGTCCAAAATGAGATCAACCCAATGAACCTCGGCATGAATTGGCCGCTCGCCTCCGGCTTACTCGGCGATGCCGGTGAAGTGACGCGCCAACTCATCGTGGAAGTCGACAAATTCGCTCGCAAACCGTCGCAGCAACGCCTCGACCAAATTGCGTTCGAAAAAATGCAGTGGGAAAAGGAGCTGCGAGACCTTTCTTCGAGCGATGCAACGCCGATCGTGCCGCGGCGAGCGCTATGGGAAATCTCGCGAGCGATAACGTCCGACACGCTCGTTGCGCTCGACGTCGGAAACATCACCGGGCAAGCAAACTCGTATTTCAATTTCAACGAGCCCCGCAAGTTCTTAGGACCAGGCAACTTAGGCGGGATCGGCGTCGGCTATTCGACGGCGCTCGGCGCGAAGCGCGCCATGCCGGATACACCGGTGCTTTCGATCAGCGGAGACGGCGCCTGGAGCATGACGCTTCAGGAAGTGATGACTGCGGTGCGCGAAAAGCTCGGCGTCGTCGCCCTGGTCATGGATAACGGCGTCTGGGGTGCGGAGCGGCGAAACCAATATGATTTCTTCGGCGAGCGCTACTTCTTTACCGATCTCGAGAATCCGGACTTCGCGGAAGTCGCGCGCGCGATGGGCGCCCACGCCGTTTCGATTCGCGATCCGAAGCAAATCGGACCGGCGATCAAGGAAGCGTTTGCGAAGGGCGGCCCGGCAGTGCTCGACATTCACGTCGATCCGAAGATTCTCTGCGAGCCCTATCGTCGTGACGCGCTCTTGACGCCGACGCGCCTGATGGAGCGTTATCGTGAGCCGGCGCATCACATGGCGATAGCATAACGTGGCGCGGATCGGGTTCGTCGGGCTCGGCGTCATGGGGCTTCCGATGGCCGGAAACCTCGTTCGCGCTGGGCACGAGGTACGCGGATACGACATGGTTTCCGCTGCGTGCGAGAAATTCGCCTCATCGGGCGGTGCGGTGGCCGCATCGCCGTCCGACGCCGCTTCCGGTGCGGAGTTTCTCATCACGATGCTGCCGACGTCGGAAAACGTCGAAGCCGCGCTATGCGGCGAGCACGGTGCGTTTCGCGGCATGCGAAGAGGCGCCGTCGCGATCGACATGAGCACGATCAACCCGAACGTGTCCCAAAAGTTGGCGCGCCAAGCCACCGAGATGGGGATCGATATGCTCGACGCTCCGGTTAGCCGCGGAGAAGTCGCCGCAATCAAGGGAGATCTGTTGATCATGGTCGGCGGTGCCGAGCCCGTGTTCGAGCGCAGCCGCGATATTCTCGGCCTCATGGGTTCCAAGATCATCCACGTGGGCGGTTCCGGCATGGGCGCCGTCGCGAAGATCGTCAACAATATCATGGTTGGGTGCATTTGCGCGGCGACGTCGGAAGCGCTGGTGTTCGGCACGAAAGCCGGTGCAGCGCTGGAGCGCCTCGTCGAAGTGATCACCAACGCTTCGGGCAACAGCTGGCTTCTGCAAAATCAAATGCAACCGGCGCTGCACGGATCGTTCGAGCCGGGCTTCTTTACGGATCATATGTACAAGGATCTCGGCCTAGCGCTTTCGGCGTCGTCGGAGCTCGGCGTGACGCTCCGCATGGCCGAAGAAGCACAAGAAATGTTTGCTGAAGTTCGGGCGCGTGGGCACGGAAAGAAAGACTACACGATTCTTCTCAAGGTTTTGGAAGATGCCGCGGGTGTCAAAGTTCGATATCGAGACTCACTAGAGCCCGAAGCCGTGTCGTAATCGCGGCGACGAGGAGGGGATCAAATGGACGATCGCAAGATGTCGCTTACGCGTCGAGAAATAATCGCCGGCGCCGCTGCAACAGGATTCGCGCTGACACAGCATACTAATGCGCTGGCTGCGGTGGACGACGTAAGCAAAATACAGTCGAAAATCTCGCAAAAATCGGTCGCTTGGCTCAAGAGCAAGGGGTGGTGGCCGTTCCAGGTTCACATCAATCCGACGTGGTCGGACGGCAACCTCGTCGTTGCCGTAATGAAAGAGAACAAGCTGCTCGAAAAACGCGGCATCGAAACGAACTATCAGTCGTTCACCGCCGCGAGCTACGTCAACGCCGCCTACATTCCGGGACATTTGCAGGTTGCGCAGGCCGGCGAGCTCGGCTTGTACGCCGTTATGGGGCTCGAGGTGCCGACGGTCGCCGTCGTCGTGTATCCGGCGCAGCTTCAGGGCTTCATGGTTCCGCCGAACTCACCGCTCAAGAGTCTGAGCGACTTGAGGGATCAAAAGGTGCTCAAGCGCCCGGCTGTCTACGGCGTGACGATCGGCAGCACGCCGCAACTGGGCTGGCAGATTGCTTCGACGACGCTCGGCCTTACGCAAGACAAAGACTATAAAATCGCCAACTTGAGCCCAGCCGACATCATTACGATGCCGGCCGGCATCGACGTCGCAGGCATTTGGGAGCCGTTGGTCTCACAGATGACGCTGATCAACAAGAACGCGCGGGTCCTGGAGCCGACGGGACGGTACGAATTCTTCAGCGGTTATTCGTATATCCGCGGCGAGATCGCCGAGTCTGCACCCGATGTGATTCAGGCCTATGTCGATGCTTTCGTCGAGGCGCAGCTCTGGGCGGACAAGAACCAGAGCGAAGCGTTGGCGATGCTCATCAAGCAACCGCTCGCATCCGCGCAAAATCCGAAGCTCCTCAAGCAGCAAGCCAACCTTTATAACTTCTGGCCGAAACCGACGAAGAATTATCCCTTCAAGGACACGCATGGGTTCTGGACCGGCGTGCTCGAGTACCAATCGTCGGTCGCGCATCAGTACGGCTTCCTGAAGCAGCAACTGACGAGCGCCGATTTCGAGAAGACGCTGCGTCCTGATTTCATGGCCGACACCTACAAGCGACTCGGGTGGGCGGTGCCTGCGTGGCCAATGTACGTACCGAAGAGCTGGTCGGGAGTGGTTGGAAAGCCGCCGTATCCCGCGTATCTCTGGAACGGCATTGAGCTCAGCGGACCGGAGCCGTTCCCGACGAAGAGCGATCTCGTTTAACCGCGCGTGGCAGACGTCGTGCTCGTTGCAGCAAGGCCGCGTTCGTCACTTCAAGGGCGTGCGCGAGGGCTAGCGCTTCGCGTCGCGCGATACTGGCTGCTCGCGCTGCTGCTGCTCGTCTGGCAGATCGTCAGCAGCTCGCTGCCCGGATTACAGCTGATGTTACCGCCGCCGACATCAGTGTTTTCCGCTGCCGCAGAGCTGCTCAAGAACGGGACGTTGCAGCAAGATATCATGGTAAGCCTGATGCGCGTGTTCACCGCTGTCGGCGTCGCTGCTTTGATCGGAATTCCGCTCGGCGCGGCGATGGGTGGAATTCCGGCGTTCCGGTGGTCGTTCGATCCCGTCCTGGAATTCATTCGCCCGATACCGCCTCTGGCGTGGATTCCGCTCGCGATCTTGTGGTTCGGCATCAGCGAGAAGGAGATCGACTTCATCATTTTCCTCGCTGCCTTCTTCCCGATCGTGTTGAACTCGGCTGCCGGAATTCGCGACGTCGACATGCTCGTGGTTCGAGCCGCGCGATCGCTGGGTGCGAGCCCGTTCGTCGTATTCTTCACCGTCTACGTGCCGGCGGCGATGAGTCAAATCATCGTGGGAATCCGCATCGGTGTGGGTATCGGTTGGATGGCGCTGGTTGCCGGTGAGCTCGTCGGGGCCACGACCGGTCTCGGGTTTCTCATCAGTCAAGGCCGCATGGTCTTCCGAAGTGATTACATTCTGCTCGGCATGGTGACGATCGGCATTCTCGGGCTCGCGCTCGACGGTCTGATCCGCGGCCTTTCCGCAGCGTTGATGCCATGGAAACGTTAGAACGCGCTTCGGAGCCGCTCGTTCAGGTCCAGAACGTTTCGAAGGTTCACGGCGCCGGCACCGATGCAGTACAGGCGCTCAGCAACGTGTCATTTTCACAAGGCGAGCACGAATTCGTGTGCGTCGTCGGACCGAGCGGCTGCGGCAAAACGACGCTGCTCAATCTGATCGCCGGTTTCGAGCAGCCAACGTCCGGCCTCGTCGGTTTTGCCGGGGCGCCGATCAGCGGACCGGACGCACGCCGCGCCGTCGTCTTTCAGGAACACGCGCTGTTCCCGTGGCTGACGGTCAGAGGCAACATCCAGTACGGGCCTAAACGCCGAGGTATTCGCGGTGCCGAGCTTGCCGCGATCACCGAGCGCTACGTACACCTGGCCGGCCTCACGGGCTTCGAGCGCAAGTATCCGCATCAGCTCTCCGGGGGAATGCGGCAGCGTCTGGGGATCGTGCGGGCCCTAGCCAACAGCCCGAAGCTGCTGCTCATGGACGAGCCGTTCGGCTCCCTGGATTCGCTGACCAGGGAACGGATGCAGGACGATCTCGTCCTGATCTGGGGCGACGAGCGCAAGGCAATTTTCTTTATAACGCATAGTATCGAGGAAGCGCTCAAGCTGGGAGACCGCGTTATCGTCATGTCGTCGCGACCTGGGCGAATCATCCGCGAGTTCCGCCTGGAGAAGGCTCGGCCGCGGCATGCCGAGGACCCCGAAATCGCCGATTTGGCGTCGCGGATTCGCCAGCTCTTGTTCGACGGCAGCACGGTGTAATGCGCCGGCAAGGCAGCGCCGCGAGCCGAGACGATCGGATTCGTAAGCTGAGCCTGCTGTCGAACATCACAAAGTCTCTGACGGGTTCGTTCGATTCGGAAAACGTGCTGGACAAGGTCCTCAGGGACATCGTGTCGGGCGCGGTTTCCGTCATCGAAGCCGCCAATGCCGGCTTCCTGAGCCTTTACGATTCTCAAACGGGGAAAGTAGGAATACGCGCCGCGGTCGGATACGGCGAAGAGATCTATCGCATCCAAGTCGATCCCGGCGAAGGCCTTGCGGGTCGCGCGTTCAAAACCGGTCGCGCCGTTATTTGCAACAGCGAAGATGCCGTCACGATGAATCGTGAAAACCTCACGAGGAGGACGCGCGACCAATATCGCAAGGCCGCGGGTGGGCTTCCGCAACCCATGCGAGCGATCTCGGTTCCGCTCTTGTTCCGCGGCAAAGCGATCGGCGCCATGACGATCGACAGCCTGAAGACACCCTACGAGTTTACGGAATTCGATGTCGAGATTCTTCACACGCTCGCCGATCAAGCGGCAATCGCTATCGAAAACGCTCGGTTGTATACAGCTGAGCGATCCTCACGCTTAGCGCTGCAACGCTCGCTTGCGATTCACGATTCTTTGACTCGTCTGGTTTTGGACGGCTGCAGCGTCGACGTGATTGCCCACCGTTTTGCAGACTTGGTCCAAAAACCGGTGGTCGTGACCGACATGTTTCTCAACGTCGTAGCCGGTGGCCATACGAAACTCGACGTCAGGGCGTTGGGGCTCGAAACGGACAGTATGCCGATTTCGACTGTTCAAGAGCTCGTGGATCTGTGCCGCAAATCCCAAAACGTCGTCGCGGTTCCGATTACCGGACCGCGAGAAATCCTCGGCGCAATCGTTCTCGGTCCCGCAGTGGAGCCGCTGAGCGAATCCGACCGTGCGGCTGCGGGGCATCTTGCGACTGCCGCCGGCCTTGCGATGCTAAAAGAGCGCTCCGTTGCCGAAGCGGAATTGCTTTTGCGCGAAGACGTCCTGGAAGGTCTCATTACCGCCGACGAACGCGAAGCCAATCGGCGAGCCGCGCAACTGGGACTCGATCCTGGCGCCAACTACGCGTTAGCGGTCGCGGTGAGCCGTGCGAAACCGCCGCACAACTGCGAGTATTCCCTCATTCGTCTGCGAGCCGTCGCGGAAGCCTACGTCGGACGTGGCGCGCAGGGGCTCGTGGTCGAACGCGACGGCTCGGTCGTAGTCCTCGCCAAAACTGATTCGGCCACCCTTCAAAAATGGGCGCGCGAGCTCGTGGCGACCCTTGATCGCTCGTGTCCCGGTGCGGAGCCGCTTGTCGTCGTCGGCCCTCTTGTGCAGGGTCTCAACCGGCTGGGACCGCTGTACACCGAAGTCACGCGTTCAATCGCACTTCTGCTGCGCGCCGGAGCTCGTCCGAGTTTGTTCTCGACCGAAGCGCTCGGCGTTTATCGGCTGCTGCTGCAAACATCAGATACACAGGAGCTTCTCAAGTTCGCAGAGCGAACGCTGGCGCCGCTGGAACTATATGACGCCGCACACGGCGCGCAGCTCGTACCGACGATACGCTGCTTCCTCGAATGCAATCGCCGAATCGGCGTCGCCGCGGAGCGACTGAACGTGCACCCGCATAGCGTGAAATACCGGCTGCAACGCGCTCACGAGCTTGCGGGCCTGCAGGACGAACACGCCGATCAGTGGCTTCAATTCGAGCTGGCGCTCAAAATTCGCGATCTCCTTATCGAGACGAACCCAATCGATCTCCCGTTAGAGAATCGATTTAGTCATGCCGCCGTCGACATTTATGACCGTGCCATTAAGATAGCTCGCTCGCGGAGAGCAAAGGAACGCAACTAGGGAGCCGGCCTCCGCAATCTCCCCAAAACGGGCGAGCGGTATGACTTGCTCCGCATATTGCTTGCGCGCATTGACATCGGGAAACATGCGCTCGATCTGAGGTGTCGTGATTCGGCCTGGCACGATACAGTTCGTCAATACGCCCTTCGAGCCGAATTCGAGCGCAAGCGATTTGGAGAGCGCAAAGATGGCCGCCTTCGTGGTATTGGAAATCGAGGTGCCGTTGACCGGCTCGCGGCCGGCAATCGCGGCGACGTTGACGATGCGTCCGAAGCCCTTTTCGAGCATCTTCGGCAACGCGTGTCGTGAGCACCACACGATGCTCAGGACGTTGAAAGCGTAGCCTTGCTCCCATGCGCTGGTGTCCGTGGCCAAGAATTCCTTGCGTATGGCGGCACCAGCATTGTTGACGAGGATGTCGACGCCGCCCCAAAGCTCGTCGATCTCACCGAACATCGCGTCAACCTCGCGCTCGTCCGAAACGTCGCACTTGAACGCTCGGACGTCCGTCTTAGCCGCCGCCGCAATCTCTTTCGCGGAATCCTTCGCGCGAGCGAAATCGCGCGCACATAGTGCGACGTCGGCGCCTTCGGCGGCGAGAGCGGCCGCGACGCCTTTGCCAATGCCCTGACTACCGCCGGTGACGAGGGCGCGCTTGCCTTTGAGGCTCAGATCCATGCCTTAACCGGCCGCGGCCATGTTGACGGCGTACTCGTTTTCGAGACCTTCGAGTCCAGCGAGGATCTGTCGTCGCCGAGCGTCCGGCGGAAGCTCATCCGCAGCGGCGATCACGTCGACGACCCTGCGCCCGAGCGTTTTGAGCAGCTCGTCGTCTTCTTCTTGGGTGCCGCGAACCGGTGCCCGAAGCACCGTATTTTGCGTGTAGCAATAATTTTGCAAACCGCGATTCGCCCGCTCGTTCATTTTTTCCGGGGCTGCCGCCTCGTTCTTTTCGTGAAGTGCGCTTCGCAACAGCTTGCGGAACAGGTAAACGCCGACGTCGCTCTCGAGCGGCGTTTCGAGCGCATGAACGGCAATGGGGCGCTGACTTTGAATGATTTCCCAATCACCCGGAAGGCGCTGACCGACCTCATAGGGACGGTCACCGACTTGTCCGTCGAGAAAATCCATCTTGTCCCAGCCGAGTCGCGACTCTTCGCCGCGCTCGAGCGGATCGATCGATTTGCCGAACATGCGCCAGCCGTAAATGATGCTGTGCGTATCGTCGACCGGGACGTACCAGCGCGCCATATGCACGCGATGGAAAAGCCGGCGCTCGGCTCCGTTTTCGAAAAGATACGCGTGTTCGCTGATGTTCGGAACGATAAGATCGTTCACGCGCACCCAAACCTTTTCATCGTCCATTCGCCGGCTGGCAATGAAGACGACTGCCGTTCCATTGCGCACGGCCATGTAGTCCATGACGGGTACTGCGGCAAACGAGGGAAGGGCCAGACGCTCCCAGTTCATGCCCTCCGGCGGATTTCCACCGTAGAGAAATTCCGGATTGTGGAGGAAGCTGGTGTGCATCTGGTCGGCGATGTTATCGATGACTTGCAACCAGTTGCATGGAAAGACGTTCGAGAACGGGACCAGCCGAACGTCATCGTACTTCTCGAACGCATCGTATTCGGGAAATTTCGGCATCTCGGCGGGCGGCCCCATATACGCGAAAACGAGGCCATCGCGCTCGAAAGCCGGATACGCTCCAAGGGTGATTCGCTGCCGTAGCCGCGCCCCGCGGTCTCGCTCTGCGGGCGCATCGAGGATCGTTCCGTCTTCGCTGTAACAGATGCCGTGATACGAGCAGCGAAGGCCCCTATTCTGGACGATCGCATACTCGAGGGACGCGCCACGGTGACAGCAGTGACGCTGCAGCACGCCGACCGTTCCGGATTTGTCGCGGTATGCGACGAGGTCTTCGCCCATGATGCGGATCGCGTGCGGAACATCCGTTAATTGCTCGGACATGCACACCGGCTGCCAAAAGCGCCGCATGTACTCGCCCAGCGGTGTCCCGGGTCCGGTATGCGTGATCTCGGGATCGTGCGGAGGGACCTCGCTCTTGTAGTAGCCGCTGTACGGCGCCATCCCCGTCGCCCGGTCGATCCTGCTGTTACGTCCCGTCGGCATGCCGTTCGCCTCCTCGTCCTACCGGAATCGTAACGCCGCTGCGGGAGGAAAACAAGACTTGATCTCGATCCCCGAATCGTATAGTCTCGCTATATGAGACAGAGTGGTGTTCTCGAGCGCGCGATGGACGTGGTCGAATACATCGTGCAGGCGGGGCGAGCCGTCTCGGTCGCGGAGCTGACGCGAAATCTCGGCCTTCCCAAGCCGTCCGCGCACCGCATCTGCGCGAGCCTCGAGGAGCTGCGCATGCTGGCTCGGGACCCGGTCGCTCGCGGGATGGCGGTCGGACCGCGACTCACACGCCTGGCGCTCGACGCGCTCCTCGCATCGGCTGAGGACGGGCCCCGCCGGCGCATCATCCGTTCGGTCGTCGAGGAAGCAGGCGAAACGTGCACGCTGACGGTCATGGACGGCGATGAAGTTCTTTGCCTCGATCGCGTCGAGTCGACGAACCCGTTACAGGTTCAGCTTTATGCGGGTTCTCGCGTGCCGCTGCATTGCACGGCGAGCGGCAAGCTGTTTCTCGCGTTCCTCGCAAAGGCAAAGCGCGAGAAGCTCCTGCACGCGGTCGCGCTGAAATGTCACACTGCGAACACGATCGTCGACCTACCGGCGCTCCGAGATGAGCTCGAACATATTCGGAAAGTGAAGATTAGTACGGACAACGAGGAGTTCTTACCGGGCCTCGCAGCCGTAGCTGTTCCGATCTTCGATGCACGCGGCGCAGTATGCGCGGCGCTTTCACTCAATGCTCCCTCCGCGCGCATGCACACGTCGGACGCCCAAAAGATCGCTGCGCTTCAAAAAGGCGCAGCCGCTATGTCGTCGTTTCTTTCAATCTGACCACACCCGTTCCGCGCCAACCCACGTTTCACGGACCGGGATTTTCGCGATCCTTTCCGGCGCAACGGCCAGCGGGTCGTCGTCGAGCACCACAAAATCCGCGAGGTATCCCGGCGCGAGGCGCCCTTTGGAGCTCACGCCTTCGGCTTCGGCGGAGCCGAGCGTGTAGAGCGCCAGCGCTTGCGCGGCCGCGATCCTCTGCGAACCTCCAAGCTCCGGACCGTCGTCGGCGCGGCGCGTGGTCATGCTTTGAATGCCGTACAGCGGCTCGAAGGGCCCGCAGGGATAATCGCTCGAGCCGGCGACCGTAATGCCGTCGCGCAAGAACCAATTGTGCGCGAACATGCGCTCGAGCCGCTTGGCTCCGTACCACTCGGCGAGCTTGCTGCCGTGGTACGCGATGTAGCCGGCAAACGGTATCGCGCACGCGTCCAGCCGTTTGATGCGCCGCAGAATCTCCTCGGTGACGACGCTGCAATGCTCGATGCGGTGACGCAGGCCGGGACGCGGAAATTCGTTTGCAGCGGCTTCGAATTGATCCAATAAGATTTTCAGGGCCGCATCGCCGTTGCAATGCACGCAAAGGCGATTGCCGTCTTCTTGCGCCATGCGCGCGATGTCGCGAAGCTCGCGGGTCGCGGTGGTCTGCATGCCATGATAGTCGGTGCCTTCGAACGGCTCCTCGAGCAGGCACGTGCGCCCTCCGATCGCGCCGTCGACGAACGCCTTGATGCCTCCGATACGCAAGTGCTCGTTGCCGAACCCCGTCTTGATGCCGGCAGCTTTGAGCTTGTCGTAGTGGTCGACGGCAAGGAGCGCATTCAGCCGAAGCGTCAATTTACCGCGGCGGTAAGCCTCGTCGAAAAGCGCGAAGTCACCGGGGCCGACCAACGCGTCGCCGAGCGAGGTGATGCCCGCGGCATGGAACATGCGCTGCGCGCGCTCGAGCCCTCCCAGCCGCTCTTCGAGCGTGCTCGGCGGCGCGACGCTGACGCCGCCCTGTGCAACCGACGGATAGGCGAAATCGAAAATGGCTTGCTCGTACAGAATACCGTTGAGCCGGCCCGCGGCGTCCTTTCCGAACTGTCCGCCGTCGGGCGGAAGGGAGTGCTCGGTGATCCCGCCGGCCTCGAGCGCTTTGGAGTTCGCAACGCCCCAATGTCCCGCAACGTGCAGCACGAGCACCGGGTGATCCGGCGCGGCTTCGTCGAGATCGGCGCGCGTGAGCAGGCGGCCCTCCGCCATCTTGGCGTCGTCGTAACGGCTGCCGCGAATCCAATCGGTCTTGGGACGTTGCGCGGCTTCCGCGCGGATCTTGGCTTTGATCTCGGCGAGCGAGCGTACCGATTTTATCGAAAAGTCCAGGTGCAGCACGTCCTCGGCGGCCATTGCGAGATGTGCGTGCGCGTCGTTGAAGCCGGGAACGACGACGCCATCGAGCGCGATCGCATCTGCGTCGGGGAAGCGAGCTTTGAGCGCATCGAAGCCTCCGGTCGCGACGATGCGCTCTCCGGCGGTGGCGAATGCCTGCGGCTCGGCCGCACCGTCTTGCGCGAGGATGCGGCGTCCGCGAAAGATCTTCGCGCGCATTACCAGCGCGTGATGACGACTTTTTGCTGCGTGTAGAAGGCGACGCCGTCTTTGCCGTGCATGCGCAAGTCGCCGAAGATCGAATCCTTGACGCCGCCGAACGGGAAGAACGCCATCGGCGCGGCGACGCCGACGTTGACGCCGACCATCCCCACCTCGATGGCATGCGAAAACTTCTGCGCCGCCCCTCCGCTTTGCGTGAAGATCGACGACGCGTTGCCGTACGGCGAGCGATTCGCGAGCTCGATTGCCGCATCGAGCGTCGGGACGCGGACGATCGAGAGCACCGGACCGAAGATCTCGTCGCGCGCGAGCGGCGAGCTCGGCTCGACGTTATCGAAGATCGTCGGGCCGACGAAGGTTCCCGCGGCCGGGACGTTCTTGCGGCCGTCGGTCACCAGCGTGCCGGTCTTGAGGCCATTCTCGATGTACCCGATGATGCGCGCGCGGGCTTGCTCGGAGATGACCGGACCCATCTGCGCGCCGTCGCTGTCCCAGGCGCCGACGTTCAATTTACCGGCCGCGCTTTGCAGCATCGGGATCAGCTTGTCGGCCGCCTCCGCTACCGCAACGACGACGGAACCCGCGAGGCAGCGTTCGCCCGCAGCGCCGAAGGCGGACCCCATGATCGCATCGACGGTCGCATCGCTCACGCCGTCGGGCATGACGATCAAATAATTCTTCGCACCGCCTAGCGCCGTGACGCGCTTGTGGTGCTCGACTCCCAAAGCTTGCACGCGCCGTGCGACCGCCGAGCTGCCGACGAACGAAACGGCCTTCGTCAGGTCGTGCGCGATCAACGCTTCGACCGTCTCGCTCTCCCCATGCACGACCTGCAGCACATTGGGCGGAAACCCACATTCGTTGAAGAGCTCGAACAGCCGCTCGGCCGAGAGCGGCGTTTGCGGTGACGGTTTGACGATGAAGCTGTTGCCGGCTGCGATGGCGATCGGGAACATCCACGCCGGAATCATCGCGGGAAAGTTGAACGGCGTGATGCCCACGCAGACGCCGAGCGGCTGGCGAATCATGTGCGAGTCGATGCCGCGTGCTATTCCTTCGAGCACGTCGCCCATGAGCAGCGATGGCATGCCGCACGCAAATTCGACGCATTCGATGCCGCGGCGAACCTCGCCGCGCGCGTCGGCCAGCATCTTGCCGTTTTCGCTCGCGACCAGTTTTGCAAGCTCGTCGAGGTGCTCTTCGAGAACGACTTGGTATTTGAAGAAGCGCCGCGCTCGCTCGGCGACCGGCACCTCGCGCCACTGAAGATAGGCATCGTGCGCCGCGCGAACGGCGCGGTCGACGTCGGCCGCCCCGGCGCGCTTGACCCGCCCCAGCTCTTTTCCGGTGGCCGGGTTGGTGACGACGATCTCGCTCGACGAGAGGGTCGCGGTCATGTCATGCCGAGCGCCTTCTCGAGATCGCCCAGCGCGCCGTCGAGCGCGTCGAAGCCGCGATCGAGCTCGGCGTCTTCGATCGTCAGCGGCGGGGCGATCGCCGCGAAGTTGTAGCGGGTGAGCACCCATGCGCCGTGCTTGCGCGCGGCCGCGTTGAAGGTCGCCATCTGACCGATGCCGGCGCCTTGCCACGCGACGACGGGTTCGCGCGTTGCGCGGTCCTTCACGAGCTCGAGCGCCCAGAACGCGCCCACGCCGCGCACCTCGCCGACGCACGGGTGCGCGCTTTGCAGCGTCTCCATGCGCTTGCGCAGCGGCCCTTCGAGCTGCAGCGCGCGCTCGAAGATCTTCTCGTCGCGATAGATGTCGAGCGTTGCAATGCCGGCTGCCATCGCAACCGGATGTCCGGAGTACGTGTGGCCCGCCCACAGGACGTGATCGTCGAAGTACTTCGCGAGCTCTTCGCGCACGAGAACGCCGCCCAGCGGCACGTACGCCGACGTGACGCCTTTTGCGAACGTGATCGCGTCGGGCATCACGCCGAAGCGATGCGCTGCAAACGCCGCGCCGGTGCGGCCGAAACCGGTCATCACCTCATCGAAGACGAGCGCGATGCCGTGTTTGTCGCAAATCTTGCGCAAGCCGGCGAGGTAGCCGTCGGGATAGACGATCACGCCGTTGCTGCCGACGACCGGCTCGATGATGATCGCGGCGACGCGCTGCGGATCCTCGTACATCAAGATGAGCTCGACGTGCTCCAGCGCGCGGCGCGTTTCTTCGGCGGGATCCGTCGTCGCGAACGGGCTGCGATACGGGAAGGGCGCGAAAAAGCGCACCACGCCGGGTACGCCCGGCTCCGCCGGCCAGCGGCGATTCTCACCGGTGAGCGTCGCCGAGCCGGTTGACGAGCCGTGGAACGAGCGATACGCCGTCATGACTTTCGTGCGCCCGGTCGCCATGCGGATGATCTTGCTGGCATCGTCGAGCGCGTCGGCGCCGCCTGTCGTGAAGAAGACGCGGCCGTCCTGAGGCCAGCCGATCATCTGCGCCAGGCGCTCGGCGAGCTCGGCCCGCTTGTCGTTCGCCCAGGCCGGCGGCGAGAATGCCAGGCGCTCGGCCTGCTCGCCGATCGCGCGAGCGAGGCGCGCGTTGCCGTGGCCGAGATTGACTGCGACCAAACCGGCAGTCATGTCGACGTATTCCTTGCCGTCAGCATCGACGAGCGTCGAGCCGTTCGCTCGTACGATGACCGGCGGGTTCGCGGCTTTCTGCGCGACCCACGGCGAGAGCACGTACCGCGCGTGCTTTTCGGTAAGCGTTTCCGATCCAGCGATCATAATGCAGAGGCCTTCGGCCGCCGCGCCGGGCGCCCCTAGCCGCGAGCGACCGCCGTCAACCTAAAGACTAACCGTAATGAGCTTCCACGACGATGGCGAGCGGCCGAGCCCAATTGGGCTCGTTCCGTTCTCGGCGAGCAGCGTTCCGACGTCTGAGAGGCTCAGCGAGCTCTGCTCGAGCACCACGTTCGTGCCTTTGTCGCAAACGACGGGCGCTGCCGAAGACGGCTCGATCACGCAGCTGCCGGCGACCTGCACGCTGACGGGAATCGAGCCCACCGCTCGGGTGGCGCGTGCGCCGGCCCAGCGCGGCGGCACGAGAACCGCGAAGAGGAGCAGACCGGCGAGGGAGAGCGCGCGCATCATCAATACGTCAGCGTCAGGATGACGCCGTCATTGTACGTTCCGGCGTGCACGTCCCCTGCGCCGCCCGGGATCGCTGCCGCAATTTGGCCGTAGACGTTGAAGGTGATCGCTACGCCGTCGCTGGCCGGATACAGCGTCGTCGCGTAGATTTGCGTTCCGCTCGTGCCGTCGCCGTAGACTGGCGACTCCGACGCGTTGAGGCTCGCTGCGTATCCCAGCAAATCGTTCGGAGATTGCAGTCGCTTCATCTCGCGGTTGGCCGGCGCCCCGTTCGTGCCGCCGTTCGCCGAGATCGTGATCGGGCTGCCGTTTCTCTTGATGCCGGTGCAGGTGAAAGAAATCGTCGCCGTCGCCGTGGCGGCGCTCCTCGAGACGGGATCGTAGCTAAACGTCATCGGGAACTGTGCGGCGTTGAACTGGCAGGAGAGCCCGGCCTCGGCGGCCTTCGGCAACAGCATCGCCGCGAGCGCGAGGCACGCCGCTATCGCTGCGCGCATGTCAAGGTGCCTAACGTCGTGATGAGTCCGCTGGCAGGCGGAACGTTGACGACAAACGCGCAGCGGCCGCCGGCATACAGCACGACGCCGTCGTATCGCCCCGGCGCGACGTTTTCGAAATAGAACGCACCGTCCTCGCCCAGGTCGGAGCTTGCCGTCGCCGTTTCGCTCGTGAGGCGCAACGCGCCGGCTGCGGGGATGACGTCGGCGTCGCCGTTGCGCACGACGACGTTGCCGGTAAATGCCGAAACCTTTTTCACGGCGTACGAGACGAGCGCGCCCGACCGTATTCCGGGCACGAGCGGTGCGGTGCTGCCCGTGATCTCCGTGTCGAATGCCGTCTCGCGCTCGTCGATGCGTATGTGGTTCAGATAATTCGGCACGAGGTTCGTGACGACGAGCTTGCCGGACCGATCGGTGACGCCCATGTCCTGACCGTTGACGAAGACGTGCACGTTGCTTTGACCGGGAACGTCGACGAGTGCGAAGGCGTCGGTCAATGGGCGTGCCAGCGCGACGTGCCCGTCGACATCGGCGATGCCGCCCGCGAGCGTGAACGTCGAATCAGGTCGCCCCGACCCGGGGAAGCCGGTCGTGAGATCATAGGTGCCGATGGGACCGTTGTAGCGCGCTTCGCCCGTGAAGATCGCGCCCGGTTCGTTCGAGATTGCCGCGCGGTAACCGAAACCGACGCCGGACGGCGCTGATTGCGCAACCTGCAGGCTGTCGATCGTCTTTCCGTCCTCCACCGCCGATGAAAGAACCGAGCTGGTGCGTCCTCTGCCGAGCGACATCGTCATGAAATACGATGTTCCGTTTCCGTCGAGAGAGCTCGCGGACGTTCCGCCGCTTTCGGAGGCGCCCAGGCTGAAGTTGACGGAGCCGAAGGCGAAGGTGAGATAGGCCGAGGCCGAGTGCTGCGTTCCCGAATCCCGATAGTTCGCGCGCGAGACGTCCAACGAGAAGCTCGTTTGCCGCGACAGCTGATAGCTTCCGTACAGAGAGGCGCTCGAGATCGGCCGGTCTTGCTGCGCCGACAGCGACGTCGTCGCGTAAGCGTCGCTCTCGTACTGCAGGCTGCCGCCGAAACCGAAGCGCGGCGCCGCGTAGCCGTATCCGATGTCGGCGGCAGCTCCGCGGGCGGCGCCGCTGCGGCTGACCGCTCCGCCCAAATGCAGCGTCCCGAAGCGCGTCCCGACATCGAGAGCCGGCCCGCCGCTCAAGAGATTTCCGCTGCCTTCAAAACGTCCGCCCACGCTGAGATTGTCGGTAAGGCCGAGGCGGTAGCGCCCCATGTAGCCGAGACCTGCGTAGCGATCGTCTATCGAAAATGCGTTCGGTCGCAGAAATCCGATCGAGTACTGATAATCGGTGAGGCCTTTGCGAAGCAGCGCGGCCGCGCCATACTCGGCACCGCCGAGCACGGTCGAACGGCCGAGCGAATCGGTGACGACGACTTGGGTGTTGCTCGCGCCGTTCGGCGGGGCGATACCCTGGAGCGAGAATTGGCCGGGCTGCAGCGCAACGCTGCGCACCAGCACGCCATTGACGTACACGTCCGCGCGTCCCGGTGCCGCCATGCTTCCCGAAAAATTCAGCGTGGGAAACTGGACGAAATACGGATTGAGGCCGAACTGACGGCCGATTTGCACGCCGGCGAGATACGAGTTGCCGCCCAGATCGCCGCCGGTCGCCAGCGAGTCCCCGAAAACCGTCGTGCGCATCGCGCCGGGCGCATCGAACGTCAAGTTCGAAAGACCGCGAGCAAAGCGATTCGCGGGCGTATCGGTCAAGTTGGTGTAGATGCGTCCGGCACCCAGCGTCGCGCCGGTTTCGGCGAAGCCTGAGAGCCCACTCGATTGATCTTCCGTCAGGGAGTAGTTGAAGAAGATGCTGCGATCGCGGCGCGCGGGGGCATCTTGCGGCCGCGTCGGGCCAAGATCGATGACGCGCGTGCCGAAGAGTGCCGGCGCCAGCACCAAATCGACAATCAAATCGTCGAGGTCCAGCTTGTACGTGACGTTCGGCCCGAGCGAGCGCAGCGAGACGAACTCGGATCCGAAGAACTGCCGCCGCACCGCCGCCTGGATTGGGACCTTCAATCTTTCGAGCGTGGCGGGTTCGAGGAAGACGTCGTCACCGGCGATGACCGCGAGCGCCTCGCCGGCGGTCTGCGTGTTCACGCGCAGCGTAACGAACGTGCGCTGCGGCGCATCGGCGGCGGTGGCGATGCACGGCGCGAACACGAGCACGGCGAGCGTAAGGGCCAGCGCTCGAGCGCAGTGCGCCCGGCGCAACGTCATGGCGTCGCTGCCGCGCAGTTCAGATTCGAGGTCGTGAAGCTCTTGGCCGGCTGCTGCGCCGGAGCCAGGCCTTCGGAGCTGAACGATATGTCGACGCTGCGCGTAGCTTGGCACTGCGCGCGCGTCACGCCGAAGGACCAGGCTCGCCGTCCTCCGGCAAGCACGTACCAGGCGCGATCGCGATAATCGAAGACCGTTGCGCCTGACGCATTTCTTCCGATCACTCGTACGCCGTCGAGCTGAACGTGCGCGTTGCCGTCGTTCACGAACTGGAACGCGAGCGCGCCGTCAGCGACCACCGGCGGGGTGATGTCGTAACGGCTCGATATCGGGGCGCGCGGCTCGACGAAAACGGGAATGCTGATCCGGAACACCGTGTTGACGGTGGCGCCTTTGGACGGCGCGAGCACCTGCTCGAGCGGCGGCAGCTGCTGGATCGTGAGACGGTACGTCTGCTCGACATTGCCCGCCATCGACGTGACGCCTACTCGAATCTTCTTCGTCTGGCCCGCGTCGACGGTGAAGACCGTCGGAAAGAACACGAGCGATTGCGTCGGCTGCAATTGCATCTTGCCGCCGAGCGACTGGCGCCACGCCGCACCAGTCACTTGAAAGCGAATGCTCTGATCGCTTTGGTTGGCGACGCTGACCAGCGCCGACGTATTTCCGGCCGGCAGCGTCACGCTGATCGGGTCAACTTTGAATGAAGGTGGCGACGACGCTACGGCTGCCGACGCGCAGGCCGCAAGCACGGTGGCGACGATGGCAAGCCGCAGCATCATTAGAATGTCGCCGTAGCCTGAATGGTATCGGTGTACGTGCCGACGCCGACGTTCTGTCCTTTGTAAACGTCGCCGTTGACGGCGATCGCCGTCGCGGCCACGCCCGTCGCGGTGTACGACACCGATGTCGCGCCGGTCCAGAGCGTTCCGAACGTATTGTCCGTGTAGAGGCCGTAGTTGAGGAGGTCGCCGGCGGCGTCTTTCATGCAAGCCGGGCCGGTTCCCGAGCAAGACCCGCCGCTGTTGCTGCCGTTGTTCAGCGTAATCGTGGCGGTGCTGCCCTTCGTGCAGCTGATCTGCAGAGCCGTCGTATTATTGGTGACCTTGAGGTCTGAACCGCCGGCTCCGTTGGTCGAGACCGGATCGTATGCTCCGAAGTTGAGCGTGGCCGTCGTAAATGCGCAATTTGCAGCGACCGAGGCGCTGACGGGCATGTTCCCGGTCGCCGTTCCCGCAGGTGCCATTTTGGGGACCGCGAGCGTTGCTGCTGCCACGATGCCGGCCGCGAGGCCGAGGATCGCGATGCCCTGGAGCTTGGTAGTGACGTTCATGTTCTTCTTGATGACTCCTGAGAGCTCGTTAAGTGAGCTGCCGAGCGCTACACTACCAAACTTTTTATACTAAGGAAGCGTGACGATATTCACGCGCACCGTTAAGTTGCGCACACAAAAAGCAGCGAAATGTAAAGCCGTCCGACAGAAGCGACAGCAATTGTAAGCGCACGGTAAGCGCTCGGTGCAGGTTGTGTATGCTGCGGCAAACGTCGCATCGCGGCGCGCGCCGGGCGCGTCTTAGCCAATAAGAGCTACGTACTCCAATCGCTCGCACCCGCGCTCGTCGTGGGCAACGGAGCGCCCCGCCGCTCAAGATGACAAGCAGAGGCAACATGGGGAAATGACCTCGGTAGCCCGCATCCGTAGGGCTTAGCAGCGGGTTTGGGAGAGTGCTAATGCACGAGGACCGGTTCTTTGAGCTTGCGCGCCGGTGGCCGGCCGGGCGGTTCAACCCGAATACCGACGTCTTTTTCGACGCCGAGTCGGAGCGCGTGGTCGTCCAAGTCGAGCTGGCCGGGGCCGACCCCGAGAGCCTGACCGTCTCGGCCGACGACGTCGCCCTGTACATCGCGGGCAGCCGCCTGGATCGCTCCGCCGCATGCCGCGGCCTGTCGATCCTTCAGAAGGAAATCGAGTACGGAGAGTTCGTCAAAAAGATTCCGCTGCCCGGAGAGATCGACGTCGATGCCGCGACCGCCGGCTATAGCGACGGCATCCTGACCATCACGCTGCCGCTGCGCGCGGGCGAGCGCCGCAAGGTCCAAACCTCGCTGCGAACGACGGTCCGAAAGATCACGATTTAAATGCAGACAACGACGTTACCAACGACCGACACGATCGGTATTCTCCCGCTGCAAGAAGCGGTGCTCTTCCCGAACACCGTCATTCCGCTCGCAGTCGTCAAGAAGCCGGGAATCGCCCTCGTCGAAGAGGCGCTGCGCGAAGGCAAGCCGATCGGCCTTGTCGTCCTCAAAGACAAAGACACCGAGGATCCGGGTCCGGACGACATCCGCAGGATCGGCACGATCGGCACGATCCAAAAGATGCTGAAGGTTCCCGACGGCACGCTGCGCTGCATCGTCGCCGGCTCGACCGTCTTTCGCATCGACAAGATCGTTCAGACCGAGCCGTACATGTCGGCGACGTTTATGGAGCTTCCCGACGTCACCAAAGACTCGGAAGAGCTCGTGGCGATGCACCGCAATCTCGCCTCGCTGTTCCAAAAGCTGCTCAGCTATCTGCCGCAAGCGCCGCGCGAGATGGAGATGGAAGTCCAGAACATCACGGACTCCAACCTTCTGACGTATTTCGTCGCGTCGACGATGCGTCTGGACACCGACGATCGCCAAGCGATCCTCGAGGAGCGCAACACTGAGAAGCGGCTGCGCAAGCTGACGCTCCTGCTGACAAAGGAGCTGGAAGTCGTCGAGCTGGGTCACAAAATCCAGTCCGAGATCCAAAAGGAGATGGAGAAGAACCAGCGCGAGTTCTATCTCCGGCAGCAGCTGCGCGCGATTCAGGACGAGCTTGGTGAGACCGATCCGCAGCAAGCCGATGCGAACGAGCTGCGCAAGAAGATCGACGAAGCAAAGCTGCCGGAAGACGCCAAGAAAGCCGCCGATCGTGAGCTGGACCGCCTGCAGAAAGTTCCGCAAGCGTCCCCGGAGTACAGCGTAATTCGCACGTATCTCGATTGGATCGTGCAGCTGCCGTGGAGCGCGACGACCGACGACAACATCGACATCGGCAAGGCGCGCGAGATCCTCGACGAGGATCACTACGATCTCGAGAAAGTCAAAGACCGCATCGTCGAGTACTTGGCCGTCGGCAAGCTCCGCAAGAAGCTGACGGGGCCGATCCTGTGCTTCGTCGGACCACCGGGCGTCGGAAAGACGAGCCTCGGGCAGTCGATTGCACGCGCGATGGGCCGCAAATTCGTGCGGCTTTCCGTCGGCGGCGTGCGCGACGAAGCCGAAATCCGCGGGCATCGCCGCACCTACATCGGGGCGATGCCCGGTACGATCATTCGCGCCCTGCGCGATGCCGGAACGCGCAATCCGGTGATGATGATAGACGAGATCGATAAGGTCGGCAGCGACTTCCGCGGCGATCCGCAGTCGGCGCTGCTCGAAGTGCTCGATCCGGAGCAGAACAACAATTTCCGCGATCACTACCTGGATCTGCCGTTCGATCTCTCATCGGTGCTCTTCATCTGCACGGCTAACGATCTCTCGACGATCTCGCCGCCGCTGCGCGACCGCATGGAGATCATCCAGCTGGCTGGTTACACCGAGCACGACAAGATCCAGATTGCGAAGCGATACCTTCTTGGAAAGCAGCGCAAGGCCAACGGCCTGAAACCTTCGCAATCGCAAATCACCGATGCGGCGCTGCGCGCCATCATCGTCGATTACACGCGCGAAGCCGGCGTGCGCAATCTCGAGCGCGAGATCGGAACGATCTTCCGCAAGATCGCGCGTAAGGTGGCGGAGGAGCCGGAGTTCACGCAGCGCGTGAAGCCGGAGAACCTCGTCGACTATCTGCAGAAGCCGCGTTTCTTCAACGAGATCAAGAAACGCGTCGCGTCGGTCGGCGTGTCGACGGGCCTCGCGTGGACGCCGGTCGGCGGCGACATCATGTTCATCGAGACGACCGCCATGCCGGGAACCGGTAAGCTCACGCTCACCGGTCAGCTCGGTGACGTGATGAAGGAAAGCGCGACCGCGGCGGTCAGCTTCTTGCGCTCGCGATCGAGCGAGCTCGGGCTCTCCGAAGATTACTTCGCCAAGCACGATCTGCACATTCACGTGCCGGCGGGCGCCGTTCCCAAAGACGGTCCCTCGGCCGGCATCGCGATCGCGACCTCGATCGTCTCGCTGCTCACCAACCACAAGGTCAACAGCGACGTGGCGATGACGGGCGAGATCACGCTGACGGGGCAAGTGCTGCCGGTCGGCGGGATCAAGGAAAAGGTTCTCGGCGCGAAGCGCGCGGGCATCAAGAAGGTGCTGCTGCCGCGGCGCAACGAGCTCGACCTCGACGAGGTGCCCAAGGAAGTGCGCGATACGATGGAGTTCGTGCTCGTCGACGAGCTGAGCGAGGTGTTCCTCCAAGCGCTCGGAGAGCGCATCATCGCGCCGGTATATCTCGGCGTCGAGCAGCCGCGGCGTGCCAGCAACGTCGTCGCGCTGCGGCCGCGAGCGGTCAAGCGCGTGCGGATGAACGGCAAGCGCGCGCGGCAGGTTTCGCGCAAGCGCTAGCGGTCTGGCGGACGCCGGCGGCTAATAACCGTCGGCGTTTTGCGTTATTGGCTCTATCTGGTGCTGCTCTGGATCGTGGGCATCGATCTGCGGCTCACGCTCCTGGGCGTGCCGCCGGTCATCCCGCGAATCCACCACGATCTGGCACTAAACGAAGCCGCGGTCGGCGCGCTCACGGCGATGCCCGTGCTGCTGCTCGGCATCGCGGCGATCGGCGGCTCGCTCATGATCGCCAGGATCGGCGCGCGGCGGGCGACGATCGCGGGCCTCTTGCTCGTCGCCATCGCGGGTGCCTTGCGCGGCGTCGGACCGAATACCGCGACGCTCTTCGCGATGACCTTCGTCATGGGCGCCGGTATCGCGGTGTGTCAGCCGGCAGCCCCCACGCTGATCGGCGCGTGGTTTCCGCGGCAAATCGGTTTTGCGACGGCGGTGTACGTCAACGGCATTCTCGTCGGCGAGGCGCTTGCCGCCGCTCTGGCGATCCCGGTCGTGCTGCCGCTGGTGCACGGCAGCTGGGAGTGGAGCCTCGCGGTCTGGTCGATTCCGGTCGTGCTGACGCCGCTGTGCTTCCGGCTCTTCGTGGCGCGCGAGGTCGTCGAGCGCGATGCTCCGCCGCTCGCGTGGTTGCCCGATTGGCGCGATCCGCTCACCTGGCAGCTGGGTCTGATGCAAGGTGGAATCTCGGTCCTCTATTTCGGGCTGAACGCGTACGTGCCGGATTTCTTTCACGCCGTCGGTCGACCGTGGATGGCAGCGCCCGCGATCGCCACGCTGAACGTGATGCAGCTGCCCGGTTCGTTTGCGACGCTGTTCGTCGCTCAGCGCTTGGCGGGGCGACGGTTGTTCTTCATCGCCGTGCTGATCGCTGCGATTCCCGGTCTCGCGTTCTTGGTCGTCGGTCCCGATTGGCTGGCGCTCGTCGGCATCGGCGTCTTCGGCATGTGTTCGGCAATCGGGCTGTCGATGATCGTCGCGCTGCCGCCGATGCTGACCGAACAGAACAACGTCCACCGTCTTTCGGCCGGCATGTTCACGATCGGCTATATCGGCTCGTTCGGCGGAACGCTGCTCGGCGGCGTGCTGTGGGACGCAACGCGCATCCCGGCCACCGCCTTCATCCCGGTCCTCGTGGGAGCCGCGCTGGTCGCGCTCCTGGGCAGCGCGCTCAAGCGCCGGACCGCGGCCGCGCGGGCGGCTTGACGAGCCTGATTACTATGTGATAACGATTATCAAGCACATGAAACCGCAGCTCATCGAGAAGCGGCAGCAGTTCAATTATGCGGCGCAACGCTTGGCGGAGTTCACGGCTCGGTGCCGGGAAAGCGGTCTGGCGGTGACGCCGCAGCGCCTCGCGATCATTCGAGCGCTGCTCGCGTCGTCCGAACATCCGACCGCCGATGCGGTATTCGAGCTCGTCCGTCGAGAGCATCCGCACATGTCGCGCGCGACCGTGCACCGCACGCTCGAGGTGCTGTGCGAAGTCGGCGAAGCGCGCAAGGTCACGCTGCTGCACGACAGTGCGCGGTATGACGGCAACGTCACTCCGCACCATCACGTGGTGTGCGTGCGCTGCCATCGCGTTCGCGACGTGCAAATCCCCGAGGCCGATGCCGGCCTGCTGGGCGCAGCCAAGAGCATCGGTGATTTTCGGGTGCTCGGCGCATCGGTTGAGATTCGAGCCTTGTGCGGCGAGTGCAGCAAACCCAAGAAGAGGAGTAAGTCAGCATGAAAGATCTCAAAGGAACCAAGACGCACACGAACCTCAAGGAAGCGTTCGCGGGCGAAAGCCAGGCCAACCGCCGTTATCTTTATTTCGCGAAGATCGCAGACGTCGAAGGGCATCCCGACATCGCCGGTCTGTTCCGCGACACGGCTGAAGGCGAAACGGGCCACGCGCACGGCCACTTGGATTATCTCAAGTCGGTCGGCGATCCGGCGACGGATCAGAAGATCGGCGATACGTCGCTGAACCTCAAGTCGGCGGTTCACGGCGAGACGTACGAGTACACCAACATGTATCCGGGCATGGCGAAGACCGCGCGCGAGGAAGGCTTCCCGGAGATCGCCGACTGGTTCGAAACGCTGGCCAAGGCCGAAAAATCGCACGCGGGACGCTTCGAGAAGGCGCTGTCGACGATTGCCTAGCGCGCCCACCGACGGCCTTTCGTACGAGGCCACGGAGGCGAAGTACTGGGATGAAGCAGGGCTGGAGCGTGAGATCGAGCGCGCCTTCGACATCTGCAATGGATGCCGGCTCTGCTTCAACCAGTGCCCGTCGTTCCCGGCGCTCTTCGACGCCGTCGAAAAGGCCGACGGCAACGCCGCCAACGTATCGGCTGACGATCGCAAAAACGTCGTCGATCTCTGCTACAACTGCAAGATGTGCGAGGTGCGCTGCCCGTACACGACGCGCGACGGCCATGTCTTTCAGCTCGATTTCGCGCGCTTGATGATGCGCGCCAAAGCCCTGCGCGCGAAGCGAGAGGGCGTCAAGCTGCGCGATCGCATGCTCGGCAATCCGGATTTGCTGGGTAAAGCCGGCTCCCTCACGCCCGGTCTCGCCAACATGTCGTGCCGCAGTCGCGTGCAGCGAATCGCGATGGAGAAGCTGCTCGGAATCCACCGCGACAAGAAGCTGCCGGATTTTGCGAACGAGACGTTCGAGAAATGGGCGGCGCACCGCGCGCCTGCCGCCCGGCCGCAGGCGCCGGCGGCGAAGGTCGTTCTCTTCGCGACGTGCTTCGTCAACTATTACAATCCGGCGCCGGGCAAGGCGGCCGTCGACGTGCTGGAGCGCAACAACTGCGTGGTCACCTGCGGCAGGCAGCGCTGCTGCGGCATGCCGGCCCTCGACGGCGGCGACGTCCCGTTCGCGCAAAAGCAGGCGCGCGCCAATGTCGACGCGCTCCTGCCGTACGTGCGCGAGGGCTACAAAATCGCCGCCATCAATCCGACGTGCTCGATGACGATGAAGAAGGAGTATCGTGACATTCTCAATGGCGATGAGGTCCGCGAGTTCTCATCGGCCGTCGTCGACGTGCACGAGCTGCTTTGGTCGCTAAAGGCGGCCGGCACGTTCGTGCGCAACTTTCGCAGCTCGCCGGGCAAGATCGCCTACCACGTCCCTTGCCATCTCAAGTCGCAGCAAATCGGCTTCCGTTCGCGCGACCTGATGCGCTTGATCCCGGAAACGGAAATCACGACGGTGGACGCGTGCACCGCGCACGACGGAACGTGGGCGATGAAGCGTGAGTTCTTCGAGCTCTCGATGCAGTGGGGCAAGAAAGCATTCGACGGGATGACCGCCGCCCAATCCGACGTCATGGCTACGGACTGCCCGCTCTCCGCGATTCAAATCGAACAAGCCACCGGCACGCGCCCGATCCATCCGATCGAGGTTTTGTCGAGGGCCTACAGAGAGGATGGGTGGCCCCATCGTGTCGTGGTGAGCGGAGGCGCATGAAATGCGCCGGAGTCGAACCAGCGAGCAGCGGCGGCAAGGCTGCGGTGGTCCTTCGACTTCGCTCGCTGCGCTCGCTCCGCTCAGATACTGTCTCCCAAGTCAAGCGATGAGGGCAGGCCGTGGGTGTTTGAGTAGGGTGAAAGCCAGGACGATGAGCTTTCGCATCACGGCGGCGATGATCACCTTAGGTGGTTTGCCGCGTTC